>Ga0207864_1000056_pt1 | contig 187801 bp, 147 predicted proteins | sample HigsolmetaAR202D_FD_184834 | JGI IMG/M metagenome (GOLD analysis project Ga0207864, IMG submission 184834) | Ionic liquid and high solid enriched microbial communities from the Joint BioEnergy Institute, USA - AR20-2-D (SPAdes) (version 2) ...
ATACTGGAAAGAGGCTCCGGGCTCCAGGCTCCAGGCTCCAGGGAGTCAGTCCTCAGTCCTCAGTCCTCAGTCCTCAGCGGAAAGACGTCACGGACAGACCCTTCGCCTCTCGAGCATCACGCCGCCTCGGAGCTTGGACTTCAGTCTCCAGACTCCAGTCTCCAGCTTGGGAGGCCGGGCGCGCCCCGTTCCCGAAATCCCTCGCAGGACACGACGGCGATCACGGCCCGAGCGGCGGTACCAGAGGGCGCGCGTTTGCGCGCGCAGCCTCAGACGCCGAGATCTGAGGTCTGTGGTCTGATTTCACGGCGGAGCAGCGTCGTTGCGCCAGAGGACGTACGCGGCCATCGCCGCGCAACACACGATCAGGACGAGCGAGAGGAAGAGGAGCGCGCGACGCGAGCTCGCCACGCGCGCCTCGGACGGATCGGGCACGACCAGCGGCTGCGAGGACATCGGGGGCGCCGGGATCGAGAGCGGAGGAGGCTCGCCCCCGAACGGGTCGGGAGAAGACGGAACGTACGCGGGGGCCACGCTCGCCGGTGCGAAGGAAGGTGGTGGCAAGGAAGGTGGTGGCTCGGACGACACGGCATGTAGCGACGGACGGGGCGAGAGGCGCACCGTCTCGGGCACCCTCGGCACACGGTCCGTGACGACCTTGACCTGCGTGGGCGCATCGACCGGATCGCGCGCGACGGGCTCTCGGGGGCGCGAAGTGAGCGTCGCGCCGTCCTCCGGCTCGAGGATGGGACGCGACGGGTCCGAGGCAACCGCGGGCTTCCGGCTCGCTTCCGCTCGGAGGCCGCCGCGCGGCGACGCGAACGCGCGGCCCTTCTCGACGAAGGTCTCCTCCAGGTCGGTCGCGTCCTCGAAGCTACGCGCCGGTTCGCCGGCCACGGAGCCCGCGTTCCCGACGTGCCGCGTCTCCTCGGTCGGGGCGACGTCGATCGTGATCGAGCCCGACTCCGAGGACGGTTTCGCCACCGGCCTCGACGCGGCGATCGTCGCGCTGTCGGCGTCGAACCTCCGCACGCTCGCGCGGGCGGCTCGCAACGCGAGCTGCATGTCGCGAGCGCTCGGCCAGCGATCGTCCATCTCGAGCTCGAGCGCGCGATCGATCACCTGCGCGATGGCCGGAGGCACGTGCGGCGCGACCTGGCGGATCGGCTTCGGCCGGCGCGTCGCCGCGGCGAGGAGCTGCTCGGGGAGCGACTGCGCGTCGTCGTGGACGTAGCGCCCCGTGATCAACGTGAAGAGCGTCGCGCCGAGCCCCCAGACGTCGGAGCGCGCGTCGACGGCGTCGCGGCGTCCCCTCGCCTGCTCGGGAGGCATGAACTCGGGGGTGCCGATCGTCACGCCGGTCTTCGTCGTCTCCCCTTCCACGCTCTTCATGCGCGCGAGGCCGAAATCGAGCAGCTTGACCTGGCCGTCGGTCGTCACGAAGACGTTCTCGGGCTTCACGTCGCGGTGGACGATGCCCTTCTCGTGCGCCGCCGCGAGCGCGTCGAGCGCCTGATCGGCGACCTCGAGCACCTCCTCCACACTGAGCGTGCCGCCGAGGCGTTCGCGACGTGCTTCGACCGTCTCGCCCTCGAGCAGCTCGAGGACGAGGAACGCGGATCCGTCCTCGGCCACGCCGTCGTCCAGAACGGCGACGACGCCCGGATGCCCGACCGCGTTCGCCACGTAGCCCTCGCGGAGGAAGCGCGCCCGCGTCGACGGGTCACGCGAGAGCTGGAGGTGGAGCATCTTCAGGGCAGCACGGTGCCCGTTGCGGTGCGTCGCCGCGTAGACCGTGGCCATTCCGCCCGAGCCGATCCGGGCGTCGATCAGCCACTTTCCGTTGATCACGGTGCCGACGCGGCTCTTCGCCCCCGCCCCGCGATCCCCGCGGGCTTCGCTCACCCAATCCTCCGCGGCGAATGGTCCTCGCCCGAGGGTATCACGGCCCAGGTCGGGACGAACGCCGGCTCGGAGGCGGAGGTCAGTTGACCGCTTCGTTCTGGATCGAGACGCGCTCCTCGCGCGCCGCGGCTTCCTCGCGCGCCTTCGCCTCTTCGCGCTCGCGGAGGACGCGATCGACCTCGGCTTGCATCGTCCCCGTGATCGTCTTCCACCACATCACGAAGTCGGCCTGGAGCGACCACAGCGGGTACTTGAACGTGGCCGGCTTGTTCTTCTCGACGAAGAAGTGCCCGATCCACGCGGGCCCGTACCCGACCACGGGGGCGAGGAGCAACAGCCACCGCCGCTTCGTGAAGAGCCCGCCGGCGACGCAGCCGAGCGCAGCCGTCGTCCCGATGAAGTGGAGGATCCGCGTCCCCTTCTTCGAGTGCTCGCCGACGTAGAAGTCCCAGAACTTCTCGAAGCTGTCGATCGTCTCGTCCTCGCGATCCGCCATGGGACGCCTCCTCGATGGGGGGGAGCGGCCTCAAAGATGACCCTCGCCCGCGCACCTGTCCAGTGTCCCCCGGCCGATCCCCCCGTCGTGCTCGTGGATCGGACGCCGACTTCGTGGCAAGGTTCGCCGCGATTTCTCGGCCCTTCGGCCATCGTCCGGGCTCGTCGGACCCTCGACGCGACGGTCCACGCGAGCCCCTTCCTTCGCCGTCCCGCTCGTCATGTCGCTTGCCTCGCCTCCGGGTCGCTCGTCGTCGCTCCTCCGGGGGCGAGGCGATCTGCTGGCGCGGATCACGCTCGCGGTCGCTCAGCTCGCGGCGATCGCCTGGTTCTGGCCGGGGCGAGGGCTCCCGCTCGACGACGCGTGGATCCACCAGGTCGTCGCGCGCACGTTCGCCGAGACCGGCACGCTCGGTTACGCGCCCGGGCAGCACGGCGCCGCGGCGACGAGCTACCTCTGGGCGGCGCTCCTCGCGGTGAACTTCGCGCTCCTCCGCATCGACCCGTCCGTTTGGGCCCTCGTCCTCAACGGCGCGTCGGCGCTCGCGACGGGGCAGCTCCTCTTCACGCTCCTCTCCCGGGCGCGCCCCGTCGAGGCCGGACCCGTCGCGTGGAGATGCGCCGTGCTCGCGACGACGCTGTTCGCGTGCGCGTCTCCGAACGTGCTCTGGTTCGTGTGCTCGGGAATGGAGGCGATCCCCTTCGTCGCGCTGTCGCTCGCGGCCATCGCGGGCGCCACCGCCCCGGGCGGCAAGCTGCGAAGCGCCATCGGCTGCGGCGTCGCCGCCGGCGCGCTCGCGCTGCTCCGACCGGACGCCGTGCCGCTCGGCGGGATCCTCGCCGGATGGATGCTCCTGCGCACGAAGGACGTGCGCCGTGCGTTCGCGATCGCCGCGCCCTGGGCCGCGTCCGTCGCGCTCTACGTCGGGTCGAACGTCGTGAAGACGGGGCAGGCCGTCCCGAGCACGCTCGCGGGCCGCCGTTGGCTGTGGTTCGAGACGTCCCTCGGCCTCTCGCGCGTCGACCGTGTCCTCGACTTCCTCGACGCGTGGGGCACGCGCCTCGGGACGTACACGTTCGACACGAGCCTCGCCGTCCTCTGGGTGCTCACCGCGCTCGCGGCGTACGGCGCTCTACGGATCGTGCGCTCGACGTCACGCGCCGACGCGAGCGCGACGCGGAGCGACCGAGACGGACTGCTCCTCCTGTTCGGCTGGGGCATCTTCCACGCCGTCTTCTACGCGCTCCTGTTGCCGACGCCGGGCCACGGCGGTCGCTACCAGCCGCTCACGCCACTGCTCTTCGCGGCGGCGCTCCCGCTCGGAGCGGCGTTCGTCCTCCGCGCGCTCGCGCGCATCGTCGGCGCGAAGGAGGACGTCCGCTTCGGATGGTTCGCCGCTCTCGGCATCGCTCCGTTCGTCGCGCTCGCGGCGCCGGTCGCGACGTCCCTCCGCCAGGCGAACGCGCTCGCGGTGGCACACGTCGACGGAACCGAGATCGCCGCGGGTCGCTGGCTCTCCACCCTTCCCGAGGGCATCGTCGCGAGCTTCGACATCGGCGGCATCGGCTGGGCGTCGGAGCGGAGGATCATCGACCTCGGAGGGCTGAGCGATGCGCACACGGCGGCGCTCCTCGAGTCCGGACGGATCTCCGAGTGGCTGGCGGAGCGCCGCGTCCGGTGGCTCGTCCTCCCGCAGTCGAGCGAGCCGGTGCTGCCGGTGTTCGACGACTACCGCTCGCGCCTCCACCTCCGCGACAACCCGAAGCTCACGCTCGAGCCCGTGCGCGTCTTCGAGACGCCGTTCGCCCAGTGGGCACCGGCGATCGCGGCGACGTGGAACGCCGCGCAGAAGCAAGTCGTCTACGAGGTCCGCTACACGTCGGAGCCGGGTCCTCCGGACGTCCCGAAGGTGGCGCCGACCGCCGTGCGTGCCGTCGTCGATCCGGCAGGGCTCGTGCCCCGGCGCGATCGCGTGATCGCCGGGCACATGCTCGCGACGCTCGCGGCATGGGGCATGGAAGTCGACGTCCGCGTCGAGGCGGAGGGCGGCCAGCACGCGACCGCGCCCGAGACGACGGCGCAGCCGAACGTCGGCACGACGATGACCGGCCCGTGCACGATTCGACTCGGGTGGTGGGGCTTCGGTGTCGACGGCTGCGGATCGATCGCCGACCCGCGGAGGATCCGCGCGACGCTCTACGAGCTGGCCGGTCGCTACGTCGACGTCGGTGACCTCGGCGGCGCGCTCCGGGCGGTCCCTCACGTCCTCGCCCACGCACGGCGGAGCGTCGATCCGCGCTTCCACCCGCCGCTGTCGCCGCTCGATCATCCGACGCCGGGCGGCAACCAGCTCGGGCTCTCGCGCGCAGGGGGTACGGGGCTCGCGCTCCTCCTCGGCGTCCTGTTCGCGGCGCTGCTCGTCGAGGCGGGGGCGCGGCGCAACGTCCGGCTCGCGAGCCTCGTGGAGATCGCACGCGCGCGCTTCCCTGCGCTCCCGAGCACAGCCCTCTTCGTGACGGCCTGCCTCTCGACGCTGGTCCCCGCGTCCGGATGCGCGCGTCCGAGCGTCCGCGAGGCGATCGGCCTCGGGCGCGGCGCGGTCGAGGAGGCGCTCGCACGGGGCGCCAGCATCGACGGCGATGGCCCCGACGCTCCGCTGCTGGCCGCGGCCGACGCCGGAGACGCCCGTATCGTCGCGCTCCTCGTCGAGCGCGGCGCGCGGCTCGACGTGCGCGCGCCGGACGGCGCGACACCGCTCCACCTCGCGGCGCGGCGCGGGCACGGTGCGGCGACGGCCGTGATCGCATCGGCGATGCGATCGCGCGCTGGAGCCGCCACCATCGACGCGGAGGCGGGTCCACGAAGGCGCACGGCGCTGCACGATGCGGTGCTCTCCGGCTCGCCGGAGGCCGTCGCTGCGCTCGTGGCGGCGGGCGCGGACACGGAGAAGGCGGACTCGTTCGAGCAGACCCCGCTCCATTTGCTCGCGTCGATCGAGCCCGCGCGGGCTGCCGCGATCGCGCCGCTCCTCCGCAAGGCCGATCCTCGGCGTGCGGACGCGCGCGGCTTCGGCGCGCTCCACGCCGCGGCGGCGGCCGACAACGCGCTCGCCGTGCGCGCGATCGTCGCGAACGCGGACACGTACGCCATCGAGGAGAAGACGCCCTCGCTCGAGACCCCGCTCGACGTGGCGCTCCGTTACGGACGCGATCGCGCGGCGGAGGCGCTCCTCCAGGCGGGCGCCGCGCTCCGTCCGGACGCGTGGCCGCCGCTCCACGAGGCGGCACGTACGGACGCGGTCGAGCGGGCGGCGCTGCTCCTCGCGGCCGGCGCCGACACCACACGCCTCGCTCGGGGGAAGACCGCGCTCGAGGTGGCGCGCGAGAACGGCAGCGACCGCGTGGCTTCCCTGCTACGCGAGCACGATCGATGAGCACACCGAAGGCGGCGGCGCGCTCGTTGCAGGATCGTCCGGCGGTCATCGCCTCGGCGATCGCCTCGCGCGCGAGCTGGCTCCTCCCGCTCCTCGTCGGCGTCGTCGCGGCCGGGCCCTCGCTCTGGGCCCTGTACGAGCAGTCGTTCGCCATCTTCGGGCGCGACCAGGGCATCTTCCAATACGTCGCGTGGGCCCTGCGCAACGGCGACCGCGCATACCGCGACATCCACGAGATCAACGGGCCGCTGCCCCACGCGTGGCACCTGGTGATGCAGCTCCTCGGGGGCGAGGACGAGCACACGTTCCGAACGATCGACACGCTCCTGCTCGTCACGGTGTACCTGTTCGCGTCGTGGACGCTGCCGCGATGGGTCGGTCTCGACCTCGCGCGCCCCGCTCGCGAGGAAGGCTCGCGGATCGCGCGCTCCGGGTCCTGGGCTCGCCTCCTCTGGATGCTCGCGGGCGTCGGCGTGCTCGGCGCGCAGTACGTTCGCTACGACTGGTGGCACACCGCCCAGCGCGAGGGGCTCTACTCCATGCTCGTGCTCGGGTCGCTCGGCCTGCAATCGATCGGGCACGCCACGAGCGATCCGAGGCGCGCCCTCGCGGCCTTTTTCTTCGCAGGGATCACCTCCTCGCTCGCGTGGTTCGGCAAGCCGCCGTGCGCGATCTTCTTCGCGCTCCAAGCCGCCGTGCTCTGGCTCGATCGCGCGAACGTGCGCCTGCCGCTCCGACGCGTGGCGGTGGCGGCCGGCGCCGGAGCGCTCGTGAGCTGCGCCGCGATGCTCGCGTTCGTCCTCGCATACGCCGATCCCGTACGCGGCATCGAGATCCTCTCGAAGGTGCCACGCCTGCACCACACGATCTGGAACGCGTCGCTGATCGGCATCTACCGCGCATACGACAACGCGCCGCGGCTCGACTGGGCCTTCGCCAGCTTCGCGTGCTTCGCCGTCGCGTACCGCGTCTTCCGGATGCCGCGCCGTGCGCTCCTCGCGCTCGTCCTCCCGATCGGCGGCCTGCTCGTGTTCGTCGGGCAAGGAAAGGCGTTCCCGTATCACCTGCACATGCTCACACTCGGCACGGCGGTGATGCAGCTCGTGATCGTCGCCGCGCTCGCGCGTTACCTGCAGACCACACACGAAGGTCGTGCCGGCGCGCGACCGTGGGCGCTCATCGCCGCTGCGGCGCTCGCTCCGGCGATCGCGCTCGGGCTCGGCTTCAAGTCGGCCGAGGACGCGTGGCTCTCGCCCGGGGTGAAGGGCCGCTGGTCGACGGCCGGCGCGGCCGCCGAGAAGCGCGCCACACGCGCGTACGTCGATCTGTTCCCGTGGGGCGACTTCTTCGCGAACGACCTGCGCGACGCCGCGGCCTACCTCGCCTTCCACACGCTCCCCGACGAGCGCATCCAGACGTACGGCTTCGACCCGTACCTCTTGTTCCTGGCGCGACGCAAGAGCGCCTCGCCCGTCATCTACAACTTCGAGCTGAACGTCGATGCGGCCCTCGAAGGAGGACCCGGCGCGCGGCCGTCCGAAGAGCTGAAGGCGTGGCTGCGCGCGTACCGTGACGAGGCCGAGGAGCTCGTGCTCCGCGCCGTCGAGGCCTCTCCGCCTGCAGCGTTCGTCCTCCTGGATCGCGCGCCGTTCACCCATCCCGAGAACGCGGAGGAGGACTTCGCGCGGCATTGCCCGCGTCTCCACGCATTCATGTCGGATCGCTACGTCCGCACGGCGGCCTTCGGCACGGTCCGGATCTGGCTACGCCGCGACGTGATGGATCGCGCTCGCCCACACTGACGCCTCGCCCCTCGGGAGAGACGCGCTCGTGAGGCCGCGAACGCGTTGACGAGCGGCAGCGATCGATTCACCGTGAGAGGCATATGCGTAGGCTTCTTTTTCTTCCGGGCGCCGCGCTCTTCGTGATCGCGGCCTTCGCATGCGATGACGGCTCCACCAGCGGCTCGTCGTCCTCCGGTGACCCCGCCTTCGGGACCTCGAGCGGACAGACGAGCTCGGGCGGAAGCTCGTCGGGCAACAGCTCGGGTGACCCGAAGCCCGAGGAGTCGTTCGTCGTCACGACGGACGAGACGATGGAACACGGCGGCAGGACGCGCCGGTACATCCTGAGCGTTCCCAAGGACTACGACGAGAACAAGGCATACCCGCTCGTCGTGTCGTTTCACGGCAACCCGGGCACCCCCGACGGAATGGCGAGAGGCCTGCCCTTCGACTCGGTCTCGAAGAACGAAGCCGTGATCGCGTACCCCGGAGCCGCCTCGGGCGACTGGGACATCTACACGCCGAACGACTGGAACGCGGACATGTACTTCATCCATGCCCTGATCGAGGAGATCAAGGGCAAGCTCAACATCGACGGAGAGAAAGTCTACGCGTTCGGCTACAGCGGCGGCGGCTTCTTCATCTCGCACTTCGCCTGTCGCTTCGGAGGCGTCTTCAAGGCGATCGCAGTGAACGCCGGCGGCGGCCCGGACGAGGAGCAGATGGGCTACGATCAGCGCCCGAACGGCTGCTACATCTGCCCGGGCGGCCCCATCGCCACGCTCGTCACGCACGGCGCGGAGGACACCGAGGTCGAGCCGGCGAGCGGCGAGTTCACCGCGATCTGCTACGCGGCGACGAACGGCTGCGGCAGATCGCGCTCGCCGTCCACGCCCGAGCCTTGCGAGACGTTCGACGGCTGCCCGGAGGACAAGCCCGTCAAGCAGTGCATCATCCCGGGCCTCGGCCACGCGATCTGGCGCGACGCCATGAAGGAGGCGTGGGCCTTCTTCAAGTCGCTGCCCTGATTGAGGCTACTTCTTCAGACGACTCAGCTCCTCGCGCAGCCGCCTCACCTCGGCCTCTGCCTCTTCACGACGGCGCGCCTCCTCCTCGCGAAGGCGCGCCTCCTCCTCTAGGCGTTGTTGAACCTGGTCGAGCATCTCCTCGAGTCGAGCGATGAGCTCCTCGCTCTCCAGGAGGAGCGCGGTGCCGGAGAAGAAGCGCAGCCTGTCGGCCTCGACCTGGACATCGAGCCCGAGCACCCGGGACTCGTAACGACCATGCTGAGGAACGATCGCGACGTACTTGCGTGCGTCGGAGGTCGGCAGCCGATACCCGTGTAGGCGGTTGTTCGCGCGATCGTAGACGAAGTACTCGGGGATCCCGAGTTGCGCGTACCGGACGACGTTCCGCTCGGCGTCCTTCTTCCTGTCGCCCCCGACGTGAACCTCGAGCACCCAATCGAGGCCTCGCCCCTCCGCGCTCACGACCAACTTGTCGCGATCGTGATCCTCGACATCCAGCACCGCGAGGAGATCGGGCGCGAACCGCGGCGTGTTCGGATAGTAGACCGGAAGCTCCGCCGCCAAGTAGACGCGCCGGCGCTGCCGCCGAAAGAAGCCGCGGAGCGCATCGAGCGGGCGCACTTTCCCTTGAAGTACCGATCCCCCTCGGGCGGCGACATTTCAGCGTCCGTCACCTCACCCGGAAGCGCCGCGAGCACCTCGGCCCGCTCGGCATCGGTGAGCGCGTCCCACTCCTCCTGCGTAGGCGCCATCGGATAGCCCTCGGGCGTGCGGCGGATCGGGAGCATCAAGGCCAGCGTGAAGGCGGCCCCCGCCCCGGTCAAGGTCGAGCATCCGGACCGACCTCGGATCGCATGTGGAGAGACAGCGACGAGGACGCTTACGCAACCCCATCTGGAGCCCGGAGCCTGGAGCCCGGAGCCTCTTTTGGTAGGGTACGCGGCATGAGGACCGAGCCGAAGCGCTTTCGCGAGCTCGAAGCCGCCATCGACGGCGTCGTGGCCAGCTACACGGGCGAGCTCGAGATCGACAACCTCGAGAGCGCGGCGCTGCCGAACAAGCGAGCGGTGATCGAGGCGCTGGAGCACATCAAGTCCGCGCTCTTCGTCGGCTTCTATGCGACGCACGCGCTCCAACGGGACAACCTGCGCCAGGCCATCGCCGAGCACCTCTATGCCGCACACCACCTGCTGGTCGATCAGATCGAGCGCGCGCTCACGTACGACCACTGGATGGGGCGGACCGAGCGGATCCTCCCCGCCGGCTCGGGCGAGGACGTCGTCCTCGGACTGTTCAAGGACATCCCGGAGCTCCGCCGGCTCATCAACGCGGACGTGCGCGCCGCGTACGCCGGCGACCCCGCCGCGCGGAACGTCGAGGAGATCGTCTTCTCGTATCCGTCGATCGAGGCGGTCGTCGCCTACCGGATCGCGCATCGCCTCGCTCGCGCCGGTGTCCCGATCATCCCGCGCATCATCACCGAGCACGCGCACTCGCGCACGGGCATCGACATCCACCCGAACGCGCAGATCGGCGAGCGCTTCTTCATCGACCACGGCACGGGCGTCGTCATCGGCGAGACGACCGTCATCGGCAACGACGTGAAGCTGTACCAAGGCGTCACGCTCGGCGCCCTCAGCGTCACCCGGCGCGACGACAACGGGAAGCGACACCCGACCATCGAAGACGGCGTCACGATCTACGCGGGCGCGACCATCCTCGGCGGCGAGACGGTGATCGGGGCCGGGTCCATCATCGGCGGCAACGTGTGGCTCACGCGGTCCGTCCCGCCCGGCTCGAAGATCTTCGGCCGCGGCCGCGACGAGGAGGCGTGAGGCGAACGACGCCGTCGATGCGGTGCGGTCGACGGTGGAGCTTGCTCGTGGTCGCCCGAGGCCGCGCGCACACCGGTTGGTGTGCAGATCCTCGCAGCACGTCGGGATCGTTCCCATCGACGGGCGTCGCCGTGTAAACGATCCGTGAACGATGCTCTTCAACGCCCTGACGGACGTCGCCGAAGGCCAAGTGCTGAAGGCCGACGTGTGCATCGTCGGCTCCGGGGCGGCGGGCATGACGCTCGCGCTCGCTCTGCAAGGCCGCGGGCTGTCGGTGATCGTCCTCGAGGCGGGGGGACCGACGGAAACCACGGAGGCGATCCAGGACGCCTACCGTGGCCGGATGAGCGGGATCCGGACGTGGGAGCCTCATCGCATGCGCCGCCGGCAGCTCGGAGGATCGACGACCGACTGGGCCGGCTGGTGCATGCCCCTCGAACGCGAGGACTTCCTCGAGCGCCCGTGGATCCCGCGGAGCGGCTGGCCGATCACGTACGACGAGCTCGCGCCGTACTATGCGCTCGCGAACCGCATCCTCGAGCTCGGAGACGTTCCGTGGGACCGCGACGTCCTCCTCGCGACGAGCCCTCACGAGCCGTGGCCCTCGGCGCCCCGGGAGTACGAAACGAGGTTCTTCCGCTTCAGTCCGCCGACACGTTTCGGACCGAAGTACGGCCCGGTCCTCGCGGCAGCAAACGACGTGGCGATCTATCTGTTCGCGAACGTCGTCGAGATCGTGCTCGACGACGCACGCAAGAACGTCTCCCGGCTCGAGTGTCGCGCGTACGCCGGCAGCGGCGTGCCCGTGCCGTTCCGGGTGGAGGCCGCTCGCTTCGTGCTTGCGATGGGCGGCATCGAGAACGCGCGCATCCTCCTCGCCTCGCGATCGCAAGAACCCGGGGGCGTGGCGAACGGGAGCGGCTTCGTAGGGCGGTGCTTCATGGAGCATCCGCATTACTACTCGTCCGCGGGCCTCATTGCCCCGAACGTGCCCGATCTCGGACTCTACCTTCGCCACGCCGTCGAGGTCTGGACGGGAGCGAGCACGCAGAAGGTGGAGCTCATGGGCGTCTGGGCGCCCACCGCCGCGCTCCGCGAGTCGCTCGGGCTCGTCGATTTCACCATCGAGCTCAGCCCGGGGATGGAGATCGACAACGAGATGATCGGCGCGAACACCGCCTCCGCGCTCCTGGCGCGACGCGACGAGAGACCGGAGCGGGTCGGACTCACGATCCGCGCCGAGCAGACACCGGACGAAGAGAGCCGAGTGATGCTGTCCGAGGAGGTCGACGCCCTCGGTGTCCCTCGCGTCGACCTGCGGTGGACGATCCGTCGGGAGGACGACGTCGCCCTCAAGCGCGCGCTCGTCGCGGCGGGCGTCTTCGTCGCGCGGACGCTCGGCGGTCGCCTCTTCGTCCCGTCGGAGGGTGACAGGTTCGACTGGACACCGCTGCCCGGAGGACATCACATGGGCACGACGCGCATGGCCGCCAACGCACGCGACGGAGTCGTCGACCGCAACTGCCGGTGTTTCGACGTCGAGAACCTCTACATCGCCGGCTCGAGCGTCTTCCCGACCGGAGGCAGCGCGAACCCGACGCTCACGATCGTCGCCTTGGCGACGCGCCTCGCCGATCACCTCCTGACGGGTTCCTGAGCATGCTCCGCCTTCCTCGTCGCGTCCTTCTCCGTGCGCTCCTCCTCGAAGGGACTGCAGGAATCATCGCGGCGTCGGGTTTGCCGGCATGCGTGAGCGAGAAAGAGGCGGAGTCGAGCGACGCCGCACGACTCTCCGTCCTGTCCGGGTACTTCGACGGGAGGCTCGCAGAGGCGGCGCGGATCGGCAGGGTCTCGCTCAGTAACGACGCCCTCCAGGCGGCCGGGCATCTCGAGGCGCTCGAACGAAGCGCGGAGATCATCGCATCCGCACGCGATCCGGGGCCCGCGCTGGCGGAGCTCGACGCGAGGGTCGAAGCCGAGCTCGCCAAGGGTGACGTCGTCGAGGTCGCCGGATGGATCCTCAGCCCGACGGAGGTCGCGCTGTGCATCCTCGCGGCGCGGCAACTCGACGGCTGAACCTCAATTGCAGGCCGGCATCTCCTCGATCCAGCGACGGAGGAGTTGCGCGCCGAGCGGATCGATCGTGGCCCTACCGACCGGGGGCATGCGGAGCAGAGGATCGACCGTCGTCGCCCTGTGGAAGAGAATGGAGCGATCGGGCTCGCCCGGGACGAGGAGCCGCCCGTCGGCCCCGGTCGGATCGGAGAACATGGGGTACGTCATGCAGACGCCCATCCCTCGGACGTCGACGTGGGAGCGAAGGTCCATGATGCTCGTCGCGACGCCGCGAGGGCGGTGACACGTGCTGCAGTTGACGTGCAGATAGGCGCGGGCGCGGGCCTCCACCGGGACGGTCTCGTCTTCGAGATCCGGAAACACGAGCGGTGCAGGCTCGAGGCCCTTCACGAACCCGATCGCCTTCAGCGTCTCGAGCTGGTCGGCCTCGCGACCCGTGCTCGAGTACGTCCACGGACGGTCGAGCTGTCCGGTCTGGAGGCCGAGCACCCGCCCCGCCGCGCGGTTGTGGCACTGGTCGCATTGCGCCTCGGACGGAACGGTCCAGGTGCTCGACTCGAGCGGGATCTCCGCGCCGTCGGTGAGGAGGCGCGCGTCGTGCTGCCCGTCCAAGAAGGCGTAGGTGTAGAAACGATACGTTCCGGACGCATCGCGCGTGACGAAGCGCGTCTCGAGTCGCCGCCCACCCAGCTCGAACTCCTTGACGAGGACGCCGCCGGGCGGGAGCTCCCAGCCGCCACGCTCCGAGACGGCGAACGACGCGCCCTCGGGGAGGGCGATGTACCGATTCTTGTCGGCGCCATCCGACCAGAGCGGAGCGCGGACCCCGTACGGCACGAGCGAGCTCGTCGGACGGAGCGTCGCCGGATCGATGCATGGATGCCGGGAGAGCACCTCGGGCGGCTCGACGGACCCGACGCAGGTCTCGTTCACCGGACGCGCATCGAGCCCCAGGACGGCCATGGTCGCCTGTCGTTCCGGCTCCGCCGACGACGAGCAGCCGCTCCCGCTCGGAAGCAGCGCGAGCACGATGGTCGCGACGGCGACGGTGGTTCTCGGGTCGGCCGGCATGGTCCGCGGATTCTGCCACGTTCGACGTCGATTCGGGACGCCCAGCTTCACGGGTCGCGGCGTCCGGGCGCGAGCTCGATGCGTTCGATCGCGATGCCCTTGTCGGGCAAGTCGGAGATCAGCTCGAGCCGCGTCTCCTCCGCGACGAAGGCCTCGGGCGGGACGAAGAGCTCGGCCTCTTGCCACGCGAACGCATCGGCGGCGAGGGTCCCGACGTCGTGCCCCCCGACGCGCACCCGGACGGGATGCGACGCCGCAGGAGCGTAGGCCACGCGCAGCCGAGCGCCCGATTCGCGCGCCGCGCACGGCGGAACGAACGCGATCGTCCCATGCTCCGCGCGCATCCAGGTCCAGGCACGTCCTTCGTACTCGTCCACCGTCTCGAATCCGGACTCGAAGTGGATGAAGTCGCCGCGCCTTCGCAGGTCCATCCGGATCTCCGGCGCGCACAGCGCGATCGGCCCCGAGACGTCGAGCGTGGGGTTCCGCTCGTAGAGGACGCCGCCGTCCGGGAACACGTGGCGGAGCTCGTAGTCGAGGAACCGCGGCGGATGCGCGTCGACGAGGGCCTTCCAGCGACGCCATCCGGGCGGACGCGCCCCGTGTCCGGCGAAGGTCAGATCCGGTGGGACGACGAGCAAGTCCGGCACGAGCCGATGCTCGCGCAGCCGCAAGAGGTCCTCGGGCGCCTCGAGGACCGGGATGAATCGGTGCGGGAGCTCGAACGCGAGCTCCCACGGAGTGTTGCCCGCCATGACGAGCTTGTGCGAGCCCGCGTAGGCGTCACGCAGGTGCGCGATGACGTCGTCCGAGACGCATCGAGCGCCTTTCGCACAGTCACGCTCCGCTCGCACCGCCTTCGGCCCCAGGACGCGGAACCACTGATATTCGCCGTAGGCATCGGCGAGGTTCGGGAGCGCCAGGGCCAGCGCCACGGCCGGGGCTGCACGCTCTGCCAGCCGCCGCCGATCGCCTGCGAGCGAGACGAGCTCCTTCGCGCCCGACGCCGCGAGGAGCAAGGCCGGCGGGACGAGGAACTGGAAGTACCAGCTGCTGAAGCCGCAGAACAGGTGATACGCCGTGAACGCGGCGGCGAACACGAGGCCGGCGACGGCGAGGTGCGCCGCGCCCGTGTGCGTCCGGAAGAGACGCCTAACGCCGAGGACGCCGAGGACGACGATGCCGACGTTGCGGAGAGCGACTGCGGGACCGGCGCCCAGATCGTGGAGCACGAGCCTCGCGTTGACGCCGGCCTTGGCGACGAACACCGACGGCGCGGCCGCGATCGCCGTCGCGAGGCTCTCCCAGGTCCGGCAGTACCACGGGTCGTACGGCAAGAAGCGCGTGTTGTGGAGGAACAGAGCGTCGCCGAGGTACGACGGGAACGGCATCCCGAAGCGCGCATAGGACCACGCCACGAACGGGGCGAGCACGGCGAGACAGGCGCCGAGCACCCTCGCGGCGACGCGATACCCGCAGCTCCATGCGACCGCTGCGACGCAGAAAGGCACCCACGCCCCCATCGAGTAGCGGTGCAGCACGGTCGCGGCGAGGACGACGCCGACCCAGATGGCGAGCCGCGGCTGCTCTCGCACGCGCGAAGCGAGGACCAGCGTCCCGAGGAACAAGAGCGCGTCCGTGCTGAGCCCCAACCCCGATATCGCGACGAAGAAGAGCTCGTTGTAGCTCACGAGCACGAGCGTGAAGGCGAACGCCAGCAGGCGACTGGCGAGCAGACGTCGCATGATCACGAACGTCGCGAGAACGAGGCCGACGTAGGACACGAACGACGAGATGCGAAGCGTTCGTTCGTCGATGCCGAGCACGGCGCCGAACGCCGCGATGCGCACCTGCGACAGCACGAACTTGTGGAGCGACGGCCAGCTCGGCGCATCGGCGAGGTCCAGACGCAAGAGCGTCCGCAACGCGCCGAGCGGCATGAGGTTCGTCGACAGGCCCTCACCGGCGAGGAGGCTCTTGGCGACGATGGCTTCGTAGAGCACGTCGCCCCGCGGCATCGTCTCGATGTATCGGTCTCGGACGACGGCGATGGTCACGACGAGCGCGACCAACGCCAGGGCGGTGACGAGGTCGCCGCGACGTCGCTGCATCCGAGAGAAGAGTGCGCGGACCAAGCCGCGCATACACTTAGCATCGCGACCGAGCGGCAGCGCCATCGAGTTGACGGGAGCGTCCCGTCACTTGCGGCGGAAGAGCCCGATCGGCGCGAGGACGTGCACCGGGGGGTCGGGTCTCCAGTACTGGATGGCCTCGAAGCGGCTCGGGTCCTCGAGCTGCGGGAGCCGGAAGGGATAGTCGAACACGTACTCCACGCGCGCCGTCTCGATCATCTCGTCCCAGCTCGACGATCGGGAGAGGTGGGTCGTCGTGAGGCCGAACCCGTCGACCAGATAGAAGTCGGTGAAGACGCGAATCGCCCCTGCCGGCTCCATGGCGACGCGGGCCCCTCGGGGCAGCTTCTCCTGCATGAAGACCGACGCCGCCACGACGATCTGGTTCATCTCCGTGACGTCCCGCGTGAGGCGCCGGAAGCCCTCTCGGACCGGCGAGACGACGACGAGGACCGCCACGAGCGCGGCCGTCGGGAACGCGATCCACGAGCGCTGCGCGAATGCGCGCCGGAGCGCCGGCGCCACGAGCGCTCCGCCTCCGAGGACGAGCAGCGGCCAGAAGTACGAGACGTACCGATCCTCGATGTTGAGCTGCTCGACCCGGAAGATCGCTCGAGCGAAAAAGACGAAGACGATGGTGCCCGACGTGAAGATCGCCGGATGCACGCGGCGGCGCCACACGGAGACCACGACGGCGCCCGCGAGGACGACGAGCGCGCCCACTTGCCAGTCCGTCTTCGTGAGCGTCGAAACTCGGAGGGCGTCACCGACGTTCGACAAGAGCAGCGCCGGGTCCCGGACCGCGTCGATCCGGATGCGCGTGTCGAGCGCGCTCGGGAACCAGCGCCCGGTCAGCAGACGGCACGGCGCGACGAGGAGCACGACGCCGGCGACGAGGATCACCGCGGCCTCCACGAACGCTCGCCGCCGTGAGACGCCGCCCCGAGCAAGTGCCGCACATGCGAACGGCACGACCCACACGACGCTGCCGAGATCGGGCCGCGTGGCCACGAGCAGCGCGCCGAGCAGGCCGGTCCAGAGGGGCCGCGAGCGATGCGCGAGCGCGTGAGCGACCGCGAGCACGAGCGTCGCGGACAGCGGATTCTCGAGCCCGGCGAAGAGGCCCCAGAGGAAGCGGGCGTTCGCGAAGAACAGAGCCATCGCGATCGTGAACGTGAACCTCGGAGCGCGCTCGCTGTCGGGATCGAGTCGGCGCCACGTCGCCCAATAGAGGAGGGACGCGATGACGGTGAGCGTCCCCGCGAGGACGTAGCTCGACAGGCGCAGCGTGAAGTGGAGCGGCCACGGAAACGTCACGGCGCGAAGGACGTGGCTGACGACGACGAGCGCGTAGTAGTAGAGGAGCCCGGTCGTCCCCGCCGAATGCTCGCCCGGGTTGTACGAGAAGAGCCCGCGCGGCGTCTCCATCGTGCGCTTCACGTACCCGAGGTAGATGTACGAGTCGTCCGACGCGAGGTAGAGGCCGCCGAACCTGCGGACGTGATCCGCGAGGAAGAAGACGACGAGTGCCACCGCAGGGAGCGCCGCGATGAGAGGGGAGCGGACGCCCCGCTCGAGCGAGCTCCGCAACGCTCGAGAAACCCTGCGGACGATCGTGCCCCTCACGCCTCTTCCCAGAAGAACCCGCCGAGCACGATCACACGGAGATCGGGCGGCTCGGCCCAGTGGTATGCGACGGCGCTCGCGCGGATGGTGACGTCGACCCACGTGCGATCGCGGAGCAGCTCGGCCGGGACGATCGTGTCGATGCCCCAGAGACCGTCCTCCGGCACGGCGCCCGTGTCCGCGACGAGACGACCGTCGACGTAGACCGAGATCACCGGCCGTGCCTTGATCTCCTTCTCGTGCGCCCAGCCGTGGAGACGCAAGCGCATGGGTCGGTCCCCGTGGCTCTTCACGCGCACGCGTCCGCGCTGTCCCATCCAGCGGAAGCCACGGTTGCGGAAGTCTCCCGGAGGATCGTGCTCGATGAGGGAGAAGCCTTCCTGGAACACCACCTCGGTCCTCGACGAGACGCCCCAGCTCGATTCGATCCCGGCGTCGACCGCCAGCGCGCGCGCGTAGGCCTCGCGTCGAGCGATCTCCTCGCGTACGGCCGGCGGACGCTCCTTCGAGCAGGCTGCCACCATCGGCGCCGCGGAGAGAATCGCGAAGGTCGCGAGAGCTCGCCTCATGCCTCCACCTCGAGATCGATCACGACGAGTCCTCGCTCCTCGAAGACACGCTGGTGTCTGGCTCGGAGGTCCTCGAGCGAGTCGAGGAAGTCGACGAGGTAAGGCCCGTGGGTGCGCCAGATCTCGTTCTCGTCGACGAGCATGCTGAGCCAGTAGTCGCGCCGGAAGTGGTAGCGCGAGAAGCCGGGGCGGACGTATGCGAGGTAGCGGACGCCGAGCCCGCGGAAGTACTCCTTCACGCGCTGGCTGCCTTCGAAGTACGGGAGGCCCGGCGCCAGGCTCGAGTACCCGGGCATGTCGAGGTTCCAGATCGCGTTCCGGCGGAAATCGAGCCAGTACGGCTCGTCCAACATCACGGCGAGCCGAGCGCCCGACGGCACCGACTGCTGCAGCCGGAAGTAGAGGGCGTGCTCCGGAGGCGTCGTCGCGTCCGAATGCGGCCGCGCCCGGGCGAGGGTCTCGATGTCGTTCGTCGCGCGCGCGGCCGCCGATGCGAGCTTCTCTCGCGTGACGACGAGCTGGCCGAGCATCGCGAAGAAGACGACCGCCGCCGCGACTTGTTCGCGTTCCACGACGCCCCGGAGCACGCGCGACGCCCGCGTGCCGGCGACGAGCGCCACCGCCAGAGCGAAGGCGATGATGGGCCCGAAGACGTAACGGCGGAGGCTCTCCACCTCGATCTGATCGGCGCCGTGCACGAGCGCGAAGACTCCGGCGAGGGCACCGATCGCGAGCGACGCGAGCGGACGCCTCCGGCGCTTCTCCCGAAGGAGCAGCGCGGCCAGCACGAAGAGCGGCAAGACGTGGAGGGGCGTCCCGTCGAGCACGGTCCAGAGGTGGAGGAACGCCTCGCGCAGCGGTCGGGGCGCCGACGAGCTGAGCAGCATGGCCGGGTTCGCCGTGCCCAACACGAACGGATAGAGGAACGTCCGGTTCGACTGCCAAGCGACGACGCACCAGGGCACGAGCGCAACGAGCGCCATCCCCGCGGCGAGCGCAGGCTCGACGATGCGACTCCTCCACGGGTCTCGCGAGGCGAAGGCCCGAAAGGCATAGCTCGACGCGAGCGCCACGACGACGACGGCCATGTAGCTCTGACGGAGCGTGCACGTCGCCGCACCGACGAGCGCGATCGGGAGCGCCGTCGCCCATACGGGACGCGAGCGCTGCTCCGCCCACGTGAGCGTCCGGAAAAGCGCGAGGAAGAACGCGACGCCCGAGTAGTAGCTGGCCGTGTTGATCGCGACGTTCGGCAGCGACACGAACATCACGATCGCGAGGAGCGCCATCGGGAGCGGCGGTCGACGGGCGCCCCAGCGATGGCCCGCGACGAGAAGCGCCGTCACGACCACGGCGATGCTGCGGTCGAACGCGTGGAGCTGGCTGGGCACCGCGCGCAGCGCGACGAGCTCGTGGAACAGGTTCTGACCGCCGAGCGCGGACAGGCGGCGCAGGCTGAACGGCTCGAGCAAGGTGCCCGTATCGAGCAGCTTGCGGACGAACGCGAGGTACGCGATGTCGTCGTCGTACGGGTTGGTACGCCAGTCGGCGATGCCGGCGAGGAACTGACCGCCGACGAGGACGACGACGAGCGCCGTCAGAATCGCGAGACCGGGCTGCCGCCTCGCGATGCGACCGAGCTCGACGATCGAGGCGCGAACGGATCCACGCTCGAGCGCGAGCGCGACCAGGGCGAGGACGAGGCCGACCTCCACGACGAGGAGCGCGGCGAGCCTCGTCATGAGCGCCGGGACCATGAGCAAGCCCCCGACGAAGCAGACGAGGCTCTGGCCCCACGCGATGCGAAGCCCGAGGTCGATGCGCTCCTTCGGCGCGACGAGCCGCCGGACGAGCGAGCCCCACCCCGCGAAGCTCACGACGACGAGGAGGGACCAGACCGCGGTCTCGTAGAGAGGGTTGCGCTCCGTCTTCGGAAGGACGTAGGCGCACGCCACGAGCACGATGGCCGCGAGGACGATGGCCGACGCCGATTCGCGAAGCACACGACGTGGCGAAGCCGTCTGCGAGCCGGGCTGCATCATCGTCGGGCACGTCGCGTCCGGGACGGGCATGCCCCCCGCCGCGGAGCGCCGGGAGGGTAACACATGGTAGGTGGGTCTGCGAACGTAACGGCTGAGACGGGCAGGCCCGTGTGCTAGGCTCCGCCGCGAATCAAGGAGGCTGCGCGGATCGAGCGCCGAGCCGCGCACGGGTAGTCGACATGGATGGACGGCACACGGCGTGGGTCGCACAGGCGCTCCGGGACGGCGCAGCGCTCCGTACGGCCATGGTGGCGGAGTCCAACGCGATCGCGACGGCCGCCGGCGTCGTCGTCGACGCGGTCCGAAACGGCGGCAAAGTGCTGCTCTTCGGGAACGGAGGGAGCGCCGCGGACGCGCAACACATCGCGGCGGAGCTGGTCGGTCGCTTCACGGTGGATCGGCGTCCGCTGCCGGCCGTCGCGCTGACCGTCGACACCTCGGCCCTCACCGCGATCGCGAACGACTACGGCTACGAGCACGTCTTCGAGCGGCAGCTCCGCGCGCTCGGCCGTCCGGGTGACGTCGCGATCGCCATCACGACGAGCGGCCGCTCCGAGAGCATCCTGCGCGCGGTGCGGGCGGCGCGGGAGATCGGGATGAAAATCGTCGGGCTCACGGGTGCGGCCGGTCGCGAGTTCGCGGCGATGTGCGACGTGGCCGTGGTCGTGCCGTCACGCGAGACGGCGCGCATCCAGGAGCTGCACATCACCGTCGGCCACGCGATCTGCGCGATCGCCGACGCCGAGCTCTGCGGGATCCCGCTGCCGCCGTCGACGTCGCGACCCGGCTCCAAGCACGCCACGCTCGACGAGCTGCTGGCGCTCCGCGAGTGGTACCGCTCGCAAGGGCGCGTCGTCGTCTGGACGAACGGCTGCTTCGACATCCTGCATGCCGGACACGTCGAGAGCCTCCGCGCCGCGAAGCGGCTCGGCGACGTCCTCTTCGTGGGGGTCAACGAAGACGAGCACGTCCGCAAGGCGAAGGGCCCGGGGCGCCCCATCCATCCGCTCGAGCAACGCATCGCGATGCTCACCGCCCTCGAGATGGTGGATCACGTGGTCTCCTTCGCCGAGCCCACGCCGTCGGAGATCCTCGCGAAGCTGAAGCCCGACATCCACTGCAAGGGCGCCGATTACGCGCCCCCGAACGGCGCGCCGATCCCCGAGGCCGAGGTCGTCCGCGCGTACGGCGGGCGCATCGAGTTCCTTCCGCTCGTCGACGGGCTCTCGACGACCTCGATCGCGGCACGGCTCGGCAAGTGATGCGTCGCGCCGTGTTCCTCGACCGTGACGGCACGATCATCTTCGACGAAGGCTACCTCGCCGACGCGTCGCGGGTGCGCCTCGTCCCCGGAGCCGCGAGCTCGCTCCGGCGGCTCCGTGAGCGGGGCGCCTTGCTGATCGTCGTAAGCAACCAATCCGGCGTCGCCCGCGGACTCATCCGCCCCGAGCAGCTCGAGGCGGTCGACGCGGCGATGGATCGCCTGCTCGCGCAAGAAGGCGTGCACCTCGATGCGACGTACTACTGCGAGCACGGGCCCGACGACGGGTGCTCGTGCCGCAAGCCGAAGCCCGGGATGCTCGAGCGAGCAGCCGCGGATCACGGCATCGATCTCACGCGATCCGTGATGATCGGCGACAAGCGCTCCGACGTGGAGGCGGGGCGCGCGGCGGGATGCGCGACGGCGCTCCTGCTCTCGCCCTCCGTCCCGCGAGGCGGCGCGACCGAGCCGCCGGTCCCGGACTGGCAAGGGGACTGGAGCGAAATCCTCCCATCTCTCGAGGAGCACCTCACATGCTGAAGCAAGGAGCGGCTCACGACATCCTCGCCCGGTTCGCGGGCAAGCACGTGGTCGTCGTGGGCGACGTGATGCTCGACGAGTACATCCGCGGCGACGTCGCGCGCATCTCGCCCGAGGCGCCGGTGCCCGTCGTCGAGCTGCGCGAGCGCTCGTCGCACCTCGGCGGCGCGGCGAACACGGCGGCGAACGTCGTGAGCCTCGGCGGCCGGGCCACGGTGATCGGGATCGTCGGCGACGACGTCGCCGCCGGCACCCTGCGCACGGGCTTCGACGATGCCCGCATCGCCCACTCGCTCGTCGTCACGCCGGGCCGTCCGACGACGCACAAGCTTCGCGTCGTGGCGCGGACGCAGCAGATCGTGCGCGTCGACGTGGAGTCGACGGAGCCGGTCGCCGAGAGCGTCGCGCGACAGATCGTCGACGCCATCGAGCGGCACGCACGCGACGCCGACGTGCTCGTGATGTCCGACTACGCGAAAGGCGTCGTCGTCGAGGCGGTCGCGCGTGCGTGCACGAGCACGGGAAAGCGCCTCGGGATCCCCGTGGTCGTCGACCCGAAGGGCCGCAACTACGCCAAGTACGCAGGCGCCACCGTCGTGACGCCGAACGTGGCCGAGCTCGAGGTGGCGACGGGCGAGTCGACCCACAACGCGGACGAAGCGATCGTCACCGCCGGCTCGAAGCTCCTCGGCGTGCTCGACGGAACGGCCGTCCTCGTGACGCGCGGCCCCGCGGGGATGACGCTGCTCGAGCGAGACAAGCCGCCGCTCCACTTCCCGACCGTCGCCCGATCGGTGTTCGACGTCACGGGAGCAGGCGACACGGTCGTCGGCACGCTCGCGCTCTCGCTCGCGGCCGGCGCTTCTCTCGTGGACGGACTCGTGATCGCGAGCCACGCGGCGAGCGTCGCGGTGGGGAAGCCCGGTACGGCCGCGGTCACGGTCGAGGAAGTACGGAGCACGTTCGAGGGCTGATCCCAGGTGCGTTCGTTCCCTCCCCTCGTGGCGTGGCTACGCTCGCTGGGCTCGCGGAAGCGGCGAACGGTCGGCGCGTGGCTCGCGGCCTTGATGGCGGTCCTCGCCGCGCTGTGCGCGTTCAAGGCCACCTACCTGCCGTGGCTCCCGGCGCGCGGAGACGCCCTCTACGATCTCATCGTCGCTCGACACCTACTCGCGGGCGAAGGCTTCCGCACGAACCTGATGCCGCTCGGCGCGCTCGGTGTCCTCGAGCGCGCAGGTCATGTGGGCGAGATGCCGTGGCCATCCGTCCACAAGTTCGTCGCCTCGCAGGTGCGCGTCGCGATCCACCTCGCCGTTCTGCGCGACCCGCTCGTGACGCTCGTGGCGGCGTCGCTCACGCCTTACATCGCTCTGACGGCGGTGTTCTTCTTCACCTTGCGCCGCTGGCTCTCGTCGAACGTCCTCGCGTTCGTCTTCGCGGCGACGCTCTTGACCCTCAACGAGCTCGCCTACTTCGCGCTCTCCGGCTTGAGCATCACGGCAGACTCGCTGCTGTTCTTCGTCATCGTTGTGCTCATGCTCTCCGCGCACAAGAGCGCGGCCGCTGCGGGCGGCCTGGGAGCGGCGCTCACCATCGCGGTGCTCCATCGCTACTCTCTCGCGGTCCTCGTGCCGTTCTGCGTCCTCGGCGTGGCGTGGTCGGCGGGGATACGACGCGCCGCGATGGTGGCGGTACCGAGCGGGGTCATCCTCGGCGGCTTCGTCGCGTGGTCGAAATGGCGCTTCGGCCTCACGTTCCCGTCGTACCTCGGCGAGTCGCTGCTGCTGCACCGGACGCAATACCTGCCGTCCGATCCCTGGTACGTGTTCGCCTGGCCGTCCGCGCGCGAGGTCGTCCTCCGCGACCCGGGCACCTTCGTGGCGAAGTTCATGGTCAGCATGCGGCTCGTCCGCGACATCCTCGCGGCCAACCCCCTCGAGCTCGGGCGGAACGTCGTGCTCGTCGGGCTCGCGATCGCCGGCGGCCGGCACCTCTCCCGCGCCGGCCGCCCGGTCAAGCGCGTGGTCGTCACGGTCACGCTCTTCTCGCTCGCCTTCTCCGTCGTGCAGCTCACGCTGGGCGCGGCGCTCTGGTACCTCGACTATCTGGTACCCCCGCTGTGGGCGCTCGCGGCCCTCGGCGTCGTCGTGCTCGTGCGCTGGCTGAAACGGCGCGTACGTCACCTCCACGCTCGCGGCCCTCGCGTCGCGGTGTACGCCGCGTGCGCGATCGTCCTGGTAGCCCCCGAGGTGGCGAAGGCCTCGGCCGAGCACGCCTGGCTCACCGCCGCGAAGCCGACGTGCGCGCCCGATCAGCTCTGCAACGCCGCGGAGGTGGTCCCGGTCGTACGGAACGCAGTCGACCGCCGCATGGTGATGATGGGAGGCACCTTGCCGTGGGAGCTCGCCGCCGAGACGCCCGCGACCGTCATCCCGATGCTCCCTCGTCCCGAAGACCTGATCGATCTGCGCGCGAAGGGGGTCACGATCGACGCGGTGTTCGTGCCGAGCGCGCCCATCTTCGCGGGTAATGGCGATCGGCCCGAAGAATGGTACAAGTGGCGCCGCATTTCGCGCTCGGGCCCCGATCGGTTCTTCGACTACGCTCTTCGGCATCGGTTCTCCGACGGCGCGCTCCTCTACGTGCGCGATCCGTCGCTCGATCCGACCACGCCGATACCGGAGTGCCTCCCCGGATCGATCGATCTCCGACGTCCGGCGGACATGCTCGCCCTGTCGAACGACTTCGCCTATTGGGAGACCTATGAAGACCGAGCGTGGTCGTGGCTCCGCGAGAAGACCGGCCGCGTCCGCCTCGAGATCTGCGACACTCCGACCGCGTCTCGACTCACCGTCGTCCACATGGGGACGGCGAACAACGGCATGGAGCTGTTCCTCAACGGCGCTTCGATCGGCAGGTCCCAGTGGGTCGAGGAAGGGTGGCACGAGTCTTCGTTCACCATCCCGCCGTCGGTGCTTCGTCGTGGAACCAACGAGCTGGTCGTCGAGGCCGATCACCTGTCGGCCCTCGGGATCTCCGTCGCGATCGAGCGCGTCCTCCTCGAGTAGCACGACGATGTCGAAGATCGCGGGCGTCATCCTCTCGGTCGCGTTGCTCGCCGGATGCAAGAAGGAGCCGGACCCGGACGCGGAGCTCCGTGCCCGTTACGTCGAGACGCTCGTCGAACGCGCCGAGGCCGGCGCGCGCTTCTCCCTCTACGACAGCGACGACGTCGTCTTCGACGACGGCTGGTACAACCCGAGCTGGTACGTGCCGCCCTCGGCGAAGGAAGGCGTGTTCGCGCGGCCCATGCGCGAGCGTGCGCTCCTCCGGCTCCGCTCGCACGGACGCCGTCCGATGCGGCTCGTCCTCGACGGAGTCCCTCAGATCGAGCACGTGAAGGGAGCCGTGTGGCTCACCGTCGCGGTCAACGGGCAGCACGTCGGATTCTTCCCGGTCCACGGCCCGCTCCGCGCCGAGATCGACGTCCCGCCCGAAGTGCTGCCCGAGTCCGGCTGGGTCGACGTCGCGCTCCAGGCTTCGTACGTCACGTTCCCTCCGGGAGACGGTCGAGCGATCAGCTACCGGCTGGTCTCGCTCGCTTGGGAGCCCGCAGACCGATGATCTCGACGAGTGCGTTGCGGAAGCGCTCAGCGAAACCGGTGGCCGTGACCGCTCTCGCCACCGTCGCCGCGCTCTTCGTGTATGCAGCGGTTCCGAGCATCACCAAGCCGCTGGTCTGGGAGACGGGTGCTTGGGGCACGATGCTGCTCTTCGCGTTCCTCGGGTACGGCGAGCTCGTCTGCCGACTGTTGGCGCCGGGACGCAAGGTGGGCTTGGGCCTGCGCGCGGTCTGGGGAGCGAGCGCGCTCGCGCTCGTGACGATCATCCTCGCCAACTTTCGGCTCGCTCGGACGAGCGTGCTCGTGGCGCTCGTCGCTCTCGGCGTCGTCGGGTTCGGCTACGGGACATGGAAACGCCGCGAAGCCATCGTCAGGCGAGTCACCGCGTCCTTGCTACTCGCGCGAGCGAAGCCGGCCACCGCCGCCATCGTGCTCGGCGCCACGATCGTCGTGGCCATCTACGTCGCAGGCGGCCTCGGCGACATCTACACGAACCCGTACGACGACGAGCTGTCGTACCTCGCGCTCCCGCGCCAACTCCTGGCGCGCGGCACGATGGTCGACCCGTTCAGCTTCCGACGCGCGAGCGCCCTCGGCTCGCAGTCGATCTTCCAGGGCCTGTTGCTCGCCAACGGCAGCCTCCAGCACCTCAACTTCTTCGACCGCGGGATCGCGGCCATCATGCTCGCCCTGCTCATCGTCGAGTTCGGGCGCGGCCGCGAGCGACCACCGCTGCTCGTCACCGTCCTCGCGCTCCTCCTCGCGTTCGTCTTCTTCCAGACGCGTCGCGTGAATCTCGCGAGCAACGTCTCCGGCCTCACCTTCTTCCTCGGGCTGTTCTCGACGATCCGCTTCTTCTCGAGAGAGACGAACCCGAGCGCCTACCGCCGCGGGCTCGTCGCCGGAGCCTTGGTGACCGCGACGACGTGCGCGCTTCGCCAGAGCTTCCTCCCGGCGGCGGTCGGCATGTTCATGCTGCCCGTCGTGGCGCCCATCGTCACGCGACGACGCGACGTGCGCCGGAAGGAGGTCCTCGTCGACGCAGCCGTCGCCGCGCTGGCCCTCGGCGCCGTCCTCCTGCCGTGGCTCACGCTCTATCGCGAGACCACGGGGGCGATCCTCTACCCGCTCCAGAAGGGCTACCTCCGCGCTGGCTACGCCGTGAAGAGCACCACCGTCGTCGGGCTCAAGGAGCTTCGCCACTTCATCGGCGTGCTGATGGAGCCGGAGCGGTCGCGCTACACGCTCCTCTTCTTCGTCCTCGGGCTCGGCGTCCCCGAGGCGGACGCTCGACGACCGCTCAAGTCGTTCATCGCCGCGGCGTTCCTCGCGCTCCTCCTGCTCACCGACTCGTTCTCGATCACGCACGTGGGCGACATCGCCCGCTATGGGTTCGGGTACACGGCGGCCGCCAGCATCGTCGTGCTGCTCTCGGCCGGTGCGTGGCTGCGTGCCGAAGCCGTCCAGACGAAGCTCGCGGGGGCGATCGCCGTCATGCTCGCCGTCTTGCAGTTCGAGCCGTACTACGCGGTGCAGCGTCTCGGAGATGCCCTTTCGTTCTTCGACGAGGCGCGACGACGCGCGCCCCAGTCGCCACGCACGGCGCCCGCCGCGACGTACCAGTACGTCGAGCTGCAGGCCGCGGTCCCGCCGGGGGAGAAGCTCATCGTCATGGTGGACGAGCCGTGCCTCTTGGACTTCGGCCGCAATGAGATCTACAGCCTCGACCTGCCCGGCGCCCTCAGCCCACCGCCCGGGATCCCCTTCTTCCGCGGCCCCGAGGCGTTCGCGGACTACTTCGTCCGGACGCAGAACGCTCGGTACCTGGCGTTCGTCGATCCTTCGAGCTCTCGCTACCTGTATCGCCGCGACATCTGGCACGCGCGCCTGTTCGACGACGAAGCCATATGGCGCACCTACGCCCCATACTTCCTCGACGCCTTCGACAACCTCGAGGCGCTCAAGGACTCGCGCCGCGTGCTGTTCGAGGGTCACGGGATGTACGTCATCGATCTCGCGACGAAGGCCTCCGACGCCGATCGCATCGAGCATCTCCTGTCGCTCTCGAAGAAGCCCAAGGTGCGGCCCGCCTTCGGGATCGCCGTGAACCCCGCGGAGACATCGCCCGACGAAGCGACGCGCATGGCGGCGACCGGGTTCGATCTAGCGACCCTCCTCGTGTCCGCGTCCCCCGAAGGCATCCAGGACCGCGACCGCGTGGACGCGTTCGTCCGCGCCGTCGCGCAGACACCGATGCGCGTCGCGTTCCAGATCCGCCTCGGTGGGCTCACGCCCCAGGCGTCGCTCGCGAGCGCGGTCTCCGAGCTCGAAAGCCGCGGTCTCATGGATCGAGCGTTCGAGATCGACGGCAAGAAGCTGCTCTTCGCCGAGCCGGAGACGGACGCTCCCCCGCTCCCACGTTACGAGCTGTCCGGATACGAGATCGTCGGCGTCACGCGTTGGCAGCGCTTCGACGAATTCGACCTCGACGCCTTGCCCGAGGCGGACTCGCTGCCGAAAGGGAACGCGCTCGACCGCGGCCTCGCCTACCTGGAGCGCTCCGGCTACCTGCCCCAGCTCGCTCCGGCTTGGGCGCTGCGCGGTGCCCGCGGCGTCGTGTCGATCACGCCCGGCTGGAAGCTCTCGCGCGTGACGAAGACCAGCGGCCTCGTCGAGCACGATCGGAGGGGCGGCCGCACGCTCGTCGAGCAGGTGGACGCGGCGCTCTCCCTCCGCCCCAAGGTCGTAATCCTCTACGCCTGGAGCGACGATGGGAGCGGCGTCGGGATCCGTCCCGCGACCGAGGGGGGGACGTTTTATGTTGACCTCGTGGCACGTCTCGTAGGACGGAGCGGGCAATGACGCTGTCTCCCACGCTGATCTCGACGCTCGCAGGGATGCCCACCGTGCACTCCCTCATTCGACGGATGCGCCTGCAGCGCGCCGCGAGCGTCGTCCTCGAGCGGAGGCCGATCGTCCGCCGTACCCGCCGGGAGAAGCTCCAATACCGGATACGCTACCTCGAGTCGTTGATGGTCGCCGACGAGATCTTCAATCGCGGCGTCTACGCGAAGGCGTTCGAGGGCCGTTCCGTCGAGACGTTCGTCGACCTCGGTACCAACGTGGGGTACTTCCTCTGCGACGCCGTCGATCGCACGGGGAATCGCGACATCCTGGGACTGGCGGTCGACGCGAACCCCGTCGTGGTCGAGGAAGCGCGCTGGCACGCCCACGTGAACGGCTTCTCCGGGATTCGGGTCGTCCACGGCCTCGTCGGCCATCCGTCGGACGTCCGCGAGGCGCCGCTCTACATGTCCGGCTCGAACGTCTCGGCGTCCGCCCAGCCCCACTTCAACCCGCTCGTCCCGCTGAAGGGCGACGTCACCGCGACGATCATGCCGTGCGTCGACGTCTACGCCGAATGGCGGGCCATGGCGGGCGATCGCCGGGTCGATTTGCTGAAGATCGACATCGAAGGCTTCGAGCTCACGGCCCTGGAGAACCTCGCGGAACTGCTCGCGATCACCGACGCCGTGGTGATCGAGTGGCACAACTGGATCACGTCGCGCGCGAAGGTCGAGGAGGCGTTCGCGCGCCACGGGTTCGTACTGGACGTCCTCGTCAGCGAGGACGAAGACGCCGGCATCGGGGTGTTCCGGCGACGCTGAACGAATGCGGCGGGCTTGACGCTACCCTGACCAGGTGGCACATGCGCTCGCCCGAGCGGCCGAGAGGAGCGCGCGCATGTTCGACATTCGCCTGATGCGGCAGATCGACAACCAGGTGGGCAACGCCGCCTGCTCCGTCCTCGCCGCCGTGAAGAAGCTTCGCCCGACGCGACCGGTGAGCGACGCGCCGATCCGGAAAATCGCCGTCGCCAAGTTCTTCGGCATGGGCTCGATCGTGGTGGCGTCGCCGAGCCTCCAGGCGCTGCGCGAGGTCTACCCCGAAGCGGAGATCCACTTCATCACGTTCACGTCGAACCGTGAGATCCTCGACATCCTCGGGAAAACCGACCGCCAGTGGTTCATCGACAACTCGTCGGCGTCGGCGTTCACGCGCACGACGTACGAGGTGGCGCGCGGTCTCCGTCGCGAGAAGATCGATCTGCTCCTCGACTTCGAGTTCTTCGCGAAGTTCCCGCTGGTGCTCGGCAGCCTCGCCGGCATCCCGCGGTCGGCGGGCTTCTGCCTCACGCCCGAGCCGTGGCGCATGACGCTGCTCGACGTGCCGGGCTCGTACAACCACTACTACCACACGAAGGACATCTTCCTCTCCCTCGTGTACCTGCTGAAGACGCAGGACCTCTACTACCTCCAGTTCGACGAGTTCCGGAGGAAGTACACGTACCCGCGCGTCTCGGTCGATCCTGCCGACGTCGCCGAAGTCCGGCGCATCCTCGCGACGCAAGGCGCGTCGGGTCGCCGCCTCGTCGTCGTCAACCCGAACACCTCGCCGGAGCTCGCCCCGGAGGTCCGCAAGTGGCCCGAGGAGCGCTACGCGGAGCTCACCCAGCGGATCCTGAACGAGTACGGCGACACGCACGTGGTCTTCATCGGCGCGAAGGGCGATCGCGCGTACGTCGAGCGCATCGTGAAGCGGGTGGGCAGCCCGCGCGCGACGTCCGTCGCCGGCGAGCTCAATTTGCGCCGGCTGCTCGCGCTGTTCTCGATCACCGATCTGCTCGTCTCGAACGACTCCGGGCCGATGCACCTGGCCTGCCTCGTCGACACGCCGGTCATCGGCCTGTTCTTCGCGGACACGCCGACGCTGTTCGCGCCGCTGGCCTCGCGCGCGCGCTGCGTGGCGCCCGACCTCTACTCGCTCCCGCTCTTCACCGTCTACAACGGCAAGGACGCGGTCGCCGGCAAGCCGATCGACGTGATCTCGAACGTCCCGGCGCGAACCGTGCCCGTGGATCGCGTGATGAGCGACGTGCACGCCCTGCTCCCCAAGCTCGAGCAGGCGACGCAGCCCGCGAGCAACCAGCCCGCGAGCAGCCGCGTCTGAGCGCAGACGGCGCAGCCGCGGGGCGTGGGCCCGCGGCGCGCCCATACCGCCTCCGACGCCTGGCTCCTAGCGCTTCGTCGCGTACGCGACGAGCTCGCCCATCGCGATGGGGAACGTCCGCGACGTCAGCCCCGCCGGCAGCGCACGCGTGAGCGTCCGGACGACGGGCGTGAGGAGCGGATGCGGGTACACGTCGAACTGGTGGGCGATGTACCGGAGGTTCATCGTCTTCACGAGCGTCTTCCCGCGGAAGTCGCCGAAGCCGAGCCGCTCGAGGAGCATGCGGAGGTTCTTCAGGCTGAAGTAGTAGAGGTGCTCGACCTTGTAGTGCGTCCACTTCAGCCCCATCGCGGCGTGCGTGAACGAGCCGACCCTGGGGGTCGAGATGGCGATCTTCCCGCCGGGCGCGAGCAAGGCGTGCGCGCGACGGAGGATGCGCTCCGGGTCCCGCACGTGCTCGAGGAAGTCGCACATGAAGATGGCGTCGAAGTGCCCGTCGGGGAACGGCGCGTCTTCGAGGTGCCCCTGGTGGACGCGATCACGTCCGAAGACCTCCGCGATCTTGTTCGCGCCGAACTCGGAGAGCTCGATGCCGTAGGCCTCGTAGCCCGCATCGCGAGCGACGCGCATCAAGAAGCCGGTCGCCGCGCCGCAGTCGAGCACCCGGGCCCCGGTGCGGAGCGGTCCGAGCCCGCGAATGATCCGCGTGAACGTGCCACGCTTCAGGATCTCGACCGTGGCCTCGTCGGTCCGCAGCCCCCATGCGTCGTAGTAGTGCTCCCCGTAGATTCGGTCGAGCGTCTCGTCGGTCGGCTGCGGCTCGATCCGCTCGAGACCACACCGGGCGCATCGCTCGAACCGGTGCTCGTTCTTCTCGCCGAGCTCCGAGAACGAGAGGCCCCCGCAGACCTCGCAGGCCCGCGCGCGCGGGGCGCTCACATCCTGTTTACGTCCTTGCTCCGATGTCGACGCTGCGGGCTCCACGCCGGACCTATTAGGCGACTCTCTTCCCGCCGTAAAGGCGGGCACGAAGCCCGCCCTCGGAGGTGCCCGCTCACCGCAGCTCGACGACCCGCGGCTTCGACGCGGCCATCGACCGGTAGCGGCGCGCGTCGATGCCCGACAGCTCGTCGGCCAGCCGCAGCGTCGGGTAGCCGTGCACCGTCCACCTGTAGGCGCCGGCGGCCCCTCCGAGCATCGAGCGATCCGGCAGCTCCGTCCGGCTGTCCTTCGCCACGATCCGAATCGACGGGCCGCCCTCCACGGGAACGAGCACGTGCTCGAGGACGCCGGCTCCGTCGACGACGAGAGGATCGCCCGGGCCGAGGCTCGCGCCTTCCGCCGGAGCTTCGACGCGAAGCGGCTCCGGCAGCGCGTACGACGTCTGTTCGGCGAAGAGGTCGAACCCGACCTCGCCGGAGTCCACGATCTCGCCGTCGCGCTCGGCGCGGACGCGAAACGTGTAACCCGCATCCGGGATGAACGGCAGCCTCGCTTTGACCCCGAGCGGGATCGTGGCGAAGTGCGCGTCGCTCCGTGGGGTGAACCCCACGCGCAGATCGGCGGTGGTCGCCTGGAAGCCCGCGGGAGCGGTGACCACGATCGTCGGCTCGGCGAAGGTGGTGATCGGATCGAGGTGCAGCACGACGAGCTGCGACCGAGCGGCGGTGACGTCCACGTCGACCTTGCCGTACGCCCGCGCGCTCTCGAGGCCCTTGCCTTCCTCGTACTCGACGGCGTGGAGCGTGGCCTCGAACGAGTACTCGCGCCCGACGATCGACACCCCGGTCTCGAGATCGCCGGTCGCCGTGATGGCGCTCGCGCCCGTCGCGAAGAAGGCGAGCTTGCCCCGCTCGGACAGGGGCGCGTCGAGGCGCACGTCGACCTTCGCCTGCCATGCGCGGGGAAGCCCGCGCGGCTCGATCGCGATCGACGGCTCGATGTAGCGGGCGCGCAGTCCGCGGTAGACGAGCACGTCCTGCCCGTGCCGCACCGTCATGTCGTACGGCAGCGTCACGTCGTGAAAGGTGAACGCGCCGGCGGCGTCGGTGATCATCGAGTGGACCACGCGCTCTCCTCCCGAGCGGGGCCGCGGCTCGATCGTCACGGTCGCGCCCGAGGCGCGATCTTCGCCGCGCCAGACGATGCCGCCCACGTTGCGTGCCCAAGACGCCTCCTCGGGGAACCCGGACGGCAGGCACGCCGAGGCGCGCTCGCCGGGAGCGAGCGAGGGATCCTCGACGTAGGCGCAGCGCGCGTCCTCGGTGAGGCTCTCGCAGCCCGAGATCGCACCGGCGAGGACGAGCAGAAGCGGCACGGCCAACCGGAGCACGGCGGCGCCAGCCTAACATCGGCGGCGCCCACCGTGACGGCGTTTCGGTCGGCCGAGCTCCGCGGCCGGGCTCTTCACTCGCCCGGCGTCAGCACGATCGGGTACACGACCGTCGCGACGCCGCCTTCCGGCGGCGGGAAGGACAGGTTGGCGAAGCTACGGACGACGCAGCTCACGACCTTTTGGCTCGGCAGATCGGAGCCGGCGTCTTGTGCCTGGGCGACGTGGCCGTCGCGACCGATGACGAACTTCGTCGCCACGCGGCCCTGCAGGCCGGGGTTCTGGCGCAAGCCCGACTCGTAGCAGAGGCGGAAGCGGCCGAAGTTCTGGCGGACGATGCGCTGGATGACCTCGGCGGGGAGGCGGCCGTTCGTGTCGACCTTCACCTCTCGGAGCCTCGGCGGCTTCGGGGTGTGACCGCCGCGGCCGGGGCCGTGGCCGTTGCCCCAGCCGTCCTTGTCGCCCTTGCCGAAGCCCCACTCGCCGGTCCCGCCACCGCCACCGCCGACGGTGCTCCCGATGCCGTCGATGCCGATGCCGAGACCGTTGCCGCCGCCGCCCTCGCCGTAGCCGGAGAGCCCGAGCCCGTAGCCCATCATGTCGTCAGCGTTCGCGCCGAACATCGATCCGATCTTGTTCTCGGGATCCTGACCGAGCTGCGTGTCGGTCGCCCACGGGCTCGTCGGGCCGGTCGGCACGAGACCCGAGTTCAGGATCCCGATGAAGCCGCCCTCGCGCGCGAGCGTCAGCTCGTCGCGACGGGAGAGGCGCACGTCGGCGTCGTTGCCGCGGAAGGCCATGTGGCCCGTCGTCGTCACCGGCCTCGTCGTGCCGGCCGCGCCGCTCTCGCCCTTGTGAGGCTCGCCGCCCTTGCTCCCGCCGCCCGACTCCTCGGCGTCGGCGGCGCGCTCGTCCTTCAACCGGTCCTGCTCGCGCACCGCGGAGGCATCGAGCAGCGCCTGCATCGTCAGGATCTGGTCGCGGGAGATGTTCTCGGCGTCGTCCGCGTTCATGCTCGGCATGAACATCGCGAGCGACGCGACGATCGCAGCGTGGCCGAGGAACGAGAGGCCGATGCACGCGGCGGCGCCCGAGGCGAGCGCGCCGAGGAACCCGATCGGGATCTTCTTGCCGGCGCGCACGGTCGTGATCTCGAACGTGACGGAGCCGAGCTCGATGGTGACCAGCATCCCTTCCGCGAGCGCGATCTCCTCGCCGGCGGCGATCGGACGCGGAGGCTCGCCCTCCTTGCTCAGCGTCGCGGTCGCGCCCTCGGGGACGATGGCGTGGGCGACGCCCATGCGGCTCTCCACGATCGGCGTCCTTCGGCCCTCGAGCTCCGGGACGACGAAGTCGCCGCCCTCTCCGATCGAGAACCCCTTGCCGCGCTCGAGGTGCACGAGCGACAGCACCTGCGTACCCCAGCGGACGCGCACCTCGATCGCGTCGAGATGCGACTCGACCTCCTCGGGCGCGACCGCCGGGCCGCTCTGCACGAGGGTATAGGACACCTCGCTCGCGTCCGCGGAGTCCGCGACGTCGATCGACACGTCGGCGTCGTTCGGCAGGAAGGGGTTGAACGGTCGGAACGGATTCGAGAACGCGTAGGTGCTCATGGTGGTCGATCTCGACGCAGAGCGGCAGCGCCGCCCGGCGTCCCCGGCGGTTGGTTCCTCTGGCCGACGCGCTCCTCACGCGGCGGGGAACCCCCGCGCATGCGTCACGCTCGGGCGCTCCCGAGCCTCCGCTCCCCGCGTGCCAGCGTCGTCGGGGAGAGAGACAGGCCGGACCGGAAAAGGTTCCCCGGAACGAGCGCGTCACCCGTTCGGAGGACGTTTCTCGGAGAGCCGGTCGGTGGGTGGGCTCCTCAAGGCCGCTTGATCGCGCCGATTTCCACGCGCCCGTAGGAGTACGTGATGTCGCGAGCAAAGACGCCGCGCGGGTCGAGCGCGCGGAAGCGGAGGTGACGCGGGCTGCCGAAGCGCGCGACCTCCGCGAGGTCCTTGCCCGACGAGGCCGACGCGAGCACGGGACCGGCGGCGCCCGCATCGTCGGAAGAGGGGCGCCCCACGACGACACCACATCCTCGCGGTGCAATCGTGCAGCCGAGCGCGATCACCAGCTCCTCGTTCGCGACCGGGATCCACGTCCAGGCGTGGAGCGACTTCGGGTCGATCTCCGTCGCGCCGTTCCCGACGGCCTCCGCGATCGCCGCGGTCCACGGCTTGGCCCGCGTGGGGTTCGCCATCGCGAGGCCCGGCGTCCCGACCAGCTCGAGCTTCACCTCTGCCTCGTTCTTCGGGCCGGCGCAGCAGCGGAAGCCCATCGTCGGCGATTTCTTCGTCGGCGTCCGCGCGATCGCGTTCGCGCAGCGGCCGACGAGCTCGCCCGCGACCGAGTTGCCGCCGCGGAGGACGCCCTGCGCGCCGTCGCGCGAGCCGCGGCCCCAGTTGCTCGAAGTCCACTCGAAGACGCCGCCGTGCATCTCGAGCACGCCGAAGCCGCTCTTGCAGTGCGCGTGCTCGCCGGTGGGACGGCGCGACGCCTGCTCGATCGGCACGCCCGTCCCGCAGACGTCCTTGCGGTAGACGTCGCCGTACTCGTACATCGTGTTGTCCGGCCCCTTGCACGCGCGCTCCCACTCGAGCTCCGTGCAGAGCCGCTTGCCCTTGGTCGCGCAGAGCTGCTCGGCCTCGTCGCGCGAGACGTTCGTCGTCGGGATCGCGTTCGGCTCGTTCGGCCACGGGAGCAGATCGATGTAGAACGCACCCATCTCCACGGGCACGCCCGGCATCTCCTCGTCGGGGATGCGAGGGGCGCGATCGGGAGGTGTGCCCGCCCGCAGCGTGCCCGCCGGGATGAACGCCATCCCCGGCCTCGGCGCGCCGAAGCTCTCGCCGCTCGCGACCACGGACGGCCACGACGAGATCGACGCCTCCGCGCTCGGCACGGAGGACGCGCCCGCGTCACCGTCCTTGCCGCGACACCCGGCGGCGACGCACACCGAGAGGAGCGAGATCGCGAAGAGGAGCGGTGAGGAACGCCGCCGGATACTGCTCGACACGGCGGCGCCTCTACTCGTTCTTCTCGCCCGTCCCTTCGCGCAGCCCGAGCTCCTTCATCTTGAGCTGCAGGCCCTTGCGCGAGATCTTGAGGAGGCGCGCAGCGTGCGTGACGTTGTTGTTCGTCTGCTTGAGCGCTCGGCTCACGAGATCGCGCTCGAGCCGGCTCATCGCGAACTTCACGTGCTCCTTGAGGCCTCCGTCGGGTGGCAGCGATCCGAGATCGACGCCGGCCTCGAGCGGCGGAGCGCTCGAGCTCGTCGACGTCCCGCTCGGCCCGCGGAGCTCGGCGGGGAGGTCCTCGACGCGGAGCTTCTGCCCGTCGCAGAAGAGGACGGCTCGCTCCATCACGTTCTCGAGCTCGCGGATGTTGCCGGGCCACGCGTAGTTGGTGAGGAGCTGGAGCGCGTCCGGCTCGACGCCGACGACGTTCTTCTTCAGCCGCCCGTTGAACTTCTTGAGGAAGTGCTCGACGAGCAGCGGGATGTCCGAGGCGCGCTCGCGCAGCGCGGGCAGCCGGATCGAGACGACGTTCAGGCGGTAGAACAGGTCCTCGCGGAACGCGCCCTGCGCGATGAGCTTCTTCAGATCGCGGTTCGTCGCCGCGACGAGCCGGACGTCGACGCGCATGGTCTTGATGCCGCCGACACGCTCGAACTCGCTCTCCTGGAGCGCGCGCAGCAGCTTGACCTGCATCTCGACCGGGATCTCGCCGATCTCGTCCAGGAAAAGCGTCCCGCCGTTGGCGAGCTCGAAACGGCCGGGCTTGCTCGTGACCGCGCCGGTGAAGGCGCCTCGCTCGTAACCGAAGAGCTCGCTCTCGATGAGCTCCTTCGGAATCGCGGCGCAGTTCACCTTGATGAAGGGCTTGCCCTTGCGCGACGAGTGATCGTGGAGCGCCCGGGCGACGAGCTCCTTGCCGGTGCCGCTCTCACCGGTGATGAGCACCGTCGTCGGGCTGTCCGCCACGCGCTCGAGCACCGCGTAGAGCTCGGTGAGGCCGGGTGACTGGCCGATGATCCCGAAGCGGGCGCCCTCGGCCTCCTTGACGTTCTCGGCCGTGGCCTCCTCGCCGGCGAGCTCGCGCGTCTTGAGCGCCTTGGCAACGACCTGCCGCACCTCGTCCTTGTCGAAAGGCTTGGTGAGGTAGTCGAAGGCCCCGAGCTTCAGCGCCTCGACGGCCGTGTCCACCGTGCCATGGGCGGTGATCACGATGATGGGAAGCTCCGGCTGCTCGGCGAGCGCCTCGCGGAGGAGCGTCATCCCGTCGACCTTCGGCATCTTCAGGTCGGTGACGACGAGATCGATGTGGTGCTCACGGAGCAAAGAGAGGCCCTGCTCGCCGTCCTCTGCGAGCAGCACGTCGTAGCCGTCGCGCGAGAGCTGTGCCGCGAGAATTTTCCGCAGGTTCGGCTCGTCGTCGACGATCAGGACCTGCTTCTTTTCGGGAAGCATGGCGGGCCCGAGTCTATCACGAGCGGGCCGGTCGGCGTGTATGCTGCCGCCACACTGGAGATGCTTCGATGGGTCGACGCGGCGAGGCCATGGCGCGGGAGCGAGCCGTCCGGAACCGCCGGATCGAGGCCATCGCGCTCGGCGTCTTGGCCCTCCTGCCGATCGTCCCATACTTGACCTTCCTCCTCCGTACCGGCGTGCCGCGCTACGGGCTCGTCGGTGACCTCGCGCTCCTCGAGCAGGCGGCGCGCCACGTCTTCCGCGGCGAGACGCTCCTCGGACCCGTCTCGCGCTTCTCCTTCCACCAGCCGGGGCCCTTCTTCTTCTATCTGACGGCGCCCCTGCAGGCCGCGTTCGGCTCGGCAAGCACGGGCCTCTACGTCACCACGTGCCTCGTGAACGGCGCCTCGGCCGCGGCGATCGTCGCCTGCACGCGCATCTTCGCGCGTCGATCGCACGCGGTCGCCGCTCTGCTCGTCGTCCTCGCCTGGTTCGTCGCGTTCGGCAACGTGACCGCGAACCCGTGGAGCCCTCTCGTCATCGTGCTCCCCCTCTTGGCCTTCCTCGTGAACGCGGCGTTGTTCGCACGAGGGAAGAGCTTGGCCGTGTATCCGGCCGTCGTGTTCGGCACGCTCGCGGCGCAGACGCACGTCGCCGCGGTGCCGACGACCGTCACGGCCGGTCTCGTCGCGCTCGTCGCGTTCCTCGTCGGTGCGCGCCGGCGCGGCGGGCTCGAGCGCGACGAGCGGTGGCGGCTCGCCATCGCGGCGACGGTGCTGCTCATCCTCTTCGTGCCTCCCCTCGTCGAGCAGCTCCTCGCTCCGTCGGGGAACATGACGGAGCTCTACGCGTTCTTCGTCCGGCGCAGCGAGCCGACGAAGCCGCTCTCGGACGCGGCGGCGCAGTGGACGGTCGCCACGTCGTGGCTGCCGGATCGCCTCGTCGGCCGCGTGCTCCTCGGCGAGGGTCCCATTCCGCTCGTCATGCGAGCCGACCCGATGCAGGGCATCGCGTCGCCCAACGCGCGGGTCGTGACGATCGTCCACGTCGTGTCGATCGCCGTCGCCGCGATCGTCGCCGGCCGCCGGCGCGACACCGCCAGCATCGCGCTGCTCGGCATCGGCGCGATCGCCGACGCCGTCGCCGTGATTTCGCTGCGCGCCGTCGTGGGCCCCGTGCACAACTACCTCGCGTTCTGGACGACCGCCGCGAGCAGCGCGGCGTGGATCGGCGTGCTGGCGACGTTCTTCGCCGCGATCGGAGCGGCGGGCTTGAAGATGCCGCGCGTGAGCGGCGTCTTCGCCCCCGCGCTCGTGATCCTCGCCCTCGCGGTGGCGGTCACGTCCGCTTCCCTCCAACGCTTCTGGCTCGCGCGGAACGCTTTCGCCCCCTCGAGCCGACCGGACCTCCGCGCCGACCTCCGCGCGATCGAGGATGCGCTTCGCGCACGGCTCGACCGCGACAAGGCCGTCGTCACGGTGCACCGCGAAGGTGCACGGGACATCGCCGACGCGCTCGTGCTCGAGCTCGAGAAGGACGGCGTGGACGTGCGTGTGGCCGACGCCGACCACCACGCGTACGTCGGCGTGCGCACCGCGCACGGCGTGGCGAAGGCCCTGCACGTGTGGTTCGCGACGACGGCTCATCCGCTCCGGATCGCGTCCTGCCTCGAGCCGATCGCGAAGAGCGGAGACATCGCGGTCTACGGCGCGCCCGAGGCGATCGCGAGCTGCCCCGATGCGAAGTGAGGCTCGCACGAAACGAGTGAGCCTCGTCCACCGGCGTGGTAGACGGCGCCTGAGGTGGACGTCGTGAGCCAGGCTGCGCGCACACGCGACGATCGGGGGGCGGAGCCCGACATCCCGCCGGCGCGACCACCCCGCCCCGGAGCCGCCGTCTGGATCGGCATCGCCCTCAGCATCGTCGCCGGCGCGCTCCTGCTCTGGAGGGTCAGCTTCGACGATCTCCTCGCCGCGCTCCGCGCCGCGGACTTGGTTTGGCTCCTGCCTTCGCTCGTCGTCTTCTTCGTGATGTACGCGCTGCGCGCGTGGCGCTGGGCGGTGCTCCTCGGCGACGCGCGGTTCTGGCCGACGTGGCACGCCAACACGATCGGCTACTTCTTCAACGTCACGCTGCCGCTCCGGCTCGGCGAGATCGCGCGGGCTTGGGTGGTCTCGCGGAACGAGAAGATCCCGATGGCGCGAGCGCTCTCGGCCGTGCTCGTGGAGCGCCTCCTCGATCTCGCGAGCGTCGTCCTCTTGTTCGCCGCGTTCGCGGTGCGGATCCCGATGGGCCCGACCTTCACGCGGGCGGCCACCATCGGATCGATCGCGCTCGTCGTGTGCGTCGCCGGCGCCGTGCTCGTCGTGCTCGGAGGTCGCGCGGTCGAGCGCGCCCTCGCGCCCCGCCTCGCGAAGCTCGGGCCGGACCGCGCCGAAGCCATCCTCGGCCGCCTCCGGCAGGTCCGCGAGGGCCTCGCCGCGGTCGGCTCCGCGCGCCGCATGGGACAGTGCGTGCTCCTCACCGTCGCGGTGTGGAGCGTCACGATCGTGCACGCGGCCGTCTGCCTGAAGGCGTTTCTCCCCGAGACGGATCTCGTGCGCCCGGGGTTCATGGTGGTCTCCGCGAACCTCGGCGGCGCGCTCCCTTCGGCGCCGGGCGGCCTCGGGATCGTCCAGGGCTTCGCGACGAGCGCGCTCGTCATCCCGTTCGGCGTCCCGGAGAACACCGCGCTCGCGTACGTGCTCGTGTGGAGCCTCGGCCAGCAGCTCATCTTGATCCTCCTCGGATTCGTCAGCGTCGGCCGCGTCGGGCTCTCGTACCGGGAAATCCGCCGCAACATCGGGTCGACGTGAGCCGCCGCCGACCGCACGGCGGGCGTTTTCCTCGTGGACTCCGCTCTTGCGACCGGCTAGCTACGGCGTGTGCGCTCCTCCCCCCGTCGAGGAGTCTGGATCGAGGCCTTCGCGCTCGCGTTGCTCGCGACCGTCCCCCTCGTTCCGTACGCGCTCAACATCGCGCGGCAGGCGATCCCGAGGTTCTCGCTGCTCGGTGACTTCGCGGCGCTCGAGGTCGCGACGCGCTTCGTCGGCGACGGGACGATCCTCGGACCGTACTCGCGGTTCCGCTTCAGCCATCCCGGGCCGCTCTACTTCTACGTCCTCGCGCCGTTCTACCGGCTGACGGGCGGCGACAGCAGCGCGCTCTACTGGGGTGCGATCGGGATCAATTTCCTCTCCGGCGCGGCCCTCGTCATGGCGACGCGCATCTTCGCGACGCGGGCGCATGCCTTCGTCGCCGTCGGCGTGCTCCTCGCTTGGTTCTGCGCGTTCGGAAACGTCTCGTTCAACCCGTGGAACCCCGCGGTCATCACGCTCGCGCTCACGACCTACCTCGCGCTCGCCGCGTTCGTCGCCGAAGGCAAGGCGGGCGCGGCGTGGTGCGCCGTGCTCTTCGGTGCCTTCGTCGCGCAGACGCACGTCGGAGCGGCTCCGACGGTGGCCGGCGTCGGGCTCCTCGCGCTCGTCCTTCTCTTTCTCGAGACGCGTCGCATCGGGATGGCGAGCCACGCCAAGCGCGGCCTCGCCGTTGCCGGTGCGCTGATCGTCCTGACCTTCCTGCCGCCCCTGTTCGAGCAGATCACGTCGCCGCGAGGGAACATCACGCGGCTCGTCGAGTTCTTCCTCGAGCATCGCGACCACGCGAGGCCGATCACGCGCGTGCTCAAGGACTGGGCGATCGCCACCTCGTGGCTGCCCGACCGCACGTTCTCACGCACGTTCTTCGAGGACGAGCCTTGGTGGCCCGAGGTCATCGCGTGGACACCGATGGCGGAGGGGCCGATCGCGCGGACGCCGTCGCGACTGGCGGCCCTCCACGTCGTCCTCCTCGTCGCCGCGTGGGTCGTGACGCGCAAGACGCGCGACAAGACGAGCGCCCGGCTCGTCCTCGTGTCGCTCGCAGCGCACGCGTTCTCGATCCTCGCCCTCCGATCCATCGTGGGAGAGGCGATGCGCTACCTCATCTTCTGGACGACGGCCGCCTGCACCGTCGGCTGGATGGGGATCCTCGGCGCCTTCGCGAACGCGGCCGGGCGAGCGCTCCGCGGGCGCCCACTTCGGAAGTACGCCGTCGGCGCGGTCGCCATCGCGACCAGCGTCGGGCTGTCCGTGTACACGACGAGCTACCAGAACGTCTGGCTCGCGCGCTTCCCCACGCGACACCTCGAGCACGGCCCGCTGCACGAATGCTATCGGGCTCTGCGCGAGAAGCTCGAGCGCGACGGGCTCTCGCCGGTGATCCACCTCGACGGCGACTGGGGCATGTCCACCGTCCTCGTCCTCGAGCTCGCCAAGGACGGCGTCGACGTGCACGTGCCCGAGCGCGAATGTTGGATGTACGCGCGGCGCTCGTGTCCTCCCGCGGAGCGCCCGCTCCACGTCTGGGTCGGCAGCTCCGTGCATCCGATCCCGCAGGCACGCTGCCTCGAGACGTTGCACCAGTCGTACGACGTCGTCCTCATGACGTCGCCCGTCGACGTCACCGCGGACGTCACGGAGTGCCCGCCTCGCTGACCTGCGTGCGGCGCTCGAGGATGTAGATCGGGCAGCCCACGCTTCCGTGGAGCTCCACGCGACGAAAGATCGGATGCTCGAACCGAGCGATCTCCACGAGGTCGTAGCCGAGCTGCCCGACGAAGAGGCGGTCGAAGAACGTGACGCCGTCTTCGTTCGCCGCGAGCCGCTGGAGCGTCGTGGGGAGGATGCGCCCCTCGAGCGGCGTGACACGGAGTTGGATCCAACGCCACGAGTAGCACTCGCTGACGACGACGAACCGCGGTCGGCGCGCGGCGATCTCGAGGAACGGAGCCACCACCTCCTCGATCCCCGGCATCGGTCCGCGCTTCTCGATCGGAGTCGACCCGACACGGACGACGCGCGCGGCCTCGGGGAACCTCGGCAGGTGGACGTTGAGCCCGTAGGTCTCGATCGTGTCGCCGCTGCGTACCCGCTCGCGCAGCCACGCTTCTGCTCGGTATCGCGGGTCGAGCACGAGGTTGGCGTCGAGCTCGACGCATCGCCAGAGAGCCCACAGAACGAGCCCTGCGCAGGCGACGCGCGCCGCGATCCGGAGCGCACCGGACCGGATCGCGCAGGTGGCGCGCTCGAGGGCGATCCCGCCGTAGACGGAGAGGAGGATCGCCTGCGGAAGCGTGAAGCGCTGCTCGACCCGTCGCGCGGCGGCGTTGAATGCGACAGAGAACGAGACCGCGAGGAGCAGCGGCACCAGGGCGGCGACACGCCGTGGTGCGTCCGACGCGCGGAGCGCGAGGAAGAGCCCGCTCGCGTGGAGCACCGCGAACACGGCGGGATAGTGGAACCCGTACGCGAGGACGAGATCCCAGAGGAGCCGGAGAGCGCCCGCGACGTCCTTCGAATAGAACGCGAAGTCCTGGCTGGCGGAGCCGGTCAGGAACGCGACGCGCGCGCGGAACCCGGAGGGGTTGGTCACGGCGCCGTCGACGAGGGCGAGCAGGGCGATCGTCAGCGCTCCACCGATCGCCGCCTCGCGCGCGATGGCCCGGACGTTCCGGCGCGCCCATGCGTCCATGAAGGTCCACGCGCCGAGAGCCGCAGGGACGCCGAGGACGAAGATCGCGTAGGCCTGGTCCTTCGTCGCCGTCGCGAGGCCGGCGAGCAAGAGCGCCTTCCGCAGACGCCGCGCCTCCCGGCGTGCGATCGCACGGGTGACGCCGAGGGCCGCGAACGACGCCCAGAACATGTACGGGACGTCGAGGTTCGTGACGTGGGAGTAGTACGTGAACGGGACGCCCACGCCCACGACGACGGCGGTCCCGAGCTCGGTCGATCGCCTGCGCTCCTCGGGCACGAGCTCGGCGGCGAGCTTCGAGGTCGCGACGACGACCCCGAGCGACATGACCAGCGTGACGACGCGCGCGATCAGCGCCATCGCGGTCATGTACGGAGGCTGGAGGATGACGGGGATCACCTCCGCCACGGAGACCGATCCCGCTCGGAGCGCGGCGACCGCGACGACCGGCAGCGAGAGCACCGCGAGGATCGCGAGGTGCAGCGGCGGGTACGTGTAGAACTCGCCGGGCGTGTACGTCGCCACGAGCCCCGGGAGGAAGTCGCGCGGCGCGACACCGTCGACGTCCCACCCGTCCGACGACGGCATCCCCCACGAGAGACCGACGGCGTGCAGGACGGCGATGCCGAAGAGCACGATCCGGAACGAAGGCGGCAGGTCCGCCACGGCCCTCGCTGCACGCCGCCATGAGGCGAGACCGGACGCCATCAGCATCTCGAGATCGAGGGGACGCTCTTACCCATCGACGCCGCGCCGTGCAAGGCGCCCTCTCTCCCGGACGCGAATCGTCTTCACGCGAGCGCCCGGCTCTCGTCGGTGCGCCCGGCCGAGGTCACAACGACAGCTCGTAGAGCTTCGCCATGTCGTCGCGCGAGCACGGCCGCGGGTTCGAGCGATGACACGCGTCCTCGAACGCCTTGTCGGCGAGCTTCGGGATGTCGGCCTTCGTGATGCCCTCGGCGGCGAGACCGCCCGGGAGGCCGACCTTCTCACGGAGCGCGCGCAGCGCGTTCGACGCGCTGGTCGCGGTGAGGTCGAGGAGACGCCGGACGCGCTCGACGCGTTCGGGGACCGCCATGTTGTTGAAGTCGATCACGGCCGGCAGGCACAACGCGTTGGCCAGCCCGTGATGCATCTGCTTCTCGCTCGAGAGCGGGTGCGCGAGCGAGTGGCAGACGCCGAGCCCCTTCTGGAACGCGACGGCGCCCATCATCGCCGCCTTCATCATCGCCCCGCGCGCGACGAGATCGGCGCCCGCCTCGACCGCCCGCGGGAGGTGCTTGGCGACGAGCTCGATGCCCATGAGCGCGATGCCGTCCGCCATGGGATGATCGCCGGCCGCGAGGTACGCCTCGATGCAGTGCGTGAGCGCATCGAACCCCGTCGCCGCGGTCAGACGCGGGGGCATGGACACCGTGAGCTCCGGATCGAGCACGGCCGTCCTCGGCATCAGGTAGGGGCTGAAGACGACCGTCTTGCGCCCCGTCGCCTTGAGGGTCACGACGCCCGAGCGTCCGACCTCGCTTCCGGTCCCCGCCGTCGTCGGGACGGTGATGATCGGGGGGATGTTCGGTCCGATGTGAGCATCGCCGCCGATCGCGTCGTCGTAGTCGGCGAGCGGGCGTTCGTGCGTCGTCTTCAGCGCCACGAGCTTCCCGACGTCGAGGGGGGAGCCGCCGCCCACCGCGACGACCACGTCCGCCTGGTGCGCGCGGAACGCCGCCACCCCGTTCGTCACGTTCTCCTCGACCGGGTTCGGGTCGACCTTGTCGAAGATCGAGACCGCGATCCCTCCGGCCTCGAGCACCCTGCGGACACGCTCGGCGATCTCGGCCTTCACGACGCCGCGATCGCACACGACGAGCGCTCGCCTTCCACCCGCCGCACGGACATGCTCGGCGAGCGTCGAGACCGCGCCGTTTCCGAAGACGATCTTCGTGGGAAAGGTCCAGATGGCGGGCGACATGACGCTCGGAGCGTAGATCGAGCCCGTCGACCTGACTAGGCTCGCCGCCCCGCGAAAAAGCCGAGCGCGACCGCGATCCTCCGAGCCCGCGGAGCTATTCTCTCCGAGGCTCGAGCCACGAGGCCCGAAGCACGAAGTCTGCTAAGCTCGTCGACAAACATGCCCTCCCCAGCAGGTGTCATCCGGCTCGCGGCGACGGTCGGAAGCGTGCTCGTCGCGTCTGGTGTCGTGCTTCTCGCGGCGTGCGGTTCCGACGACCCGGACAACGGGTCGACGTTCGACGGCGGCTCATCGACGAACGGCTCCTCGAGCTTCGGGGGAAGCTCCGGCAGCGCGGGACGCCCCGACACGGGGACCGAGACCTGCGTCGCGCAAGAGGCCGAAGCCATCACGGCCAAGCGACCGCTCGACATCATCTTCGTCATCGACAACTCGGAGTCGATGGGCGAGGAGATCGAGGAGGTCGAGAACCAGATCAACACGAACTTCGTCAACATCATCGCCGCGAGCCAGACGGACTACCGGGTCGTGATGATCAGCTCGCACGGTGTCCACGAGACGACGCCGGGCGACGGCGGGATCGCGCATCAGCGCATCTGCGTGAGGGCGCCGTTGAGCGGGACGACCTGCGATCCCGTCCCGCCCAAGCCGGTCGAGACCGCGCAGTTCCTCCACTACGACATCATGGTCGAGAGCACGGATGCGTGGTGCAAGGTCCTCAACACCTTCAACGGGCCGGCCGACGCGAACGGCTCGCACCCGCAGGGCTGGGCTCCGTTCCTCCGTCCGAACGCCTTCAAGGTGTTCGCGGTGATCACGGACGATCGCGTCGCGGCGAGCTGCGCGAGCTTCAACTTCGACGACAAGACGATCGACCCGATCTCCGGGGCGACGGCGGCGAACAACTTCGAGACGGCGCTCTTCTCGCTCTCGCCGCAGTTCGGCACGCCCGGACACCGCAACTACGTCTGGCACAGCATCGTCGCGCTCGCTCCGTTCGACCCGTCCGACCCGACGAAGCCGCACCCGCCGGACGCCCCCGTCGTCGCCGAGAAGTGCTCGCCGACCGCGCCCGCTCCAGGCGTCGGGCACCAGGCGCTGAGCAGGCTGACCGGAGGCCTGCGGTATCCGACCTGCGGCCTCGACTTCACGACGATCTTCAAGGCGATGGCGGAGGACGCCATCGAGCGCACCGTCATCGCGTGCGATTACGCCATGCCCAAGGACCCCAGCGGCTCCAGGATCGATCCGAGCACCGCGGTCGTCCGCTACACGTCCGGGAACGTCGTCACCGACCTCCAGCAGGTCCCGGACGCAGCGTCGTGCGGTCCGAACAAGTTCTACATCGAAGGGGACCGCATCAAGCTGTGCAGCCACGCCTGCGACGTGATCCAGGCGGATCCCGCGGCCGACGTGAAGATCCTCTTCGGCTGCCTTCCGAAGCCAGCGAAGTAGCTCGCGTCGTCCCGCGCCGCCGGCGGTCGAGCGGCGCGCACGCGCGCGCCGCCCGCACGATCAGATCGCCTCGAAGTAGCGCCTGAGCTCCCAGTCCGTCACCGCGCGCTCGAACTGGCGCACCTCCCAGTCGCGCGTGCGCACGTAGTGATCGACGAAGGCCTCGCCGAGGATCTTGCGGGCGCGCTCGCTCGACGCGAGACGCTGGGTGGCCTCCTTCAGCGTGCGCGGCAGCGCGGGCAGCTCCTCGTTCAGGGATGCGTCACCACCGGCGGGCGGGGGCGCCTCGATCCGCTCCTCGATCCCCCAGAGACCCGCCGCGAGACACGTCGCCATCGCGACGTACGGATTGATGTCGGAGGCGGTCTGGCGATACTCGACGCGCGTCGAGGACGGCGAGCCCGGGATGGCGCGGATCGCGCACGTCCGATTCTCGATGCCCCAGGACGCCGTGAGCGGTGCCCAGACGCCGGGGACGTAGCGCTTGTACGAGTTGATCGTCGGCGAGTAGAGCGCCGTGAGCTCCGGCATGAGCTCCACCTGTCCACCGATGTAGTGCCGAGCCTCGGCCGACAGCTTGTGCTCTCCCTTCTCGTCGAAGAAGACGTTGCGCGCCGGCGCCCCGGGCTGCGCGACGGTCCAGAGCGACTGATGGAGATGGCCGCTCGAGCCGGGCAGGTCCTGGTTCCACTTCGCCATGAACGTGACGGACAGGCCGTGGCGCGCGGCGAGGCTCTTCATCTGCGTCTTGAAGAGCGCCGCCTTGTCGGCCGCACGGAGCACGTCGTCGTAGCGGATCGCGACCTCGTAGACGCCCGGTCCGGTCTCGGTGTGGAGGCCCTCGATCGCGACGTCGAAGGCGCTCATCTCGTCCATCACGGCATGGCAGAAGGCGCGGTTCTGCTCTTCGCGAACCCACGAGTAGCCGAACATGCCCGGCGAGATGGGCGCGAGCCGCTTGAAGTCCTTGTCGTGGAGCGACTCGGGGCTCTCCTTGAAGACCCAGAACTCGAACTCCGCGCCGAACCTCGCCTCGTAGCCCCGCTCGCGCGCACGAGCGATGACGCGCTTCAGGAGCGAGCGCGGACACGCGGGATGTCCACTGCCGTCTTCGTTCACGAAGTCGACGAGGAACGCGGCCGTGTCGGGCTCCGCGGGCAGGACGCGGAACGTGTCCGTGTCGATCACGGCGTGGCAGTCCGGGTAGCCGGAGTGCCACCCCGTCACCTTCACGTTGTCGTACAGGACGTCGGCGATGTCCCAGCCGAAGATGACGTCGCAGAAGCCGAAGCCGGACTCCACGACGCTCCAGAACTTCTCGAGCGAGACGTACTTTCCGCGGAGCACCCCGTCGAGGTCGAACCCCCCGACCTTGACCTTCTTGATGTTCCGCTCCCGAAAGCGCTCCTTCAGCGTCGCGACATCCATGACGCAGAAAGCTACAGCCTGAGACCCAAGGCGTCACCCGTCACGCGTGTCCACGACGAGCGCGGAGAACGAAGCCGCAGCGGAGGGAACACATGACGCGTCAGTCCATCCCGGGCGGGCCAGCGCTGGGCATCGCTCTGCTGTCGCTGTCCTTCGGGCCATCGGTCGGAGCGGCGTGCGCTCCGCGGACGGTGAGCTCCGCGCTCACCCGCCGTCCCGTCGAGGTCACGGTCGAGCCTCCGTCGTCCGCGGACGCCTCCACGGCCGACCCGAGAACGAGCCTCGACGAAGAGCCGTGCGTCGCCTCCGACGGCGAGGCGGCTCCGACGGCACTTCCCCTCTCCTGGACGGAGGTGTACGGCCCCGCTCTGCCGTTCGCGACGGCGCTCCAGGTCGCGCGAGACTCGAAGCGTGCGTTCCAGTCGCTCGCGCTCTCCGTGATGATGGCCTCGGACGGGGGCGTTCCGACCGCGAAGCAGTTCGAGCGCGTCCATGCGCTGCTCGACCTCACGAGCCGCCGCTTCGCGACCGCGTACCACGCGCCCGACGCGAGCGAGGGCGATCGACTGACGATGCTCGAAGAGGGTGCGCAGCTCCTCCTGTCATGGTCGAGGCTGCTCGACGATGCCGGCCTCGCACGCGCGCCGGCCGCCTACCGGAGCGACTCGACGGTCGCCCTCACGTTCGAGGACGTCGCCGACGGCCCCGCGAAGCGATGGCGCGAGGAAGGTCTCGCGCTCCTCCGCGCCTGCGTGGAGGCCGCCCGCGCGAACGGCCTCGACCTCCCCGCCGGCCGCGAGTGCGCAGCCATGCTGCAGCGCTACGCGCTCGAGACGACGCGGAAGCGAGCGCTGCGCGACTCGGGCGCGACGACCTGCATGTGCGACCCCGGCGATCCGCTCTGTAGCGCCGCGATGGGAGGGTGGTGCAGGCCAGAATGAGAGGCAGCGACACGCGAGCTGGAAGGGCGACTTGGTAGAGTAGTCACGCTCGCGTCACGCTGTACGATGTCTCCGTGGACGCGCAGCCACTCCTGAGACGAATCGCGCGCGCTCTCGAGAATGCGAAGCTCGACGCGGTCCTCATCGGCAACGCCGCCGCAGCGCTGCACGGAGCCCCCGTGACGACGCTCGACTTCGACTTCTTCTTTCGCGACACCCCCGCCAATCGGAGAAAGCTCGTCATCTTCGCGCGTGAGCTCGGCGCGATCGTGCTGCGCCCCTACTACCCTGCCAGCTCGTTGTTCCGCGTGACGGACGACGATCTGACGCTACAGGCCGACTTCATGGGCGCCATTCATGGGCTCCGCTCCTTCGAGGGCGTCAGGCGAAGGGCTTCCAAGGTCGAGATCGACGGTCACGCCTTGCACGTCGCGTCGCTCGAGGACATCGTGAAGAGCAAGAAGGCTGCGAACCGTCCCAAAGACCGCGCGGTGCTCCCCATCCTCGAGGCGACGCTCGATGCAAAGCGACGCGAAGAAGAAGCAGCGAAGACGCGCTCGTGAAGCCGAGCTGGAAGCGCTCAGGCGAGCGACCGATCACGAGCTCGAAGAGCTCATCGCCCGCCTGCGGGCGCGACCGATGCACGAGCGGACGCATTTCCTTCGACGACGACTCCCGGGGGGTGGATCGGCGCTCTGAGTCCCCGCCGGTCATGGCGCGAGATCCCGGACGTCGATCGGTCCCTTGGTGGTGAGGATGCGACGCACGAGCGTCGAGCCGATCGGATCGTCCGGCGCGAACGCGCGGAGGTCGTCGAGGGCGCGCGAGAGCACCTCGCGCTCGCCCGTCGCCGCGATCCCGACGGCGCGTGCGCGGAGGAGCGTGGCCGTCGCCGCGGCGAGCTCCGCGTCCTTCTTCACGACCGTCGCGCGCACGAGGCGGTCTTTCGAGGCCGCGAACGCCTCGAGCGCCTTCTTCCGATCGCTCGCCCCGCGCGGCTCGGGCTCGAAGCGCGCGGTCAGCCCGACCGGCACGAGATGCCGTGCGAGCCTGCGGTCCCATTTCGGATCGAACGTGGCGAGCACCGGTCGCTGCGACGAGAGCTGCGCGAGCGACAGCTCCTCCGGCGCGATTCCGAGCGCGATGTCGCGATAGAGCGGCGCGAGCTTCGGCTCGGAGAGGAGCGCACGCTGACCCGCGCGCCCCTGGACGTCGAACGACGGGACGACGACGAGGTCGCCCCTGAGCTCCCCGGCCGCACGGGCGCTCACGAGCCTTCGCATCGTGCCGCGATCGGCGACGAGCAGCACCGACGCGGGCGGGGCCGCTCCCCAGGCGACGTCGTTCCAGATCGAAGCCGCGCGAGCGACCCGCGCGTCGCGACGCGTGACGGTCTCGTCGATGGCCTTCACCGGCAGCACGAGCTCGAGCACCACGAGCAGCGCCGCGCTGGCCTCCGCGAACGGGACGCGCGCCCGCGCGACCGCGAGGACGATCACGGCGAGCGTGGTCGCGCCGAGGACGTGGGCGCAGGCGATGCCGGCGAGGACGGGCGCCGCGAAGCGGCTCGGGCCCGCCGGGACCTGGAGGACGACGGCGAGCGCCCCCACGCCGGTGACGAGCGCGAGACCGAGCGCGAGCTGTCTCGCTCGGCCGACCGCGAGCGACAGCGCGGCGCCGACGCCGCACACGACGAGGAGGACGGAGCCGATCTCGGCGCTCGCGAACGCCCCGATCGACACGGGGTGCAGGGCGCGCTCGATCGGGGCCAACGGGGGAACGTGGAGCGCGAGCTCCGGCTCGCGGCGGGAGAGACCGACGCCGAGGAGCAACGGCGCCAGGCCGAGCGCGAACGCGCACGTGACCTGCACCGCACGCGATCGATCGAACGCATGCGCTCGTCGCGAGGCGGAAAAGAGCGCCGGCGCGCATGCGGCCAGCGCGGCGGCGAAGACGAGCGGCTCGTATGCGAGCGCGGACCCCAGCACCAGCGCGAGCAGCGCCGCGGACGGGCCTTTACCGTCACCCGCCGCAGCGAAGGCCCGCGCACCGAGGCGCGCGGCGACGAGCACGAGCAATGCACCCGTGACGGCGCCGCCGGGCGCGCATGCCTCGGTCTGCCAGGCCGGCGAGAGGAGCGCCGTGAGCACGGCGACGGCGGCGACCGCGGCCACGAGGCGCGGCGACACGGGCTGGCGGCTGCGGATCCGCATGCGCTCGAGCGCCGCCGGGACCGCCTCCGCGACGATCTCGTGGGCGAGATCGAAGAGGAGGGCGCCCGCGAGCGCCGTGACGAATGCGCTCGCGAGCCCCGCGCGCAGCGCCCGCGTGCCCACCGGAACGAGCAGCCACGGCGCGGCGACGAGCAGATCGAGCGCCCGGAACGCGCCCGTGAAGCCTGCGCCGATGGTACGTACGACCCCGTCGTCATGGACCGCCGCCGCGGTGGAGCTCGCTCCCGCCGCAGCGAGCGCGCCCGGGACGAGGGCGCTCACGAGCATCGCGACCGGCCGGACGCGCGCCCGATCCCGCGCATCGGCGGTTCGGAACCTGCTTCGGTCCTGGTCGCTATTCATCGGAGAGCCCACTTGGTCTAGCCTTTGCGGCCCCCCATTTCCCAGTTTCAGGAGCCCCACGGACTTCGGGCCCCCACAGGAGAATCGCCTTGGCACGCTTCATCGACGAGCTGAAACGCACCCATCGTTGCGGCGACCTGCGCGCGAGCGACGAGGGCAAAGAGGTCGTCCTCTTCGGCTGGGTCGCGAGCTACCGCGATCACGGAGGCTGCGTCTTCGTCGACCTGCGCGATCGCGAGGGAATCACGCAGATCGTCTTCGACCCGAATCTCTCGGGGCACGGCGATCTCCCGAAGGCAGCGTACGAGCTCGCCCAGACCGTCCGCTCGGAGTGGGTGATCGGCGTCCGCGGGACGGTGAAGAGCCGCGGGGCGATGAAGAACCCGAAGCTCGCGACCGGCGACATCGAGGTCCACGCGATCGAGATGGTCGTCTTCAACAAGGCGGACACGCCGCCGTTCGAGATCGCGGACGACATCGACACCGGCGAGGAGAAGCGGCTCCAGTACCGGTACCTCGACCTCCGGCGCGCGCCGCTCCAGCGGACGCTGCGCACTCGGCACCGGATCAACCAGGTCGTGCGGCGCTACTTCGACGCGGAGGGCTTCCTCGAGCTCGAGACGCCCGTGATGGTCAAGTACACGCCCGGCGGCGCGCGCAACTTCCTCGTCCCGAGCCGCCTCAACGCGGGGAAGTTCTATGCGCTCGCGGAGAGCCCGCAGCTCTTCAAGCAGCTCTACATGTGCGCGGGCTTCGACCGCTACTTCCAGATCGTGAAGTGCTTCCGCGACGAGGCGCTCCGCCTCGACCGGCAGCCCGAGTTCACGCAGATCGACGTCGAGATGTCGTTCGTGAACCAGGACGACGTCTTCTCGGTGATCGAGGGCCTGATCTTCGCGGTGTGGAAGGAGGTCCTCGGCATCGACCTGAAGGAGAAGTACCCGAGCGGCCGCTTCCCGCAGATGCCGTACGAGGAGTCGATGAGCAAGTACGGCAACGACAAGCCGGACCTGCGCTTCGGCCTGGAGCACACCGACCTCACGGCCGTCATCGTCGACCACAACGGGGGCGGCGTCCCGTTCTGGAAGGACATCGCCGACAAGTTCGCGAGCGGTCAGTACCGGCGTGACCTGCCGGCCGAGATCGTCAAGGCGCTGCGCGTCCCGGCGGAGCACGCGACGAAGCTCTCGCGGACCGAGGTCGACAAGCTCGAAGACTTCGTCAAAGGCATGGGCGCGAAGGGCCTCGCGCGCGCGAAGGTCGACGCGAGCGGCAACTGGACACAGTCGCCGCTCGCCAAGAACATCACGCCCGAGCTCCGCGCCGCGATCAACGAGAAGGTCGGCGCGAAGGAGAACGACCTCATCTTCTTCCAGTTCGGAAAGGAGGCGATGGTCCAGACCGTCCTCGCGAACCTCCGCGTCCACCTCGGCAAGCGCCTCGGGCTCATCCCGGAGGTCGGCCACGGCGGGCGGTTCGAGTTCCTCTGGGTCGTGAACCCGCCGCTCTTCGAGTACGACGACGAGAAGAAGACCTGGGTGGCGGCGCACCACGCCTTCACGCGCCCGCACGACGACTGCATCGACCTCATCGACCAGGATCCGGGCAAGGTCCTCTGCTACCGCTACGACCTCGTCCTCAACGGCTTCGAGATCGGCGGCGGCTCGATCCGTCTCCACGACCCCGAGGTCCAGGCGAAGGTGTTCCGCCGGCTCGGCATCTCCGACGAGGAGGCGAAGGCGAAGTTCGGCTTCCTCCTCGACGCGCTCCGCTACGGCGCGCCCCCGCACGGCGGCATCGCGATCGGCATGGACCGCCTCGCGATGCTGGTCTCGGGCGCCGAGAGCCTGCGCGACGTCATCCCGTTCCCGAAGACCCAGAAGGGTCAGGACTTGATGACCGACGCGCCGAGCAAGGTCGATCCCGAGCAGCTCCGCGAGCTCCACATCCGGGTCGTCGAGCCGGCCACGTGACCCGAGGCGGCGCGCAGCGCCTCGGGTCCGCCTCGAGGTGCTCGCGCCGTCACTCCAGCTTTCTGAGGACGGCCTCGTCGACGTACACGCAGATGACGTTGCCGACCTTCGCCGGGTTGCCGTACTGCTGGAGGCGGAACTCGAAGAGCACCGAGTCCCCGTCGGCTTGCGCGGTGTTCAGCGCCGTGATCCGGGTCCACTCGGTATCGGAAGGCACCGGAGGCCCCTCCGTCTCTCTTTGCGAGGAGGTGCCGTCCAGGTCGATGTAAAGCGACGTCTTTCTGAGGCCGGCGGCCGACAGCTCGTCCGATGGCTTCGCGGCGCGGATCCAGATCTCCGCGGCGTACTTCTCACCCGCCTTCACGGGGACGTCGACCTCCTGCTCCAAGAACGCCTCCCAGTTCGTGTCCATGCAGAACCGACACGAGCCGGTACCGCTGCGCGCGACCGAAGCCTCGGTGGTGAAGCCGAAGTAGGGCTTCCAGCCGGCGCACCCGAACTCGAAGTCCCCGTTCGTCAGCAGATTGCCCACGGCAGGATCGGGCTCGGCGTCCGCAGCGCCGTCCGATTCACCTCCGGGCGAGCCCGCATCCACGACGACCGAGCTCCCGGCCTCCGATTCGACGCCGACACCCGCCTCGTCCTGTGGCGAGCCACCGCCGCTGAATCCATCCAACCCACCGAGGCTGCAGCCTCCGAAGAGACCGAGCCCGACGAGCACGATCGAGATGCCGGCCAAGGCAGACGCGACGCGTGACATGCTCCCCGTCTTCACAGGTTAGCGTCGAAGGTTGGTGGCCGTCGAACGCGACGTGAAGCGTCGTCGACGCCTGCCACCTGGAGCTGGCGTTCGGCTGCTAGAATCCGCGCAGAGATGGGGCTCTCCGTCATTCGCGCCGGTTGTGCGTCGCTGCCATTGCTCGTTTCGCTCGTCGCGCTCGGTTGCGACGGGCCCTTTTCTGCGAGCCGGGTTTCCGCGAACGATTCGCCACCCGTACCCACGGGCGATGCATCGATCGATCGCCAGCCCACCGAAGAGCCGACCGATGCGTCGACAGACGGCGGCGGCGGCTGCACCCCTTCTGCAGGCGTCGCGTGCCAGGATGCGACCACGCTCGTTCGGTGCCGCGAGGACGGCACCGCCACCGAAACCGTCGCGTGCGCACGAGGCTGCAACGAAAGCCCCACGCCCCACTGCGCGATGGTGGTCCCGACGGGGATCGCGCCCGCGAGCGATTTTTCGACGCCGGACCTGGCGGAGCTCGTTCTCGACGTCGGCAACGTCGTCCACTCGGACACGGGCGAGATCGAGGGCCTGCGCCCGCCCAACCCGAACCCGCGCGCCTTCTTCGTACACGAGGGGATCGGCTTCCACGTCGTCACGGCGGACGATCACTCCGTCGGCGTCTTCGTCGTCGATCGGCTGACCGTGAAAGGCACGATGAACGGTCCGCGAGCGACCCCGGTGAGGGTCGTCGGGACGCACTCGGTGGTCTTCCTCGCAAAAGGCGACGTCGAGATCGGCGTGCTCAACGTGGCGGCCGACTGCACGACCAACACGCCCGGACCGGGAGGCTTCGCGGGCGGCACCCCGACGGCATTGGGGGGCGGAGGCCCTGGCGGCGGCGCCGGCGGCTCAATGACCACGGTCTCGGGCGGTGGGGGCGCGGTGATCACGCTCTTCAGCGGCGCCGGCGGCGGGGGTCACGGCGGTCGCGGCGGAGCGGGCGCGATCTCGAACGCCGGGGGCGCGAGCGGCGGAGTGGGTGGCGCCGGCGATACCGACACGGCGCTCGTGAAGCTGATCGGCGGCTCGGGCGGCGGCGCCACGCCGGGCGCCGGCTCCCACGGAGGCGCCGGCGGCGGCGCGGTTCAGATCGTGTCTCAAACCAGCATCCTCGTCCAACACGGCATCGCGGCCGGCGGTTGCGGTGGCAGGTCGACCGGCAACGGCGCCGGAGGCGGCGGCGCAGGAGGTGCGATCCTCCTCGAGGCACCGACGGTGACGGTCGCCGAAGGTGGCTTCCTCCTCGCCGGCGGCGGCGGAGGCGCAGGCGGCTCGGTCGACGGCAAGGGTAACGACGCCGCCTCGGACCACGAGGTCGCCTTGGTCGGACGCGGCGGCCTCTGCGGGAGCAAACGCTGCGGCGGCGACGGCGCGCACCTCGCGAGCACCGCAGGCGGAAACGGCACCGTCGATGGTCAGCAGGTGGGCGCCGGCGGCGGGGGCGTCGGCCGCATTCGCATCAACACGCTCACGGGCTCTGCGAATCTCAGCACCGAGGGCACGCTCTACGTACCGTCGATCTCGTCCTCGGAGGTCTTCTCGCAAGGCCTCGTCGCGATCGAGTGAGCTCGTACCGACGGGCTCGCATCAAGCCCGCGACAACGCCAACGTGACCGCCTCGGTCTTCGAACAGACGTGGAGCTTCCGATACATGCTCCGCACGTGATGCCGGACCGTGTTCACGCTGAGCGACAAGAGTCGCGCGACGTCCTCGTACGTCGCGCCCTTCGCGAAGAGCTCGATGATCTCGCGCTCCCGATCGGTGAGCGTCGCCACGTCCGGCACGGAAGTCGGCTCGGGCTTCCGCTTCGGAGGCGTCCGCACGCGGAGGTCGTCGAGAAGGCGTCTCGCGATCGCCGGCGAAATCGGTGCGCCCCCATCCATGAGGGCGGCGAGCGCCTCGACCACGCGCCCCGCGGAGGCGTCGCCCTTGAGGAGGTAGCCGCCCGCTCCGGCGGCGAGCGCGCGGTACACGCGCTCGTCGTCGTCCCAGATCGTGAGCACGAGGACGCTCATCCCGAGCTCGACGGCCAACGGTATGAGCGGGAGCGAGCTGCCGTCACGTAGCTCGAGATCGAAGATGCCGACGACGGCCTTCCTCGCCTCGATCTCCCGGCGCGCCGCCGCGACGTCGGCCGCCTCGCCCACGACCGCGAACCGATCGCTCGCCACAATCTGCTGGACGACGCCGCGACGGACGATCGGATCGTCCTCGAGCACAAGGACCGTGTCGGGCACGATTCGCTCATGGTAGCCGCATCGCATGCGCGCCGGAATCGGCGACGTCGTTCACGGTCGCGCTCGAGCTCTGCCGAAACGGCCCTCGCCGTCGCGTAGAGCGCCGTTGCGGCGACCGCCACGGCAGGGTGCACGCTCCGCTTGACGCGCGGCGATCGTCGGACGAGAGGGAGCCCGATGAGACGCGGGCTCTTCGCGCTGAGCCTCGTACCACTCGCGACGATCGCGTTCGTGGACGCGTGCGGAGATCCGTCTCACGTCTTCGAAGGCCGCTTCTTCGTCGAGGACCGCGGGTGTCTGGGTACCAGCGCGAGCGTCGACGTCGTCGAGGGAGAGCCGCCCGGTCGATGCCCGCCCGTGTGCCTGGCCCAACCCCTCGCCGACGGCGGACGCTCTCTGTACGTCTCGACGATGTGTGCGCCTTACCCGTTCTCGTTCGATGCGTCGGGAACCGACCCGACGTGCCCGGCGGCGCTCGCCGCGCTCGAACGCAACGACACGTGCCTCGTCGACGGCGGCTCCACCAACCCGCTCCCGCCGCCCGACGACGCGGGCGACGGCGACGAGTGAGGCTGGGATCGCGATTCGATCCCCGACGCTTCAGCGACGCAGCAAGGCGCGAAGCGCCGCGAGCGGATCGAAGCCCAGCGTGCTCGAGACGTCACGATCGCCCGCGAACTCGCCGAGCCGCCTCCGCGCCTCCGCCATGAACGGCTCGAGGCGACGCAGCGTGTCGCTCCGGCCGGCGATCGTACGGAAGCTCTCGAACGCGAAGCGCGCTCCGTCGGCGCCGAGGGCGAGCCGGATCCCGACGGGCATCGGCGAGAGCACGACGTCTCGCACGAGCGCCGCACGCCCCCACGCTCCAGGCCGCGGGTCGACCTGGAGCTCGCGGAAGCGATCGACCTCGGCGAAGCACCCCATCGCCAGCGGGGCGTACTGCTCCTCCACCGCGCGCACGACGTGGCGGTAGTCGCGCCGCCAGTCGCCGGAGATGACGCCCATTCGAAGGCGGATGTCCTCCGGACCGGCGAGGACGTCGAACGCGACGCCGCGCCGGCGCGCGACCGCGGCCGTCCAGAGCTCTCCGTTCCGAAACAGGCCGAGCACCATCGCGTGACCGTCGGGGCAGATCGCGTCGAGCGCGCGATGGACCATCGCCTGGGTCGGCGGAGGCACGCCCTGGAGGCGCGTCGGCCATCGCGCGATCGCGCCCTCCGCGATCATCTCCCGCACGATGTTCACCAGCAGGAGCGACTGCGCCGTCAGGTCGTGCGACCGGTCGAGGCGCGCGCCGAACCGCTCCATGACCTCCTCGAGCGCACCGGTCCGTGCCGAGAGCGCCCAGCTCGCGTGATGCTTCTCGGCGAGCTCGGACAGCGGAACGGGCCAGGGAATGCGCGGGTCGAGGCGTCCCGTTCGCGTATGGAGGAGCTTGCGAAGCCGTCCGTCTTCGTGGATCGCGATGACGCCGCCGCGCGGGCGCGTCGGCTCGCGATCCGGCGTGGCCCGCGGCTTCCATAAGTGCAGAAAGCGCGTCCACGTCTCGGTCGTCCAACCTTCGAAGCGCACGTCAGGCGTGAGCACGCTCCCTACGCTAGCGCGCCCGAAGCGTCGCTGCTCTTGCATTCGACGCGGACGAGGGCTGATCTGAACATGTGGAGAGCTCCGGTACCGGATCGGTCATCGAGCCCTTGCTCGCTCTCGAGAAGAGCGGCGCGACGGGGGTGCTCGAGCTGACCGCCCACGGCGTGACCACGCGCGTCTACTTCCGAGCGGGCGAGATCGTCTTCGCCGACGGAGGGACGCTCGGTGAGACGCTCGGTCGCGTCCTCATCCGGAGCGGCCGACTCACGGAGGAGCACGTCGCGGCCGTGATCCGCCGGATGACGGACGCCCTCGTGGACGGTCAGCGTGTCCGCTTCGGAGAGGTCCTCGTCGAGTACGGCTTCATGACGGCCGACGAGCTGGAGCTCGCCCTGACGCAGCAGGTGAAGGAGAAGATCGCGGGCTGCATCCATCGCGGCACGAGCGCGTGGAGGTTCGCGAAGAACGATCCTCGCGTCGACGAGGTCGGCTCGTACGTCGTGCGCACCCGCCCGTTGCTGGTCGAGGCCGCGGCTCGTTTGCCGGAGCGACGGCTCGAGACCGTGCTCGCGCTGGGCGAGAACCGGTACCCGGAGATCGTCGCGCCCGAGGACGTGATCGCCGAGGAGTTCGAGCTGTCGAAGGACGAAGCCGCCGTGCTCCGCGACCTCGACGGCACCTCGTCACTGCACTTCATCTTCTCGAAGTCGGCCTCGATGGACGTCATGCCGCTCGTCGGGGCCTTGGTCCTCGGCGGCGGCGTCGAGCTGCGCACGACGCCGACGGGCGCGCGCCAGAGCAGCCGCGCGGTCCCTCCCGGCTTCCGCACGTCTCGAAGCGCGCGCGCAGACCAGACGGAGATCACCGTGCGCGCGCCCGTTCAGGCGATCGCCGAGGCGAGCCGGATGGGACGCGAGCCGACGCACTCGTCGCCCACGCTCGCCGTCGCCCAACCCGTCGCCCCGCCGCGTCGTCCGACGCGAGAGCGTCTGGGGCCCGCGGACGACGACGCCCTCGAGCGCGCGCGCAAGGCCTTCGAGCGCCTCAAGAGCGAGCTCGACAGCCGCAAGGCGGGTAGGCGCAAGCGATGGCCCGATCCTCGAAACGACGAGGAGCGCCGCCTGATGGCGGAGTCGGCGTTCCACCAAGGACGCCTCCACCTCCGCGCGGAGGAGGCGGAGCGCGCGCTGCCGGGGCTTCATCGCGCGGTCGAGCTCTGCCCGGAGGTGCGCGAGTACGAGCTGTACGTCAAGTGGGCGCAGATGCTCGTCAACGACTGGTTCAAGGTCGACGAGCGAAGGCGCGAGCTCCAGACGCTCGCGGCGGCGGTCGTCCGCGAGAACCGCGACTGCGAGCTCGGCCTCTCCATCCTCGGGCACTGCGCGATGCACGACGGCAAGGACGAGGCGGCGCTCCGCTTCTTCCGTCGCGCCGCGGAGCTCGATCCGAAGCTCGTCGACGCTTCGCGGCTCGCGCAGCTCCTCGCAGCCCGCGCGGGCAACAAGCCGAGGAGGCCGTCCTCGAAGATCGATCTCGCCGCGCGCCGAAACGAGCGCGGCGGGCTCGACACGCCGCTCGACGAGCTCGTGCCGCTGCTGTACCTGCCGCCCGACCCGGCGTCGAAGAGCCCGCGCGACACGACGGGGGGACGCAAGACGTCGACGACCGGCCTGACGGCGGCGACGCCGTACGGCGGGCTGCGGGTGGAGCCCCGGGTCGGGTCGACGCCCGACGAGACGTGGGAGGGCGCGCCCGCTCCGCCGGCCATCCCGACTCCCGACGGCGAGGTCACCGCGGCCGTGCCCAAGCCGCCGCCGTTGCCTCCCGCGGCGCCGTGCCCGGCGGAGCCCGCACCACCGATGGTGACGGCAGCCCTGCCTCGAGCGCCGTCGGCCCCGATGCCGCCGCCCGCGTCCGGTCCGCACGAGCCGCCGCCCGCGCCCGGCGTCCCCGCGCCCGGCGTCCCCGCGCCTGCGGTGCCCGCGCCCGCGGTCCATGGGCCGCCGTCGTGGCAACCGCCTGCGGGCCCGCCGGTCGTCCCCGGCGCCTTCGGCACCGAGGTCCCGCCCGCCGCGCCCGCGTTCGCGATGGCGATGGGAAGCGACGAGGCCCTCCGGCCGCGGCGCAGGCGCGTCATCGCCATCGTAGGCGCCTGGGTCGTGTCGCTCGCCGCGACGGCCGCGATCTTCTACTTCCTCGGCTCGCGCGACGAAGAGTCGAGCGACGACGGCGCGGCGAGCACGCTCTCGACGGCGACCGCGAGCTCCGCGGAGGCCCCGGTTCCGTCGGAGACGACCTCGGCAGAGCCGCCGCCGCCGCCGACCGAAGCGCCGCCGGCGACGGCGAGCGCGCCACCCGCGAGCGCGAGCGTGGCGTCGGCTCCGTCGCAGGCCGCGAGCGGCAAGCCTCCGACGACGGGCATCCTGAAGACGAAGGCCTGGGGCCGCCGGGTCTACATCGACGGGCGCATCGTCGGCGAGGGCGGTCGCCCGCTGACGGTCCCGTGCGGAACGCGCCGCGTGAAGATCGGGAGCACCGGCAAGACGCGGGTGATGAACATCCCGTGCGGCGGCACCCTCCAAGTCGATTGACCGAGGAAACCGATGCCCGTCACGGTCGAGACGCTCTTCCGCGATGTCTTCTTCCCGCTCTATCCGGAAGACGCGAAGAGCGACCTCGCCCGTGCGCGCCGCGAAGACGCGAACCCGGCGAACAACCCGAGCATCCTGGCGCACCTCGACGATGCCGCGCGCATCTTCGTCGAGAAGGCGCCCGCCGTTCTCGGCGTCCCCGCGGACACGCTCGGCCTCGACTACTCCGACGCGAGCGTGCATCGATTGAGCGCTGCGCTCACCCCCGAGCGACGCGATCGGCTCCTCGCCGAAGGGCCGAAGGGCACCGCGAACAACGCGCTCTTCAACGTCGTCGTCCACGGGGCTGCCTACGTCGGCTCGTGCATCGTCCGCTCGCACGGCGGCGTGTGGTCGGTGCGGCGGCCGCTCTGGGAGAGCGTCGTGCGCCTCCGGTCGCGTGCCGGCGAGGCCGAGCTGCCCGTCTTCCACTGGTGGCTCAAATCCCTCGCCGACCCCGCGCCGGACGCACCTCGTACCGAGGAGGGCCCGGTCCACGCGACGCTCGCGGATCGGTACCGCGCGTACGTCGAGGTCCCGTGCGCGCGCCCGGAGGATCTGCCGATCCTCGCGCCGCCCGAGCGCGAGCTGCCGCGTCTGTCGAAGGTCCGGTACGACACGCTGCACAAGTACCTGCGCGCGCACCTGCCGGAGCTGCGTGATCTCGGGGAGGCGTTCCCCTCGCCCGAGCGCTTCGCCGAATACGGGTTCGAGCACCTCTCGTTCGCGCTCGTCGGCGGCGGGCGCATGCTCGTGATCGCCGGCCCGACCAAGCACGGGCTGCACGCGTTCTGGTTGACGAAGGCCGGCTTCGAGAAGGCGGCGTTCTGGCCGTGCGACCCGTTCCCGGCTCCGATCCTGCGCGTGAAAGGAGAGGGGACCGAGCAGAAGATCGAGGTCGTCCTCTCGCGTGATGGGAGTACGGCCGCGATCGAGATGCTCTGGTGGGGGCCGTGAAGCGAAGAGCGCGCTTTTGGATCCGTGACCTGCTCGTCGGCAAGACCGAGCGCCGGCTCGCCGTCGTGATCCTGGTCACGACGATGGTGCCGCTCGGCGTCGCCCTCTATCTCGGGACGCAGATGTTCCGACGCGCTGCCGCCGTCTGGTACACGCCCGAGATCGGCCGGCAGCTCGATCGCGGCGTCGACGTCTACAAGGATTACGTCAAGGCGGTCAAAGACGCCCTCAAGTACCAGACCGTGGCGATCGCCGCCGATCCGACCCTCCGCGAGGCGGCGACGAAACGGAACATCGAGACGCTCGAGGCCGAGCTCGACGTGGTCTTTCCGAGCTTCCCCGACCTCGTCACGCTGGAGGTGCAAGACGCGGAGGGGCGCGTGATCGCGCGCCGGGATCGCGGTCGCCCCGTCGACACGTCGAAGGAGCGGAGCCTCGAGGTCCGGCGCGCGCTCGCGGACGACCCCGACGCACCGATGCTGGTCGCCACGTTCGCGGTCTCGAGCAAGCGCCTCGACGAGCTCGAGAGCGCCGGTGAGGTCGTGAAGATCTATCACCAGCTCGAGGCTTCCCGCGACGAGGTCTACGAGGGCTATCTCGACGTCTTCGCGCTCCTCCTCGGCGTGACGCTGGTGCTCACCGTGCCGCTCGGCATCCTGCTCGCGCGCGGCGTCACGCGACGCATCAACCGCTTGTCCGCTGCGATCAACCTGGTCGCCGAAGGAGATCTCTCGGTGCGCGTCCCCGTGACGGGCTCCGACGAGCTCACGGATCTCGCTCGGAACTTCAACCGCATGATCGGCGAGATGGCGCAGTCGCGCGCGCGCATCGAGTTCCTCCAACGGATCGGCGCGTGGCAGGACATGGCGCAGCGCCTCGCGCACGAGATCAAGAACCCGCTCACGCCGATCCAGCTCGCCGTCCAGGAGTGCCACCGCAAGTACACCGGCGACGACCCGAACTACCGCGCGCTGCTCGACACCACGCTCGAGATCGTCGAGGAGGAGGTCGGGACGCTGCGCCGTCTCGTCGGCAACTTCTCCAACTTCGCGCGCCTTCCGCAGGCGGAGCTGAAGGAGGCGGACCTCGCGAGCTTCCTGCGCGACTGCGAGAACCAGCTCGGCCACCTCGAGGACCCTTCGCTCGGCGAAGGGACGGCGGACGCCGAGCCCATCGTGGCGCAGAACGTCGAGATCAAGTGGGAGGTCCCGGACGAGCCGCTGATGGCCGCGTTCGATCGGCAGATGCTCCGGCGCGTCCTCGTGAACCTCGTCCGGAACGCCGTGCAAGCGATCCGCGATCACCACGCCCTCGGCTCGCGGCCGGCCGATGCGTCGGCCGGCGAGGTGATCGGCCGCGTGATCGTGAGCGCGAGCCGCGAAGGCGACGGCGCCCGCATCGAAGTCGAGGACGACGGGCCGGGGATCGCCGCCTCGATGCGCGCGCGCATCTTCGATCCCTACTTCACGACGAAGGCCGACGGCACCGGCCTCGGCCTCGCGATCGTGAAGAAGATCGTGGTCGAGCACGGCGGCGAGATCGAAGCTCGGAAGAGCACGCGCCTCGGCGGGGCACGCTTCGTCATCCACCTCCCCGGCACGAAGATCCTCTCGATCGCGAAGGCGGCCAGCGAGGCCCGCGAGCACGCCAAGAAGCAAGGGGTCGAGACCGGGGCCGACGCGTGACCGTCGGCCGGCAGGACGCCGCGCCCCTCGCCTCCCCGCTTCGGTCGTGGCGCCTCGGGACGCCGCTTGCTATGTGGAGGGCGACCATGGCCGAAGACAGCGGGACCACGGTGGCCTCGGCCGACGAGAAGGCGTCGGGAACGAGCTCGACCGCGGCGAGCGCGACGGAGAGCCGCTCGAAGGGCATCCGCGCGGCGCTCGTCGTCGCGGCGCTCGCGGCCGGCTTCGCGCTGGTCCCGCGGGCGACGCGGGGCTGCGAGGGCTCGCTCCGTACGCAGGAGGACGCGCCCGACTTCGAGGCGCGCATCCTGGCGAACGCCGAGAACCTCGGCCCCCTGACGGGAATCGACGGCGGCGGCACGCCGGATGGGACGCTGCCGACGAAGCTCGAGCTCAGCAGTCTGCGCGGCAGAACGGTCGTGCTCGACTTCTGGGCGACCTGGTGCGGTCCCTGCCAAGCAGAGTCGCCGATCGTGAACGCGATCGCCCAGCGGTACAAAGACCGCGGGCTGGCCGTCATCGGCGTCAACACGAGCGACGACGAGGACCGCGCGGTGCACTTCGTGAAGAAGAAGGGCCTGACCTTCCCGGTCGTCTACGACGAGGGCAACGCGATCGCGCGGAAGTATCGCGTGGCGAACCTGCCGACGCTGATCGTCGTGTCGAAGACGGGAAAGATCGTCGCCATCCGCCAGGGTGTCACGAGCGACGCCGCCCTCGACTCCATCGTCCGGCGGTACCTCTGAAGCCGCTGCCCTCGAACTTTTTCGCGCTCACGCCATCGAGTCGGTCACGCGGTCGACCAGGTCACGCGAACGTTCAGCGTCGAGGTGTCAGCAATCGAACGTCGGCGAGCCTTCTTTCCTGGCCTCGGTGACGAAGCGTCCGTCATCATCGAGACGAAGGACGCGCGGCGCGGACGCGCCCGTCCCGAGGAGGCTCGTCGTCATGAGCGGACGTTTCATCGCATCCGTCGTCGTCGTGTCGGCCGCGTCGCTGTCTCTCGCGCTCGGATTCGCGGGTTGCGGGAGCGAAAATGACTCGGCGCCGACGTCGCCGAGCGACGCCGGCGGCACCGGAGACTTCGGACCTTCGACCGAAGGCGGCGGGCCGACCGCTTGTGCACCGGCGGGAGAGCGGTGCAACGGCGACCTCGACTGCTGCTCGGCGAAATGCGACACGGCCACCAAGCTCTGCGCGGTCAACTCGGCCAAGTGCAGCCCTGCCGGGGCGCCCTGCACGACGGCGACCGAGTGCTGCTCGATGGCGTGCATCGGAGGGACATGCTCCGCGAAGCAATGCGTCGCGGACGATGCGGATTGCACGCAGAACGAGGAATGCTGCAGCGGCGCGTGCACGAACAGCAAGTGCGCGCCCTTGACCACGGCGTGCAAGTCGGCGGGCAATCCGTGCGCCGACCACGGCGAGTGCTGCTCGAAGTTCTGCAAGGACGGCGTGTGCAGCGCGCCCTCGTTCTGCGCGCAGACGGGAGACACGTGCGCGTCCGACGCCGAGTGCTGCGGCGGCGCCTGCAACAAGGCGGCCGGGGCCGCGCTCGGCCTCTGCGCGGTCGCGCCCGCGACCGGCGCGGGCAACTGCAAGAACGCCGGCGAGGTCTGCGGCGGCATCTACGACGGAGGCGCGCTCCCTCCGTGCGGCGGCGAATGCTGCAGTCGCTCGTGCCTGCCCTTCGGCCCGACGGGCGTCTTCGTCTGCCAGCCGCCGAGCGGCTGCCGTCCGACGGGCGAGATCTGCCGCGAGGACGCCGACTGCTGCGGGTCGGCCACGCAGCCCGACGGCGAGCGGTCGAAGATCGTCTGCAGCAAGCCGACCGGTGCCGCGTTCGGCCGGTGCGACAACGGCAACGCATGCACGCCCGCGGGCGGGATCTGCCGCCTGCAGACGCGCGAGTGCAACGCGAACGCGAACTGCTGCGCAGGCAACGTCCTCCAGAAGAACACGTGCAAGCAAGACTCGCTCGGCATCCCGCGCTGCCTCATCGCCGAGATCGACTGCACGGCCGACCCGTCGACGTTCACAGGCAAGGCGTGCGCGTCGAGCGCGGACTGCTGCGGCCTACCGTGCGTCCCGAACCCCGCCGGCACGCCTCCGCTCGTCTGCAACGCGGGCGGCGGCGGCACGAGCTGCGTGCCGGCCGGCGGCGCGTGCACGACGACGGCGGACTGCTGCGCGGGCCTCCCGTGCAACGTCCCTGCAGGCTCGATCTCGGGCACGTGCGGCGGCTCGACGGGCGGCGGCGGCACCGCGCCTCCGTGCAGCGAGTACGGCCAGCAGTGCTCCGACACGCAGCCGTGCTGCAACGGCGTGCCGTGCAAGGACGGCTACTGCTACGTGGACATCCCCATCAAGTGACCGCGGTGGCGTCGACGATGACGCCCTCGTGCACTCGCGCCAGCACACCGCAAGGTCATCCCTCGCCGGATTCCCGACGCCCGAGGACTCCGCCACGCATCGGCAAGAAGAACCTCGCGCCGTTGAGGTCGTTCACGCCACAGTAGAGGTCGGCGTCGAACGTCTTCTTGAGGTTCCGCCAGGTCATGACCTCGGCGACCGGACCGTCCGCCACGACCCGGCCGGCCTTCATCAGCACGACGCGATCCGCGAACTGAGCCGCGAGGTTGAGATCGTGCATGACGACGAGGCAGGCCATCCCCCGCTCCTTCACCTCCGTCGCGAGCAGCTCGTAGAGCTCGAGCTGATGGCGCACGTCGAGGAAGGCGCCCGGCTCGTCGAGAAGCAGGACCTTCGGCTCCTGAGCGAGGGCGCGCGCGACGGCTACACGCTTCTGCTCTCCGCCGGACAGAGCGCGCGCCGAGCGGGAGGCAAGCTCCACGAGGTCGCAGCGCGCGAGCGCGTCGTCGACGATCGCGTCGTCTCTGGCCGTGCTTCGCATCCAGCCGCCCTGGTGCGGAGCGCGCCCCATCGACACGACCTCCCTCACCGTGAAGTCGCCTGCGATCTCCTGCGTCTGCTCGACCACGGCGAGCACGCGGGCCACCTCGACGCGCGTGCGAGCGGCGATCGGCTGGCCGAGGAGCAGGACCTCGCCCCGGAAGGGCTCGATGAGCCCCGACGCGACACGGACGAGCGTCGTCTTGCCCGCACCGTTCGGACCGAGCACGCAGACGATCTCGCCTGCCGCGACACGAAGGTCGACCTCGTTCAGCTCGGCCCGCTCGGGCCTGGCGCGACCCGATGGGCGAGGACCGTAGCCAGCCGTAACCGCACGAAGAACAAGGGACTCTTCCATTGCGATGGCGTCGCTGGCTCGGGGGTCGGGCGAAATCGTCTCGCTGCTGGTCAGATCTTCTCGACGCTTCGCGTTGGTGTATCTTGGACCTAGGAGCTCCCGTGGACAACAAGGCCCAAGAGAACGCTACGGACGAGCGGCCGCGACGCGTCATCAAGCGGTACTCGAACCGAAAGCTGTACGACACGAAGGACAGCCGTTACGTCACGCTCCTCCAGATCGCCGAGATGGTCCGCGGTGGCGAAGAGGTGCAGATCATCGACAACAACACGAAGGAAGATCTCACCGAAGTCACCCTCGCGCAGATCATCTACGAAGAGCAGAAGCAGAAGGCCTCCTCCAGCCGCAGCGTCCCACTCCAGACACTCAAGGATCTGATCCACCAGCGCACGGAGAAGGTCCTCTCCGACCTCCGCGAGGGTCCGATCGGTCGCCTCATTCCGGGCGGCAGCAAGAGCGAGTCGGCGGCCGGCGGCGCGCGATCCGAGGACAACGGAGCGCCGCCTCCCCCGCCCTCTTCGGCCACGAAACCGAGCCTCGTCGAGCAGGCCAAGGAGACGTGGGAGGAGTGGCAAGCGAAGATCGACGAGCGCATCAAGGCCGTCGTCCCGAATCTCCTGCCCTGGCAGCAACTCCAGCACGAGATCAAGCGCCTGAACGCGCGGATCGAGGAGCTCGAAGAGAAGCTCAAGTCCCTCGGCAAGGACTGACGAGCGCGCGGCGACGCCCCGCACGTGACCGGCGCTCGCCGCTCGCGGTGGCCGCACGTCGCTCGCGGGCCACCGCGAGGCCGTCGTTCGTGCCGCGCAGGGACGAGATGACCGCCACGCCGTCTTTCGCCGCGCGACACGATGACGGGATGGCAGGATCGGCGCGGCGCGATCGCGCGGACCTGACAAAGAGGCAAAGCGCGCGCCTGAGCTAGATCGCGGGAATAGCGAGCTTATCTTCCAGGTTACGGCCCGCAGAGAAAGGCGGCAGAGCCCAATGAGCCTCCTCCCCGCACCTGAAACCCCGAAGAATTCCGACGCTTTCACCGAGGAGGCCGTCGGGCACCTCGACGCACTCTATGCGGTCGCGTGCAAGCTGACTCGGAATCCGGCCGAGGCCGAGGATCTCGTTCAGGACACGCTGCTCAAGGCGATGCGGGCCCGTGACCAGTTCCACGCGGGCACGAACCTGAAAGCGTGGCTCTTTCGGATTCTGACGAACACCTTCATCAACAAGTACCGGCGCGGCGGCCTCGAGCGCTCGATCTTGGAGGGTCCGGACGCCGATCCGCTCGTCGACGGGTGGGTGAGCGCTTCGACGATGCGGCAGCTCCGCGATCCGGAGCAGACCGCGCTCCTGCCCATCGTCGAGGGCGAGGTGCAGCGCGCGCTCGACGCCCTGCCGACGGAGTTCAAGATCGCCGTGATCCTGTGCGACGTCGAGGAGTTCAGCTACGAGGAGATCGCCCAGATCATGGGCTGTCCGATCGGGACGGTCATGAGCCGCCTCCACCGCGGGCGGAAGCTCCTCCAACGTTCGTTGTACAATCACGCGCTGGCTCTCGGTATCGTGAAGGGTGAGCCGGTGAGCGAGCAGCGTGAAGCGAAACCACCCACCGATCTCGCGGCATACCGGGCCAAAAGGAGGGCCTCCGCTTGAGTGGTGCAGTGAACACGTCGGAGTCTTCTCGTTGCAGCTCCATCGCTCGGCTTCTCGGCGCCCACGCCGATGGTCAGCTCGATGCGGCCACGACGTTGGAAGTCGACGATCACCTCCTGCGATGCGAGACGTGCCGTGAGCGCGTCGCGCTCGACCGCGCCATTCGAGGATCGCTCAAGAAGGCGGTGAAGATGACCGCCCCGGCGGACGTCCGGGCGCGCATGCTGGCCGCGATGGCCGCCGAGAGCGCTCGTGAAGAAGCCCGCCGTACCGCGACCGCCTCGGCGACGAGCTCCATCTCGCTCTCCGATGGCCCGCCGCCGCCTGCCGGTCGCCCTGCGATGCTCCGCCACTGGCGCACGATGATTCCGCTCGCGAGCGCGGCCGCGATCGCGCTCGCGTGGAACTTCGCCAGCGACCGCCCCCTCGCAGCGGGAGCGAGCAGCGGACCGTCGCGCTTGGGCGCGGGCTTCACCAACGACGACTTCATCAACCAGCTCGTCGAGATGCACTCGCGGCCCATCCGCCCGGAGACGCCGGACCCGAAGGAGGTCCGTGCCTTCGAGCGCGAGGTCGGCGTCCCCGTCCACGTCCCGCAGCTCCAGAACAACGCCCGCTTCGTCGGCGGCCGCCTCCTGCCCATGGCAGGCGGCGAGCGCGCGGCGATGCTCCAGTACGAAGTCACCCGGCCGAACGGCGGCGTCGAGCGCGTGAGCGTCTTCATCTACGACCCGCGCCGCGTGCAGATCCAGAACATCGATCAGCTCGCACCGCGCGCCATCGGCACCGCGCAGGTCCGCGTCGGCCAGGCACGCGGCTACACGGTCGCCATCGCCCAACACGGCTCCGTCGGCTACGCGGTCGCGAGCGACCTGGAGGACTCGACGGCCCAGTTCGTCGCGGCGGCGGAGAGTCAGTGACGGGAGTCCTCAGTCCTCAGTCCTCAGTCCTCCGTCCTCAGCGTTTGGCGCTGCGTTCGGGCTCCGTTTCCCGCGTGAGAAGGAGCCGGCTGAGGGCCTTCGACTGGAGACTGGAGCCTGAAGTCTGAAGTCGGCTCCCCTGGAGCCCGGAGCCTGGAGCCTGGAGCCTCAATCGTGGGTCGCAACGACCCATGGCCGAGGACCGAGGACTGATGAGCCGCAGGCTCATCTCACCGCGCTCAGCCCGCCCTTCCGCGGATCGCTGGCCGCGAAGATCGTCCACCGATCGCCCGTACGCTTCCACGCGACCATCTGGATCGCCGAATCGAGGAAGACCTCGTCCTTCACCGACTCGCCGCGCGCTGCGAGGCCCTGGCGGACGTCCGCGGGGATTTCCGGATCGACGAGAAGGTCCGCGCCCTCCGTGTGGATGCGCGGGGCGGACACGCACGCGCTCGGATCGAGGTCGAAGACGAGGCGTGCCAGCACGGCCTGCGTCACGCCCGTCGCGATGCGCGGGCCGCCGGAGCCGCCGAGCGCGAGGATGGGGTGGCCGTCCTCGACGACGATGGTCGGCGTCATGCTCGACACCGGACGCGCGCGCGGCCTGGGCCGGTTGGGCCCGCCGTCTTTCTGACCGAGGGCCTTCGCCTCGTCCGGGTGCGTGAAGTCGTCGAGCTCGTCGTTGAGGACGATGCCCGTGCCTTCGGGGACGATCGCTGCGCCGAAGGTGCCGTTGATCGTCGTCGTGAGGGAGACGACGTTGCCCTCCGCATCGGTCACGACGAGGTGGCTCGTGCCCTTCTCCCTCGTGACGAAGTCGCGCGGCGCGTGCGTCTTGTTCGGCTGGATCATCGCCTTGCGCGCGGCGAGCCGAGCCGGGTCGAGCGCCGCCTGGTATGCAGCGTCCACGCCCTTCTCCACGTCGGGATCCGACGCGATGCGCGCGCGATCCGCGAACGCCCCGCGCAGCGCCTCGGCGATCGTGTGGAGGTACGCGCTCGAGCCGAACCCCATCGCGCGAAGCTCCGACTTGCTCGAGGCGCCGTACATCCCGAGCACCTCGAGGAGCGCGAGGCCGCCGGCGGAAGGTGCGGGCATCGTGTAGATGGTCCGCCCGTCGATCGTGCTCGTGAGCGGCTTGCGCTCCTTCACCTCGTAGCTCGCGAGGTCCTCCGCGGTCATCGTGCCACCCGCGGCCCGCACCGCGCTCACGATCTTCTGGGCGATGTCTCCCTCGTAGATCGCCTTCTTCCCCTCGGCGCCGAAGCGCGCGAGCGTCACGGCGAGATCGGGGCGACGTATGCGCGTCGCGAAGGGGACCGGCGAGCCGCCGGGCAGGAGGAGCGAGGCGAGCGCGGGCGCGGCGGCCACGCGATCCTTCGCGTTCGCGATCTGAGCCGCGAGGTAGCCGGACACCCAGAAGCCGCGCTGCGCGAGCGCGACCGCGGGCGCCGCGACGTCCGAAAGCGCGCGCTTGCCGAATCTGCGCGAGAGGAGCTCGAGCCCTGCCGGCTCACCCGGGACGCCGACCACGCCACCGCGGACGCCCGTGAGCTCCCACCGCGACTTCGGCGGCTCGCCCGGCATCGAAGGCTGCTTCGGCCAGAGCACGTCCGCCGAAAACGTCGCCGGTGCGGTCTCGCGGAAGTCGAGGGCGGTGACGCTCTTGTCCTTCGCGCTGTACACGAGCGCGAACCCGCCGCCGCCGAGCCCGCTCGCAGACGGGTTGACGACGCCGAGCGCGAGCGCAGCCGCGACGGCACCGTCTGCGGCGTTGCCTCCGGCTGCCATGACGGACAGCGCAGCGCGCGTCGCGTCGGCCTGATCCGTGCTCGCCGCGTAGCCGTGACCGACCGCGCTCGGCGGGTAGGCCGCGGTGGCAGGGCGCGGGAACGTGGCGGCGAGCCCGCCGCCGAGCGCGAGCGCGAGGCCGAGCCCGAGGACGACGCCGCGACCGCGCCGGCGCGCCGCGACCGCAGCCACACCGCCGTCGGAATACCGCTCCGTCACGCCGTTCCGAGCGCGCCTCCGACGCGCGTGTTGCGTGCGACGGAGGGGGCACACTAAGGTGCTGCGTCGAGAGGTCATCGCCATGCGGTTCGTGTACGTGATGGATCCGGTGGATCGAGTCCTGCCGGACAAGGATACGACGTTCGCGTTCATGCGAGCCGCTCAAGGACGCGGCCACGAGGTGCTCCACTGCGAGCCGCGCGACGTGTCCGTGAAGCGCGGCGACCTCTACGCGCAGGTGCGCCAGCTCACCGTGAGCGACGCGGCCCCGCACTTCACGTTCGGCCCCGTTCAAGAGGTCCGCCTCGCCGACGTCCACGCGGTCTTCATCCGCAAGGACCCGCCGTTCGACAACGCCTACCTCATGCTGAGCCTCCTGCTCGAGCGTGTCCGCGATCGGACGGTGCTGATCAACGATCCGCGCGGGCTCCGTGAGGCCAACGAGAAGCTCTACACGCTGAACTTCCCCAAGTGGATCCCCAAGACGATCGTCACGTCGAGCGAGGACGACGTCTTGTCGTTCACGAAGGAGGTCGGCGGGACGTCGGTCATCAAGCCGCTCTACCTCGCCGGAGGCTCGGGCGTGATGATGATCCGGACGGACGACAAGAACGCCCGCTCGATCATCCAGCTCCTCACGGAAGAGGGACAGCGCCTCGTCATGGTGCAGGAGTACCTCCCCGACGTCACGATGGGCGACAAACGCGTGATCGTGCTCGCCGGGCAGATCCTCGGCGCGATCAACCGCGTGCCGCGGGCCGACGATCTCCGCTCGAACATCCACGTCGGCGGAAGCGTGGAGCCGTATGCCGTCACGGACGTCGAGCGCGCGATCGTGGCGGACATCGCCCCGCGGCTCGCCGAAGACGGGCTCGTGTTCGTCGGCCTCGACGTCATCGGCGGGAAGCTGACGGAGGTGAACGTCACGTCGCCGACCGGCATCCAGCAGCTCAGCCAGCACATGGGACGCGACGTGGCCGTCGACGTCATCGAGTGGGTCGAGCGCGCGACGGAGAACTTCCGCCCGCACCTGAAGAGCATCCCGGGCTACTGACCCTCGAGGAGGGCGGTCGACGGTCGAGGAGAGCGGCGCGATGCCCGTCACGGTGCTCATTCGATCGGCCAGCGGCGGCGAGTCACCGTCGCTCACGTTCGACGGGCCGCGGGTCGTCATCGGCCGCAGCGTCGGTGCAGACGTACGCCTCCCCGACCCGAGCGTGAGCCAGCGCCACGCGACCATCCGCGCACAGGGCACGGAGTACGCCATCGTCGACGAGGGGAGCACGAACGGCACGTGGGTCGGCGGCGTGAAGCTCGTCCCGCAGACGCCGCGCCTCGTGAAGACGGGGGATCTCGTCCGTGTCGGTCGCGTATGGCTCGAGATCGCCGTCGGCCAGAGGCCTCCCACTCCCGATCTCGGATTCGCCACCCGCGACATCGCGCTCGCGCTCGTCCGCGACGCGATGGAGGCCGCAGGCGACGACACCATCGCGAAGGTCCGCGTGGTCGAGGGACCGGACATCGGCGCCGAGCTCCGGTTGCTCGAAGACGGGCGCGCTTACGTGATCGGACGCGCCGAGCGTTGCGACCTGCCGCTCGCCGACGAAGACGCTTCTCGCGAGCACGCCGTCGTCGTCCGCCGGGGCGCTCAGGTGATGCTGCGCGATCTCGGATCGATGAACGGCGTCTACCTCGGCGACACGCGGCTCGCCCCGCACCGCGACGTGCCGTGGCGGCCGCCGACGATGGCACGGGTCGGCCGGTCGGTCCTCGCGCTGCACGAGCCGGTGAGCCTCGCGCTCGCGCAGCTCGAAGCGGCGGCCGACGAGCACATGAACGAGGCCGACGCTCCGCCGCCTCCGCCGCCGTCGGTCGCGCAGCCATCCGCGCAAGGCGCGCCGCCTCCCGCGTCGGCTCCGGCGCCGGAGTCGCGCATGGCGGCGGCCAATCCGGCGCCCATCGCCGAGGTCGCGGCGCGGGCGCCGACGACGGGCGCGGCTCCGCCTCGGCAGCGGCGCGTTTGGACGGCCTTCGACGTCATGGTCGTCACGATCGCCGTGGCGGTGATTGCGCTCAGTATCGCGGGGCTGGTCTGGGTGTTGAGGTAGACGGACAGATTCGGGAACGGGAACAGGGGGATGCCCCGCTCTCCCCGCCCTACTCCACCACGCCGCCCGGGCGCACCTCGACGCGCTCCTCGCCGTGGAACGTCACGTCGTAGATGGGCAGGCCCTTCGCGAGCTCCGACAGGGTGCGCGCGAGCTGGGCGGCGCCGAGGCGTTCCATCTCGACGTGGAGCTCATCGGGATCGATCGCGGTCCCGCAGATGTCCGTCTGGATCGCGAGGAACTGGGCGAGCTGCCGGCGGAGGTACGACGTGACGCGTGGGTGGTGGACGAAGACCTGCGCGCCGCCGACGGCGGGCGAGACGAGCGGGATGCGCGAGAACGGGAAGAGCGAGCCCCCGATGCGAATGTTCAAGACGGCGCGCTCGGTGTGGCCGCCCGCGAGCGGGACGTACTCCATCTCGGGGGCGCCGTCCCACCGGCGCTCGTGGAAGCCGCGCAGGACCGCACGGACGAGGGCCTCGCGCGTGTCGAACTCCCTCGGGCGCATGAGCTGCAGACGGAGGTGGCCGCAGCCGATGTGCGCGGGATCGAGCGCGTGCTCCATGAGCGCAGGGCGCAGCTCGCGCGGAGGTGACGCCCAGAAGCGACGCCACTCGAGCTGGTCGTGGAGCCCGTCGATCGCGCCTGCGAAGCGTGGATCGGCGCGCAACGCCCCGATCGCGGCGTTCGAGGCGTCGGTGTCCGTGTGCATGTAGAAGCGTCCGAACACGTCGAGCCGCCGCGAGAGGAGCGTCATCACCGCCTCGTCGGAGAGCTCGTTCCGCGTCAGCTTCTCGAGCGCGCGGAGGCCGACGAGCAGCTCGCCCGCGTCCCCGCCGGGGCTGCCGATGATCCCGCTGTCGTCGCGACCGTCGACACACGACACGAGCCCGCGTGCGAGGAGCGCAGGCAGTTTGATCCATTTGACCGAGAGCCGGTCGCCCACGTGCTTGCGGACGTGCTCGGCGGTCACCTGCTCGGGCACCTCGCGAGGCAAGTCGCTCAGGTCGCGGAGGACGTCTCTTCGATCGAGGATCGAGCGGTCGCGCGTCGTCGAGTACCCGAGGTCTCGCCACGCCATGATGCCGCCCATCATGAAGGCGACGCAGCGCATGCCCGCCTTCGAGAGCTCCTCGACGATGTCGTGCGCTCGCTCCTCGCCGGCCGCCACGACGATCAACGGATCGTCACGGTCGACGCGCTCGGGGAGCGTGCGCGCCCGCTCGTACGGGATCCAATCCGAGCCGGGGATGTACCCGAGGGCGCCGACGAGCTCGTCGGCCTCGCGCACGTCGATGATGCGAACGCGCCGCCCTTGCTTCGCGACGAAGTCCGCCGTGACGAACGGGACGCCGCTCGGCGTCGTCCGCACGTTCGCCATCCAGTTGACACGAAACATGCGGTCGGCCTGGGATCGAAGGCCGACGGAAGAAGGTGTGAGCGATTCGGTCATGTCTCCGCTGCGCTCGACCTACTTCATCGGTGGCGGAGGATCGCTGCTGGTGAGCGCAGGAATCGTCCCGGAGTCCTCGTTGGCCGGCGGCTGCGGCAGGCGCCTCGGACGCCGGTCGTAGCTGGTCGGGAGGCCTTCGAGCGGGATCGCGGCGAGCATCGCCTCGAGCTCCTCGGCGCTCTTCGGGCGCTCCGAGATCCGCTTCTTCAGGCACTTCATCACGATCTGATCGAGCGCCTCGGGGATGTCGAGGTCCGGGCGCCGCTGGCGCATCGGGACCGGGATCTGACGCTGGTGCAGATCGAGCAGCTCGCGCCGGCTCTGCGCGACGATCGGCAGCTCGCCCGTGAGGGCCTCGTACATGAGCACGCCGAACGCATAGAGGTCCGTCTGCGGGACGACGTTCGCGCCGATGCACTGCTCCGGCGCCATGTACTCGGGGGTGCCGAGCGTATACCCCGCCTGCGTCAGCGACTCGGCGGTCGTGAGCTTGCTCATGCCGAAGTCGAGGACCTTCGGCGTGCCGTCGTCGCAGAGGAAGATGTTGCCCGGCTTGAGATCGCGGTGGACGACGCCCTTCTTGTGCGCCCCCGCGAGCGCACGGCAGACGCCGATGAACACGGGGATCGCGAACCCCGGAGCGATGACGTGCTCGCGCGAGAGCTTGTCGGCGAGCGAGCGCCCGTGGAGGCGCTCCATGACGACGTACATCGATCCGTCCGGCATCTGATCGAGGTCGTACACACGACAGATGTTGACGTTGTCGATGTTGACCTGGATGTACGCCTCGCGCCGAAGCCGCGCGATTTCGCCTCCGTCTCGCGCCGCGGCGCCGCGCAGTACCTTCACGGCGACCTCGTGACCGAGCGTCATGTGCTCGGCCGCGTAGACGACGCCGATGCCGCCCGAGCCGATCTTCTTCCCGATGCGGTACTTGCCGCCGAGGATCGTCCCCGTGAGCTCGCCCGGCACCGCGGTGCTCGTCGCCTCGCCGCGCAGATCGAGACCGCGCTCGAGCGCGGCGATCCGGTTCTTCTCGAACGCACGCGCCGAGGCGTCGGCCTTCGAGCGATCCCACATCCGCCCCGCGCCCGCGCCGAGGAGACCGGCGAAGATGGCGCCGAGCGTACCGGCGAGCGGCCCGCCCGCGAGGCCGATCACACCTCCGCTCACGAGCGCCGCGCCGGCGGCCGCGAGGATCATCGTGCTCTTCGTCGCGGGCGGATCCCACTCGACGAGATACGAGCAACGGTCGTCGCCCTTCGCGAGGCACTTCTCGTGGGTGACGCGCGCGTCGTCGAGCCCCCAGATGCGCGGGATCGAGGCGAGCTCTCCCTCGCGCGCGGCACAGAAGAGCGTCTCGGCCTGCGGATCGGGCTTCTCTTGGTCGTCGTACCCGTCCGTCCTCGGCCGATAGATGAGCCGGACGGCGTTGACGGTCGCTTTGTTCTTCGGGAGCTTCTTCGACGCGTCGACGAGATCCCCGGCCTCGTTCAGCTCGGGCTTCGGCTCCTTGTCGCCTTTCGCGTTGGGGAGCTCGAAGTCCCACGTGCCGACGCGCGTGACCTCCTTCGCGTTGTCCGCGAGGTACTGATAGGCGTCGACGGGATGCTCCGCCGTCCGGAGCATTCGAACGTGCGACCCGAGCGCCTCCGGGTTCGTCGCCCATTCGCCGCGACGGCGGAGCGCGTCGATCGTCCCGAGCGCTTCGCAGATCCCGCGGAGCGCTCGCCGAGCCGCCTGGGTGCTCACCCAGCCCGTCTCGTTGTCGACCATCCACGGCTCGATCCCCGCGTTCGCGAGGATCTCGCGGACGACGCGCTCGTCCTTCTCCGCGCGAATGCGAAGCAGGTAGGTCTTGAGCAACGACGCGCGAAGCTCCTCTTTCCCGCCCGGGCGAACGGCGCCCTTCGGCAACTCCGACGACGCGTTGCTCATCCACGCATGAGGGTATACGAGCCAATAGCGCCCGACAAACTCAGACGTTCGTCACGACCTCGAGCACGTCGGCGGCGCCCGCTTCGCCCTCGACGGCGCGCCCGTCCTCCTTCGAGGCGGCGGGCCGCCGGGTCGGGAGGGTCCGGATCTCCTCGAGCATTCCGGCCGGTCCGGCCGCGAAGACGAGCCCGTGCGTGATCCGACCGGCAGCGACCTCGGCGGCGAGGACGTGCTGCACCCAGCCGGCGCTTCGAGCCGCCTCGCCGAGCACGGAAGGGTCGTCGAGATCCGGACGCGAGAGACAGAGGACGAGGCGTGCTCCCGCGCGGCCCCAACCCGCCACCTCGCCGGGCAGCGGGACGTCGCGCGCCGAGCGCGCCCCGATGTAGATGCTCGTCGACGCGCAGGCGTCCTGCGCGATCCGCTCGCGCAGGATCGGACGCGCCACGGCGAGCGCGCTCCCGACCACCGCGACGACGAGCGGTTTGTCCCTCGCGCGCTCGAGAGGGAACCCGGCGCCGAGCGGCCCGGTCACGTCGAACACCGTGCCTTCGGGCGCGCGGGTCAGCGCATCCGCGGCTCCGCCCGAGTTCCGGACGAGCAGCTCCCAGGACGGCGCGCCGACCTCGCTCGCGAGGACGAAGTACCCGCCGCTCTCGGCGTGGACCTTGATGTACTGCCCCGGCGCTCGGTACGCGTGCGCCAGCTCGGCAGGCGGCGTCAGCGTGACGAGGCTCACGCCGCCACCGGCGTCACGACGTGCGGTCAGGACCGCCCGAGCACGCCCCGCACCGGCTTCAGAAGGACCCGCCAAAGTTGAGCCCCGCATAGCCGGGAGACAGGATCGGGCGGAGCTTCGTCTTGCCCGCCGTCTCCTTCGGCCCGGTCGGCTCGAGGAAATGCCAGAGAAGCCCGCCGGCGACGAGCGCTCCGCCGCCGATCGCGATGCCGATGCCGATCTTCGGCTGCGAGACGGCCTTCCCGGCGATCTCACGACGCGTGGCGAGATTGGCCCTCTCGTCGTCCGTCGGCTTCCGCTGGTCCGGGGTCATGGGGTTCTCCACGATCTTGGGATCGAGGAAGCCGCACGTCTCGTCCTCCCTGTTACACCCCTCCGGCAAGTCCGGCGCGGTCAGCGCGACGATGACCCCCGCGACGACCGCTGCGCCGCCGACACCGACCATGACCCATGGCCACGCCGTGTGCCCCCTCGTCTCCGCGATCGGCGGCGGCGGCGGCGGCGGCGACGACGGCTGCTCCGTTTGGGTCGGAGGCGGCGTCTCCGCCGCGGCGAGCTGCTTCTTCAGGTTCTCGATCTTCGCCTGGTAGGTGGCGATGTCCGGAGCCGACGGGGCGCGCTCGACGTAGGTCTCGAGCGCCGCGATCGCCTCCTTCTTGTCGCCCTTGCGCTCGTACGCGGCGGAGATGATGACGAGCAGCTCGTGCTTCGTGCAGTCGAGGGCGTAAGCGTCACGAAAGCGCCGAATCGCCGAGTCGTAGTTGCCCTCGTCGTAGTCCTGTTTGCCGGCGATGTACTTCTGATGAGCGAGCTCGCTCTCGCTGGAGCTGACCGTCTTGTTGCACTCCGGGTAGGCTTGCGACGGTTGCGCGAACGCCGGACACGACGTGGCCGCAACGAGAAGAAAACCGAGCCCTGAGATCTGCTTGCGGCAGCGCATGAGTGGATTCGGCGAGCGGGCCGCGAGACGTCACGGACGGCCCGACCTCGAAAGCCGAGCATACAGAAGCGGTCTCACGATGTCCTGAGCTTTGTCGCCTTTTCGCCGAACAGGTGCACCGCGTCGAGCATCCACGAGAGCCCTCGATCGTCCGGGCTCAGCGAAACGGGAGCGAGCACGAACCCGCCGGGACGCGTCTCGGCGTGGACGGGGATCCGCCAGGACAGAAGGAGCCTGCGCAGGCTCGGGGTCACGCCCGTCGCGAGATCCTCCTTCGTCGCCGCGAACGAAGCGAAGACGTGATCGAACGCGGGATCGCCCGTCGGCAGTCGCGGCATCGACACGAGATCGAGCGGCTCGGCGAAGGGGCTCGCGAAGTCGCTCGTCACGGCGGCCTTCACCTTGATCCGGACGTCCTGGACGATCGCGATCCAAGTCCCGACCTCGGGGGGCGGCAGCGGCGCCGGCGAGGGCGGCCGAGGCAGCTCGAGCACGGCGCGCGCGATCGACACGGACCCGTTCTCCCCCGTCGCGTGGAGCGCGTGCTCGTAGCGATAGGGAACCTTCATGGTCGTGTACGGCTCCCACGCGCGCAGCCAGCGCTCGTCCGCCTCCGGCTCGTAGCGGAGGCCTCTCTGACGAGCGATCGCGTCAATCCAGTAGAGAGGACCCGGCATCTGGTTCACTCCCGGGGCATTCGGAGAGAGTAGCTCATCATTAGAGGCGTGAGGGTCCGGGCTCCAGGCTCCAGGGGTGCGCACCGAAGCGTCCGCACTTCCTCTACGAGCCCGTCGCATCGCGTGCGCCGATCGAGACGTCGAATGGGCGCATCACGACGCGTGCCGCGCAAGGAGGAGTGCGATCGTACCCGTGCCGCCCGACACGGCGCATGCGGCACCGCATGACGTCGCGCGCCGAGCGAGGAGCTGCTGGAGCCTGGAGCCCGGAGCCTGGAGCCTCCGGCCTCACTGCGTCGTGACGGAGACGGAGTCTTCCGATCGCGGCGGGATCTCCGCGTGCGGTGCCTTCTCGCCCTGCGCCGCCTTCTCTCTCATCTCGTACTTGCTCGGGCACTTCGCGAGCACTTGGGAGGCCTCGAGCGAATCGTCGGGACGGAGCTCGCCCTCGACCGTCACGCCGACGTCCATTCCGGGCACGTCGCGGAACGTGTCGGGCACGACGCACTTCGCGTAGCGGACCGGCAGCTCGACGCCGTTCTTCTCGATGCGGAAGCGATACTCGCAGGGGTTCTCTCGCTTCACGAGCGTGCCGTGCACGAGGTTGCCCTCGGCGCGCACCGACTTGCCGATGAACTTCTCCTTCTGCGCGATGAGCTCGTCGACGGGCTTCGAGTAGATGCCCTTGTCCTGCATCCCGACGAGGACGAGCGCGACGATCGCCGCAGCGGCCATCAGGAGCGGGACGACGAGCAGCAGCCGCTTTCGCGCGCCCTCCTCGTCGTCTTCCTCGTCTCGCGCACGGCGGGCCGGCACCTCGACGGCGCGCTCGCTCGGTGCCGGGTCTTCGGTCGCATCTTTCGCCCGCTCTGCGTCCGTCATCGTTCCTCGTCGGTTTCGATAGAGGCGGCCGCGGCGGGCGGCAACGGCTGAGCCCGCGCGTGCATGGTAGTCAGACTACCTACGACCCTCGACCGGTCAACGTCATCCGTAGCGCAGATGTTCCCGAGAAAATGGCCTCGTTCGGGGCACTCTGCACGATTTCTGCTACCCTCCATGGAGTCGCGCGATGACCGACGTGCTCTCGAGACCGGTCCTGGTTCTCAATCGCGTGTTCCAGCCCGTACAGCTGACGACCGTGCGGCGTGCGTTCGTCCTGCTGTATGGCGGCGCAGCGAAGGCGCTCGACGACACCGGCGAAGAGTACGATTTCGAGCTTTGGCGCTCGCTCCCCATCCGCGAGCAAGACGACGCGCTGCCGATCGTCGGCGGCGTGCTTCGGGTGCCGCGCGTCCTGCACCTGCATCGCTACGATCGGACGCCGCGTGTCACGGTCCGACTCACACGGCGGAACCTGATGTTCCGCGACGGGCACCAGTGCCAGTACTGCGGAAAGCAGCCGCCTTTGCGCGAGCTCAACATCGATCACGTCCAGCCTCGATCGCGTGGCGGCGACGACTCCTGGGAGAACCTCGTGACCGCATGCCGCCACTGCAACCTCCGCAAGGGCTGGCGCACGCCCGAGGAAGCGAACATGCGGCTCCGGCGACGGCCGTTCCGACCGAAGTGGTCGATGACCGCGCAGATCCTCCTCGGCTCCGGGACGAAGTACCGCGAGTGGGAGCCCTTCTTGAAGGCGTCCTGACGGACCGCGAACCTCCGAGGAGGAGGCGGCGACCGACACGGAACGCGAGCACGAGCGTGCTCGGACGCGCGCTCGTATGCGTGCTCGTCACGCTCCCGCCGTTCTTGGCCTGCGACGACGGACCGGTAGCGCAGCCATGCTCGAACATCCCGGAGGGAGGCTGTCCGATCGCGCGCGGAGTCTCCTGCAACGATCCTGCGTGCGAGGCGGTCTACGCTTGCCGGCCAGGCAACGTCTGGGAGCTCTTGTACCGCTGTCCCGAGCACGAAGGCGGCGCGCGTCCGGCTCCGCTCGATGCGAGCGTCGACGAGCCCGCTGCGCCGCCGTTCGATGCCTCGATCGACGCGCCGGAGGGAGCCTTCGGCGGCCCGGGCTGTCCGAGCCTCCAAGCGCCGGACTGCTCGCTCGGCCTCGCGCTCTCGTGCGGTGCCGGTTGCTGCGGCTGCGAAGACCTGTACGTCTGCGAAGAAGGAGGGTGGACCCTCTGGGGCGTGTGCACGGACGGGGGCGTTCGCGCCGATCCGTGAGCAGACTCGAAGCCGACGAGCTTCGAGCGCGAGATTCGAGGTCCTCACGCGCGAGGAAAATGCGTTAGCGTCCCTTCCATGCGTAGAGCACTCCTCCGACTCGGGTTCGCGCTGTTCTCGTCCGTCACGGTCGTCGCCGCCGCCGCGTGCGGAGGCAACGATGCCGGAGGCGCCAAGAGCCCCACGACGGCGGGCACGCCTTCGGGCGAGACGGACACGGCTTCGGAGGGCTCGGGCGGCGGGGGCTCCGACACCGCGTCCGAAGGCTCGGGCGGGTCCGGCTCGGAGTCGACGGGCGGCGACAACGGCGGAACGACGACCACGGCGCACCTCGGCAAGGGCGGCGATCTCCAGGGCGCGAAGCTCGGAGGCAACGTCCACACGGTGACCGAGACGAAGGGCGAGGGCGGGCCGAAGAGCACGCGCGGGCAGAGCGCGAACGAGCCCGGCCGCACCGCGAAGGACATCCAGACGATCATCGTGTCGCGCCGCGACGAGGCGCGCGCCTGCTACGACAAGGCCCTCGAGCAGCATCCGGGGATCGAGGGCGACCTCGACATCAAGTGGGTGATCGATCCCGAGGGCAACGTGACCGAAGCGTCGGTCGACACGACGAAATCGCAGATCCTCGAGCCGAGCGTCGGCAACTGCATCATCGAGATCATCAAGAAGATCAAGTTCGCCCCGAGCCCGGGCGGCTACGAGACGCGCGCCCACTACCCGTTCAACTTCCACCCGAGGAAGTCGACGAAGGGCACGGGCAAGTAGGCGTCGCCGCCGAAGGACGCTTCGGCTCGACGGCGCGAAGCTCGGTTCGCACGAGCGCGACCGTCGGACCCGTGCCCCGAAACCGCGCCAGAACTTTGTGAATGCGCGGGATCGTGGGAGAAAGATCGCATGGCCGAGCCGGACGTCGTGCCAGCCCTCGTGGCCCTCGGATTCAGCCTGAACGAGTCACGCGCGTACGCCGCCCTTCTGCAGGAGAGCCCGGCCACCGGCTACGAGGTCGGGGTGCGGGCGCAGATCCCTCGCTCGGCGGTCTACGGCGTGCTCCGGCGGCTGGTGAAGGCAGGCGCTGCTCGCTCGATCGCCGGAACACCCGAGCGGTTCGCGCCGGCGCCCGCGGAGGATCTGCTCGTCATGCTACGGAAGCGATTCGACGCTTCCGTCGAGCAGCTCGAAGAGGCGATCCGCCGTCTCGACGTCACGCCTCCGACGCCCGACGCGTTCAGCGTGCGCGGCTACCAGCGCATCATCGAGGAGGCGGAGCGCGTGGTGCGCAGCGCGCAGCAGCGCCTCGTCATCAGCGGCTGGCCTCGCGAGCTCGAGCAGCTCGCCGGCGAGCTCAAGCGGGCGGCGAAGCGGAAGGTCTACATCGTCATCTTCTCGCACGCCGAGCTGCCGCCTCTCCCCGGCGAAGTCTTCACGTACGGGCTCGAGGAGAAGGCGCTCGAGGAGTTCTGGAAACACCGGCTCGTCGTGGTCGCCGACGATCGGCGGTCGCTCATCGGCGCGACCGAATCGAACGACGCGGACACGGCCGTCATCAGCGAGACGTCGGCGATCGCAGAGATCGCGACGAGCCAGATCGCGCTCGACATCACGCTCTGGTCCCAGCGCACGGGGCGAGACGTGGAGGGCGTGATGGCGAAGATGCTCGGCGCGCGCGTCGGCCGCCTCGACACGCTCCTCTCGAAGAAGGAGGGTGACGCGGGCGCACGCGTTCGTGGGGTCAAGGCGGGTCGATGAGCGAGTCGCGGCTGCCGCCCCGCTCGATACCGCCGCGCTTCTCCGTCGGGGTCGACGGCGCGCCGGCCTTCAGCCGACCGCCGCCGTTCGCCACGGGGCGGCCCACCGCGCACCCTTCGCAGGCAGTGACGCGCTCGATCCCTCCGCTGCCGCCCGGAGGCGACGCGTACGGCGATCTCCTCCGCGACACGCGCGGCCTCCGCCGTGAGCAGTCCATCGCGCGCGAGCAGTGGCTCGCCCGGCTCGAGGGCTCTCGCAAGGAAGACACGCTCTTCGAGCTCGAGGTGCTCCTGAAGGGGCTCGCGTGCTTCGCGAACCCGCGCAACCACACGGGGCCGCCGCGACGAACGGCGATCGTCGCCCAGGACTATCGCGAGCAGCTCGTGCTCGCCCGAGACGCGATGCACCGCATCGTCTACCTGTGCCGGCAGCTCCTCGGCGAGCAGGAACGCGCCTTCGTCTTCCAGCGCTACCTCGAGATGCTCCTGCCGGACGACACGGCGCGCACGCGTCTCGTCCGCGGCGCGGCCACGCAGGACACGCCCGAGGAGTCGCTCTTCGTGCTGCGCCACGCGCTCACGAACCTGCTCGAGGTCACGGGCGGCATCACGCGGCTACCGCGCGTGCCGTTCCGGCTGTTCTACGCGGCGATGTCCGTCGCCCACCGCGAAGTGTCGCGGTCCGCGTTCTTCAACCCGCTCGTCGCGCTCGAGTTCCGGCCCGAGTTCGATCGCATCACGAACGTTCGCCTCCTCGAGCTGATGCGCCAAGTGCCGGGCGAGCAGGCGCGGAGGCTCGTCGCGCTCACGTTCCTCTCCCTCTTCCGGATGCTCCGGTACGTGTCGCTCCTCGAGCACGTCGTCCGCGAGTCGCGTCCGGCAGGCCTCGTGTACGTCGTCCTGAGCGTCCTTCGCTCGGACGCCCGCGCGCTCACCGATCACCTGCGGAAGCAGAGCGGCCATCAGCTCGCGGAGAGCTTCGAGCGCGAGCTGTTCCGGGTCCCTGCCCACCAGATCCGCGCGCGCTACGACGAGCTGCTCGCCGAGGCGCACCGGCTCGTTTCGATCAAGGCGACGCTCGGCGGCATCGCCGCGAACGTGCGGCTCGAGCTGCGACGCGCGTTCGAGCACGATTTCGCGCCGCCCGACGCAGGCGTGACCACCGAGCAGCTACGCGCTTCCGTGAGCACGGTCGCCGGCTATCTTCGGCCGGCGCTCCAGAATGCGGTGCTCGTGCTCGGCAAAGCGCTCGGTGCCCGACTCGACGAGCACGGCGTCTTCGACGACTCGTCGGCGAAGCGGTCGCTTTCGATGCGTCTTCGTCGCGACGTCTGGATGTTCGCCCAGATCGTCCGGGCGTTCGCGGCGAAGGCGCGCGCAGCCCCGAACCGCGAGGATCGGTGGAGCGGTCCTTCGTCGATTCAGTTCGTGCGCGAGTTCCTCGCGTACTTCGACGCGATGGGGTACCCGCTGCTTCGCGCGTCGGACTACCCGCGCTTCGACGCGTTCATCTCGGCCCTCACCGCGCTCGAAGAGACCGATCTGCTCGATCCGGTGCGACTCGAGCGCGCCGTGGGCGAGGCCGAGAGCTTCTACGCGTTCCTCTCCGACCTGTTCGAGCAGATCGGCCAGCGCGAGGAGCTTCGGGGCGTGCCGTTCGACCGGCGGCAGGCGGCCGAGTCGCTCAAGCTCTATCTCGGCGACTGAGCACCCCGTCCGGAACGTCAGGACACTGTACGACTGTCTACTACCTTCCAGGCGTTCGGGGTGCTCGCCTGCACCCCCTGAACGTGGACACCCCTGCTCGGGCGCGGTCCTCTACTGATCGCGACAAAGCTCGACCGCACAAAGGGCGAGAGGGCGCTCCCCGATCGGGGCAACGCCCTCTCATCCCGAGCCAACCCGCCTGTAAGTCCAGGCAGAGTCAGCAGAAACCAGCGTCCCACTCCCAGCGTGGAGGCTTACTCCTCGCCTTCGTCCAGCCCAGCACTGGACGTGGGAGCGCCGCCCAACATCGACGGAACGCCCGCCGGCGGAGCTGCCTTGCCCGAGGCCTTGCCACGGGCAGCGGGACGCCTTGCCGCAGACCGCCCCGCCTTCTTCTTTGCCGTGGGAGCGGCCTTCCTAGCTGGTCTCTTGGCGGCCTTCTTCTTCTTGGCGCCGCCCGTCTTCTTGGCGGTGGCCTTCTTCTTGGCGCCCGCCTTCTTCTTGGCGCCGCCGGCCTTCTTCTTGGCGCCAGTAGCCTTCTTTGCGCCGGCCTTCTTCTTCGCTGCCATGCTCAGCCAGCCTTCTTCGACGAGGCGCGCTTCTTGCTGCTCGCCTTCTTCTTCGTCGCGGTCTTGCCCGCAGCCTTCTTGGTGGTCTTCGTCTTCTTAGCAGCAGCCTTCTTCTTAGCAGCCATGTGATGTCCTCCTGCAGAGGTGATCTACATGACGTATATGGTCACCTACGTCACATGTCAAACAAAAAAAACTTGACGGCTGAGCAGGCTGAAAGGGCGATCCGGTGCTCACGGGAACACCGGGGTGCTCCACGCGCCCATCGATGCTGAACGCCCTTTCGGGTCGGCGCTCCCCACACCATCGACCGGTATTTTCGGGCTCCTGGCGCGATCGTTGGAGATTCCAGATTTCGTATCGAATCTGGATTCGGGGCGCGACGCCGCCTCGCACGCGGTTCTCCGCGGCACGCGCGCCGTCGTCGTGCGCGAGAAAAAAATCGTCCGCCGCCTCTCGCCCACCTAGCTCATCGGACGTCCGACGTTGACGTCGTAGCCGAGTGGTCGATACCGTCGCTTGCGCCGTTGAAGGTTCGTGCTCGACTCGACACGGTCGTCACGAGGCGGCTTCGCTCGAGAGTAGATCACCGCGCGATGCAGCGCGGGACTTACTGAGGAGGACGACGCACATGAGGAAGCTGTTGGTTTGGTCGGGCGTGACTGCGGTGGCGATGATGCTCGCCGGCTGCGGACACACCGACGAGGAGATGGCCGCGAAGCAGCGCGAGATCGACAAGCTCACCGCGGACCTGAAGGCCGCGAAGGCGCAGATCGCGGACGACCAGGCGAAGTTCTCCGAGGCGCAGAACCAGATCGAGAAGATGAAGGAGCAGCTCAAGCAGGCCGGCATCTCGCTCGATCGCTCCCAGGGAGAAGCGCAGAAGCTCAAGCAGGCGCTCGAGGAGTACAAGCAGCGCGCCGAGCAGCTCGCCGTGATCGAGGCTCGCTTCCGTGAGCTCCGCTCGAAGCTCGACAAGCTCACTCAGTTCGGGGTCAAGGTCGTTCCGCGCAACAACCGCCTCGTCGTCCAGCTGCCCGGCGACATCCTCTTCGACTCGGGCAAGGACGAGCTGAAGCAGCAGGGCAAGGAGATCCTCTCGCAGGTCGCCGAGGTCATTCGGAACGACAAGGATCTCAGCAACCGCTACTTCGTCGTCGCCGGCCACACGGACAACGTGAAGTACCCGCCGAACGGCCCCTTCAAGGACAACTGGGGTCTCTCGCTCGCGCGCGCGCGCCAGGTCACGCTCTTCCTCACGTCCGATCACAAGGCCGATCCGAAGAAGAAGGGCGACGTCGCGGGCGGCGGCCTCAACCCGCGGCGCTGGTCGGCGGCGGGCTACGCCGAGTTCGACCCGATCGCCGGCACCGTCGAGCAGCAGACGAAGGAGGAGCAGCAGAGGAACCGCCGCGTCGAGCTCGTCGTCCAGCCGAACGTCGAGGAGATGCTGAACCTCGGGAGCATCAAGTAGGAAAGAGGCTCCAGGCTCCGGGCTCCAGGGGGGTCAGAGAGAAAGGCCTCGACCGGTGGTCGAGGCCTTCTCCATTTTGTGGAGGCTCTCGACGGAGATTCTCCGACGGGCTCTGCGTGCACCGAACGCTGCTGCCTCGAAGGCGCCGGCGCCCCCCCTCCCTGGAGCCCGGAGCCTGGAGCCTGATCCCATGCTCGTCGCCACCATCGACATCGGTACGAACACCGTCCTTCTCCTCGTCGCCGAGAAAACCGCGTCGGGCGAGCTCGTCGCCGTGGAGGAGCGGGCCACGATCACGCGGCTCGGCGAGGGAGTCGACAAGACGCGGACGCTCGCGCGCGCGGCCATCGAGAGGACGAACGCCGCGATCGACGGCTACGCCGAGATCATCGCGCGTCTCGGCGTCGAGCGCGTCGCCGTCGTCGGCACGAGCGCGATGCGTGACGCGAGCGGTGGCGAGGAGGTGCGCGCGCACGTGAAGGCGAAGCTCGGCGTCGAGGCGCGGACGATCTCGGGCGACGAGGAGGCTCGCCTCACCTTCGCTGGCGCCCTCAGCGGCGTTCGTTCCGTTCCCCCGGGCGCTCGCGTGCGCGTCTTCGACATCGGCGGTGGGAGCACGGAGATCGTGCACGGCGAGCGCGGCGGCGCGTTGCACTTCGCACGGAGCTACGACGTCGGCAGCGTTCGGCTCACGGAGCGCTACGTGAAGAGCGATCCGCCGTCGGACTCCGAGCTGGCCGAGGTGCGGCGATGCGCACGCGAGACGTTCGCTTCGGTGCCGCTCTTCGAGAGCGACGTCCCGCCTGTCGGCATCGCGGGCACGATGACGACGCTCGCCGCCGCGTCGCTTCGGATGGCCACGTACGATCCCACCCGCGTCCACGGGCTCACGCTGCCCGTCACGACGCTCGAGCGCCTCGTCGCAGAGCTCGCGCGCCTGACGGTCGCAGAACGAAGCGCGTGGCCCGGCATCGAGCCGAAGCGCGCCGACGTGATCGTCACCGGCGGCCTCGTCGCGCTCGCCTATCTCGAGCACGTCGGCGCGAACGAGGTGATGATCTCGGACCGAGGCGTCCGCTGGGGTCTCGCCGAACGACTGGCTGCGGGCTGAGACGTCGTCGGACCAGAAAGCGCCGGCACGCGCCGTCGCCTCGAGCCGCTCGCGTTGTGCGAAGCGCGTCCTTGCGCGGAGCTCGCGAAGCGACCGCGTCGTCCTCGCGCGTTTGGATGCATCTTACACACACCTCGCGCCGCTCGGTTGCGCGCGTCAGCGCCAGCACCACGGCACTCGCCCGGATCGACGAGAGCCGGAGGAGGAACAAGGCGCGGCGATCTCCTTTCGGGTCGATTTCGCCTTGCGCGAGCACCCTTTTCCTTACATATTCCTACTGTAGTCTGGGCGGTCCTTCACCGATCGGTCAGGCACGAGGAAAAGGAGGGTCGGTCGAACCGAAGGGTTAGCGAATTCAGGCACTTCCAGGCGCCGACCTCGCTCGATGCCGCGAGCCGAGGCCCACGAGGCCGGGTAGGTTCAGATGCTTCATCAACCCCACATGCAGCATTTTTCTGCACAAAGAATTTGACAGAAGGGGGGTTCTGGAACTAGAGTACGCCCGCCTGAAGTTGTGGCCGGTGGCACCGATCGCCGGGAAGCTCGTGCCCGCCAAGCGTCGAACCACGGCGGCGCGCTCCGGAAGATGCTCCTGAGCTCTCGCATGTGCGAGTCGCATGCGAGGTCGTGGCTCGTCGTCGACGGTATTCATCCACTGACCTGACGGGGGTTCCCCAATCAGATGAGCGATTCGCGTGCATTCTGCACGCGAATCAATCCGGGCTCTCCGACGAGGCCGAGCCCAGGAAACGAAGGAGACGATATGCAGGCTGGAACGGACGTGAAGTTCAAGGTCGGTGACAAGGCCGTCTACCCCGCGCAGGGAGTGGCCGAGGTCATCAGGATCGAGGAGAAGGACATCGCTGGGAAGCGCCAGTCCTTCTACGTCCTCCGCATCATGGATACCGATCGCAAGATCATGGTCCCGGTCTCGAACGCGAGCGCGGTCGGTCTGCGTCAGGTCATCAGTGAGCAGGAAATCCGCGAAATCTTCGACATCCTCAGGGAGAGGACGATCGCCTTCGACAACCAGACCTGGAACCGCCGGTACCGCGGTTTCATGGACAAGATCAAGACGGGCTCGATCTACGACGTCGCAGAGGTTCTCCGCGACCTCTACCGTCTGAAGACCGACAAGCAGCTCTCCTTCGGCGAGCGCCGCATGCTCGACACCGCTCGCAGCCTGATCGTCAAGGAGATCGCGATCGCCCGTCAGCAGACGGAGGAGCAGGTCAAGGACGAGATCGAGGCGATCTTCGTCAGCAACTGACGGACGCCCTTCGGGGTCGTCGAAGAGCGCGCGCAAGGCGAGGCCTGGCGCGCGCTTTCGCGTTTGTGGCTCGAGCGCAGGCGGCCGCTCGAGCAGCCTGAGCCGGAGCCTGGAGACGAGCCAGATCCGCGAAACGATTCGGCGAACGATCCCTGAACGATTCCAAGGTGGACGGCGAACCCGGACCTTTTCTGCCGTCCGCGGCCGACCGCCACCGCCGTCGACCGCACGACGAAGACCTACCTGCCGCTGCGGCGACGAGCTGAAACGTCCGACGAATCTGCGAGGTCGAGCACGCCGTCTCTTGCAGGCGGCATCGGACGCGGTAACGTGCATCCTGCACGATGGACTCGCGCGTTGAGCTCCCTCCCAGACTGCGACGGACACTGGAGCTCGTTTACAACGTGGAAGGCGTGACCGCCGCGCGCGTGTGGCACTGGCCGGGCCGAGTGGCCGTCGGCGTGCGCCCCGCGATGTTGTGCGCCCCCGCCGAGCTTCTCCGGCGGGTCGAGTCTGCGGTCGCCGGGCTCAAAGAGCCCGAGGAGACCTGGGACTTCGGCCTGCTCGAGATGGACTGAACGAGCCGTCCTCGCATCCGCTCGATCGTCCTCCCCTCACTTCATCGACGAGAGGACGTCGAGCGTCACTTCTTCGAGGCGGAGCGCGCGATCGGCGCCGTGGTCCTGGATGAACTTCGTCACGCGCGAAGGGTCGACCGGCACGAGATCGGGGCCCATCGGTCCGACGACGTCGCCGCCGAGGACGAAGCGCACCTCTTCGCCGCCGCGCCACTGCCGCTCGTAGTACTCCTGCACGCGCACGGCGGTCGCCTGCGTCTTCCCGGAGCGCCACGAGGTCAGCGCGCAGCGTGGTGTGTCGAAGCTCGTCGTCGTCCCGTCCGCGGCCACGAGCTCGGTACGCCATGCGCTCTCGGGATCGATGCGCATCCCGCAGTGCTTGCACCGTTGCTCCGCCTTCTTGCAGGCAACCAAGACCAGCGCGGCCGCGACACCGACGATGAGCTCCCGACGCAGCATCGCGCGTCGTTCTACCGCGTACCGCCTCGAGAGGCGAGGGCGGTCAGTCGAACAGCGAGGCCCCACCCGCCACGAAGAGGAAGCGGACGACGGGCGCGGCACCGAGGAGGAGGGCACAGCCCCAGGCTGCCGCGCCCCGCCGAAGCCGGCGCGTCGCGAAGTCGGCGAGCACGGCTCGAGCACCCGCCTCGCGACCGAGGGCCGCGCTCACCGCCGCCCCGCCGGCCCACACGACGGCGAGGAACAGCGCTCCGTAGAGCGGATAGCCGATGGCGAGCACGTCCGCCTTCAGCAGGCAGAACGGGCAGCCGTGCGTGGGCACCTCGAACGCGTGCGGAGCGACTTCGAGGACGGACGCCGCGAGCGCAGGCGGAAGGCTGACGGCCGAGACGATGCCCGCGAAGACGACCTTCGCGCGGGTCGGCGAGCGCGCCGCGACGAGGGCCGCCGCAATCGACAGGAGCGTGCCGCCGACCGCGAGCACGGTCATGAGGACGCGCGGTCCCGACGCATGGTTCTCACCGATGGCCGTCACGGGATCGAGCTGTACGGAGCAGCACGAGGCCACGACGCTCAGATCCAGGCCGAGCAGGAATTTTCCGGCGATCGCGAGATCGATCGCGGACAGCGGCGCCATCACGCACGTCGCGATCGAGAGCGGACGCGCCAGCTCGAGCGTACGGACGCGCGCGTCGAACGCGTGGAGCTGCGTCACGATTCCGGCGGCCAGCGCCACCACCGCCGTCGCGACGAGCGAGCGGAAGCCCCACTCGTGGGCGGAGAAGACGCCGTAGGCGCACATCGCGCCGCGTACGCCGCGGCTCAGCCGGTCCGCGCCGAGCGCCGTGAGGACGAGGGCCGACACCTGGACGACGGCACCCACCCGCGCGAACGTCGCCGCGAGCTCGAGCTGCTTCTCGAGCGCGAGCTGCCCTTCGGTGGCGCGCCGGACGTCGAAGTGACGAAGGACCTTCTGCGCCGTGAGCGCGCCGCGCGCGAAGAGCGCGAGCGCGACGACACCCGCGACGAGGCGAAGCAGGACCCATGGCTCGAGGAGGTTCGTCATGACGTGGCGGCCTCGGCACCTCGAACCTTCACCTTACCCCCGACGAGATCCAATACACGCGTGACGCCCGGGCTCTCCGCGATGCGCGCGTCGTGCGTCGCGACGAGCAGCGCGCGGCCCTCCTTCGCGAGACGAGCGAGCTCCTCTGCGATCGCCGCCGCGTGGGTGTCGTCGAGGTGCGCCGTCGGCTCGTCGAGGACGAGCAGGCTCGGGTCGTTCACGAGCGCGCGACACAAGGCGACGCGCTGGCGTTCGCCACCGGAGAGCCCCTTCGCCTTCGAATCGGCGAGCGCGCCGAGGCCCCGTTGCTCGAGGAGCTCACGCGCGCGGCGCTCGTCCGCCGCGGTGACGCCGTCCGGCACCTTCGGCAAGAGGACGTTGCGCAAAGCCGACAAGCCGTCGAGGAGCTGGAGATCCTGGAACACGAACCCCACCTTCCGCCGGCGGATCTCGGCGCGATGCGTCTCACGCAGGCGTGACGTCGGCTCGCCGTCGAGGTGCACCTCTCCGCTCGTCGGCGAGAGCATCGCCCCGACGATGGCGAGGAGCGTCGTCTTTCCGCTGCCGCTCGGCCCTCGCACGACGACGAGCTCGCCGCGCCGCACCTCGAAGCTGACGCCGTCGAGGACCGTCCGGCGCGCCGATCCGTCGCGGACCCGCTTCACCACGTCGGTGACACGCACCGCGGGCACGGCGTCCCCGTCCGGACCGCTCGCTCCTCGAGCGCCGGACGCGTCGGTCGACGAAGCGGTCGGAGCGCTCACGAACGGATTGTGCCAACGTGAGCCACGAACCCGCAAGCTGTCGTGGTGCTCGGGTCTCGACGCGAGAATGCTTCGCTTTTTTTCAGGCTCTTCTGCACTGGTACGTTGGATGCTTTGATGAAGCACGGCCATGCTCTGCAAACCGCTCTGGATGCTCGCGCTCGCGGCGACGCTCGGATGCGCGGTGGCCGTGACGGCTTGCGTGGGCGGACCGGAGGGGGTGGAGAGCCTCAACCCGCAGCCACTTCCTCCTGGGCAGGACTCCGAGAGCGGTGAGGAGCCCGGCAGCGGGGAGACGGGCCGCGACCCGTCCGGCTCCAGCGGCAGCGGCGGAAGCGGCGGCATGTCTCCCCCGGGCGCTGACGCCGGCGCCGTCTCGGACGGCGGCGATGAAGACTCGAGCGACGGAGGCGAATGAAGTGAAGATCCGCCGGGCGTACGTCATTGCGGCGCTGACGGGAACGACCCTCGCGGTCGCCTGCACGCTCAACCCTCAGCCGCTCCCGCCCGAAGCGAGCGCGACGCCCGGCGGCGAGGTGGACGGCGGGCTCTTCGCTCCCGACGCGGCCGCGGTCCCATCCGGGCCCCCGGACTCGCCCGCCGACGACGCCGGAAGCGTCGTGAACGACGGAGGGGACGAGACCCCGTCCGACGCCTCGATGCCCGACGCGATGCCCGACGACGACGCCGGCCCCACCGACGATGGAGGCGCCAGCGACGACGGCGGCCTCGACGACGAGGACCTCGACTGACCGCGCACACGCCCGGAGAGCGCGGGAATCAGCGCCCGAACGCAGGCCGAACGGCCCGCGTCCCGGCCGAGCTCACCTCTTGTTGCTCTGGACGTACTCCTCGAGGACGTTCGCGGTGAAGTCCGCGAGCAGCCCATCGGTCACGCGCAGACGCCGCGAGAGATCGCGTGCGATGTTGAGCACGATGAGCGTGTACGACTTGAGGTCGTGCCGGTAGAACGCGTCCATCTCCTCGGTCGAGATGCGCAAAAGGCGCGTGGGCCCGAGCGCACGCACCGTGGCGGAGCGCGGCTGCATGTCGATGATCGACATCTCGCCGAAGCAGTCGTTCGGACCGAGGATCGCGACGCGCGTCTCGCGGCCCCGCCGACTCTTCTTCAGGACCTCCATCTCGCCGTCGAGGACGACGTACATCTCGCGCGCGGGGTCTCCTTCGCGGAAGACCGTTTCACCGGGGGCCACGCGCTGCACCGTGAGGGTCGAAGCGAGGTGCTCGAGGAATTCGTCCGAGAGCGCCCCGAACAAACCGACCTCTCGGAGCTGCGCGACCGTCACCGAAGGCTCGGACCGTTTTGCGGGGGGCGGCTTCGCGGAAGACATCGGTAGAGACCTTCGCGCGCTTTGTTGCCGGTGTAAAGGCTTCGCCAAACCTCAGACCTCGGACCTCAGTCCTCAGCTTCAGGCTCTCGGAGACCGCAGGCTCGAGCCTCTCGAGGCTCCAGGCTCCAGGCTCCAGGCTCCAGAGAAAAGAGGCTTCACGCGAACGGCAGCGCACACGTGACGGACGTCGTTCTCTTCCAACGCGCATGTGCTGCGCGGCTTTCGTGGACGGCTGGGCCTGAGCTCGGCGAGCCTGAACGAGAAGGAAATCGGTAGCGAAGCCGGCGCGGAAGAAGATGCGCGCGCGGAGCTCCAAGCGAGTCGCAGTCTCACATCCGCTGAGGACTGCGGTCTGAACTCCCTGGAGCCTGGAACCTGGAGCCTGGAGCCCGGGGTCTCCTGAGGCCCTGAACGCTGAGGCCCGAGGCCTGAAGCCCGAGGCCTTTGAAAAGCTGAGGACTGAGGACTGAGGACTGACCTCAGTTCGCCCCCGGCGCCACGAGCTCCTTCGTGAATACGATGCGCTTCCGACCGGGACCGGCGTAGTCCTCGATCTCTTCGGCCTTCCAGCCCAGGGCCTCGTGGAAGCGGATCGAGCCCTCGTTGCCGACCGTGGTGATCGCCTTCATGCGCATGCAGCCGAGCTCGCGACAGTGCTCGGTGAAGTTCTCGTAGAGGAAGCGGCCGACGCCCTGGCGGCGGAAGTCGGGATGGATCCCGACGAGGTGCACGTAGCCGGTCTTCGGTTGCTTGAAGACGATGAAGCCGAGGAGAAAACCGATGAGGCGTCCGTCTTTCTCGACGATCAGCGCGTTGTCACCGAGCTCGTAGAAGAAGATCGGGTGGGCGAAGGTGCTGATCGGTCCACCCCACCAACGGTCGATGACTTCGACGATCTGGTCGAAGTCAGCCTTGGTGATCTTTCGCGCTTGCATGCCGCGCTTAGAGTTTCGCAAGGACGCGCCGAGTGCAAGACCGCGCGAGAGGTGTGGTAAGAGGCAACGGTTCGGGCCGAGCTCGTCTCCCGGACACGTCGCCTCGAGAACATGACCGATCGCATCCTCGTCGCACCGTCGATCCTCTCGGCTGACTTCGCTCGTCTCGGCGAGGAGGTCGCCGCGGTCGAAGCCGCAGGCGCCGACTGGCTGCACGTCGACGTGATGGACGGCCGCTTCGTGCCGAACATCACGATCGGACCGCCCGTCGTGAAGGCGCTCCGCAAGGTCACCAAGCTGCCCCTCGACGTCCACCTCATGATCGTCGAGCCCGAGCGTTACGTGGAGGCGTTCGCCGAGGCGGGTGCCGACACGATCACGATCCACGTCGAGGCGTGCGTGCACCTCCACCGTACGCTCACGTTCATCCGATCGCTCGGCAAGCGCGCCGGCGTCACGATGAATCCTTCGACGTCGGAGGAGAGCGTGCGCTACGTGCTCGACGTGTGCGATCAGATCCTCGTGATGAGCGTCAACCCGGGCTTCGGCGGGCAGACGATGATCCCGGAGGTGCTCCCGAAGGTCACCGCGATCCGGCGCATGATCGACGAGCACCATCGAAAGCATCCGGACCGACCGCCGATCGATCTCGAGATCGACGGCGGCATCACGCCGGAGACGGCGAAGGACGCGGTCGCCGCAGGCGCGAACGTCCTCGTCGCCGGCAACGCCGTCTTCAACGGTGGCGACTACCGCGCGGCGATCGAAGCGATCCGGAGCGCGCGATGAGAGGCGTCCGTGCGCTGATGGCCGGAGTCGTCGCGATCGCGATCGCGGCGTGCTCGAGCAGCAGCCCCCAGCCCGTGCCGGTCCCGGACCCGCGACGGCCGGCGAGCGAACAGCCCGCCCCGATGACGCCCGCTCCGCAAGGCGCGGCGGAAGCGGAAGAAGAAGGCTCGCTCTCGTCGCAGGAGTCGAAGCTCGTCGCACGCACGCTGGCGAAGGTGAGCGCCCTCCGCGGCGTGACCGCGTCGCGACCGGTGCCCGGAGTGAAGCTCCCTCGCGATCGCCTGGTCGCCCGCGTGCGTGAGAAGGCGCTCCGCGAGTATCCGGCCGAGGCGATCCAGCGGGAGGGGCAGATCCTCCAGCTCTTCGGCTTCGCGCCGCCCTCGTTCGACTACATGAACGAGATGATGAAGCTCCTCGAGGCCCAGCTCGAGGGCTTCTACGAGCCGAACAACGGCACGATGTACCTCGCGGCCGATCTCCGAGGGGTGGAGGCACGAGCCACCCTCGCGCACGAGCTCGTGCATGCCCTCCAGGATCAGAACTGGGACCTCAAGAAGCGCTCGACGTACCGGCCCGGCAAAGGCGACGAGACGCTCGCCCTCGCGTGCCTCGCCGAAGGCGACGCCACCAGCCTGATGATGGACTTCGTCATGGCCGAGCAGGGCAAGTCGGCCCTCGACGTGAACGACGAGATGCTCCGCGAGGTGATGCAACGGAGCATGAGCGCCGCGAACATCGGCACCGTCCCGCGCATCCTCCGCACGACGCTGATCGCGCCGTACGTCGAAGGGCTCGGCTTCGTCCACACGCTGCGACGAAAGGGCGGGTGGCCGATGGTCAATCGCGTCTGGGAGAGGCCGCCGACGACGACGGAGCAGGTGCTCCACCTCGAGAAGTGGGAACGCAACGAGCCGGCGATCGAGGTCGCGGCGCCCACGTCGAAGGCGCTCGGTCCGGACTGGAAGCTCGACGACGAGGACACGTTCGGCGAGCTCGGCCTCGCGCTCGTGTTCGAGGAATGGGTCGACCCGATGGACGCTCGCGCCGCCGCGGCCGACTGGGGCGGCGACCGCTCCGCGGTCTACAGGAAGGGCGACGAGCTCGCCTTCATCGTCCACTCACGCTACGACGCCGCGCCGAAGCGCCCCGACGCCCACGCCGCGCGCGCGTTCGCGAAGCTCGTCCCCGGCCTGAAGAAGAGGCTGGGCCTCCCCTCGATCGACACGGCCGACGCCCTCTGCTTCGAGCGCAGCGACCTCGGCCCGCTCCTCTTCGCCCGCCGCGGCCGCGACCTCGTCATCGCCGCCGGCCCCGCCCGCAACGCGAGCGGCACGTGGACGTCGACGTCGACCTGCGCGCAGTCGAAGAAGTGGAGCGACGAGGTCTTCGCGTCGTCCCCTCGCTGAAAGCCGTTTACCTCGACGCCCGAGAGAGCCGCCCTGTCGTGCTCGTGCTCGTTCTCGCACGAACGCCCGACCGCGAAGAGGGTGCGTGCGCCTATCCCCCGTTCGAGCACGCCGCGCGCACCATCGCGAGCCCCGCGTACGCGGCGAGCGTCTGAATCCATCGCCGGTCACCGGGGAAGCGATGCTCCTTCACGACCGTCCCCTTCGCGGTGGCGACGGCGATGTACACGAGCCCGACGGGCTTCGTCTCCGTGCCGCCGGTCGGACCGGCGATGCCGGTGATGGACAGTGCGACGTCGGCGCCGGAGACGCGACGCGCGCCCTCGGCCATGCGCGTGGCGACCTCGGCGCTCACCGCGCCGTGGCCGCGCAGCACTTCTTCGTCGATACCGAGCACCTTCTGCTTCGCCGAGTTCGCGTACGTGACCGCGTCGAGCAGGAGGAAATCGCTCGCGCCCGGCTCCTTCGTGAGGAGGTGGCCGACGAGCCCGCCCGTGCACGACTCGGCGATGGCGAGCGTCCAGCCCCGCGTGCGGAGCGCGCGACCGACGACGCCGGCGAACGTGTCTTCGCCCGTGCCGTAGATGACGTCGCCGAGGCGGTTGCGCACCTCCGTCGCGGCACGCTCGGCGAGCGCGGTCGCGGCGTCGCGATCTTTCGCGCGCGCCAGGACCTTCACCTCGATCTCCGGGAAGTGCGCACGGTAGCCGATCGTGACGCCGGGGAAGGCGGCCTCGATGCCCGCGAGCTTCTCTCCGACGACGCTCTCGGGCAGACCGAACGTCCGGAAGCGGATCTGGTGATGGTCGTTCGGGGCGAGCTCGCGGATGCGCGGGACGACGTGATCGTCGAACATCCGATGCATCTCGGCCGGCACGCCCGGCATGAAGAACGCTCGCGCGCCGTGGAGCTCCACCATGAAGCCCGGCGCGGTCCCGATGGCATTCGGGAGCACCGTCGCGCCCTTCGGGAAGTCGGCTTGCTTCGCGTTCGTCTCGCTCATCGTGCGCCCGAGCTTCTCGAAGCGTCGGCGAATGTGCTCGAGGGCGACCGCGTCACGCTCGAGGGGCACCCCCAGAGCGGCGGCCACGGCTTCGCTCGTCAGATCGTCCGTCGTCGGACCCAGCCCGCCGGTGCAGACGATGACCTTCACGGCCCGCGCGAGCCGATCGAGCGTGGCGACGATCCGTCCCTTGTCGTCGTCGACGACGCACTGCTCGATCACTTCGAAGCCGAGATCGGTGAGCCCTGCCGAGAGCCAAGCGGCGTTGGTATTGACGAGCTCTCCGCGCGTGAGCTCGGTGCCGATGCTGAGGACGGCGCATGTCATGGGAAGGATCAGCGTACCCGGTCGTAGGCGCAGCGGAAGCCGATCGTTGGGTCTCCGCCGGCCATCGCGGACGCCAAGGGCACCTCGCGACGGAGCCACGTGCGCAGCTCGGTCGCGAGCGCGCTCTTCCACGAACCGCCCCTGACGATCGGAAGACATCCGGCCGGATCCGTGCACGAGGCCGTCTCGACCCACTCGGCCACGTTGCCCGCGAGATCGTGGATGCCGAGCGGAGTCGCACCGTCGGGATGCGCGCCCACCGTGTCGGGGCCGACGGCTCCTCGGCCGCACGGTCCGGATTCGAGCCCCCAGGCCGCCCGGCGACAGACCGCGCCCGTGTCTCCCCATGGATAGCGCCGCGATCGATCGCCTGCGGCGGCAGCGAGCCACTCGTCCTCCGTCGGAAGCCTGCCGCCGCGCTCTTCGCAGTACGCACGGGCGGCGCCGAGCGAGACGCCGAAGGCGGCGCGTGCGGGGTCGCCGTCCTTGCAGAAGCTCGCGCCGGCGAAGTGGCGCGAGGCGCAAGCGCGCCCTGCCGTGACCTCGAGCCTGTCGATCGCGAACGGCTTCACGTCGACGATGCGCGACGTGACCCTTCCCTCTGCCTCCCAGTCGGACGGACCGACGACGAGGCGGGTCGCCGGGACCTCGACGACGTCGCGCTCGGGGGCATCGCAGCCGCGATCCGTCCGGACCAAGGGCGAGGGACACGACGCGGTCGCGTCGGAGACGCAGACACCGTCGCGATGCGTGCCCGGCGTCGGACAACATCGAGGTCCTGAACGCGTGAAGCCCGGACCGCACGCGCTCGCGGGGCTCTCGCACCGACGAGAGAGCACGGCGGCGGCGCTCACCGTCACCGCCAGCACGACCGCGACGAGCGCAGGTCCCCGCTTCACGGGCTCTTCGTGACGCCGATCGCGAGCTCGCCGATGCCGTCGATGGCGACGACGACGCGATCGCCCGGCTGGAGCGGCCCCACGCCCTCGGGGGTGCCGGTGAGGAGGAGATCGCCCGGCTCGAGCGTCATCACGCGGCTCACGTACGCGATCAGCGTGCCGATGTCGAAGATCATCTGCGACGTCCGACCCGACTGCCGCTCGACGCCGCCGACGAGGCATCGCACCGCTCGATCGGAGACGTCGAGCTCGGTCTCGATCCACGGCCCGACGGGACAGAACGTGTCGAAGCCCTTCGCGCGCGTCCACTGACCGTCCTTCTTCTGGAGGTCGCGCGCGGTGACGTCGCACGCGCAGGTGTAGCCGAACACGGACGCGAGCGCCTCCTCGGGCGACGCTCTCCGCGTGCGCCGGCCGATCACGACGCCGAGCTCGGCCTCGTGCTCGACGCGCGCGCTCTCCTCGGGCAGCACGATCGACTCGCCGGGGCCGATGACGGCGGACGGAGGCTTCAAGAAGACGAGCGGCTCCTTCGGCGGCTCGTTGCCGAGCTCCCTCGCGTGCGCCGCGTAGTTCCGCCCGATGCAGACGATCTTCGACGGCCGCACGGGCGCGCGAAGCTCCGCCGCCGACCACTCGACCTCGGTGGCCCCGAGCGGTGCGCCGTCGAACGGCACGCCGTCGAACCGACGCGCCCGCCCGCCGTTCGCGTCGCCATCGAGCGCGAACCATGACCGTTGTCCGTTCTTCTCCAGCACCGCGACGCGCATGAAATCAGGCTCCAGGCTCCGGGCTCCAGGCTCCAGGCTCCAGGGAGTGCAGACTGGGCGCGGAGGTCCGCGAGGGAATAGCACGTCGACTCCGGGTCGCAGACTCGGAAGGCGCCCCTCATCCCTGGAGCCCGGAGCCCGGAGCCTGGAACCTCTCTCTTGCTTTTCCCCCCGGCCGTGCCATGAAGGCTCGGCCATGCGGAACCGAAGTGCTCTCCTCGGCCTCTTCGCGGCGGGGGTCCTTGCTTGCTCCACCGGTACGGTCGGCTGCATGACCGCGGCGGAGCGTCCGGGGTTCGAGACCTCGCCGACCGATCCGGCGGAGAAGGAAGCCGGCGAGTCCGAGGAAGAGACGGGGACCTGCGGAGAGAGCAAGTACGTCGAAGAGCTCCCGACGAAGGAGAGCCTCTCGGGCCTCGAGTTCTCTTCCGCGAACGCGGGCGACTACCTGCTCGCGGCCCTCGACCTCCGATACCCGCTCGGTGCGGAGATCGTCCGATCGGGCCTCGAGAGCTCGCTGTCGAAGTCGCAAGGGAGCTGCATCGACCGCTACCTCGACGACAGGTCGAGCGCGAAGGCCGTTCTCCGTCAGGCAGCGACCGTGGTCCACGAGTGCGGGCACTTCCTCGATCTCGGTGCGAGCCGAGGAAGCACGAGCACGTTCGTGATCGCGTCCGGGGATCTCACGTTCACTTGCGAGGACGGCGACACGACGGATCGCCGTGGCAAGACGTTCGCGCGCAGCCTCATCAAGAAGGATGCGCACTACGCCAAGCGAAAGGCCTGCAACGGGAAGAGCGCCATCGGGTGTGACTTCTACGCGGACACGTACCTCGACGGCGACCCGACGAACGCGACCTTCGAGAGCGGCGATCAAGGCTACAACCTGCTGCTCGAAGAGGCCGTGCAGTACGTCAACTCGCTCGCGACCGCCCTCGCCTTCGAGGACTACTACCGAGATCAGCGCGTGAGCGAGCGCGACGGGATCCTCACGTTCCTCTGGTACATCGAGCGCTACCTCGCGATGGCGCGGACCGAGTTCCCCGATGCGTACGAGCTCATCAGCGAAGATCCGTGCTGGCGAAAGGCGACGCTGACGGTCTGGGATCGCGCTTGGTTCTATCTCTCGGCCACCGCCGGCAAGGAGTCGCTCGGCCTGGACGACGCGGCGCTCGAGGCGCTCGTGAACGACCCCGAGCTCCTCGCCGAGATCGACGCCCTTCGCGCGCTCGAATGCCAGTGACCGGCTCCGAAACGAAGGACCGGCGGATCCGTCTCGCGTTCTCGCCGGACAGCGACGACATCTTCATGTTCTGGGCCTTGCTGAACGGCAAGGTCGACACGGAGGGGCTGTCGTTCGACGCGGAGCGCGCCGACACCGAGACGCTCAATGCGCGAGCGGAAGGCCAGGGCGAGCGCGCCGACGTCGTCGCGGTGTCGATCGCCCATTACGCACGCATCGCGCGCGATTGGCTGCTGTTGCCGCACGGCATGTCCGTCGGACGCGGCTACGGTCCCGTCGTCGTCGCCCCTCCGGATCGCGTCGCCGCCACGAGCTCCGTGACGAGCCCGCTCGCGGCGTTCGCCGGAAAGCGCATCGGCGTCCCGGGACTGCGGACGACCGCGTACCTCGTGCTGCGCCTGCTCTTGCCCGACTTCGAGCCGGTGGTCGTGCCCATCGCGCCGTACGCGCGCGCGTTCGAGGAGCTCCGCGCCGGCACGATCGACGCGGCGCTGTTGATCCACGAAGGCCGGCTCTTCTACGAGCGAGAGGGCATGGCGAAGGTCGTCGACATCGGCGAAGCGTGGGCAGCAGAGACCGGCGGGCTCCCGCTGCCGCTCGGAGGCAACGCGATCCGGAGAGACCTCGGCCCCGAGCTCGTCGCACGCGTCTCGAGGGTGTGCCGCGCGTCCATTCGATGGGCCGTCGATCACGCCGACGAGGTCGCGCGTGCGCTGCTCGCCGCGGAGACGCGACCGGACGTCGGGCTCGATCGCGCCTCGCTCGATCGCTACCTCGCGATGTACGCGAACGCGGACACGCTCGACGCTCCCGAGGACGTGCGCCGAGCGATCGACGTGCTCTTCGAGCGCGGGCGCGCCGCCGGCCTCTTGCCGAGCGACGCGCGCGCCGAGCTCGCGCCCTGATCAGCCGGCGTCCGGAATCTCCGGGACCGGGACGTCCCCGGGCCCGCCCGGCGGTGGAGCCGGCGGCGGCTCGACGGTCGGATCCGGCATCGGCGCCGGCGGCTCGCTGCTCCCGCCGCTCGGCGCGCCCGCGCCGATGCGAGTGCACACGACGGCGCCGTCATCGGTCGACACCACGAGGGTCGAACCCGTCGTCGTCCACGTGGCGATCTGCTGTCCGCCGAACGACACTCGGCCGTCGGGATGGAGGGTCGCGACGCCCCCCAACGAGCACTGGCCGTCGCGCATCGAGAGCGTGACCCTTTCGACGTCGCCGTCGGGCTCCCGGCATTCCCACGTCCCGGAGCAGTCGAGCCCGCCTCCGGCGGGGCCGCCGGGAGGGCCGCCTCCCCGCCTGCCGGGCGGGGGCTCGGCGCTCGGATTGGCCGGGTCGTGGAACGGCGGGGCGGACTCGAGCGAGGTGACCGCGCGCTCGGTGCTGTTCGGCGCGCGGTCGTGCGTCGAGCCGGCGGGATCCCAGACCTCGAGGGCGTCGGACGGTCCGCCGGGTCCGCCCGCGCACGCGTAGGCGCCGCCGACGACGGCGAACCCCACGAGCGCCCAAATGCTTCGTCGGTGACCCATCATGCTCCCCGTCTCCTCAGATTAGCCGCGCGGCGCGGAGGATCACGGGAAGTAGTAGATGGCCGAGATGTTGTTCACGAACAGCGCCCACGGATCCGCCTGGACGGTGGTGCCGAGGGTGCTCTCCGTGATCGAAGACGACGACGGAGCCGGCACGCCCGGAGGCGAAGCGTCCTGGCTCGCGCTCCAGCGCTGGTGACGGAAGTTGAGACCGACCGACGCCTGGAGCGCGAGCTCGGGGATGCCGATGAAGCCGAACTGGATCTCGCTCCCGATGCGCGCGCCGACGTCGAGTCGGATGCCCGAGAGATGGAGATCCGCGATCGCCGGAGAACCGGGCGGCACGTTCTGCGCGGCCGCCGTTTGGGTCGCGTAGCCGAAGTTCAGCTCGGGGACGAGCAGGAACTTGTAGTGCTTGCCATAGGCGAACGCGATGGGCACGCCGCCGTGGATGCCCAACGCGAGGACCGCCGGTCCGTCGGTGTCCACCTCGGGCTGGCCAGCCGCCTGCCGCGAGCTTCCCGACGAGAAGAAGTTGAATCCGAGACCGAGATCGAGGCCGAGCCGCTCCTGGAGCCAGTAGCGGACGCCGATCACGGGCATGCTGACGGTGCCTCGCCCGACGTTCGCAGCGGCGTTCGCACCGATGTTCGGCGGGCCCTGGCCGATCGGCTGTTGGGAGAAGCCGAAGTACATGACACCGAACTTGCCGACGACCTTCTCGTGGTCGGTGATGCCGTCGTCCGCTTTCGGTACCTCGGGTGCCGGTGCCCCGCCGACCGTAGGAGGCGGAGGAGCGGGCGGCGGAGGCTCGGGGGGCGGCGGTGGCGGTGGCGGCGGCGCGGGCTCCGCCGGCGTCTCGGGCGCCGGCGCAGGAGGCGCCGGCTGCGGCTCGACCGGCTGCGCGAACGCCAGCGTCGACTGGATCGACGTGGCCAAGAGCACCCCACACCCCACGACGAAACGAAGAACGTTCTTCATCGAAGCCTCCCGCACACCGCGAGGAGGCCACGCATCGGCGGACAGGGCCAACATTGCTGCGGTCTCGCCGGGCGAAACCCGGATGACGCGGAGCGACGTATGGGCCCTCGAAAGCGTCGCCGGTACCGCTCCTGCACGCACCCGTCGGAACGAGAACGGCGCGGAATCACGGCGATCTCCTTGCGAGATCGCCCGCCCCTCGTACACTCTCCCTCCCTTTCGTGTCATGACGAACGGGATGTCCCTCGCTCGGACGACGGGCGTGGGAACGGAGGAGGCAGTCCACGATGCGGTTGGCTTGGCTGTGTGGGGGAGCGGTGATCGGTGTGATCTTCACGGCGAGCGCCTGCTCGTCCTCCAGCACGGAGCCGCCGACCGAAGGCCTCACGCAAGCCATCCAGGACGGCATCTTCGACACGACGCACCGCTACGCCGTCGGGGTCTGCCGCGGCGGAACGCGCCAGCGATGCATCGGCCGATGCTCCGGCGCGCTCATCCTGCCCAACGTCGTCGCGACGGCGCGACACTGCGTCGACGACTCGCCGGAGAGGATCGACTGCTCGACGGAGAACCCGACGTTCGGAGACCGCAAGCCGGGCATCTTCACGATCACGACGAACGCGGACATGGCCGACACCGGCGTGACCGACGCGGACGGGAGCGGCTGGTACAGCGTCGGCGCCATCGAGGTCCCGCCCGACGATCATCTGTGCGGGAACGACATCGCGATGCTCGTCCTGAACAAGATGGTCCCCGCGTCGGAGGCGAAGCCGGTCACTCCCGGTGTGCAGTACATCATGTGGGATCCGGCCGCGAAGTACTCGATGCTGTTCACCGCCATCGGCTACGGACAGACCTCGCCCACGGGCCCGAGCGGCAAACGCTACCGCCGCGAGCTGATGAGCGTTCTCTGCATTCCCGGCTCCGACAAGCGCGATTGTCCCGCCCAGCTCAATCTCCCCGAGAAGGAGTTCGTGGGGAGCGACGGCATCTGCTCGGGCGACAGCGGCTCGAGCGCGTACGAGACCAGGTCCTACGAGGCGGGCGAGCCGGTCTCCTTCGGCGTGCTGTCCCGCGGCGGCCAGCAGGACGACAGGTGCGTGGGCTCCGTGTACACGCGCTTCGACCTGCATCGCGACTGGGTCGTCGAGGTCGCCAAGAAGGCCTCGCAGAACTGGACGCTCTACCCGGAGCCGCACTGGACGGATCTGAAGCCGCCGCCGGAGAAGAAGTCGGCGGAGAAGCCCGACGCCGGCAAGCCCGCCCCGAAGCAGCCGAGCCGCGAGATCGGCGAAGAGTGCACGGAGAGCTCGGAGTGTCGAACGAACAAGTGCGCGGACACCGGCGACGGCACGATGATCTGCACGAGGCTCTGCGTCAGCTCGACGACGTGCCCCGAGGGCTTCGAGTGTCGCGAGTCGATGTGCCTGCCGGTCCTCGATGCACCGGCAGAGCCCGCCGCCGCCCCCACGACGATCACCCGGACGACGTCGAGCTGCTCGGTCGGCCGAACCTCGACCGTGAACGGGTGGGCCGGCGTCGGCGCGGCCTTGGCCGTGGCCGCCTCCGCCGCGCTGCGACGCCGCCGGGCCTGATCATCCGTCGAGGGGTCCTCCGCGGACGCAACGGAGCACCGCGTCGGAGCATCGGATCCAAACGGAGCCGAGGGCTCGCGCTATGCTCTCGATGAACAGCATGCACGTGGACCTCGAAGACTCGGTCCTGGGCCGCGCCGAAGGCGATACCGCCGAGCGGTCTCGAGCGCCGGAGAGCCCCCAGGAGAGAGCCCGTCGGGCGCGCTTCGAGGCGGTGCGGCGCCGTGTCTTCTGCGAGATGCACGACATGGCGTCACGCTGGCGCCTGGTTCTCGTCGTTCCGTTCCACGTCCTCGTCATCGGCATCTTGGCGGCCCGCGGCTTTCCGAAGGAGCGGCTCGCCATCCAGATCGCGTGCTCGCTCACGCTTCTCTCCGGCCTCGCCTTCGCCGACCGAATCCAGGGCCGTAAGAGCCGCGCCCTGCTCTTCCTTTCGGGGCTGGCGATCCTCGTCGGCATCGCCAACACGGGCGGGCTGGCGAGCCCGCTCATCCTGAGCCTCGTGCCGTTCTTCGTCGGCATCGCGATGAACCCGAACCTCGCGCGCCGGCACTTCGTCGTGAAGTTCCTCGTCGTGTTCGGGCTGATGGCGTGGTTCTCGCGGAGCTACACGCTGCCCGCGCCGCTCGCGACGACGACGATGGAGTTCGCCACCGCGGAGTACGTCGCGATCGCGTTCGCGAGCGCGTTCCTCTCGCTCGTGGCCGTCTACTCGATGGGCAAGGCGATGACGGCGGGCTACGAGCGGATCGCGCTCGAGCTCGCGGAACGGCGCGAAGAGCTCTGCGACGAGAACGCGGGGCGCACGCGCGCCCTCGAGGGCATCGCCGCACGGCTCGCGCACGAGGTGAAGAATCCCCTAGCCGCCATCAAAGGCCTATCGACGCACATGGCGCGGAGCCTCGAGCGCAACCCCGCCGAGATGGACGTCGCGAAGATGAAGGAGCGCCTCGCGATCGTCGCCGCCGAAGCCGAGCGGCTGCAGGAGATCGTCGACGGGTTCCTCTCCTTCTCGCGCGGGCTCGACGACCTCGACATCGCGCCGACGAAGCCGTACGACATCGCGCGCGAGCTCTCGCTGCTGCTCGAGACGCGCGCCGCCGACGCCGGCGTTTCGATCGAGGTTCGCGGCAGCCGCGAGCTGTCGCTCGACGCCGATCCGAAGAAGCTGCGGCAGGCGCTGCTCAACCTCGTGTTGAACGCGATGCAGGCGTCCCCGAAGGGGGGCGCGGTCACGATCGAGATCGCGAAGAGCTGCGGAGACGGCGCCGGCGTCATCCGCGTCATCGACCGCGGCGTCGGCATGACGCCCGAGATCCTCGAGCGCATCCGCAAGCCCTACTACACGACGAAGGACGGCGGCTCCGGGCTCGGCATCGCGATCGCACGGGGCATCGTCGAGCAGCACGGCGGCACGCTCCACTTCGAGAGCGCGGCGGGTCGCGGCACCACGGCGACGATCTTTCTCCCGCCGCACCCCGGCGCGAAGGTCCGGGAGAAGCTGCCGAACCCGTGCGCGAAGGCGTTCGAGGCGGTGATGGCCGCGCGCAAGGGCGCGGCCCAGTCCAGCGACGGAAAGCCGGAGCCGACGCCGGCGTTCGCGCAAGTCGAGAAGGCGTGATGTCTCCTGGAGCCTGGACACTGACGTCCCCTGGAGCCTGGAGCCCGGAGCCCGGAGCCTGAAATGGCCCGCATCCTCGTCATCGACGACGAAGCCTCGATGCGCTTCACGCTCGAAGCCGTGCTCGGTGACGCCGGGCACGACGTCGAGACGGCCGACGGTGGGGCCGCAGGGCTCGCGGCGTTCGAGGCGCGTGGCGCCGACGTCGTGATCACGGACCTCGCGATGCCCGAGGTCGACGGCATGAAGGTCCTCGCGACCATGCGCGTGCAGGATCCCGGGGTACCGGTGATCATGCTGACCGCGCACGGATCCGAGCGCGTGGCCGTCGCGGCCATGAAGGCAGGCGCGTTCGATTACGTCCCGAAGCCGTTCGACCCCGACGAGATCCTCCTCGCCGTCACGCGCGCCGCCGACACCCGGCGCCTGCGGCTGGAGAATGCGCGCCTGCGCACGGAGGCTTCGCTCGGACGGCCCATCGTCGCGGAGAGCCCCGCCACGCGTCGCGTGCTCGAGCTCGTCGCGCGCGTCGCGCCGAAGGACGTGACCGTGCTGCTCACCGGCGAGAGCGGCACCGGCAAGGACGTGCTGGCGGCGGCGCTGCACGCCCACTCGAAGCGCGCAGACCGCCCGCTCGTACGCTTCAACGCGGCGGCGATCCCGGGCGAGCTCGCCGAAGCCGAGCTCTTCGGCCACGTGAAAGGAGCGTTCACCGGAGCGACGCAGGCGCGCACGGGCTACTTCCAGCAGGCCGACAAAGGGACGCTCTTCATCGACGAGGTCGGCGAGCTCGCGCTCCCGATCCAGGCGAAGGTGCTCCGCGCGCTCCAGTCCGGCGAGGTCCAGCCCGTGGGCGGCCGGGCCGAGCACGTCGACGTGCGCCTCGTCGCGGCGACGAATCGCGACCTCGCCGCGGAGGTCAAGGCGGGGCGCTTCCGCGAGGACCTGTTCTACCGGCTCAACGTCGTCCCCATCCGCGTCCCGCCGCTCCGCGAGCGCCCCGAGGACATCGAGCCGCTCGTGCACGCGTTCGTGCGCACGTACTCGGAGCGGTACGGCATGGACCCGGTCCAGATCGAGCCGGCGCTCGTCGAAGCGTTCAAGGCACATTCCTGGCCGGGGAACGTGCGCGAGCTCGAGAACACGGTCGCCCGCCTGCTCGCGCTCACGGCAGACGATCGGCTGACGCTCACCCTCTGGCGCTCGCTCGCCGACGAAGCCGGAAAGGCGGCGTCCGTCGCGCCGAGCAGCGGCGGAGCGGCGCCCGGCGATCCCGGGCCGGGATTCCCGCTCCGCGCGCGCGTCGAGGCGTTCGAGCGCGCCATCATCCGCGCCGAGTTCGAGTCGGCGAACCGGAACCAGAGCGAGACCGCGCGGCGCCTCGGCGTCTCGCGGCCGGCGTTGATCGAGAAGCTGCACAAGTACGGGCTCATCGCCCGCGGGTGACGTCGGAGCCGGCCGCCACGACGGCCGAGGGCTGTCGGTCGGTCGCTTCCTCCGGCGCCGTCTCGTGACCCGTGATCTCTGCGAAGTCGCCGTCGTCGAACGCGACGACGACGCGATGGGGCAGGCCCGCCGACGCGAAACGCGCGAGGAGCGCGGCCGCGCCGAAGCGGAGCGAGTGCGAAACGGCACGCTTCGCCTCGCCGCGCGCGGACGCCGCGGCGCGTGCGAGCGCGTCGAGCGACGGGCTCTTCAGGAAGCGATCCTCGGGCAGCCACGTCGGCGCCTTCGAGAGCCAGCGCGAGCCGGGATCGAACCCTTCGCTGCCTCCCACGTGGAACCCGGTGTAGAGGCCGTCGCCGTCGTCGACGCCGTCGAAGATCCCGAAGACGAGCGTGTCGATCTCGCGCGGCGCGAGGCGCACGATCGAGCGCACGCGATCGGAGAGCGCCGGGATCTCTTCGTCGAGGTCGAGCATCGAGAGCGGCTGAACGACCTTCTTGCCGATCGTCCTCGTCACGCGCACGCAGATGGCGCGCCAGCCGGCGGTCGCCGCATGGGCCTTCCTCGCGACCGCGACGACGTCGTCGAAGATCGCCTGATGATCGATGAGGACGGGGGCCGCCACGTGCACGCCGATGATACCAGCCCGGCGGCGTGGGCAGCGCCGCGGGCCCGCCCGCGTGCTAGATCGGCGGCCATGCGTTCGGCCTTTCGGAGCTCGCCAGCGTCCGCGTGAGACCATGCATCGCCGTCGGCTCCTCCAGCTCGTCCTCTTCGTCGCGCTGTCGCTCGTGATCGCGTGCAAGAAGGACGAGCGCGTCGCGCGATCGTCGAAGGTCGAGCGCATCGTGTCGCTCTCGCCCTCGACGACGGAGGCGCTCTTCGCGGTCGGCGCCGGCTCGAAGCTCGTCGGGCGCTCGCGCTACTGCGACCATCCCCCCGAGGTCGCGAAGCTCCCGCAGGTCGGAGGCTTCGTCGATCCCAGCTTCGAGGCCATCCTCGCGCTCCGGCCCGATCTGGTCGTCGGCGCACGCGGACCGGCGGGTAGAGCCATCGCCGACAAGCTCGAGCAGCGGGGGATCGCGACGTACTTCCCGCCGACCGAGTCGTTCGCCGGGATCGACGAGATGCTCCTCGGCCTCGGCGAGCGCACCGGCAATGCCGCCGCGGCGCGGGCCGTCGTCGACGCGATGCACGCGCGGATCGAGGCCGTCGAGAAGGCGGTCGCGCCGCTCCCGAAGACGCGCGTGCTGCTCGTGTTCGGGCTCGCGCCGCTCTCCGTCGCGGGACCGGGAAGCTTCGCCGACGAGATGATCCGCCGCGCGGGCGGGGCGAACGTCGTCACCGAAGGCGGCGCCTATCCGACGCTCGGCGCGGAGCGCGTGCTCGCGCTCGATCCGGACGTCGTCGTGAACGCGGCCATGATGGAGGAGCGCGCGCAGGAGCGGCTCCGCAAGGACGCGCCCGAGTGGGCGAACGTCCGCGCCGTACGGAACGGGCGCGTGGTGTCGATCGAGAGCGAGGCCGTGTTGCGCCCCGGGCCGCGCATCGCCGAAGGCCTCGCGGTGCTCGCGCGGGCGCTCCACCCGGAGGCGGCGATCCCGTCGTTCGACGGAGGCACGCCATGAAGGTGCGAGCGGATCAGCTCCTCGTCGCGCGCGATCTCGCGCCGTCGCGCGCGCGGGCGCAGGCGCTCATCCTCGCCGGCAAGGTGTACGTCGGCGACACGCGCGTCGAGAAGGCGGGCACGATGCTCGCGGAGGACGCGCCCATCGTGGTGCGCGGCGCCGATCATCCATACGTGTCGCGAGGCGGCGTGAAGCTCGCGGGCGCGCTCGACGCGTTCGGCGTCGACCCGACGGGCAAGCGGTGCCTCGATCTCGGCGCCTCGACGGGCGGCTTCACCGATTGCCTGCTCCAGCGTGGCGCGCGGTCGGTCGCCGCGGTCGACGTCGGTTACGGACAGCTCGCGCACTCGCTCCGCATCGACCCGCGCGTCCTCGTCCTCGAGCGGACGAACGCGCGCACGCTCCAGCCCGAGCAGATCGGAGGCCCGGTCGATCTCGTCGTCGTCGATGCGTCCTTCATCGGCCTCGGCAAGCTGCTCGACGCGATCGCGCGATGCCTCCGCTCCGGCGGCGAGCTCGTCGCCCTCGTGAAGCCGCAGTTCGAGGTCGGCCGCGAGGAGGCCACGAAGGCGCGCGGCGTGATCCGCGACCCGGCGGTACGGCAGAAGGCCATCGATGCCGCGACGAACGAGGTCCGCTCCGCCGGCTTCGAGGTGCTCGGCGTCGCCGACTGCGTGATCGAGGGACCGAAGGGAAACCTCGAGGCCTTCGTCCACGCGCGGCGCTCGACGCCGTCGGGCTGATGCGGCGCCTCCATTCACGGATCGGGCGCCGCGCGTCCCACGGCGGGCGTCACCGCTTCTCCGCGATGCACACGCCCTTCTTGCATCGAGCGACGTACGCCTCGACCGGCTCGACCTGCGAGCATTCGATCCGGTCCGACGCAGGGGGACAGTCGACCGCGGCGCAGCGGTTCTTCCTCTGCTCGTAGGCGAACTTCGGGATCGCGCGCGGGACGTCCGGGCACGCGGGGCAGCACCCCGAGCCCTCGTTCGTCACCATGCAATCCGCGTCCTCGGAGCACGACGCCCGGGCTCCGCTCGGCGTCCTCCCGTCCTTGGAGCCGCCGCAGGCGGCGAGCACGACGGCGCCGCTCACGACGAAAGCGGCGAATTTCACGGGTCCACGTCCGGAGCGCATGAGCGGGAGGCTACCCTGCGGCGGCCTCCCCGCCCATCCCGACCGACGGCCTCTGTGCTAAGCGGACGCCTCCCGATGGGCCGCGCCACTTCTTCAGCTCCCGAAGCCGCCGCTTCGCAGGCGAAGACGCCGGGGCTCGGCGCCATTTTCCTCATCGTCTTCCTCGACATCCTGGGCTTCAGCCTGGTCTTGCCCTTCCTCGCGGAAGAGGCACGGTCGACCTTCGGCACGAGCGAGCTCACCGGGACGTTGCTCGCCTCGGTCTACTCGTTCATGCAGTTCGTGTTCGTGCCGGTCTGGGGCCGTGTCTCGGACCGCGTCGGTCGGCGGCCGGTCCTGCTCTGGAGCGTCGGCGCGACGTCGCTCGGCATGGCCGGGCTCGGCCTCGCGCTCCTCCGCGCGGACCACGTCTTCTGGCTCTTCGTCGCACGGGCGGCGAGCGGGATCGCGACCGCGAACCTGGGGACCGCGAGCGCGTACATCGCGGACGTCACGAAACCCGAGGACCGATCGAAGGGGATGGGCCTCATCGGCATGGCGTTCGGGCTGGGGTTCATCCTCGGGCCCGGGATCGGAGGGGCGCTCTCGGCGATCCCGATCGGCGGACGGACCGGCGCGGTGCCGTGCTTCGTCGCGGCGGGGCTGTCTCTCGTGAACCTCGCTTGGGCCTGGATCGCGCTGCGCGAGTCGCTCCCGCCGGAGCGACGGTCGAGCCAGAAGCGAAGCCTCTCGCCGCTGAACCTCGCCGCGGCGCGCGAGGCGTTCGCCCGTCCCGGGGTCGCGATCGCGATCCTCGTGAACTTCGCGATCACGCTCTCGTTCACGGTCCTCGATCAGACGTTCCGCTTCTACAACAAGGACCAGTTCGGCATGACGCCGCTCGACACGGGGCTCGCGCTCGCGTTCATCGGCGTCGTGGCGGCGCTCGTGCAAGGCGGGCTCATCCGTCCCCTCTCGAAGCGCTTCGACGAGAGCTCGCTCATTCGGGTCGGCACGGCGCTCCAGTCGGTCGCGTTCGCAGGCATCGCGGCCGCGCCGAGCTTCGGGCGCGGGATGCTCTACGCGTCGGGCGCGCTCCTCGCGCTCGGCAACGGGATGACGCAGCCGAGCGTCGGCGCATTCATCTCGAAGCGCGCCGACCCGCGCGAGCAAGGCGCGACCCTCGGGACGAACCAGTCGGCCGCGAGCCTCGCCCGCATGTTCGGACCCGGCCTCGGCGGCTGGCTCTACGGTACGTTCGGCCCGCGCTCGCCGTACGTCGTCGGCGCGATCGGGTTCGCGCTCGCCATGCTCGTCTCGTTCGGCCTCGATCGCCGCACTTCCGTCGACTCACAGGCTCAGCGGAGCACGAGGACCCATACGTCGTAGATCGCGTGGGTCCACACGGCGGCGGCGAAGCCTCGCGTGACGTAGATGAGCGTCAGCGCGAGGCCGAGCACGGCGCGGAAGAGGAACGACGCCAGCCGGAAGTCGTCGGCCATCGGACCGACGTAGTGCACGCCGCTGAAGATCAGCGCGCAGACGACGCCCCAACCCGCCATGACGAGGAGCGAGCGAAGCGAGAAGCCGCGCGCCGCGGCCGTGCCGGAGAGATCCACGCGCTGCTTGCCGAAGAGCCAGACGAGGAGCTTGGCGCCGAGCCCGAAGAGGAGCACGCGGAACGTCAGCTCCTCGTAGAAGCCGGCGCCCAGCGACATGACGAAGCCGACGAAGCGTCCCTCTTCGCGGATCCCGCTCGCGATGCTCGGCTCGGAGCCGGGGACGAGCCCTCCACGAAACGCCTCCGACAGAACGCCGTGGGCCGCGTCGGTCAACGGTTGGGGCAGACGCCCGAGGATGCTGCCGACGACGTAGTTCGCGGCGGCCGCCATCACGAAGGCGTAGACGGTGCCTTCGATCATGATCTGCAGGAACTTTCGCGGGCGAAACGCCTGCCCTCGCCCGAGGAGCGCGAACGTCCCGGCGAAGATGACGCCGATGGCGAGCGTCGCGAGCAGGTACTTCGTCTTGTCGCCTTCGCTCAGGGACAAGAGCGCCCCGGTGACCACGTCGGTCGCGTTCTGCACGCCGAGGAAGACGACGGTCAGGTGGTAGACGAGGAAAATCGGGAGCGTGAGCCCGAGGTCCACCCAGGCCCCTGGTCGATCGCTCAAGCGCTCGGTGCCGAGTGGCTGAGCTGTCGTCATGGACTCCGGCCGTCAGCCTACCAACCTGGACTCGGAAGGGCCCATTCCGTGACGGTCGCTCGACGAACGGTCGTGCTCGTCGTCGCACCCGGTGCGGCTGCGCGCACGTCGAAGCCGGAGGGCGTCGCAGCGAGCAAGCGAGACGCAGCGGAGTGATCGCCCCCACGTCTCTCGATCGGTGTCGGCCGGAGGGAAGCCGCGAGCCGTTGCGCGAGGCGTTGCAGCCCGCGAGGGAGACTCCCTTTTCCGCGGGAAATGCGAAGCATTTCCTGCGGGCTCCCTGTCGCCCCCTGTCTCCCCCGAATGTCCCCGTCTCCGAATCAGGCCGGACGCAGCCGATAGACGATGGCGAGCACCGCCACGACCCACAGGACGAGATTGAGGACGAACGGCACGTCGCTCAGCATCTCCTGCGTGGGGCTCTCGGCCTTGCGGCCGGCGCCGGCGCGACCCGAGACGAGGAACAGGAAGCGGACGATGCCGAAGAGGGTGAACGGCACCGTGAGCCAGAGCTTGTCGGTCTGGAAGAACGCCTGGGTGTCCTTGTCGAGCGTGTACGCGATGTACGTCCCCGCGGTGGCCACGCCCGTCACGGCGAGGGCCGCGGTGAGCGACCCCTTCGAGTAAGCCTCGAGGGCCGCGCGCTGCTTGCTGGCGTGCTCGCCTTCGAGCTCGTGGCGACGCTTGCCGAAGCCGAGGAAGAGCGCGAGCAGCGCGGTGCAGGCGAGCATGTACAGGCTCACCTTCGTGTCCGTCGCGAGGCCGCCCGCGATGACGCGGAGCACGAAGCCGAACGCGATGAGACCGACGTCGAGGAACGCGATCTTCTTGAGCTTGAACGAGTAGGCGAGGTTCTCGACCAGGTAGAGCGCCGCGATGCCGGCGAACGCGAGGTTCAGCTCGAGCACTGCCACGCCCAGCGATGCGACGACGAGGAAGACGGCGAAGATTTTCGCCAGCCCCTCGGGCACCGCGCCGCTCGCGATCGGCCGATGGCGCTTCACGGGGTGGATGCGATCGGCCTCGACGTCGACGAGATCGTTGATCGTGTAGACCGCCCCGGCGAGGAGGGAGAAGATGGCGGTGGCGAGGAACGCCTTGCCGGCGACCTTCAGGTTCAGCGTCGGATCGCCCGCGGCCGTCGTTCCCAGGAGATCCTTGTGGAAGACGACCGGCGCCATCACGAACAGGTTCTTCACCCACTGGTGTGGCCGGATGGTCTTGATGAGACCCTTGACCACGGAGCGCCGCTCCTGGGCGTGAATCGGGGGAGGACGCTCCGATTCCAAGGCCGTCGTCACCTCCCCGTTCTTACACCACATGGCTTGCGATCGCACGACCACAAGCTTGCAAGGACGCCGCCAAGGTCGACCTAGGGTCTCCCGACGGGCGCGTCCACGGTCGGGACGCACGGCTTGACGCGGGCTCGCACGCGGCGGAAAACCCCGCCGTGCCGCGCCCCTCGACAACTCGGTTCGCCGCGCGCCTTCGGCTCTCGGTCGTCGTGCTCGTGCTGCTCTCGATGATCGTTCCGGGGCTCGCCTCGGCCGACGTCGGGCAGCGCCTCCCGCGGCTGGCGAAGCTCTCCGAAGCGGTCGTCCGTGGCGGCGTCCCCTTCGGCTACGTGCCGCTCCGGCAGATCTGGGCGGACTGGGATCAGGGCGACCCGACGGAGGTGGAGGAGTCGCTCCGCGCGCTGGCGACGGACAAGCAGGTCGCCCCGCCGCTTCGCGTCTACGCCGGCCTGCTCGAGGCGTACGCGCGGCGCCGCCGCGGCGACCTCGCGGGGGCGAAGCAACGGATCCGCGACCTCGGCTTCGTCGGACGCTGGATCGTCACCGGCCCGTTCGACAACGAAGGCAAGACCGGGCTCGATCGGCGGTTCGGCCCCGAGGAGGAGATCGCCGACCCGCTCAGCATGACCCGCACCTACGACGGGAAGGAGCGTCAGGTCGGCAACCGCATCGCGCCCGACGTGTTCCCGTACGGCTGGGTCGATCTCGGCGCGATGCTGCGGCCGAACGAGCACGTCTGCGGCTACGCGACGACGTTCGTTCGGTACAAGCCGAGCGAAGGCAAGCGCGCCGGAGCGCAGACGGGCGCGCGGCGATTCTCGATCTGGTTCGGAGCGAGCGGCGCGGCGAAGGTGTTCTTCGACGGGGCCGTCGTCCTCGAAGACTCGAAGTACCGCGACCTCGACAGCGATCGCTTCGGCGTCACGCTCTCGATGCGCGAAGGCTGGCATCGCCTCACGGTGAAGGTCTGCGGCGACGAGGACCCGCCGATGTTCGCGCTGCGCCTCGCCGACCCGACGGGCGCGCCGGATCCCGAGCTCGAGGCCGACCCCGATCCGACGCACGCGAAGGAGGCGGCCGCCGTCCGCTTCCGCAAGGGCGATCCGCTTCCGCCGCCCGTCGTCGCGGGACCGGTCCCCGCCTTCGAGAAGCTCGTCAAGAACGACGACCCCGCGACGCTCGAGGCGTACGCGCGCTGGCTCGTCCTGACGAGCTCCGACGACCCGACCGAGCACCGCGCGCGCGATCTCGCACGACGCGCCGCGGAGAAGGCCCCCACGGTGCAGCGCTGTCTCTTGGCCGGAGAGCTGGCCGAGAACCGCAACCAGCGCGCCATCTGGATCGACAAGGCCGAGGACCTCGTGCGCCGCGCCGGCAAGGCGGCGAGCCTCGAAGACAGGATCGCGACGCTCCTCGCTCGCGCCGCACACGCGCGCGGCGGCGCGAACTGGCGCGATGCGATCCCGTTCTACGAGAAGGTCCTCGCGCTCGATCCCGAGAACGTCACGGCGAACCTGGCGCACGTCGAGCTCTACGCCGAGGCGGGCCTGCGCGAGACCGCGCTCGCGATGCTCCATCGCGCCCTCGAGCGGCGTCCCCGCTCCGTCGCGCTCCTCCGCGCGACGACGGCGGCGCTCCGGGACCTCGATCGCACGACCGAGATGGAAGAGGTCAGCGAGCGCTACGCGATGCTCCGTTACGACGACACGAGCATCCTGAGCGACCGCATCGAGCTCGCGCTCGCGCGCCGCGATCCCGTGCTCGCGGAGCGATGGATCGAGCGGCTTGTCGAGACGAACCCCGACAGCGCGCGATCGCTCGCGACGGCGGCGCGGGCCTACGTCGCGCTCGGCGATCGCGCGAAGGCGATCGCGATGCACCGGCGTGCGCTCGATCTCGCGCCCGAGGACGTGGCGACGCTGCGGACGCTCGCCGACGTCTACGCCGTCGGCGGACGAACGGACGAGCAGCTCCGCCTCCTGCGGAAGGTCCTCGAGCTCCGCCCGCAGGACAAGGACGTGCGCGAGTACGTCGCGCACACCGAGCCCGCCAAGCCGCGAGCCGACGAGGCGTACGCGCGGCCGGCCTCCGAGTTCCTCGCGCTCCGCAACAAGCCGGCCCAGGGACGCACGCGGCGCACGCTGGTCGACCTCCAGGTCACCACGGTCTTCCCGAACGGGCTCGCGAGCCGCTTCCACCAGGTCGTCTTCCAGCCGCTCACGGACGCGGCGGCGGCCGAGGCGCGCCAGTACGCCTTCGTGTTCCAGGCCGACTCCGAGACGGTGCAGCTCCGCGGCGCGCGCATCTACCGGAAGAACGGGCAGGTCGACGAGGCGATCGAGAGCGGCGAGGGCCCGACGGACAACCCGGCGCTCGCGATGTACTCGAGCCAGCGCGCGTTCTACGTGCAGTTCCCGCGGCTCGATCCGGGCGACGTCGTCGAGCTCCAGTACCGCGTGGAGGACGTCGCGCACCGCAACGCGTTCGCCGACTACTTCGGCGAGATCGTCTACATGCAGTCGACCGAGCCGATCGCTCGGAGCGAGTACGTCCTCATCACGCCGAAGTCGCGCACGTTCTACTTCAACAAGCCGAAGGTCCCGGGCCTCCGGCAGAAGGTGGAAGAGAAGGGCGACACGCGGATCTGGCACTTCGTCGCCCAGGACGTCGCCCCGCTCGACGTGGAGCCGGGGATGCCTCCGCTCGCCGAGCTGCTCGGGCACGTCCACGTCTCCACGTACAAGAGCTGGGACGAGATGGGCCGCTGGTACTGGGGCCTCGTGAAGGACCAGTTCATCGCCGACGACGAGGTCCGCCAGCGCGCCGCGGAGATCACGAAGGGTCTGACGGACGAGAAGGCGAAGGTCCGCGCGATCTACGACTGGGTCGTCCAGAAGACGCGGTACGTCGCGCTCGAGTTCGGCATCCACGGCTACAAGCCGTATCGATGCGCGCAGATCTTCGCGCGCGGATTCGGCGACTGCAAAGACAAGGCGACGCTCATCGTCACGATGCTCAAGGAGCTCGGGATCCCGGCGACGATCGTGATCCTCCGCACCGGGCTCAAAGGAGACTTCGAGACCGAGCCCGCGAGCCTCGCGCCGTTCGATCACGCGATCGCGTACGTCCCGTCGCTCGACTGGTACCTCGACGGGACCGCCGAGTTCACCGGCTCGCGCGAGCTGCCGGCGATGGACCGCGGCGCGCTCGCCATCCAGATCAACGAGGGCAAACCGAAGCTCGTCCACCTCCCCCACCCGCCGGCCTCCGAGAGCGTGACGAGCAAGCGCGTCGAGGCCGTCGTGAACGCCGACGGCTCGGCGCAGATCGACTGGCGCGTCACCGTGTCGGGCGTGAACGCGCCGTCGTGGCGGCAGCGCTATCACGCGAAGTCGACGCAGAAGCAGCGCGTCCAGGAGGACCTCGCGAACGAGCTGCCCGGGCTCGAGGTGCTCACGGTCACGGCCAACGACCTCGACGACATCGAGCGCGACGTCGAGATCCACGCGAAGGCGAAGACACCGAGCTTCGCGCGCAAGGACGGCGAGACGCGCACCGTGGGCATGGGCGCGCGCGAGCACATGGTCCGTAGCTACGCGCCGCTCTCGACCCGCCGAACCGACGTCCGCATCCCGGCGCTCGTGACGAACGAGAACGAGACGATCGTCAAGCTGCCCCAGGGCGCGAAGATCCTCGGCGCGCCGCATGCCGCCGAAGGGACGAGCCCCTACGGCAGCTTCAAGGTCGAGGTCGACGTCTCCGGCACCACCGTGCGCGTGAAGACGACGGTCGCGATCACGAAGTCGCGCATCCCGGCGAGCGAATACGCCGCCTTCCGAGCGTTCTGCGAGCAGGTCGATCGCGCGCTCGGCCAGACCCTCACCTATACGGTAGCGAAGTGAGATCGCATCCAGCCCTGGCTCCTCTCGCAGCACCTCGGCGAGAGCTCCACGCCTCGCGCTCCATCGGCAAGCGCACGCTCGCGATGCTCCGGGCGCTCTTCTTGGTCTTCGTCGTCGCCCTCGCGGCGGGCGCCTGCGGCGGGCCTCCGGGACCGAACACGCCCGCGGAGCTCGCCAAGCTGCGGAACAAGGCGCGGACGTCGACCGACGGCGAGGTCGTCGGGCGCTGGCTGCTCGACGAGATGCTCGCGCCCGGCGGCACCGCGGCGGGCGCGAAGGAGGCCCGCGAGCGCCTCCTCGCGCAGAAGACGACCGGGAACGGGCTGTGGGCGAACCTCGGCGCCGCCCTCTGGGACGAGACCCACGGGAATCCGAAGCGCGCGGCCGCCGGCTACGTCGCGGCGCTCACCCATGCGAAGAGCAGCGCGGATCCCGCGACGCCGCTCGCGGCGTGGCTCGCGACGCACCACCTCGTCGGCCTGCGCGGAAGCGTGGCGAACCTCTGGAAGGACAACGCGGCGGCGCTCGAGGCGATCATCGCGTCGCCGGGAAACATCGGCTGGCGCGCGCTCGCCCAGCTGCACGAGTGGTCCACGGCGGAGGCGTTCGATCGCGCGCAGGTGACGGGCGACGAATACGACAACCTCGTGACGAGCCGAATGGGCTGCGCGAAGAACCTGCGCCTCGCCGGCCCGTTCGGACGAGGGACGGCGCCCGATCGCCGGCGGTCCTTCCCCGCCGAGCGCGCACCGTGGCCGCCGTCGTGGCCGGAGGACCCGTTGCGCGGGACCGTCCCGCACGTGCTCGAGACGGAGCGTCATCGCTGCCTCACGGCGAGCACCGAGAAGACGGCCGAGGGCATCTTCTACGCCGAGACGTTCTTCGAGGCGCCGGCCGATCGCGACCTCCTCGTCGCGGTTCAGGGCGCGGTCGCGGTCTGGGTCGACGACGTCCTCGTGGTCGAACGCGATCTCCGCGAGTGGGGCGTCTGGCAGCGCTTCGGAGGCGCGATCCGCGTACCGAAGGGGCGGCACCGCGTCCTCGCGCGGCTCATGAGCGACGCCGCCTCGGTGCGCCTGATGAACCTCGACGGCACCGCCGCGAACCTCCCGACGGACACCGACGCGTCGAAGCCGTACGGCATCGGCCGCCCCGAGATCCTCCCCGATCCGAACCCGATCTCGCGCATCGTCGCGGACGCCGCCGCGGGTCGTCCGCTCGACGAGAGCGCGCTCGTCAAGGCGCTCGCCGCGCACGCCGCGTGGGTCGACGGTCTCTCGGACGTCGCCTCGACGCTCATGCAGGATCTCGTCGAGCCGAAGGAGGCCGCCCCCGTCGCGCTGCTGCTCGCCGCGCAGTACGCCCGCGGTGACGTGGCGTTCCCCGAGCAGGTCCGGCGCATCAACGAGAAGGAGCTCTACTCGCGCGCGTACGCCGCGGACCCCGGCCTCTGGTACGCGCGCGCCTGGCTGCTCCTCGACGACGCCGAGCAGCGAGGCCTCGTCGAGGCGGTGGAGCCGCTGAAGGAGCTCGCCGCCGATCTCCCCGGCGTGCCGCAGATCGCCGAGCAGCTCACGCGCCTCTACGGGCGCCTCGGCTGGCGCGCCGAGCGGATGCGCGCCGCGAAGGCGCTGGCGGAGAGGTTCCCGGACGATCGCGACGCGCTCGCGCTCTACCTCGGCGCGCTCGAGGACGACGGCGCGCTCGAGGAGGCGGACAAGGTCGCCGCGCGCATCAAGCAGCTCGATCCGGACGCCGAGGTCGATCTCGATCGCGCGCTCGCGCGTCGCGACTGGAAGGCCGCGATCGCCGAGCTCAGGCGCCTCGAGAAGCGCCGTCCCGATCGAAAGGAGATCGCCGCTCGGATCGCCGACGTCCTCATGCGCGCGGGCGATCCGAGCGCCGCCGCCGAGCAGCTCGAGAAGGCGCTCGCGAAGAACCCGGCGGACGTGCAGGCGCGATTCCGGCTCGCGGACCACGCCTATGCGCAAGGCGACACGACAGCGCTCCGCCGCGCGCTCGCCGCGGCGCTCCAGGCGGGCGCGAAGGGCATCGAGATCCGCGAGGCGGTCGAGCTCCTCGAAGGCGCGAGCCTGCTCGAGCCGTACCGCGTCGACGGCCTGAAGGTCATTCGCGAGTTCGAGGCGTGGGAGAAGTCCGGCAAGCACATGGACGGCAACGCCGCCCGCATCCTCGATTACGCGGCGGTGTGGGTCCACTCGGACGGCTCGAGCGAGATGCTCGAGCACGAGATCATCCGCATGCAGTCGCAGGAAGCCGTCGACAAGGAGGCCGAGCAGAAGATGCCGGACGGCCTCGTGCTCCGCTTCCGCGTCATCAAGCCGGACGGGACGATCCTCGAGCCCGAGCCGGTGGCCGGAAAGCCGACTCTGACGATGCCGCACCTCGAAGTCGGCGACTACTTCGAGATGGAGCACATCACCGCGTTCCCGAGCGACGGCTCGAAGGGAAAGCGTTACCGCGGACCGCACTGGTTCTTCCGCGAGGCGGACAAGGGCTACTGGCGCTCCGAGTTCATCGTCATCACGCCGAAGGACCGACCGGTGGAGATCGAGACGGTCGGCCAGGTGCCGGAGCCGAAGATCACGGAGAAGGGCCCCTTCGTCGAGCGCCGCTGGCGCGTCGACGAGAGCCCGCCCGCTCCGCAGGAGCCGGACGCGCCGAACCCGCGCGAGTTCCTCCCGAGCGTGCGCGTCGGCTGGGGCATCACGCTCGAGGACACGCTCCTCCGTTACGTCGACGCGGCGAGCGAGGAGACGCCGCTCGATCCGCGGCTCGTCAAGGTCGCTCGCGAGATCGTCAAGGACGTGCCGCCGAGGAAGGACGATCGCGCGCGCGCCATCTACAAGTTCGTCGGCGACACCGTGCAGGACGGCCCCGAGACGGACGGCCGTCGCGTCATTACCGGTCGGGCCGGCTCGCGGCAGGCGGCGTTCTTCTACTTGATGCGCCTGCTCGACATGAAGGCCGAGCTCGCCCTCGTGAAGAGCCGCATCGCGATGCCGCCCGCAGGCAAGATGAGCGAGGTCGAGAACTACGACAACGTCGTGGCGCGCATCGAGATCGACGACGGCAAGGAGCGCTGGCTCACGGTGCGCGACAAGTTCGCGCCGTTCGGCTACGTCCCCGCCGAGCTCCGCGGACAGCCCGCCATCCGCCTCGTCCCGGGCACGCCGCGCACGACGACGCCGACGCTCGGCGCCGCCGACGGCGTCCTCATCGAGGGCAAGGCATTCCTCAAGGAGGACGGCTCCGCGACCGTGGAGCTCCAGCAGTCGTACGACGGCCGCATGGGCATCGGCCTGCGCGCGCTGTTCGACCGCGTCGCGGAGAGCAAGCGCAGCGAGTTCGTCGAGACACGCCTGCTCGCGAACCACCTCCCGGGCGCGCGGCTCAAGGAGCTCCGGATGGAGAACAAGGACGACCTCGCCGCGCCGCTCGTCCTCAAGATGAAGGCCGAGGTGCCGCAGCTCGCGCGCAACGTCGGCGGCAAGCTGCTCATCAAGCGGCTCTTCGCGGTCGACATCGCGCAGGTCGCGTCGCTTCCGCAGCGACAGACGCCGCTCTTGCTCGGCGCCTCGTCGCACGTGGAGGTCTCGTTCCAGATCATCACCCCTTCGACGATGCGCCTGCCGGCGTCCCTCCCGGGCGGAGAGCTCCGCGACGGCGATCGCTCCGTCGTCGTGAAGGACACCGTCGAAGGAAACGCGATCAAGCTCCGGCGCGTCATCGACATCCCGGCCGGCCGCGTGCAGCCGGGCGCCGAGTACGCGCGCTTCGTCGCCTTCACGCAGTCCGCCGATCAGCTCCTCGCGCGCGAGATCGCGATCGGGAACTGAGTGCGCGAGCTGCGAGGGAAGGACATCGCTCGCGCCGTCACTGCACGTAGGCGCAGCAGCGGATGCCCATGTCGTCGAAGCGGGACGTCCGACTCACGTCGAGGACGAAGGAACAATCCGGGGGAGGAGTGCTCCTGCTCTTGAACGACGATCCCGCTGCGATGCAGTCGTTCCCGCTGCAAGCGTTCACGTGCTCGTGGACGTTTCCGAGCATCTGGGCGAGGCTCGGATGCGCCCCGCCCCTGCAGCTCGGGAACGCATGCACGTCGGCGAGGCTCGCGCCGTTGGTGTTGACGTTACAGGCGGTGGAGTCGTGACTGTTCCCATAGGGGAACGCGCGCTCGCCGAAGTTGGAACAGGCTGCGTACCACGGGTTCGCGTCGGGGCTCTTCCATTCGTCTTCCCGGAGCACGCCGCCCGTGGCGTTCCCGCAGAGCTGCTTGCCCGCCCACCTGCAGAACGCATCTGCGTCGCACCAGTCGACCCAGACCACGGGTTTGTCGGCACCGCTCTGTGGCCACACGCCGGGCTGGTGCGTGGCGTCGCTCTCGCATTGCGGCACGCTCGTCGCGTTGCTCGGGTTGCGCTCCAGGAAGACGGTGTACTGCGCGACCGTCACCGCCGTCGTGTCGATGCAGACGCTTCCGACTTTGACCATGGCCGGCCCGCGTCCGCTCGGGCAGCCGTTCGCGTCCTTGGTGATGGGCGGCCCATCGGTCACTCCACTGTCGACGATCGGTGTACCGCCGTCGACGCCCGACACGCCGCCGTCGACACCCGTTCCGCTTCCGCCGTCACCCGAAGCGCCGCCTTCCGAGTCCGGTGCCGGCACGTCGGTCGACGGGCCGCCATCTCGACTCGAAACCGGCTCGGGATCCGACTCGACGTGCGCGACCGTCAATCCACAAGCCACGAGAGCGGACGAGACCGCAACGCCACAAGCGCGACGAATCGACATGAGCGCGCCCCTTCCGTCCGCACGACCGGACGCCTCTCAGTTTAGATGAACGACGTCGGTTCGATCGATTCGGCACCGAGATGGGTGGGGCGACCGCTCGGAAGGTGAGGCGAGGTGCATGCGGCTGGCGCCTCCAGCGCGACGGCGGCACGACGGAGGGGAACTGCCGTCGTGCCGCCATCGATCACGCGTTTCCGACGAGGTCGCGAGCGAAAGCGCTCACTTGAGCTTCTCCCGTGAGACGTATCCGAGGTGACCGTCTCCGACGAAGCCACGCTTCTCGCATTCGGTCCACTTCGTCGTCGCGAGCCGCGCGTTGCCTTTCGGGTCACGGCAACGGTAGAGCCGATGGCTGCCGTCGAACGGCTTCTTCGACACCCAGCCGATCTGCCCCTTCGACTTGTCCCCGCCGCACTTCGGATCGTTCGACAGGTAGTTGTAGCCGTCCTTCGCGCAGCGAACGAGCGGGGCACCGTCCGACGGAGGAGCGTATTCGAGGATGAAGAACTGGCGGCCCTCGTCGACGTAGTTCTTTCCGATGTCGTTGCGATCCGTTCCCATCATGTAATCCCCCTTCTTCGCGTTGTACGCGCGGAACACGGGGACCGTGGGGAACAGCTTCGGAGGCGCCTCCGGCGCTGCGCCGTACGCACAGCGGAAACCCAGCGCTCCGTAGGTGCGATCGAAGCGGTAGTTCAAGTGCGCCCGATCGTTCCTGTCCCCGTGCCCTTCCCACGAGCCGCCGCGAACGATCCCTCGTCCTTCGGCCGTCTCGTCGGCCATGAACTCGAGCACGTTGCCCGCCATGTCCATGTGGCCCCAGCGCGCCGCGCCCGCAGGCTTCTGCCCCGGCGGCGCGATGTGGTACGCGTTCATCCCGTTGCCGAACCACGGGAAGTCCTCCGGGTACGTGAACGACATCGTGTCCTTGTTGAAGTCGGTCACGAGCTTGTCGGGCGTCCGCTCGCCCTTCCAGGGATAAGGGCGAAGCTCGTCACCGCCCATCGCGGCCCACAGCCACTCGTCGTTCGTGGGAAGGCGGCCGCCGTCCCATTTGCAGAACGCCTCGGCCATGTAATACGTGACGCAGTTGACGGGCTTCATGCGGAGCCGGTCCGGTCGTGCGTCGGCGCGGATGTCCGCGGCCCGCTCGTTGTCGTCGGACATCAGGCGGTCGACGACCTCGGTGATCTGAGGCGACGGCCACGTACGCGCGCCGTAGTTCTCGATGTCGCTCCGTGCTTTGCACGACGGGCCCATCACGTCGTCGAGGGTGGCGCGATCCGCGGGAAGCTGCGCCGCGTGCTTCGGCGAGATGCCCGGGATGGCACCGCTCTCGGCAGCGCCACGCAGATTGCCACCGAAGGTCTCGACGAAGACCTCGAAGCGACCGACGGTGACCTCGTAGACGCCGAGATCGTACGTGCTCACCTCGATTCCACCGGCCTTGCCGCCAGGCACCACGGCCGAGCGACAGCAGTTCTCGTCCTGGTTCGGACCACACGTCGTGATCCCCGGTCCGGTCCTCCCGCGACAGCTCGGGCGATCGGCACCGTCGTCGGCGACGACACCCTTCAAGTTCTGCGTGCTCGTCCCGAACGTCACGGTCGGCATCGACGACGTGCCGACGTTCTCGCCGCCGGTGAGATCGGGAAGAACCGGCGCGACGAGCTCGGCGCACGCCGCGTTCGGATCGTCGTCGGCGTTCGGTGCATTGCCAGGCGCACACTCGTCGTCGGCTCGCGCTTGATCGACGACGGCGCTCGAGTAGCGAGGCCGAAGCCGCGACGAATCGAGCTCGATCGAATCGCACGCCACGACCAGCGAGGAGATGGAGAGGAGAGAGAGAGCCCCGAGGAGTTGATAGCGACCCACGACCGCGGGCCACTGCAAGCGTTCTACCAGAGCGTAATTTTGCGGCTGGAGTGGATTTCCGTGCTCCCGCAGGGGTGGTTCGCCGGAACGAGCGATCCATCGAGGGCAATGTAGGCGTCCGTAACGTTGCGCAATCTGCGCAAAATTCGGAGGCCCTCGTCGTGGGCCGACCCGCTACGTGCTCGCACAGTTCAGCGGGATGTGCGCGGTCTCCGACGCCGGCGAGCCCGGAGACGTGCGTGCCGGGCGATTCGAATCTGGCTCGTCGGGCTGCTCAGGAGTGGCGACGTGCTCGGGCCGAGAGGAAGACCAGGGCCACGAGCGCAAGGATGGCCTCGTCGGGCAGCTCGGACCGAGACGACGAGTGGCACCCGGAGTCGACCGGATGGCGTTCCTGCCCGGCCGGAGGCTCGACGTGCTCCTCCTCCTCGACGTCGCCGCCCCGCTCCTTCGGAGGCTCGTAGTCCTCGTGCGCGCTCGGAGCGACCACGGTATCGCTCGGCACGGGTGGCGGGGCGTCGAGCCGGTTGCCCGAGAGCTCGAAGGCCCGAGCGACGAGCGCGCGCATCGTGTGCAGGTTCGTGTGGATGCTGACCGCGTCGGGGCCCACGCAGCCCTGCGCGAGCTCGGGCGTGGGTGTCGAGCCGCCGCCGCCACGCGACAGAACGCCGATGACGGCGCCGCTGGCATCGAACGCGGGACCGCCGCTGTCGCCGCGGCAGTGTCCCTCTCCGATCGTGTACTCGCTGACGGTCAGACCGTAGCGCGCGCTCGGTCCGACGTCCGTGACCGTCGAGTCGCGGACGAGGCGGACGTCCGGGACCTTGCCCTCTTCCGTCACGCCGTAGCCGACGAGCGTGAGCGTCTCTCCGACGCGCGCATTGCGGTCGAGCCGGATCGGAGCGGTCTTCGCGTTCGCGATGCGGCGATCCAGGACGATGAACGCGACGTCGCCGCCGCACATGGTCTTCGCGTTCTCGTCGTAGACGAGCCGCGTGCCGCGAGCGGCGGCCGGCCCGCGGACGTCCGCCCTCGCAGCGGCGTCCGCGCCCGTGTAGACGAACATCTGCGTCGGATCGCGGTCCTCCTTGAAGAGCCCGCCCGCGTTCGACGTGCCGTCCGAGTTGCACTGGATGCTCGTGTCCTCGCTGAACGTCGTGCAATGCCGCGCCGTGAGCACGAGGTTCGGAGCGACGAGCGTCCCCGTGCAGCGCTGGCTGAGGTGATCGCCGGCGTACATGGTCAGGAGGACCACGGCGTCCTGCTCCGCACCGGACACTGCGCCGCCGATGATCGGCTCGGCGCGCGACGCCGTGCGCTCGCGCCGTGTGTCGGAAGTGTCGTGCGCACAGGCGGTCACGCCGAGGGCTCCGACGAGGATCGCGCCGATGGCTCGCCTCGCGTGCTTGCACGCGTGCATGGCTCCACCTCCGACGGGGAGGTCGAAGCAATGCGCAAACCACGAGCGCGCATGCGTCACGCCGCGCGGCGGACGTCCCGCACGTACGCGACAGCGGCACGAGCGACCGCGGCACGCACGCGCGCTCGTCTAGCGCGGAAGCGACGCGTCCGCGTGCCCGAGCGAGCGCCTACTTCTTCGGCGTGCTCTTCCCCGCGTCCTTCGTCTTCTCCGCCGCGATCCGCTCCCGCACGCCGGCGTACGCCTTCTCGAGCTCGATCATCCTCTGGATCACCTTCAGCCGCTCCACGCTCGTCTGCGGATGCCCGGCGTCGGCGAACTTCGCGTTGTGCTCGGCGTAGGCCTGCCAGGCGGCCTTCGCCTTGTCCCAATGCTTCTGGCGCTCGTGGATGTCGGCCGCGAGGAACAGGATGCGCGAGCGCATCGCCGGATCCTTCTTGGTGTCGGTGGCCTCGAGCGCCGCCGTGATCGCCGCCTCGGCCTCGCCGAGGTTGTTCTGCTGGAGGTACACCTCCGCGAGCATGTAGTGGGCGAGGGCCTTCTTCGGCCCGAGCTGAACGGCCTTCCTGAAGGTGTCGATCGCTCCCGTGTAGTCCTTGGCCGCGAAGCGCTCGGTCCCCTTCACGACCGTCTCCATGTACTGGCTGATCGCGATGATGTTGTCGGGGTCGTACCGGTCGGTCTTCTCTCCGCCTTCGTCCGCAGGCTTCTTCGCGGTCTCGCCCGCCGCGACGACGGGCGCGAGCGCGACCGCGGGGACGGCGATCGCGAGGAGGAGCGACAGGAAATGGGAACGACCGCGACTCATCCCGCGCAAAATACCAGATCCCCGCCGACTCCGCCCTCGGCGTTTGTCTTGCGAAGGGCTCGCCGAACGGGCGATCGTGTCGGTCCGATGAGCCAGCAGATCGAGCGAGTCCTCGAGCCCGAGATCATGGATACGCCCGAAGAGGCGCGCGACTACGACGCGATGGATCATCGCGAAGTGAATGCCCGCTTCTGCGAGGACCTGCTCGCAGCGGGCCCGATCGGACCGTCCGTGCTCGACGTCGGCACGGGGACCGCGCTCATCCCGATCGAGCTCTGCGGGCGCGCCCCGCACGTGCACGTCGTCGCCATCGACCTCGCCGAGCACATGCTGGAGCGCGCGAAGGAGAACCTCGTTCGCGCGCAGCTCCAGAATCGCGTGATGATCGAGAAGGTCGACGCGAAGGCGATGCCGTACCCCGACGGCGCGTTCGCGACGACGGTGTCGAACTCGATCATCCACCACATCCCGGAGCCCAAAGGCGCGATCGCGGAGATGTTGCGCGTGACCGCCCCCGGAGGGCTCGTCTTCGTCCGGGACCTCGCCCGGCCTCGAACCGACGCCGACGTCGACCGGCTCGTGGAGCTCTACGGCGGACAGGAGCCGGCGGATCCGAAAGCGCGGCCGTCGTGGGAGCACCAGCGCGCCCTCTTCCGCGCCTCGCTCAAGGCCGCCCTGACGCTCGAGGAAATCGGCGCGATCGCGACGGAGCTGGGAATGCCGGGCTGCGTGAGCATGACGAGCGATCGCCACTGGACGCTGTCGTTCCGCAAGCCTCGATGAGCCATCCGCAGCCGTTTCCGTACGCTGCGCTGCCCGCCTTCTCGCGTGACGAGATCGCGTGCATGGCGCAGATGCGAGAGACCGCGCGCACGCTGGTGAACACCGAGCGGATCGCCGGCGCGTTGTCCGAGCTCGTGGGCGAGGACGTCGGGATCCGCGTCGTTCGCGTGGCTCCGCTCCAGATCGAGCGCATCCCAGGAGACTCGATCGGTGTGGCCGTCGCGCCCGCCGACGCACCGGCGATGAGCCGCGCGGTCGTCGTCGACGTCGAGCCCGCGCTCGCGAGCGGGCTCGTCGCGCGCGCCCTCCGGCAGCGCGCTCCACGCGTGACCGACACGTCACGCCCCGCACCACCGGAGATCGCCGGCGCGCTGGCGGCGGTGCTCCACGCGGCGCTGCGAAGGGCACATGCCGGCGTCCCGCTCCGCGTCGTCGCGGCTGGCCCGGGCGCCGCGCTCGTCCGCGACCTCGCCGGCGTCCACCACCGCGTGGCGACGGCGTGGCTCGCCGTGTCGATCGGAGCGGACGCCTACGACGCACGCGTGACGGCGCCGAGGAGCGAGCTCTCGACGACGGGCGGCACGAGCGGACTGACCACCGAGGCGCTGCTGGCGATGGGCGACGCTCCGCTCGCGCTTCCCCTCGTCGTCGCGACGTGCGAGGTCGGCAGGAACGAGCTCGGCTCCCTACGGGTCGGCGATGCGCTCGTGCTTCCTCGATCCGCGGTCCGGCTCGAGGTCCGAAGCGGCGAGCTCCTGGGGCCCGTGTGGCTCGTCGCGCCGACGGCGGAGCGCGGACTCTCCGGTGTTCTCTCCGAAGGGAGCGTGCTACGAACCGGGGCCGTCGAGGCTCTTCCGTGGGATCGAGCGGCCGCGCCGGACGATCCCCACGCGGGAGCGAGTACGGAGCCGCCGATGTCCGGAGAGCCCAACCCCACGCTCGAAGTCCTCGAAGACGCGCCCGTCGTCGTCCGCGTCGAGCTCGGCGCCGTCGAGATGAAGGCGCGACAATGGGCCGCCCTCTCTCCAGGAGACGTGATCACGCTCGGCCGCAAGCTCGGCGATCCCGCCATCCTCCGCGTCGGAGGGGTCGAGATCGCACGCGGAGAGCTCGTGCAGGTCGAGGGACAATACGCGGTTCGCATCCTCGCGCGACCGTCCCGGTCGAAGGACGTGGAATGACGATGACGATGACGAGGGATCTCTGGATCGCGAGCATGACGCTCGGCTGCGCGCTCTTCCTCGCGGGCTGCCCCAAGTCCAGCGAGGGTGACAAGAACGCGCCGCCCCCGCCCGCGGGGGACGCGGCCACCACCTCGGCGACGACCGACGCCGCGGCGAGCGCAGCCACGGCCGACGCCGGCGCGTCCGAGCAAAAGGCGGCTTCCTACGAAGGGACGTACAAGCTCGTGCCTGCGACGTACTACATCCCGAGCACGAAGGACTACGCCTCGGTCAGGCAAGCCAAGGACGACCCGACCCAGCACGTCGGCGAGGGCACCCTCAAGATCTCCGTCGACGAGACCGGCCGCGTCTCGGGCACCATCGACACCGGGCCCGCGTCGCCCGCCATCGTCGACGGCATGGTCATCGAGGGAGAGATCCGCGGGAACGTCCGCCGCAAGGATCCCTCGGACGACGGGCTGACGGGGACCCTCGTCGCGAAGATCTCCGGCAACGGCGCAGAAGGAACCCTCTCGCTCGCAGAAGCGCGGGCCGCGGTGGTCCGCGAAGGGAAGCTCTCGCTCGAGAAGAAATAGACCGGGCGTCGACCGAGCCACGACCGGAAAGGAGCCGCGCATGTTCGCCCCGACCCGCTACATCTCGTGGGCGATGAGGTTCTACGGCAAGGTCCCCTACGATCTCGCGACGAGCGGCGTGCCGCGCGTGAAGCACGACGAGGTCGGCGAGCCCACGATCGACTTCGACGATCCGGGCGCCTATCCGGAGCTCCGCCGCGCGATCGCGCGATACAACGCCGTCGCTCCGGAGGAGGTGACGCCGGCGCTCGGGACGTCCCACGCGATCTTCCTCGCCTACGCGGCCATGCTCTCGCCGGGCGACGAGGTGCTCGTGGAGCGGCCGGGCTACGAGCCGCTGACGCGCGCAGCCGAAGGACTCGGCGCGACCGTGCGTACGTTCGAGCGTCGCGAGGAGGACGGCTTCCGCGTCGTGCCCGAGCGCGTCGCCGCCGCCGTCGGTCCGCGGACGCGCGCCATCGTCGTGAGCACGCTGCACAACCCCACGGGCGTGCGCACCGACGAGACGACCCTCCGCGAGCTCGCGGCGATCGCCGAAGCGCGCGGCGCCTACCTGCTCGTGGACGAGGTCTACGGAGCGTTCGACGACCTCGCCGACGACGGCGTCTTCGGCCGGAGCGCGCGTCGTCTCGCACGCAACGTCGTCGCGGTGTCGAGCCTGACGAAGTGCTACGGCCTCGACATGTACCGGCTCGGCTGGGTGCTCGGACCGGAGGAGATCGTCGCGGGAGCGGAGGCCGCCTCGATCGCCACGGTCGTGCGCCTGCCGCTCCACCATGCCTGCCACGGGATCGCGGCCTTCGCGGCCATCGGAAAGCTCTCGCGTCGCGCGAAAGACCGCATCGCCGGCAAGCGCGACATCGTGGAGCGCTGGGTGAGCTCGCTCCCCGACGCTCGGTGGAGCTCTCCGCGCGAAGGCCTCTTCGGGCTCGTCACCCTGCCCGGACGAGGCGACCTCCTCGAGCGGATCGAAGCTCGAGCCCGAGACGCCGGCGTCCTCGTCGCCGCAGGCACGTTCTTCGGCGCCCCGGAGTCGTTCCGCATCTCGTGGGCGAGCTGCACGCCGGAGCAGCTCGCCGAAGGGCTCGACCGCCTGACCCCCATCGCGGCGAAGTGATCGGTCGGCGCAGCCTCATCCGTCGTTCGCGGGCTCTCGCGTATCGTCGCTCGCCGAAGCTCCTCGCGGCGTCGCTCGCGGCCGGAGCGTCGTGACGGCGACACCGGAGAGGATGAGAAGCGCCGCGAGGCCGGCGCGGGACGAGATCCCGTCTCCGAGCTGGATACGCGCGAGAAGCGCGGCGATGAGCGGCTGCAGGTAGATGTAGATGGTGACGACCGACGCGGTCGTGCGAGCCAGAGCCCAGGCGTTGAGCCCGTAGGCGAGGATCGTCGGGACCACGACGATGTACGCGAGCAGCGCCCAGCCACGCCCCGAGATCGAGGTCCAGTCCGTCACGAGCGGAGGCAGCCCCAGCGGCGCGAACAGGAGGGCGCCATACGTGAAGATCCACGCCATGAACCGGAGCGAGCCGAGCTCGATGACGACGTCTCGGGAGAAGACGACGTAAGCCGAGTAGCTGAGGCTGTTGAGGGCGACGAGCAGCGCGCCGTAATCGGCCACCGCTCCGTGGGACACGACCGATCCGACGCCGATCAGCCAGAGGACTCCCGACAGCGCGAGCAGCAAGCCCACGCCGGTGCGCCACGAAGCCTTCTCCTTCCGGAAGAGGACCGCCAAGGCCGCGGTCATGACGGGGATTGTCGCGCCGAGGATCGACACTACGAACGGAGTCGATGCGCGCAGCCCAGCGAGGAAGAGGGCTTGGTTCAGGGCGACGCCGAGCGCGGCGAGCAAAACGAGCCTCGCGTGCCGCCTCGGCCGCGACGGCTCCGCCGCTGCGGCGGTGCCGTCCGGCTCGGTATTCCCGCGAGAAGCTCCCGCTCGCGAGAAAAGCGCGGCCGCCTGGAAGAAGAGCGCCCCGCCGATCATTCGAACCATGGCGACCGTCTCGGGACGGATTTCCTCTCCGCCCTGAGCGCGAGGAAGCATCGCCAGCTTCGCTTCGACCGCCTGAGATGCGAACGCAACTTGCACGAGAAGAAGCGCTGCGTGGGTGGCCCACGTAGAGGGACCTCGGCTAGACTTCGCGGTCCCGGATTCCTCGCCGAACGCGACGGTCATGACGGCCGGCGCTCCCGCTCCCCTCCACCGTCCGCGAAACGAGTCCCCCGATGTGGTCCACGTTCCCGCTCTTCGGAAGCACCTTGCTTCTCGCCATCATGGTGGTTGCAAGTTACACGTTCGCCGTCTCGCTCTCGGCGGGAGCCACGGGGAGGATCAAGACCCTCCAGGCCGCGCGACTCGGAGCCTACGGCACCGTCGCGCTGATCTCCGTTGCGGTCCTCTGCCTCGCGTACGCGTTCGTCAGCCACGACTTCCGGCTCCGATACGTAGCGCACTACTCCGACCGGAGCATGCCGACGATCTTCCTGCTCACGGCGCTCTGGGGAGGGCAGGACGGATCGCTCCTGTGGTGGCTCTTCTTGCTGAGCGCGTACATCGGGACGTGCGTCTACTCGATGGGCAAGAAGCTCCTCGATCTCCAGCCGTACATCATCGCGACGTTGATGGGGATCGTGATCTTCTTCTGCATCCTGATGGTGTTCGCCGCGAACCCGTTCTCGACGAGCATCTCGGGTGCACGCCCCGACGGCGAGGGGCTCAACCCGCTCTTGCAGAACTTCTACATGATCATCCACCCGCCGAGCCTCTATGTCGGCTTCGTCGGGTGCTCGATCCCGTTCGCCTACGCCGTCGCGGCTCTCGCGACGGGACGACTCGACGTCGAGTGGATCCAGGCGTCCCGGAAGTTCTCGATCTTCGCGCTCCTCTTCCTCGCGATCGGCAACACGCTCGGGATGCTCTGGGCCTACGAGGAGCTCGGCTGGGGCGGCTACTGGGCGTGGGATCCCGTCGAGAACGCGGCGTTCATGCCGATGCTCACGCTCGCGGCCTACGTGCACTCGGTCATGATCCAGGAGCGCCGCGGCATGCTGAAGGTCTGGAACGTCTTCCTCATCTGCCTGACGTTCTTCATGACGATCTTCGGCACGTTCCTGACGCGCTCCGGAGCGATCGCGAGCGTCCACTCCTTCGCGCAGTCGTCGATCGGCGCCTACTTCCTGTGGTTCCTCGCGGGGGTGGCGGCCTTCTGCATGACGCTCATCCTCTACCGGTGGCCCGAGCTCCGGAGCCTCGAGCCCTCGGTCGCGAACGAGGAGCGGCTCGCCGGAGCCCGGAGCGCGGTCACGACGGCGCTCTCCGTGCTGATCGGCTTGGGCACGTGCGGGCTCGTGGCGCTCGTGGTGGGCGCGAGCTTCCAGAAGCAGCTCGCGGACGCGGCCGCGCTCGTCTGGGCCATCGGCGCGCTCGCCGGCGGAGCCGCCTTCGTGGTCGTGCGAAAGCCGATCGAGGCTTGGACGGAGTCCCACGTGAACGTCCTGCGCGGCGCGGCGATCTCGGCGGGATGGGTGGTCACCGCCGGGCTCGCACCAGGCGCGTGGGTGCTCTCCGGCAAGGTCGGCCCGATGAGCGCCAGCGTGCGCGTGGCGATCTTCTCGGTCGTCGTCGGCGTCGCGGTCTATGCCGCCATCGAGCTCGTCTTCCGCCGGATGACCCGAGGTCTCCGCCTGCCGGCGAACCGACCTCGCATGGAGTCGATCTTCTCGCGCGAGTTCACCTTCCTCATCAACAACTACGGGCTGCTCGGGATCATGCTCTTCGTCCTCGTGGCGACGACGTTCCCGATGGTCAGCGAGGCGTTGTGGGACGAGAAGGTCACGGTCGGTCCGCCCTACTACAACGCGTGGATGCAGCCGCTCGGGCTCGCGGTGTTCTTCCTCATGGGCGTCGGCACGCTCTTCGGTTGGAAGAAGACGAGCCCCGAGGCGCTCAAGCGAGCGTTCGTCGCGCCCACGACCGCCGCCTTGCTCGCCGTCGCCGCGCATTTCGCGTTCGGCAAGAAGCTCGGGTTCCCCGCGGTCGTCTGGAGCGAGCCCATCTACGGAGGCGTCCTCGGGGCCGTGCTCCGCGCGTTCAACGCGTACACGCCCGTCCTCGGGTTCTCGCTCGTCGTCTTCAACGTCGCGGTCATCGTCCAGGAGTTCGTCTACCTCTATCGCGCGCAGACCCGTGCGGGCTCGGCAGGAAAGGGCTTTTTCTCGAGCATCCCGCGCGGTGCCAAGCCGTTCGCGGCCCTCGGGCTCTTCCCCGTCTGGATGGTCACGCTCCCGCCGACGGGACGTCGCCGGTACGGCGGATACATCGTCCATCTGGGGATCGCGCTCATGTTCCTCGGATTCACCGGGAAGTCCTGGACGGTGGATCGCGAGACGACGCTCATGCCCGGTCAGACGTACACCGTCGAGCGACTGACCCTCGAGTACGTCGGTCCGCGCATGGAGGTCGACAACAACAAGCGCATGATCTTCGCGGACGTGAAGGTGCACGAGAACGGCAAGGAGATCGGCCGTCTCTCTCCGGCGAAGTTCATCTACAAGAAGATGCCGGAGTCGCCGACCACCGAGGTGGCGATGCTCCACTCGATCCGAGACGACCTCTATCTGGTCGTCGGCAACATCAACCCGGAGACGAAGTCCGCGTCACTGCAGATCCACCTCAACCCGCTCGTCGGGTGGATATGGTTCGGGGCGCTCATCCTCGTCTTCGGGAGCTTCGTCTGCATGTGGCCGGAGCTCGATCCGAAGGAATCGAGAGCTTGGCGATACGCTCGCGGCACGGCCGCCGTCGCCACCAGCGTCACGATCGGCGTCGTCCTCGCGCTGCTCCCGGTCCCCGCCTTCGCGCAGGCCACGGCCACGCAACACGCCGGGAGCGTACAGGTCGACGATCCCAAGGAGAAAGCGGTCTTCAACGCGCTCCGCTGCATGTGCGGGACGTGCCCGCGCGAGCTTCTCTCCACGTGCGCGTGCTCGACGGCCGACCAGACGCGCGAACGGCTACGCATGCGGCTCGCGAGAGGGGACACCCCGCAGCAGATCATCGACGACTACACCGCCGAGTACGGCACCGCGGCGCTGGCCATTCCGCCCGACAAGGGAGGGATGAAGGCCATCTACGTCGCGCCGCTCGTGGCGATCGCCGGCGCGGGCGTGGGTTTGGCGTTCGTGCTTCGACGATGGCGCGCGAACGAATCGACGGCGGCAGAGAAGAAGAAGGGGGCGAAGGAGAAGGACGACGGGGCGCCGAACGATCGCGATGCCTACGACGATCGCATCGACGACGAGCTGAGGGACCTCGATGACTGATCCGGCGATCACGCCTCCCACGTCGAGCGAGGAGCAGCGCCTCGCGAAAGGCTTCGCGATCGGGCTGCCGATCGTCACCGTCACGATCGCAGCCGTCGTCGCGATCCTCGTCGGTCCGGCGACGAGCATCCTCGTCGTCGCGGCGGGCGTTCTTCTCGGCGTCATCGCGCTGCTCTGGGCGAGCCTGCGCGTGCTCACCGGAGACGCGCCATTGCCTCCGGAGCTCGAAGCGCTCGACATGGCAGCGCAGGGCGTGGATGCGCTCGCCGCGCGGAAGAAGATGCTCCTCCGTGCGCTGAAGGACCTCGAGAACGAGCGGAGCCTCGGCAAGCTCGACGACGAGGACTTCGAGCAAATCGCGGCGACCTACCGGGCCGAGCTGAAGACCGTGCTGAAGCGAATCGACGACGAGCTCGCGCCGCACCGGGTGCGAGCCGAGGAGCTCGCACTGGCGCATCTCATGAAGGCAGGGCTCGTCGATCTCGGCTATCGAGGGTACGTCCCGCCCGAGCCGACGGGGTCGACGACGGAGAAGGAGCCTTCGGTCGAACGGAAACCGGAGAGAATCACCTGTCCGAAGTGCAAGGCATCGAACGAATCCGACGCGAAGTTCTGCAAGGAGTGCGCGGAGAGGCTCGTCCCCGAGGAGCCTCGTACGGCCGAGCCCGAGCAGGCGCCGGCCGAGGAGAGCGAACGTGCGGAGGGCTCGAATGAGAAGTGAGCCGTGGCTCGGAGGCGCGGCGCTCGCCATCACGCTCGCATTCGGATCAGCCCCCGCCTCGGCGGAGGATGCAGGCGCGATCTCTCCGCCGAACACGCCGGTCTCCGCGACGGAGAGCGCCGACGGACAAAACAGCACGACGGACGGAAGGGCTCGAGCACGCGAGACGTCGACGATGGCTCCGGCCATCGATGCGGGAACGACGGTCCGAACGAACGACGAGGGGGACGCCGGAGCGAGCACGAATCCTCACGAGGATCCGCATGCCGTCGATCCGCATCGACACGATCCGCACGGGACGGGTGCACACGGAGGCGACGGGCTGTTCCAGGTCCCCGAAGACGGCGCCGTCGAAGACGCGTCGCTCCCGGCAGGAACGCTCGAAATCCACGTGGCCGATCCGTCCGGAAATCCGCTGCCGCAGACGCCGGTGACGCTCGGGATCCTCTACAACTCCGTGGCCAAAGGAGAGAGCCGAAAGAGGGTCACGGTCACCACGAACGAAAAGGGGGTGGCGAGGGTCGAGCACCTCGATACCGGAAGCAGCGTCGCGTATCGGCCGATGGTCGTCACCGGCGGCGCGACGTTCTCGATGATGCCGTTCCGACTCCCCGAGAACGCGGGGATGAAGGCGCTCCTCCACGTCTATCCGGTCGTCGAAGACATCGAGTCGGCCCTCGTCGTCACGCAGTCGGTCGTCTACGCGGAGGTGAAGGACGACCGCATCCAGGTGCATCAGGCGTTCAAGCTCTACAACGTCGGGAGGAACGCCTGGGTCCCGAAGGACTTCGTCATTCCGCTCCCGGAAGACTTCAGTGCGTTCACTTCCCAGCAAGGGATGAGCGACGTCGGCGTCGATGCCGTCCCCAAGAAGGGAGCCCGCGTCCGAGGCACGTTCGGCCCGGGACAGCACGTGGTCGAGTTCCGCTGGCAGCTACCTTATTCGGGAGAGGACGAGGTCCAGTTCGACGTCGGGATGCCGCCGCGGATGGCCACGTCACGCGTGATTGCTCCTGCGTCGAAAGGCATGACGCTGGACGTTCCGGGCTTCCCTGCCCCCCAATCGACGAACGACGGGCAAGGACAGAGAGCGCTCGTCACCGAGCGAACGTTCCGGAGGGAAGAGCCGGCCCTGAACAAAGTGACCGTCATCATCAGAGGCTTGCCGACCGAGGGTCCGGGGAAGGTCGTCGCGACGATCCTCTCGGCGGGGGGCGTGCTCATCGGGCTCGTCCTCGGCACGAGGAAGCCCGCGAAGCGAGACCGGAAGGCTGAGCGCACGAAGCTCTTGGAAGAGCTGGAGGAGCTCGAGCGGGCGCATCGCGCCGGGGACGTCGGCCCCAAGACCTACGAGCGCGCCCGTAGAGAGCTCATCGACGAGCTCGCGCGGACGTTCTGGTCCGAGACGCGGCTCCGTCCGAGAAAGGCAAAGCGGAGCTGAGCCCTCGAGCTCCGGACACCATCTCTATCGGGACTGTGAAGAACCCGCCGGAGAGCCCTGGGGGAAGAGGGTGGGATTGGGTGAGGAAATCGTTCGGGACAAATTCGTCCACGGTCCCGCCGGAGCTTCCTCCCTCCATCATCCCCATCCCCAAGGAGAGCTACATCTTCGGAATTGCTAAGGATCCGCGTCTATCCCCGGTATCCACAGGCTCTAGCTCTACGGTAAGTTAATCTTTTACTTTCTCCTTCCCTCTCCGACATCGAGAGAGCAGGCTCGCGAACCGCAAGGCGTCGAGTGACAGGCCGTCCGGGCACCCTTGACGACATCAGAGATTCACGGCACTTGGCGGGTGCCCCCTTACCCCCTGAGGCGATAGTCACGAGATGGAGCTCACCGTCGCGAAGAAGGACCTTCTGAAGATCGTCGCTCGCATGCAGGGGGTCGCCGAACGAAAGAGCACGATGCCGGTCCTCGCGAACGTGCTCCTCGCCGTCGACGGGTCCAACTCGCTGCGCCTCGCCGCAACGGACCTGTACCTCGCGCTGATGGGCCGAGTTTCGGCCGACATCAAGAAGCCGGGCAGCGTAGCGGTGTCGGCGAAGGACCTCTTCGAGCGAGTGAAGATGATGCCGGACGGCCCGGTGGTCATCTCGTCGCAAGACAACGCGACGACGACGATCAAGGCCAGCGGCACTGCTCGCCGTTACACGTTGCGCGGCATGCCGGGGGACGACTTCCCTCCCCTGCCTCAGCCTGCGGAAGGGGCTCCCACTCTCGCGCTTGCCGTCGACGTGCTCTCCGAGCTGATCGCGAAGACGCATTTTTCGATCTCGACGGACGAAACGCGCGCGCACCTGAACAGCGCCCTCTTCGAGTGGGAGGGCGACGTCGTTCGGATGGTCACGACCGACGGTCACCGGCTCTCGAAGATCGACGTGAAGGTGACCGGCCGCCAGGCTTCGGCGACGATGCTCATTCCGCTGAAGGCCATCCACGAGCTTCGCCGCCTTTGCGACGAGATGCTCGCGGATGCGTCGGGCGACAAGAAGCCGGAGCTCCTCATCACGCAGAGCGGCTCGAGCGCATTCTTCCAGGGAGCAGGCACGACGTTCAGCGTGAAGCTCGTCGACGCGCAGTTTCCCCCCTACGCGCAGGTCATCCCGCAATCGACCGAGAAGCAGGTCCGAGCGCCTCGTGTCTCGCTCTCGGATGCGCTCAAGGCCGTGTCCGTGGCCGCGAGCGAGCGCACCGGTGGGGTGAAGCTCTCTCTGACGAAGGGCTCGATGCGCATCACGAGCGAGTCCCCGGAGAGCGGCGACGGCTTCGACGAGGTCCCGGTCGAGTACTCGGGGCCGGACATGAGCATCGGATTCAACGCGAAGTACTTCCTCGACGTCCTCGGCGCGATCTCGACCGACGAGGTCTCGATCGGGCTCTCTGGTGAGCTCGATCCCGCCGTTCTCCGTCCGGCATGTGCGTCGGCGTCGTCGAGCGATTTCCTCGCGGTCATCATGCCGATGCGCATCTGAGCGCATGCCTCGTCCACGGATGCCTTCGTCGTTCGCGCAGGGCGAGCCTGTCTCCGCGCGCTAGGAAGGACCGGTGAGTCCTCTTCGAGTGGAGAACGTGCAGGTTCGAGGTTTCCGCAACCTCCTGCACGTCGACATCGACCTCGGAGAGCGATTCAACGTCATCTCGGGTGACAACGGGCAGGGAAAGACGAACCTGCTCGAGGCGATCTACGTCGTCGGAACGTCGAAGAGCTTTCGTCCCTCGAAGCTGGACGACCTCGTGACGTTCGGCGGGGAGCTCGCGAGCGTCCGCGCTCGCGTAGTCGAGGACGGATCGTCGCGCGTGCAATCCGTCGGGCTTCGCTCCGGGGCGAGGATCGTTCGCATCGACGAGAAGCGCCCTCCGACGCTCTCGGCCTACGCCGTGAAGTGCCCGATGGTCGTCTTTCATCCGGGAGAGATCGCTCTGTCGATGGGCGCGAGCTCCGAGCGCAGGCGTTTGCTCGACCGTACGGCGCTCTACCTCGAGCCTTCGTCCATGGCAGAGCTCGAGAGCTACACGAAGGCGCTTCGCTCGCGTCAGCGGACGCTCGAGGCTCGAGGCGTCTCGGCTCCCGAGCTCTCCGATTGGGAGATGCTCTGTGTCCGGCACGGTCTCGCCGTGATGGAGTCTCGCGCTCGCGCCGGAGCTCTGCTCGCCGCCGGAGCCAAGGACGCGTTCCAGAAGATCGCTGCTCCGGATCTTCGACTCGAGATCGAGTACGTCGCAGGCGCGCCTCGAGACGAGGACACGTTCTCGAGAGAGCTCGAGCGTTGCAGGGCGGCCGACCTCCGGAGAGGAAGCGCGACCGTAGGTCCTCATCGAGACGATCTCGTCATCAAGATCTCCGGTCGCCCGGTGCGAGGCTTCGCTTCGCAGGGACAGCATCGCGCTGTGACGCTGTCGTTGAAGTCTGCGGAGATCGACGTCATCGGCTCGGCCCGAGGGGTTCGTCCGATCCTGCTCCTCGACGACGTATCGAGTGAGCTCGATCGCGAGCGAACGGCGGCACTCTTTTCGTTCCTTCGGGCGCAGGAAGGGCAGGTCCTTCTCACCACGACGCGCCCGGAGCTGATCGACACGGGCGAGGTCGCTTCGCGTGTCGATTTCGAGATCCGCGGCGGCGAAGTGTCGCGAGTTTCTCGACGAGAATGAGGGGCAGGATCACGTCCTCCGCGAGGCTCGATCCCGTGCCTCATTTCGGCCGGATCGCAGGCCATGGATGAGGCTGCTCGGGCGGGCGAAATTTCGTGCGGCCCGGCGGTTCGACAGATCGTCTAAGTGCCTGATATTTGGCGGCAAACGCTCGCGTTTGAGCTTGCGGTTCGACGGCCCCGAACGTATACTCTGGCTCTCGGGTTTCGTGCGGATTCGGCCCATCGAGCCCGGTCACTTCCGGAGAGTCTCTCTACCGTCCGCTCAATCCCGATTCTTCGTCGCGAAACAAACGGAGATCTTCCGTCTCGCGACCACGAAAGACGCATCGACCCACCATGACGACCGACGTTAGCGTCCCGCGCGAGTCGCAGCCCCCGTCCAACTACGGCAGCGAGAGCATCACCGTCCTCGAGGGCCTCGAAGCCGTACGCAAGCGCCCCGGCATGTACATCGGAGACGTCCATGACGGCTCCGGCTTGCATCACTTGGTCTGGGAGGTCGTCGACAACGCGGTCGACGAGCATCTCGGCGGGTACTGCACCCGCATGGATGTCACGATCCACTTCGACGGCTCGATCACGGTCGAGGACAACGGTCGCGGCATCCCCGTCGGCATCCACGCCGAGATGAGCAAGAAGCTCGGGAAGGAGATCAGCGCGGCGGAGGTCGTCATGACGGTCCTCCACGCCGGCGGAAAGTTCGATCACTCGAGCTACAAGGTCTCGGCCGGGCTCCACGGCGTCGGCGTGAGCGCGGTGAACGCCGTGAGCGAGTGGCTCAAGGTCGAGATCAAGCGGGAGGGCCACGTCTACTTCCAGGAGTACCGGCGCGGAGTGCCGGTCGCGCCGCTCGCCGTCATCGGCGACACCGACAAGACGGGCACGAAGGTCTCGTTCAAGCCGGACCCGCAGATCTTCACGGTTTGCGAGTACAGCTACGACATCCTGGCGAGCCGCCTGCGAGAGCTGTCGTTCTTGAACGCCGGCTTCGTCATCACGCTCACGGACGAGCGTGGCGAGGGCCGCAAGGAGGTCTTCGAGTACAAGGGCGGCATTCGCGAGTTCGTCGAGCACCTCAACAAGACGAAGGAGCCCGTGCACGACAAGGTCGTGCACATCATGTCGGAGGTGCCGTCCGAGTCGGGCTCACCGATCGTCGTCGAGGTCGCGCTCCAGTGGAACTCGACCTACGTGGAGCAGATCTTCGCGTACACGAACAACATCCACAACAAGGACGGCGGCACGCACCTCACGGGGTTCAAGGCGGCCCTCACCCGCGTCTTCAACAACTACGGAACGAGCGCGAACCTCTTCAAGGACGTCAAGAACGGGCTCTCGGGAGAGGACATCCGCGAGGGCCTCACCGCGGTCGTCAGCGTCAAGCTGCCGGATCCGTCGTTCTCTTCGCAGACGAAGGACAAGCTCGTCACGAGCGAGGCGAAGACGGTCGTGGAGAACGTCGTCGTCGACAAGCTCGGTCAGTTCTTCGAGGAGAACCCGTCGACCGCGCGCAAGATCGTCGAAAAAGCGATCCTCGCCGCGAAGGCTCGTGAGGCCGCGAGGAAGGCGCGCGAGGTCGTGCGCAAGGGCTCGATGGATTACACGAGCCTTTCGGGCAAGCTCGCCGACTGCCAGAGCCGTGACCCCGCGACGAGCGAGATCTACATCGTCGAGGGAGACAGCGCGGGCGGCTCGGCGAAGCAGGGGCGCGACCGCAAGTTCCAGGCGATCCTCCCGCTCCGCGGAAAGATCCTGAACGTCGAGCGTGCACGCCTCGACAAGATGCTGTCCTCGGCGGAGATCGGCACGCTCATCACGGCGCTCGGGTGTGGCATCGGCAATCCCGAGCAGGGCGGCAGCTTCGACATCTCGAAGCTCCGCTACCACCACATCGTCCTGATGACCGACGCCGACGTCGACGGCAGCCACATTCGCACGCTGCTCCTGACGTTCTTCTATCGGCAGATGCCGGAGCTGGTGGAGAAGGGCTACCTCTACATCGCCCAGCCCCCGCTCTACCGCGTGTGGAAGGGCAAGAAGTCCCTCTACATGAAGGACCAGGCCGCTCTCGATCGCTTCTTCCTCGAGCAAGGCGTGGAAGGCCTCGTCGTGCGCGCCTCGAAGGGCCCGCCGCTGTCGGGCAAGCCGCTCTTCCACCTCGCCGAGCGCCTCCGGATGTTCCGCAAGGCGCTCGCCAAGATCGATCGGCGGGCCGATGCGAAGATCGTCTCGGCGGTCCTCCGCGCGAGCTGCATCGGCAAGAACGAAATCCGCGATCGCAAGAAGGTGGAGCAGGCCGTCCCGGCGATTCGGGCGCTCCTCGAGAGGAGGTACCCGGACATCTTCCCGCTCACGATCGACATCGGGTGGGAGACGGAGCACGGCTCGGCGACGATCACGGTGCGTCCTCGCCCGGGCTCGGCCGCGCGCGAGGTGACGATCGACTGGAACTTGGTCGAGTCGGCCGAGTACGAGGAGCTCTACTCGATCGAGCTCGACGTCCGATCGATGGGACCTGCGCCCTACTTCGCCTCGACGCTGAAGGGCTCGGCCGAGTCCGGCGAGGAGGCGAAGGAGGCGAAGGAGACGGAGATCGAGGACGCCGACGCTCTGTGGGACTTCATCGAGACCCGCGGGCGCAAGGGGTGGAACATCCAGCGCTACAAGGGTCTCGGCGAGATGAACCCGGAGCAGCTCTGGGAGACGACGCTCGACCCGAACGCCCGCGTCATGCTGCAGGTGCGCCTCGACGACGCCGTCCAGACCGACCAGGTCTTCACCATCCTCATGGGTGATCAGGTCGAGCCGCGTCGCGAGTTCATCGAGAAGAACGCGCTCAACGTGCGCAATCTCGACATCTGACGGGAGCCTCACGCGAGGCTCGTCCCGCTCGTCTCGGGGGCCGCGCCTCTTCGGTGGGCCGGGCCCCGTCGCGCTCGCGATTCGCGGCGGGGCGTTCCGATCGGAACGGGGAGCTTGGGCCGTTGCAGCCCTTGTGCCCGTGATTAACGTGCGCTTTGGCGACGCCTGACCCGTCGCCGCCGCGAGAGCCGGATGCGCGCGCGTTTGCTCGCGCTTGCAGCGGCTGAGAAGGGAGAGAGTGCATGCGTCCCGATCGGATGACGACCAAGAGCCAGGAGGCGATCCGCTCCGCTGCGGATCTCGCGAGCCGTCGCGGCAACCCGGAGATCGTTCCCGAGCACCTCGTGCTCGCGATGCTCGAACAAGAAGGAGGCATCGCTCTCCCGTTGCTCCAGAAGGCGGGAGGGGATCCCGAGACGCTCGTGCGCAAGGTCGAGGCGTACCTCGACAAGCTCCCGCGCGTGAGCGGCGGAGCGGAGCCGACCTTGTCCCGCCGGACGATGGAGCTGCTCCGCCGCGCCGAGGACGAGGCGAAGACGCTCAAGGACGATTTCGTCTCCGTCGAGCACTTCCTGCTCGCGCTGGCGAAGCACGATCGCGAGGCGCAGTCGGAGCTCGACGCCGCCGGCGTTCGATACGACAAGCTCCTCCAGGCGCTCGCGGCGGTCCGCGGGGCTCAGCGCGTCACGGATCGCGATCCCGAAGGGAAGTTCCTCGCGCTCGAGAGGTATTGTCGCGATCTGACGGACGCGGCCCGCAAGGGAAAGGTCGACCCCGTCATCGGGCGTGACGAGGAGATTCGCCGCGTGATGCAGGTCTTGTCGCGCCGGACGAAGAACAACCCGGTGCTCATCGGTGAGCCGGGCGTCGGCAAGACCGCCATCGTCGAGGGCATCGCGCAGCGGATCGTCCGAGGCGACGTCCCCGAGTCGCTCAAGAACAAGCGGCTCGTCGCGCTGGACATGGGCGCGCTCGTCGCGGGCGCGAAGTACCGCGGCGAGTTCGAGGATCGCCTCAAGGCCGTCTTGAAGGAGGTCGAGGCGGCGCAGGGACAGATCATCCTCTTCATCGACGAGATTCACACGATCGTCGGTGCCGGCGCGGCGGAGGGCGCGATGGACGCCGCCAACCTGCTCAAGCCCGCGCTCGCTCGCGGCGAGCTCCGGTGCATCGGCGCGACGACGCTCGACGAGTACAAGAAGCGCATCGAGAAGGACGCCGCGCTCGAGCGGCGCTTCCAGCCGGTCTTCGTGGCGCCGCCGACGGTCGAAGACACGATCGCGATCCTGCGCGGATTGAAGGAGCGCTACGAGGTCCACCACGGAATCCGCATCCAGGACTCGGCGCTCGTCGCCGCCGCGACGCTGTCGGATCGCTACATCTCGGACCGCTTCCTGCCCGACAAGGCGATCGACCTCGTCGACGAGGCGGCGTCGAAGATCAAGATGGAGGTCGACAGCATGCCGGCGGAGATCGACGCCGTGCAGCGTCGGCTTCTCCAGCTGCAGATCGAGCAGGAGGCGCTGAAGAAGGAGCGCGACCCGGCGAGCAAGGCGCGTCTCGACGACATCAAGCGCGAGATCGCCGAGCTCGAGACGCAGATCGGCGCCATGAAGGCGCAGTGGATGAAGGAGAAGGAGATCATCGAGCAGGTCCGGAAGCTGACCTCGACGCTCGAGGATCTCCGCGCGGAGGCCGAGCAGGCGCAGCGGCGCGGCGATCTCGGCAAGGCGGCCGAGATTCGTTACGGGAAGATCCCGGAGACGGAGAAGCGCATCGACGAGCTGCGGAAAGAGCTCGCGAAGGTCCAGGCCAAGGGCTCCTACCTGAAGGAGGAGGTCACCGATCAGGACATCGCGGCGATCGTCTCGAAGTGGACGGGCATCCCCGTGAGCAAGATGCTCGAGGGGGAGATGCAGAAGCTCCTCCGGCTCGAGGAGCAGCTCCGCAAGCGCGTGGTCGGTCAGGAGGAGGCGCTCCTCGCGGTGGCGAACGCGGTCCGCCGGTCTCGCGCAGGCCTCGGCGATCCGAACCGCCCCATCGGGAGCTTCCTGTTCCTCGGGCCCACCGGCGTCGGCAAGACGGAGCTCGCGCGTGCGCTCGCCGAGTTCTTGTTCGACGACGAGCGCGCGATGGTGCGCCTCGACATGAGCGAGTTCCACGACAAGTACACGGTGAGCCGTCTCATCGGCGCGCCGCCGGGGTACGTCGGTTACGAGGAGGGCGGACAGCTCACCGAGCCGGTGCGGCGCCGTCCGTACTCGGTCATCCTCTTCGACGAGGTCGAGAAGGCCCACCCCGACGTCTACAACGTGCTGTTGCAGGTGCTCGACGACGGGCGCCTCACGGACGGCCAGGGGCGGACCGTGAACTTCAAGAACACGGTCATCATCCTGACGAGCAACATCGGCTCGCCGCACATCCAAGCGATCAACGAGCGGCCGCTGCCGGAGGAGGACAAGAAGGAGCTCATCCGGCACGCGGTGATGGAGGACGTCCGGAAGGCGTTCCGGCCGGAGTTCTTGAACCGCCTCGACGAGATCGTCGTGTTCAACCTCCTCAGCCGGAAGGACATCCACGCGATCATCGACATCCAGCTCCGCCGGTTCGCCGAGCGGCTCGCCGCGCGAGAGATCCGCGTCGAGCTCACGCCCGCGGCGAAGGACCTGCTCGCCGAGGTCGGCTGGGATCCCCAGTACGGCGCCCGTCCGCTGAAGCGTGCGATCCAGCGCTACCTCGAGGACCCGCTCGCGAAGCACATCATCGCGGGCGACTTCCCGCCGGGCACCCAGCTCTTGGTCGATCGCGGGCCGGACGGCGAGCTGTCGTTCACGCCGCAGATGCCGAACTGATCTCCGGAGGAGACGGGGCGATCGGGGGAGACAGGGTTTCCCTTCTTCCTGTGAAGTCCCCCTGTCTCCCCTCTCCTTCTCGTCACCTCACGTCAAGGAGAGCTCTCCGCAGCAGGTGCCGGGGGCTTGTACGTGCGGATCTCTTTGACGCGCCGTTCGTAGTCGCGCTGGGCGTTCTCGTCGATCGTGAGGCCGCCGAAGCGAGCTTCGATGTAGAGGTTCGTGAGCTCGAGGATCGGTTGGGCGAGCGGGTGCTGGCGCGCGACGAGCTCCTCCGCATGGCGGAGCGGAGGCAGTGACGGCGGGCGCGGGATGCCTTGCAAGGCGAGCGCGTTCTCGAGCGACTTGTAGAGCGCCGTCGCGGTTTCGACCTGCGGGTTCGGCTTCGGCTTCTCGGCGCCGTTCTGCTCGCCGTCCTTCCGTGGGCGACGCCTCGTCCAGAGCATGTAGGCGCCGAGGCCGAGGACGACGATGGCTCCCGCGACGACCGACGGTCGCGTGAGTCGCTCCGCGGCGCCGGTGTTGACGCCCGCCCGCTGACGGAAGCGCTCGTAACGACGGTTCAGGTTCTCGAGGAGGCGGACCTGCGTCTTGAGGTCGTAACCGATGACGTATCGGTTCCACCGTTGGGACAGGGCTTCGACGAGGTCGCGGAGATAGACCCAGACGCCCGACGTGTCCTGGAGAGGCTGCGCGCCCGACGTCGGCGTGGGATCGAAGGTCACCCACGCGTGGCTCTCGTCGATGTAGGCCTCGACCCACGAGTGCGCGTCGCCCTGGCGGACCGCGTAGTACCTCCCGAAGCGGTTGTACGTTCCACCGACGAACCCCGTCACGTTGCGCGACGGGATGTCGAGCGTGCGGAGCATGATCGCCATGGCGGTCGAGAAGAACTCGCAGTGCCCGCGCTTCGACTCGAACAGGAAATGGTCGACGGGCTGGGGCTTGCCGCCGGACGGCGATCCGAGCTGGTACTTGTATTCGTTCTTGAGCCGCTCCTCGATCGCCTTCGCCTTCAGGTAGGCGGTGGGCTGGCCTTCCGTCCATTCGCGCGCGAGCTGGGCGATGCGCTCGGGCGTCTCGGGCGGCAGCTCGAGGTATCGCGCGCGATCGTGCGGCGGGAGCGGCTCGGTGATCGGCTCGCGATCCGTCGCGAGGTACGCGTCGTAACGGAGTCCGTGCGCGCCCTCGCCCGTGTAACGCACCTCGCCTTCCGGACCGCGGGTGAGCTCGATCGGATCGCCCACGATCGCATGCTGCTGCGTGCGCAGCTGCAAGGCGACGGTGCGGACGGGCAAGAAGACGACGGTGGGGTCGATCGGCTCGAGCTCGATGGATACGCGGCGATCGCGCGTCGGATCGGGCATCCTCGCGATGGGGAGGATGTCCGTGCTCTTCGCTCCGCCCGTATGGGTCTTCGACTGCGTGCGCTCCCAGCGACGGCCGTCGTAGCGATCGAACGCGGTCCCGCGGAGGCGAAGCGTGAGCTTCTGCGGTCGAGGCTCGGGGAGATCCGCCACGTCGAAGCGCAACGCGAGCGCGGGGACGTCGCGGATCGCGCCCACTTCGCCGAGGTCGACCTTGTCCGAGAAGCCGATCATCCGGTCGCCGTTCCGGTGGTTGAGGAGGAGCAGCGACAGGCCGACGCGCGGGAAGGCGATGAAGAGCGCGGCGGTGAAGATGAAGATCGGGATCGAGAGCAGGCACGTCGTCGCGAGGAACCCGCGGCCGACGACGCGACGGCTGCGCAGGATGCGCGGTACGTCGACCGGCAGGCCCGTGCGGTCACGCGCGCCTTGGCGGTAGTTGCCTTCGACCTCTCGCCGAAGATGGCTGAGCACGAGCGCGCCTGGCGCGACGATCAAGAAGCCGATGAAGCAGAGGCCGTAGGAGAGCCCTCCTCCGAGCACGGTGCCCGCGACGAAGTGGAGGAGCGCGAGGACGATGATCTGCTGGTCGTGCGCCGCCCCGCGACGGGTCGCCAGGCGGATGATCTGCAGGATGGCGGCGAACTCGACGGCGACGTCGAGCGCCGGACGCCCGGCGAGGAGGCGGATGCCCTGCACCGCGAAGAGCGTCACCGGGCCGATCGTCGCCAGGTGTCGGAGCGCCGGCTTGTTCTGCCAGGACTCGGGCACCGCGAGCGCGAGGACGAGCCCGGCGATGACGAAGCCCGTCGTCCACGCCGACATCGTCGCGGTGTTCACGACCGCGAGGACGCCGAGGGCAGCGAGGGCGTCCGTCATGATGCGGTGGACGAGGCCGAACCTCATCGGACGTCCTCCGCTGCGAGCGATCGGGCGACGGTGATGGTCGGTCCCTTCGCGATCATTCGGCTGCCTTCTCCGACTCGACGGCGGGGGCGGACGCCGGCGCGGGCGCGATCGTCGGCGCTGCCTTATGGGCGGGGGTCTTCGCCGCGAGCTCCGAAGCGGTGATCGACTCGACGAGCGCGAGGAAGCGCAAGATGCGGTCGGCGCCCGTGGAACGATCGCTCCGGACCATCTCGCCGGCGGTCGTCTTCACCGTGACGCTGTCTCCTCTCTTGATGTGCGCCACGGCGCGAGAGGCGACGTCGCGGATTTTCCGCTCGAACGCGTTGAACCAATCCTCTTTCGCGTCGTCCCGGCGGACGTTGTCGAGCGGAAGGACGACGTCGGGCCGTGCTTCGCGGGCGCGCTCGCGCATGACGAGCTGTCCGACGGAGGCGCTCTTGCGCCAGTGGACGTCGCGAGGATCCTCTCCGTCGCGCAAGAGCTTGAGGCCGAGATAGTCGTCTCCGTGCCCGCGCCCGAACGAAGCTTCGCCGCCGACGTGGCGTCCGGGCGGGAGCGCGGGGAGCTGGACCGGGTCGACGGCGGGATAGATGATGAGCTCGCCTTCGGCGGGCACCTCGCGTGACTTCTCGAAGAGCCCGAACGGGAAGCGTGTCGCGATCCGGAACCCGACGTGGCGATCGCGTCCGCGCTTCGCGGGCGTTCGCCGGTAGGCGGCGACCTGCGCGCTCTTCGGGCTGATCTTCAAGAAGAAGCAGCGCTTGTCCGCGGGCTGTCCCTCGCGCAGGTCTTCGACCTCGATCGCGTACGAAGGGACGCGCGCCTTGTGGTTGAAGACCTCGATCTCCACGAGGTGCGGTCGGCCCACCTGCGCCCGGAGCGGCAGTCGTCGAACGACGGTGAGATCGCGCAGGCTGAGCTCGCTCATGATGCCGCTCACGATGATGAGCGCGAGCAGCATGCCGAGCAGCAGGTAGAGGAGGTTGTTCCCCGTGTTGATGGCGGCGAAGCCGACTCCGAGGGTGATGCCGACGAAGAACTTCCCTTCGCGCGTGAACTTGAGCTTTCGCGACGTCGAGCTGCGAGACCACGGCCAAGGCCGGCGCCGCGGCGTCCCGGATGCCGCGCCGACGTTCGGCGCCGCCGACCCTGGTTTCCGGCGTGGGGCCCCGGCGAGCGCAGGATTGCTTGGCTCGGGCTGCGTGGTCATGTCGCCCCCAGGGCGTGCGGAGACGTGTCAGAGGAGAGGGGTCACAGCGGAACGGGGACGCGCGCGACGATGTCGCGAACGGCGCTCTCGGCTTCGTCGCGCGACGGCACGAAGCCGTCCGCGTGCGTCGAGAGCCGCACGCGATGTGCGAGCACGGGGACGGCGAGATCGTGGATGTCGTCGGCGATGCAGTAGCTGCGCCCGCGGAGCAGAGCGCGAGCACGTGCGGCCTTGGCGAGCGCCATCGCCCCGCGCGTGGACGTCCCGAGCGACAGCGCCGGCGCCGTTCGCGTCGCCTGGACGAGCGCCTGGAGATAGCTGAGCAGCGCGCTGTCGATCGTCACGCGGTCGACCTGGCGCTGGAGGGCCACGAGGCGGGCCGGGTCGAGGACGACGGGGACGTCGCGCACCGTGTCGGAGTTGCCCTCGAGCAGGAGCCTCATCTCGACCTGCGGCGGCGGGTAGCCGATGCGCAGCCGCAGGAGGAAGCGATCGAGCTGCGACTCGGGAAGCGGGAACGTTCCGGCGAAGTCCTGCGGGTTCTGCGTGGCGATGACGAAGAAGGGCTCCGGCAGCGGGTTGGTCTGCCCGTCGATGGAGACCTGCTGCTCGTTCATCGCCTCGAGCAGCGCCGACTGCGTACGCGGGCTCGCGCGGTTGATCTCGTCGGCGAGGAGCACGTTCGCGAAGATCGGTCCCTGCCGGAACGTGAACTCTCCGTTGCGTTGGTCGTAGACGGAGACACCGACGACGTCGCTCGGGAGAAGGTCGCTCGTGAACTGGATGCGTCGCAGCTCGCCTCCCACCGCACGGGCGAGCGCGCGCGCCAGCGTGGTCTTCCCGACGCCGGGGACGTCCTCGATGAGGAGGTGCCCGCGGGCGAGCAGCGCGACGAGCGCGAGCTCGACGACCTCCGGTTTCCCTTCGAGGGCGGTCTCTACGGCCTGCCGCAGCTTCTGAATCAGCGGGAGCTCCTCACCGAGCAGAGCCGCAGCAGCAGTCATGCGGCTCAGGATAGCACGGAGTTCCGCCGTCCAATCGTCTGCCTTGGTGGGCTCATCGGCGTGGGCTCATCGGGCGGCTCCGCGCGGGCCCGGTGCCGCGCCGTTCGGGCTCGGCGAGGCGGATGGGCTTGCCGGCCGCGGCGGCCGGGCTCGTCCGGCTGGTGCGGTCAGGCCGTTCGGGCCCGTCTCGTGGGAGAAGGTGTGCCCGGCCTGGACCGGCCGCTTTTCGGGGCGTCAGGGTCTCGCGGGCGCGCAGGACGAATCCTCGGCGCGGGGCTTCCGCTTTGGCGAAATGCGCGGCACGCTCCGCGCGTGGCCGAGGCCAGCTCCACGCTGCGGGTCGAGCTCGAGGGCGTCACGAAGACGTACCCGCCGGCGGTCCGTGCGCTCCGCGGAGTGAGCGCGGCCTTCTCGGGCGGTCGCGTCTCCGTGGTCCTCGGGGCGAACGGCTCGGGCAAGTCGACCCTGCTCTCCATCGTCGGGACGCTCGGGCGTCCGACCTCGGGCAGGGTGTCTCACGGCAAGCTCGGCAGGACGCGCGAAGCCGTCCGCCGTGTGCTCGGCTGGGTCGGGCACGATGCCCTTTGCTATGGCGACCTCACCGGCCGCGAGAACATCGAGCTCGCCGCTCGCCTGTACGGGGTCTCGCCCGACCGGGCCTACGAGGTCGCGCGCGAGCGCTTCTCCCTGACGAGCTTCGCAGGTCGACCGTTCCGGACGTACTCCCGTGGCCAGCGCCAGCGCATCGCGCTCGCCCGCGCGCTCGTGCACGAGCCCATGCTCCTCCTTCTCGACGAGCCCACGACGGGGCTCGACCGTTCCGGCGTCTCGACGCTCGCCGAGGTCATCCGCGAGGAGGCCCGGCGCGGCGCCGTCGTCATCGTCGTCACGCACGACGAGGCCTTCGCCAAGGAGGTCGGGGACGAGCGCCTCGTGCTGGAGGGCGGCAAGGTGAAGGAGGCCTCGGCCGGGGTGCGGCTTCGCGATTGAGCCGAGGCTCAATCGCGAGTCCTCAGCCCTCGGCGGGGCGTGGCGGATACCGCCTGGGTGACGGCGGACGGCCTGTCTGCCTGCGCGGCTCCGGACACGCGCAGCTCGAGACAGCCCATCGCGTCCGCGCACCCGCTCTCGGGTGAATATGTGTGTAGGATGCAATGAAATGGACGCCGCTTCCTTTTATGTGTAGAATGCAAGCAAGTTGCTCGGCCGTCGTCGCGCTGGCAGACGCCAGGATCGTCCGACGTCTGCGCGCAACGATGCTGCCCCTCCGCTACCGGGCCAGCTCCGCTGGGGCCTCTCGTGAGGAGGAGCGTGCGCGCACGGCGGAGCCGGGAGAGCGTGCGCCGCAGCGGTGGCCGCGGTGGTGTGGGGCGTCAGGCCTCTCCGCTCTGCAGGAGGGCGAGTACGAGTACGAGCACGCGCACGCGCACGACACGCATGGGCAGGTCGAGGTGCGGAGCACATCCATTCGTGGCCGTCGTCGAGTCTCGAACGATCGACCGAGCGAGTCGGGTCCGTTCGCTCGGGGTCAGATCGTGTGCGTTCCGAGATCGAGAGAGCGCGTGCTGCGGTCGAAGAGCTTCGCAGTGTGGAGGTCGTCGAGGACGAGCTCTCGACCGTGCCTCGATGCTGCTCGCTCCCGTGCTCGACGAAGCGGCATCGCTCTCGACGGTGGACGTACGAGTGGCGCGGTGAGCTCGAGCGTTGGTTCGTTCACCTGAGTGAGTGAACAGCCAGCACGTCCGAGCAGGGGTGATCCCCTCTCTCCGCTCGGGGCCCTTTGGACCGTAACGCGCTGAGGATCGAGGACCGAGGACCGAGGACTCCTTTCAGTACCCCTCACGTGAACCGTGGACGTCCGTCCAGAAGAAGCCGCCGAGCAACAGCCGCGACCGTTTCACGTGAAACGTGGACGCTTGTCCAGCCACCACCGCTCTCGAGAGCGTGGTGCCTCGCTATCCGCGTTCCGCTCGCACCCCCGCGAGATGGCTCACTGCTGAGGGCTGAGGACTGAGGACTGAGGTCTGGAGTCCATCCTCTCCACCGCCCTCCGTACCGCCGCCACGAGCCGGTCGATCGCCTCCTCGTCGTGCGCGGCCGTCACCGTCATGCGCAACCGAGCGGTACCTCGAGGCACCGTCGGCGGACGAATCGGTGGAACGACGAAGCCCTCCTCCTGCAGGAGGGCAGAGAGACGAACGGCCCGATCGCTCTCGCCGACGACGAGCGGGACGATGTGTCCGAAGCCGGAAGGTCGGAGCCCGTGGGGCAGGTCCGAGAGGCCGGCGCGAAGGCGGGCCGCGAGCGCAAGCACTCGAGAGCCGATGCCAGGGTCGCGCTCGACGATCGCGAGCGCGTCGTGGGCTGCGGTGGCGGAGGCGGGCGAGAGGCCGGTCGAGAAGACGAAGGAGCGAGCGCGGTTCCAGAGCCAGTCGCGGAGCAGGGCGCTGCCGGCGACGAAGGCGCCCTGGCTCCCGAAGGCCTTCCCGAGCGTGCCGACGAGCACGTCCGGGACGATCCCCGCTTCGGCGCAACGACCGCGACCGCGTGGACCGAGGACTCCGAGCGCATGAGCCTCGTCGACGACGAGGGCCGCACCGGTCTCCGTCGTCGCCTCGCGGAGGGCGCAGAGGTCCGGCCCGTCCGCGTCCATGCTGTAGTAGCTCTCGACGAGAACCCAGGCGCGAGGCTCCGAGCGGTCCCGGAGGGCGCGTGCGACGGCGTCGGCGTCGTTGTGAGGGGTGACGACGATCCGTGCTCGGGACAGGCGCGCCCCGTCGATGAGCGATGCGTGGTTGAGCGCGTCGCTGACGATGAGGTCCCCCGGCGCTGCGAGCGCGGCGACGGTGCCGACGTTCGCCGCGTAGCCCGAGGAGAAGACGAGCGCGGCCTCGACGCCCAGCCAGCGGGCGAGCGCCTCTTCGAGGCGCCGATGCGCGTGGTGGTCGCCGGAGACGAGGCGCGATGCGCCGGCGCCGACGTGGACCTGCGGGGCAGGGCGCGTCGCGAGCCCGAGGTAGTCGTTGGAGCAGAACGACGCGTCGCCGCCATCGAGCGGGCGCGGCCTCCGGCGGAGCCCCTCGCGTTCGAGCGCGGCGAGGGCGTCTTCGAGATGTGCGAGCGGGCCCCGCTGCGACGGAGCATCGGGGCGGGGGGAGGTCTGTTTCACGTGAAACGCTCCGAGCGACCGGCGCCGTGAGCAGGGCTCACGGGTCCGGCGCGCAGGCTAGCGCGTCGTCGATCTGGCCGAGGACACGTTGGAGCATGTCCCTCGCTCGTCGCTCGACCGACAGCCGGCGGGCGCGCTCCTCTTCGAGCTCGTGCGCGAGCGCCATCGCCGCGAGCACGAAGGCTTGGGGGGCCGCCGTCTCGCCGTCGGCGGAGAGCTCTTGGACCTTCGCCGTGACGGTGTCGGCGAGGCGCTGGAGCTCCTCCTCGCTCGCGGTGCTGACGACCCGGTAGCTCTGGCCGGCAATCCGAAGGCTGATGGGGCGCCCGTGCATCGGCCGCGAACCTAACACACGGTGGAGCTGCGTCGAGGGAGCTCGGCCGTGCGCGTGCGATCAGCGCCGGATCGCCTCGTAGGCGAAGATGAACGGGAGCGCGATGTAGCCGAGGTCGATCTGGACGCCGAGGATGGCGTCCGCCTGCTTCCCGTCGCCGAGCCCGTACCGACCCTGCGCGAAGAGCCCGAGACCGAGCGAATAGCTCCCGTGGTAGTTGAAGCTCCGCGAGCCCCAGAAGATCGTCCCGCAGACCCCGGGCTCCCAGCCGAAGCGGCTCGTTCGGCCGAAGCCGCCCGCCGACGCGATGAGGGCCGTGTCGCCGACCGGGATCAGCCACTCGACGCCGCCGCCCGCCTCGAACGTGTCGAACGCGGCGGTGGCGACGTCGACGTACGGGCCGAGCGCCATCGTCCCGTGGCGCTCACGGAGGAGGAGAACGTCGAACCGTCCGCCGAGGTGATAGGCGAGCCGCGGGCCGTTCGGCCATCGCAGGTCCGTCAGGGCGGCGCCCGTCGTGAGGCCGGCGCCGAGCTGGGGCTTCGCTTCTCCCGTCGACGTCCAAACCGTCAGAGAGCTCGCGATGCATACCGAGGCGAGTCGGAGGACCCAGCGGGACACGCTCCACTATTCGCACGAAAGGAAGAGCGCCGTCACGCGGTCCGAGGCCGTGACGCGGAGACCCGCGCTCGTCTACCTGCCCGCGTCGGCCTCATCGACTCGGAACCCGTCTAGGGGAAAATGCCCCTGCAGATTGGGCTGCGCTCCCTGCAGGCTTGGCACGGGACCCCCTCGTCCTGTCCGAACTTGCAGGGGGGTTGAAACTGCGTGGTCGTGTCGAGCTCTTTCGAGCAGTCCGGCCCGTCCGTCAACGGATCGTCACCCGTCGCGAAGCTGATCAAGCAGCCACGGCAGACCGTGATGGGAAACTGGAACTCGCCCGACTCGACATCCACGCCGCCGAGAGTCTTGCCGAAGACTTTGGCGTTCGCGATCACGAGCCGGGAGTCCAAGTACTTGGGAAGAGACTCCTTCAGCTGCGTTGCCGTCGGCGCGTCGATGAGCGTGACGTTGACGAGCCCAAAGGACGCGTTCTGGCTCTGCCCGGGGTGTACGAAGCCGCTCCCGATGGCCGTGAACTCGCTGATGGTGGCGCCTGCCGGGTCGGTGACCTTCACGACCGCGCCGTTGATGTGCACGCGGTTCGACTCGGCGCGAGTGTTGGCCTGATCTCCGCGCGGGATGAGCTGCCCGCCGACCAGCAGAACGGCGTCGTAATTGAGGCTGAGCTCGACGTCGAGGACGCCGTGGAAGAGCGCCGTTTGGTTCTCGTCCGGCTGGTACGTGCAGAAACCGCTCTGCGACCGGGTCTGCGGAGGAGCGAGGACGTGACGGACGAAAATCGATTCGTCGTTCTCGGCACAGGCGGGCGTCAGCGCGAGGGCGCTCGCGCCGATGGCGAGCACGAAGAGAGTCCGACCAAAGAGCCGCTTCATGAACCTTCCTCCGCGACGATGCGGCTGATCGAGCCGACAGCGTCAGGATGAAGCGTAACTGGCGCGAACGAGCACCGCCAAGTTCTCACCAGGTCGCTCGCCCGCGTCCGGCCAAACGCGGCGGTTCCCATATACATGTAGATACATGCATCTGGAGCACGCCCCGTGGTCGTGCGCCTCCGAAGGCCAAGTTGACGGGTCGCGAGGCGAGTGCGAAAAGCGCCCGCATGCTGGAGATTCGCCAGACCCCGATGGGGGGAGACCTCCGCGACTTCCTCGACGTCGTGGACGTGATCTACCGCGACGATCCCCGATACATCCGGCCGCTCGACATGGACCTGAAGGACCGTCTCAACCCGAAGAAGAACCCCTTCTTCGAGCATGCGGACGGCGTCATCTTCACGGCGCACCGGAACGGGAAGTGCGTCGGTCGCGTGACCGCGCAGATCGATCGCGAGCATCTCGCCCGCTACAAGGACGACGTCGGGTTCTTCGGCTTCTTCGACACGATCGACGACGCGGAGGTCGCGACCGAGCTGCTCCGGCACGCGGAGGCCTGGCTCAAGGACCACGGGATGAGGACCGCCCGGGGGCCGATCTCGCTGAGCATCAACGAGGAGATCGGCTGCCTCGTGGACGGCTTCGACGATCCGCCCGTGCTCATGAACCCGCACCATCGCCCGTACCAGGGCGGTCTCATCGAGAAGGCGGGCTACGCGAAGGTGAAGGACGTCTTCGGGTGGAGGTACGAGGTCGGCGAGCCGAACGCGCGCGTGAAGAAGGCTCAAGAGGACATCCGGGCGATGCCCGAGATCACGGTCCGCCACCTCTCGAAGAAGGACATCGATCGCGACGTGGCGCTCACGCTCGACATCTTCAACGACGCGTGGAGCGACAACTGGGGGTACGTCCCCGCGACGAAGAAGGAGGCGGAGAAGATGGCCTCCGACCTCAAGATGTTCCTGATCCCGGAGATCACGGTGCTCGTCCTCATCGACGGCGAGCCCGCGGCGGTGGCGATCGGTCTGCCGAACATCAACGAGCTCATCACGGACCTGCGCGGGAAGCTGTTCCCGTTCGGGCTTCCGAAGCTGCTCTACCGCCTGAAGGTCGAGGGCCCGAAGAGCGGCCGCCTGATCCTCCTCGGGATCAAGAAGAAGTTCCGGCTCCAGCGGAAGTACGCCGCGCTCTCCCTCTTCTTGTACGCGGAGATGAACGACGGGGCCCGTCGCGTGGGCATGACGTGGGGCGAGCTCGGGTGGACGCTCGAGGACAACGCCGCCGTCAACGCGGGCATCCGGATGATGGGCGCGAAGAAGTACAAGACGTATCGCGTCTACGAGAAGGCGCTGTCATGACCGACTCCACCATGGAAGGACGAAAGATGCGGGTCCTCGTCACCGGAGGCTCCGGCTTCCTCGGGAGCCACGTCGCCGAGCAGCTCTCCAACGACGGCCACCAGGTGGTGGCGCTCGTCCGGAAGAGCTCCAACCGAAAGTTCCTCTCCACGCTGAAGAACGTCGAGCTCGTGGAAGGCAGCGTCGAGGATCGTGCCTCGCTCGACCGCGCCGTCGAAGGCGTCGACGCCATCGTGCACTCCGCCGGTCTCGTCAAGGCGCGCTCGGAGGCCGAGTTCTTCGCGTGCAACACGCAAGGGACGGTCAATCTCCTCGAGGCCGCCATCGCTCGTGCACCGAAGCTGCGTCGCTTCGTCCACGTCTCGAGCCTCGAGGCATGCGGCCCGTCGCTCGACGGCAAGCCGGTGCCCATCGATCAGGAGCGTCCCGTCACGGCCTACGGCCGCTCGAAGCTCGCCGCCGAGAAGGAGGTCATCGCGCGTCGGGACAAGATCCCGAGCGTGATCCTGCGTCCGGCGGCGATCTACGGACCGCGCGACGTCGAGATCCTCGAGGCGTTCCGTGCCGCGCGCAAGCGGCAGTACCCGGTCATCGGCGACGGGAGCATGCTCGGCTGCTACACGTACGGCCCCGACTGCGCGCGCGCGTGCATCCAGGCGATCGACGCGAACGTCGAGAGCGGCAGCATCTACTTCGTCGACGACGGCGAGCCGGTGCCGATGGCGCGCGCGATGGGCGAGCTCTTGCACGAGGCGCTCGGCACCACGCCGCTCTTCCGCATCGGCGTGCCGTTCCCGGTTCTCCAGATCGCGTCGCTCGGCCTGGAGGCCTACGGCAAGGTGCGCGGCAAGGCCGTCATGCTCACGCGCGAGAAGGTGAAGATGCTCAGCCACCACTGGGTCTGCGAGAGCACGAAGACGCGCGAGGACCTCGCGTGGAACCCCGAGGTCTCGCTGCCGGAGGGGCTTCGCCGCACGGCGAAGTGGTACGAGGAGAACGGCTGGCTGTGACGTGACGCCGCTCGGGGAGGGCGCTCCCTCCTCGAGCTCCTCGCGCCTCGCTCGTCGGAGCCCGGAGCCCGAGCAAGAGCTGGTAGCTGCGCAGCGTCGTGCTCTTCGTGAGCAAGCGCGCGTCGTACCTTTACAGAGTACAGGCGACGGGTCAGATAGATCCTTGCCTCGCCCGTTACGCCTGCCATACCGTTGATCGCTGCGGGAGGAGCTGGTCCCTCCGGCAGGAGCGGCGTTGGCGCATTACGTCGGTGGTCGATATCAGCTCATCGCCCAGCTCGGCGGCGGCGGCATGGCCGACGTCTTCCTGGCGAAGCTGTCAGGAAAGGCCGACTTCGCGAAGCTCGCCGTCGTCAAGCGGCTGAAGACCTTCGAGGACGACGACCCCGAGATCCTCCGCATGTTCGCCGACGAGGCTCGCCTGTCCGCGCGCCTCAATCATCCGAACATCGTGCAGACCTTCGAGGTGGGCGAGGATGCGACCGGCCCGTTCCTCGTCATGGAGTACATCGAGGGTCAGCCGCTCAGCCGGATTCGCTCTCGTGCAGCCCGGCGCGAGATGACGATCCCGAGGGCGATCGCCCTCGAGATCCTCCGCGACACGCTCGCGGGTTTGTCGTACGCGCACAACCTCATCGATCACGACGGCACCCCGCTGCGCGTCGTCCACCGCGACGTGTCTCCCGAGAACATCATGGTCACGTACGCCGGTCAGACGAAGCTCGTCGACTTCGGCGTGGCCAAGACCGTCGCCTCGATGAGCCGCACGCGCGCGGGCGTGCTCAAAGGGAAGGTCGCGTACATGGCGCCGGAGCAGGCGCGCTCCGACACGACGATCGACGAGCGCGCCGACGTGTTCGCCGTGGGCCTCCTCCTCTGGGAGATGCTGACGACGAAGCGCCTCTGGGAGGGCCTCTCCGAGGCGAAGGTCTTCGAACGGCTCCTCGACGACGAGCCGCTTCCGCGCACGCGCACGGTCGATCCGGAGATCCCGGAGGACCTCGACGAGCTCTGCGCGAAGGCGATGGAGAAGGACAAGGAGAAGCGTTTCGCTACGGCGAACGATCTCCTCGAGGCGCTCGAGAAGGCGTGCGCGAAGCACGACCTCCGCGCGTCGAAGCGCGAGGTCGGCCAGTTCGTGCTCGGTCTGTTCGAGGCCGAGCGCGAGAAGGTCCGGCAGCTCGTCAGCAACGCGGTGGCGAAGTCGAAGGACGCTGCATCGGCAGCGGACGCCTTCTTCCTGCCGCGGGCGAACGCCGGCGTCGATCCGTCGGCGTCCGCGAAGGCGGACCCCGAGCCCGCGAAGGCCGAGGCGTCTGCGAAGGCCGGACCTGCGCCATCGGCCGACGCACCTGCGCCATCGGCCGACGCACCTGCGCCGGCGAAGGCCGACGCGGCCGCGAACGAGGCCGAGGCCGCGGCGTCCGTGCGCGAGGAGTCCGATCCCTTCCTGTTTCGGCCGATCAGCTCCGGCTCGCTCCCGGGCTCCGTCGACGGCGCGAGCGAGCCGTCGCAGTCGAGCGAGACGACCTCGGGGGTGGTGGAGGCGACGCCACGGCCCGCGGCTCCGGCCGCCGGCTCGGGGAGCAAGACGAGATTCGTCGTCTGGGCGACCGTCGTTCTCGGGCTCGTCGGCGGTGCGCTCGTCGTCGGCAAGCGGCTCGGCGCGCAGAGCGTCGTCCTCGAGAATCCAGCGCCGTCCGTCGTCGTGCAGGCGGCGCCGCCTCCTCCTACCTCCGTCACGGCCGACGTCCCCGAGGTCACGATCGACATCTCCGTCAAGCCGAGCAACGCGAAGCTCTACATCGACGGAAACTTGGTCGCGAACCCGTATCACCTCACGACACCGCGCGCCGAGGGCACCCACGAGATCCGTGCGGAGGCGGAGGGCTACGAGACGCGGACCATGTTCGCGGCTTGGGATCGTGATCGCGTCGTCGAGATGACGCTCGCGAAACGAGCGCCGCAGCCTCCGATCGCCCCGATCGCGACGGCGGCGCCGAAGAACCCGACGGCGGCGCCGAAGAATCCGACGGTCGCGTCGAAGCCGTCCACGCCGGCACACGCCACGTCGCAAGCGGCAGCCGGCACGAGCGCGACGGCGTCGAAGCCGACGACGGCGCGAGGCATCACCGAGATCGACATGAGCAGTCCGAAGCGCTCCGAGAAGCAGGACAAGATCGATACCGACGTGTTCAGGAGGTGACTGGATGACGACGCCTACCCTTCAGGCTGTAGGGGCGGTGCCCTCGGCCGTACGGGGGCGGTTCTTCTCGAGGCGGACCACCCGCGCCCTCGCCTTCGTGTTCGCGATGCTCGCGTGGTCCGCGCCCGGGCGCGCGGACGACGAGGCCGTGGCGCGCTTCGAGCGCGGCGTCCAGCTCTACGAGGCGGAGAACTACGAGGGCGCGCTCGTCGAGTTCCTGACGGCGTACAAGCTGACGAACAACTACAAGCTCCTCTACAACATCGGCATCTGCCAGAACGCGTTGAAGGACTATCCGGCGGCCGCCGAGTCGTTCACGAAGTACCTCGCGGAGGGAGGCACCGAGCTCTCGGAGTCGCGACGCGCGGACGTCCAGGAGAGGCTCGCGAAGCTCGCGCTCATGATCACGAAGGTGCGCGTCACGACGGACGCGCCAGCCGGTTCCGTGCTCCTCGTCGACGATCGGCCGGCCGGGACGATCCCTCTGCCGGGACCCATCCCGGTGAAGATCGGACGCAGGCAGTTCTCCATCAGCGCCCGCGGGCAGACCGTGACGAAGGCGCTCGACGTGACGTCCGGCGACGATCATGCGGAGGTGCGCCTCATGTTCGCGGAGCTCGCGCCGCCGCCCGCTCCTCCTCCTGCTCCCGTCCAGGATGCCGCGCGTCCGGCGCCGGCGGCCGACGGGCCGTCGTTCCCGTGGCCGCTCTGGACGCTCACCGTCCTGCTCGGCGGCGGCGCGGCGGTCACGGGAATGTTCGCGGTCGAGGCGCGCAACGAGCTCGAGGAGAAGCAAGCGACGTTCGGGATCTCGCGTGCGGCGCTCGACGAGGATCGCGACAGGGCGCGGATGTTCGGCATCGCGACGGACGCGCTCATCGCAGGCGCGGTGCTGACCGCCGGCGTCTCGACGTACCTGACGGTGCGGTGGGCGTCGAAGAAGAGCGCAGCCGCCTCGCCGCATCCCGTCGCGGGTTTCACCGTACTGCCGACGGGCGTCGGCTACGCACGGAGCTTCTGACGATGAGGATCCGTCGACAGGATGCGCCCATGCCGTTCGTGCTCGCGCTCGCGGTCGCCGGCTGCGTGAAGGAGGACCCTCTCGTCGTCGGGAAGCGGGACGCGTCGGTCGACGCGAGCACGCCGCCGCCGCTCGTCGTCCCGCAGCCCGACGATCCGGACGAGGACGCGCCGGACTGCCGGCATTGCAACGAGACGCTCAGCACGGATACCGCGCGCGGCATCTTGTGCCGCAAGAACGGTCCTCCGAGCTCCGCCCGCCGGCTCAACGCGCTCGTCGATTGCGTCTGTTACGACAAGTGCGTCCAGGAGTGCGGCACGTACTGCGCCGGATCGACGCAGACGTCGGCGTGCTCGACCTGCGTCCTCGTGCAGTGCGCTCCGGAGCTCGACGCCTGCTTCGCGGACAAGAAGGAATGACGATGCGCACGATCGAGCGACAGATCCTCCCGTTGTTCCTCTTCGGCGCGGTCGTCGCGTGCACGGCCATCGTCACCGAGGACGCAGCGCAGTGCCGGACGGACGCCGACTGCGCGGCGCGCGGCCCCGACTTCGTCGACACGATCTGCGATCCGACCGGGATCTGCGTGCCACGGCCGGCGCCCGAGCCGGAGTGCACGAAGAGCTCCGACTGCGCATCGCGCGGCGCCGATCTGGTCTGCAGCTCCGTCCACCAGCGGTGCGTCCCCGTGACGAGCGAGGACTGCAGCGTCGCCTACGGCGATCCCAAGGCGGACGGCGCGGTGCTGTTCGGGCTGCTCAGCGAGATCAGCCCGGACGACTCGCTGTACTTCCGCCAGCGGCAGCACCTCGACGCCGCGAAGCTCGCGTTCACGGAGTTCTTCGACCAGAACGGTGTGCGCTTCCCCGGTGGCGGCGCCGGTGCGCTCATCGCCTGCACGGAGCACTCCCCTCGGCGGGCGAGCGCCCATCTCGCGAACCTCGGCGTGAGGGCGGTCATCGGTCCGTCGGAGGAGGCTCGCCAGCGGGCGGTCGTCGAGACGCTGCTCCCCGCGCGCATTCCGTCGTTCAGCCCGTGGATCAACGGCAACCCTTCGGCGGTGATCCCCGAGGCGCAGGATCTCGCCTGGCTCGTGGGCTTCAGGCGCGCGGACGTCGTCGCGCCGCTCAATGCGCTGCTCGCCGAGCACGAGGCGCGGATCAAGCAAGCGTCGGCGGGATCCGTCTCGGCCATACGCGTCGCGGTCGTCGTGAACACGGCGACGACGCCCGGGTTCGATCCGTTCGCCGAGTACGGCGACCTCATGGATCAGCGGCTCGTGTTCAACGGCAAGTCGGCCGTCGAGAACGAGCGCGACGCGAGCTGCGGCAACTGCTATGCGCGGTTCGCGACGAACCAGGCGGAGAAGTCCGTCGTCGAGCAGCGCGCCGCCGAGATCATCGCCTTCAACCCCCACGTCATCATTCCGTTCGCCGACATCGATTGGGGCGCGCAGCTCCTTCCGGAGCTCGAGCGGCGGTACGCCACCGCGCCGAGCACGGTCAATCGCCCCGTCTACCTCCACCCGCTCCTCCAGGTCGAGGACGCCGGGTACAAGAACCTCGACCTCGCGGATCCCGAGGTCCGCAAGCGGATCAGCGGCATCCGTCCGCTCCGCGACAACAGCTTCGAGGTCTTCCAGAACAAGTTCCGAGAGGCCTTCCGCCCTCCGAGCGCGCCGGAGAAGCTCGGCCCCGAGCCGAACCCGGGCGCCGGGCGCGCCTACGAGACGACGCTCCTCGTCCTGTTCGCGACGTACGCGGCGCTCTCCGCGAACCCCGACGCGCGCGGCGAGGACGTCGTCGTGGCGCTCGAGAAGGTGACCGATCCGGCGTCGACGACGAAGATCACGCTCAACGACATCCAGCTCGGCGTGCAGCGCATCAACGCCAACGCGACCATCAACCTGGACGGCCTCTTCACGTTCTTCGACTTCGATCGCGAGACGAAGAGCGCACCTCCGACGTGGACGACGTGGTGCGTGGGGCCCGCAGGCCAGTACGTGTCGGGTACGCGCGTTTTCGACGGAACGTCGTTCGGGCCGCCCGTCTTCTGCGAGTGAGCGCGGCGACGGCGCGCGCGGCGCGCGACGCCGTCGTCGATCACCATCGAGCTCTGCCGCTTCGTTCCGCGCGGCGGGGGCGCGAGCCCACGTCGAGGGCGGAGGCCCACGAGCCGTCGTGAGCCCAGGTCGCCGAGTCGAGGGCTGTGAAGGGCACCGCGACGAACCACTTGATGCCCGTTCCCCTCACGTCCGATCACGAGTTTCGCGCGATTTCCCGGCGTGAGCGCGCGGCACGGTGCGTGCTTTCGGAACGGGCGCGCGGAGGGTGGTCATGTCTCGTTGTGGTGCGCTTCCCGTCGAGGTGGAGCCGACGCAGATCCTTGTCGACGCGTGCCTCGCGAGCATCCGGAAGCATGCGAACCTCGACGCCGAGTCCGTCCTCGTTCCGCTCCGAAAGCTGCTCGAGCAAGAGACGCCGAAGCGCATCGTCGCTGGGCCCTCGGTTCGCAGGCTACCGACGGCCGAGGAGATCGTGCGATCGGTGTCGAAGCAGGCCTCTGCGACGCCGCCGAGCACGAAGGCGGTCTCGCAGCGCGGCGTCGAGACCGTGATGTGCGCGCGCAAGCTGCCGCGCTACCGGCGGTGGCCGATCTTCCTCTGCGCGTTCGTGGCCGGCATCTCCGGCGGGATCGCCCTGATGAAGAGCCCCGTCGGTCAGAAGCCTGCGGTGCAGAGCTTCGTCGGCAAGGCGCAGAGCCATGTCGCGAGTGCCTGGGGCGCAGCCTCGCGGAGCGTGCGCATTCCCTGACACGGCGATCCGCCGAACGGGATGCGAGACCCCGGCGCCGCCCGGAAAAAGGCGCCACACCGGCCGAAGCCTCGTCACGGAAATCGGAAGGCCTTACGAACGCTCCCGGACGACCGGCTTCGCGGCGACGGACCCGAACGAACCCCGAGGAGAGACAGCGCGGCAACGGCGGGAGCCGCTGTGCTAGCTTCTGGTGTCTCCCGCAAGGCCCGCCGGCCGTGCCCCCTGTCGGATTTCCCACGAGTTTCGCGTGCGAGGTCCGGGAAGAGCGCGCGTCCGGCCGGGGTTTGCCATCTCGTCACAGTCTCACTACCTTCCCGCTCCTGGCCGCGTCCCGCGCGGTCGGCTCTCTCCTTCGAGGTACGCGTCCGTCATGCTCACCTGGGCACTCAAGAAGATCCTCGGCACTTCGCACGAGCGCGAGCTCAAGAAGCTTCGGCCGCTCGTCGACGAGATCAACAAGCTCGAGCCCAAGATCTCGAAGCTGAGCGACGCCGAGCTCCGGGCGAAGACGGGCGAGTTCAAGGAGAAGCTCGACAACGGCGCGACGCTCGACGACATCCTCGTCGAGGCCTTCGCCGTCTGCCGCGAAGGGGGGAAGCGGGCGCTCAAGATGCGCCACTACGACGTCCAGCTCATCGGCGGGATGGTCCTCCACAAGGGGATGATCGCCGAGATGAGGACGGGCGAGGGCAAGACGCTCGTGGCGACCTTGCCCTGTTACCTCAATGCGCTCGAGGGCAAGGGCGTCCACGTCGTCACCGTCAACGACTACCTCGCGCGCCGCGACGCCGAGTGGATGGGCAAGCTCTACGGCTTCCTCGGCCTCACGACCGGCGTCGTCGTCAACCAGCAGAGCGAGCGCGAGAAGAAAGCCGCCTACAAGGCCGACATCACGTACGGCCAGAACAACGAGTTCGGCTTCGACTACCTCCGCGACAACATGAAGTTCAGCGCGCTCGACTACGTCCAGCGCGAGCTCAACTTCGCCATCGTCGACGAGGTCGACTCCATCCTCATCGACGAGGCCCGGACGCCGCTCATCATCAGCGGTCAGGCCGAAGCCTCGAGCCAGAAGTACCGGACGATCAACGAGGTCATCCCGCGTCTGCGCAAGGACGAGCACTACGTCGTCGACGAGAAGGCGCACTCGGTGTCGCTCACCGACGACGGCATCGAGGCGGCGCAGAAGCTGATGGGGATCTCGAACCTCTACGACCCCGTCAACCTCGAGTCGCTGCACATCCTCAACCAGTGCCTTCGCGCGCACACGCTCTACAAGCGCGACGTCAACTACCTCGTCACGGACGACGGCAAGGTCCTCATCATCGACGAGTTCACCGGTCGCGTCCTACCGGGCCGTCGCTGGTCGGACGGGCTCCATCAGGCCATCGAGGCCAAGGAGCACGTCCCCATCCAGGAAGAGACCCGGACGATGGCGACGATCACGTTCCAGAACCTCTTCCGCCTCTACAAGAAGCTGGCGGGGATGACCGGAACGGCGGACACCGAGGCCGAGGAGTTCCACAAGACGTATAAGCTCACCGTCGTCGCGATCCCGACGAACAAGCCGGTCCGCCGCATCGATCACCAGGACGTCGTCTACAAGACGGAGCGCGAGAAGTTCGCGGCGGTCACGAACGAGATCCTCGAGGCCCACGAGAAGGGGCGCCCGGTGCTCGTCGGCACGACGTCCGTCGAGAAGTCGAACGCCATCTCGAAGATCCTCAAGAAGAAGGGCATCCCGCACGCCGTCCTGAACGCGAAGCACCACGAGAAGGAGGCGTACATCGTCGCGCAGGCGGGCCGGAAAGGCGCCATCACGGTGTCGACGAACATGGCCGGCCGCGGCACCGACATCATCCTCGGCGGCAACCCGGAGATGCTCGCGAAGCTCGACTTCAAGGAGCAGGGGCGCGATCCCGACGCCGAGCCGGAGGAGTTCGAAAAGCTCGTCAAGAAGTACGAGGAGATCTGCAAGAAGGAAGGCGAGGAGGTCCGCGCGGCGGGCGGCCTTCACATCGTCGGCACGGAGCGCCACGAGTCGCGCCGCATCGACAACCAGCTCCGCGGCCGTGCGGGCCGCCAGGGCGATCCGGGCTCGAGCCGCTTCTTCCTGTCCCTCGAGGACGACCTCATGCGCATCTTCGCCGGCGACCGCGTCAAGGCGCTCATGGAGAAGATGGGCATGCCGGACGACGAGCCGATCGAGCACCCCTGGGTGACGAAGAGCATCCAGGACGCGCAGCGGAAGGTCGAGGGCCGCAACTTCGACATCCGCAAGAACCTGCTCGAGTACGACGACGTCATGAACGAGCAGCGCAAGACGGTCTACAAGATCCGTCAGCAGCTGCTGCTCGGCATCTACACGCCGGAGATCCTCGACGAGGACGGCAAGGCGACGGGCAAGATCCGCAAGATCGAGACGCTCCCCCGTCTCGTCGAGGCGGTGAAGCCCGCGGTCACCGATCTCTTGCTCCACTTCGGGACGCCGATGCCTGCTCCTGGCGAGGAGGTGAAGCGGCCGAAGACCATCGACGAGATCGAAGAGATCTACGACATGGAGCAGCTCCGGACGGAGATCTACCAGTTCTGGGGCTACCGCTTCGACTACAAGGAGAGGGAGGCGAAGGATCCGAAGGGCGTCTACGAGCGCCTGATGAAGGAGATCCCTTCGAGCCTCACGCAGCAGCGCGAGCGCCTGCTCGATCTCATCGACGGCATCATCGGCGCCGTCGTCGAGGAGAGCTGCCCGACGAACAAGCCGCCGGAGGACTGGGACTGGAAGGGCATCCGGAGCGCGTTCATCGAGCACTTCGGCGTCAAGCCGAAGGACTACGAGAACATCCACGACCTGTCGGATCTCGCGCACGAGCTCTACAAGCAGGCGCTCGCCGCGCTCGAGGAGCGTGAGCAGGAGATGGGGACGGAGCTGCTCCTCCGCGTGTTCCGTCACTTCTATCTCGAGGAGATCGACAAGCAGTGGGTCGAGCACCTCACGAACATGGAGCACCTCCGTGACGGCATCGGTCTCCGCGGCTACGGCCAGCGGGACCCGAAGCAGGAGTACAAGAAGGAGGGCTACGACATCTTCGTGAACATGATGGCGACCACGACCTCCAACGTCATCACGAAGCTCATGAGGGTGCGGCTCCAGAAGGAGACCGACATCGAGCGGATGGAGCGGGAGGACTACGAGCGCCATCAGCGCGCCGCGCGGCAGATGCAGCTCCGTCACGGCGCCGAGGTCGCGGACGGCGACGGCGACGGCTCGTCGGGCCGGAGCCAGCCGCCCCCGCGCCCGCAGGTCCGCGTGCAGCCGCAACGCCGTGAGGGCCCGAAGATCGGACGCAACGACCTCTGCCCGTGCGGCAGCGGGGAGAAGTTCAAGAAGTGTCACGGTGCGGCCCTCGAGGACGACGAGGGCGGCAGCGACGACGAGGCGAGGGCCTGACCTGCGGTCAGTCCTCGGTCCTCAGCGGAAAAGAGGCTCCAGGCTCCGGGCTCCAGAGAAAGGGTGTCTGGCGCGCCTTGTGGTCTCCGTCGCGTCCTGCTTCGGCGTGGCTTGCTTCCGAGTGAACTTGGGCGTGGCCTTCTTTGACTGAGGACTGAGGACTCCCTTGGCTCGTGTTCGCTTCAGAGCCCGGAGTCGTCTGGAACGTCTGGAGGGTCCATCGGGTCGGGCGGGTCCATCGGGTCGGGCGGGTCCATCGGGTCGGGCGGAGGCGCCAAATCGGGATCGATGCCCGGATCGACGCCCGGGTCGGGTTCTTCCGGAGGGAGAAGGCCCGCGTCTTCGAATCCTGGCGGGAGCAGCGGGGAGTTGACCGGGAGCGTGCCGTGGATGCGGTCGCCTTCGGCGACTTCCGTTTCGAGCAGGGCGCGCACTTGGGCGACCTCCGCCTTCACGTCCTCGTCGGTGAGGACGTGCACGATCTCGGCGTCGATGACCTCGATGAAGTTCTTGCTCGCGTTGATCGCGCGCGTCATGTACGCGCTGTCGATCATGTCGCGCCCGATGTTCTTGATGTGCCCGACTGAGGCCATGCTGTTGAACTTCAGGCGCTCGACGACCGAGGTCTTCTCTGCGGCGAGCCCCTTCTCCGCCATCAGCTCCTCGAGGCGTCCTTTCGCCTTCGCGTGCTCTTCGAGGATCGCCTGGGCGAAGACCTTCACGGAGTCCTGGGTCACGCGCGGGATCGCCGCTTCGGCCTCCGAGATCATCGTCTCGTGGTTGCCGAGCACGACGGCGAGCGCCTGACCCTGGGTCGTGATCTCCTTCGGTTGTTCCTCGTTGCCGCCCTGATTCCCAGGCGAGCCGTTCTCGGAGCCGCGACGAGGTCGACCTTTCGCGGCGGGCGCACGATCCTGGTCGTCCCCGCCGCAGGCGCCCACGAGCGGGACCATCGCCGAGAGCGACAAGCCGAGCGCGACGATGATGCGCGAACGCTTCATGGTTCCTCCCGAGGACTGCGCAGGGCAGCCCAGCCGTCACCTCGAGCGGAACGCGCAAGAGGTGCTCGCCCGTCACCTTTCAGCTACCGGGCCAAGCTCCGTTTCGGCCTCTGCTCGGCGCGCCGCGGATGAGCCTTCGAGCGTCGAAGGCGAGCTCGCCACACCCGTCGCGGTCGCGTGACAGACCACGTCGGTGGTCGATGCTCGAGCGCTCGAGCTCGCGCATGCTCCGACGGTGCCGCGCGCGATCCGGTCGCGCGCGTGAGCTCGACCTCGGGCGCTACGCCCCTTCTCGTGGGAACGAACGGGCGCGCCTCGGCCGACCTCGGAACGGGCGCGCCCGATGGATCGCGGTCGCCAGGTCGTCAGGGAGACACGCGGTCGGATCCCGCGACCTTCACGATCTTGTTGTAGAGCCCGAGCAGAAGGAGCGAGGGGACCCACAACCCGACGAAGGTCGCGAGCGGCGCGGAGGTCTCGGCTCCGCCCCGGCGTCCGAAGATCTTCTGGCCGACCGTGCGGTGCTCTCGCGCCATCCCGATGACCTCGAGCGCGAGCGACGTGAGCACCGAGATCCCCGCGGCCCACAAGAAGACGTCCGACGGGATCTTGGCGGTCTGCTTCTCGATCTTCCGTGCGATGGGCCCCTCGCGCTCGGCCATCGCCTCGCTCGTGCCACCGCCGCGCTGGGAAATGTCCTCGTACGTGTTCATGGTTCACCTCCTGGGACGGGTTGCCTTGGCCCCCTCGTGCAACCCGCGTGCGCCGCGAGGAGACGCGCGCACGGTCACGCTCAGCGCGTGTCCCCACGGTACGGACACGCTCCGCGCGTGACCCCCGCGATGTGTGCCTCCCGAGTCACGAACGGTCGTGCGTGCGACGGATGGAAATCGCTGAGGACTGAGGACCGAGCGGAAGCGTCGGCTATGATGTGGTCGTGGTGGAGGGTGGAGCGAACATGCGAGCCGGGATAGTCCGGAGATCGGCGAGGCGTGCGGTCGCGACGCTCGTGGTCGTCACGTCGGCGATCGTCGCCAGCGCATGCGCGAGCAACGACCAAAAGGAGGTCCTGCCGCCCGTCGTGCTCGGCATGCTCGAGGACACTGCGCCTGCCTACGACGACGGCCAGGAGCAGATCTATCAGGTCAGCCGAGAGGTTCGTCTGCCGTACCGCAGTCCCAGAGGTGACGAGCGTCCGCGAGGCAACCTCGACCCTTATCCCCGTCCGCCCTTCCACGTCGCGACGGATTCGCGTGTCACGATCCGCTTCACGCTGTCGAACCTGGGCGACGAGCAGAGCGTGGTCGAGCTCCTCATCGACCCGTGGAACGAGTTCGTGCGCTACGTCCCCGGCTTCAGCGAAGGCCGGATGAACGAGATGTTGCCGAACTTCTCCGGCATCCAGCGCACGTTCATCGTGCCGGGCAAGAGCCGCGTCGAGGGCATCATCACGCCGGACGACATGGTGGAGCTCGCGACCGATCTGACGGTCGCGATGGCGCTCGCCGCCCGACCTCCCGACGAGAACAGCCCCTTCCGCGGCGCCGCGCTCTACAACCGCACGTTCGAGGCCCAGAACCGCTCGAGCGAGCCGGATCCCGTCCTCGCCCCCTGGATGCCCGCCTCGAAGGACAAGGTCGCGGCCGTCACCGGCTTCGACGTCGGCCTCCGGACGCGGGCGCCGGCGAAGGTCGCCGTCGAGCTCGTCATCGACATCGAGGACCTCCACGGCGAGCGCGTCATCATGGACGGTGAAGAGGGCACCCGGCTCGGGCGCCCTGGCACCGTCCTGACGCCTCCGGCCGGTGGGCCCTTGATGTGACGGGCGGGGAAGGGCTCCAGGCTCCGGGCTCCAGGGAGGACGCTGCGCCTCTCGGCCTGCAGCTGCGCGTCTCTCGGACCCCGGGCCGCACGAAGCCTCGGCCCCGGGCCGCACGAAGCTGCGCGTTCGACGGCGGTCCCGCTTGACAACGGACGCCCGATGGATGAGCGTGCGAGGTGGAGAGCTGACCGAGTGGCCGAAGGTGCCTGATTCGAAATCAGGTGTACCCGCAAGGGTACCAAGGGTTCGAATCCCTTGCTCTCCGCCAAGCTTCCCCGCGATGGAAAGTCATCGCGGGTCATTCCATGGACCTCGCCCGAGCCGCATGACGGCACGCTAGCTCGGCAGCGAGGTCGTGCGCGGCGCCGGGTGGGGGGCCGGTGCGGGCGCTTCGACCTGGCGGTGGAGCACCGCGGGCGGCAGGATCCCGTGCTCGCGGAAGGCCGCCATCACGCGCCTCGTCAGGTCCGACTCGAACTCCTTCTCGTAGTGGACGTCGAGGACGTGGGCGCGCGCTCGGAGGCGTATGGCGACCGTGTTCTCGTGGAAGACCTGGCTGACCCACACCTCCCAGGGCTTCTTCGTGTACGCGTAGCGGCAGCTCGTGATCGCCTCCTCCACGAGCCGCTCCGCGAGGCCGATGTCCTGGTCGACGCCGACGTAGAAGTCGACCTGGACGAGCATGTCGAGCGCGCCCCACGTGCCCGAGCTGACCATGTCGGTCAGAAACTTGTTGTTCGGGATCGTCACGACGACGCCCTCCAGCGTCACGAGCCGGACCGAGCGGAGGCCGATGGAAGCGATCTCGCCGTAGACGCCGCCGAAGTTCACGCGGTCACCGACCTGGAAGGGACGGTCGATGATGATGATGACGCCCGCGAGGATCGACGCCGCGAGGTCCTTCAAGGCGAAGCCGACGGTGACGGCGGCGGTACCGCCGATCGCGAGGAGGACCTCCCGCGTGAGGTTCACGGAGAGCGCCAGCGCGAGGCCGAGGCCGAGGAGCCAGACGACGAAGCGGGCGAGCGTCGCGATTTGGTTGATGAGGAGGCGCTTGTCGAGCCAGCGCTTGCCGAGGCTCTGGAGCGCGGACGTCAGGAAGCGAACGAGGACCCACGTCGCCGCGAGCACGAGGACCGCGGTGGCGAGCCCTCCGACACGGACGACCTCGAAGAGGTTCGCCGACTGCGCTTTGTCGTCCAGCATCCGTCACCTCCTCAGGTCTCGATCAGGTGCTTGCGTCGTAGGTAGCGCACGACGACCGGCCACCACTCCGTCGTCACGACGACGTACTTGCCGTTCATCGCCACCGTGCCGTGCTCGAGGAGGCGTTCGAAGGCGGCCTCGCACGACAAGCGCGGGAAGAGCGAGACGGCGATCGCCTCTTCGACGGACAGGCGCTCGTGCCACACGATGGCGGCGAGGACCATCTTCGCGGACTCGCTCAGGTCCTCGAGCACGCTCGCGTCCGGGTTGGAGAAGAGGCGCACCCTGGCGCGGCCGGGGCCGTCCGGGACCAGCGAGCGTCCCCAGACGTGGAGCGCCACGCGGGGGGAGCCCTCCGCGTAGTCCCAGACGAGCCGGTTGTAGTCGCGCGCGGTCGTGAGGATCTCCGCCGACACGTCTCCGCCGACGCCCTCGACGAGCAGGTCGTCGTACGCAATCGCGAGCTTGCTCGCCTCCGTGCGCCGGCTCAGGAGCTCGGCGATCTCGAGCTCCGACCACGGCGTGAGGTGCACGACCGGTCCGAAGACGTGATCGCCCTTCGTCGCCCAGTTGACGAACTCCCACGGGTAGTGCGCGAAGGCGACGAGCCAAGCGACGTTGCCGGTCGTCTCCTTCACGATGCGCGTGAACGTCCGCCATCCCTCGAGGCGTCCGACGCCGCGGAGGAAGAGCATCTGGGCGTCGTCGATCATGATCACCTGCCTCGGCATGCCGTGCAGGTACCGGACGAGGGTGTCGGGATCGTCGACCGAGCTCGGTGCATCGAGCTCGCGGCGCAGGAGCGTGACGACGTCGGACGCGCGGGTCGCTCGTTCGCTGAGCTCGATCGTCCGGATCGGCGTGTCACCGAGCCGCGCGCGCGCCGCGAGCAGCCACGACGTCTTGCCGTGGCCGGTCCGTCCGACGATGAGCATCGGAGGGATGCGCTCGCCGTTCCGCCAGCGCGCGATACGGCCGGCGAGATCGGACAGGCCCGGGTAGCGATCGATGACGAGCTCGTCGTCTTTCACCGGAGCCTCCGTGAAGAACGAGAGCATGTCGTCGTCGAGCACCGGCCGTTCGAGCGGCGCGTGCTCGACCTGCTTCTCGAGGCGGCGGCGGAAGAGGTACGCGAGCGCCTTGCGCGACTGCTCGAACCCGAGGACGAACCGGCGGAGGGCGCGTACCACGCCCGCGGCCACGACGAAGCCGAACGCCGCGATGACGATGAAGAAGCCCGCCCACCGGTTCCGTGTCTGCGAGACGAGGCGGCTCAGCGCGCCCGACGGTCGTACGCGCAGGTACGCGTCGGCGATGTCGTCGCGCCATCGGCGGACGAGCACCGCGCCGATGACGAAGCCGAGGAGCCACGCGACGCGGACGACGAGAACGTAGAGGTAGCCCTTCCCGACCACCGCCGCCGAGCTCGCGAGCAGGACGGCGAAGAAGAACGCCGCGCGGCCGACGAGCCGGACGGAGCTCAGGATCTTGTCGCTCGTCCCGGTCTTCGCGACGACGTCGCCGCGCGTGCTGAGCCACGACAGCACCCGGTGCGTCGTGGTGAGCGCGAGCCGATAGATCGCGTACCAGAGCACGAGGGCGTAGGCGACCGCCCACGACCCGGAGCGCAGACCGAGCTCCGGGATCGCGCCCGCGAAGACGATCGCTCCGAGCGTCACGCTCTCCTTGCCGACGGCCTCGACCGCGGCGGTGCCACGCTGGAGCAGCCGGAGGACCGACGGGCGCCTCGTCGATCGCGCCGCGAGGTTGCGCAGGCCCACGAGCCAGAGGCGGTGGCGCCGGCGCGCCACGATCGTCGCCCAGGCGATCGCGAGGAGGCCGAGCGCCTGGAACGACATGCGCGCGATCGCGGTCGGGCGCCGGAGATCGGCGAGCGTCTCGCGCACGATCTCCTTGCCGCTCGCGCGCAGCCAGCGCAGCTCGAAGCGGAGGCGATCGATCTCGCGTAGGCCTTGCGCGAGGCCCTCCTCGCCGAAGCCGAGCACGCGCTCGCGTTTCTCCGGCGTGATCTGCTCGAGCATGCCGATCCGGAGCTCGTTCATCCGCCGCTCGACCGTCCGCAGCGTCCGCAGCGCCGACCACACGAGCGCGCGCCTCTCGGTGTCGAGCCGCGTCGCCTCCGCCTCGACGTTCGCGACGAGGTCACGCAAGCGATCGCGCTCGGCGGCGAGGTCCGTGCCCGCCACGTCGGGGAGCACGATCGGCGGGTCGGGTCGAGGGGCGCGTGGGCCGTGCTCGATCTCCGCGAGGAGCGCGTCCTCGTCGGCGAGGATGTTCGTGAGGTCCTCGACGATCGCGTCGTAGGTCTTGTCCGCCTCCGGCGTGCCCGCGGTCACCTTCTGGACGCTCTGCTCGGCTTCGGCGAGGTAGCCGGCGCGCTCCGCCTCGTCGTGGCTCAGCGCGAGGCGTCGCTCCGCGAGGTCCGCCTGCGCACGGAGCTGCTCGCGACGCACCGCCTCGACGCGCGCGCGGGCCTCCGCGAGGTTTCGCTCGAGGGCGCTCCGTGCCTGCTGAGCGGCCTGCAGCGCCTTGAGCCGCTCCTCCTCGGCCTGCTGCGCCTCGCGCTCGGCGCGTTCGCGCTCCTTCTTGACGGCGTCTCCGCGTGCCGCGTCCTTCTCGGCGACGAGGAGCTCGATGCGCTTCGCCTTGGGCAGCGCGAGCACGCGCTCGCGCTCTTCGAGGACGCGTACCCGGAGCAGGAGCAAGGTCTCGGGGCGGATCTCGCCCTCGAGCAGCCAGGCATCTCGGTCGGCTTTCCTCGGGCCGGCGTCGTGGTCGTCGGCGCCGGCGTCCGGCGGCGGCAGGGCCTCGGCCGCCCCCGTCGCGGCGACGCGGGCGTCGTGCAGATCACGGCGCACGTCGGCGAGCAGTCGCGCGACCGCGTCGTCGTTCCGGAGGTCGACGCGGAAGAGCTGGGTGCTCGGGATCGACGCGAGGCGCTGCGAGGAGAAGTCGACGAGGGCGCTCAGCTCGGCGCGCGCCGCGGTGACCGCCTCGACGAGGGCGGGGTCCACGGCGCTCGCCGCATCGACGACCGCCTCGGCGGGCGCAGCGTCCGCGGCTTCGGTGAGGGCGCCCCCCTCCGGCGTCTGCGCGAGGACGTCGGCGCCGCTCGCCACGGCCCAGAACGGGAGCGCGACAGCGAAGGCGGCGAAGCGGCCCCACGGCCGGCGGTCCCGAGCCATGTACCCTGACCTCTATCACAGCCATGACGGCCGCGGGCCTCCGAGACCGGGCCGGGCGCGGCGGGGCGTGGGCGACCTCAGCCAGAGCGCTTCCGCCCGGAAGATGACGCGACGACGCCCGTGCGTTATTCAGCGACGGTGCGCGCGCGGTTGTCGATCGTGTTCTGCCTCGCGGCCGTCGTCTCGTCGGCGGCGTGCTCGCGTACGCGCGAGGCTCCTCCCCCTGCGGCTCAGAACGCGGAGCCCCGTGTCGTGGCGGCGGACGCGGAGGCCCCCGTCGCGTCGGACGATGCGGGCTCGGTCGTGTCGTTCGAAGAGCCCCCGCCGACGTGCGTGGACGAGCCCGGCCTGCTGCTGTTCACGTCCCCCGCGGTGCCCGTCGCCGGCGGGTCCGTCCGCGTCCTCGCCGTCACCGAACGGCCGCTGGCGGGCGAGCTACGCATCTCGCAGTCCGGCGCCGTCGCCGCGACGTCCGAGACGCGACGGGGAGGCCCGCCGTACTTCTGGCTCGCGGAGGTGAAGGCACCTCGCGCGGGCGCGCTCGAGGCGTCGTTCGTGCAGAGCGCGTGCGAGGAGGGGCGGGGCGTCACGTCGAAGAAGGTCGACGTTCGCAAGTTCCGTCCTGCGCCGCCCGAGCCGCCGAAGGACGGCGTGTGGACCGCGCGGGCCGCGTGGACCCGTCCGCTCGAGAACCTGTATTCCGCATGGATCGAGGTGCTGTTCGACGCGCCCGAGGAGGAGCAGCCGAGCTGGTCGGCGCTCCACGAGGTGCTGCGCGATCCGAAGCGGAACGTCCTCTACGATCACCTCGGCGCCGGTGAGGACAGCAGCAAGGCGGCGCCCGTCATCCGTCCCGATTGCGCGGACCTGCCGTACTTCTTGCGCGCGTACTTCGCGTGGAAGCTCAAGCTGCCGTTCGGCGTCGCGGAGTGCAACCGCGGCGGAGGCGGCGCGCCGCCGTCGTGCCAGGGGCTCATCACGAACGAAGATCACGACGAGCGCGCCGAGGCGAAGAAGAAGGACGGCGCGGTCGCGACCTTCGGCGCCTTCCTCCGTGGAACGCTCGCGGACAAGGCGCACTCGGGATCGGCACGCACGCCCTTCGAGGATCCGAACAGCGACTACTATCCGGTGAAGCTCTCGTGGGAGAGCCTCCGGCCGGGAACGGTCTACGCGGATCCGTACGGGCACATCCTCATGATCGCGAAGCGGCTGCCGCAGACGGCCGAGCGCGGCGGCGTGCTCTTCGCCGTCGACGGGCAGCCCGACGGCACCGTCGCGCGCAAGCGCTTCTGGCGCGGCAACTTCCTGTACGCGACGCAGCCCGAGCTCGGCGGCCCGGGCTTCAAGCGCTTCCGCCCCGTCGTGCGTCGCGACGGTCGCCTCGAGCGCCTCGACGACGAGGGCATCCTGCGGAGCCCGCACTACGGCGACCTCTCGCGCGACGCCGCCAAGCTCGACGTCGAGGGCTTCTACGACGCGATGGACGACGTGCTGTCGCCGCGCCCGCTCGATCCCGAGCGCGCGATGATGGAGGCCATCACCGCGCTCGACGAGCAGGTCCGGACGCGCGTGCGGTCGATCGAAAATGGCCGCAAGTGGCTCGAGAAGGGCGAAGGGCCTGCGCCGATGCCCGACGGGCCGGCGATCTTCGAGACGCTCGGTCCTTGGGAGGACTTCTCGACCCCCTCGCGCGACCTGCGTCTCCTCATCGCGATCGACGTCGTCCGGAACTTCCCCGCGCGCGTCGTGCGCAGGTCGGAGCGCTATGCGATGCCTCCGGGCAAGTCGCCGAAGGACGTCGAGGCGGCCCTCGAGAAGATCCTCGAGCGCGAGCTCGCCAGCCGATCGATCACGTACACGCGCTCGGACGGCTCTCCGTTCACGCTCACGCTCGCGGACGTCCTCGCGCGCAGCGCCGCGTTCGAGATGGCCTACAACCCGAACGACTGCGTCGAGCTTCGTTGGGGCGCGCCACCGGGAAGCGAGGAGGCGTCGACGTGCAGAGCCCACGCGCCTCCCGAGCAGCGGGCGAAGATGGAGTCGTACCGCGAGTGGTTCCGCGAGCGGCGGAGGCCGCCGCGGAAGTAGGCCGCCGCTTCGGCTCAGCCGCGCGGCTCGCGCAGGCCGTGGAGGCGCAGGTACTTGCGCACGTGCGTGCGCTGCAGGCCCGTGCGCCGCGAGATCTCGGCGACGTTCCCGTTCGTCGCCTCGACGAGCTGCGAGAAGTAGGCGCGCTCGAACTGGTGGAGCGCCTCGCGCTTCGCGTCGTGGTAGCTGCGCACCGCCGTGACGTCGACGATCTTTCCCTTCGGCTTGGCGACCTTGAGGCCCAACGCGCCCGCGATGTCGAGCGGCTCGCCCTCCTCCGCGAGCGCGAGCGCGACCGACACGGCGTTCCGGAGCTCGCGCACGTTTCCGGGCCAGTCGTAGCGGAGGAGGCGATCGAGCGTGGCACGCGTGACGCGGCGCCACGCGTGCTTCGCGCCGAGCTGCTCGAGGATCGTCCGGATGAGGCCGGGGATGTCGTCGAGGCGTTGCCGGAGCGGGGGCACGTAGGCTCGCACCTGCGCGAGGCGGAAGTAGAGGTCGCTCCGGAACGTGCCCGCGTTCACGGCGGCCTCGAGATCGCGTCGCGTCGCCGCGATCACGCGGGCGTCGAACTCCTGGTACGTGTTGCTGCCGACGCGCTTGACGCGGCGCTCGGCGAGCGCGCGGAGGAGCTTCGGCTGCACGTCGAGCGGTAGCTCGCCGAGCTCGTCGAGGAAGATGGTGCCGCCGTTCGCTTCGACGAAGGGCGACTCGCGCGCCGTCGTCGCGCCGGTGAACGCGCCCTTCTCGTGACCGAACAGCGTGGCCTCGGCGAGCGTCGGCGCGATCGAGCCGCAGTCGACGACGACGAACGGGCCGTTCTTCCGTTTGCTCGCCGCGTGGATCGCCTGAGCGACGAGCTCCTTGCCGGTGCCGGTCTCTCCTTGGACGAGGACGGTGAGATCGGTCGGCGCGCCCTTCTGGAGACGGCGGAACAGGTCGCGCATCGGAGCGCTCGCGCCGTAGAGCGGTCCGAAGCGATCGATCTCCGGGAGCTCGACGCGTTGGGGCTTCGACGCCTCGAAGCGAAGCTGCGTCCGGGCCACCCAGAACGACGTCGACGCCGTCAGGTACGCCTCCGACACGCGGAGCTCGCCGACCCACGTGCCGTTCTTGCTCCCGAGATCACGAAGGCGGACGCCGTGGGGCGTCGCGGTCACCTCCGCGTGCATCGAGCTCACGCCGGACTCGGCGACGACGAAGCCGCACGAGGGATCGCGACCGATGACGATCGGCTCGGGACCGATCGTGATCTCGCGCCCTCCGTCGACGTCGTGGATGAGGCGTCCACCTTTGAACTCGAGCATCTGCGTCGAGAAGACCGTCGTCGCCATCAACGACCGTTCTACACCATTCGAGGACGGCGGTGCCCTGAAGGTCTCGTCGTCTGCTCGGCCCGGCGCGAATGGGATGAAGGCCGGACGGCTCGTCAGTGGCGATGTCCGCGAGGCGGTCCGACGGTGAGCGTCGAGGTCGCGTCGGGCGGAGGCTCGGGCGGTTGCAACGCGGGGCCTCGACCGCGGAGCGCTTCGCGCAGCGACGCGAGCGCCACCTCGGCGGACGGGTATCGCTTCGACGGCAAGCGCGCCATCGTCTTCACGAGGAAGGTGCGGAGCGCGGCGGGCCACCGCTCGCCGGTCACCTCGTCGATCGTCGGCGGATCGTGCTCGCGCTTGAGGACGATGAGCGACGTGCCGCGGGCGCTGCCGAAGGGGAGTCGGCCTGCGAGCGCGTAGAAGACGATCGTCCCGACGGCGTAGAGGTCCGCGCGGGGACCGGCGCGGGCACTGTCGCCGAGCTGCTCGGGCGCCGCGAACGGGAGCGAGCCCATCGTGGCGCAGTTCCCCGTGCGCGAGCTCGCCGTGTCCTCCGCCTTCGCGATGCCGAAGTCGAGCACCTTGGTGATGACTTCCTCTCGTCGCGGGTCGTCGGGTGACGGTTGCCGGTGGAGGAACACGTTCGACGGGCTGAGGTCCCGGTGGACGATCCCGGCGGCGTGCGCGACGACGAGCGCCTGGAGGACTTCGTCGGCGATCTTCCCGACCTCTTCGAGCGAGAGGTACTTTTCGCGCTTCAACAGCTCGTCGAGCGTCTCGCCGACGAGGCGCTCGAGGACGATGTACGGGACGTCGTTCTCGGTCCTTCCCGCGTCGATCAGCGAGCAGACGTAAGGGCTGCGGATGCGCCGGAGCAGCTTGCCCTCGCGTTCGAAGCGCGCGAGCAGCTCGGGCTCGCTCAAGGACCATGGCTGCGCGACTTTGACGGCGACGTCGCGATTCGTCTTGCGATCGATCGCCGCCCACACCTCTCCCATCGCGCCCCGCCCGATGCGGTCGACCAGCTCGAACCTGTCGGCGATGATCCGCGGTACGACCACGGCCCCCTTCGACGATACCGCATGCGAGCGACGGTTGTGGGACAATGACACGAGGGGCCCGGCGCCCGGCCCGAGGAGACCGACTTTGCTCGACCTTTCCGCAGGCCAGATCGTGGCGGAAAAGTACCGGATCGACGACGTGATCGGCGTCGGCGGCATGGGCGTCGTCCTGGCGGCCACCCACATCGAGCTCGACCAGCGCGTCGCCATCAAGATGCTCCGCGACGCGAGCCCGGAGGCGGTGGCGCGGTTCCGGCGCGAGGCGCGTCTCATCGTGCGCCTCAAGAGCGCGCACGTCGCGCGCGTCTTCGACATCGGCGTCCTCGACGACGACACGCCTTACATCGTCATGGAGCTCCTCGATGGCGAGGACCTGGCGAGGCGCGTGGGCAAGGGCAATCGCGTCGCCGTGGAGCAAGCCGTCGACTGGGTCCTCGAGGCATGCGAGGCGATCGCGGAGGCGCACGCGCTGGGCATGGTGCACCGCGATCTGAAGCCCGCGAACCTCTTCCTCGCGCGCGGACCCGGCGGCACGGAGACCGTCAAGGTCCTCGACTTCGGCATCTCGAAGAGCCTCGACGAGCGGGACGGCACCGGGCTGACGAACGAGGGCATGGCCCTCGGATCGCCGGGCTACATGTCGCCGGAGCAGATGACCAGCTCGCGCGACGTCGACGTGCGCTCGGACGTCTACTCGATCGGCGCGATCCTGTATCGGCTGACTTCGGGACAGAGCCCGTACAAGGGCGAGTCGTTCATGAACGTCCTCGCGGCGATGGCGGACGGCCCACCGCCGTCGCTCGGAACCGTCGTTCCGGACGCGCCGCCCGAGTTCATCGCCATCGTCGATCGCTGCCTCGCGCACGACCCCGCCCAGCGACCTGCGAACCTCGCCGAGCTGGCCGACGCGCTCGCGCCTTTCGGTTCGCGGGCGGCCCGCTCGAGCGCCGAGCGCATCGCCGCCACGTTGGGTGTGCGGGCTCCTTCCGGGCCGTCGCTTTCGCGGTCCCATCCCGCGTCGTCGTCGCCCACGACGGCGGCGTCGCCGGCGTTTTCCGTGCCGGTGGCCGCCGCGGCGACGCCACCGCTCGGCCCGGCGACGCTGCCGTTGAGCACGGCGCCGCCGCCGACGCGTGCGCTCGAGGTGACGGTCTCGAGCCCGCTCACGCCGCGCACCGCGGCGGTCGATCCCGGCGGCATCCCGGGCCTGCCGCCGTCGAGCGACGCGATGTGGCCGGCGCATCCTGCGCCGATGCCGGGCCACGTGGCACCCGGACGCAAGCCCGTCGGGGCATCGCACCGGCAGGCCATCCTCGGCGCGCTCGCGCTCCTGGCGCTCCTCGCCGGAACGCTCGCGTGGGCATCTTTCCGGTCCGTTCCGACGGAGGCCGTCGCCGAGCCCCAGGCTCCGCCCCAGCCCAGCGCTCCTCTGCCGCTGCCGGCGACCGCGGCGCCGCCCGCGACGCTGCTCTCGACGTCCGTCGTGACGCCGCCGGCCACGGCTCCGATCCCCGTCACCGCCGTGGCGCCGGCCGTGACGGACACGCCGCCGCGTCCCCCCACCAAGCGGCCGCGACCGGCCGAGACGGCGGCGTCGAGGTCCAAGCCGCCTCGGCCTCCTTCCCAGAACACGAGCTCGCAGAGCACGCGCCGGCCTTCCGATCCGTCCGCGCCTCCGAGCCCCACCGACGTCCCGCCGTCGCGCCACTGACGCTCGACGTGCCGTGACAAAACGGGAGAGGGCGCCGGCCGAACCGACGCCCTCCCGACCGGAGCCTGGAGCCTCTCCTCTCAGCTCTTCGGCGGCTCGACGATGATCTCGACGCGCCGGTTGTTCGCGCGGCCCTCGGGCGTCTTGTTGTCCGCGACGGGACGATCGGGACCGACGCCGACGGCCTTGATGCGATCGGCGGCGACGCCGCGCGAGATGAGCTGATCGCGGACGGCGTCCGCGCGCCGCTTGGAGAGCTCCATGTTGTACTGGCGCGTGCCCTGCGAGTCGGTGTGGCCCTCGACCGTGATGTTCGCGTCGGGGTTGCCCTTGATGAGGGCGTCGGCGACCTCGTTGAGCTTGATGATCGCGGCCGGAAGCAGGGTCGCCTCGTTCGACGCGAACAGGACGGAGCCGGAGAGCGTGATGACCATGCCGCGCGACTCCTGCTTGACCGCGGCGATCTTCTGGAGGTCGGCGAGCGCCTGGGCGGCCTTCTTCTCGGCCGCCTCGCGCGCGGCCTTCTCGGCGGCGAGCTGGTCCTGCGTCTTCTCGAGGCTCTGCTTCGTCGACGAGAGCTCCTTCTGCGCCGTTCGGAGCTGATCGAGCGTCAGGTTCTGCGCCTCGCGCTCGGCGGCTTCCTTGTCCTTCTGCGCGATGAGGGCTCGAGCGGACGCCTCCGCGAGCTGCGCCTTGCGGATCGCGATGTAGGCGTAGTCCTTCGTCTGCGGGCTGTCGCCGTCGTCGTTGAAGGAGCGCTCCGCCTGGTCGAGCGCCTGCTTGGCCACGTGGAGCTCGGCGGGCGCCTGCTGCGCGGCGGGGCCTCGCGATGCCGCCTGGTACGCGGCGCGGGCGTCGACCAGCTCCTTCGGAGGAAGTGTGCTTCCGCAGCCCGCGACGAGCGGTGCGACGAGCAGTGACGTGGCCGCGAAGGGGAAGAGGAACGAATGACGGACGCTCATGGACGGCTCACTTTCCCGACTTGAGTTGCTTGACCCTCTCCTGCGCCTTCTCGGCCTCCGCCCGCGCGTTGAACTCCTTGGCGAGCATGACGGCGAGCTCGGCGTCGGCGTTCGCGCGCTGCAGGATGAGGTCGGCGCGTTTGTTGTCGCCGTCGGCCATCAGCTTCTTCGCTTGCTCGATCTGCTCGTCGGCAAGCTTCAGGTGGAGCTGTGCCTTCGGCTCGCGCGATGCGCCGAGCTCACGTGCGCTGCGCGCCGCGGCCTCCGCGCTCGCGAGTCGGTCCGAGGGCGGCGGAATGCTGCTGCCGCACGCAATCGCAAGAAGGGCACTGAGTCCGGCCATCATCACCGGCTTCAAGCAAGACGGAGTTCGCATCGGGGCCCTCACAGGTGGGGGCGAGCATATCAAAACGCTACGGCCCGGCGAAAGGCCTTGGATATTCAGCCGGTTTCACGACTCGGGCGGCGTCGGTGCGCATTCCTCCCCGGCGCTGGCCCGGCGCTGGGCCGGCGCCGCCGGGTGCCGTCAGCGGCGCTGTGTGAGGAGCTTGTCGATCAGGTCCTTCGAGTAAGCGCTGAGCTCGCGGAAGACCACGCCCATCCCGTCCTTCTCGACGCGGACGACCTCGCCGACGCCTTCGATCGTCTCGATGTCGTCCATGATCACGGTGAAGTGGAGGTTGACCCTCGTCCCCACCGGGAGCGGCTGCTGGGCGCGGATGAAGACGCCGGATCGCGAGATGTTCGTGACGTACTCCTGGATGAAGGCGTCGAACGACTCGAACTCCTTGTTGATCGTGATGCGCTCTTCGACGCGGCCGTGGTGTTCGGTCATCGAGCGGAGGATAGAGGCTCCAGGCTCCAGGCTCCAGGCTCCGGGTTTCTCTTGCGAGACAGCGAGGCTCGACCCGCCCTCGGCGCCGCCCGATCGCGGGGATGTCGCAACGACTCCGTGCACCTTCGCCGCTGCTGCGACGCGCGCCTCACCGTCGCGATTCGTCCGATCGCCGGCGGGGCGCGGTAGCGGTACGAAAGCCCCGCCTTCTCCCGGAGCCTGGAGCCCGGAGCCTTGCGCCTTGCTCCGTCACTTCCCCTGCAGATCGAACTGCTCGAGGTGATACTCCTTGCGCGGCACGACGTAGATCTTCCGCATGAAGCGGTTCTCCGCCTCCTGCACCGCTTCCTTCTCCGAGCCGTTGAGGACGTCGGCGACGGCGGGGTGGGCGTTGACGATCACGGAGTAGCCCGGGAGCGTCGAGCGCTTGCGGCGGATCTCGCGCAGGATCTCGTAGGCGATCGTCTCCTTCGACTGGAGCTGGCCCGTGCCGTCGCAATAGAAGCACGGCTCGTGGAGCAGGCGCCCGAGGCTCTCGCGCGTGCGCTTGCGCGTCATCTCGATGAGGCCGAGATCGGAGATGCGGTTGAGGGTCGTCTTGGCCTTGTCCTTCTGGAGCAGCTCCTCGAGGGTGCGGCGCACCTTCTCGCGGTTCTTGGGCTGCTCCATGTCGATCAGGTCGAGGATGATGAGCCCGCCGATGTTGCGGAACCGGAGCTGGTAGGCGATCTCGTGGACGGCCTCGAGGTTCGTCTTGAGGATCGTCTCCTCCATGTCCTTGCTGCCCTTGCCGACGTATCGACCGGTGTTGACGTCGATCGCGGTGAGGGCTTCGGCCTGATCGATGATCAGGTAGCCGCCGCTCGGCAGCGGGACCTTGCGCGCGAGCGCGCGAGCGATCTCGTCCTCGATGCCGTACGCGTCGAAGATCGGCTCCTCCGCATCGTAGAGCTTCACGTCCTTGACGCGCTCGGGCGCGAACATCTCGACGAAGCGGCAGAGGCGCTCGTACTGGACCTTGTCGTCGATCACGACCTCGTCGACCTCGTCGGTGAAGAGGTCGCGCGCGACCTTGAGGACGAGGTCGAGCTCGCTCGACAGGAGGGCCGGCGCCTTCGCGGTCTCGCGCTTCTTCGCGATCTCGCCCCAGAGACGGACGAGGTAGCCGACGTCCTGCTTGAGGGCCTTCTTCGTCAGACCTTCGGCGACGGTCCTCACGATGAGCCCGCCGGAGGGCGGCTTCATCGCCTCGATGGCCTCGCGCAGGCGCGCGCGCTCCTTCTCGTTGCCGATGCGCTTCGAGATGCCGATGTGATCGACCGTCGGCAGGTACACGACGTAACGGCCGGGCAGCGAGATGTGGCTCGAGCAGCGCGCGCCCTTCGTGCCGATGGGATCCTTCGTCACCTGGACGATGATCTCCTGCCCCTCCTTCACGACCTCGCGGATCGGGGTCGACTTCGAGAGGCGACCAGGCAAGCCGGGGGACCTGCCGCTCCGACCTCCGCGGCCGTCGCGCCCGCGCATGCGGGAGCGCGCGTCCGCCTCCGCACGTCCGCCGCCTCGTCGGCCGCCGCGGCGTCGACGGCGACGCCGCCCTCCACGCTCCCCGCGCTCGCGCTCGGCGGTGCGAGGTGCCGGCGCGCGCGGAACGGGCTCGCCGGGCTCGGAGATCGTGAAGCCAGGGAGATCGCCGTTGCCGATGAGATCGTCGTCGGTGTCGTCCTCGTCCGCGGCGGCGGCGGGCGGCGCCTCCGAGTCGGAGCCGTCGTCGGGCAGCTCGTCGAGCGTCGGCGCGGAGTGGAACGAGTGCTCCGACGGCGCGCTGATCTCGTGGGCCACCTCGGTGGACGACTCGTCGAAGCTCGTCGTGCTCGCCGTCGCGGACGCCGTCTGCGATGGGGCGGCGACCGCGACCGTCGAGGACGACGAATGCGCGATGACGGCCTGCGCCGACGCGGACGTGTCCGGCGGTGCGGTCTGCGTCGACGGCGGCTCGCTCTCGGGAAGGCCGCTCGACGGTGGGCTCGATTCGCGCGCCTCGTCGAGGCCGAGCGCGCGGCGAGCGGTCGTCTTCCCGTTCTGGGGACGCTTGGCGTCGCGTGCCTTCGGCGGCTCCGGCCAGTCCGGATAGGCGACCGTCTTCTCGAGCTCGTCGACCGACTCCGGCGCGCTCACGGCGGCGGCGCTCTCCGGCGCGCTGCTCGCGGCGCGCTCGCTCACGTCGCGGTCGGAGACCTCTCCCGCGGCGTGCACCTCGTCTTTGCTTTCCGCGTCGGCGTCCTCGTCGGCCTCGTCCTCTTCTTCCTCGTCGGCCTCGTCCTCTTCTTCCTCGTCGGCCTCGTCGACCTCGCTCTCGTCGATCGCGTCGTCGTCGCGCGCGAGCTTTCGTCCTCCGGCGAGGTACTCGTCGAAGTCGTCCGGTCGGATCAGGTCTTCGACGTGGAGGAAGGCGGCGCGTTCCTGCCCGATGTCGACGAAGGCAGCTTGAAGGCCTGGCAGGACTCGCGTGACCTTGCCGAGGTAGACGTTACCGACGGTGCCGGACTGTCGGCCTTTTCGCTCGATGTGGAGCTCCGCGATGATGCCGTTCTCGATGAGCGCAGCGCGGGTCTCCCGAAAATCACACGAGATGACGAGAATGTTCTTGGCCATGGACGGGCAACGCTTTCCCGCCCGAATCCGCAACAGCCTGGGGGAGGATCCCTCCCGGGGTCGAAGAACGGAAGCCTTGGGGCCGCGGCCCCAACCACCCCGCGGAGTCACCCACGGGGCGACTCCCATCCAAGTCTAGGCCTGCCCGTGAGAACGAAGCGGCCGTTGCAAAGCTCTCCACCGGAGAGATGCAAGAGCCGGGGCGCGCGAGTCCAAGAGGCGATGGCCTCCCGAACGTCGGGCACGCGTCTCTTGTCGGGCGGAATGACTCGGTCCTCATGACCACCACCTCGCTTGGCGAGGTGAACGCGCGTTGCGCCTTCGGGCGCCGGCCTTGCTCGGACGCTCTGCTCCGAGCGCGACCGTCAGGAACAACTCGAAGTCCAGCCGTTCTGGCTGAACCGACAAACTTGCGGGCAGGAGGAGCAGACGCTCATCGAAGCCCTGCGCACTTGAGTAGCGGAATCCGCCGCCGAGCGCCACAGGGAAAGGGGCAGTCCACGACGTCCGAGCCCGCTCCGAACGGAGCTTTGCTCGCGATTTCAGGTAGTTCCGCCACCGGACGGTGACCCCGACCATATGGAGCACCGTGCCGCATCGGCCAGCCAGCTCAGGCAGGACCGATGGGAGGACGGGGAAATAGGAAAGGCCCTGTCACACCCTTCCGCGCTACCGTTGCTCCCTCTCGGGCCTGGCGGGGTTCACGTTTCCGGGTCGACAGGGCCACACACAGATCACTGCTGCCGCCCCTCCGGGTGGCTGGGGCCGGAGGAGGACATCGACTGCTCCGGGGGACGTAAGGCGTTCTCGCGACCGCGTCGAGTGTTTTCTGTGGTTCAGCTTCGATCATACTTCGGCCAAACGGCCAGTTTTTGGCCGTGTTCGGACCTGGTTCGAAAAACGCTGAAAATCAGACAGGTTACAAGCTCTGCCTTGCGAGCTCGCTCCACTTGACCCCGCCACGGCCCGAGCGCAAGTAGCGCGTCCGCGCCGCGCAGGCGGCTGGGCTCGCCGCGACGTCGGCGAGGGTCGGGAGGAGAGGAACAGTCATGCGATCGGTTCTCGGTGGCGTTGCGCTGCCGCTCGGTGCGTTCGTGCTCACGCTCGCGTCGACGTCGAACGCCGCGCCTCGTTCGGACGTGCACGTGACGATGCGTGGAACGACGCCGTGGATCGTCGTCGGCGGCAAGTACGACGGACCACGGATCGCCGACGCGGAGACGCGCGCTCGATCGATCGTGCGCATGCACACGAGGGTCGGCGCACACCTCGTGAAGACGGGCACCGATCGTTTCGGTGACGGCGACACGATCGTGCGCTTCGAGCAGTCGCACCTCGGCCTGCCGGTCATCGGTCGCGGAGCTTCGGTGCGGCTTTCGGCGAAGGGCGAGCCGATCATGACCGTCCTCGATCTCGAGCGCGACCTGCCCGCGACCGCGACGCCGACGGTGTCGCCTGCGGACGCCGCTCGGATCGCCTCGCCGCGTTTCGCGATCCCCTGGGCGCCTGGAACGTTCGTCCGCGCGGCGGCGAACGATGCTCGTCTCGTCGTCTGGCCGACGCTCGATCGCGGCGCACGCCTCGCGTGGGCGGTCCTGCCTCGCGTACCGGCGGCGCTCGCCACCGCGCCGCGCGCGATCGTCGACGCGCAGACCGGAGAGGTGCTCGAGGCGCGCGACATGGTCGTGTTCGCGAAGGCGAACGTCTACCCGTCCAACCCCGCGAAGACGCCTTCCACCGTCGTCGCCGAGCTGCCGACGCTGCCCGATGGCAAGACGCTCTCGAACCCGTTCATCGAGGCGACGAACTGCGTCGACAAGAAGTCGGTGAAGCCGGTCCAGTTCTTCGGCTTCAATCTCGACGTGCACGTCTGCGATCTCGAGCAGGTCGCGGTCGCGGACGCGAACGGTGACTTCCTCTACGAGCCGTCGGACGTCCCCGGGAGCGAGGCGGCACGCGAAGACGCCTTCTCCGAAGTCTCGATCTACTACCACGCGGCGAAGGCCTACGCGTTCTTCCGCGACCTGCAGGACGATCCGGGGGCGCAGGTCGTCGCCGACAAGCCGCTCCGTCTCGTCGCGAACCTGCGCGTCCCCGCGGGCATGACGAGCGGAGACATCTCCGCCGCCGGCGATCCGAACACGCCGCTCGAGCCGTTCCAGAACGCGTTCTTCTCTCCGCGGGACGGCGGCCTCGGCGCGCTGTTCCAGCAGCTCTACGGATTCGACTCCGGGGCGCTGTGGTTCGGGCAAGGCCCGAAGCGCGACTACGCGTACGACGGCGACGTCGTCTACCACGAGTTCGCGCACGCCGTGGTCGATGCGACGCTGAAGCTCGGCGTCTGGCACGTCGACGCGCGCGGCGCCATCGACGCTCCGGGCGCGATGAACGAGGCGCTCGCCGACTACTTCTCGTCGGCGATCACCGGCGACCCCGAGGTCGGCGAGTACGCCGCGCTCGATCTCGGCGAAGCAGGCGACGCGATCCGCTCCTTGGCGAACACGGATCGCTGCCCGGCCGCGCTCGTCGGCGAGGTGCACGAGGACTCGACCGTCTTCTCGGGCGCGCTCTGGCAGGCACGCCTCTCGCTGCCCGAGGCCGAACGATCGAAGTTCGACGCCGCGATCTACAAAGCGATGCGCGCGAACCCCGGGCGTGGCGACCTCGGGTTCGCCGACCTCGCGACGCTCTTCCTCGCGACGCTCTCGACCGACATGCCGGCCGGCGCGAAGGCGCTCGAGGCGGCGATGACCGACCGGGGGCTGTTGCCCGCGTGCGAGCGCATCGTGACGTTCGAGGGCGAGCCCATTCGGTCGAAGCATGGTCGCCTCGGGTTCGTCGCGCCGGGCAAGCAGCTCGTGTCCGTGAAGGGGACGGCGCCGGGGATCCTCCAGGTCCGCGCTGCGCTTCCGCCCGGGACCGCCACCGTCAGGGTCGGCTTCGTCACGCAATCGGGCGGTGCCGGCGCGCTTCCGGGCGCCGGCAAGCCGTTCTCCCCGCTCGTCCTCGCCAAGCTCGGTGCGCCCATCACGTGGGACGCGGAGTCGAAGAAGGGACACGACGCCGACCTGACCGCCAAAGCGGAGGCGAGCGGAAAGGCTTCGGTGACCTTCGAGATCCCCGAAGACGCGACGGCCGACTCCATCTACGTGCAGATCGCGAACGCCGGCGATGCGAACGGCGCTTACGACGGCATCACCCTCTCCTTCTTCTCGAGCGACGGGACGGAGCTCGGAGGCGACGAAGCTCCGCCGGTCGCCGGGCCCGCGACGACGACGACGACGATCGTGAAGGACGGCTGCGCGGCGACCGACGGTCCGGCGACGGCCGGCTCGGCGGCTGCGGGCGCGATCGCCATGGCCATCGCGGCGACGATCCGGCGACGGGCGAAGCGACGCTGAGCTCGAGCCTTTCCTGCG
>Ga0207864_1000059_pt1 | contig 186446 bp, 173 predicted proteins | sample HigsolmetaAR202D_FD_184834 | JGI IMG/M metagenome (GOLD analysis project Ga0207864, IMG submission 184834) | Ionic liquid and high solid enriched microbial communities from the Joint BioEnergy Institute, USA - AR20-2-D (SPAdes) (version 2) ...
CGTGGCCGGTGACCATGGCCTCGACGTAGGCGCGGGCGAACTCGGCCCCCTCCAGCACCTCCAGGCGCGACAGCTCGGCACGCCCCTTCTCCGCCTGCACCTGCGCGTCCGGCGCGGCGGTGTCGGGCGACCAGGCCTGGATCTGCTCGTTGTTGCGGCCGTGTTCGGCGACCATGCGCTCGGCGTACTCGCGCACCGGGCCTTCCACGTTGCGCCGCAGGGCCAGCTGGCCCGCCTCGACCTCGGCGGTGTTGATGGCCGCCAGCACGCCCAGCGCGGCACCCTCGTCCAGCGCCTGCGGTGCGCCTGCAACCTCGCCGGACATGGCCGGATCCGCGGGGCCGGCCGCATCCATCGGCCGGTCGGCGACGGGCGCGCTGTCCATGGTGCCCTCGTCGCGGCGGTCGCCACAGGCGGAGGCCAGCCCGGCCACGCCGAGGGCGAGGCACAGCGGGACCAGGTGACGCATCGGATGGCGCATGACGGTTCTCCTTCTCTTCGGAAAGGGGGGCAGCCTCGCACCCGGCCCGTGACCATGACGTACAGCGCGCATGCACGCCGCCTGAAGGACGGCCTCAGTACCAGGCGGCCAGGCGCGCGCCGGCGGCGGCCGCAGGCGGCAGCGGCGGACGCGCGTCCATGGCCGGCCACATCGGGGACAGTGCGCGCAGGGCCTCGCCGCCGGGCATGCGCAGCCATTGCGGGGCGTCCTCGCCGGCCACGTACAGCGGCCGACACCGCGGCGCCGTCGGCGAGGCGGCCACCAGCAGCGAGAAACACGGCCGCACCCGGTTCCCGGATCCACCGGGGCTGTACAGCCCGGCGGCCAGCAGCGGCTGGCGTGTCCCGGCCACCCAGGTGCCCACCCCGGGCGTGGCACAGCGCGATTCCACACGGAAACCGACGATCGGCACCAGGCAGCGCCGCGTCTCCCAGAGGGCCGCGTCGCCGTCGTCGAGCGCGGAGGCGTCCTTCACCAGCAGGCTGCGCCCCGCACCGCCGCCCGGGCGTCCGAACGCGGCCCGCACCGTGCGGCACACGCCATGGTCCAGCACCAGGATCGCCGCCGTGCCGCCGCGCGCCACTTCGGTCCAGGAACGGCCACCGGGCCGGGGTTGCAGGATGCGGGTCAGCATGGGGACAGGCTCCGGAAGGTGGTGGCGGCCGTCGTGCCGGTCCCCGTCCGGCGGTGCCCGGCGCGCCCGGGGACAGATGCTCGCCCCAGGCAGGGCAAGGCGGCGTCAGCGGCGCGTTCGCCCGTCGTGAACGCCGACAGGCGCGGCGCGTGCGCACACATCCCCTGCACCGGCGCAGGGTGCAGGCTGGCACCACCCCCGGCGCCGGCCACGCCCGCCGGGCCGCACCCTTCCGCCCCACCCGCCGCGCCGCGGCGCAGGAGTCTTCCGAATGTTCATGCACAACAAGCGCCTGATGTACACCGTCCGCGTCGCCGAGCCCAATCCCGGGCTGGCCACGCTCATGCTCGAACAGTTCGGCGGCCCGCAGGGCGAGCTGGCCGCCGCCATGCGCTACTTCACCCAGGCGCTGACCGACGAGGACGCCGGCCGCAAGGACCTGCTCTACGACATCGCCACCGAAGAGCTGAGCCACCTGGAGATCATCGGCTCCATCGTCACCCTGCTCAACCGCGGCCCGCGCGCGGTGCTGTCCGAGGGCATGGAGGAGGCGATGCAGATGCGCGACCTCACCCAGAACAGCACCAGCCACACCCAGCAGGTGCTGTACGGCGGCGGTGCGGCGCTGGTGAACTCCAGCGGCGTGCCGTGGACCGCGGCCTACGTGGACTCGATCGGCGACCCGGCCTGTGACCTGCGCTCCAACATCGCCGCCGAGGCCCGGGCCAAGATCGTGTACGAGCGCCTGATCAACCTCACCGACGACCCGGGCATCCGCGACGCGCTCACCTTCCTCATGACCCGCGAGATCGCCCACCAGAAGTCCTTCGAGAAGGCGCTGTACGCGATCGAGCCGAACTTCCCGCCGGGCAAGCTGCCCGGCCATCCCGCTTTCGTGGACAAGTACTTCAACATGTCCCAGGGCGATGGCGACCTGTCCGGCCCGTGGAACAGCGGCGAGCAGTGGGAGGACGTGTCCGTGCGCGACGAGCAGGCGGCGGTGGACGGCGGCGACGGCGGCGCCACGGTGGCGCTTTCGCGCCGCCAGCAGCAGGCACTGGAGGCGCTGATGGCGCGCACCGCCTCGCGACCGGACGTGGACCCGGTGACCGGCGCGGACCTGGGCGCCGGGCCCGGCGCCGGCTCCACGACCGGCGATACCCGCGATTGAACCGGCGGACGGCAGGGACGCCGCCCCCGCCTCAGCCCGCCAGGCGCCTCCTCCAGGGCCGGCGGGCACGGAACAGCACCAGGTAGGCGCCCGCGACCCAGGCCAGCCCCGCGGCCCAGCCGGCCACCACGTCGGAGGGGTAATGCACGCCCAGGTACAGGCGCGACAGCCCCACCAGCAGCACGAAGGCCACGGCGGCCAAGGCCACCGGCCAGCGCCAGCGGGTGCGCCAGGCCAGCAGCACCGCCACCGCGGCCAGGGTCATCGAGCCCATGGCATGGCCGCTGGGAAAACTGAAGGTGGATTCCGGAGCGATGGACTCCCACAGCGCCGGCCGCGGCCGGGCGAAGCCGTGTTTGGCGGCCATGTTGAGCAGCGCCGAGCCGGCGAAGGAGGCCACCGCGAAGCCCGCCTCGCGCCACTTGCGCCGCAGCAGCAGGGCCAGCGACAGCAGCACGTCCGCCGGGATCACGCCGTATTCGTAGCCGGCGCGGCTGACGGCCAGGAAGAAGGCGTCCAGGTGCGGCCCGGCCACGCCGTTGAACCAGCGCAGCACCGCCTCGTCGAGGCGGGCCATCTCCTCCAGCTCGTGGATCTCGTCCGCCAGCTCGGCGAACAGCCACAGCGGGGCCAGCACGCCGAGGAACAGCAGCAGCAGCAGGCCCAGCCGGCGCCGCGGCGGCAGCGCCGGGCCGTTCACCGGGATCGGTTCATCCCGCCCGCCGCGCATAGCGGGAGGCGACGTACTCGTCGATCAGGGCCACGAACTCGGCGGCGATGTTCTCCCCGCGCAGGGTCATCTTCTTCTCGCCGTCGATGAACACCGGCGCGGCCGGCGCCTCGCCGGTGCCGGGCAGGGAGATGCCGATGTCGGCATGGCGCGACTCGCCCGGGCCGTTGACCACGCAGCCCATCACCGCCAGGGTCATGTTCTCCACGCCCGGATAGGCCAGGCGCCACTCCGGCATCTTCGCCCGCACGTGCTCCTGCACGGTCCTGGCCAGCTCCTGGAAGAAAGTGCTGGTAGTGCGGCCGCAGCCCGGGCAGGCGGTGACCATCGGCGTGAAGGCGCGCAGGCCGGTGGTCTGCAGCAGCTCCTGGGCCACCACGACCTCTGCGGTGCGCGGCTGGCCCGGCTCGGGCGTCAGCGAGATGCGGATGGTGTCGCCGATGCCTTCCTGCAGCAGCACCGCCAGTGCCGCGGTGGAGGCGACGATGCCCTTGCTGCCGATGCCGGCCTCGGTCAGGCCCAGGTGCAGGGCGTAGTCGCAGCGCGCGGCCAGGTCGCGGTACACCGCGATCAGCTCCTGCACGCCGCTGACCTTGCAGCTGAGCACGATGCGGTCGGCCGGCAGGCCCAGCTCCACCGCGCGCGCGGCCGAGTCCAGCGCCGAGCGGATCAGCGCCTCGCGCAGCACCCGGGCGGCGTCCCAGGGCTCGGCGCGGCGGCTGTTCTCGTCCATCAGCCGCGCGGCCAGGGCCTGGTCCAGCGAGCCCCAGTTGGCGCCGATGCGCACCGGCTTGCCGTACTCGATCGCCTTCTCGATGATCGCGGCGAACTGGGTGTCCTTCTTCCTGCCGAAGCCGACGTTGCCGGGGTTGATCCGGTACTTGGCCAGGGCCTGTGCGCACGCCGGCTCGGCGGCCAGCAGCTGGTGGCCGTTGTAGTGGAAGTCGCCGATCAGGGGCACATCGATGCCCATCATCAGCAGCTTCTCGCGGATGCGCGGGATCGCCGCGGCCGCCTCCGGGGTGTTGACCGTCAGCCGCACCAGCTCCGAACCGGCGCGCCACAGCTCGGCCACCTGCCTGACCGAGGCGGCCACGTCGGCGGTGTCGGTGTTGGTCATGGACTGCACCACCACCGGCGCCCCCCCGCCCACCGGGACCCCGCCGATCATCACCTGGCGGGTGGGACGTCGCGGCCAGGGGCCGGCCGTGACGGGAGGCGTGGGCTGGGTGACGGCATCGTGTGGCATGTGCACATTCTAGACGGCCCAGGCCGAACATGGCCGAACCGGCGGCGGCCGCGCCCGGATGCCGGCCCGCCGCGGCCGGCGCATACTGGCACCCCGAGGCACGCCGCCACGAGGACCGCCATGCTCAAGCCGACCTATCCGCTCTACGTCGCCAACGCCCCCGAGACCCCCAACGCGGACCTGGAAGTGCTGGACAAGTACAGCGGCCAGGTCGCCACCCGGGTGGCCCTGGCGGACGCGGCCACGGTGGAACGCGCCATCGCCGCGGCGGTGGAGGCGGCCCCTGCCATGGCCGCCCTGCCCTCCTACCGCCGCCAGGCCATCCTCGAGCACTGCATCCGCCGCTTCCGCGAGCGGGCGGAGGAGCTGGCCGAGGCGCTGTGCATCGAGGCCGGCAAGCCGATCCGGGATGCCCGCGGCGAGGTCACCCGCCTGATCGACACCTTCCGCATCGCCGCCGAGGAGGCGGTGCGGATCGAGGGCGGCACCGTGGACCTGGAGATCTCCGAGCGCGGGCGCGGCTACCGCGGGCTGTGGAAGCGGGTGCCGGTCGGCCCGTGCAGCTTCATCACCCCGTTCAACTTCCCGCTCAACCTGGTCGCGCACAAGGTGGCCCCGGCCATCGCCGCCGGCTGCCCGTTCGTGCTCAAGCCGGCGACCAAGACCCCGGTGGGCGCGCTGATCGTCGCCGAGGTGCTGGCCGAGACCGACCTGCCCAGGGGCGCCTTCTCCGTCTTCGCCTGCGGCAACGACGAGGCCGCGCCGCTGATCGAGGACGAGCGCATCCGGCTGCTGTCCTTCACCGGCGGCAGCATCGGCTGGGACTTCAAGGCCCGCGCCGGGCGCAAGAAGGTGACCCTGGAGCTGGGCGGCAACGCCGCCTGCATCGTGGACGCCGACCAGGGCGGCAGGCTGGACCACATCGTCGAGCGCCTGGCCTTCGGCGCCTACTACCAGTCCGGGCAGAGCTGCATCAGCGTGCAGCGCATCCTGGTCCACGAGTCGCTGTACGAGGCCCTGCGCGCGCGCCTGGCGGAGAAGGTACGCGGCTTCGTCACCGGTGACCCGAAGGACGAAGCCACCTTCATCGGCCCGGTGATCGACGAGGAGGCCGCGCGCCGCATCGAGGGCTGGATCGAGCGCGCGCGCGCCGCCGGCGCGCGGGTGCTGGCCGGCGGCCCGCGCCGTGGCAACCTGCTGCCGGCGCACCTGCTGGAGGACGTGCCGGCCGACTGCGAGCTGCAGTGCAGGGAGGTGTTCGGCCCGGTGGCGGTGCTGCAGCGTTTTTCCGATTTCGAGGCGGCGCTGGAGACGGTCAACGCCTCCGAGTACGGCCTGCAGGCCGGCGTGTTCACCGACAGCCTGGAGCACGCCATGCTGGCCTGGGACCGGCTGGAGGTCGGCGGCGTGGTGGTCGGCGACGTGCCCAGCTTCCGCATGGACAACATGCCCTACGGCGGCGTGAAGGCCTCCGGCCTGGGCCGCGAGGGCGTGAAGTACGCCATCGAGGACATGACCGAGATCCGCCTGCTGGTGCTCAGGGGCTGAGCGATCAGACCGCCACCCGCCGCGGCTGCGGCCGCCCCACCAGGTAGCCCTGGCCGAAGCTGCAGCCCAGCTCGATCAGGATGCGGCGCTGCTCGGCGGTCTCCACGCCCTCGCCCACCGTCTCGATGCCCAGGGTCCCGGCCAGGGCGAGGATGGCGCGCACCAGCGCCAGGCTCTCCTGGCGGCCGCCGGCGTCCAGCCCGGCGACGAAGCTGCGGTCGATCTTCAGCCCCGAGATCGGGAAGCGGTGCAGGTAGGACAGCGCGGAGAAACCGGTGCCAAAGTCGTCCAGCAACGCCAGCACGCCACGCTCGCGCAGGGTGCTGAGGATCTGCAGGGTGCGCGGGGCATCGTCCAGCAGCGCCACCTCGGTGATCTCCACGCGCAGGCGCGACGGGTCGGCGCCGGCGTCCTCCAGCATCCCCAGCAGGCGCTCGGCGAAGTCCGGCGAGCGGAAGTGGCGCGGGGACACGTTCACCGACACGTAGCCGCTGCCGCCACGCGCCAGGTCGCGCACCACCTGTTCGTACAGCAGCCAGTCCACCTGCTCGATCAGGCCGCTCTCCTCGCCCAGGGCGATGAAGTCTGCCGGGGTCAGCAGGCCGCGACGCGCGTGCTGCCAGCGCAGCAGCGCCTCGTGCCCGACCACCGTGCCGTCGGCCAGGTTGACGATCGGCTGGTAGAACGGCACGAAGTCGCGCCGGTTGATCGCCCGGCGCAGGTCCGCCTCCAGGTCCAGGCTGCGCACCGCCTGCTCGCGCATGGCCGCGTCGAAGATGGCGTAGCGGGCGCGCCCGGCGCGCTTGGCCTGGTACATGGCCGCGTCGGCGTCGCGCAGCAGCTCCTCGCCGCTGCGGTAGCGCGGGTGCCACAGGGCGATGCCCATGCTCGCCGAGGGGAACAGCTCGCGCCCAGCCACCCACAGCGGCCGGCCGAGCGCCTCCAGCAGGCGCTGGGCCAGCTCGCACACCGCTTCCGGCTCCGGGCACCCGGCCAGGATCGCGAACTCGTCGCCGCCCAGCCGCGAGACCACGTCCTCGGCGCGGACGATGGACACGATGCGCTTGGCCACCTCCACCAGCAGCTCGTCGCCGGCGGCGTGGCCGATGCTGTCGTTGACCAGCTTGAAGCGGTCCAGGTCCAGGAACAGCACGGCGAACATGCGCCCGTCGCCGTAGCGGGCGCGCTCGATCGCGCCGGCCAGGCAGTCCAGCAGGTAGGCGCGGTTGGGCAGCCCGGTGAGGGTGTCGTGCAACGCCTGGTGGGTCAGCCGCTCCTCGGCGCGAATGCGTTCGCCGATCTGTGCGATCAGCTTGGTGTTGGCCTCCTCCAGCTCGGCGGTGCGCTCGGCCACGCGCCGCTCCAGCTCGGCATGGGCCAGCTTCAGCCGCTCCTGCGCCTTCTGCCGGGCCAGGCCGTTGCCAATGTTGTGGGCGACGAAGGCCAGCAGGCGCTGGTCGTCCGGGCTGAAGCGGATGTCCGGCGTGTAGCTCTGCACTGCGATCACGCCGACCACGTCGCCGTCGCGCAGCAGCGGCACGCCCAGCCAGCTGCTGGCGGCCTTGCCGTACTCGTGGACCTGGCCGGCGCGGATCAGCCGGTCGATGCCCTCGCGGTCCACCAGCAGCGCCTCGCGCCGGCGCAGCACGTATTCGGTCAGGCCGTTGCTGAGCCGGCGCGGCGGGCGGTGGTCGCCCATCTCGTCCACCGAGTACACGAACTCGATGGACTGCTGGTCCTCGCTCAGCAGGGCGATGTAGAAGTTGCGCGCGTAGATCAGCTCGTCCACCGCGGCGTGGACCTTGGCGTAGTACTGCTCCAGGCTCTCGGAGCTCATCGCCATCTCGGCGATGCGGAACAGCGCGTGCTGCAGCCGCTCGGCGCGCTGGCGCTCGACCACCTCCTCCTGCAGCTCGCGGTTGGCCCGCTCCAGCTCCAGGGTGCGCGCCAGCACGCGCCGCTCCAGCTCGGCCTGCGCCTGGCGGCGGTCCAGGGTGGTCAGCACGTGCTGGGCCACGTAGCCCAGCAGGGCGCGGTCCTCGTCGCTGTAGCAGTGGGCGCGGTCGTAGCTCTGCACCACGATCGCACCGCACACCCGGCCGCCGCGGCGCATCGGCACGCCCAGCCAGTCCAGGCTGTCCGGCCCCTGCTCCGGGCTGGGCGGGACGCGCAGCTTGCGCCGCACCAGGTCCGCGGGCCCGCGCACCGCGCGCCCGTGCCGCAGCAGGGCGAAGGTGAGGCTGTTGGGCATGTCCGCCTCGGTCCATTCGCGCTCCGGGTCGGCCACGTAGGCGTCGACCTGGTCGGCGAAGTACAGGAAACGCACCGCGTCGCGCACGTCGTCGTAGGCGACGATGTAGCAGTTGGGCGCGTACATCAGCGAGCCGATGATGGCGTGGAGGCGGTGCAGCATCTCCCCCATCTCGACCTCGGCGCCGGCCAGGTCGGCGATCTCGAACAGGGCCTGCTGCAGCCGGTGCGACTTCTCCACCGTCTGCACGCGCGCCTGCAGGCGCGCCGTCTCCAGCGCCGCGTCCATGGCCACCCGCGCTGCGGCGGTCCAGGCCTGGCGCTCGTGCCCGGCCATTGGCGCGTGGCGCGCCACCAGGGCCAGGCGCGTGCCCGGCACGTCGCCGTTCCACGCCAGCGTGAGGGTGCCGGGTTCCTCCGCCGGCGGCCCGGCGTCGGCCAGGGCCAGGGCCAGGCTGTCGCCGATGCCGCCGGCGCCGAGCGGATGGACGGCGGACTGGCTGCCCAGCGACGGATCGAACCAGCCGGCGGCGAGCACCGCGCCGGGTGGCAGCAGCCCGTGCAGGGCCGCCAGCGTCCGCGCGAGTGGCGCGGCCGCCCCGCTGCCCACGGACGACTGCGGCTTGCTGTCGGTGGCGATGCTCGACGTCATGGGTCCCCGGGCGCCGACCCGGCGCTGCGGGCGACCGGTGCAGCTTACGCCATCGCCCCGGCACGGGGCCAACCTCCCGGACGGTAGAATCCGTCCGATGACCGACACCCTCGCCGCGCCCGCCTCCCACGCCACGGAGGTGCGGCACAGCCGCTTCCTGGCCCAGGCCGCCCCGGTGGAATCCCCGGAGGAGGCACTGGCCTTCATCGCCCGCGTCTCCGACCCGGACGCCACCCACAACTGCTGGGCCTGGCGCATCGGCCAGGACTACCGCTCCAGTGACGACGGCGAGCCGGCGGGCACCGCCGGGCGCCCGATCCTGGCCGCGATAGACGGCCAGGGCTACGACCGGGTGGTGGTGGTGGTCACGCGCTGGTTCGGCGGGATCAAGCTCGGCGCCGGCGGCCTGGTCCGCGCCTACGGCGGCGCCGCGGCCGAGTGCCTGCGCCTGGCCCCGCGCCGGCCGCTGGTGGCCATGGCCGAGCTGGTGCTGGCCTGTCCGTTCGAGGAGCTGGGCACGGTGCACGCGGCGCTGGCGGCGCACGCCGCGGAGAAGACCGGCGAGAGCTTCGACGCCGAGGGCGCGCGCCTGCGCCTGCGCCTGCCGGCCGACCAGGCCGGACCGCTGCAGGCGCGGCTGCGCGACGCCACCCGCGACCGGGTCCGCTGCCGCCCCGTGGAGGCCGCCGGATGAGCACCGCCACCGGGGAACGCGGCGGCCGCCTGCGCCAGCTGGGCAGCCTGCGCACGCTGTGGCCGTTCGTACGCCGCCACCGCGGCCTGTTCGTGGCCTGGCTGGTGGCGCTGGCCGTCTCCTCCACCGCCACCCTGAGCCTGCCGGTGGCGGTGCGCTACATGATCGACCGCGGCTTCAGCGGCGGCGGCCGGATCAACCTGGCCTTCGGCCTGCTGTTCGGCGTGGCCGTGGTGCTGGCGGTGGCCACCGCCGCGCGCTTCTTCTTCGTGTCGCTGCTGGGCGAGAAGGTGGTGGCCGACCTGCGCGGCCGTCTGTACGCGCACCTGGTCGGCCTGGACGTCGCCTTCCACGACCGCAGCCGCAGCGGCGAGCTGGTCTCGCGCCTGTCGGCCGACAGCGAGCTGCTGCGCGGGGTGATCGGCACCACCATGTCGGTGGCCCTGCGCAGCACGGTGACCGTGGTCGGCAGCCTGGTCATGCTGTTCGTCACCAGCCCGCACCTGGCCGCCTACACCCTGGTCGGCATCCCGCTGTCGGTGCTGCCGATCGTGCTCGGCGCCCGCCGCCTGCAGAAGATCTCGCGCGCCAGCCAGGACCGCGTGGCCGACGCCAACGCCCTGGCCGCCGAGACCCTGGGTGCGGTGCGCACGGTCCAGGCCTACGCCCGCGAGGCGCACGAGCGCGGCCGCTTCGAGCGGGCGCTGGCGGTGGCGGTGGCCACCGCGCGGCGCCGGATCGGCACCCAGGCCGCGGTCACCGCGGTGGCCATCACCCTGGTGTTCGGCGCCATCGTGCTGGTGCTGTGGTCCGGCGCCCACCAGGTGATCGCCGGGGAGATGAGCGCCGGCACCCTGGGCCAGTTCGTGCTCTACGCGCTGATCGGCGGCGGCTCGGTGGGCGCGCTGGCCGAGGTCTGGAACGAGCTGCAACGCGCCGCCGGCGGCATGGGCCGGATCGCCGAGCTGCTGCGCGAGCGCCCCCGGGTCACCGCGCCGGAGCGGCCGGTGCCGCTGCCGGTGCCGCTGCGCGGCGCGATCCGCTTCGAGGACGTGACCTTCCGCTATCCGGGCCGCGAGGACACCCCGGCGCTGGACGGCTTCAGCCTGGACGTGCGCCCGGGCGAAACCGTGGCCCTGGTCGGCCCTTCCGGCGCGGGCAAGAGCACGGTGCTGTCGCTGCTGCTGCGCTTCCACGACCCGCAGTCCGGGCGGGTGTGCATCGACGGCGTGGACCTGCGCCAGGCCGACCCGGTGGCGCTGCGCGCGCAGGTGGCGCTGGTGCCGCAGCAGCCGGTGCTGTTCGCCGCCAGCGCCATGGACAACATCCGCTACGGCCGGCTGGAGGCCGGCGACGAGGAGGTGTACGCGGCCGCGCGCGCCGCCGAGGCCGACGAGTTCATCCGCGCCCTGCCCGGCGGCTACGCCTGCGACCTGGGCGAGCGCGGCGTGGCCCTGTCCGGCGGCCAGCAGCAGCGCATCGCCATCGCCCGCGCCCTGCTCAAGGACGCCCCGGTGCTGCTGCTGGACGAGGCCACCTCGGCCCTGGACGCGCAGAGCGAGCGCGCCGTGCAGCTGGCGCTGGAGAACCTGATGCGCGGCCGCACCACCCTGGTGATCGCCCACCGCCTGGCCACCGTGCTCAAGGCCGACCGCATCGTGGTCATGGACCGCGGCCGCATCGTCGCCGAGGGCACCCACGAGCAGCTGCTGGCCCAGGGCGGCCTGTACGCCGAGCTGGCGCGCCTGCAGTTCCTGGACTGACCCCGCCTGTCCGGGCGCCGCTGGCGCGGCTCCAGCAGGGGGCGGTCAGGGTGGCAGGGCGCGGTCGAGGATCGCGGCGAAGTCCAGGCCGGCCGGCAGCGTGCCCAGGGCCAGGCCGTGCTCGCCGCCGATGCGGCTGCGCACGAAGGCCTCGGCCAGCGGGCTGCCGGCGGCCAGCAGCGCCCCGCCCTGCAGCAGCAGGGCCAGACGCTCGGTGAGGTGGCGCGCCTGCGGCTCCAGCGTCTCCGGCGCGGCCGCCAGGGCGCGGACCAGGCAACCGGCCTCGCGCGCCAGCAACGGATGCAGGTCCGCGGCCCGGTCCACCGCCGCGCGCAGGGCGGCCGCGGGCTCCGGCTCGCGCGCCAGCACTCGCAACACGTCCAGGCACTGGATGTTGCCGCTGCCCTCCCAGATCGAGTTCAGCGGCGCCTGCCGGTACAGCCGCGGCAGCAGCGATTCCTCCACGTAGCCGGCCCCGCCCAGGCACTCCTGCGCCTCGTTGACCGCGGCCGGCGCGCGCCGGCACAGCCAGTACTTGCCGATGGCGGTGGCGGCCCGAGCGAAGGCCGCGGCCCGGCGGTCGCCGCGCGCACCGGCATCCACCGCCGCGGCCACGTCCAGGGCGAAGGCGGTGGCCGCCTCCGACTCCACCGCCAGGTCGGCCAGCACGTTGGCCATCAGCGGATGGCCGGCCAGGACCCTGCCGAAGGCCACACGGTGGCGTGCATGGTGCAGCGCCTGGGCCAGGGCCATGCGCACCTGCGCGGCGGCACCGAGCATGCAGTCCAGGCGGGTCAGCATGACCATCTGCAGGATGGTGGCCACGCCCCTGCCCTCCGCGCCCACGCGCCAGGCGCGGGCGCCGCAGAACTCCACCTCGGAGGAGGCGTTGGACCAGTCGCCCAGTTTGTCCTTCAGGCGCAGCAGGCGGAAGGCGTTCTTCGTCCCGTCCGGCAGCCGCCGCGGCAGCAGGAAGCAGGTCAGCCCGCCCGGCGCCTGGGCCAGGACCAGGAAGCCGTCGGACATGGGCGCGGAGAAGAACCATTTGTGCCCGACCAGCGACCAGGTGCCGTCGTCCTGCGGGGTGGCCGTGGTGGTGTTGGCGCGCACGTCCGAGCCGCCCTGCTTCTCGGTCATGCCCATGCCCAGGGTGATGCCGGTCTTCTCCGCCACCGGCACCTCGCGCGGGTCGTAATGCGGGGCCGCGGCCTTGCCGGCCCATTCGCGCAGCGCCGGCTCGCCCTGCAGCACCGGCACCGCGGCATGGGTCATGGTCAGCGGGCAGCTGGTGCCGGCCTCGGCCTGGTGGTGCAGGTACATCAGCGCGGCGCGGGCCACGTGCGCGCCCGGCCCGCCCTCGTGCCAGGACAGCCCGGCCACGCCGTGCGCCTTGGCCAGCACCATCAGCCGGTGGTAGGCCGGGTGGAACTCGACCAGGTCGATGCGGCGCCCCTGCGGGTCGTGGGTGCGCAGGCGCGGGCGGTCGCGGTTGGCGTCGAAGCCCAGCCGGTACAGCCCGTCGCCGGCCAGGCGGCCGTAGGCCTGCAGCCGCGCGGCGAAGGCCGCCGCGCCGCCGCGCGCCACGCCCTCGCGCAGGGCCGCGTCGTCGGCCCACAGGTCGCGCGGCGGGAACGCCGGCACCAGGTTGGTGGGAACGTGGGTCTCGAACGGTGGCAACGCGCCCATCTCCCTGCCCTCGGCGGGAGGCCGGCGCGGCCGTCCGGCGCCGCGCTCAGCCGAAGTCGAAGTTCATCGCCGCGCCCACCGGCGCGACGAAGCTGCCAGACACATAGTCCACCCCGGCCATGAACAGCTGGCTCATGGCCTGCGCGTCGCCCACGTCGGCGGCCAGCGTGGCCATGCCCATCTCGCGGGCGCGCCCGGTGATCTCGCGCACCTTGTCCTGGGCCTCGCCTGGGTGGCCGATCTCGTCGGTGAGGCTGGGGTCGATCTTGACGAAGGCCGGCCTGAAGTGGGCCAGCAGCTGGAACGAGTCCAGGCCGGAGCCGAACTGCTCCAGGCCGACCCGGCAGCCCATCGGCGCGACCGCGGCCAGGAACTCCTGGGCGCTGCGCAGGTGGGTGAACACCTTGGCCTCCTGTGCCTCCAGCCACAGCCGCTCGCCGGGCACGCCCTGCGCCGCCAGCTCGCGGCGGATCAGCTCGACCATGGCCGGGTTGGCGAACGAGGCCGGGCTGATGCGCACCAGCAGCCGGGTCTGCCTGCCGGCGCGGCCGCGCTCGCCCAGCACGGCGATGGCCTGGCGCACCACCCACAGGTCGATGTCGCCCAGCAGGCCGTGTTCCTCGGCGATGCCGAGGAAGCCGGACGGGGTCACCAGCTCGCCCCCGGCCTCCACCCGCAGGTGCGCCTCGTACAGCTCGCCCGGCTCGCCCTGCAGGTTCATCACCGGCTGGTAGTGCAGGACGAAGCCCTCACCGGCCAGCGCCTCGCGGATGCGTGCCACCCAGCGCTGCACCCGCTCCTCCTCGGCGCGGTCGGCCGCGCCCGGGTCGAACACCTGCACGGTGTTGCCGCCCAGCTCGGCCGCCGCCTGCAGGCAGTGGCTGGCGCGGGCCAGGATCTGCGGCACGCTGGCGATCTTCTCGCCCACCTGCACGCCGCCGATGCTGACGGTGACCGCCACCGAGCGCTCGCCGATGCCGAACACGTGGGTGGCGAAGCCCTCGCGCAGGGCCTCGGCCAGGGCACGGGTACGCTCGTGGTTGCCTTCCAGCAGCACGGCGAAGGTGTGCTCGCCGAAGCGCGCCACCTTCGCGTCCGGGCCGGCGCAGCCACGGGCGCGCTCGGCCATGGCGGCGACCATGGCGTCGGCCGAGTCCAGGCCGATGTCCGGCAGCAGCCGCGCATAGTGGTCCGGCTCCACCAGCAGGAAGCCGTACTGGGCGCCGCTGCCGTCGCGGCCGATGCCGGCCACGGCGTCCTCTAGGATGCGCATGAACGTGGGCCGGTTGAGCAGGCCGGTGACCTGGTCGCGCTGGCGCAGCTCCTCGACCTCGCGCGCCAGTTCCGGGTCCAGCTCCTCGCGGCGGCGGAACACCACCTGGACGCACGGCTCGCCCTCGTAGCTGGCGGTGGCGAACTCCATCTTCGCCGGGAAGGTGGTGCCGTCCAGGCGGCGCGCCTCCATCAGGTATTCGGCCGGCGGCGGCTCACCGCGCGAGAGCGACTTGAGCAGCTGCTTGAAGGCGTCGATGTGCTGGGCCGCCACCAGGTCCAGCAGCGACATGCCCTCCACGTCCTCGAACGACTCGAACCCGAACATCTCCAGGTAGGCGTCGTTGGCGCGGATGTGCATGCCCTCGTGGATGTAGGCCACCGGGTCGCGCGAGGAGGCGATCAGGGCGTCGCAGCGGCGCTCGGTCTCGCGCAGCTGCGCCTCCAGGCGGCGCAGCGCGCGGCGCGCCTCCAGGTCGGACCACTCGCGGCGCACGGTCTCCAGCAGGTGCTCGGGGCGCTGGCGCAGCACCAGGGCGCGCACGCCGCTGCCCACGCTGTCCAGCACCACCGCCTCGTCGATGCGGTCGACCAGCAGCAGCAAAGGCAGGTCCTTGCCGCTGGCCACCACCTCGGCGCGCACCCTGTCCAGCGGCATGGCCGCCGAATCGCGGGCAAGGACCAGGTCCACCGGCTGGCCGGCGAGCATCAGCGCCAGTTCCTCGAGCGATTGCGGCCGCAGCGGCCGCACGGCCATGCCGCCGTTGCGCAGCGCGCTGACGATCGCCTCCGCATCCTCCACCCGTTCCTCGACGATGAGCAGGCGGATCGTGCTGTCCTTCGGCATGAACGCGGGGCCTGGTGATCGAATGGAAGCGGTTTAATACACGAAGCGGCCGCGAGCGTCCATGACCGCGGTCATGGCCTGGCGATGCCGTCGCGTTCCCGGGCTGGCATCATGTCGTGCCCCGGCTCCAGTGGAGGCACCGCCCATGGGCATCGAGATCGAGCGCAAGTTCCTGCTGGCCGGCGACGGCTGGCGCGCGGCGGTCGAGCGCACCCAGCCGATGGCGCAGGGCTACCTCAACGACCTGTCCCTGGCCGGAGACGGCCCGCAGAAGGCCTCGGTGCGGGTCCGCATCGAGGGCGAGCGTGCCTTCCTCAACCTCAAGTCGCGCCAGCTGGGCCACACCCGGCAGGAGTTCGACTACCCCATCCCCGTGGAGGACGCCCGCCAGCTGCTGGCCCTGTGCGTGGGCGGGCTGGTGGAGAAGCACCGCCACTACGTGCGCCACGGCGGTCACCTGTGGGAGATCGACGAATTCCTGGGCGACAACGCCGGGCTGGTGGTGGCCGAGATCGAGCTGGCCGACCCGGACGAGGCCTTCGACCGCCCGGACTGGCTGGGCGCGGAGGTCACCGACCAGCCGCGCTACTACAACCTGGCCCTGGCGCAGCGCCCCTACGCCCGCTGGAGCGCGGCCGAGCGCGGCGACCCGGCCGCGGCGTGAGCGGCGCGCGGGACCGGGCCGGCGCCCGCCCCGGGTGGCCGGCGCCGGCGCCCCCGCCCCCGTGGCCGCGCCGCTTCTGCGACAATGCCGCTGGCGCGCGACCCGCGCGCGACCCGGAGTTCCCCCGCATGCTCGTGATCGGCGTCGCCGGCACCGAACTGACCGCGCAGGAGCGCGACTGGCTGCAGCACGACGCGGTCGCCGGCGTGATCCTGTTCGCGCGCAACTTCGCCTCGCGTGCCCAGGTCGCCGAGCTGGCCGCGGCCATCCGTGAGGCGGCGCCGCGCCCGCAGCTGCTGTGCGTGGACCAGGAGGGCGGGCGCGTGCAGCGCTTCCGCGAGGGCTACAGCGCCCTGCCGCCACTGCAGGCGCTGGGCGAGCTGTACGCCCGCGACCCGGAGGCGGCGCTGGCCCGCGCCGAGGAGCACGCCTGGCTGATGGCCAGCGAGGTGCGCGCCAGCGGGGTGGACCTGAGCTTCGCCCCGGTGGCGGACCTGGGCCGTGGCAACCGCGCCATCGGCGACCGTGCCTTCAGCGCCGACCCGCAGGTGGTGGCCGCCTTCACCCGCGCCTACGTGCGCGGCATGCACGCGGCGGGCATGGCCGCCACCCTCAAGCATTTCCCCGGCCACGGCTCGGTGGCCGAGGACACCCACTACGACGTGGCGGTGGACCCGCGGCCGCTGGAGACGATCGAGGCCGAGGACCTGGTCCCGTTCGCCGCCGGCATCCAGGCCGGCGCCGACGCGGTGATGATGGCCCACGTGGCGTATCCTGCGGTGGACGCGGCGCCGGCCGGCTGCTCGCGGCGCTGGATCCAGGAGGTCCTGCGCGGGCGCCTGGGCTTCCGCGGCGTGGTCTTCTCCGACGACATCGGCATGGCCGCGGCGCGGACGGCCGGCGGGGTCCGGGCGCGGGTGGCCGCGCACCTGGACGCCGGCTGCGACGTGGTGCTGGTCTGCCACCCCGAACTGGTGGAGGAGTCGCTGCAGGCGGTCGCAGGCCGCCCGTCCAACACCGCCGCCCTGCTCGGCCTGCTCGGCCGCGGCGCGCTGGGCTGGGACGGCCTGCTGGCCGACGCCCGCCACGGCGCGGCCCGCGACCGCCTGTCCTCCACCGCCTGACCGTCGCGTTCCCGCGCCCCGTTCCCTTCCCTTCGTTGAACCGCACGATGTCCATTCCCCTGATCGCCGAAATCCTCCCCAAGTCCGAACTGCTGGTCGACCGCGCCACCATCGACCGCGCCATCGCGCGCATGGCCGACGAGATCGCCCGCGACTACATCGGCGACGTGCCGCCCGAACGCCTGGGCGACAGCTTCGTGCCGGTGTTCCTGACCGTGATGCACGGCGCCCTGCCTTTCGCCGGCCAGCTGGCGCTGGAGCTGGGTGCGCGCGGCCTGGACCTGCAGTTCGACTACCTGCACGCCACCCGCTACCGCGGCCAGAACCAGGGCGGCGAGCTGGTGTGGAAGCACCGCCCGGCCACTCCGCTGTTCGGCCGCCGCGTGCTGATCGCCGACGACATCCTCGACGAGGGCTACACCCTGGCCGAGGTCAGCCGCTGGTGCATCGAGCACGGCGCCACCGACGTGCGCCTGGCGGTGCTGGTGCACAAGCAGCACGACCGCTGCGTGCCGGGCGTGCACGCCGACTACGTGGGCGTGACCGTGCCGGACCGCTACGTGTTCGGCTTCGGCATGGACTATTACGAGCAGGGCCGCAACCTGCCGGGCATCTACGCGCTGAAGGAAGGCTGATGCCGATGAGGGTCGCAGGGGACATCGCGCTGGCGGTCATCGGCGGCACCGGCGTCTACCGCCTGGCCGCGCTGGAGGACGCCCAGGCACTGCACATCGACACGCCCTACGGCGCGCCCTCCGGCCCGCTGCGCGTGGGCCGGCTGGCCGGCGCGCGGGTGGCCTTCCTGGCCCGCCACGGCGAGGGCCACGCGCTGCCGCCGCACCGGGTGAACTACCGCGCCAACCTGTATGCGCTGCACCAGGCCGGCGCCCGCCGCGTGCTGGCGCTGAACACCGTCGGCGGCATCACCGAAAGGTACGGCCCGCGCGTGCTGGCCTGCCCGGACCAGCTGATCGACTACACCTGGGGCCGCGCCTCCACCTACTGGGACGGCGAGGGCGAGCCGCTGCACGTGGATTTCGGCCAGCCCTACACACCGCACTTCCGGGCCCAGGTGCTGGCGGCCGCGCGCGCGGCCGGGCTGGAGGTCGTGGACGGCGGCTGCTACGGCGCCACCCAGGGCCCGCGCCTGGAGACCCGCGCCGAGATCGCGCGCCTGCGCCGCGACGGCTGCGACCTGGTCGGCATGACCGGCATGCCGGAGGCCGGCCTGGCGCGCGAACTGGGGCTTGAATACGCCTGCCTGGCGATCGTGGCCAACTGGGCCGCCGGCTGCGGCGAGGGCGACGAAATCACCCTGGAGGAGGTGCTGGAAAACGTCGCGGCGGCGTCCGCGGGGCTTCCCTCCCTATTCAGGGAATTGCTGCGCAATCGATAGCGGTAACTGGCGCAACATTTTTTCGATTTGACTGATTGTCAGCCGCGCCGGGTATTTGCATACTCGGGCGCGCGGCAACCGCCGCATTCGTCAAATCGCAAGGACTACGCAGCAGATGGCCTACGGTACCGTGAAGTGGTTCAACGACGCCAAGGGATTTGGCTTCATCACGCCGGAAGATGGTGGCGCGGATGTTTTCGCGCACTTTTCCGCGATCAATGCAAAAGGCTTCCGCTCGCTGCGCGAAGGACAACGTGTCAGCTACGAGGTGACTCAAGGCCCGAAAGGTGCCCAGGCCTCCAACATTACCCCGCTGGACTGATCCCCCGGACCGGTTGCACGGAACCCCGCCAGGAATGGCGGGGTTTTTTCATGCCCGCGCGCTGCCGCCCGCTCAGGGCGGCACCACGGTGACCTTCGCCGGCCGTGCGGCGCCGGTGCCGCGCAGCTGCGGCTGGTACATGTCCTCGGCCTGCGGCGGCGGCACGGTGTACTCGCCGGGCGTGACCGCGCGCGCCAGGTAGAACAGCCGCGCGGTCTGGCCGGCATCCAGGCGCAGCGCGGCCACGTAGCGGTCGTCACGGTATTCCTCGTGGCGCAGCTGCGCCGCGCCGGCGCGCGCGGCCAGGCTGACGCCGTCGATTTCCACCCCGGCCCACTGCGCCGGGTCGGCCAGGTTGGGATTCTCCGCCTCCAGGCCTGCCGGCAGCAGGTCGGTGACCAGTGCCTCGGGCATGGCCTGGTCGGCCTGCACGGTCAGCCGCACCACCAGCACCTGCCCTTCCTTCAGCGGTCCACCCGCCCAGGGCGTGCCGTCGGGCAGGAACCAGTCGCGGCGGATGCCGACCACGCTGCGGTCCTCCGCCGGGGCCTGGCGCGGGATGCCGGCCACCTCCACGCTGGCGTACAGGCGGCCGTCGCCGGCCGGCACGAAGCGCGCGCCGCCGGCCAGCGCGGCGTGGTCCAGCGTGCGCGCGAAGCCGCGCGCGGGCGCCACCTCCTCCACCACGCCGCCGGCCTGCCAGCGTCCGGCCACGCGCGCCTCGCCGTGCAGCCGCAGGGCCCGGCCCAGCCGCACCAGCGCCATCTGCTCCTGGGTGCTCAGCCACAGCCGCCCGTCGCGGTCGCGCCGCGCCTGCAGGGCGCGGCCCAGGTCGGCCAGGCGCGCGTCGTGCTGCGGCTGCGCCTTGCCGCGTTCGTGCAGCAGGGCCAGCACCAGCGCCTGGTCGCGCAGGGCACTGCCGTAGTCGCCCAGCCACGCCGGACGCTGCCGCGGATCACGGCCGAGGCCGGCGGCGATGGCCGCCTCGCCGCGCCGTGCATCGCCCTGCAGCGTCAGCGCCAGGCCCAGCTGGACCAGCGGCAGACCGGTCAGGCTGCGCGCCTGCTCCCGGTCGAACAGGGCCCGCAGCGTGCCCAGCGGGGCGCGGTTGACCCGGGCCAGCACGTAGCCGGCGTGGGCACGGTAGGCGAAGCGCAGGTGCTCGCGCTGCTCGCGCCCGTAGAACGGCGCGCCGCCGGCCAGCAGGTCCTCGGCCAGCCGGTCCAGCGCCTTCTGCAGCACGTGCTCGGGCACGGCGAAGCCGGCCTCGCGCGCGTCCAGCAGGAACTCGGCCACGTACGGGGTCAGCAGCGGATCGGCGCCGTCGTCGCCGCCCCACAGCGAGAAGTGGCCGCTGGCGGCCTGCATCGCCGCCAGGCGCCCGAACGCGCCCTCCAGGCGCTCGCGCCGCTGCGGCGGCGGCAGCGCCGGCAGGCCCAGCGCCGCGGCGGTGTCCGCATCCAGTGCCAGGGCGGCGTAGCCCTTGCTGGCGGTCTGCTCGGTGCAGCCGTACGGGTAGTCGAGCAGGCCCTGCAGGGCGCTGGCGAACGGCACCGGCGGCAGCGCCGAGATCCGCACCCGCGCCTGCACCGTGGCCGGAATCAGGCCCTCGGCCAGGGACGCGTCCAGCGCCAGCGGAGCGCCGGCCTCGAGCACGCGGGTGGCGGCGCGCGCCACCGCCGCCCACGGTGCGCGCACCGGCAGCTCGTGGCGGCGGTCCACCGCGTAACCGGCGCCGTCCACGCGCACCCGCACCTGCCCGGTGCCGTGGCCCGGCAGCGCGGCCAGCGGGAAGGCCAGCGTGGCGCGGGCGCCGTCCTCCAGGCGCAGGCGGCGCTCGCCGCCGGCCACCGCCAGCGGGCCCTCGCCGTCCACGCGCACGCGGAATTCGGCGGCGCGGCCGCTGAAGTTCTGCACGTCCAGGCTGACCGTGGCGCGGTCGCCCGGGGCCATCACCCGCGGCATGCCGACCTCGGCCACCACCGGCGCGCGCACCAGCACCTCGGCCTCGCGCTTGCCATAGCGGTCGTCGGCGAAGACCAGCGCGGACACGCGCAGGGTGCCGTTGAAATCGGGCACCGCCAGCTTCAGCCGGGCGTTGCCCTGGGCGTCCAGCGCCACCGGACCGGAGTACAGGTCCACGGTCTGCACCCGCGCCGTCGGCCGCCGCGCCTGCGGCAGCGCCTGCAGCGCCATGTCGCCGCCGAAGCGCAGGCGCGCGGTGCCGCCCGGGTGGCTCTCGATCACCCGGCCGTACACGTCGTAGGCATCGGTGGCCAGGCGGCGCCGGGCGAAGAAGTGCGCCGCCGCGTCAGGCACCGGGTAGCGGGTGATGTTGGTGATGCCCAGGTCCACCGCCGAGACCACCACGTGCGCGCGGCGGCCGGCCAGCTGCGGCACGCTCACCGTCACCGGCAGCTCCTGCTGCGGGCGCATGTGCTCCGGCACGCGCAGGCCCACCGCCACCTTGCGGTCGTCGCGGCGCATAGGCACGTGGACCACGCCCACCGCGCGCGCCGGGGTCACCTGCAAGGCCGCCGAGCCGCCGCGGAACACCAGGGCGGTCACGTACACGTCGTGGCGCTCCCAGTCCTCCGTGACCGGGATCTCGAAAGTGGCCGCGGCCTTGCCCTCGGCGCCGCGCAGCTCGATGCCCTGCACGTGCAGCAGGCGGTCGCTTTCCACCAGCAGCACGCCGCGGCCCGGGTGCGGCGGGGTCACCATCACCTTCAGCGTCCCGCCGGCACGGTAGGCGGTGCGGTCCAGGGCGAGCTTGACCTTGTCAGGGCGCGCGTCGGGGCCGCGGTTGTCGTCGTTCCAGCTCCAGCCGGCATGGAAGGGGAAACGCATCACCAGGCCGGTGGCCGGGTCGGTCACCTCCAGGCGGTACTCGCCCCATTCCACCGGCACCGCCACGCGGGTGGCGGTGGCGCCGGCCTGCACCTCCTGGGTGTGCACGGTCTGGAAGCGGCGGGTGAAGTCGTATTCCCAGCCGCCCTCGCCGTCCTGGCGCCAGTGGTAGTCGCGCAGCTCGCGCACCAGCGCCAGCTTCAGCCCCGCGGCCGGCTGCGGCCGCCCCTGCGCGTCCACGCGCAGCAGCTCGAAGCGGGCCTGGCCGTGGGCGTCAGCGCCCTCCTCCGGGTCGAACAGCGGGCGCACGCCGACCAGCGCCGGCGCCGGCCACAGCACGCGCTGCAGGCTGCGCCCGACCGGGCGGCCGCCGCTCTCGTGCACGCTGCCGGCCACGGTCACCCGCACCGGCGTGGCGGCCCGGGCGGCCTCCTCGGGCAGGGGCAGCTCGGCCTGCAGGCGGCCCTGCGCGTCCAGCGTGGTGTCCAGCACGTCGGCCGGGGCGGTGGGCAGCTCCACCGTCGGGTCCCCGAAGAACCAGCCCGGCATGCCCTCCAGCGGCTGCCTGGCCACCGCCACCGCCATGCGCGCGGTGAAGCGGTTGCCCGCCGCCGGCGCGCCGTAGAGGTAGTCGGCCTGCGCACGCAGCCGCAGCGGCTGGCCCGGCGCGAGCACGTCCTGGCCGTCGGCCGCCAGGTCCAGCCTCAGCCGCTCGGGCAGGAACTCCTCGATGCGCAGGGTCATGCCCTGCACCGCCTGGCGCGCGTCCGGGTCGGTGCGGAACTCCACCTGCCAGCGTCCGGTCGGCGCGTCGGCGGGGATCTCCAGCTCGAAGCGGTAGTAGCCCTGCTCGCCCGGCTCCAGCCGGGTCTCGCGGAACACCCGGCCGTCGGGCTGCTTCAGGCGCAGGAACAGCGGCTGCCCACCCGTGGCCGGCGCCGGCAGCAGGCCGCCGTCGCCGTCGCGCAGCAGCGCCGAGACCCGCAGCGTCTCGCCCGGCCGGTACAGGTCGCGGCCGGACCAGGCGAACACGTCGAAATCGGCCTGCGGTCGCCCGCCCACGGCGAACTCGGACAGGTCCAGCGCCGGCTGGTTGAACGGCAGCAGCGACACGTCCTTGCCGCGCCGCGCCACCAGCACGTGGCCGGCGTCCAGGCGGTAGTCCAGCAGGGCATTGCCGTTGCCGTCGGTGGCCGAGCGCAGGATGGCCTGGCCCCTGGCGTCGAGCACGCGCAGCTCCACGCCCTTGAGCGGGGCGCCGTCGCGCAGCGAAGCGGTGTGCACGTACAGCGCGTCGCGGTAGGCACGCGCGTGCAGGCCGACGTCGCTGACCGTGAAGAAGGTGGTGTCGTACTGGTCGGAGAACTGTCCGACCCGGCGCAGCACCGCGAAGTACAGGCCCGGCGCCTGCAGCTGGGCGATGTCCTGCACCGGCAGGTAGTTGAGCACGCGCTCGTTGCGCTCGCCCGGCAGCACGAAGCGGTTGAGGTAGACCGGCTCGGTCAGCTCGCGCAGCGGGGTGCGGTCGCCATAGTCGGCGTCCAGCTCCCAGCCGCCGCGGCGGCCGCCGCGCTGGAACAGGGCGAAGAAGCGCGGCAGCGCATCCTCGCGCACGCGCAGGAACTCCACGTCCACCTCGTCCACGTTCACCGACACCACCGGCAGGCCGCGGCTCTCGCGCGCCGGCAGCACGCTGCCCTGCGAGGCGAAGCCCACCGCCGGCTCCAGCTCGCCGGTGTGCACGGTCCTGCGGACGGGCTGTTCGAAGGTGCTGCCGTCGGCCGCCAGCAGGCCGGCGCCGATGGTCACGGTGTAGTCGCGCGCCGGCTCGACGAAGGGCAGGCGCAGGATGCGCGCGTCCTCCGACAGCGACCAGCCGGCCCCGCCCTCCACCGCCGGCTCCACCGCCAGCAGGCGGTCGAAGTCCTGGGTGCCGACCAGCGGCCGGGAGAACTCCAGGGCGAGGGTCAGGCGGCCTTCGTGCATGTCCGGCCAGGCGCGGACCAGGGCGAAGCCTTCGACCTCGCCGCGCTGCGCCTCCAGCTTCTCGCCACCCGGCTCGGGCAGCTGCCCGCCCGGATCGCGGCCGCAGCCGGCCGCCACCAGCACCACCAGGCCGAGCACGGCCGCCATGCGGCGCATCCAGCCCCGTCGCTCCTTCCGTTCCGCCCGCATCGGCGCGCTCTCCTGCTTCGACGCGGCGAGTATAGGGACTGCCGTGTCCGGCCGGCAGGCGCGCGCTTGGCCTATTGCGGGCGCGCGTGCGACAGCGCGCCGGCGACCGCCTGGAACAGGCGGTGCATGTCCAGCGGCCGCGGCAGGCGCTGCAGCGGCAGTTCCGCCGGCACCAGCGCCGGGTCGAACGGCGCCGCCCCATCCTCGATGACGATGGCCGGGCCGCGGTAGCCGGACTCGTACATGGTGGCCAGTAGCGCCGCGGCCGGGAACAGGGCGATGCCGCTGTCCACGATCACCAGGTCCGGTGCACCGGCCTCGGCCCAGCGGCGCAGCGCGGCGGCGCCGTCGGCGGCCAGGTCCGGCCGGTAGCCCTGGCTGGCCAGGGCGTTGCCGACCAGCGACAGCCGCGCGCCCTCGCGGAACACCAGCAGGATGCGCTCGCCGTGGCCGGCCACGGCCCCGGCCGCCGCGGCCGGTTCGACCTGCTCCGGTTCCTCCTCCGGCACCGCCGGCAGCCACAGCTCGAAGCAGGTGCCCTCGCCCGGCCGGCTGGACACCTCGATGCGCCCGCCGGCGCTCTCGACGATGCGCTTGCACGAGACCAGGCCCAGGCCGGTGCCGTCGGGCTTGGTGGTGAAGAACGGGGTGAACAGCTGCCGCAGCGTCTCCTCGCCCATGCCCACGCCGGTGTCGCGCACCGACAGCACCACCTCCTGGCCGCGCGCCTCGGCCGCCAGCTCCAGCACCCCGCCCTGCGGCATGGCGTGGATGGCGTTCAGGCACAGGTTGAGCAGGCTCTGCTGCAGCTCGGTGTAATTGGCGCGCAGCGCCAGCTCCGGATCGGCCACCCGCACCTCCAGCTGCACGGTGCGCGGCAGGCTGCCCTTGATCAGCAGCTCCACGGCGTGGAACAGGTCGGCCACGCGGAAGCGCTCGCTGCTGCGACGGGAGCCGCGCACGAACGAGAGCATGGACTCGGCCATCTCGTGGCCGCGACGGCCGCATTCGGCCACCACCGCGGCCAGCTGGTGCAGGCGCGGGTCGTCGCTGCGCTGGGCGATCAGCTCCGGCACGATCAGCAGCGGCTGCAGGATGTTGCGCAGGTCGTGGCTCAGGCCCGCGGCCAGCAGCGCCAGGCTCTCCAGGCGCTGGGTGCGCATCAGCTCGTGCTCGGCACGCTGGCGCTCCTCCTCGGTGCGTGCCTCGCGCAGCGCGCGTTCCACGGCCGCCGGCAGGCGCGCGGCGCTGTGCTTGAGGATGTAGTCGTTGGCGCCCTCGCGCAGCGCCGCCACCGCCACGTCCTCGCCCATCGTGCCGGACACGTACACGAACGGCAGGTTGGGATTGTGCGCGCGGACGATGCGCAGGGCCTCGTGCCCGGAGAAGCCGGGCATGCTCAGGTCCGACAGCACGATGTCGGGACGGAACTCGGCCAGCGCCCGGCGCAGGCCGGCCTCGTCCTCGACCCGCATGTAGTCGGCGACCAGGCCGGCCTCCTCCAGCTGCAGCTGCAGCAGCTCGGCGTCCTCGGGCGAGTCCTCGACGAACAGGACACGCACCCGGCCTTCGCGGCTTATGGCGCGCAGGGGCATGGCTCAGCCTTCCCGCGAGGGCGCCTCGTTGACCAGCGCCCAGAACTGGCCCAGGGTCTTGACCGCCTCGAAGAACTGCTGGATGTCCACGGGCTTGACCACGTAGGCGTTGACCCCGAGGTCCCAGCTGCGCGCCAGGTCACTCTCCTCGCGGGACGAGGACAGGATCACCACCGGCATCCGCCGCAGCTTCTCGTCGGCCCGGATCCGCTGCAGCACCTCCAGCCCGTCCATGCGCGGCATCTTGATGTCCAGCAGCAGCACCGCCGGCACCTCGTCGGGCCGGTCGGCGAAGCGTCCCTTGCGGTACAGGTACTCCAGCACCTCCACTCCGTCCTCCACGTGCACGATGGGATTGGCGAGGTTGGCCTCGCGCAGCGCGTCGATGGCCATTTCGGCGTCGGCGGGGCTGTCTTCGGCCAGCAGGATGGTCCGGATCGCGCTCATGTGCCAGGGCTCCCCAGGGTGTTGGTCGAATCCTGCCCCGGAGGCAGGATGAAATGGAAGGTGGCGCCGCGGTCGGGCTCGGATTCGGCCCAGATCCGGCCGCCGTGGCGGGCCAGGACCCGGCGCACGCTGGCCAGGCCGATGCCGGTGCCGGGGAACTCGCTGGCCTTGTGCAGCCGCTGGAACACCCCGAACAGCTTGCCGGCGTAGGCCATGTCGAAGCCCACACCGTTGTCGCGGACGCTGAAGTGGTGCTGGCCGTCCGGCATCCGTTCGTAGCCGACCTCGATCACCGCCGGGTCGCGTCCGGCCGAGTACTTGACCGCATTGCCCAGCAGGTTCAGCCACACCTGCCGCATCATGTTCTCGTCGGCCACCACCACCGGCAGCGGCGCGATGTGCCACTCGACGCGGCCGGGCTGCCGGCCTTCCGCCTCGGCTTCGGCGCGGCGACCCGAATCCAGCACCGCGCGCGTCTCCTCGGCCAGCGACTGCATGTCCACCGGTTGCAGCTTGAGCGCGTGCCGGCCCAGGCGCGAATACACCAGCAGGTCGTCGATCAGCGCCGACATGCGGCGGGCCGAATCGCCGATCACCTCCAGGTAGTGCCGCGCCTTGTCGTCCAGGCTGGCGCCCAGGTGCTGGGCCAGCTTGTCCGAGAAGCCGGCCACGTGGCGCAGCGGCGCGCGCAGGTCGTGCGAGACCGAGTAGCTGAACGCCTCCAGTTCGCGGTTGACCTCCGAGACCTGCTCCACCTTGCCCTCCAGTTGCCGGTTCAGCTCGGCGATGCGCGCCTGCGCGGCCTTCTGCACGGTGATGTCGCTGACCGTCATCAGCACCACGTCGTCGTCGCGGTCCGGCAGCTGCATGCGCCGGGCGTTGACCATCATGGTCCGCACCTGGCCGTCCACGGTGCGCTGGATGTGCTCGTAGTCCCACAGTTCGCGGCCGCGGGTCAACACGTCCGACAGGCGCTGGCGGATCATCGGGTCGCGCCAGGCATCGCCGATCTCCTCCAGGGCCACGCTGCGGTCCCAGGTGCGGCCGGGATCGCCACCGTACAGCTCGGCGAAGGCCGGGTTGTGCATCACCACCCGCAGCTGCCCGTCCAGCACCACGATCGGCTCGCGCACCGTCGCCAGCACCGCGCGGGCACGCTCGCTGGCCTTGGACAGCCGGCGCTCGGACTGCATCCGGTAGCGTTCCTGGCGGTGCAGCAGGTAGATCACCAGCCCCATCAGCAGCAGCTGCACCAGCAGCGCGCCCAGGCCCAGCCAGCGCACCCGCCAGCGCTGCCACTCCGCGTAGCGGGCCCGTTCGCTGAGCATCGCCGCCTCGTTGCCGATGAACTCCTGCAGCAGCTCGCGGATCTGGTAGCGGCCGTAGAGCTGGTCCACCAGCGCCACCTTCTCCGGGTCGTCCACGCCCATGGCCAGGGCGCGGGCGCCCTCGATGCGGCGCTGGAACAGGGTCTCCAGGCGCCCGGCCAGGCGCATCTGCTCGGGATTGTCGCGGGTGAGCGCGACCAGGCGCTCCAGGGCCGGGCCGACCTCGGCGATGGCCTCCTCCAGGCGCCGGTGCAGCTCCGGGTTGCCGGGACTGAGCCCCACGGCCATGCCCAGCGAGTCCACGCGGCGGATCGTCGCCTCCACCTCGCGGGCGGCGGCCTGGACCTCATGGGTGTGCCGGACCCATTCCTGGGCCGCCTGGCTCTCCGTGGTCCACTGCCGGATCAGCAGGTACGGGACCAGCAGGATCAGGATGACGGCCGAGACCAGCAGCGGCAGCCGCCAGCGGGCAATGAAGTCTTCCAGCGCACCTTCCCGCAAAACGGCCTCCTCCCCTCGGGCTTCGTCCCCGGCCACGCCGGCGCCCCGGCGCCGGCGTGCTGCCCGGTTAAGCATTGCGAAGCAGGCGATAGAAAAACGTGAAGGCCGGCTCAAGGAGCCGGCCTCCGGAAGGAATCTGGTGGGCGGTGTAGGGATCGAACCTACGACCCTTGCCGTGTGAAGGCAATGCTCTACCGCTGAGCTAACCGCCCTTGTGGGCTGCACCAGTGGTGCAGGCCGCGCATGTTAAATGCGCGTGGGCGTCCGGTCAATCCTCCCCGCGAAAATTTTTCGCCTCAGCGCGACTTGCTGCTCCGCAGCCGCCGGATCCGGGGTGGCGGCGCGAAGGCGTCGGCGCGCGCCTCGGCCCAGAAGGCGCGGAACACGGCGTGGTCCGGGACGCCGTGCAGCAGCTCTCCCGGCTCCAGGAAGCGGTACAGGGCGGCCAGGGAGCGGATTTCCACCGGCGAGACCCGGCGCAGGATGTGCTCCGGGCCCAGTTCGGAAGGGTGTTCCAGCCCGGCCGCGCACAGCAGGTCGCGCAGCGCGCGCAGGGTGCTGTCGTGGTAGCGCCAGACCCGCACCGCCTTGTCCTCCGGGTCCAGGTTGCGCCAACGGCGTGGATCCTGGGTGGCGATGCCGGTCGGACAGCGGTCGGTGTGGCAGCTCAGCGACTGGATGCAGCCCAGGGCGAACATGAAGGCGCGGCCGGCGTTGCACCAGTCCGCGCCCATGGCCAGGGTGCGGGCGATGTCGAAGGCCGAGGTGATGCGCCCGGCCGCGGCCAGGCGGATGCGCCCGCGCAGGTCCAGCCCGACCAGGGTGTTGTGCACCAGCATCAGCGCCTCGTGCATGGGCACGCCGATGTGGTCCATGAACTCGGCCGGCGCCGCGCCGGTGCCGCCCTCGGCACCGTCCACCACGATGAAGTCCGGCAGCAGCGCCGGCTCGGCCCGCCCGTGCTCGTGCATGGCCTTGGCGATGCCGAACCATTCCCAGGGATGGCCGATGGCCAGCTTGAAGCCCACCGGCTTGCCGCCGGACAGCTCGCGCAGGCGCGCCACGAAGCGCAGCAGGCCCAGCGGCGTGTCGAAGGCCGAGTGCCGGGCCGGCGACACGCAGTCCACGCCCACCGGCACGCCGCGGGTGGCGGCGATCTCGGCGCTGACCTTGGCCGCCGGCAGCACCCCGCCGTGGCCGGGCTTGGCGCCCTGGGAGAGCTTGATCTCGATCATCCGCACCTGCGGCCGCGCGGCCTGCCCGGCGAAGCGTTCCGGGTCGAAGCGCCCCTCCGCGTCGCGGCAGCCGAAGTAGCCCGAACCCAGCTCCCAGACCAGGTCGCCGCCGTGCTCCAGGTGGTAGGGCGAGATCGCGCCCTCGCCGGTGTCGTGGTAGAAGCCGCCCAGGCGCGCGCCGCGGTTGAGCGCGCGGATGGCGTTGGCCGACAGCGCGCCGAAGCTCATGGCCGAGATGTTGAACACGCTGGCCGCGTACGGCTGCGTGGTCGCCTCCCCGCCCACCTGCACGCGGAAGTCGTGCTCGTCGATCCGGGTCGGCGCCAGCGAATGGTTGATCCATTCGTAGTCGGCGGCGTAGGTGTCCTGCAGGGTGCCGAACGGCACCACGTCCATCACCCCCTTGGCGCGCCGGTACACCAGGGCGCGCTGCTGGCGCGAGAACGGCGCCTCCTCGGTGTCTGCCTCGATGAAGTACTGGCGGATCTCCGGGCCGATCGTCTCCAGTCCGTAGCGGAAGTGGGCCAGGATCGGATAGTTGCGGCGCAGGGTGCTGCGCCGCTGCAGCAGGTCCCAGCTGCCCAGCAGCACCAGCGCCGCGCCGGCGCCGGCGCCCCACCACCACGCCGGCCAGCGCAGCGCCAGCGGCACGGCGACCAGCAGCAGCGCCCAGCTGCCCAGATAGGCCAGGTAGCGGCTCATTCCCTCTCCTCCGGTGCGGAACCGGGCCAGTCTAGCCGGCCGCCCGCACGCGGCGGACGCGGTGCCGCGCTCCCTACTCCCCGGGCGCGGACGGCTGCAGGCCGACCAGGCCCGGCCCCAGCACGGTGGCGGTGGTGGCGCGGCCGGTGCTGGCGTTGCGGATGCGCACCGTGTCGCCGGCGGCACCGTCCTCCAGCGCGGTACCGGCCACCGCCACCTGGAAGCCGCTGCCGGTGCCGACGATGCGCACCGGCTGGCCGCGCCGCACCGCGACCGGCGCCTGCAGCAGCGAGCGCCGCAGCGGCTGGCCCGGGCGCAGCGACCGCCGCGCCGTGCGGCCTTCCGCGTCGGCGACTGCCAACAGCAGGTCGGGCACCGCGGCCAGGTCCTGTCCGGCCAGCGCGAGCATGCCGGCCTGCAGCGGCTGGCCGGCGGCCACCGCCTCGCGCACGACCACACCGGCCACCTGCGCCTGCACCCGGACCACGAGCCGGCCCTCGCCGCCCGTGCCCGGGCAGCGCGCCAGCACCTGCAGCCGGTCGAAACGGCCCTCCGCCGGGACGTCCTCCACCACCTCGACACGCCAGGGCATCGGGCAGTCCGGCAGCCGCCGCACCGCCGGCAGCACCGCCACCTCGATCCGCGCGTCGCGTGCCCCCAGGGCCCGCGCGCGCGCCTCCGCCCAGGCCCGCGCCACCTGCGCGGCCTGTGCCTGCGGCGTGGCCGCGGCGGCCTGTGCCGCGGCCACGCCCGGCAGCAGCCAGGCCAGCAGGCACAGGCCGGCGACGGCGCGCTTCGGAAGGCGGCGGGTGGACATGGCGCACAGGGTAGCCTCCAGCCTGCGCGCGGGACGCTCAGGATCTTTTTAGATTCCGCCCCCTGCCCAGGCCCCCGCCTACCATGCGAGCGCCCGGCCGTGGCCGCCGCCCGGCCGCAACAGGAACCGCAACAGCATGGGTATCAATCTCGGACAGGCGCTGGGCCTGCACCCGGCGGCACTGAAACTGCGCGGCGAGCGCGCCCAGGTCCTGGCCTCCAACCTGGCCAACGAGAGCACGCCCGGCTACCAGGCGCGCGACATCGACTTCCGCGCCCGCCTGGCCGAGGCGGCCCTGGGCATGGCCGAACCGCTGCTGCAGCCCTTCACCTCCGACGCGGTGCTCTACCGCGTCCCCAGCCGTCCGTCGCAGGACGGCAACACGGTCGAGCTTGGCATCGAGCAGGCCGAGTTCGCCCAGAACGCACTGGATTTCCAGACCAGCCTCACCTTCCTCAACCTGAGGATCCGGGGCCTGGCCGCGGCGATCCAGGGCAACGGATAAGCACGATGAGCCTGAAGCAGAGCGTGGAGATCGCCGGTTCGGCCATGGCGGCCCAGACCGTGCGCATGAACACCATCGCCAGCAACCTGGCCAACGCCAATACCGCCGGCACCGCCGACAGCGCCTACCAGGCGCGCAAGCCGGTGTTCGCGGCGGTGTTCAACGGCATCGGCGCGCGCGTGCAGGTGCTGGACGTGGTCACCACCCAGGACCCGCTGGAAGCCCGCTACGAGCCGGGCAACCCGCTGGCCGACGGGGACGGGATGGTCTACTACTCCAACGTCAACCCGGTGGAGGAGATGGCGGACATGCTCGCCGCCTCCCGCGCCTACGCCACCAACGTGGAGGTGCTGGCCCGCCTGAACAGCATGCAGCAGGCGGTCCTCAAGCTGGGAGAAGGCGCATGACCGCGGTCGACAACAGCCTGCTGGCCGGCGCCGCCACCCCCGCCGCCGGCGGCGCGGTCGCCGCCAACGGCCGCGGCGCCTCCGACCTGTTCATGACCCTCCTGCTGGCGCAGATCCGCAACCAGGATCCGCTCGCGCCGATGGAGAGCAAGGACTTCGTCAACCAGTTCGCCTCGATGACCCAGGTCGAGACGATGCAGACCCTGGCCAGCCTGACCAGCACCGCGGCGGCGCTGCAGGAAAGCATGCTGGTGGTGAACCTGGGCGCGCAGGTGGGCAGCGAACTGATGGTCGCCGCCGGCGCGGTCGACCTCGACGGCGAGCCGGTCGCCGGCGCCTTCGTGCTCGGCACCGGCAGCGCCGACGCGGCCGTGGTCCTGACCGGCGCCGACGGTGCCGTGCACCGCCTGTCGCTGGGCGCGCACGACGCCGGCACGGTGCGCTTCAGCATCGATCCGCAGGCGCTGGGCCTGGCGCCCGGGCGCTACACGCTGCGGATCGATACCGGCAACGGCGAGACCCCGGTCGCGGAGATCCAGGGCCGCCTGCTCGGCGTGCGCCTGGACGCGCAGGGCCGGGTCGTGCTCGACGTGGCCGGCGTCGGCGAGGTCGGCACCGGCGACATTTCCCGCTTCCTGGGCCGCGCCGGCGGCACCCAGGCCACGTCCCTGCAAGGAGCCTGACGGTCCATGGCATTCAACATCGCACTGAGCGGCCTGAACGCGGTCACCGGCCAGCTCGACCAGATCAGCAACAACATCGCCAACAACGGCACCTACGGCTTCAAGTCCGGCCGCGCCAACTTCGCCGCGGCCTATTCCCAGGGCCAGCCGGGTGGCGTGTACATCGGCTCGACCACCCAGTCGCTGGGCATCGGCGGCAACGTGCTGGCCACCGGCCGCGGCCTCGACGCGGCCATCCAGGGCCGCGGCTTCTTCGTCTCCCGCGACAGCAGCGGCGCGTTGGTGTATTCGCGCCTGGGCATGTTCGGCGTGGACAAGGACGGCTTCGTGGTCGACGCGCTCGACCGCCGCGTGCAGGGCTACAGCAACGCCTCCGGCGGCACCCTCGGCGACCTGAGCGTGCCCACCGAGGCCATGCCCGCGGAGGCCAGCACCAGCCTGCGCTACGCCGGCAACATGTCCGCCGACTGGCAGCCGCCGGCCGCCGCCTTCGACATGGCCGACGCCACCACCTACAACGGCGTGCAGGTGTCCAGCGTGTACGACTCGCTGGGCCGCCAGCACACCCTGAGCCAGTACTTCGTGCGCGGCGCCGGCAACGAGGTCACCGTCTACTACGCCCTGGATGGCGTGCTGCTGGACGACGGCACCGGCCCGGTCACCTCCACCCTGCAGTTCGGCCCGACCGGCCAGCTGCTGGCGCCGGCCGGCGCGGTGGCGCTGGACCTGGGCACCCCCACCGGCGCCGAACCGCTGCAGGTGGCGGTCAACTACACCGGCAGCACCTTCTTCGGCGGCGACTTCACCACCACCACCAACCGCGCCGACGGCAACCCGCCGGGCACGGTGGTCGAAGTCACCCTGGCCGAGGACGGCAGCATCCAGGTGCAGTACAGCAACGGCAGGCTGCTGGAGGCCGGCCGCCTGGCCCTGGCCGTGTTCCCCAACGAGGACGGCCTGACCCCGGTGGACGGCACCTCCTGGAAGCCCAACCCGAGCACCGGCGAGCCGATCTACGGCCAGGCCGGCGCGGGCGTGATCGGCTCCCTGGCGGTGGCCTCGCTGGAGGCCTCCAACGTGGACATGGCCACCGAGCTGGTGAACCTGATGACCGCCCAGCAGAGCTACCAGGCCAACTCCAAGGTGCTGACCACCGAGAGCGAGATGGTCCGCTCCCTGATGCAGGCGCTGTAAGCCGGCGATGGACACCTTCCTCTACACCGCCGTCAGCGGCGCGGACTACACCCGGCGTTCGCTGGCGGTGCGCGCCAACAACCTGGCCAACGCGCAGACCACCGGCTTCCGCGCCGACATGGCGGTGGCCGAACACCTGGAGGTGGCCGGCTACGGCTACGACTCGCGCCGCCAGGCCGGCATCACCGGCACCTTCGTGGACCAGGCCCGCGGCCGCCTCAACGAGACCGGGCGCAGCCTGGACGTGGCCATCCAGGGCGACGGCTACTTCGTGGTCGAGGCCGCGGACGGCCCGGCCTACACCCGCGCCGGCCACTTCCAGCTGGACGGCGAAGGCAACCTCACCCTTGGCGGCCGCCCGGTCCTGGGCCAGGGCGGCCCGATCGCGCTGCCGCCGCACCAGGCGGTAACCATCGGCGCCGACGGCACCGTCTCGGTGCGGCCGCAGGACGGCGGCGAGCTGCAGGTGGTCGACCGCCTGCTGCTGGTGCTGCCGGAGCCGGCCGACCTGGTCAAGCGCCCCGACGGCCTGCTCGGCACCCGCAGCGGCATCCAGTACGGGCCCGACGAGCGCGTGCGCGTGGCCGCCGGGCACCTGGAGGGCAGCAACGTCTCGGCGGTGGAGGAAATGATCCGGACCATGGAGCTGAGCCGCACCTTCGAAATGCAGATGCGGCTGTTCCAGGCCGCCGACGAAATGGCCCAGACGGGCGACCGCCTGATCCGCGGCTGACCCGCCCCATCCCCCGAGGAACGCCATGAACCCCGCACTGTGGATCAGCAAGACCGGCCTGCAGGCCCAGGAAGCGCGCCTGCAGACCATCGCCAACAACCTGGCCAACGTGAACACGGTCGGCTTCAAGCGCGACCGCGCCACCTTCGAGGACCTGTTCTACCGGGTCGAGCAGCAGCCCGGCGCCCAGCTCAGCGACGCGGCCCTGGCCGGCGGCGTGCAGGTCGGCAACGGCACGCGCCTGGTCGGCACGCAGAAGGTGTTCACCGCCGGCAACCTGCAGACCACCGGCGGCGAACTGGACGTGGCCATCATCGGCAACGGCTTCCTGCAGGTGGAGCTGCCCGACGGCGAGATCGGCTACACCCGCGCCGGCCAGCTGCGCCTGGACCAGGACGGCAACCTGACCAACGCCCAGGGCCTGCCGCTGGTGCCGGCCATCACCATCCCGGCCAACGCCACCGGCATCAGCATCGGCGAGAACGGCGTGGTCACCGTCACCACCACCGACTCCACCAACCCCGTGGAGGTGGGCCAGCTGCTGCTGGCCGGCTTCGTCAACCCGGCCGGTCTGCTGGCCATCGGCGACAACCTGTACCGCGAGACCGTGGCCAGCGGCGCGCCGATCGAGGCCGCGCCCGGCCAGGAAGGCCTCGGCACGCTCAAGCAGCGCGCCCTGGAAGGCTCCAACGTGCAGGCGGTGGAGGAGATGGTGGAGATGATCGCCGCCCAGCGCACCTACGAGATGAACACCAAGGTGCTCAGCGCGGCGGACAACATGATGCAGCAGCTGGCGCAGGCGGCACGCTGATGCGCGCGGCCGCTCCCCTGCTGTGGCTGGCCGTGGCCGCGTGCGCGGGCTGCGCCACCCTGCGCGGCGAGGTGGCCATGCCCGCCGCCGCCGACGGCATGCCCGAGCTGGCGCTGGAGGTGCCGCAGGGCCGGTCCGGCGGCCTCTACGTGCCCGGTACGCTGCGCGCGCTCACCGCCGACGACCGTGCCTGGCGGGTGGGCGACGTGCTGACCGTGGTCCTGCAGGAGTCCACCCAGGCCAGCAACCGCAGCGGCACCACGATCAGCAAGGAGTCCAGCGTGGAAATGGGCGCCGGGCGTCTGTTCGGCTCGGACGCGGACCTGGACACCAACCTGGGCCTGAGCCGCGGCAGCAGCGGCTCCGGCGCCACCACCCAGGCCGCCACCCTGTCCGGCTCGATCACCGTGGTCGTGCAGAAGGTGCTGCCCAACGGCCTGCTCCAGGTGGACGGGCAGAAGAGCCTGGCGCTCAACCAGGGCGTGGAGACGGTGCGCCTGCGCGGCTACGTACGCCCGGCCGACATCGCCACCGGCAACGTGGTGTCCTCGCAACGCGTGGCCAATGCCCGGATCCAGTACTCCGGGCGCGGTCCGGTCGCCAGCGCGGCCCGCAGCGGCTGGCTGGCGCGCTTCTTCAACCATCCGTTGATGCCGCTGTGAACCGTCCCCGTCCCACCGCCTTCCCGCCCCTGACGGCGGCGCCTGCCGCCTGCCGCCGGCTGGTGCTGTTGCTGGCGCTGTCGCTGGCCGCGCTGCCGGCGGCCGCGCAGCGCATCGGCAGCCTGGTCGACGTGGAGGGCATCCGCGAGAACCAGCTGGTCGGCTACGGCATCGTGGTCGGCCTGGACGGCACCGGCGACGGCACCCAGGCCCGCTACACCAGCCAGTCGGTGCGCAACATGCTCGAGCAGTACGGCGTGCGCCTGCCCGAAGGCGCCTCGGTGCGCGCGCGCAACACCGCCGCGGTGATGGTCAGCGCCTCCTTCCCGCCCGGCTACCGGCGCGGCCAGACCATCGACGTGACCGTGTCCTCGCTGGGCGACGCCAAGAGCCTGCGCGGCGGCACCCTGCTGCTGACGCCACTGCGTGGCGCCGACGGCCAGGTCTATGCGCTGGCCCAGGGCAACGTGGTCGTGCCCGGGATCAGCGCGCAGGGCCGCAGCGGCTCCAGCGTCACCGTCAACACGCCCACCGCCGGGCGCATCCCCAACGGCGCGACCATCGAGCAGGTGATCCCCTCGGACTTCGCCACCGCGCCGGTGATCCGCCTCAACCTGCGCCGCCCCGACTTCCAGACCGCCGACACCATCACCCGCGCGCTCAACCGCGAGCTGGGGCCGGGCATGGCCCACTCCCTGGACGCCACCGCGGTGGAGGTGCAGGCCCCGGCCGACCCGCGCGAGCGGGTGGCCTTCGTCGCCCGCATCAGCGCCATCGACATCGACGCCGGCGAGGGGCCGCCGAAGGTGGTGTTCAATTCGCGCACCGGCACCGTGGTCATCTCGCGCGAGGTCCGGGTGCGGCCCGTGGCGGTCTCGCACGGCTCGCTGCGGGTGAGCATCGGCGAGGGCTTCGACGTCAGCCAGCCCGGCGCCTTCTCCGGCGGCCGCACCGTGGTGGCGCCGCGCTCGGACGTGCAGGTCGAAAGCGAGGTGCCGCGCACCTTCCACTGGGAGGGCGGCGCCAGCCTGCAGGAGATCGTGGACACGATCAACGGCATCGGCGCCAGCCCCGACGACCTGATGGCGATCCTGCAGGCACTGGACGAGGCCGGCGCCCTGACCGGCGAGCTGGTGGTGATCTGATGCTGCCCGTGTACGTGCCTTCCCCCATCCTTCCCCCCGCGGCCACGGCCGGCGACGCCGCTCCCACCCCCGCGGCGTCCGCCGACGCGCGCATGGTCGAGGCCGCCGTGCAGTTCGAGGGCGTGTTCGTGGCGCAGATGCTGCGCGCCATGCGCCAGGCCGCCGAGGCCTTCGGCGGCCCGGGCGACGACCGGCAGGGCGCCCTGCTCGACCATGCCCTCACCCTCGTGGCCGAGGACATCGCCCGCCAGCGTGCCTTCGGCATCGCCGACCTGGTGCTGGCGCAGCTGGCCACCCCGCCCGCCGGCCAGGACGCCGCCCCGAACGCCTCCGGAGCTTCCGCATGAAGATCAGCTACATCGGCCTGTCCGGGCTGCTCGCCACGCAGTCCAGCATGGACACCTCGGCCCGCAACATCGCCAACCTGCTGACCCCCGGCTACACCCGCCAGGGCACGGTGCTGGCCTCGCGCGCCGCCGGCGGCGTCGACGTGGCCCGGCTGGTCCGCTACGAGGACCGCTACAAGAGCCAGCAGCTGTGGAACAGCACCGCGCGCGAGGGCGTCTACGCGGCGATGGAGCCCTACTTCTCCCAGCTCGAGGAGGTCATGGGCCTGGAGGAAGGCAGCGTCAAGGGCGGCATCGACGCCTTCTTCGCCGCACTCAACGAGGTGAGCACCGGCCCGACCTCGATCCCGCTGCGCCAGCAGGTGCTGTCCGCCGCCGAGGGCCTGGTCACCCGCTTCGACGCCCTGCGCGACACCCTGTACGGGCAGCTCGACGCGGTGCGCCAGCAGGCCGCCACCAGCGCCGCGCAGGTCAGCGACCTGAGCGCCACCGTGGCCGCGCTCAACGAGCGCATCGCCGAGCTGACCGCCGCCGGCGGCGTGCCCTCGGAGCTGATCGACCAGCGCGACCGCGCCCTGCTGGAGCTGGCCCGGCTGGCCGAGATCCGCGTTGCCGAACAGCCCGACGGCATGGTGGACGTGACCCTGGCCCAGGGCACGCCTCTGGTGCGCGGCAAGCTGGCCGCGCGCGCCGAAACGGTCGCCAACGCCGACGGCACCTTCGGGCTGAAGCTGAGCATGGGTGCGGCGGAGTTCCCGCTCGACGCCACCCGGGCCGGCGGTTCGATCGGCGGCCTGGCGGCCTACGCCGGCCAGGTGCTGCTGCCGCAGCTGGAATACACCCACACCCTGGCCGCCGAGCTGGCCGGCCGGATCAACGCCGCGCTGACCTCGGGCTACGGCACCGACGGCCAGCCGGGCCAGCCGCTGTTCCTGGTCGACGCCGCCACCGGCCGCCTGTCGCTGAACCCGGCGGTGGACCAGGTCAATCTGGGCTTCTCCTCCGCTCCCGGCGAACCGGGCAACACCGACAACCTGGCCGCACTGATCGACGTGCGCCTGCAGCCCTTCGTCCTGCCGGGCCTGGGCCAGGTCACGGTGGGCGACGCCTACACCATCATGGTCGGCAAGCTCGGCTCCGACAGCCAGAACAACGCCGCCTCGCTCGAGACCGCCGCCACCCTGCGCAGCCAGGCCGAACTGGACCTGCTGTCGGTCACCGGCGTCAACAGCGAGGAAGAGGCGGTGCGCATGTCCGAGCTGCTGCAGGCCTACCAGGCCAACATGAAGGTCATCTCGGTGGCCAACCGCATCTTCGACACCCTGATCGAGGCGTTCTAAGGAGCATCCATGCGCATCTCCAGCGCCCACCTGACCACCACCCTGCAGGGCACCCTGAGCGGCAACAACGAGCGCCTGGCGAAGCTGACCGAACAGATCGCCGCCGGCCGCCGCGTCACCCGCCCGTCCGACGACCCGATCGCCAGCGTGCGCCTGCGCATGATCGAGCGCGACGGCGTGCTGCTGGAGCAGTACCGGCAGAACATCAGCACCCTGACCATCAGGCTGGAGCGCAACGAATCGCAGCTCGGCGGCATGGTGGACACGATGATGTCCGCCGGCGACCTGCTGGTGTGGGCGCTGGACGGCGCCAGCTCCACCGCCGACCTCAACGCCATGGCCACCACCCTGCGCAGCCTGCGCGACACCCTGCTGGCCTCCGCCAACGCGCTGGACACCGAGGGCAACCACATGTTCTCGGGCACGGCCACCGCCACCGCGCCGATCGCCGTGGACGACACCCAGCCGCCGGGCATGCGCTACAGCTTCGCCGGCAACGACAAGCGCCAGCTGGTGGTGGTGGGCAACGGCATCACCCAGGCCGCCAACGTCAGCGTCGGCGAGGTGGCCGAGGTGCTCAACCGGCTCGATGCCGCGCTGGCGGTGCTGGAGGACCCGGCCGCCGACTCGAGCAACCCGGCCATGCGCACGGTGCTGCAGGCGGCCGTGGACGCGCTGGACGTCGGCCGGGACGCGCTGACCGCGAAGATGGCGCAGATGGGCGGTGCCCGCAACACGCTGCGCCTGCTGGACGACACCCACGCGGCCATGCAGGTGGGCAACGCCACCGCCGCCGAGCAGGTCGGCGGCCTGGACATGGCCGAGGCCTACGAGCGCCTGGCGCGCTACACCGTCGCCATCCAGTCCACCTACCAGGTGTACAGCCGGATCATGCAGCTGAATCCGTTCGAGATGCTGTGACCGCCGGATGAGCGTACGCCTGCACCCGTCGTCGCCGGGCATCGAGCAGCGCGGGATCGGTTCGCCCGCGCGCGTCGGCGCGCCGGCCGCGCCCGTGGCCGCCTCGGCCACCCGGCCGCGGCAGGAGGAAACCGCGCCCGCGGACACCGGCTGGTATGCCGGCCTGGCCGCGCGCCAGGCCCGACTGAACCGCGAGGCCACGGGCACCCAGCAGGCGCTGGCCTGGCTGGACACCCTGCTGCCGCGGCTGCGCGACCTGGCCCGGCGCCTGGGCATCGGCAATGGCGACGGCGCCGCGCCGGCGGCGCTGGCCGAGAGCCTGGATCGGCTGCGCGCGTGCTGGGAACGCCGCCACGCCGAAAGCGCCGGCACCCTGGATGCCGACCTGGAGCACTTTCCCGCCGGCGACGCCCGCCAGTCGTTCCGCATCCGCGGCTTCGACCTGGCCGCGCTCGCCGCGCCCGAGGCCGAGACCCTGGTCTTCCATCCGCGCGGCGTGGGCCGGCGCGCCCGGGTCGTGGTGCTGGCCCAGGGCGACCTGCCGGAGGAGCGCGTGCGCCGGCTCGGCGCGGCCCTGGCCCCCGACGGCATCCGGGTGCGCGCCGACGAGTCCGGCCAGCTGCTGTTCTCGATACCGGAGTCGGACTGGCCGGCGCTGCGCGAGCAGCTGCTGGTGCAGGGCGGCGGCCGGCGCTTCCCCGCCGGCTGGCCCGGCCGGGTGGTGGCCGAGGCGCTGCCGGGTGCGATCGATCCGGCGCAGTGGTCGGTGGACGATGCCGGTGCCCGCCAGCAGGCCTTCAAGCAGGCCAGCGCCGCGCTGATCCGCGCCGAGCACGCGCGCAACGACCTGGCCACGCGCCTGGCCGAGGCCGGCACGCGCATCCGGGAGGAGCGCGGGCGCACCGATCCGGAGCGGATGCGCCAGGCGGCCGACGCCTTCGCCTCCGGCCTGGCCGGGGAAACCGGCTTCCGCCGCCTGGCCACCGCCGGCGCCTGCCTGCGCGGCCTGGGCCGCCAGCGCGTGGCCTCGGTGCTCGGCGGCTGAGCGCCGGCCGGATCAGCCGCGCGGCAGCAGCACCGACACCTCGGTGCCCTCGCCCAGGCGGCTGGCCACGGTGACCTCGCCGCCGTGGCGCTCGATCACGCAGCGGACGAAGGCCAGGCCCAGGCCCACGCCGGCGTCCGTGCCGCCGGTGGTGGCCGCCGCGTTGCCGGCCTGGAAGAACGGATCGAACAGGTGCGGCAGGTCCGCCTCGGCGATGCCCACGCCCTGGTCGATGATCCGCAGCAGCAGCCGCCCGTCCCCGGCGGTACGCAGCCAGGCCGCCACCTCGGTGCCCGGCCCGGAGTACTTGATCGCGTTGTCGAGCAGGTTGGCCACCGCGCGCACCAGCATGGCCTGGTTGCCCTGGATCCACGGGTCGCGCACGTCGCCGACCGGGCCGACCAGCCGCACCGAACGCTGCTCGGCCGCCAGCCACATCTGGTCCACCGCCTCGGCCACCACGTCCTCGAGGTTGACCGGGACGAAGCTGCCGCGGTCCAGGCGCTCGGCCCGCGAGATCTGCAGGAAGTCGCGCGACAGGCGCAGCGAGTAGTCAGCCTGGCGGCGGAGCTCGGCCAGGAAGGTCAGGTCCTCGCCCGGCACGCCGGCGCGCCGTTCGTGCAGCCGCGCCGAACGCTCCTCGATCAGGGCCAGCATCGTGGTCAGCGGGCTGCGCAGGTCGTGGGCGATGTGGCGCAGCGCGGCGCGGTCGCGGCCGGCGTCGCCGGCCTCCGGGTCCACCAGGCACAGCAGGCTGTGGCCGCCGCGGCCCAGGCCCGGCGGCTCGGCCGGGGCCGGGACCCGCAGCCACTGCCAGCTGCGTCCGCCGACCCGCACCTCGCCCATGCTGGAGGCGGCCGCGGGGCCGGTACCCAGCCGCGCGATCTCCACCGGCGCGCCACTGCCGTCACCGCAGGCCGCCACCGCCACCCGCCGTGCCTGGCGGTTCTGCGCCACCACCCGGCCCTGGCCATCGAACAGGAACGCCGGGTAGTCCAGCCCGTTGAGCGTGCGCAGGTAGCGGCGCTGCCAGGCCCGGCCGCAGGCGCGCCCGCGACGGGCCAGGCGCTGCAGGCACACGGCCAGCGCGGCCCCGGCCAGCCCGCAGGCGAAGGCCAGCACCGCCACGCCCAGGCACATCCAGGCCGGCACCGCGGAGGCGCCCGGCACCAGCGCCATCAGTGCGCCCAGGCTCCCCGCCGGCCCCGGCACCACCGCGGCGGCGGCGGACAGGCACGCGGCACGGTGCCCGGCCCGGCGCCAGGGCATCCGGGCGTGCATCCCCCCCATCCCGGTCATGCGTACTGGCGTGCCAGGCGCGCCCGGGCCGCGGCGTAGCCCGTCTCCTCCGCGCGCGGGGCGCAGGGCAGCTGCTCCAGCCGGTAGCCGTGGTTGTAGACGGTCGAGATGATCAGGCCGTTCTTGGCGCGCAGCTCCAGGGCATTGCGCAGCTTGCTGATGTACGTGGCCAGGGTGGCGTCGTACCTGCGGTCCACCTCGCCCCAGATCTGCCGGATCAGGTCGTCCTTGCGCACGATGCGGCCGACGTTGCGGAACAGGTGCTCGGCCAGGGCGAACTCGCGCGCCGGCAGGTTGACCACCTGCGAGTGCGCGCCCACGGTCAGGCGGGCGCTGCGGCTGGCCAGGTCCAGGGTGTAGTTGCCCACGGTCAGCTGGTGCCCGCGCACGCGCTCGGGGTAGTAGCGGCGCATCTGCGCGCGGACGCGGGCGATCAGCTCGCGCTCGCCGGCCGGCTTGACCAGGTAGTCGTCGGCACCGTTCTCCAGGCCCTCGACGATGCTCTCCTCGCTGTCGCACTGGCTGAGCATGACCACCGGCAGGTTGTCCGGGCGCCGCTCGCGCGCCCAGCGCAGGACCTCGATGCCGCTCTTGCCGGGCACGTCCAGGTCCAGCAGCAGCATGTCCACCTGCTCGGTCTCCAGCATCCGGATGAAGCCGTTGCCTTCGTGGCGGACGATGCTCTTGAAGCCGGCCTTCTCCAGCCACCCGGCCACCGTGATGGCCTGGGCGATGGTGTCTTCGAGAATTGCAACGCGCATGGGGGGAAGGAATCCTTGACTGCGGTACTCGGGCCAAGGAACCTGCCCGGGGTCCGCCACCGGTCCGGCCGGAAGCATGGCCCTCCCCGGTGCCGCCGGAGGCATGCGGTGCGTGCATGGAAGTCCGGGGGGAAGGCGCTCACGGCGGTCGGCTCGACGGAAGCTGGCGGGCACGGTTGCCTGGCGACGCGCTCGTGATCGCCCGCGCGAGCGGATTCTTAAGAACGGAATTTGGAATCTGTGCAACCGCGCACAGCCGCAGCGTGCCGGTTGCACGCAAGCCGCGGCCGCACGCCAAACCCGGCATGCCGGCCATGGTGGTGGATGCGGCGCGGCGGTGCCGGACTCAGCCCAGCGTGCCCACCAGACTGACCTCGCGCCCCTCGGGGATCTCGTTGTACGACAGCACGCTCAGCCCCGGCGCGAACAGCCGCGCGTAGCGGGCCAGGATCGGGCGCAGGCGGGGGATCACCAGCAGCACCGGCGGCAGGCCCTGCTGCTTCATCTGCTCGCGGATGGCCGGCATGTTGAGCTGCAGCTGGGTCAGCACGTTGGGGTCCACCGGGAAGTTGTCCAGGGCGATGCGGCTGCTGGAGCTCTCGGCACTGCCCAGTGCCCCGAGCAGCAGCCCCTCCAGCTCGCTGCCCAGGCCGTAGCCCTGCACCTGCCGCCGCTGCCCGAACAGTTCGGTGACGATCTGCCGGCGCAGCGCGCAGCGTACCTCGGCCGCCAGCAGCACCGGGTCCTTCGTGCCCTCGGCCGCGTCCACCAGGGCCGCGGCGATGCTGCGGATATCCTTCAGCGACACCCGCTCGGCCAGCAGCAAGGCGAACACCCGCCGCAGCTGGGCATGGGTCAGGGCCTTGCCCAGCGCCTCGCCCAGCACCGGCGCCTGCGCCGAGAGCCGCTCGAGCATGGCCGCCACGTCGTCGAAGGTGAACAGCTCGTGCAGGTTGTCGTACATCACCTTGGACAGGTGGGTGGCGATGACCGTGGACACGTCCACCACCTGGTAGCCCAGGCCGAGGGCATGGGCCTTGCGCTCCGGCTCGATCCACACCACCTGCATCTCGTAGGCGGGGTCCACGTCCGGGATCCCGTCCAGCTCGCCGTAGACCTTGGCCGAGGGGATGGCCATCAGCATCCCGGCATGGACCTGCGCCTGGGCCACCACCGTGCCGCCCAGCAGCACCGAGTACTGCGCCGGCGGTTGCGCCAGGTCGGAGCGGGCGGAGATCGGCGGCACCAGGAAGCCCAGCGACTCGGACAGGCTCTGGCGCATGCCGCGCAGGCGCTTGAGCAGCGGCGCCCCCTGGGCCTCGTCGATCAGGCCGATCAGCTTGTACCCCAGCGACACCGACAGGGTCTCCACGTACGGGATGCTGGTCCAGTCCAGCGCGGCCGGCGGCGCGGCTAGCATGGTCGCCTCGACCTCGCGCGCCGGGTCCGGCGCCTCGGTCGTGGGCGCGCCGCGCTGCAGGCGCCAGCCCAGGTAGCCCAACAGGCCGGCGAAGGCCAGGAACAGCAGTGCCGGCATCCCCGGCAGCATCGCCAGCAGCACCAGCAGGCCGGCCGTGCCGTACATCACGTTCGGCGAGGCCAGCAGCTGCTGCCCCACCTGCTGCTCCATGTCGCCGGTGGCGCTGATCCGGGTGACGATGATCGCCGCCGCGGCCGACAGCAGCAGCGCCGGGATCTGTGCCACCAGGCCGTCGCCGATGGTCAGCAGGCCGTACTGGCGGAAGGCGTCGGCGAAGCCCATGCCGTTCATGGCCATGCCGATCAGCAGGCCGCCGACCAAGTTGATAGCCAGGATCAGGATGCCGGCGATGGCGTCGCCGCGGACGAACTTGGAAGCACCGTCCATCGCGCCGTAGAAATCGGCCTCCGCCGCCACCTCCGCGCGGCGCTGCTGGGCCTTCTCCTGGGTGATCAGCCCGGCATTGAGGTCGGCGTCGATGGCCATCTGCTTGCCGGGCAGCGCGTCCAGGGTGAAGCGCGCCGACACTTCGGAGATGCGCTCGGCACCCTTGGTGACCACCACGAAGTTGATGATCATCAGGATGACGAACACCACCAGGCCGACGACGAAGTTGCCGCCGATCACCACGTGGCCGAACGCCTCGATCACCCTGCCCGCCGCATCGGTGCCCTCGTGGCCGTGCAGCAGCACCACCCGGGTCGAGGCCACGTTGAGCATCAGGCGCATCAGCGTGGCGCCGAGGATGATGGTCGGAAACGCGGAGAACTCCAGCGGCCGCTTCACCGACACGCTGACCAGGATCACCACGATGGCCAGGGCGATGTTGAACACGAACAGCGTGTCCAGCACGGCCGGCGGCAGTGGCAGCACCAGCATGGCCAGCATCAGCAGGATGGCCAGCGGCGCGCCGGCCTTGAGCCGGCGCAGCGGGGCGAAGAGGTTCTTGGACGGGTTCATGCCGGATCCGGGAAGGTCAGTTCGGCGGGGATGTCGAGGCGGCTGGGCTGCCGCGGCGGCGTGCGCCGCTCGCCGCGGCGGAAGGCCTTGATCTGCAGCACGTAGATCAGCACCTGGGCGACCGCGTCATACAGGGCGGCCGGGATCTGCTGGTTGACCTGGCTGGTGTGGTAGACGGCGCGGGCCAGCGGCGGCAGGGTCAGCACCTCCACGCCGTGGGCTTCGGCCACCTGGCGGATGAACAGCGCCGACTCGTCCAGGCCCTTGGCCACCACGAACGGCGCCTGCGCGCGCGACTCGTCATACTTCAGCGCCACCGCGTAGTGGGTAGGATTGACCACCACCACGTCGGCAGTGGGCACCGCGCGGCGGATGCCGTGGTGGAGCATGGCCCGGCGCAGCTGGCGCATGCGCTGCTTGACCTCGGGCCGGCCCTCGACCTGCTTGAGCTCCTCCTTGATGTCGCGCTTGCTCATGCGCTGCTCGCGCAGGAACAGCAGCCGCTGCACCGGCACGTCGGCCAGGGCGAAGGCCACCAGCACCGCGCACAGCCACAGCACGGTGTGCACCAGCAGGCGCGCCCCACCGACCAGGGCGTCCTCCAGCGGCACCCCCTGCAGCGCGGCGAAGGCGCGCATGTTGGCGCGGCACAGCCACCAGAGCACGGCCACCACCGCAGCGCTCTTGAGCACCAGCATGGCAGTCTGGGCGTAGTGGCGCGGCTTGAACAGCCGCCCCAGGTTGGCCACCGGGTCCAGCCGGCCGAACTTCGGCCGCAGGTGCACCGGCGCCAGCACCCAGCCGCCGGGGAACAGCGAGGCCAGCACGATGCAGGCCGGCACCGCCGCCAGCGGCAGCAGCATCCTGCCCACCAGCAGCAGGGTGGCCGGGAACAACCGCGAGGCGGCGTCGTCCAGCCCGCCCTGCCCCGCGCCTGGCATGGCCAGCATGAACAGCTGGCGGAAGTCGTCCAGCCAGCCCGGCGCCAGCCACAGGACGGCCAGCACGCAGGCCGCCATGCCGACCGCGGTGCCGACCTCGCGCGAGCGCGCGACCTGCCCCTCCTCGCGCGCCTTGCGCAGCTTTTGGGGGGTGGGCTTCTCGGTCTTGTCCCCGGACTGGCCCTGGCTCATGGCTTCACCGGGACGACGGCCAGCCCGTCGAGCAACCCGACCACATGCAGCAGCATGCGCTGCACGTGGCCGGGCAACGAGGGCACCAGCAGCAGGAGCAGCAGCAGGCCGAACACGATGGTCACCGAGAAGCCCAGGACGAACAGGTTCAGGGTGGGGGCCACGCGGTTGAGCAGGCCGGCGCCGAATTGCACCGCCATGGCGGCGAACACCAGCGGCAGCGCCAGCATCAGCGCCGCGGCGAAGATCCACCCCACGCCCAGGGCCAGGCCCTGCAGGGCCAGCCCGTGCAGGGACACCGCCCCCACCGGCCAGACGTGGAAGCTGCGCGCCGCCACGTGGGTGACCAGCAGGTGCCCGTCCAGGGCGAAGAACAGCAGGACGAAGACCACGTACACCAGCGCGGAGACGGCGTCGCTCGAGGTGCCGCCGACGGGGTCGTTGAGCATGGCCATGGACAGGCCCAGCTGCGTGGAGGCCAGGGTGCCGAACACGGTCAGAGCCGACAGCACCAGGTGGAAGGCCAGCCCGATCATGGCGCCCACCAGCACCTGCTCGAACACCAGCAGCACCCCGTGCAGGGACACCGGGTCCACCTCCGGCGCCGGCGGCAGCGCCGGCTGCACCGCCACCGCCAGCACCAGCGCCAGCAGCAGGCGCGCGCGCACCGGCAGCACCGCCTCGCCGAACACCGGCGCCACCGCCAGTGCCGCGCCGAAGCGGAAGAACGGCCACAGCAGGACGGTGTACACGCCCTGCAGCTGGTGCAGCAACGCCTCCACGCCGCCTACCCCACCATCTGCGCGGCGCGCTGGAAGATCTCCACCGTGTAGTGCATCAACCGGCTGGCCAGCCAGTGGCCGGCCAGCCCGATCATCGCCAGCGTGACCACCAGGCGCGGCAGGAAGCTCATGGTCTGCTCGTTGATCTGGGTCGCCGCCTGGAACAGGCTGACCAGTACGCCGACCAGCAGGCCCGGCACGATCAGCACCAGCACCAGCAGGATGATCAGGCGCAGCGCGTCCATGGCCAGCTCGGCGACGACGTCGGGAGTCATGGCCTCATATCCCCTGCACGCTGGTGACCAGGGTGTTGACCGTCAGCGACCAGCCGTCCACCAGCACGAACAGCAGCAGCTTCAGCGGCAGGGATATCACCAGCGGCGAAAGCATCATCATGCCCATCGACATCAGCAGCGACGCCACCACGATGTCGATCACCAGGAACGGGATGAACAGCATGCAGCCGATCTGGAACGCGGTCTTCAGCTCGCTGAGCACGAACGCGGCGAGCTTGACCACGAACGGCTGCGCCTCGGGCTCCAGGTCGGCCGGCGAGCCGGAGATGGCCGCGATGTGGGCCAGCGTGGCCTTGTCGGTCTGGGCCAGCATGAAGCGCGACAGCGGCACGTTGGCGCGCCGCAGCGCCTCCTGCATGGTGATCTGGTCCTGGTCGTAAGGCACCATGGCCTCGTTCCAGATGCGCTCGCCCACCGGACGCATCACCAGCAGGGTCAGCACCAGGGCCACGCCGGTGACGACCCGCTGCGGCAGCCCCTGCTGCAGGCCCAGCGCCTGCTTGAGCAGCGACAGCACGATCACGTAGCGCAGGAAGCTGGTCATGGTCATCACCAGGGCCGGCAGCAGCCCCAGCAACGTCATCAGGACCAGGATCTGGGTCTTGACCGTGAAGCCCTGCTCGATCGAGCCGGACACCAGCGGCGTGGCCGCCTGCGCGGCCGGCGCCAGCGCCAGCAGGCCGGCCGCCAGCAACGTCCGCGCGCAACGCGGGCTCATGGCGCCAGCGAGCCGAGGTCGTCCAGCTCCACGACCTTCAGTCCGTAGTTGTCCCCGGCCACCACCACCTCGGCGCGGCCGATGGTGGTGCCGTTGACCTTGATCAGCAGCGGTTCGCCCGCCAGGCGGTCCAGCTCCACCACCGAGCCGTGCTCGAGCGCGACCAGCTCCGACAGCGGCAGGGTGGCGCTGCCGACCTCCAGGGTCAGGCGCACCGGGATGCGGCGCAGCAGCTGCAGGGGGGCGCGCGGCGCGGCCTCGGCCTCGGCCTCGGCCGCCTGGCCGGCGATCGCGCCCAGCAGCGCCTCCGGATCGAATTCACGGGTACTCATGGCTTACTCGACAGGCACAAAGGAGGTCAGGCACAGCATCCCGCCCTGCTCGGCGACGCTGGCGCGGTAGAGGTGCACGTCCTCCACCAGCACGTCGGCGCTGCCCACCGGGCGGATCGGCAGGATGTCGCCGGGGCGCAGGCGCAGCAGTTCCTCGAAGGCGATGTCGCGGGCGGCGATGCGCGCGTGCAGGGTCACCCGCAGGCGCCGCTGCAACGGCTGGCCGGCATCGGGGGACGGCGGCAACGGCGGGCGTGCCGGCGCCACGTGGTGGAACAGGTGCGCCAGCCACGCCTCGTCCAGGGCCAGCTCCAGCCGGCCGGACAGGCCCAACGCATCCTCGTGCAGCTCGATCCGGACCAGGCGGCGGCAGGCCCCGAACGGCGTCCCAGCGGCGGCGAAGCCACCCGCGGCACCCCCGGAGCACACCGCCAGCCCGTCGAGGAACTGCGGGAACAGGCTGGCGGCGAAGCGGTGTTCGGTCTCGGTCTCCGGCGCCTCGGCCAGGGTCGCGGCATCGCCCGGGGCGTCGCCGTAGTGGTAGCCCAGCATGGCCAGCAGCAGCGGCCGGTCCAGCCGCACGGCCACCGTGCCGGTGGCGTCCTGGAAGATGCGCCACCGCACGTCGGCCCCGGTGCCGGGCATGCAGGCGGCGATGCCGGCCGCACCGGCGCGGAAGCGCGACCCGCAGCGGCGGTTGAAGCGATGCTGGAGGAACTGGTCCAGGTGCACTGCCAGGCGCTGCAGGAAACCCTCCAGCAGGTGGAACGGGCGCCCCAGGGTGCACGGATCCAGCGGTGCGACGCGCACCGGTGCGTGGCCTGGTTGGAGGCGCGGACGGGCCATGGGGCGGACGGCTGCCAGGATGGATCGGGCCCGCATTGTGGTCGGCCTGTCCCGCCGCTTCCGCGATTCTCAACGCAATCCAAAGACGGAAACGGGCCGCCGGAGACCCGGCGGCCCGCCAGTCCGTCCGGCGGCGGGCGCGCCCGCCGCCGTCCGTGCCGCGGCTTACTGCAGCAGCGACAGGACCATCTGGCTCATCTGCGAGGACTGCTTCAGCATCGAGGTGCTGGCCTGCATCAGGATGCTCTGCGAGGTCATGTTGGCGGTCTCGCGGGCATAGTCCACGTCCATGATCCGACCGCGCGCGTCGGTCGTGTTGGTGATCATGTTCTGCAGGTTGTTGTAGGTGTGGGTCAGGCGGTTCTGGGCCGCACCCAGCTTGGCGCGGGCGGCGCCGATGGCCTTCAGGGCGTCATTCAGCTTGCCGATAGCGGCGGCGGAGTTGGTGGCGCCGTCCAGCTCGCCCGCGTCGTTCATGAAGTTGTCGATCTCACCCAGCTCGGCGGTGATGTCCACCGACATGGTCTCGGCCGCGGTGGCGCCGATCTGGAAGCTCAGCGCGCCGGCCAGCTTGCCACCGGTGGCGAACAGGGCCTCGCCGCCGTAGGTGGTGTTGTTCAGGATGTTGCCCAGTTCGTCGATCAGCGCGGTGTACTCGGCGGCCAGCGCGGCGCGGTCGTCATCGGTGGTGGCGCCGTCGGCGGCCTGGGTGGCCAGGTCCTTCATGCGCAGCACGATGTTGGTGAACTCCTGGAACGCGCCCTCGGCGGTCTGCATCAGCGAGATGCCGTTCTGGGTGTTCTGCGCGGCGACCGTCATGCCGCGGGTCTGGGCCAGCAGGCGGGTGGCGATCTGCAGGCCGGCGGCGTCGTCGGCGGCCGAGTTGATCTTGTAGCCCGTGCCCAGGCGGGTCATCGAGGTGTTGAGGGCGCTCTTGTTGCTGGCCAGGGTGTTCTGGATGTTCAGCACCGAGGCGTTGGTGTGCAGGCTCAGCATCGTGGATGTCCTTTTCTGTCGTCGTTTGGGGAAAGCGTGGGAGCCATCGCCCACGACATGGACAAGACGGCAGCGGATGGAACCGGATTAAATCCCCGCGCGGATTTCTTCGCGTTCCGTGCGCCGCGTCGCGTTTTTGCGCGCGGTGCGGCGGCTCAACCGCCGTACAGCCCCCGCACCTGGGCTGCGACCAGGCGCAGCTTGGCGGCGTAGTCCGGATCGGTGGCGTAGCCGCCGCGCACCAGGCCGGCGGCGAACGCGGCCGCGTCGTCGCCGGCCCCCAGGATGCCGGCGTAGCGCGGGCTGCGCAGCAGGCGCACGTAGTCGTCGAAGGCGCTGGCGTAATCGGCGTAGGCGCGGAAGCGCTGCACCACCGGCAGCAGGCTGCCATCGGCGGCGGCCTCGCGGGTCACGGCCTCGACGCTGGCACCGCGCCAGCCGGCACCGGCCTTGATGCCAAAGAGGTTGTGCGAGCTGCGGCCGTCGCCGGCGCGCGGCGGCTGCCGGCCCCAACCGGATTCCAGCGCCGCGTGCGCGGCCACCAGCGCCGGCGACACGCCCAGCGCCGCGCCGGCGCGGCGGGCCCACGGCGCAATGGACTCCAGGAAGCCGCGGCGCCGGCCCTCGTCGGCGGCCACCGCCGCACCGGTGGCGGCCGGCGCCTGCGACGGCAGGTTCGCGGCCACGACCGCCGGGGCCGACACGGACGCGCGTGCGGTGCCGGTGCCGAAGCCGTTGCGGATGCTGTCGAGGATCTCCGCGCGCAGGCGGGTGTAGGCCGATCCGAAGGCGCCGGCGGACGCGGGGGCCGCCGGCGTGGTGGCGGGTGTGGTCCAGGCGGCGCCGGCGGCACCGCCGATGGCGTCACTCCGGAGCATAGGTATGGCTTTCGCCGTACAGCACCTGGCTCATCGTCTCGTACTGGGAGGCCAGCAGGTTGCCGTTGCGCACGGTCAGCGAGCGGCAACGCACCGCCATGTCGCGCAGCGCCCGGCAGCGCGCCTCCAGCTCGGCGTACTGGTTCGGGGTGAACGGCGAGCCGGAGCCGCCCTGCGCCGCCCGCCCGCACATCAGCCGGGCGATCTCCAGCAGGCGCGGATGCCGTCCCTGCCCCTGGCTCTCCAGGCGGGCCAGGTTCTCGGCGATCGACTCGCTGATGCGCACCATGGCCGCGGTGTCCAGGCGGGTGGCCACGGCGTACTGCTCCTCGAGCATGGCGGCCAGGCTGCGGTAGATCTCCAGTTCCCGGTCGAGGCTGGCGAGCACCTGGTCGAGCATCGTGGCCTGCATGCTCAGTCCTGCTTGCCGTGGTAGCGCAGGATCAGCGTCGCCAGGACGTCGGCATCGAAGCGGATGCGTCCCTCCTGCACGGCGCGTTTGATCTCGGCCACCCGGCTGTCCACCATCGAGCCGGCCTTCAGGGCCGCCTCGGCGGCGCGGATGATTTCCGCGTCCCGTCCCGGCTGCACGCCAGGCGTGCCGGCCGTGGCCGCGGGGGGGGCGGCGTCCTGCGCGGGACGCTCCTGGATGCCGGACTGGGGCACGGCAATGCCCTGCACGGGTGGGGGGAAGACGATCTTCATGGCAGCGACCTTAAGCGAAAACGGGCTGGCAACGGCGAATCCTCAACGGAATCTCGCCTACCCCGCATAGACGGCAGCGGGCGGCCGCCGATTAAATCGTGACCCCGCTCACGGCCCGCCTCCGTGCCGCGCCGGGCCGGGCACGTCGCCGACCATGTCCACGCCCTCGATCAGCCGCTGCGGGCTGAGCGGGACGCCGAACATCCGCCGCACCGCATCGGCGTGGCCGGCGTCCAGGATCATGAACTCGATGCGGCGGTTGACCGCGGCGGTCGGATCCTCCGGGGTCAGCGGCGCGTTGTCGGCCATGCCCACCGACTGCAGCACCGCGGCATCCGGCATCCCGCCCTCCATCAGCAGGGCGCGCGCGGCCAGGGCTCGCTCGCTGGACAGGTGCCAGTTGGAGCGGGCACCGCGCGAATCCCGGTAGGGCACCGCATCGGTATGGCCGACCAGCACGATCGGGTTGCCGACGCCGGCGAACACCCCGCCCAGGCGCCGCAGCAGCTCGCGGAAGCGCTCGTTGGGCACGGCGCTGCCGAGGCGGAACACGCCGCGCCGGTCGGTGTCGTGCAGCATCACCCGCAGGCCCTGGTCGGTGACGGCCAGGCCCAGGTTGTCCTGCAGCCCCGCCTCCACGCCGAGCTGGCGCAGGCGTTCGGCCAGTTGCTCCAGTTCCTCGCGGGATTCGTAGAAGCGCGGCTCGGCGACCTCCTGGCGGGTGTCCTCGCCCAGCGGGGTGGCCGTGGGCACGCGGCCCAGGCCGCGCTCGTCGCGCTCGCCGCCCTCGCCCACCAGCACGCCGGTGCCGCCCTCGTAGGCCATGCTCTGGCCCAGCTTGCGCGCCGCCTCCTCCTCGCGCGTGCTCAGCAGCCACAGCACCAGGAACAGGCACATCAGCGCCAGGCAGAAGTCGGCGAAGGCGACCTTCCAGGTGCCGCCGTGGTCCTCGTCATGGCCGCGCCCCCGCGCGGCGCGCTTGATCACCTCGGCCTCGCCGGCGCGGGACGCGCGGGCGGGGCGCGCCGGCTCGGCGCGGGCGGGTGCAGGCGTGCTCACGCCGTACCCTCCTCCAGGCGCATGATCCAGGACTCCAGCTGCAGGAAGCTGGGCTTGCTGTTGAGCGGCATCAGCCGGCGCCCGGCGTCCAGCGCCAGCAACGGCGGCTTGCCCGCGGCATAGGCCACCAGCACCACCTTGATGCACTCCAGCTCGGCGACCTCGTCCTTCACCACCTGCCCGATCATGTTGCTGAGCGGATCGAGCACGCCGTAGCACAGGAACACGCCGAGGAAGGTGCCGATCATCGCCGCGGCCACCTTGGCCGCGATCTCGCCGGAGGTGGCGCCGTCGGCGACGATGCTCATGGCCATCACCACGCCCAGCACCGCGGCGACGATGCCGAAGCCCGGCATGGCCTCGCCGGTCTTGCGCAGCGACTTGGACGGCTGCTCCAGGTCGCGGTGGATCGCGTCAAGCTCCTGCTCCAGCACGCCCTCCAGCTCGTGCGCGGTGATCCGGCCCAGGGCCATCAGGCGGAAGTTGTCGACGATGAAGGCCAGCACCCGCGGCGAGGCCAGGATCAGCGGGTAGCGCTGGAAGATCGGACTCTGCTGCGGCGCCTCGACGTGCTCGTCCAGGGCCTTGAGGTCGCGGCCCAGCTGCAGCAGTTCGTACATCAGCAGCAGCAACTGCCGCTCCATCTCGTGCTCGGCGCCCGGACGGGCGCGCATGAACACCTTGCGGATCTGCGCGGCCAGCTCGGCCAGCACGTGGCGCGGGTTGCCCAGCACGATCGAGCCCAGCGCGGCGCCGACGATGATCAGGATCTCCACCGGCTGCCAGATCAGGCTGAAGGTGCCGCCCATGATGACGAAGCCGCCGAAGACGGCGCCGAGGACGATGAGGATGCCGAACAACTGTTGCATGGTCGTGGATTCCATCGGAACCGGGCGCGGCCCGGCGTCGGCCCGTCACCGGGCGGTGGGCTGGCCTACTCCTGTTCCAGGACGGCGCGCATCTTGGCCAGGGCCCGCTTGTTGATCTGGCACACCCGCGCCGCGGTCAGGTCCAGCACCTGGGCGATCTCCTCGAGGTTGAGCTCGAACTGGTAGTACAGCTGGATCACCTTCTGCTCGCGCTCGTCCAGGGCCAGCAGCGCCCGCTTGACGCTGGAAGCGTCGATGGCGCGGCGCTCCGGCCCCGGCTGCTGGCCGGCCACGTCGGCGCCCTCGGCCAGCAGCGCGTCGAAGCTGGCGAACTCGCGCGCGCAGTCGTCGTACAGCAGCTGCTCGTACTCCTCGTCACCGATGCCCAGCGCCTGGCACAGCTCGGCGCGGCCCGGGTCGCGGCCCAGCTGCCGGCGCAGGGCGCGCTCGGCGGCGCGCAGGCGGTGCGCGCCCTGCCGCGCGGCGCGCGGGCGCCAGTCCTGGCGGCGCAGCTCGTCGAGGATGGCGCCGCGGATGCGCAGGGCCGCGTAGCTCTCGAAACCGGCGTCCGGCGTGCCGTAGCGGCGCAGGGCCTCGAGCAGGCCCACCAGCCCGACCTGCTCCATGTCGGCGCGGTCCATCACCGTGCCGGCGTGCGAGGACAGCCCGCGCACGGTGCGCCGGACCAGCGGCATGTAGGCGAGCATCCACTCGCGCTCGGAGCGCGGATCGGCCTGGCCGGCGATCGCCTGCAGCTCCGCGTACCGGACCGCGTGCAGGCTCATTCCAGCATCATCCTCGCGACCAGCACCTGGTTGAACGGCATGCGCCCGGCGCCGCCGTACACCTGCACGAACTGGTCGTCCAGCAGCCCGGCGATCTGGTCCACCTGCATCTGGCGCAGCTCGTCGGCGGTGTAGGCCGACAGGGTGCGCAGCGCCACGCTGCGCAGCAGCGGCAGCTGCGCGGTGGTGCGCTTGGCGGCCTCCTTGTCGGCGACGGCGAACACCAGGTCCAGGGCCAGGTAGCGGGGCCGCCCCCGGGCACCGTCGCTGCGGGTCATCACCACCAGCTTGTCCAGGGTCACGTAGTGCTCGCTCGGCACCGGCGCGACCGGGCGCCGGGCAGCCTCCCCCGCCCCGCGGCCGGCGAACGGCCCCCAGCCCGCGTACCAGCCCGCGGCGGCCGCGGCGCCGAGCAGGACCAGCACGCCAGCCAGGGCGATGGCCAAGGTCTTCTTGCTCATCGCGTCATGCTCCGATCGTGTTCACGCGGCGCAGGGCCGCGGCAAAGCGGGAATAGGCCTCCTCCGAATCGCCCAGGGCCCGGCCCGGGCGCGCCGGCTGCTGCGGCTCGCCGCGCTCCTGGCGGCCCTGGCCGTGCGCGTCGCCGTGGCGCTGCTGCCCGACCTGCACGCTCACCTCGGTGAACTGGCGGCCGGCCAGGTCCTGGCGCAGGCCCTCGGCGATGCCCTGCAGCTGCCGCGCCACCTCGTCGTGGCTGGCGCTCAGGTGCACGCGCAGTACGCCGGCCTCGTGGCGGACCTCCAGCTGCACGGTGCCGGCCATGTGCGGCTCGAGCCGGATCACCGCCTGCTGCACGCCCTGCTGGAGGCGGGCCTGGATGTGCCCACCGAGCAGTTCCAGCAGGGCCGCGGGATCGCCGCGTCCGGCCTGGTGCGGGACGCCGGCGTGGGCCACGGCGGCCGCCGGCGTGGCCGGCGCCGCGTTGTTCCATGCGGCGGCCGCGGGCACGCCCTCGGGCAGCGCGCCACGCAGGCCGGCGCCGCCGGTGGCCTCGGCCGCGGGAGCCCGGGCGTTGGCTTCGGCCGTGGCGGCGGCCTGCCCCGCCCCATCCACGGGCGTGGACGGGGACCCCTGCGGCGCGTGTGGCGCGGCGGCCGGGACGGAATAGGAGGCGACGGCTGCCACGGGGGGGGACTTGGCAGCCGGCGCCGGTTGGGCCGGAGCGGCGATTGGGGGGATCGCACCGGCCGCAACTGGGGAAACGGGGATGCCGGCAGGCAGTGCCTGCGGCCAGACATGGAGGCGCGCACCCGGCACGGCGGGGGCGCCGACCTCTTCGGCCACGGCGAACAGCTGCGCGCGCAGCAACCGCGTGGCCGCATCCTTCTGGTCGACGGTGGCCGCCGGCAACGGCGCTTCCGCGGCCACGTCCGCCGCCGGCACGCCGGCCATGCCACCGGGGACGGCGGGCACCACCGGCTGGACCACGACGGGGGCGCCTTCCACGGCCTCCGCGGCAGTCGTCTCCCCGGCGGCTTCCGGCGCCGGCGCGGCCGCCTCCAGGCGCGCGCCGAAACCGCACCCGGACGCGGCCGGGGTGGCTTCGGCCGCGGCGGCGCCGGAACCGCTGCCGGGCGCTCCGCCGCACACCGGCGCCGCGCCGATGTTCAGCGGCGCGATCATCGCTTCACGTCCAGCGGCGTGTCGTGCCGCGCGTAGGCCAGCGCCCCGGTGCGGCGCCGGCGCAGGATGGCCATGTCCTCGGCCAGGCGGTGCAGCTGCTCCTCCAGCTCCGCCTGCGAGTCGCGCAGCACGCGCTGGGCCTGCTCGATGCGCTCGCGCAGCGGCGGGGACATCGGCAGCCGCGACGCCTCCTCCAGTGCCTGGCGCAGGAGCCGGTCGGCCTCGGCCACGCCGGCCCAGTCGCAGGCCGCCATCCGCGCGCGCACCAGCTCGGTGGCTTCGCGCAGCTGCAGGGCGATGCGGGCCCGGCTCATGCCGCGCGCGCCTCCAGCGTCCGCCAGGCCTGGCGCAGGGTGTCGGCCAGGCCGGCCACCTCGTCGACCATGCCGGTGTCCATGGCGATCCCGGCCTCGTTGAGGCGCAGGACCATGTACTCGTACAGCCGGGCCAGCTCGCGCACCGGCTCGCCGCCCAGGTCGAAGTCCAGCGAACTCGACAGGGCGGTCAGCAGGTCGATGCACTTGTTGATGCCGTGCCCCTTGGCCTCGTAGCGGCGCGCCTCGATGTGCGCGCGCACGCGCGCCAGCTCGTCCATGAGCCCGTCCATCAGCACCAGCACCAGCTGCACCGGCGAGGCGCTGGCGATCTGGGTGTTCAGCCCGACCGCCTGGTAGCTCCCGTATCCGAACTGGTCCATGGTCGTCTTACTTCTTGCCGGGATCGATCAGGAGGCTGTCGATCAGCGACAGCGTGTATTCCATCTGCCTGTTCAGCGCCTGCACCTGGGTGAACTGCGCCAGGTACCGCTGGTACAGCCGATCGTACTGTTCGCTGATCGCCTGCTCGCGCTTGCTCAACGCTTTTTGAATCGAGTCGACGCTCTCCTGGCGCTTCTTCAGCTGGCCATCGTGGCCCGACAGCCAGCTGTCCATGTACGCGCCGATGGCACCGGTCAGGCCGCCCTTGCCATCGCCCAGCACCGAGGCCAGCGCCTCCGGGTCGCGCTCCAGCGCCGCCAGCAGGCGCCCGGAATCCAGCTGCAGGTTGCCGGTGCGGTCGGCACTGATGCCCAGTGCCAGCAGGCTGGCGCCGCCGAACTGCTGGCGCAGCAGGTCGTCCAGGCGGCGCTGCAGGGCGATCACGCCGGCGTCGCCGGAGAACGCGCCGCCCGGGTCGCCGGCGGCGGCATCGCCGGCACGGGTCAGCGCGGCCAGCGCGTTGCGCAGCGCGTTGTAGGCATCCACGAAGGACCGGACCGAGGCGATGGTCGCCTCGTCGTCGCGGGTGACGACCAGGGTCACGTCGGCGTTGGCGGCGGTGAACTCCAGGGTCACGCCCTGGACGCCGGTGAAGCTGTTGCTGCCCTGCTCGATGCGGGTGCCGCCGGCCCCGCCGAGGAAGAACACGGCATTGCGCGCCTCGGCCAGCTCGGTGGCGCCGTCCAGCGCCGCGGCCAGGCCGGGGTCGCCGAGGGCGGTGGTGTCCAGGGTGATCCTGCCGTCGGCGCCGCCGACGTTGGAGGTGAACACCAGCTGCTGCTGGCCGTTGACCGTCAGGGTCGAGGCGCTGAGCTTGCCGCCGGCGGCCTGGTTGATCGCGCGCGCGATCTCCTGTGCCGACAGCTGGCCGTCGCCGTTGCCGTCGGCCGTGGCCAGGTCCACCTCGAGGCGGGTGCCGTCGGCCAGGGCGATGCCGAGCACGCCGGCGCCGGCTGCGGCGACCGGGGCCAGCGCGCCGCTGGCCAACTGGTGGTTGCTGGCCAGCTGTTGCACGAAGAAGGTGTAGCTGCCCGGGGCCGCGCCCGTGGCCACCGCGGCCTTCGCCAGCGCCGGATCGGACACCCGGGCCGCGTGGGCCACCATGCCGCCGCCCTTGGCGGTGAAACCGTCCAGGGCCTGGCGGAAGGTCTCCAGCGCCTTGCGCAGGTCGGCCAGGCCGGTCTGCGCCCGCCTGGCATTGGCCTTCTGCGCCGCCAGCAGGTCCTTGGCGCCCTGCGCGTACAGGTCGGCGTACGCCTGCGCCATGGCGTGCGGGTAGTTGGAATCGGAGATTTCCATGGATGCGTGCTCCGGACAGTCAGTACGCGGCGGAATAGCGGTTGGCGTGCACCCAGGACTGCAGCGCGAGCTGGTCCTGGCGTTTCTGGTCGGATCGGGCCAGCTCGCGCCCCAGCTCGGCCTGCTTGTCCTGCAGGGTGCGCTGGACGCGCTCGCGGCGCAGGGTCGCCTCCTGCAAAGCGCGGCGGCCGGCCTCCAGTTCCATTTCCTGGCTGGCCAGGGTGCGGCGCTGGGCGGCGATCATGTCCACCAGCGAGGCCTTGTAGTGGGCGCTGTTGCTGGCCATGACCGGGCAGCCGGCGCTCTGCCGGCCGACCTCCTCCAGCAACTGGCGCATGCGGTGCAGGCTGTGGCGCGAGCGCTCCACCAGCGCCTGCCGCCGCGCCTGCTCGGCCTCCAGCCGCTCGACCTCGCGCGCGCGCAGTTCGGCCAGGCGGCGCAGGCTGGCGACGGTGTGCTGCAGGTTCATGCCAGGATCTCCTCCAGCCCGGCCATCGCGTCCTCGATGGAGGAGGCCTCGTCCTTGCCCTGGCGCAGCCAGGCGACCAGGCGCGGGTTGAGCGCCACGGCGCGGTCGGTGGCCGGATCGGCGCCGGGAACGTAACCGCCCAGCGGGATCAGGTCGCGCACCTGGGCGTAGCGGGCCAGCAGGTCCTTCAGCTCGCGCACGCGCTCCAGGTGCGCCTCGTCCACCACCAGGTCCATGCAGCGGCTGACCGAGCGCAGCACGTCGATCGAGGGATAGTGGCCCTGCGCTGCGAGCTGGCGGGACAGCATGATGTGGCCGTCGAGGATGGCGCGGGCGGTGTCCACCACCGGGTCCTGCTCGTCGTCGCCTTCGGCCAGCACGGTGTAGATGGCGCTCATGCTGCCCTCGCCCTCGCCGTTGCCGGCGCTTTCCACCAGCTGCGGCAGCAGGCCGAACACCGAGGGCGGGTAGCCGCGCGTGGCCGGGGGCTCGCCCAGGGCCAGGGCGATCTCGCGCTGGGCCATGGCGTAACGGGTCAGCGAGTCCACCAGCAGCAGCACATGCTCGCCGGCGTCGCGGAAGTGCGCGGCGATGGCGTGGCACAGCTCGGTGGCCATCAGCCGCATCATCGGCGACTCGTCGGCCGGCGCGACCACCACCACCGCCTTGCGCAGGCCCTCCGGGCCCAGCGAGCGCTCGATGAACTCGCGCACCTCGCGGCCGCGCTCGCCGATCAGGCCGACCACCACCACCGAGGCGGTGGTCTGGCGGGTGATCATGCCCAGCAGCACGCTCTTGCCCACGCCACTGCCGGCGAACAGGCCCACGCGCTGGCCGCGGCCCAGGGTCAGGGCGCCGTTGATCGCGCGCACGCCCACGTCCAGCACGCCGCGCACAGGGCGCTTGCGCAACGGGTTCACCCGCGGCGGATGCAGGTCCAGCGGGGCGTTGCCGCCCAGCGGGCCGAGCCCGTCGATCGGCTCGCCCAGGCCGTCGATGACCCGGCCGCGCCAGGACGGGCCGATCATCAGCGGCTGCTCGTCCTGCTCGGCCAGCACGCGCGCACCGGCGACCAGGCCGGAGGGCTTGCGGAACGGCATCAGGAAGCAGGTCTGCTCGCGGAAGCCGACCACGCGCGCGGCCAGCCACTGGCCGGAAGTGGTCTCGATCCGCACCCGCTGCCCGGTCTCGAAGGCGTAGCCGGAGGCCTCCAGCAGCAGCCCGGACACCCCGACCAGGCGCCCGACCGGACGCGCGACCGGGACCTCGCCCAGGGTGATGGCGGGCAGCGTCATGCTCATGGCGCCGGCGCGGGGCTGGCCTCGCCCGCCTGGCTGACCAGCGTGCGCAGCTGCTCCAGGCACGCGGCCAGACGCTGGCCGCAGCCGGCGTCCAGCTCGCGCGCGCCGGCACGGATGCGGCACTCGCCCGGCGGCAGGCGCTCGTCCGGCACCAGCTGCCAGCGCTGCACCTGCTCGGGTGCGGCGGCGCCGATGCGACGGTATTCCTCGGGATTGAGCCGGACCTCGACCCCGGTGACCTCCACCGGCAGCCCGGCCAGGGCTTCCTCGACGAACTGCAGCAGCCGCTCCGGCCGTGCCTCCAGCTCGCCACGCACCACCTGGCGGGCCACCTGTTCCACCAGCGGCACCAGCTGCTGGCGCAGGCCCTGGCGGTGCTGTTCCTGCAGCTCGGACAGGCCGGCCATCAGCGCCTGCACCGGTTCGGACAGCGCCTTCAGGCCCTCGGCCACGAGAGTGCGGGCGCGCTCGACCCCGGCCTGCTGGCCGGCGGCATAGCCTTCGGCGTGCCCCTGCGCATAGCCTTCCAGGCGCGCCTGCTCCAGCTGCTCGGGAGAAGGCTGCGCGGCCTGCTCTTCGAGCAGCGCCTGCATGCCTTCCGCGCCCGCCAGCGCGCGCACCCGCGCCAGCGGCGGGAAGCTGTAGCGGCGGTACGGCAGCGCCGGGCTCACTCGACCACCTCCTCGGCGAACAGCTGCAGCTGGATCTCGCCGGCCTCGGCCATGTCGCGCACCTGCTCCATGATCTCGCGGCGCGCCTGGTCGATCCGGCTCATCGGCATCGGGCCGGTGCGCCTGCACAGGTCCTCGAAGGCCTGCACCTGGCGGCGCGGCAGCTGCCGCACCAGCGCCTCCCGCAGCGACGAATCGGTGCCCTTGAGGGCCACCGCCCAGCGCTCGAACGGTACCGCGCCGACGATCGCGGCCAGGGTCTCGTCGCTCTGGTAGGCCAGCAGGTCGATCGAGTACACGCGGTCCTCGATCTGCGCGGTGGCGTCGGGATCGTGCTCGCGCAGCACCTCGATCAGCTCGGCACGGTTGACCGGCAGGCGGTTGATGATCTCCGCCGCCTGGCGCGGGCCCTCCACGGCCGCGCCCTGGTTGCCCAGGTTCTCCAGGCAGGAATCCACCACGGCCTCCAGGTCCTTCAGCAGCTCGTGGTCGATCTCCTTCAGCCGGGCGATCTGCAGCATCACCCGCTGGCGCTGCGCCTCCGGCAGCGCGGCGATCACCTGGCTGGCCTGCTCGGGCTTGATCAGGGCCAGGAAGATGGCCTGCATGCGCACGTGCTCGCGCGCCAGCCGGTCGGCCAGCCACTGCGGCTGCGCCCATTGCAGGCGTGCCATCTTCGGCCCGATCACGTCGCCGTAGATGGCGTTGAGCACGCTGTTGGCCACCGCGCTGCCCAGCGCCAGGTCCAGCGAGCGCTGCAGGTAGCTGCGCGAGGCGCCGTGCACGCCGCTCTGCTCGCGGTAGGCGTCGAAGAACATCTGCAGGGTCTCCTGCACGGCGTCCACCTTGATGCCGTTGATGCCCGACATCACCCGGGTCACCTCCAGCAGCTCCTCTCGTGACAGGCAGCGCATCACCGCCGCGGCCGCCTCCTCGCCCATGCTCAACAGGGTGATGGCGGCGCGCTCCAGCGGGCTGATCTCCGGGCGCCTGGCCGGGACCAGTTCGGATCCGGCCGGCGGCGCCGTCTCGGCGGGGTTATCCATGCTTGCGAATCCAGGGCTTGATCACTTCGGCCACCCGTTCCGGTGCCTGGGTCGCCAGCACGCGCAGGTGCTCGATCAGCACGTCCGCGTCCGAGCCGACCGGCGGCAGCTTCGGCTCCGGCGGTGCCAGCTCCTGCGCCGGCACCGGTTCGGCGACCAGGGTCCCGCCGCCCGGACCGCCGACCAGCGCCGGCTGGGCGGCCGGCGGCTGCGGCGCGAACTGGCGCAGGATCGCCAGCAGCGGCCGCACCACGAGGAAGAAGGCCAGCAGCGCCAGCAGCGTGTAGCCGGCCCACGGCATGGCCACGACCAGGGTCTCCGGGTCGCGCCACCACGGCGGGCCCAGCCGTTCGGCAGCGGGACGGAAGTCCATGGCCGAGACCACCAGCGCGTCCTGGCGGCCGGCGTCGATGCCGATGCCGCTGCGCAGCACGCCCTCGATGCCGGCGATCTGCTCCGGCGTCCAGCCGGTGCCGGCCGGCGCGGCGGCGTTGTTGAGCACCACCGCCACGCTCAGGCGCTTGAGCCGCACCGGGCTGCGGCGGATCTGCACCACGTTGCGGTCGTAGACGTACTGGCGGGTGATCGCGTTCTTCTGCGAGCGCGGCCCCTCCTGGCCCTCGCCGCCGGCGGTGCCGACCACCGGCACCGGGCGGTTGGACAGCGAGCCGGGCACGCCCAGCGGCATGACGCCGGTGTCGTTCTCCTCGCGGGTGGCCTCCTGGGTCACGCGCGGGGCCTCGCCGAACTGCTCGTGGGTCTCCTCGATGCGGTCCTGGTCCACCTCCACCGCCACCGAGGCGCGGAAGTTGCCCTCGCCCAGGGTGGGACCGAGCAGGTCGTGGATGTTGCGCAGGGTCTCCTCGCGCACGCGGGTGGCCAGCTCGCCGTTGTCGCCGCCGTGCGGGCTGGCCGGATCCACGCCCGCCGACAGGTAGTTGCCGGCCTGGTCCACCACCGACACGCGCGCCGGGTCGAGGTTGGCCACGCTGCCGGAGACCAGGGCGATGATCGCGGCCACCTGCTCGCGGTTGAGGCGGCGGCCCGGCTTGAGGTTGAGCACCACCGAGGCCGAGCTCTTGTCGCCGTCGCTGAGGATGAAGGAGGAGGACTTGGCCAGGGACAGGTGCACGCGCGCCGACTGCACCGGCTCCAGAGTCGTGATGCTCTGCACCAGCTCGCCTTCCAGGCCGCGGCGGAAGCGCACGTCCTGGACGAACTGGCTCACGCCCAGCGGGTCCTTCTGGTCCACCACCTCCAGGCCGTCGGGCAGGCGCGCGACCACGCCCTTGGCGGCCAGCAGCATGCGCACCTGGCCCAGCCGCGAATCCGGCACCAGCACCTGGCCGCTGTCCGGATGCAGCCGGTACGGGATGCCCTCGGCGTCGAGCACCGCCATCACGTCGGCGGCGGCGACGTTCTCCTGGGCGCCGAACAGCGGCCGGTAGCGCGAGTCGGCGTGGCGCAGGTACATCATCGCCAGCGCGGTCAGCGCCAGCGCCAGCAGCACCAAGGGCAGCAGGCGCGCCAGGCCGGCGGAGGACGGCAGGGGCAGCGCGGCGGGACGCCAGCGCTCCAGCATGGGCTTGAGGCGTTCGATCACGGCGCGGGCGCCCGGTCAGACGTTCGTCTTCATGAGGTCGTCGAACGCCGCCATGACCTTGTTGCGCACCTGGATCAGCATCGAGAACGACAGGCTGGCCTCCTGGCTGGCGAGCATGGCCCCGACGATGTCGTCGCTGGCACCGGTCTCGACCGCCTCGGCCTGGCGCGCGGCCTCGTGCTGGGCCGCGTCCACCCGCAGCAGGGCCTGCCGGAACATGTCGCCGAAGCCGCCGGCGCCGTCCGGGGCCGGCGCCGGCGGCAGCTCGCCCGGCTGCAACGTCGCCAGCGTCGCCAGGGGCGGCAGGGAAGGCAGGTTCGTCAGTGCATCCATGGGCAGGACGGACTCTTCTTCGGATCGGGCGGCATTGTGTCCAGCCGCCCCCGGCGCCGCGCCGATTCTGAAAGGAATCTCTACGTGCCCCGCGGCGGCCGCACGGAGGCGCCCGCCCCGCCCGCGACCCGCGCGGGCCCGCCCCCTGCATCGGCGCCCGCCGCCGGTGGCACAATGCGCGCACCGCCACGCGCCCGGGTGGTGAAACTGGCAGACACAGGGGACTTAAAATCCCCCGGCCGCGAGGCCATGCGGGTTCGAGCCCCGCCCCGGGCACCAGCCGGCGCGCCGCTGCGCGCCGTTGCTAGAATCCGCACGCCCGCCCGTGCCGGGCATCCACGTGGAGCACCATGCGCGCCAGGATCGAGGATGTCGCCGCCGCCGCGGGCGTGTCGATGAAAACCGTCTCGCGTGTGTTCAACCGCGAGCCGAACGTACGCGAGGAAACCCGCCTCAAGGTCGAGGAGGCGGCGCGCCGCCTCCGCTACCGGCCCAACCCGTCCGCACGCAGCCTGGCCGGGCGCCGCTCGTACCTGATCTCGCTGCTGTACGACAACCCCTCCTCCAACTACGTGATGGAGATCATCGAGGGCGTGCTGGCGGCCTGCGAGCAGGCCCACTACGGCCTGACCCTGCGCCCGGTGGATTTCGGCCGGCGGGGCCACGTCGAGGCGGTGGAATCGCTGGTCATGCAGTACCGGCCCGACGGCCTGGTGCTGACCCCGCCGCTGACCGACGACGCCCCGCTGCTGCGCCGCCTGCGCGAGCTGGGCGTGCGCTACGCCACCATCTCGGCCAAGCGCGACAGCAGCGGCATCGGCGTGACCCTGGACGAACGCGCCGCGGTGGCGGACATGATGGCCCACGTCATCGCCCTGGGGCACCGCCGCATCGGCCACATCACCGGCCACCGCAGCCACGGGGGCCGCGCCTGGCGCCTGGCCGGCTACCTGGACGGGCTGCGCCGCGCCGGGATCGAGCCGGACCCGGAGCTGGTGGTCGAGGGCGAGTTCTCGTTCGAATCCGGCATCGCCGGCGCGCGCCGGCTGCTGGACCTGGACGATCCGCCCACCGCGATCTTCGGCGCCAACGACGACACCGCCTGCGGCGTGCTGTACGAGGCCGCCGCCCGCGGCCTGCGCGTGCCCGAGCAGCTGTCGGTGTTCGGTTTCGACGACACGCCGATGTCGCGCCGGGTGTGGCCGAGCCTGAGCACGGTGCGCCAGCCCAGCCGCGAGATGGGCCGCATCGCCGCCCAGCAGCTGATCGCCGCCATCAGCGGCGGCAGCGCGCAGGTCGTGCGCGTGCCCTACCAGCTGCAGATCCGCCATTCCACCGCCCCCGCACCGCCGCGCTGAGCCTGGCGCGGAAACGGCAAAGGGCCCGCCGGAGCGGGCCCTTTCCGCGTCTGCCGCGGCGGTCGCCGGGCAAAACAGAACCCCGTCGCCGGGGTTCTGTCGTGGCCCCGCCGATGCCGGCGGGCCGGGAAACTGGAGCGGGAAACGAGGCTCGAACTCGCGACCTCAACCTTGGCAAGGTTGCGCTCTACCAACTGAGCTATTCCCGCTTGGGTGTCCATTGTAGCGGTTCTTCCCGCGCTTTGCAGCAGCTCCGCCACCCTGTCCCGCGGCCCCGGGGGACAGCGGCGCCCACGCCGGACACCGCGTGGGCGCGCAATTATGCCGGCACCCGTGGCGCTTGTGAATACGTGCCCGCCCCACGGCCGCGGCAGTGGCAGCGGCCGCTGTTGACCCGATCGGGACACTGGCGTAAACCGGCGCCAACGATCCTCGCCGCCGTGCCGGCGATGGTGCCGGCACACAGCCTGCCGCAGGGAGGCCGCCATGGCCCGTTCCGCCCGTTTCGCCACCGTGCTCGTGGCCGCGCTGCTGCCGGCCGTGGCCGGGGGCGCCGAACCACCGCAACCGGATCCGCCGGGCGCGGTCGCACCGGGCCTGCCCGAACCGGCCCCGCCGCCGGTCTGGATCCGCGGCCCGTTCTCGGTGCAGGGACCGGTCCCGCCCGAAGGCCCCTAGGGGGATGCCTGCCTTGTCGGCCAGCCGGCCCACGGCGCCGAGCCGTGCACGGCCGCCGCCGACTGCACCAGGCCGCCGATCGGCGGCAGCTACGCGTACTGTGCGCCGGACGATGCAGTGGCCGGGGACCATCCGGGCACGTGCTGGTACCGCCCCGGCCCCGCGCCGGGCGACGGGTACTGCCTGCGTGGCGTCCGGCCCGGCACCCGGACCCTGTACACGCCCACGGTCAACGCGACGGCCTTCTGGAGCCCCGCCCGCTGGCGCGTGGTCACCTGCGAGAACCTGGCCCCACCCTTCGCGGACGCCGACGGCGAAACCCGGCCCGCCTGTGCCAACGGCCTGTCGGTGGAGGGGCAGCACAAGCGCACGCGCTACGGCACGCCGGCGCGGTTCCCGTGAGGCAGCGCCAGCGCATGAAAAAAGCCCCTGCCTCGCGGCAGGGGCTTTCCGGTTTTGGAGGCCTGGGTCGGAATTGAACCGGCGTACGCGGATTTGCAGTCCGCTGCATAACCACTCTGCCACCAGGCCGTCGGTTCCGTACCCCCGGCAGTCTAGCGCCTTGGGGCCCGACAAAACAAAACCCCGTCGCCGGGGTCTTGTTCCGGTTCCCGTCTGGCGCCTTCACGCCACCGGGAACACGAGGAAATTGGAGCGGGAAACGAGGCTCGAACTCGCGACCTCAACCTTGGCAAGGTTGCGCTCTACCAACTGAGCTATTCCCGCTTGGGAGATGCGTATTCTAAGGGTCTTCACGTGCCTGTCAACACCCGCGGCTCACTCCTTCCCCGCCTTGCGCGCGCCGGCCGTGCGCGATGCGGCGGCGGCCTCGTCGGCGCGCAGCGCCGGCCAGGCCGCGTACAGGTACTGGCCGCCGGACCACAGGGTCAGCAGCGCGGCGATGGCCAGCAGCCAGTCGCCGACGTGGAAGACGAACTCGCCCAGCCAGATGCCGGTGGGCGCGCGGTTGGGGCTGACCGAATACAGCAGGCAGGACAGCGCGACCATCTGCGCGGTGGTCTTGATCTTGCCGATCATGGCCACCTTCACCGTGGCGCGCTGGCCGATCTCGGCCATCCATTCGCGCAGCGCCGAGACCGCGATCTCGCGGCCGACGATCACCGCCGCCCAGAACGCCATCCACGGCGTGGGATGGCCCTGCACGATCAGGAACAGGGCCACGGCGACCATCATCTTGTCGGCCACCGGGTCCAAGAAGGCACCGAAGGCCGAGTGCTGCTGGTAGCGGCGCGCCCACCAGCCATCCAGCCAGTCGGTCACCGCGGCCAGGATGAACACGCCGGCGGCGGCGAAGTTGGTCCAGCGGTACGGCAGGTAGAAGACCAGCACCAGCACCGGGATCATCACGATCCGGGCCAGGGTCAGCCAAGTGGGAAAGGTCAACTTCATCGGTCTTGCGGGTCCGTCGGCCCGGGGGGTGGCTCGAGCCCATGCAGGTTAGCGTAGATGCGCGCCGCGAGGGCGGCGTTGATGCCCTCCACCCGCGCGATCTCCTCCTCGCCGGCGGCCTTCAGGCCGGCCAGGCCGCCGAAATGGCGCAGCAGCGCGGCGCGGCGGCGCGGGCCGATGCCAGGGATGTCCTCCAGCCGGCTGCTGGTGCGCGCCTTCTGCCGCTTGGCGCGGTGGCCGGTGATGGCGAAACGGTGCGCCTCGTCGCGCACCTGCTGGATGAACTGCAGCGCCGGGGAGGCCGCGCCCGGGTGCAGCTCGCGGCCGTCGGGCAGGACCAGGGTCTCGTCGCCGGGGCGGCGCTGCTCGCCCTTGGACACGCCCACCAGCAGCACCCCCTCCACGCCCAGGTCGGCCAGGGCCTCGCGGGCCTGGGCCAGCTGGCCCGCGCCGCCGTCGATCAGCAGCACGTCCGGCAGCACCGCGTTGGCACCCTCGGCGCCGGCCTCCAGGGCGCGCCGGAAGCGGCGCTCGATCGCCTGGCGCATGGCCGCGTAGTCGTCGCCGGGCTGGATCCCGGTGATGTTGTAGCGCCGGTACTGGTTGCGTACCGGGCCAGCGGCGTCGAACACCACGCACGAAGCCACCGTGGCCTCGCCCAGGGTGTGGCTGATGTCGAAGCACTCGATCCGTGCCGGCGGCTCGGCCAGGCCCAGCAGCTCGCGCAGCGCCTCCACCCGCGCCTGCTGCGCGCTGCGGCTGGCCAGCTCGGTGGCCAGGGCCATCTGCGCGTTGCGCCGTGCCAGGTCCAGGTAGCCGGCACGCTCGCCCCGCACGCTGGTCTTCAGCGCCACCTTGCGCCCGGCGGCCTCCGACAGGGCCATCTCGATCATGGCCGCATCCGGGATCGGCTGGTCGAGGATGATCTCCGGCGGCGGCACCTGCTCGGCGTAGTACTGCGAGACGAATGCGGCCAGCACCTCGCCGGCGCTGTCCTCGCCGTTGGTGCGCGGGAAGAAGGCGCGCGTGCCCAGGTTGCGCCCGTCGCGGAAGGCCAGCAGCAGCACACAGGCGTGGCTGCCCTCCATGGCGCAGGCGATCGCGTCCAGGTTGGCGGCGTGGCCGTCCACGTACTGGCGCGCCTGCATGCCGCGCAGGCTGGCCAGCAGGTCGCGCAGGCGAGCGGCCTCCTCGAACTCCAGGCGTTGCGCCGCCGCCTCCATCGCCGCGGCCAGCTCCTGGCCCAGCTCGTCGCTGCGCCCGTCCAGGAACATCGCCGCGCGGCGCACCGCCTCGGCGTACTCCTCCTGCGGCACCAGGCCCACGCACGGGCCGCTGCAGCGGCCGATCTGGTACTGCAGGCACGGCCGGCTGCGGTTGCGGAACACGCTGTCCTCGCAGCTGCGCAGGCGGAACAGCTTGTGCATCAGGTTGAGCGTCTCGCGCACCGCGCCGGCACTCGGGTACGGGCCGAAATAGCGCCCGGGCACCGAGCGTGGGCCGCGGTGGAAGGCCAGGCGCGGCCAGGTCTCCTGGGTGAGCAGCACGTACGGATAGCTCTTGTCGTCGCGCAGCATCACGTTGTAGCGCGGCGACAGCGACTTGATCAGCTGGTTCTCCAGCAGCAGCGCCTCGGCCTCGGTGCGGGTGACCGTGACCTCCATGCGCGCCACCTGCGCCAGCATGGCCAGGGTGCGCGGCGACTTGGGCGTGTTGTTGAAGTAGCTGGCCACGCGGCGCTTGAGCGCCCCGGCCTTGCCCACGTACAGCAGGCTGCCGTCGGCCGCGTACATGCGGTACACGCCCGGCGCGGTGCTCAGCCCGGCGGCGAACGCCTTGCCGTCGAATTGTGGTGCCGCCGCGGCCATCATTCGCCGACCGGCACGTCGCCCAGTTCCCCGCTGGCGATGTCGTAACGGAGGATGCCGTGGGCATCGGCCTCGGCGATCCACACCGCGCCGCCGGCCACGGCCAGGCCGGCCGGGCCGTGCAGGCGCCGCGGCAGCTCCACGGTGGCCAGCTCGCCGCCGCCCAGACGCAGCGTACGCAGGGTGCCGTTGCCGCTGTCGGCGATCCACAGCAGCGGCGCATCGGCGCTCATGGCGATGCCCAGTGGATGCTGCAGGCGCGCGGTGCCGCGCGGCCCGTCGGCGTCGCCGAACTCCCACGGCCCCTGCCCCACCAGGGTCTGGACGACTTCGGTGCGCAACTGCACCGAGCGCACCGCCGAGGACAGCGCGTCGCACACGTAGAGCATGTGCTGGACCGCGGCCAGCGCGGTGGGCTGGGCGAACGCGGCCAGGCGCACGTTGCCGTCGCGCAGGCCCAGCTCGCCGGTGCCGGCGCGCAGGTGCAGCTCGTTGCGGCCCAGGTCGTAGCCCCAGATGCGGTGGTCGCCGCCGCAGGCGATGTACAGCTGGTTGCCGGCCACGGCCAGGCCCAGCGGATGGTGCAGCGGGCAGCCGGTGGCGGCAGCCACCTGTCCCTCCACCGGGTCGCCGGCGCGGCCGTTGCCGCACAGGGTGTCCACCTGGCCGGTGCGCAGGGCGATGCGGCGCACGGCGTGGTTGCCGGTGTCGGCCACGTAGAGGAACTCGCGCTCCAGCGCCAGGCCCTGCGGCCGGTTGAACGCGCTCAGGTCGGCGGTGCCGTCGATCAGGTCGGCCGTGCCCAGGCCGAACTGGCGCAGGACGCGGCCGGCGTGGTTGCACTCGAGGATGCGGTGGTGGCCGGTGTCGGCCACGTACAGGCGGTCGGCGCTGGCCGCCACCGCCGAGGGGAAGCTCAGCGGCAGCTGCGGCTCCGGCATGAGCTCCGGCGCCAGCTGCAGGTCCTCCTCCAGCGGCGGCGGCAGGCCCTCGCACAGGGCCAGCAGGGCGCGGTCCAGGTCGCCGCCCAGGCCGACGATGCGCTCGCGCGCGCGGCCCTCGGCGTCCACCAGCATCAGGGTCGGCCAGGCGGTGATGCCGTAGCGCTGCCAGGCCGCCCAGTCGGCGTCCAGCAGCACCGGGAAGCGCACGCCCTGGCGGCGCAGCAGCTTGATGGCACGCTGCGGCTGGCGCTCGCTGTCGAAGCGCGGCACCTGCACCACCAGGACCTGAACCCGCCCCGGATTGCGGTACAGCCACTGCGCCAGTTCGTCCAGGCGCTGCACGCACCAGGCCGAGGCGGCGTTGACGAAGGCCAGCACCACGGGCCGGCCGCGCAGGTCGTGCAGCGAGCCCTGCGGGGCGTTCAGCCAGGCCAGGCCGGCGGGAAGCTCCTGGATCGGGACGGCGCTCATGCCCCGATTATGCCGGACGCCAGCGTCCGCGCCAGACGCTCCACGGCCGCCCGTGCGGCCGCATCGACCATCCGCCAAACTTCCTCGAACTGGTCCTCGCCGCCGTAGTACGGATCCGGCACCTGCCCGCCCGGCGCCACCCCGGCCCAGTCCAGCAGCAGGGCCACCCGGTCGCGGGCCGCCGGTGGGGCCAGGCGCAGCACGTCGCGCAGGTTGGAGGCGTCGGCGCACAGCAGCCAGTCGAAGTCGTGGAAGTCGCGCGGACGGATCTGGCGGGCGCGCAGGCCGGAGATGTCCACGCCGTGGCGGCGGGCGCAGGCGATGGCACGGCGGTCGGGCGGCTCGCCGGCATGCCAGCCGCCGGTGCCGGCCGAGTCCACCTCCACGCGCCCGGCCAGCGGCGAGGCGGCGATGCGCGCGCGCAGCGCACCCTCGGCCAGCGGCGAGCGGCAGATGTTGCCCAGGCACACCACCAGCAGCCGGGTCATGCCGCGCCCTCCGCACGCAGGCGCGCCTCGGCCTTCTCCAGGTCCTCGGGCGTGTCCACGCCCGGCGGGAACGGCTCCGGGGCCAGGGCCACGGCGATGCGGTGGCCGGCCTCGAGCACGCGCAGCTGCTCCAGCGACTCGATCCGCTCCAGGGTGCCCGGCGGCATCGCCGCGAAGGCGCGCAGGAACCCGGCGCGGTAGGCGTAGATGCCGATGTGGCGCAGCCAGTGCCCGCCCGGCGGCAGGACGGTGCGGTCGCGGGCGAAGGCGTCGCGCGGCCAGGGCAGCGGCGCGCGGCTGAAGTACAGGGCGTCGCCATTGGCCGCGCGCACCAGCTTGACCGTGTTGGGATCGAACAGCATGGCCGCGTCGGCCACCGGCTCGGCCAGGGTGGCCATGGGCGCGCCGCTCCCGGCCAGGGTCCGGGCCACCTGGCGGATACCGCTGGCCGGGGCGAAGGGTTCGTCGCCCTGCAGGTTCACCACCAGGGTGTCGTCATCCCAGCCGGCGATGGTCGAACACTCGGCCAGGCGGTCGGTGCCGGAAGCGTGGTCCGGCGAGGTCATGGCCACGCGCACGCCGGCCACGCCCTGCACCGCCGCGGCCACGCGCCCGTCGTCGGTGGCCAGCCACACCTCGCGCGCGCCCGCGGCCAGGGCGCGCCGGGCCACGTGCAGGACCAGCGGCTGTCCGCCCAGTGGCCGCAGCGGCTTGCCCGGCAGGCGGCTGGCGGCATAGCGCGCCGGGATGGCGACGACGAAATCCGGTTGCGACATGCGTGTTCTCCAGGTGACGGGCCATTGTAGGGACGCCGCCGGCGGCCACGGCGCGCCGGCCTGCCGCTTCTGCCGGCGCGGCGCGCCTACGGGTGCTTCGGCGCCGGTCCCAGGCGCGCCAGCAGGGCCACCCAGAACGCGGCCGGCAATTCGGCCTCCACCGGCACGGTGTAGCAGCGCGCGTCGGCGAAGGCGGCGCACTTGACCGCGTCCTTCTCGGTCATCAGCACCGGCAGGTCGTTGCCGAAGTCCAGGTCCTCCGGGCGGTAGGCATGGTGGTCCGGGAAAGCGTGCGGCACCACCGCCACGCCGTGCGCGCGCAGCGCGTCGAAGAAGCGCTGCGGGTGGCCGATGCCGGCCACCGCGTGCACGCGCCGGCCGGCGAAGGACGAAAGCGGCAGCGGCCGCCCGCCGGCCAGCGGCAGGGCCTGGCTGGACAGCAGGCGCATGGGCCACTCGCCGAAGCCGGTGCCCTCGCCCGTGCCGTGGCCGAGGTTGACCACGCGGAAGTCGCAGCAGCGGCCGCGCTCGACCGGCTCGCGCAGCGGGCCGGCCGGGATCATGCGGCCGTTGCCGTAGCGGCGCACGCCGTCCACCACCTCGATCTCCAGGTCGCGCGCCAGCCGATAGTGCTGCAGGCCGTCGTCGCAGACCACGATGTCGCAGCCGGCCCCGGCCAGGGCGCGCGCGGCGGCCACGCGGTCGCGGTCCACGCGCACCGGCACCGCGGTGCGGCGGGCGATCAGCACCGGCTCGTCACCACCCTCCTGCGGCGGCGTGTCCGGCAGCACCCAGCGCGGACGCCGGTCGCCGCGGCCGTAGCCGCGGCTGGCCACGCCGGGCCGCCAGCCGGCGCGCTTGAGCCGTTCGACCAGGGCGATGGCCAGCGGCGTCTTGCCGGCGCCGCCGGCGGCGAGATTGCCCACCACCACCACCGGCACGTCCACCTCCCGGCTGCGCAGCCAGCCGGAGCGGTACATCCACCGGCGCAGGTCCACCGCGGCGGCATACAGCGGCGCCAGCGCGCGCGCCGGCAGCGGCGGCCGGGCATCGCCGTACCACCAGACCGGCGTGTCGGGAGCTCCCTGGCTCATGGCAGTCCTCGGCTATCCGGAGTTGCGCTCGCGGAACTGCAGGCTGTGCAGGTGCGCGTACAGGCCACCGGCGGCCAGCAGCTCGGCGTGGGTACCCTGCTCGACCAGGCGGCCCTGGTCCAACACCAGCACCTGGTCGGCGTGTTCGATGGTGGACAGGCGGTGGGCGATCACCAGCGTGGTGCGCTCGGGCATGAGCCGCTGCAGCGCGTCCTGCACCAGCCGCTCGGACTCGTTGTCCAGCGCCGCGGTGGCCTCGTCCAGGATCAGGATCGGCGCGTCGCGCAGGATCGCGCGGGCGATGGCCAGGCGCTGGCGCTGGCCGCCGGACAGCAGCGCGCCGTTCTCGCCGATCACCGTGTCCAGGCCCTGCGGCATGCGCTCGATGAACTCCCAGGCGTTGGCCGCCTCGGCCGCGGCGCGGATGGCCCCGCGGTCGGCCTCCGTGCCGTAGGCGATGTTGGCCGCCACGGTGTCGTCGAACAGCATCACCTTCTGCCCGACCAGTGCGATCTGCCGGCGCAGGTCGGCCATGCGGTACTCGCTCAGCGGCACCCCGTCCAGGGTGATGCGGCCGGAGGTCGGCTCGTAGAAGCGCGGCACCAGCCGCACCAGGCTGGTCTTGCCCGAGCCGGAGCGGCCGACGATGGCCGTCACCGTGCCCGGGCGGGCCACGAAGCTGATGTCCTGCAGGGCATGGCCCGGCTGGTCGCGGTAGCGCAGGCTGACATGCTCGAAGGCCAGTTCGCCGCGTGCGCGCGCCAGCGGACGGGTGCCGGTGTCGGCCTCCTCCTCGCTGTCGAGGATGGCGAACAGGCGCTCGGCCGCCGCCACGCCGCGCGAGATCGCGGTCTGCACGCTGGTCACGCGCCGCAGCGAGGGGATGATGGCCATCATCGCCGTCATCAGCATGACGAACTGGCCGGCGTCCAGGCGGCCCTGCAGGGCCTCGCGCGCGGCCACCCACACGATCGCCGCCAGCGCCAGCGCCGCCAGCAGCTGGACCATGGCCGAGGCGCCGGCGCGGGTGCTCTCCACCTTCATGTTCAGGCCGAGGATGCGGTTGGCCAGGCTGGCGTAGCGGTCGGTCTCCAGGCTCTGCGCGCCGTGGATCTTCACGTCCTGCTGCGCGGCCAGCGACTGCTCGGCGCTGGCCGCCATGCGGCCCATGCCGTCCTGGATGCCGCCGCTGATGCGGCGGTAGCGCTTGCCCACGTACCAGACGATCACGCCGATCAGCGGGGTGATCAGCAGCATGGCCAGGGTCACCTTGACGCTGGCCCAGACCATCAGGCCCAGCAGGTAGGCGATGGTCAGGCTGTCGGTGACCAGGGTCTTCAGCGCCTCGGCACTGGCCTGGGTCACCTGCTCGGTGTCGAAGTTCAGGCGGCTGACCATCACCGGCGTGGACTCGGCGTCGAAGTGCGCCGACGGCAGGCGCAGGTACTTGGCCAGCACCTGCTCGCGCAGGTCGCGCACCACGCTGCGGCCGGTGCGGGCCATGCCGTAGTCGGTGACGAAGGTGGCCAGGCTGCGCAGCACGAACAGGCCGACGATGGCCAGCGGCAGGAACACCGCGTCCTCGGCGGTGGGCTGGACGAAGTTGTTGGTCAGCGGCTCCATCAGCCGCACGAAGCTGGCGCCGGCGATGGCCTCCACCGACATGCCGACCAGGGCCGCGCCCAGGAACGGCCAGTACCTGCGGGTGTAGCCGAGCAGGCGGCGGTAGATCGGCCAGACCGGTTGCCGGGGGGTACGACTCAAGGCTGCGGCTCCGGGGCGGTGGCGATGGCGATGCGGCGGAAGCCCAGCTGGGCCAGCGCGTCCTGGACGGTGACCACCGCCTGGTACGGGGTGCGCGCGTCGGCGCGCAGCAGCACCGGCAGCTCGCGGTCGCCGCCGGCAGCCTCGGCGATGGCCTGCTTGACCGCCTCCACATCGGTGCGCAGCACCTCGCGGTCGCCGACGAAGTAGCGCCCGTCGGCGTTGACCAGGATGTTGAGGGTCTGCGGCGGGGCCGGCTGCTGCGGCGAGGCGGTGGGCAGCTGCAGCTGCAGGGTCGAGCGCACGTCGAAGGTGGTGGTGATCACGAAGAAGATGATCAGCACCAGCACCACGTCGATCAGTGGCACCAGGTCGATCGCCGGCTCGTCGTAGGCGCGCTGGTCGCGGATGCGCATGGCCGCCTCAGGAACGTGTGGTCGCCGCCGGGCGCGCGGGCGCGGGCCGGGCCGCCGGCACCGCCCCCGGGGCCGCCGCCCGGGCATCCAGCGCGTCCAGCAGCGCGGTGGCCTGCGCCTCCATCTCGATGACGTAGCCGGCGATGCGGCTGCGGAAGAAGCGGTGGAACACCAGCGAGGGCACGGCCACGATCATGCCCGTGGCGGTGCACACCAGCGCCTTGCCGATGCCGCCGGCCAGCTGGTTCACGTCGCCCAGGCCGTGGTCGAGGATGCCCAGGAACATCTGGATCATGCCGATCACCGTGCCCAGCAGGCCCAGCAGCGGGCCGGCCGAGGCGATGGTGCCCAGCGCGCTCAGGTAGCGCTCCATGCGGAACACCAGGTGGCGGCCGGTGTCCTCCAGGCGCTCGCGGATCACCTCGCGCGGACGGTGGCGCACGTCCAGCGCCGCGGCCAGCAGCTCACCCAGCGGCGAGTTGCGCCGCAGCGACTCGATGTGGGCCGGGTCCAGCGGGCCACGCGCGGCCCAGTTGCGCACCTCCTCGCCCAGGCGCGGGGGCATCACCTCCGCGCGGCGCAGGGTCCACAACCGTTCCAGGATGATCGCCAGCGCCGCCACGCCCAGCAGCAGCAGGGGCACCATCGGCCATCCACCCGCCTTGACCAGTTCCCACACGTGTCTCACCTCCGGCCGCGCGGCCGCATTGCAGGGATGCGTAAGGATGAAGGCAAGGCCGTTCCGGCGCCACCCCGGGGCGCCGGAATGCGGCCGCACGCACGTTCCGCGCGTGCGCCGCGGCGTGGCCGCGCGCCCGGCGGCGCGTCACGGCGGCAGCGGCGCCGGCCGGTCCCACAGGCGCGGGCGCCACTGGCGGCGTTCGCGCACCGCCAGGCCCTCCCCGTCCAGCCACACCCGGATGGCGCCGGAGCCGGGCGTGGCCAGCACCTCGGCGCCGTGGTGGCGCCAGCGCCGCACCACGTCCGCGTGCGGATGGCCGAAACGGTTGCCGTGGCCGGCCGCCACCAGCGCCAGCCGCGCGCCGGTGGCGGCGACGAAGCCCGGCGAGGACGAGCCGCGGCTGCCGTGGTGCGGCACGACCACCACGTCCGCGCGCAGCAGGGCCGCCTCCCGCAGCAGGCGCTGCTCCACCACCTCGCCCACGTCGCCGGCCAGCAGCACCGTGCCGTGGCGCGTGTGTATGCGCAGCACGCAGGAGGCCTCGTTGCGCAGGTACGGGAAGTGCCGTGGCGGATGCAGGAAGCGGAACCCGACCCCGTCCCAGGTCCAGGCCGTGCCGGCCAGGCAGGGCGCATCCGCCGCCACCGGCGCGCCGGCCGGCGCCAGCAGCCGGGCCACCGGCAGCGCCTGCCGCACTGCCGGCCAGCCGCCGGCATGGTCCTGGTCGCCATGGCTGGCCACGCCCAGGTCCAGGCGCGCCACGCCCAGCGCCCGCAGCGCCGGCACCACCACCCGCTCGCCGGCATCCCAGCCGTCGCGCACCGCCGGACCGGCGTCGTACAGCAGGGCATGGCCGGCGGTGCGCACCAGCACCGCCAGTCCCTGCCCCACGTCGAACACATGCAGCTCCACCCCGCCCGGCCCGGGCAGCTCGCGCGGCGGACACAGCAGCGGCAGCCACAGCAGCGCCGCCAGCGGCCGGCCCGGCACCCCGCGCGGCAGCAGCAGCCAGAACGCGCCCAGCACGGCCAGCGGCAGCGCCCAGGCACGCGCCTCCGGCAGCCAGGCCAGGGCCAGGGGGCTGTCCGCCATCCACGTGAACAGGCGCCAGCTCGGATCGAAGCACCAGGCCGCCAGCCGCCAGGCCCATTCGCCGGCGCCCGCGCGCAGCGCCTCCAGGCCGGTGCCGAGCAGGGCCAGCGGCACCACCACCAGGCTCCACCACGGGATCGCCAGCAGGTTGGCCAGCGGCCCGGCCAGCGAGGCCTGCAGGAACAGCACCGCGCCCAGCGGCAGCAGGCCCAGGGTGGCCACGCCCTGCGCGGCGAGGAAATCGCGCAGCCAGTGGCGGTGCCCGCCGCCGGGCAGGCACCACACCAGCCAGGCCACGCCGGCGAAGCTGAGCCAGAACCCGGCCTGCAGCACCGCCAGCGGGTCGGCCAGCAGGATCGCCAGCAGCGCCAGCGCCAACGCCTGCCAGGCGCCGACCGGCCGCCGCAGCGAGCGCGCCAGCGCCGCGGCGGCGATCATCAGCACCGTGCGCACGGTCGGCAGGGCGAACCCGGCCACCGCGGCGTAGCCGGCCGCGCCGAGCACCGCCGCCAGCGCCGCCGCCTGCGGCCGCGGCAGGTGCCGGCCCAGCCCGGGCAGCAGCCACCACAGCGCCATCGCCAGCCAGGCGGCGAAGCCGGCGACCAGGCCCACGTGGAAGCCGGAGATCGCGATCAGGTGGGTGAGCCCGGCCGCGCGCAGCGCCGCCCAGTCGGCATCGTCCAGTCCGCGCGTGTCGCCCAGCGCCAGTGCCCGCACGAAGCGCGCCGACGGCGAGGCCACCGCCCGGTCGATGCGTCCGGCCAGGCGTCCGCGCCAGGCGTCGATCCCGGCCGGCGGCGCCAGCTGCCGCGCCAGCGCCGGCGCGCGCACGTAGCCGGTGGCGGCGATGCGCTGGGCCAGCGCGTGGCGCCCGGTGTCGAACCCGCCCGGATTGGCCAGCCCACGCGGGGTGCGAAGGCGCGCCTGGAAGCTCCAGCGCGCGCCCGGCCGCAGGGCCAGGCGCGCCCCGGGCTCCCGGGCACCGAAATCGTCGTACCAGGCCAGCTGCAGCAGGCGCCCGCGCAGCGGCTCCGGCGCGTCGCGGTCCACCCGCAGCAGGAAGCGGGTGCGGCGCGCTTCGTGCTCCGGCAGCCCCACCACCCGGCCGCGCACCTGCACCTCCTGCCCGTCCCGCGGCGGCGGCCACTGCGCCTGCAGCGCCCAGCCGGCGTGCAGCGCCGCCCAGCCGAAGCCGGCCAGCAGTGCACCCAGCGGCCGCCAGCGTCCGGGCCGGGCCCACAGGAGCAGGCCCGCTGCCAGCGCGGACCAGCGCAGCGGCGCCGGCGCCAGCGCCGGCAGGAACAGGCACGCCACCACCCCGCCCAGCAGCGCGGCGGCGCAGGCCAGGCCGAACGCGGGCCAGGGACCGGCCCGACCGCCACCTGGACCGTGCGGAACGTTCGCGGATCGGCGCATGCGCCCATGCTGGCGGTCTGCGCGGCGCGGGCCATCGGCGCGGTCGGCGCCCGCCTGTAGGAAGGTTCCGCCTGCGCGGCGGCCGGCTCACCCGCCCAGCGACGAGGGGGCCAGCTCGTGCAGGCGGCCTTCGTGCAGCTCCAGCACCCGGTCCAGGCGCCGCGCCAGGCGGCGGTCGTGGGTGACCAGGACCAGGCTGGTGCGCTGGGCGCGGTTGAGCTCCAGCATCAGCTCGAACACGTGCGCGGCGGTGCGCTCGTCGAGGTTGCCGGTGGGCTCGTCGCCCAGGACGCAGGCCGGGCGGTTGACCAGGGCGCGCGCCACCGCGGCGCGCTGGCGCTCGCCGCCGGACAGCTCGCCGGGCTTGTGCGCCAGGCGGTGGCCCAGGCCGACCGCCTCCAGCAGCGCGGTGGCGCGCCGCGCGGCCTCCTCCACCGCGCCGCCGGAGAGCAGCACCGGCATCATCACGTTCTCCAGCGCGGTGAACTCCGGCAGCAGGTGGTGGAACTGGTAGACGAAGCCCAGCGCGCGGTTGCGCAGCCGGCCGCGTTCGGCGTCCGACAGCGCCGACATCTTCTGCCCGGCCACGTACACCTCGCCCTCGGTGGGCACGTCCAGGCCGCCGAGCAGGTGCAGCAGCGTGCTCTTGCCCGCGCCGGAGGCGCCGACGATGGCCACGGTCTCGCCCGCGGCCACGCGCAGGTCCAGGCCGTGGAACACGTCCGTGCGCAGCTTGCCCTCGGCGTAGGTCTTGCCCAGGCCCTCGGCGCGGATCGCCTCCTCCACCATCGCGTGCTCCCTACTCATAGCGCAGCGCCTCCGCCGGCTGCGTGCGCGCCGCGCGCCAGGCCGGGTACAGCGTGGCCAGGAAGCTCATCGCCAGCGCCACGACCAGGGTGGTGACCACGTCGCCGGTCTGCATGTCGGTCGGCAGGCCGGTGATGTAGTACACGTCCTCCGGCAGCAGGGTCACGTCGAACAGCGCCTCGATGGCGTCGAGGATGCGCTCCAAGTTGCGGGTCAGCGTCACCCCGCCGATGAAGCCGAGCACGGTGCCGATCACGCCGATCAGCGTGCCCTGGACCATGAACACCTGCATCACGCCCGCCGGGGTCAGGCCCAGGGTGCGCAGGATGGCGATGTCGGCCTGCTTGTCGGTCACCAGCATCACCTGCGAGTTCACCAGGGTGAAGGCGCCCATCAGGATGATCAGCGACAGCAGGATGCCCATCACCGTCTTTTCCATGCGCAGGGACTGGTAGAGGTTGGCGTTCTCGCGGGTCCAGTCGCTGACCCGGTAGAAGCCCGGCAGGCGCAGGGCCAGCTCGTGCGCCACGGTGGCCGCCTCGTTCATGTCGTGCAGCTTCAGGCGCACGCCGGTGGCGCCGTCCACGCGCAGCACGCGCTGCAGGTCGGCCATGTGCGCCACCGCCAGGCCGCGGTCGATCTCGTTGTAGCCGGCCTCGAACACGCCGCTGACGGTGAAGCGCTTGATCCGCGGCACCGCGCCCATCGGCGAACCCTGGAACTCGGGCAGCATCACCAGCACGGTGTCGCCCACGTCCACGCCCAGCCACAGGGCCAGCTCCTGGCCCAGCAGCATGTTGAACGAGCCCTCCTCCAGCGAGTCGGCCGAGCCGCGCTTCATCTTCCGCGCCAGCACCGAGACCTGGTCCTCCAGCTCCGGCACCACACCGCGCACCAGCGCCGGCTGCCGGCGCAGGCCGGACAGCAGCGCCTCGGTCTCCACGTAGGGCGCGGCGCCTGCCACGCGCGGGTCGCGTGCCGCCGTCTCCAGCGCCAGCGGCCAGTCGCGCATGGGCTCGCCGTCGGCCACCACGGTGGCGTGGGCGGCGAACTGCAGCAGGCGGTCGCGGATCTCCTTCTGGAAGCCGCTCATCACCGCCATGGTCGTGATCAGCACGGTCACGCCCAGGGCGATGCCGATGATCGAGGCCAGCGAGATGAAGGAAATGAAGCCGTTGCGGCGCTTGGCACGCAGGTAGCGCAGGCCGATGGCCGCGGGGACGGGTTTGAACATGCGTCGCGCAGATCCCTTGCCGGCGCGTCCGGCAACCGCGCTATGGTGCCACCGCCGCCCCGCCGCGCGAAGCGGCGCGCGCCAGCGCGGCCAGCCGCAGTTCACGCCGCGCCGGCGGCGGCAGCGTGTCCGGCCACCAGGCCAGGCGCAGGATCCGGCCGTCCTGGCCGTGCAGGCGGAGGAAGGCCAGCGGCCCGCGCCAGGCCACGGCCCAGTCGCGCAGCGGCCGACCGTCCAGCTCGCCGCCGTCCGCGTGCAGCACCAGCCGCCGCACCGGCGCGCGCGCGTACCGCCACGCGACCGCGGCGCCCCAGGCCAGCGCCACCAGGGCCAGCGGCCAGGCCCACGGCCGCGGCAGGCCGGAGCCGAGCACCGCCAGCGGCGCCAGCACGGTCAACGCCAGCAGGCCCGCGTGCAGCAGGCGCGAGGGCCGCCACTCACGTCGGAAGCGCGCGGATGCGCGCGATGAGCGCGTCGAGCTCGGCATCCGGACAGGCCTCGTAGCCCATGAACCAGCGCCAGAGCCTATCGTCCTCGCAATCGAGCAGGCGTAGGAAAACCCTGCGCTCCTCCTCGGAAGCCGTCGGGTGGCCGTGCACCAGCCAGCGCTCGCACAGCTGGTCCAGCTCGCGCATGCCGCGCCGGCAACGCCAGCGCAGCCGGCGCAGTTCGGCCTCGTCCTCGGGAACGGATGCGTTGGGGATGTTCTCGCTCATCGCACTGCCACCTGCACAGGGCGGCCATTCTGCCGCCCCGCGCGCCGCACGGACAGCCCCGCCGGCCCGGCGGCGGCTTCAGCCCGCCGCCGCGTCGCGCCGCTTCATCCAGCCGTGGACCAGCAGCGCCACCAGCGTGGAGACCGCGCCGGACAGCAGGTACAGGCCGACGAAGCCCAGGCCGAAGCTGGCGCACAGGCCCAGTGCCACCAGTGGCGCGAAGGCCGCGCCGATCAGCCAGGCCAGGTCCGAGGTCAGCGCCGCACCGGTGTAGCGGTAGCGGGAGCCGAAGTTGCGGGTCAGCGCGCCGGAGGCCTGGCCGTAGGACAGGCCCAGCAGCAGGAAGCCGACCAGGATGTACACGTTCTTGGCCAGCGCGTCGCCGCCCAGCAGGGCCGGCGCGAAGCCGCTGAACACGGCGATGGCCAGCGCCAGCGCGCCCAGGGTCGGCACCCGGCCGAAGCGGTCGGCGATCACACCGGAGGCCAGCACGCCGGCGATGGCCAGGAAGCCGCCGCCGACCTGCACCACCAGGAAGTCCGCGATTGGCTGGTCGGAGTACAGCAGGATCCAGGAGATCGGGAAGATGGTGACGATGTGGAACATGGCGTAGCTGGCCAGCGCCGCGAACGCGCCGATGACCACGTGCACGCCCTTCTCCCGCAGCAGCTCGGCCACCGGCACCGGCTCCAGCTGCTGCCGCCCCATCTCCTGCTCGTACTCGTGGGTCACCACCAGGCGCAGGCGGGCGAACAGCGCCACCACGTTGATGGCCATGGCGGCGAAGAACGGATAGCGCCAGCCCCAGGCGTAGAAGTCCGCGTCCGACAGGCTGGAGTAGAGGTAGGCGAACAGCGCCGCGGCCACGATGAAGCCGACCGGCGCGCCCAGCTGGCCCAGCATGGCGTACCAGCCGCGCCGGTGCTTGGGCGTGTTGAGCGCCAGCAGCGACGGCAGGCCGTCCCAGGAGCCGCCCAGGGCCACGCCCTGCAGGGTGCGGAACAGTGCCAGCAGCGCCACCGCGGCCATGCCCAGGCGGGCGTGGCCCGGCAGGAAGGCGATGCCGGCGGTGGCCGTGCCCAGCAGGAACAGGGCGCAGGTCAGCTTGGTGCCCCGTCCCCAGCGGCGCTGGATCCACATGGACAGCACCGTACCCAGCGGCCGGGCCACGAAGGCCAGGGCGAAGATCGCGAACGAGTACAGGGTGGCCTGCAGCGGCTCGGCGAACGGGAAGAACACCCGCGGGAACACCAGCGCCGAAGCGATGCCGTAGACGAAGAAGTCGAAGTACTCCGAGGCCCGGCCGATGACCACGCCCACGGCGATCTCGCCCGGGGCTACCTCGGAATGGGGCCGGTCGTCCCGGCCGTGGATGGTGACGGTGGAGCTGGTCGCGGTGATCGAGGACATCGTCTTCACTACAATGTTGAGTGGGATGGTCCTGGCCGGACTGCTGGCCGCGCCGGGATCTGGTCCCGGCGCTTACAGCCTCGCACCAATCGCGCGCGCATGCCAGAGGCGACGCTGGGACAAAACGTCCAATCGCGCGCGGACGCGTTTCGCGGTAAAGTTTCGCGCGCAGATTCCTGCCTTCCCCACAACCATGCCCCCACTACGCTTCCTGAGTCGCCTGCCCATGGCGGCCGGACTGGCTTTGCCCTTGGCCGGCTGCAACCCGATCCTGCTCAACGCCCCGGGCGATGTGGCCCGCCAGCAGGGTGACCTGATCATCATCAGCACGTTCCTGATGCTGATCATCATCGTGCCGGTCATCGCGCTGACGCTGTTCTTCGCCTGGCGCTACCGGGCCAGCAACACCAGGGCCACCTACAAGCCGGACTGGGACCACTCGACCCGGCTGGAGCTGGTCATCTGGGCCGCGCCCCTGATGATCATCATCGCCCTGGGCTCGATCACCTGGATCACCACCCACACCCTGGACCCGTACCGGCCGCTGGAGCGCATCGCCCCCGGCAAGCCGGTCCCCGAGGGCGTGGAGCCGCTGGAGGTCGAGGTGGTCTCGCTCGACTGGAAGTGGCTGTTCATCTATCCGGAGCAGAACATCGCCACGGTCAACGAGCTGGCCGCGCCGGTCGACCGGCCGATCCGCTTCAAGCTGACCTCCTCCACGGTGATGAACGCGTTCTACGTCCCGGCCCTGGCCGGCATGATCTACACCATGCCGGGCATGCAGACGGAGCTGAACGCGGTCATCAGCACCCCGGGCGAGTACGAGGGCTTCTCCTCGAACTACAGCGGCGCCGGCTTCTCCGGCATGCGTTTCCGCTTCCACGCCCTGGACGAGGCCGGCTTCGACGCCTGGGTGGATCAGGTCCGCGGCAGCGGCCAGGTCCTGGGCCGCGACGGCTACCTGGAGCTGGAGAAGCCCTCCGAGCGCGAGCCGGTGCGCCACTACGCCAGCGTCGAGGCGGGCCTGTACGATGCCATCCTCAACCGCTGCGTGGACCCGCGCCGGATGTGCCTGCACGAGATGATGGCCATCGACGCCGGCAAGGGTCCGGGCCGCACCCGCATGGAGGGCCTGGAGGCCCGCCAGCGCGGCGACCTGCGCGGCCGCCCGTACGTGCAGTCGGCCATGTGCGCCGCCGGCGATCCGCCCACCGCCGGCCTGGCCGGCCAGCTTTCCCGTTCCGCTCCCTAATGGCCGGCGCCGCCCCGGGCGGCGCCCGCCGGAAGACGTGAAACCATGACCCCCGAACACGCTACCCAAGCGGTCCAGACGCACCCTGTCCTCGGGCGCCTGGGCTGGGATGCACTCCCCCTCCACGAGCCCATCGTCGTCGCCACCTTCATCGGCGTGATGATCGGCGGCATCGCGCTGCTGGCGCTGATCACGCGCTACAAGCTGTGGGGCACCCTGTGGCGCGACTGGTTCACCAGCATCGACCACAAGAAGATCGGCATCATGTACATGGTGCTGGGCCTGGTGATGCTGCTGCGCGGCTTCGCCGATGCCATCATGATGCGCCTGCAGCAGGCCATCGCCTTCGGCGACAACCTCGGCTACCTGCCACCGCACCACTACGATCAGATCTTCACCGCGCACGGTGTGATCATGATCTTCTTCGTGGCCATGCCGCTGGTCACGGGTCTGATGAACTACCTGGTGCCGCTGCAGATCGGCGCCCGCGACGTCGCCTTCCCGTTCCTGAACAACTTCAGCTTCTGGATGACGGCCTCCGGTGCTGCGCTGGTGATGGTCTCGCTGTTCGTCGGCGAGTTCGCCAAGACCGGCTGGCTGGCCTACCCGCCGCTGTCGGGCATCGACTACAGCCCCGACGTCGGCATGGACTACTACATCTGGGCGCTGCAGATCGCCGGCGTCGGCACCCTGTTGTCGGGCGTCAACCTGATCGTGACCATCGTCAAGATGCGCGCGCCGGGCATGACCCTGATGAAGATGCCGGTGTTCACCTGGACCGCGCTGTGCACCAACGTGCTGATCGTGGTCAGCTTCCCGGTGCTGACCGCCGTCCTGGCGCTGCTGACCCTGGACCGTTACGTGGGGACCAACTTCTTCACGAACGACCTGGGCGGCAACCCCATGATGTACGTGAACCTGATCTGGATCTGGGGCCACCCCGAGGTCTACATCCTGATCCTGCCGATCTTCGGCGTGTTCTCGGAAATCGTGCCCGCCTTCACCGGCAAGCGCCTGTTCGGCTACACCTCGATGGTGTACGCCACGGTGGTGATCACCCTGCTCTCGTACCTGGTGTGGCTGCACCACTTCTTCACCATGGGCGCGGGCGCCAGCGTGAACTCGTTCTTCGGCATCACGACGATGATCATCTCGATCCCGACGGGTGCGAAGATCTTCAACTGGCTGTTCACCATGTACCGCGGCCGCATCCGCTACGAGGTGCCGATGCTGTGGGTGGTCGGCTTCATGGTCACCTTCGTCGTCGGCGGCATGAGCGGCGTGCTGCTGGCCGTGCCCCCGGCCGACTTCGTGCTGCACAACAGCCTGTTCCTGATCGCGCACTTCCACAACGTGATCATCGGCGGCGTGGTGTTCGGCCTGTTCGCCGGCATGACCTTCTGGTTCCCCAAGGCCTTCGGCTACAAGCTGGATCCGTTCTGGGGCAAGATGTCGTTCTGGTTCTGGCTGGCCGGCTACTGGTTCGCCTTCACCCCGCTCTACGTGCTGGGCCTGATGGGCGTGACCCGCCGCATGAGCCACTTCACCGACCCGTCGTTGCAGATCTGGTTCCAGATCGCCGCCTTCGGCGCCTTCCTGATCGCCATCGGCATCGCCTCGTTCCTGATCTGCCTGTACGTCAGCTACCGCAAGCGCGACCAGCTGCGCGACACCACCGGCGACCCGTGGAACGCCCGCAGCCTGGAGTGGTCCACCTCCTCGCCGCCGCCGGAGTACAACTTCGCCTTCACCCCGGTCGTGTACGACAACGACGCCTGGTGGGACATGAAGCAGCGCGGCTACCAGCGCCCGACCTCCGGCTTCATGCCGATCCACATGCCGAAGAACACCGCGGCGGGCGTGGTCCTGGCCGGCCTGAGCACGGTGTGCGGCTTCGCCCTGGTCTGGCACATGTGGTGGCTGGCGATCGGCTCTTTCGCCGCCATCGTGATCGCCGCGATCGTGCACTCCTTCAACTACAAGCGTGACTACTACATCCCGGCCGAGACCGTGGCCGCGACCGAGGAAGCACGCACCCGACTGCTGAACGCCAATGTCTGACGCCATCGCAACCGCCGCCAACGCGGCGCCCGGCCAGCCGCCGCAGTTCTTCGACCTGTCCGGCCGGCACCATCCGCAGAACGGGACCCTGCTCGGGTTCTGGCTGTACCTGATGAGCGACTGCCTGGTCTTCGCCTGCCTGTTCGCCGTCTACGGCGTGCTGGGCCGCAGCTACGCCGCCGGCCCCACCGGCGCGGAGCTGTTCGACCTGCCGCTGGTGGCGGTGAACACGGCGATGCTGCTGCTGTCGTCCATCACCTACGGCTTCGCCATGCTGTCCATGCAGGCCCGCCGCCCGGCGGGCGTGCTGGCCTGGCTGGCCATCACCGGCCTGTTCGGCCTGGGCTTCCTGGGCCTGGAGCTGTACGAGTTCGCCCACCTGGTCCACCAGGGCGCGGGCCCGCAGCGCAGCGCCTTCCTGTCCTCGTTCTTCGCCCTGGTGGGCACCCATGGCCTGCACGTGGCCTTCGGCGTCATCTGGCTGGTGGTGCTGATGGTGCAGGTGCAGCGCTACGGCCTGCACGAGGCCAACCGCCGCCGCCTGATGTGCCTGTCCATGTTCTGGCACTTCCTGGACGTCGTCTGGATCGGCGTCTTCACCTTCGTCTACCTGATGGGAACGCTGTGATGAGCCTGCCCACCGATCCCCACGCCACCCACCACCCGGCCCACGACGGGCACGGCGACCACGGCCACGACGAGGGCCCCCACGGCACCCTGCGCGACTACGTCATCGGCTTCGTCCTGTCGGTGATCCTCACCGCCATCCCGTTCTGGCTGGTGATGGGCAAGGTCATCGAGGACCCGGGGCTGACCGCCCTGGTCATCCTCGGCATCGGCGCCGTGCAGATCGTGGTGCACATGGTGTACTTCCTGCACATGAACGCCCGCTCCGAGGGCGGCTGGAACCTGCTGGCGTTGATCTTCACCACGGTGCTGGTGGTGATCGTGCTGGCCGGTTCGCTGTGGGTCATGTACCACATGAACACCAACATGATGCCCACCATGACGCCGCACGAGGCGCGCAACCTGCCATGACCGGCACGGCGGCCGCCGGCAAGGACGCACGCGCCCCCCGCGGGCCGCTGGCGCTCGTGCTGCTGGCCGCCGCCTTCCTTTCCGGCTTCCTGCTGTTCCTGGCGCTGGGCATCTGGCAGTTGCAGCGCATGGCTTGGAAGCACGACCTGATCGCGCGGGTCGAGGCGCGGATCCACGCCGCGCCCGCGCCCGCCCCCGACGCCGCCGCCTGGGCGGCGTCCTCCCCCCGCGACCACGAATACCGCCGCGTCACCGTCCGCGGCACCTGGCTGCCCGTGCCCGACGTACGGGTGATGGCGGTCACCGAGGCCGGCTCCGGCTTCTGGCTGCTGCGGCCGCTGCGCCGCGCCGACGGCAGCGTGGTCCTGGTCAACCTCGGCCTGGTGCCCGAGTCCTGGACCGCCCCGCCCGCCGGAGGCCGGGCCGAAGTCACCGGCCTGCTGCGCCTGTCCGAGCCGGGTGGCGGCTTCCTGCGCCGCAACGACCCGGCCGGCGGCCGCTGGTACTCCCGTGACGTGGAGGCCATCGCCTCGGCGTTGGGCCTGGAGGACGTGGCGCCCTGGTTCCTCGACGCCGACCGGGAAAGCGCGGCGCGGGTGGCCGGCGGCGCGCCCTGGCCCCGCGGCGGGCTGACGGTGGTACGGTTCCGAGACAACCACCTGGGCTACGCGCTGACCTGGTTCGCGCTGGCCCTGCTGGTGGCCGGCGGCGCGTGGCGCTTCGCCCTCGAGGAGCGCCGGATCCGCCGCCGCCATTCCGTCCGGAGGGAGGACAGCGATGCCGCGGACCGAGCCGCCCCGCCCCGACGCTGATCCGGCGCCCATGCCGCAGCGGCCGCCGGCCGCGTCCCCCCAGCCCGCCGCCCCCGCCCGCAGCCCCGAACCCGGTGGCGCGCGCTACATGCTGCAGCTGGTGCAGCTGCGCTGGATCGCCGCGATCGGCCAGGTCGCGGCCATCGCCTACGCCCGCTTCGTCCTGGACATCGGCCTGCCGCTGGCGCCCATGCTGGCGGTGGTGGCCGGGCTGGCCCTGTTCAACCTGGCCTCGCAACTGTACTGGCGCCGCCGCCAGGACCCCGGCGGCCCGGCGCTGCTGGCGGCGCTGCTGGTGGACGTGGCCGCCCTCACCCTGCAGCTGTACCTGGGCGGCGGGCTCGGCAACCCGTTCGTGTTCCTCTACCTGCTGCAGGTCGCGCTGGGCGCGGTGCTGCTGCGCACGGGCGCGGCCTGGGCGGTGACCGCGGCGGCGGCCGGCGGCGTGCTGGCCCTGGTGCTGTTCCCCGGCCCGGTGACCATCACCGCCCACCCCGAGCACGGGGTGGCCGACCCCTACATCCAGGGCGCCCTGGTCTGCTTCCTGCTCAGCGCCGTGCTCACCTGCATGTTCCTCACCCGCATCGGCCGCATCCTGCGCGACCGCGACGCACGCCTGGCGGCGCTGCGCCAACAGGCCGCTGAGGAGGAGCACATCGTGCGCATGGGCCTGCTGGCCTCCGGCGCGGCGCACGAGCTGGGCACGCCGCTGGCCACGTTATCGGTCATCCTGGGCGACTGGCGGCGCATGCCCGAAGTGGCCGCCAACCCCGAGCTGCGCGCCGACCTGGACGAGATGCAGGCCCAGCTGCAGCGCTGCAAGGGCATCGTCAGCGGCATCCTGCTGTCGGCCGGCGACGCCCGCGGCGAGGCGCCGCAGGCCACCACCCTGTCCGCCTTCCTCGACGGGCTGGTGGCGGAATGGCGCCAGACCCGTCCGGTCAGGCATCTGGACTACCACCGCGAGCTCGGCCCGGAGCTGGCGATCGTCTCCGACTCCGGGCTCAAGCAGATGATCGGCAACATCCTGGACAACGCCCTGGAGGCCTCGCCGGACTGGGTCGGCCTGGAGGTGGTGCGGCGGCCCGGCGAAGCGGCGGACGATCCCGGCCACCTGCGCCTGGCCGTGCGCGACGCCGGCCCGGGCTTCGCCGAGGAGACCCTGGCGCGCTTCGGCAAGCCCTACAACTCGACCAAGGGCCGCCCCGGTGGCGGCCTCGGCCTGTTCCTTTCGGTCAACGTCGCCCGCAGCCTCGGCGGCAGCATCCGCGCGGCCAACCTGGAGCGCGGCGCCGAGGTGGTGCTGGAACTTCCCCTGTCCTCGCTGGCCCTGCAGGAGGACGCACCTGGAGTCGGACCATGACTGAGCCCCCCACCCCCCGCCGGCTGCTGGTCGTCGAGGACGACGCGGCCTTCGCCCGCACCCTGATCCGTTCGTTCGAGCGCCGCGGCTACGAGGTGCGCCACGCCACCTCCCAGGCCGGCGTCGAGGAGGTGCTGGCCGGCGGCTTCGCCCCCGGCTATGCCGTGGTGGACCTGAAGCTGGCCCACGGCAGCTCCGGCCTGGCCTGCGTGCAGGCCCTGCACCGGCACGACCCGAAGATGCTGATCGTGGTGCTCACCGGCTACGCCTCGATCGCCACCGCGGTGGAGGCGATCAAGCTGGGCGCCTGCCACTACCTGGCCAAGCCGTCCAACACCGACGACATCGAGGCCGCCTTCGGCCGCGCCGAGGGCAAGGTGGACGTCACCCTCGGCGAGCGCCCGACCTCGATCAAGACCCTGGAGTGGGAGCGCATCCACGAGGTGCTGGCCGAGACCGGCTTCAACGTGTCCGAGGCCGCGCGCCGGCTGGGCATGCACCGGCGCACCCTGGCGCGCAAGCTGGGCAAGCGCCAGGTCAAGTAGCCCGCCGCGGCGCGCCGCGCCCGGCAAAAGGAAAAGGCCCGGGTTTCCCCGGGCCTTGCGCGTTTCCGGCGGGCCGGCCGCTCACGCGCGGCGGGCCATCATCAGCTTCTTGATCTCGGCGATGGCCAGCGCCGGATTCAGGCCCTTCGGGCAGGTCCGGGCGCAGTTCATGATGGTGTGGCAGCGGTACAGCTTGAACGGGTCCTCCAGGTCGTCCAGGCGCGCACCGGTGTCCTCGTCGCGCGAGTCCACGATCCAGCGGTAGGCCTGCAGCAGGATCGCCGGGCCCAGGTAGCGCTCGCCGTTCCACCAGTAGCTCGGGCAGCTGGTCGAGCAGCAGGCGCACAGGATGCACTCGTACAGGCCGTCGAGCTTCTTGCGGTCCTCCGGCGACTGCAGCCGCTCGCGGTCCGGCGGCGGCGGGGTCTGGGTGCGGATCCAGGGCTTGATCGAGGCGTACTGCGCGTAGAAGTGGGTCAGGTCCGGGACCAGATCCTTCACCACCGGCATGTGCGGCAGCGGATAGATCGCGATGACGTCCTTGCGGCAGTCGGCGATGGCCTTGGTGCAGGCCAGCGTGTTGGTGCCGTCGATGTTCATCGCGCACGAACCGCAGATGCCCTCGCGGCAGGAGCGGCGGAAGGTCAGGGTCGAGTCGATCTCGTTCTTGATCTTCAGCAGCGCGTCCAGAACCATCGGGCCGCACTTGTCGAGGTCGATCTCGTAGGTGTCGGTTCGGGGGTTGGCGCCGTCGTCCGGGTTCCAGCGGTACACCTTGAAGGTGCGCACACGCTTGGCACCGGCCGGCGCCGGGTGGTGCTTGCCCGGGGTGATGCGGGAATTCTTCGGGAGTGCGAACTCTGCCATTGGTCTGTCTCTCGCCCTGGCTCAGTACACGCGCGGCTTGGGCGGCACCACATCCACATCCTTGGTCAGGGTGTACATGTGCACCGGACGGTAGTCGAAGCTGCAGCGGCCCTTCTCGTCGACGGTCACCAGCGTGTGCTTCAGCCAGTTCTGGTCGTCGCGCTCGGGGTAGTCCTCGCGGGCGTGGGCGCCGCGGCTCTCCGTGCGCTGCTCGGCCGAGTTGATGGTGGCCACCGCGTTGAGCAGCAGGTTGTACAGCTCGTAGGTCTCGATCAGGTCCGAGTTCCAGACCAGCGAACGGTCGGACACGCGGACGTCCTCGAAGCTGGCGAAGATGTCGGCCATCTTCTGGCAGCCCTCGCGCAGCGACTCGGCGGTGCGGAACACGGCCGCGTCAGCCTGCATGGTGCGCTGCATGCGCTCGCGGATGACCGCGGTCGGGGTGCCGCCGTTGGCGTTGCGCAGCCTGTCCAGCAGGGCCAGGGCCTTGTCGCAGGCCGAGGCCGGCAGGCGCTTGTGCGGGGCGCCCGGGCGGATGGTCTCGGCGCAGCGGTTGGCCACCGCGCGGCCGAACACCACCAGGTCCAGCAGCGAGTTGGAGCCCAGGCGGTTGGCGCCGTGCACCGACACGCAGGCGGCCTCGCCCACCGCGTACAGGCCCGGCACGACCACGTCCGGATCGTCGCCGACCTTGCGCACCACCTCGCCGTGGTAGTTGGTCGGGATGCCGCCCATGTTGTAGTGCACGGTCGGGATGACCGGGATCGGCTCCTTGGTCACGTCGACGCCGGCGAAGATGCGGGCGCTCTCGGCGATGCCCGGCAGCTTCTCGTGGATGACCTCCGGACCCAGGTGGGTCAGATCGAGCAGGATGTGGTCCTTGTGCTCGCCCACGCCGCGGCCCTCGCGGATCTCCAGGGTCATCGCGCGGCTGACCACGTCGCGGCTGGCCAGGTCCTTGTAGTGCGGGGCGTAGCGCTCCATGAAGCGCTCGCCGTTGCAGTTGCGCAGGATGCCACCCTCGCCGCGCACGCCCTCGGTGATCAGGCAGCCGGCGCCGTAGATGCCGGTCGGATGGAACTGCACGAACTCCATATCCTGCATCGGCAGGCCGGCGCGCATCACCAGGCCGCCGCCGTCGCCGGTGCAGGTGTGGGCGGAGGTGGCGCTGAAGTAGGCGCGGCCGTAGCCGCCGGTGGCCAGCACCACGCCGTGGGCACGGAACAGGTGCAGGGTGCCCTCGGCCATGTCCAGGGCCAGCACGCCGCGGCACACGCCCTCCTCGTCGAACACGAGGTCGAGCGCGAAGTACTCGATCATGAAGCGGGCGTTGTGCGCCAGCGACTGCTGGTACAGCGTGTGCAGGATGGCATGGCCCGTGCGGTCGGCCGCGGCGCAGGTGCGCTGCGCCGGCGGGCCCTCGCCGAAGCGGGTGGTCATGCCGCCGAACGGACGCTGGTAGATCTTGCCGTCCTCGGTGCGGGAGAACGGCACGCCGTAGTGCTCCAGCTCGATGATGGCCGGGATGGCCTCGCGGCACATGTACTCGATGGCGTCCTGGTCGCCCAGCCAGTCCGAGCCCTTGATGGTGTCGTAGAAGTGGTAGCGCCAGTCGTCCTCGCCCATGTTGCCCAGCGCGGCGGAGATGCCGCCCTGCGCGGCCACGGTGTGCGAGCGCGTCGGGAAGACCTTGGTCAGGCACACCGTCTGCAGGCCCTTCTGGGCCAGGCCGAAGGTGGCGCGCAGGCCGGCGCCGCCGGCGCCGACGACGACCATGTCGTACTTGTGTTCGGTGATCTTGTAGGCGGACATCGTTCCGTATTCCTTTGTGCGGGCGCGCTCAGCCGGCCAGCGCGATGCGGGCCACTGCGAAGATGCTGACGATGGCGCCCAGCACCGCGATGAACTTCACGCTGACCTGGAGCGCCAGCGCGATCAGCGAATTGTGGACGTAGTCCTCCAGGACCACCTGCAGGCCCAGCTGGGCATGCCAGAACATGGCCACCAGGAAGCCGACCAGCAGCACCGCGTTCCACGGACGCGAGACGGCGTCGGCGGCGGTCAGGTAGTCGGCACCGACCAGGCTGACCACGAAGCAGAGGAACCACACGCCCAGCAGCACCAGGGCGGTGGCGGTCAGCCGCTGGTGGACGAAGTGCTGGGTGCCGTGCTTGGCGGCGCCGAGGCCGCGGACGTTCTTGAGGGGAGTGCGGTAACGGCTCACGCGACACCTCCGGACAGGACGAAACCCCAGACCAGCGCGGTGATCACCACGCTGCCGACCAGCGACAGCCAGCTGCTGCGCACGAAGGTCGGGATGCTGAAGCCGATGGCGAAGTCCTGCACGATGTGGCGGATGCCGTTGCACAGGTGGTAGGCGAAGCACCAGGTCCAGCCCAGCAGGAACAGCTTGCCGTACCAGGCGCCGGCGTGGGCGGTGACGCAGCTCCAGGCGTTGGGGCCCAGCATCAGCGCCAGCAGGCAGGCGGCGATGACCAGCGCGCCCAGCGCAAGGACGATGCCGGTGGCTCGGTGCAGGATCGAGGTCACCATCTGCACCTGCCAGCGGTAGATCTGCAGGTGGGGTGACAGGGGGCGTTCGCGAGTGCTCATTCGCTGGCTCGTTGTCTCGGCTGTGCGGCCGTGGCGGCCGCGTGGCTGATGGCCGCTGCGTCAGAAATCGATGCAGCGGCCGTTCTTTTCCCAGTCCCCGTAACGCGTCGGCTCCGGCCCCTCGCGCCCGCCGATCTCCTTCGGCGGCGCCTTGCCGGCATCATCCTTGGGCGGCTGTGTTCCGGATTCCGGTGCCTGTCCGGATTCGGGAACGTTGGAGGGATGGCCTATCATGGGACTCCTTGCGATGCAGCAAAGTTTAAGTCCCGCTGAACGTGCCTGACAACCAGCCCACTTCCCATGCCAACGCCGCAGGCCCGCGCACGGCCCTGCAAAGCCAGGTGCTGGCGCTGGATGGACCGGACGCGGTGGCCTTCGCCCACGCGCAGTTCTGCAACGACGTGGCCGCGCTGCCGCCAGGCCGCTGGCAGTGGAACGCGTGGCTGACGGCCAAGGGCCGGGTGGTCGCGCTGTTCGCGCTGCTGCGCACCGGCGAGCAGGCGCTGCGCCTGCTGCTGCCGGACATGGAGGCCGAGGAGCTGGCCCAGGCGCTGCGCCGCTACGTGTTCCGGCGCAAGGTCGCCATCACCCCGCGCCCTGACCTGCACGCCAGCGGCCGCCTCGCCGCGCCACTGCGGGCGCAGGGACCCGTACTGGATGGTACGGAGGAGGACGACCTGGAGCTGGACTTCGGCGGCCCCGCCCTGCCCCGCAGCCTGTACCTCTCGCGCCGGCCGGCGGATGCCGATGCCGCGCTGGCCGAGGCCTGGGCCGCGGCCGACCTGCGCCTGGGCCTGCCGCGCCTGCCGGCGGCGCAGCGCGAGCAGTGGACGCCGCAGCAGCTGTCGCTGGAGCGGCTGGCCGCCTACAGCGTGCGCAAGGGCTGCTATCCGGGCCAGGAGATCGTGGCGCGCACCCATTTCCTGGGCAAGGCCAAGCGCGGCCTGGTCCTGCTGCGGGTGCCCGCGGGCACCGTCCCGGGCGCGGAGGTGGCGCAGGCCGGCGCCACGGTCGGCACCGTGGTCAGCGCCGCCGGCCACGATCCGCGCCTGGCCCTGGCGGTACTGCCGCTGGAACGCGACACCAGCGCGCCGCTGCAGGTGGACGGCGCCGAAGCCGTGCCCGAACCCTTCGTCGAGGGCCTGGCCCGCGCCTGAGCGCTCAGGGCCCCAGCCGGGCGCCGCCGTCCGGATCGAAGAAATGCAGGTGCGCCGGGTCGGCGCGCAGGTCCAGCTCCGCGCCCGGCGCAGGCAGGTCCTGCGGGGCCAGCCGCGCCACCAGGGACCGGCCGGCGAAGTCCAGGTGCAGGTAGGCCTCGCTGCCCACCGGCTCGACCACCTCCACCCGTGCCCGCAGCCCGCCCCGTGGATGCGGCTGCAGGTGTTCCGGCCGCACCCCCAGCACCACCCGCCGGCCCAGCCAGGCCGCGGGCACCTCCACGCCGGGCAGCGGCACCGTGGCCCCGCCCTCCAGTGCCAGGCCCAGGCCGCCGTCGCCGCCGCGCAGCTCGCCCTCGAGCATGTTCATCGCCGGACTGCCGAGGAAGCCGGCCACGAACAGGTTGGCCGGCCGCTGGTACAGCGCCATCGGCGTGTCGATCTGCTGGATGCGGCCGCCGTCCAGGACCACGATGCGCTGTCCCAGGGTCATGGCCTCCACCTGGTCGTGGGTCACGTACACCATGGTCGCGCCCAGGCGCTGGTGCAGGCGCGCGATCTCGGTGCGGGTGGAGTGGCGCAGCTTGGCGTCCAGGTTGGACAGCGGCTCGTCCAGGAGGAACACCGCCGGCTCGCGCACCAGCGCCCGGCCCAGGGCCACGCGCTGGCGCTGGCCGCCGGACAGCTCGCGCGGGCGCTTGTCCAGCATGGATTCCAGCCCCAGCATCGCCGCCGCCTCCCGTACCCGGCGCTCGATCTCGGCGCGGGGATGGCCGCGCAGCTTCAGGCCGAAGGCCAGGTTTTCGGCCACGGTCATGTGCGGATACAGGGCGTAGCTCTGGAAGACCATGGCGATGTCGCGGTCGCGCGGGGCCACGTCGTTGACCACGCGGCCGCCGATGCGCAGGGTGCCGGCGCTGATCTCCTCCAGCCCGGCGATCATGCGCAGCAGGGTGGACTTGCCGCAGCCGGACGGCCCGACCAGCACCAGCAGCTCGCCGTCGGCGATGTCGAACGTGGCCCCGTGCACCGCCACGTGGCCGTTGTCGTACACCTTGCGCACGTCCTCCAGCTGCACTTCCGCCATCGCCTTCCTCCGTCTGCCGCCGGGCGCGCCCGGCACCGGCTGCCGATGATGTCACGCCGGCGCGCCCGCCGGCGTGTGCGGCGCCATGAAACGTTCCACGGGCAACCGTCGCCATGCGCCCGCGCGCCGCCGCCACGGTCACTGGACAAGGCCGGCGATGGGCGGTGATATTCGGGTGCTTTCGGCGCCAAGCCCATCCACGTCCCGCACCGCGCCGCGCGCGGGCACGCCACGAGGAAACCGAAGCCCGATGCCACACACGGAAGCCCACCGGATGCACGACACCCTGCTGCTGTTCGGCGCCACCGGCGACCTGGCGCAACGCTACCTGTTCCCGTCGCTGCTGCGCCTGCAGGAGGACGGCCTCCTGCCGGAGGGCTTCCGCATCCGCGCGCTGGCGCTGTCCCCGCACGATACCGACAAGTTCCGCGGCATCCTGCGCGAGCGCTTCGCCCAGCCGGGCCCACGGGTGCCGGACCCGGCACAGGTGGAGGCGTTCCTGCAGCGGGTGGACTACCGCTCGGTGGACATGCGCGACCCGGAGTCGGTGGCCGCGGCGGTGCGCGACCTGGTGTCGCGCCGCTGCGTCAGCTACCTGTCGATCCCGCCGGGGCTGTACGTGAGCACCTGCCAGGGCCTGGCCCTGGGCGGCGCGCTGGAAGCGCCGGCCCGGCTGATGCTGGAGAAGCCCATCGGCCACGACCTGGCCTCGGCGCGCGAGATCAACGCCACCATCGGCCGGCTGATCGACGAGGACCGCATCTTCCGCATCGACCATTACCTGGGCAAGGCGGCGGTGCAGAACCTGCTGGCCCTGCGCTTCGGCAACACCCTGCTGGAGGCGGTGTGGAACCGCAACTACATCGACTCGGTGCACATCCTGGTGTCCGAGAGCGAGGGCGTGGACGGGCGCAACGCCTACTACGCCCGTTCCGGCGCCCTGCGCGACATGGTGCAGAGCCACATCCTGCAGCTGCTGTGCCTGGTGGCGATGGAGCCGCCCTCCTCGCTGGAGGCCGACCGCATCCGCGACGAGAAGGTGAAGGTGCTGCGCGCGCTGCGCCCGCTGGGCCCGGCCGACGCGCGCCGCCACAGCGTGCGCGGCCGCTACGGCGCGGGCACCATCAACGGCGCCCCGGTGCCGGCCTATGCGCCGCCGGATGACAGCGATGTCGAAACCTTCGTCGCGGTCACCGCGCACATCGACAACTGGCGCTGGGCGGGGGTGCCGTTCCACCTGTGCACCGGCAAGCGCATGGCCGAGCGCTCCACGGTGGTGACCGTCACCCTCAAGCCGGTGACCCACTGGCTGTTCGAGCACCCGGACCGCGACAATGCCGTGCCCAACCGCCTGATCTTCCGCCTGCAGCCGCAGGAGGACATCGAGCTGGGCCTGATGAGCAGCCTGGCCGGCCCGGAGTGGGGCACCCTGGAGCTGCATCCGCTGGAGCTGGAGCTGTCCTCGCAGACCGGGCAGAACCGCCGCATCGCCTACGAGCGCCTGTTCCTGGACGCCCTGCACGGCAACCACGCCCTGTTCGTCCGCAACGACGAGGTCGAGGCCGCCTGGGCCTGGATTGACAGCGTAGTCAATGCCTGGCGCGAGGGCGGCGTGCCGCTGCAGACCTACCCGGCCGGCAGCTGGGGCCCGGAGAACGCGTCCTGCTTCCTGCCGGCGCGCTTCGACGCCCGCTCGCAGCCGGCGCCGTGCCACGGGGCATGAGCATGGCCACGCCGTTCCTGATCGCCGACATCGGCGGCACCAACGCCCGCTTCGGCCTGGCCGATCCGCAGGCCGAGGTGCCGCTGCTGGAAGGCAGCGTGCACGAGTTCGCGGTGGCGCAATTCCCGTCGCTGGCCGACGCGGCACGGCACTACCTGGCGCAGGTGGACGCGCGCGCGCGCCATGGCGTGTTCGCCGTGGCCGGCCGGGTGGACGGGGACGAGGCCCGCATCACCAACCATCCCTGGGTGATCTCGCGCAGCCGCACCCGCGACATGCTCGGCTTCGAGCACGTGCAGCTGATCAACGACTTCGCCGCCCAGGCCATGGCCATCACCCTGCTGCGCGCCGGGGACGTGGTGCCGGTGGGCGGGGTCGGCTGGAGCCCGGCGCCGCTGGACCAGCCGCGCACCTACGCGGTGCTGGGCCCGGGCACCGGCCTGGGCGTGGGCGGGCTGCTGGTCCGCGACGGCCGCTGCTACCCGCTGGAGACCGAGGGCGGGCACGTCAGCTTCCCGCCCGGTACGCCGGAGGAGATCCGCATCCTGGAGATCCTCTCGGCGCAGTTCGGCCGCGTGTCCAACGAGCGGCTGGTCTGCGGCCCCGGACTGGTCAACATCCACCGCGCCCTGTGCGAGATCGCCGGCGTGGACCCGGGCCTGCTGCAGCCGCGCGACGTGACCGCCCGCGCCGCCCAGGGCGACCCGCTGGGCATGCGCGCGGTGGACGTGTTCTGCGCCGTGTTCGGCGCCATCGCCGGTGACCTGGTGCTGACCCTGGGCGCCTGGGACGGCGTGTTCCTCACCGGCGGCCTGGTGCCGAAGATGCTGGACTTCCTGCGCCATTCCGGCTTCCGCCAGCGCTTCGAGTACAAGGGCCGGTTCTCGCCGACCATGGCGCGGGTGCCGTCGCTGGCTGTGCTGCATCCGCACGCCGGCCTGCTCGGCGGCGCGGCCTACGCCGCCGACCTGCAGCGCCGGGGGGTGATCGCATGATCGACGATCCGCGCATCGAATGGATCGCGCACCCGGATGCCGAGTCCTGGGTGCACGGCGTGGCCGCCGAGATGGAACAGGTGCTGGCCGAGGAGCTGGCCGCGCGCGGCGCGGCGCGCATGCTGCTGTCCGGCGGCACCACGCCGGCGCCGGTGTACGCGCAGCTGGCGGTGGCGCCGCTGGACTGGCCGCAGGTGACCGTCGGCCTGGTGGACGAGCGCTGGCTGTCGCCGCAGGACAGCGCCAGCAACACCCGCCTGGTGCGCGAGTGCCTGCTCGAGCGCGCCGAGATCGGCCACTTCGAGCCGCTGGTGCGCGAGGGCCTGTCCCTGCCGGAGGCGGTGCACGCCGCCAACCTGGAGGCCGGCCACGCGCCGGACGCCTGCCTGGCGGTGCTGGGCATGGGCAACGACGGCCACACCGCCTCCCTGTTCCCCGGCTCGCGCGACCTGGACCGCGCCCTGGCCAGCCCCCTGCCCTACGCGGCACTGGACGCCAGCGGCTGCCCGGTGGCCGGCGACTGGCCGCTGCGCATCACCCTCACCCCCGCCGGCCTGGCCCGCACCCGCCACCGCCTGCTGCTGCTGCGCGGCGCGGCCAAGCGCGAGGTGCTGCAGCGCGCCCTGGCCGGCGAGGACGTGCGGGAAATGCCCATCCGCGTGGTCCTGGGCCTGCCGGGCCGGCCGCTGCGCGTGCACTGGTGCCCCTGATGGCGGCCGTCCCGACTCCGTGCCAGCACGCCCCGGCCGCGCCGCTGCCACGGCGCGCGGGCCGAAGACCGGGCCACCCGCATCCGCCGCCGGCCTGAGTCCGGCGCCCGCGCCGCCATCCCGCCTTCCCTCCCCGGACCGCCATGAGCCTGCATCCCCAGATCGAAGCCGTCACCGAACGCATCCGCCGCCGCAGCGCCGCTTCGCGTGCCGCCTACCTGGCCGGCATCGAGCAGGCGCTGCGCGAGGGCCCCAACCGCGCTCCGCTCAGCTGCGCCAACCTGGCCCACGTGTTCGCCGCCTGCGCCGAGCACGACAAGGCCCGCCTGCGCGGCAGCCAGGCGCCCAACCTCGGCATCATCACCGCCTACAACGACATGCTCTCGGCGCACCAGCCGTACGAGCATTACCCCGAACGGATCCGCGCCCTGGCCCGCGCCCTGGGCGCCACCGCGCAGGTGGCCGGCGGCGTGCCGGCCATGTGCGACGGCGTCACCCAGGGCCGCCCGGGCATGGAGCTGTCGCTGTTCTCGCGCGACGTCATCGCCCAGGCCACCGCCGTGGGCCTGAGCCACGACGCCTTCGACGCGGCGGTGTTCCTGGGCATCTGCGACAAGATCGTGCCCGGCCTGCTGATCGGCGCCCTGGCCTTCGGCCACCTGCCGGCGGTGTTCATCCCCTCCGGGCCGATGCCCTCGGGCATCCCCAACAGGAGGAAGGCCGAGGTGCGCGAGCGCTACGCCGCCGGCCAGGCCAGCCGCGAGGAGCTGCTGGAGGTGGAGGCGCAGTCCTACCATTCGCCGGGCACCTGCACCTTCTACGGCACCGCCAACTCCAACCAGGTGCTGTTGGAGGCGATGGGCGTGCAGCTGCCCGGCAGCTCGTTCGTCAACCCCGGCACGCCGTTGCGCGCGGCGCTGGACGAGGCGGCGGTGCGCCGCGTGCTGCAGATGACCGCACTGGGCGACGACTACCGCCCGCTCGGCCGGCTGATCGACGAGCGCGCCATCGTCAACGCCATCGTCGCGCTGATGGCCACCGGCGGCTCCACCAACCACACCATCCACTGGATCGCGGTGGCGCGCGCGGCCGGCATCGTCCTGACCTGGGACGACATGGACCAGATCTCGCAGGTGGTGCCGCTGCTGGCCCGCGTGTACCCCAACGGCGAGGCCGACGTGAACCGCTTCCAGGCCGCCGGCGGCACCGCCTTCGTGTTCCGCGAGCTGCTCGACGCCGGGCTGATGCACGAACTGCCCACGGTGGTGCCGGGCGGCATGCGCGAGTACACCCGCGAGCCGCGCCTGGCCGACGGCGCGCTGGCCTGGGCGCCGGGCGCGGCCAGCTCGGCCGACGAATCGGTGGTGCGGCCGGTGACCGCGCCGTTCGAGGCCCAGGGCGGCCTGCGCCTGCTGCGCGGCAACCTCGGCCGCGCCCTGATCAAGCTCTCGGCGGTCAAGCCCGAGCACCGCCGCGTCGAGGCCCAGGCGGTGGTGGTGGACGCCCCGCAGAAGCTCAACAAGCTGCACGCCGCCGGCGTGCTGCCACGCGACTTCGTGGCCGTGGTCCGCTACCAGGGCCCGCGCGCCAACGGCATGCCCGAGCTGCACTCGCTGGCGCCGCTGCTGGGCATGCTGCAGAACCAGGGCCGCCGGGTCGCCCTGGTCACCGACGGCCGCCTGTCCGGCGCCTCGGGCAAGATCCCGGCGGCCATCCACGTCACCCCCGAGGCCGCCCGCGGTGGCCCGATCGGCAAGGTCCGCGACGGGGACGTCATCCGCCTGGACGCCGAGGCAGGCACCCTGGAGGTGCTGGTGGACGCGGCGGAATGGAACGCGCGCGGATGCGCGCCCAACACCAGCCCGGCCGGCCACGACCTGGGCCGCAACCTGTTCGCCTTCAGCCGCGCCAACGTCGGCCCGGCCGACCAGGGCGCGCTGTCCATCTCCTGCGGCCCGCCGGCGCCCGATGGCACACCGTGGAACTACGACGCCGAATACGAGCTGGGCGGCGCCGCGGAGGCGGTGCTGGCCCCGCACGACGCCAAGGACGCCTGAGCCGCACGCGCGGCTAGAATCCCGGACAGCACGCTCCACCCGCACGGAACCCGTACCCGATGAGCATCGCCCAGACCCAGTCCCAGGCCGAACAGCTGCTGCACCAGGCCGGCATCCTGCCGGTGGTCACCGCCGACAGCGTGGACGAGGCGCGACGGCTGTCCGCCGCACTGCTGGAAGGCGGGCTGACCGCGATCGAGCTGACCCTGCGCACACCGGCCGCGCTGGACGCGCTGGTGGCGCTGAAGAAGGAACTGCCCGGCATCGCCGTGGGCATGGGCACGGTGCTGACCGTCGAGCAGATGGAGAAGTGCATCGAGCTGGGCGCCGACTTCCTGGTCACGCCCGGCACGCCGCCGGAACTGGCCGAGGCGCTGGCCAGGGCACCGGTGCCGGCCGTGCCCGGCGGCGCCACGCCGACCGAGTTCATGGCGCTGATGGCGCGCGGCTTCCGCGTGTGCAAGCTGTTCCCGGCCAACGCCGCCGGCGGCCTGGCCATGGTCCGCGGTCTGGCCGGCCCGCTGGCCGGGCTGAAGCTGTGCCCCACCGGCGGCATCACCGAGGACACCGCGCCCGAGTTCCTGGCCCAGCCGAACGTGGTCTGCGTGGGCGGTTCGTGGATGGTGCCCGGGACCTGGCTCAAGGCCGGCGAGTGGGACAAGGTCCGCGCCTCCGCGGCGAAGGCCGCCGGCATCGTCGCCGCGGCGCGCCAGGCCGCCTGAGTGCGCCTCAGCCCGCCGGCGGCGGGAACTCCAGCACCAGGCGCTGCCCGCGCCACAGCCGCGCCTGCAGCAGATACCAGGCCACCAGCAGCAGGCCGAGCTGCCACTCCAGCGCGTTCCCCACCCGGTCCTGCAGGGCGCGGTCGCGCAGCAGCGCGTCCGCGGCGACGCTGGCCACGCCCAGCAGCAGCATGCCCGCGCACACCGCGCACATGGCCCGCCACAGGGCCGGCCGGCGCGCAGCGCCCACCTGCCGCCAGCACTGCAGGAAGCGCAGCTGCGCCAGGAAGCCGCAGCCGAAGAACACGGTGATGCCGTACCGGCGCAGGAAGGCGTAGGCCGCGCCGTCGCTGCCGAGGAAGGTGGCGTACACCGCCAGGGCCGAGGCCGCCAGTGCGCCCAGCGCCACCAGCAGGCGTTCCGGCGCGGCGGACACCCAGCGCGCCGCCAGCCACCAGTGCGCGGCCAGCAGCAGCGCGCACGGCGGCACCAGCAGGCGGAACAGGGCATTGCCCAGGCTGTGGCGCGCGGCGCGGCTGATCGAGGTGCAGCCGTGCAGGTACGGGATGCAGGCCTCGACGTGGCCGGCGCGCAACGACAGCCACCAGGCCAGATGCGCGGCCAGCAGCAGCGCCAGCGCGACCAGCAGCGGCAGCAGTCCCGGGCGGATGGATGCGCGCGCCATGGTGCCTCCCTCGCGCGCGGCGCCGGCGGTTGCTACGGCCCCGGTGCCGCGACGCGCACCCTGGCGCCGGCGCGGGTGATGCGCAACTCCCCGTCCTCCCAGGCCGCCGGCCGGCCGTCGATGGTGGTGGCGCCCGGCGCCCCCGCGTACGGCCATGGCAGCACCAGCCCGCCCGGCGGCAGGTCCGCGCCGGCGGCCACGTCCAGGTGCAGCGCGCCGTCCACGCGGCGCAGCGCATAGCCCAGGCGCCCCCAGGGCGTGTGCAGCCCCTCCACGGCGATGCCCTCCCCGTCCAGCCAGTCCGCCGGCACGCCGGCGGCCAGCACCAGGCTGGCGTCGCGCTCGCGCACGTAGGCGAACATGTCCAGGGCCGAGCGCAGGAAGTCGGAGGCCACCCAGGCGTGCGGCAGGTCGCCGACGAAGAACGGCTTGCGCGGGGTGGACGAAACCACCTCGGCCCACTGGTTCCAGGCCGGTGGCACGCGGTCGGCGAAGAAGTACTCGGTCGCCTGCCAGGCGCGCGCGCGCCAGCCCAGGCGCACGAAGGCGGCCACGTTGCGCCATTCGTAGGGCGTGTAGTCCTTCCATTCGCGCAGGCCGTCACGGCGCTCCACGAACTGCCGCCAGTAGCGTTCGAAGGTGTTCTCCAGCAGGTCGCGCGGCAGCCAGTCCTGCTCGCCGCCGGGGGCCAGGGCAATGGTGGTCGAGGTCGGGTCGAAATCGCCCAGCTCGGCCGCGCCGGGCAGGTAGTCGATACCGTGCCGGCGCACCGCGGCCTGCAGCGAGGCGGCCAGGTCGGCGCGGAAGCGGTCGCGCGCGGCGGCCATGCGCCGCGCCTCGGCCTCGCGGCCCAGCGCCCTGGCGATCTCCACCGCGTCCTTGTAGCCGCGCAGCGCCCAGAAGTTGTCCCAGTACGAGTGCATCGGCTTGGCCGAATAGCCCTCGTGGCTGATCGAGGCCGGCATCATCCCGAAGAAGGCCGGGTTGCGGCGGCGGTTGGCCGCGGTGCGCTCGCTGGCGGCCAGCCGTTCCATGTAGGCGAACGCCCCCTCCACGTGCGGCCACATCCGCTCCAGGAAGGCGCGGTCGCCGGTGTAGCGCCAGTACTCGGCGATGGCGAAGATCAGTTGGCCATGGCTGTCGTTCTCCGGCACCGGGTCGCTGCCGCGCGCGTCCACGCAGCACGGCACCTTGCCGTTGGCGAACTGGTACGGCGCGTACCACTCCAGGTACTGGCGCACCACCTCCGGGCGGCCCAGGCGCAGCAGTCCCTCGGCGATCATCGCCCCGTCGCGGATCCAGCTGCGCGAGTACGAGCGCGTGCCCGGCTGCAGGCGCGGGCCGACGCGCGAGATGAGCATGTGTGCCAGCGCGGTGCGCACGGTGTCGGCCAGCTCCCGCCCTTGCGGCGGCAGGCGCAGCGCCACCTGGCCCAGGCGCTGCCGCCACATGGCCTCGACCTCGGCCTGCGCCCTTGCGGCATCGAAGCCGGCCGGCAGCCGCGCCTGTCCGGACAGCGGCGCCACCAGCGCCACCTCGCGGCTCTCGCCCGGGGCCAGGCGCCAGCGGTACAGCAGCATGCCCGAGGCCAGTCCCGCCGGATCCTCGGCCGCGGTGTCCGCCGGGATGTCGCCCGCGGCCAGCCGCTGCACCTCCAGCCCGGACTCGAACGGGGTGGCGAAGGCCGCGTCCGGCGCCTGCGTGGCGAACACGCGCGGCCGCCCGTCCACCTCCACGGTGGTTCCGTCCATGCGCAGGCGGTGGATGGGACTGACACCGCCCACGGTGTTGAGGAACTGGCTGGGCGGGTTGACCTGCAGCGGCCGCACCGCCAGCGCCAGGGTATACTCGCGTGGGTGCGCCCCCGGGTTGGACAGGCGGTAGCGCGCCACCAGCCGCGCGTCCTCCGGGCTGCCGTGGGCGAACACCTGCACCTGCAGCGGCACTTCCGGGCCGCCCGCCTTCGCCGTCCACTCCACCCGCGGCATGGGCAGGCCGCCCTCGGGCAGCGCCTGCCGCGGTTGCACGTCGGCCCAGGCGTACACGCGCCCGTCCAGCAGCACGAACGGCTCGATGCTGAAGCCCCCGCGCGCCACCTCCACCGCGCCGTCCTCGCCCACCAGGCCCTGCTCCAGGCCGCCGTCCAGGCCGACGATGGTCCAGTACGGCTGCTCGCCGCTGAAGCCGCGCGGCAGCCAGCCGCGCGGCAGTTCCGCCGCCACCGCCCTGAGCATGTCGTTGGGATGTGCGGAGAAGGCCAGCGGCTGCACCCGGGCCTCGGCCAGGGCGAAGCGGCCCTCCCCTTCGAAGGCCAGGGCGATGCGTCGCGCCTCGGCCTCCGGCAGGGCGATCCAGTCCGTCCCGCCGCGCCCGCGCGTCACCTGGTGGACGGGCCGCCACCGTCCCTGGCCGTCCTCCAGCTCCACCGTGTAGCGCGCCACCCGCCGCCGCGCGTCGGCCCAGCGCAGCACCAGGCCGCCGAACTCGCGCACCTGGCCCAGGTCCAGCACCAGGCGCTGGGCGCCGGCCGCCTCCCAGGCGGTGGCCGGATCGCCGTCGATGGCGCGGACCGGGTCGCCAGAGCCGGCCTGCGCGGCCACCGCCGCCGGCGGCGTGGCCGGCTCCGGCGGCAGCGGCTCGAAGCGCAGCTGGTCGAAGCACACGCTGCCGCGCCCGCCGGCGTTGTTGTAGACCGTGAACTCGATCCTGGCGCTGCGGCGGAGCACGCGGTCGGGATCCGGGCCCCAGGCCTTGTCGATGTGGCGGGCACGGTAACGCACCTCCGTCCACTCCCTGGGCCAGGCGTAGCGCGGGCGGTTGACCCACCAGACGTTGTCGCCGCTGGCGTCGATCAGCTTGAACTGCAGGTCGTTGGCCGGCGAGTCGCCGCGCAGATGGAAGGTGAAGCGGTAGTTGCCCGGGTACTCCAGCGGCAGGTCGCGCTGGATGCCCACGTGGCCGGAGACGCCGTTGAAGTCGTAGTCCAGGCACAGCGCCCGGCCCTGCACGCCGTCGGCCTGGCGCAGGCTGCCGCTGACCTGGTCGGACACCACCACGGTCCAGGCCGAGGCGTCCTCGAACCCGTCCAGCAGCCGCGCCTGCGCGGCCGCCTCCGGCCGCGCCACGGCCGCCAGCACCACGAGCGCGGGCACCCGCCAGGCACCTTTCGCCATCACCACCTCCATCAGCCCTTGACGCTGCCCAGCAGCAGCCCCTGGATGTAGTAGCGCTGCAGCAGCAGGAACAGCAGCAGCACCGGCAGCACGGTGACCACCGCACCGGCCATCATCATCTCCACGTCCATGATGTGCTCGCGCGAGAGCGAGGCCAGCGCCACCGGCAGGGTGTAGTGCGCCTGGTCGGTGAGCACGATCAGCGGCCACATGAAGTCGTTCCACGCCGCCATGAAGGTGAAGATGGCCAGGGTCACCAGCACCGGCTTGAGCATGGGCAGCACGATCCGGAAGAAGATGCGCCACTCCCCCGCCCCGTCGATGCGCGCCGCCTCCAGCAGCTCGTCCGGGATCGAGCGGGCGTACTGGCGCACCAGGAAGATGCCGAACACGCCGGCCAGCGCCGGCAGGACCACGCCGCCGAAGCTGTTGACCAGCCCCAGCTGCTTCATCATCAGGAACAGCGGCAGCATCGCCACCTGCGCCGGCACCACCAGCGCCGCCAGCAGCAGCTGGAACACCCGGTCGCGGCCGCGGAAGCGCAGCTTGGCGAAGGCGTAGCCGGCCAGCGTGTTCACCAGCAGCGAGCCCACGGTGATGCTGCCGGCCACCAGCAGGCTGTTGGCGAAATTGCGGCCCATGCCGGTGCGCGCGAACAGGGCACGGTAGTTGTCCAGGGTGGCGGCCGAGGGCAGCAGCGGCGGCGGGAAGCGGCTGGCCTCGCCGGCGGGCATGAACGACACGGCCACCATCCACAGCAGCGGCGCCAGGGCGACCGTGGCCAGGCCCAGCAGCGCCAGGTTGACCAGCAGCGCGTGCCAGCGCGACTGCCCCACCTGCCGGCTCATACCGCCCCCTTGCGCCGGCCCAGGCGCAGCATCAGCGTGGTGGCCGCCAGGATGACCAGGAACAGCAGGAAGGCCACGGCCGAGGCGCGGCCCAGGTTCCACCACTTGAAGCCTTCCTCGAACATGAAGTACAGCACGCTGACGGTGCTCTGCAGCGGATCGCCGCGGGTCATCACGTAGGGCTCGGCGAACAGCTGGAAGTAGCCGGAGACGGTGATCACGCCCACCACCAGCAGCACCGGCCCAAGCTGCGGCAGGGTGATGTGCCGGAACTGCTGCCACCGCGAGGCGCCGTCGATGCGCGCGGCCTCGTACAGGTCCTGCGGGATGGCCTGCAGGCCGGCCAGGAATATCACCATGTTGTAGCCGAAGTTCTTCCACACGGCGAACAGGATGATGGTGGGCATGGCCCAGCGCGGGTCGCCCAGCCAGTCCACCGGGGCGATGCCCAGGTGGCCCAGTGCCCAGTTCACCAGGCCGTAGCTGGTGTGGAACAGGTAGCGCCAGATCACCGCCACCGCCACCAGGGTGGTCACCACCGGCGCGAACAGCGCGGTGCGGAACAGCGCCTTCAGCCGCGCCACCGGCGCGTTGAGCAGCAGCGCCGCGCCCAGTGACACCGCCACCGACAGCGGCACGCCCACCACCACGAAGTAGCTGGTGTTCCACAGCGACTTCCAGAACAGCGGCGTGCGCAGCAGCGCCAGGTAGTTGTCCAGCGCGACGAAGCGCAGGTTGCGCATGTCGGCCAGCGCGTACAGGTCGAAGTCGGTCAGGCTCAGGGCCAGGGCCGAGAGCACCGGCAGGCCGAAGAACAGGCCGATCACCAGCAGCGCCGGCCCCGCGAACATCCATCCGGCCAGGCTGCGGTTCATGGCGCCGCCTCCGCCACCGCGCCGTGGGCGCGCACCCAGCGGCGTTTCTCCAGGATCGCGTCCACCCGCGCGTCCAGCTCGCGCACCGCCACGTCCTGCGGCAGGCCGCCCCGCACCACCTGCTCGGTGACCAGGCGCATCTCCTGCACGATGCGCTCCCATTCCAGCACCTTGGGCGTGGGCCTGGCCCGCTCCAGCTGGTCGCGGAAGGCGCGCGCCAGCTCGTCCTGGGCCAGGGCCGGGTGTTCCCAGGTGCTGCGCCGCGGCGGCAGGTTGCCGATCAGGGCGTGGAAACGCTGCTGCACGTCCGGCCGCGAGAGGAACTCCACCAGCTTCCAGGCCTGCGCCTTGCGCGGCGAGGTGCGGAACAGCACCAGCGCGGTGCCGCCGGCGATGCCCGCGCCCGGGCCGTCCGGGCCGGGCAGCGGCATCGTGCCCCACTGCCCTTCCAGTTCCGGCGGCTGCCGGCGGCGGAACTCGCGGATGTTCCAGGGACCGGACAGGTAGAAGGCGTAGAAGCCGTTGAAGAACTCGTCCCAGACGTTGGAGATCTGCGTCTCGGACATCTTCGGCGCCCAGCCCTGCTCGAAGACGTTGGCGTAGAAGGCCAGGGCGCGGCGGAAGCCGGCGCTCCGGAAGTTGCCGCGGGTATCGCCCTCGCGCAGCAGCGGGTCGTCCTGCTGCAGGGCCAGCGACAGCTGCTGCTCGAACTCGTTGAGCGGCATCAGGATGGCGTAGCGTCCCGGGCCGACGTGGCGCTTGACCGCGGCCATGGCCTGTTCCCACTCGGCCCAGGTGCGCGGCGGCCGATCCACCCCGGCCGCGGCCAGCAGGTCCTTGCGGTAGAACAGCAGGCGTGTGTCCACGTACCAGGGCACGCCCACCGGTTCCCCGTCCACCACCGCGGTGTCCCAGATGCCGGGGAAGTAGTCCTGCGGCTCGACCACCGCCGAGGCGTCCACGTACGGCTGCAGCGGCTCCAGCGCGCCGAGCGTGGCGAACTCCGGGATCCAGGTGTTGCCCAGCTGGCACACGTCCGGCAGCGCGCCGGCGGCGAAGGCGGTCAGCAGCTTCTCGTGCGCGGCGGTCCAGGGGATCTGCTGGATCTCCACGCGCAGGCCCGTCTGGCGTTCGAACTCGGGCACCAGCTCGGCCACCACCTCGGCCTCGCGGCCCATGGCCCAGAACCGGATCGGCTCGTCGGCGGGCTGGCGCGCGCAGCCGGCCAGCAGCCCGGCCAGCAGCAGCCGGCAGGCCCACACCGGCAACGACGGCAGGCGCATGGAACCGGTCACGGCGGCGGTTGCGCGCGTTCGGAGCCGGGCTGCCGCTCCTGGCGCTGCTGTTCCTTGAGCTGGGCCTCGGCCGCGGCGGCGCGCGACTCGGCCATGCCCAGCTCGCGCGCCAGCGCGGCGTTCGGGTTCACCGGCACGTCCTCCGCCTCGTCCTCCGGCGACAGCCAGCCGCCGCGGAAGCCGGCCCGCTCCAGCCCGCGGCGGATGTACGGGCTCTTCTTCATCACCGACCAGACGAACTCGTTGCGGTAGTTGGCGATCATCGCCAGGATCGGCCCCTGGTCGATGGCGATGTAGTCGCTGGCCACCCAGCCCTTGCCCGGCACCAGGCGCCCGGTCTTGAGCGGGATGTCGAAATCGAAGCTGGGGTTGAACGAATCCAGGAAGCCGTAGCTGGAGTACAGGTACTCGCCGTAGCGGCGGTGCATCTCCTCGGTGGCGGGGATGACCACCTCCGGCGCGAACACGATCGAGGAGATCGCCGCGGTCGGCGCAATGGTGCCGTCGTCGAAGTTCTCGCGCAGGCCGGCCCCGCGCGAGGAATAGTGGCGGAACTCGCGCTCCTCGCCGCGGTAGATCTGGCGTGTGTTCTGCGGGCCGTCGCTGGCGGTCAGACCCCAGACGTTCTCGCCGTAGTCCTTCCACTTCATCGGATTGGCGATGGCGTACTCGCGCTGGGCCAGGGCGGCGCGGCGGCTGTTGAGGAAGTAGTCGATGCCGCGCTCGCGCATGTACTGGTCCTGGATGTCGCGGAAGTCGATCCAGACGTGGCTGTACTGGTGACCGAACAGCGGGCCGAAGCTCAGGTACTCCTGGCCGTAATACACGCCCCAGTCGTTGTTGTAGGTACGCGCCCAAACCGTCCAGGCCTCCGGCTCCACCGGGTGGGTCGGCGAGCCCAGGGCCAGGATGTACAGCAGCATGGCCTCGTTGTAGCCCATCCAGTCGTGCTGGATGAACCCGCTCTCCGGGAACCAGCCCATCGAGATCAGTGGCGGGCGCACCTGCAGCCACTTCCAGTCCACCCGCCGGTACAGCTGGTCGGCGATGCGGCGGATCTCCTGCTCGCGCGGGTCGTCGCCCTCGTAGTAGGCCTGGGCGAACAGCACGCCCATCATCAGGATCGCGGTGTCCACGCTCGACAGCTCCACCCAGCTGTCGTAGCGGTGGCCGTTCTGCATGTCCAGGAAGTGGTAGAAGAAGCCCTTGTGGCCGGCGCGCCCGGTGCGTTGCGGCCCCTGCGGTGCGTCGCGCAGGAAGCGCAGCGTGGTCAGGGTGCGGTCCACCGCCTGGGTGCGGCTGACCCAGCCGTTCTCGATGCCGATCGGGTACGCGGTCAAGGCGAAGCCGATCGCGGCCACCGAGGCGAACGGCCGCGAGGGGTAGCGGTCCGGGGTCAGGCCGTTCTGCTCGTTGGTGGTATCCCAGAAGAACTGGAAGGTCCGCTTCTCGATGTCGCGGAACAGCGGCGGCAGCTCCGGCCGCGGCGGGCGTTCCGGCAGCACCGGCTCGATCAGGATCACGTCGGGCTTGGGTTTGGGCGGTTCCGGCGGCTGCGGCGGCTCGCGCCGGCAGCCGGCCAGCGCCAGCAGCAGCGCCGCCAGCGCGAGGAACCCTGCTTGCCTGTGTCGGACGCTCAATGCCTGCTCCATCGCTTTCCGCCGTGGCGGGCGCCTCCCTGGCGGGAGGGCCCGCGGTGGCAGCCCCGGCCGGGAGAGGTGGCCGGGGCGGCCACCACGGCCTCACCAGTCGAAGCCGACCGTCAGCTTGAAGGTACGGGTCGGCAGCTGGATGGCGGTGGGCGTGCCCCAGTTCGGGTTCTGCGGCTCGCCGGCGCCACCGCGCCAGTCGTCGTAACCGGAGTAGTTGGACCAGTTGAACACGTTGAGGATGTCGCCGCGCAGGCGCCAGCGGATGCCGCCGCCGGTGTCCCACTCCTTCTGCACGGCCAGGTCCACCTGCTTGAAGTCCTCCTTCGGCGTGTACGCGTCGAAGTAGCAGTACGCCCAGTCCGAGACGTTGCAGTTCTGGTAGTAGCGCGGCGTGGCGTCGGCCCAGGTTCCCTTGCCGGAGAAGGTCAGCCCCCACGGGCCGTCCCAGATGCCGGTCAGCACCACGCGGTGCTCGGGCACCTTGCCCGGGAACCAGCCGTAGTCCTCGATGCGCTCGGCGTTGAACGCGCCCGGCCAGCCGTCGATCGGGCTGTTCTGCTCCGAGTCGGTGTAGGTGTAGGCCAGGGTGGCGCCCCAGCGCGAGGCCCGGGTGTAGGGCTTCTCCAGCTTGAGGTAGACCGCGCGCGTGCGGGTCTCCAGCGCGTTCTGCGCCAGGATCAGGTTGGAGAACGGGGCGAAGCCGATGCCCCACGGCGGCGGATCGGAGGCACCCGGCGGGTCGGCCGGGAAGAAGCGGCCGTCGTCGCGGCGGTTGCCCAGCAGGAACGCAATGCCATCGTGGCTGCGCACGTACGAGTAGGCGATCTCCGTGTTCCAGTCATGACCCCACAGGGCGAACACGTTGCGCATGCCCAGGGTGAACTGGTCGGAGTACGGCACCTCCAGGTCGTTGTGGTTCAGGAACACCTCGCGGGCGCCGCCCACGGCCGCGGACGCGCGCAGGAACTCCGGATCCAGGTAGCGCGGATCCCACTCGCGGCAGGTCGCGTCCGTGGCGGTGTCGCAGGGATGGGCCGGGGTGTTGAAGTTGTAGGTGTACTGGCCCCAGCTGGCCTTGGCCACCTCGTTCTGCAGGTAGTCGAACAGGTTGCGGTCGTAGGAACGGCCGGCGCCGCCGAACACCACGTGCCGCTGGTCGGCGTTGATGTCGTAGGAGAAGCCCACGCGCGGCGCCCAGTTGTCCTTGTCCGCCTTGCGGTTGCGGCCGGTGCTGATGTAGTCGTTGATGTCGATGCCGGAATTGGGCAGCGCGGTGTTGGAGTTGCGCAGCGCCTCCACCACCTCGGCGGGGGTGACGTAGTCCTCGTAGCTGGGCGTGGTCTCGTAGTCCCAGCGCACGCCCAGGTTCAGGGTCAGGTGCTCGTTCACCTCCCAGTCGTCCTGGATGTACAGGCCGAACTGCTTGTTGTCCGAGCGCGCGGTGCCGTCGCCGTAGCCGGCCACCGGCGCGCCGAACTCCACGTGCACCGGCACGTCCAGGCTCTCGTGGATGTCGTAGTAGAACTGCGGGTTGAACCTGTTCTGCTCCAGGGTCCGCAGGTCGACCTGCTTGTACTTCACGCCCATCTTGATGGTGTGGCCGGCGATGCCGGTGAAGGTCAGGTCGTCCTGGAAGGACCAGCCCTTCTGGCCCTTGTCCTGGTAGTTGTCGCCGCCGCCGATGCGGGCGATGGTGTCCCACCAGTTGCCGTCGCTGAGCAGGTAGCCCGGCGTGAAGCTGGCCGGCCGCGGGCTCCAGAACGCGTCCTCGTAGGTCAGGTGGGCGTCGTTGAGCCAGTCGCCCAGGGTGGCCTGGTAGCGCAGGTCGACGCGGGTCTCCTCGTTGGTGTTGTAGGTGGCCGACGAAGGCAGCCGCTGCCCCTCCACCTGGATGGTCTCGCTCTCGTCGCGGTACTTGACGCTCAGCTCGAAGTAGTGGTTCTCGCCGACCAGCCAGTCCACCTTGCCGAAGTACAGGTCCTCCTTGAACGGCGAGGTGTAGGTGCCGGTGCCGTACTCGTCGCGCAGCGCCGGCGGCAGCATGTCGGGCGTGTAGCCGCGGCCGAGCTGGAACGTGCGCGGGCTCATGTACTCCTTGGCCTCGTAGGCGAGGAAGAAGTGCGCCACGTCCGGGATGATCGGGCCGCCGAAGGAGATGCCGTACTGTTCCTCCTTGCTCTCGGCCTTGGTCGCGCCCGGACGCTCCTCGAAGCGGCTGCGCGAGCGCCAGTCGGTGCTGGTGCGGTCCCAGAAGAAGCTGCCCTCGAACTCGTTGGTGCCCGAGCGCGTGGCGGCGACGATGGCGGCGCTGCTGAGCTGGTCGAACTCGGCCTTGTAGTTCTGGGTGATGACCTTGTACTCGCCGATGGCCGACTGCGGGAACGGGTTGCCGCGGCTGGTGTCCTGGCCGGTGATGCCGCCGGTGGTCACGTAGTTCTTCTGGCCGACGCCGTCGATGAACACGTTGACGGCGCTGGGCGTCTGCGCGCCCGAGCGCAGGCGGGTGTTGCCGCCGGCGTCGGTGATGAACTGCACGCCGGGCACGGTGTCGGCGAAGGCCAGGAAGTTGCGGCTGGCCTGCGGCAGCGCCTCGATCTGGCGCTGGCTGATGTAGGAGGCCACCTCGGAGGTGCGGGTCTCCACCGCCGTGCCCAACACCTGCACGGTCTCCAGCGTGGTCGCCGCGCCGGGCGCGGCGGTCTCGGGCAGACCGCCCACGCCGAGGTTGAGCGTGGCGGTCTGGCCCACCTGCACGGTCAGCTCGCGCGTGGCGGTCTGGCCGCCGGCCTCCACCTCGATGCGGTAGGTGCCCGGCGGCAGGCCGGCGACCACGTACTGGCCCTGGGGCGTGGACTGCACGGTGCGGCGCAGGCCGGTGGCGGTGTTGACCACCGTCACCTGCGCGCCCGCCGCCGGCGCGGAATCGGCCAGGACCTGGCCGCGGATGGTAGCACTGGTGCTTTGCGCCAGCGCCGGGCCCGCGCCCAGCGCCAGCGCGCTGGCCAGCGCGGCCACGAGCAACCTCCGGACGGGTCTGGTTCTCATGTTCGTTCCCTCCAACGGTGAAATGGAAAACGGTGCAACCCTATTCTCGCCCCTTCCCCGGGCGCCCCCTCCGCGCCTGGGCGCGTGCGGCCTCCCTGCCGCTCGATTCACGGACCACCAGCTCCGGGACCATGACCTGCGCCGCGCCGGCCGCGGCGCCTGCGGTTTCCGCGCCGTCGGCGCCGGCCTCGATCTGCTCGAGCAGGCGCGCGAGCGCGCGCTCGCCGAGGGCCGCGATACTCACCCGCATCGTCGTCAATGAGGGGTGAACGAAGCGCGCCAGCGGAATGTCGTCGAAGCCGGCCAGGGCGATGTCGCCGGGCACGCGCACGCCGGCCTGCACGAAGGCGTACAGGCAGCCCAGCGCCATCATGTCGTTGGCCGCGAACACGGCGTCCGGGCGCGTGCCGGAGCCGAGGATGGCACGGCCGGCGCGGTGCCCGGAAGCCTCGTCGAACTCGCCCGGGTACTCCTCGCCGACCGCGCCCGGATGCGCGGCAATGGCGTCGCGGAAGCCGCGCAGGCGCTCGCGCGCGTCGTGGTTGTGCGCCGGCCCGCCGATGAAGGCGATGCGCCGGTGCCCCAGCGCCAGCAGGTGCTCGACCATGGCCACCGCGCCGGCGTGGTTGTCGATCTCCAGCGCCGGCCAGGCCGGCTCCGGCTGGTGGGTGTTGATCAGCACCACCGGCAGCAACTGCGGCAGGTTCTCGGCCAGGAAGCCGGGACGGTCGGCGTAGGGCGACATCACCAGCAGGCCGTCCACGCGGCCGCGCATGGCGCGCAGCGCAGCGCCCTGCTCGTCCGGATCGCCGTGGTAGCTGGACAGCAGCAGGTGGCGGCCGCGCGCGCGGGCCACCGCGTCGATGCCGCGGATCAGTTCGGAGAAGAACTCGCCGTGCAGGTCCGGCAGGACCACGCCGATGGTCTGGGTGCTGCGGCTGCTCAGGCTGCGTGCCGCGCCGTGCGGGCTGTAGCGCAGGCGCCGGGCCACCTCCAGCACCTGGCGGCGCACCGGCTCGGCCACGTTGCTGTGGCCGTTGAGCGCACGCGACACCGTGGCCACCGAGACCTTCGCCTCGCGGGCGACGTCGCGGATGGTCACCGCCTGGCGTCCCATACTCCCTCCCGAAGCACGGCTTACCCGTCGGCACTGTAAACGTTTTCAGAAGCTGCTGCCAAGCCGGGCGCGGCGGCAAAGCCGCGCCGTTTCAACGGTTTGGAGCGCAATCCGATGCCGCGTCGCAACATGACGCCGCCGCCTGCCCGGCGCCACCGCCGCGCCCCACCGGCGCCCGCCCGGCCGGCGCGGCAGCTGAAGCGCAGCCGGCGCCGCCGCTGGACAGGCCAGCAGCCAGCGCTTACCCTTGGCCTCACATGCGGCCGAAAGCAGCGGCCCGTCGGTTTCCCAGGGCACGCCCGGCTGCCTTGCTCCCGCGCCAGGCAGCCCGGGCGCCACGACGGCCCTCCGCTGCCGCGACCGGCCGCACGCAGACGACCTCCCGGCTGTCGGCCGCCGCCCCGTGCGGTGCCAGGCCTTTTTGATGTGCACGCAGCGGCGCCCGTCCCCGGCCCTTCCGGCGGCGGCCGCCCCCGCAGCCGGCACCTCGCCCACGGGATCCGGGCGTTCCGGCGCGGCCCCGTCCCGGGCAGGGCTTTCGAGCAGATGACTTCGCAGACCGCGCAAGACGCGACCACCACAACGCAGCCGCCCCGCGCGCCGCAGCAGCAAGAGATGCCGCTGGCGGTCGTGCACGGGCAGCCGCTGCTGCAGATCCCGCAGGACCTGTACATCCCGCCGGACGCGCTGGAGGTCATCCTCGACGCCTTCGAGGGCCCGCTGGACCTGCTGCTGTACCTGATCCGCCGCCAGAACCTGGACATCCTCGACATCCCGGTGGCGGAGATCACCCGGCAGTACATCGCCTACATCGAGGTGATGCAGGAGCTGCGCTTCGAGCTGGCGGCCGAGTACCTGCTGATGGCCGCGATCCTGGCCGAGATCAAGTCGCGCATGCTGCTGCCGCGGCCGCCGGCCGAGGAAGGCCAGGAGGAGGACCCGCGCGCCGAGCTGGTCCGCCGCCTGCAGGAGTACGAGCGCTTCAAGCAGGCCGCCGAGGACCTGGACGCGCTGCCGCGGATGGAGCGCGACACCCTGCCGGTGCAGGCGCACGTGCCCGACCGCACGGTGGTGCGGCTGCCGCCGCCGGTGGACCTGCGCGAGCTGCTGCTGGCGCTGCACGACGTGCTCAAGCGCGCCGAGCTGTTCAGCGGCCACCAGATCCGGCGCGAGGCGCTGAGCGTGCGCCAGCGCATGGGCGAGGTGCTGCAGAAGCTGGAGGACGGCCGCTTCCACCGCTTCGAGAGCCTGTTCACCGCCGAGGAAGGCCGGCTGGGCGTGCTGGTGACCTTCCTGGCCATGCTCGAACTGGCCAAGGAACAGCTGCTGGACATCGTCCAGGAGGCGCCGCTGGCGCCGATCTACGTCAAGTCGCTGGCCACCGGCAACACCGCCGAGCCGCTGCAGTTCCACAGCGAGTTCGACGACGGCGACACCGCCAACGAACCCGCCGCGCGCTGACGCCCCACCACCGAACCCGCGAGATCCATGGACCAGGCGCTGATCAACCGTATCGTCGAGGCCGCGCTGCTGGCGGCCAATCAGCCGCTGCCGCTGGCCCAGCTGTACGGGCTGTTCCCCGAGGACGAGCCGCCGCCGTCCGGCAGCGTGGAGCGGGCCCTGGAGGAGCTGCGCGAGGCCTGCGCCGACCGCGGCGTGGAGCTGGTCGAGGTGGCCTCCGGCTTCCGCTTCCAGGTCAAGCGCGAGGTCCATCCCTGGGTGGCGCGGCTGTGGACCGAACGCAAGACCCGCTACACCCGCGCCACCCTGGAGACCCTGGCGCTGATCGCCTACCGGCAGCCCATCACCCGCGGCGAGATCGAGCAGGTGCGTGGCGTGGCGGTCAGCAGCAACATCATCCAGGCGCTGGAGGAGCGCGAGTGGATCCGCGTGGTCGGCCACCGCGACGTGCCCGGGCGGCCGGCCCTGTACGGCACCACCAAGGCCTTCCTGGACTACTTCGGCCTCAAGAGCCTGGACGAGCTGCCGCCATTGTCCGAGCTGAAGGACATCGGCGAGCTGGAACCGGAACTGCCGCTGGATCCGGACGCCGCCCCCGCCCCGGCGACCGCCGCCGCCGGCGCCGACGCCGGCCAGGCCGCGGGGGGCGCAGGCGATGCGCCGGCCAACGACGACGACGGTGCCGCCGCGCAGGACGCGCAGGCCCCGTCCACCCCCGAAGAATCCCTGCCGGAGGCCGACACGGCCGCCGGCCCTTCCGAACCCCAGGCCGAAGCAACCGACGACGGCCGGAGCCAGATCCATGACTGATCCCACCCCCCGCAAGACCCTCGGCCGGCTGTCGCTCAAGCGCGACGCCGCCGCCCCCGCCGCGCCCCGCCTCGAGGAGCGGCTGCACAAGGTCCTGGCCCAGGCCGGGCTCGGCTCGCGCCGCGCGCTGGAGCAGCGCATCGCCGACGGCCTGGTCAAGGTCAACGGCGAGGTCGCCCAGGTCGGCCAGAGCATCCGCAGCGGCGACCGCGTGGAGCTGGACGGCCGCACCTTCGTCGCCTCGGCGCTGACCGAGCCGCCGCGCGTGCTGCTGTACAACAAGCCGGAAGGCGAGGTCACCACCCGCGAGGACCCCGAGGGCCGGCCCACCGTGTTCGATTCGCTGCCGCGCCTGAAGGGTGCGCGCTGGATCGCCGTCGGCCGCCTGGACATCAACACCACCGGCCTGCTGCTGCTGACCACCGACGGCGAGCTGGCCAACGCCATGATGCATCCCTCGCGCGAGGTCGAGCGCGAGTACGTGGTGCGCGTGCGCGCCCCGGAGGGGCAGGACAGCGTGCCCGAGGCCGTGGTCCAGCGCCTGGCGCAGGGCGTGGAGCTGGAGGACGGCCCGGCCCGGTTCGAGCAGATCGAGCGCATCGGCGGCACCGAGTCGCACGACTGGTTCAAGGTCGTGGTCAAGGAGGGCCGCAACCGCGAGGTGCGCCGCCTGTGGGAATCGCAGGGCTGCCAGGTCAGCCGGCTCAAGCGCGTGCGCTACGGCAGCATCAGCCTGCCGCGCGAGCTGCTGCGCGGCCAGTCGCAGGAGCTGCCGGCGGCCCAGGTCGAGGCCCTGCGCCGCGAGCTGGGCCTGGAGGACGCCACCCGCTCCACCCTGACCCTGCAGCCGGTGATCGGCCAGCGCCGCGCCGCCCGCGCCACCGTGCACGTGGGCCAGGAGGCCGGCCGCGGCCAGGCCTACGTCAACGGCCTGAACCTGGCCGACGAGGGCCGCGAGCTGCGCCGCTTCGACACCCTGCGCGAGGACCGCCGCGGCCGCGGCGGCAAGAAGGCCGCCGGCGGCCTGACCGTGACCGGCGAGGCCGCCGCCAAGCAGGCGCAGAAGCCGCTCAAGCAGCGCAAGCAGAAGGGTCTGGACGACAACCCGGCCGCGTTCCGCACCTGGTACGTGCCCGAGGGCGTGGGCACCGGCCCGGCCGGCCACCGCAACGCCGGCCCGGGCGGCAAGCGCAAGCCCAAGAAGGCCAAGAAGGCCAAGGCCGGCGCGCGCCCCTACTTCCCGTCCGACCACGCCGCGCCGGGCGGCACGCCCGGCCGCGGCGGCCCGCGCCGCAACCGCGGCCGCTGAGGGACGGGACACCCGGCACCAGGCGGCGGCGCGGCCGCGCCGTCGCCGCGCCCGGGGCCGGCGCATGCCGGCGGCGCGTCAGCGCGGTTCGATCACGAACTTGCCGAAGGCCAGGCCCAGGTCCCAGCCCTTGCCCTTGCCGGCCAGGGCCAGTGAGACCTCGCCCTTGGTCATCACCTGCGCCCTGCCCGACTTGACCGCGCCGGCGTGGACCTCGGCGGCGACGTAGGTGCCCAGCGTCTCGCGGATGTTGGCCACGCCGGAGAATTCGCCCACACCGTCGTCGATGCGCGACTTGCCGAAGGTGATGCCGCCCCCCTTGGCGCTGATCTTCACCGGCAGGCTGGCGCCGTTGTCGCAGGTGATGGTGCCGGTGCCCTGGGCGGTCTTGTAGAACGCGGACCAGCCCGACAGGGTGAAGCGCAGCTTGCAGTCGATGTCGCGCGCGTGCGCGGCGGGCGTGGCGGCCAGGGCGATCAGGCCGGCAAGCAGGATTCGCGGCAGGTGCATGGCATGGACTCCGTGGGATGCCGGGGATCCCGGCGCCGTGGCGAGTTTAGGCCAGCGGCGCGTGTCCGTGGCGTCCCCGCGGCACCGGCGCGGTTCACCGGTGGCCGTGCCGGGCCTTCAGCGCAGCTGGAAGGCGTCGGCGTCGAGCATGGCCGGGAAATGCGCCCGGTGCGCGGCCAGGGCCTCGGCCGAGAGCGTGCTGGTCAGCACCTGCTCGCGGCCGTGGGCCTCGACCTGGGCCTGGCCGAGGAAGTCGACCACCGCGCTGTCGCCGCTGTAGTCCAGGCCGTTGCCGTCGCGGCCGACGCGGTTCACCCCGGCCACGTAGCACAGGTTCTCGATCGCGCGCGCGCGCAGCAGCGTGCGCCAGGCGTGGGCGCGGGGCGAAGGCCAGTTGGCCACGAAGATCTGCAGGTCGAAGTCCAGCCCGCCCGCGCGTTCAACGTCGTAGCGGTTGCGGCAGAACACGGGGAAGCGCAGGTCGTAGCAGACCTGCGGGTTGATCCGCCAGCCCTTCCATTCCACGGTCAGGCGGTCGCGCCCGGGCGTGTAGCGCCTGTGCTCGCCGGCGTAGCGGAACAGATGGCGCTTGTCGTAGTGCGCCAGCCCGCCGTCCGGGGTGGCCCACAGCAGGCGGTTGAACACGCCCTGCTCCGTGCGCAGCTGCACGCTGCCGGTCACCGCCGCGCCCAGGCGCGCGGCCTGCTCGCGGATCCAGGCCACGGTCGGGCCGTCCATGCCCTCGGCGCGCTCGATGGCATCGTTGGAGAAGCCGCTGGTGAAGGTCTCCGGCAGCACCACCAGGTCGGTGGCGCCGGCCAGCGGCGCCAGCAGCGCGCCGTAGTAGGCGCGGTTGGCCTCCGGGTCATGCCAGCGGGTGTCGCCCTGGACCAGGGAAATGCGCAGATCCTGCATGGCCGTGTGCCTCACAGTCGCCGCAGCCGTTCGATGGCCGCGTCCAGGGTGGCCTCGTTCTTGGCGAAGCACAGCCGCACCAGGCGCTGCCCGGCCGGCGGCTGCGCGTAGAACGGCGACAGCGGGATGGCGGTCACCCCGTGCTCCACCGTCAGCCACTTCACGAACTCCAGATCCGGCAGGTCGCTGACCTCCGAGTAGTCCACCAGCTGGAAGTAGCCGCCGGCCACCGGCAGCGGCTTCAGCCGCGTGCCCAGCAGCTGCTGCCGGAAGCGGTCGCGCTTGGCCTGGTAGAAGGCGCCCAGCGCCTGGTCGTGCTCCGGCGCCTCGCGCAGCATCGCGGCGAAGGCGTGCTGGGCCGGGGCGAAGGTGCAGAACACGTTGTACTGGTGCACCTTGCGGAACTCCGCGCTCAGCGCCGGCGGGGCGATGCAGTAGCCGACCTTCCAGCCGGTGCAGTGGTAGGTCTTGCCGAAGCTGGAGACCACGAAGGCGCGCTCGCGCAGCCGCGGCCAGCGCAGCACCGACTCGTGGCGGGCGCCGTCGAAGACGATGTGCTCGTACACCTCGTCCGACAGCAGCACGATGTCCGTGCCCTCCAGCAGCGCTTCCAGGGCCTGCATGTCGGCGGCCGAGAACATGGCCCCGGACGGGTTGTGCGGGCTGTTGACCATCAGCATGCGCGTGCGGGGGGTGATCGCGGCGCGCACGCGCTCCCAGTCCACGGCGAAACTGGCCGGATCCAGCGACACGTGCACCGCGCGCGCGCCGGCCAGGTCGATGGCCGGCTCGTAGCAGTCGTAGGCCGGGTCCAGCACGACCACCTCCTCGCCGGGGCGCACCACCGCCTGGATGGCGTTGAAGATGGCCTCGGAGGCGCCGCTGGTGACGGTGACCTCGGCATCGGCGTCCACCCCGGCGCCGTAGCAGCGCCGCACCTTGGCGGCGATGGCCTGGCGCAGCGCCGGCACACCGGTCATCGGCGCGTACTGGTTGTGGCCCTCGCGCATGGCCGCATCCAGCGCGTCCACCAGGCGCTGCGGCACCGGGAAGTCGGGGAAGCCCTGGCCCAGGTTCACGGCACCGTGCTCGGCCGCCATCTGCGACATCACGGTGAAGATGGTCGTGCCCACCCTGGGCAGTTTGGTCGGCGGGATCTGGAACGGCATCAGGATCGCGGCGTTGGAGGGGAGACCGCGGAGTGTACGCAATGGCCGCCGCGGACGAAGATGGAGGCATGCACTCCACCCGCCCCGCCCCGGACGCCGCCGCCCTGCTGGCCGCCTACCTGCGGGCCCGCTACCGCGTGGCCCTGGCCCCGGGCCGCTGGCTGGAACTGCACGTCGGCCGCCCGCCGCCGGAGCCGCTGGCGCGCTGGCAGCCGCGGGCGCCGCTGACCCTGGTCACGGCCTGGAACCCGCGCTCGCAGCCGCGCACGGAGGCGGAGAACGCACGCGCCGACGCCGCCCTGCGCGCCGACCTGGCCGCCGCCGGTTGGCCGGTGCTGCCGGCCGAGAACAGCGACCGGGAGGGCCGCTGGCGCGAGCCGGGCTGGCTGGTGGCCGGCCCCTCCGCGGCGCAGGCCGACGCCCTGGCCCGCCGCTACGGCCAGGCCGGCGTGCTCCACGCCGCCCCCGGCCAGCCGGTGCGCCTGCGCATGTACCTGCCCCGCCCCGCCGGCCCGGCCGTCGACGCCGTGGACTGGTGCTCCCCCCTGTAGGAGCCCGGTGCGCGGCGGCCTGGCCGGCGCATCCGGCGCCGGCGTTCGCCCGCCAAGCCCAGGGCGCCGCACCGGCTGCGGCACGTGCAACGCAGGCTCCGGTCCCTGACTGCCCCGTCCGATCGCCGCTGGCTCCCGGCCGGATCGCCGCCGACGCGCTCCTGCGGGGGATGCCCGGGAGCGGCGGCAGGCTACAATGCGCGGCGATGACCGACACCGCCCCTGTCCCGCTGCTGGCCGCCCGTGGCCTGGCGTTCGCCCGCAACGAGGTGCCGGTGTTCGGCCCGCTGGATTTCGCCGTCGAGGCCGGCGAGGCCCTGCTGGTGCAGGGCGGCAACGGCAGCGGCAAGACCACCCTGCTGCGCGTCCTGGCCGGGCTGCTGCGCGCGGACGCCGGCGGCATCGAGATCGAGGGCCAGCCCGCCGCGCCGGCCTCGCGCGCCCATGCCATCGCCTACCTCGGCCATCTGCCCGCGCTCAAGGGCGAACTGACCGTGGAGGAAAACCTGCGCTTCCTGTGCGGCCTGCACGGCCGGCGCCCCGGCCAGACCATCGGCGACGCCCTGGCCATCGTCGGCCTGTCCGGCTACGAGGACGCGCCGGCGCGGCAGCTGTCGGCCGGGCAGAAGAAGCGCGTGGGCCTGGCACGCATGTGGCTGTCGCCGGCGCCGCTGTGGCTGCTGGACGAGCCCTACGCCAACCTCGACCTGGACGGCATCAACCTGGTCAACCGCATGATCCCGGCGCACCTGCGCGCCGGCGGCGCGGCCCTGGTCACCACCCACGGCGCCTACGCCGCCCCGCCGGTGCGCACGCGCCTGCTGGAGCTGGGAGCGGCCGCATGAGCACCCGCCCCGGCCTGCTGCGCGGCGCCCGGGCCCTGCTGCTGCGCGACCTGCGTCTGGTCTGGCGGCGCCGCGGCGACGCCCTGCAGCCGGCGCTGTTCGCGGTGCTCGTGGTGGTGATGTTCGCCCTGGCCCTGGGCGGCGAGAAGCAGGTGCTGCGCGACCACGTCGCCCCGCACGCGATCTGGGTGGCGGTGCTGCTGGCCGGCCTGCTGTCGCTGGACAGCCTGTTCCGCGGCGATGCCGAGGACGGCTCGCTGGAGCAGTGGCTGCTGGCGCCGGTGCCGCTGGCCTGGCTGGTGGCGGTGCGCACCTTCGGCCACTGGCTGACCACCGCCGTGCCGCTGCTGGTGGCGGTGCCGGTGCTGGGCGAGTTCCTGTACCTGCCGCGCGCGCAGTTGCCGCTGCTGCTGTTGACCCTGCTGCTGGGCACGCCCACGCTGAGCCTGCTGGGCGCGGTGGTGGCCGCGCTGACCGTGGGCCTGAAGCGTTCGGGCATCCTGGTGGCGCTGCTGGCCCTGCCGCTGTACGTGCCGGTGCTGGTGTTCGGCGCCGGCAGCGTGGCCGCCGCCGCACAGGGCCTGGATCCCAGCGGTTCGCTGCTGCTGATGGCGGCGATGCTGGTGGCTTCGGCGGTGCTGGCGCCGCTGGCCGCGGCGGCGGCGATCCGGATCGCGCAGGGGTGAGACTCAGGTTCCTGAGCGCGCACCCGCCTGCGCCTTGCGCTGGATCAAGGGCCGCCGCGGCGCGTGCGGCGACAATGCAGGCTGGTGCGGTGTGGCCGCGCGGTGCGCCCACCCGGTCCACCCACGGCCTCCGCCGCCTTCGCTTGGCGCGGGGGACGGAGTCTGAAAAAATGCGCTTTTCCTGCCCGTACAGCCCGACCGGCCGGCGGCCCGCGCCCCCGACCGGCGCCTTCCAGCGAGCAATGTCCTGTCCATGAACCCGGTGATCCGCTGGTTCCACCTCCTCGGCTCGCCGCCGTACTTCGACCGCTTCGCCGCGCGCTGGGCACCGTGGTGCTACCTGGCCGGCGTGCTGCTGATGGCGGTGGGCACGTGGCAGGCGCTGTTTGTGGTGCCGGCCGACTACCAGCAGGGCGACAGCGCCCGCATCCTCTACATCCATGTGCCTTCGGCCTGGATGAGCCTGGCCGTGTACGCGCTGATGGCCGTCTACGCGGGCGTCGCCCTGGTGTGGCGGATCAAGCTGTGCGAGATCCTGGCCATGGCGTGCGCCCCGATCGGCGCGGCCTTCACCGCCATCACCCTGGCCACCGGTTCGATCTGGGGCAAGCCCATGTGGGGCACCTGGTGGGACTGGGACCCGCGCCTGACCACCGAGCTGATCCTGCTGTTCCTGTACCTGGGCGTGATCGGCCTCTACCACGCCGGCGACGACCGCCGCGCCTCGGCCCGGGCCGCCGGCCTGCTGGCCATCGTCGGCGTGGCCCTGCTGCCGGTGATCCGCTACTCGGTCGAGTGGTGGGACTCGCTGCACCAGGGCCAGACCGTGCGCGTGTTCGGCCAGTCCAGCCTGGACCCGAGCATGGCCGCGCCGCTGTGGTGGATGGTGGTCGGCACCAAGTTCTGGTTCGCCGGCTCCCTGCTGGCCCGTGCCCGCGCCGACAACCTGCGCCGCGAGGCCGGGCGCGACTGGGTGCGCAAGCTCGCCGAGGAAGGCGCATGACCTACCTGCCTTACGTGATCGGCGCCTACGCGGTGTTCGCGGTGGTGCTGCTGTGGGACTTCCTGGCGCCGCGGCTGCAGCTGCGGCGCGAACTGCGTGCCGCCCGCCTGCGCGCGGCGCGCGCGCGCAAGCCGGCCGCCACGGCCGGGGAGCTGAGCCGATGAACCCGGTCCGCCGCCGCCGCCTGCTGCTGGTGGCCCTGCTGGTGCTGGCCTCCGGCGCGGTGACCGCGCTGGTGGCCATGGCCCTGCAGCGCAACGTCGCCTATCTCTACACTCCGGCCGAGGTGCTGCGCGGCGAGGCCGGCGAGCGTGCCCGCTTCCGCCTGGGCGGCATGGTCGAGAAGGGCTCCTTCCGCCGCGAGGCCGGCTCGCTGGAATCGCACTTCCGCGTCACCGACGGCGACGCGCAGCTGCCGGTGGTCTACACCGGCATCCTCCCCGACCTGTTCCGCGAGGGCCAGGCGGTGGTGGCCACCGGCCGCATGCAGGACGGCGTGTTCGTCGCCGACACCGTGCTGGCCAAGCACGACGAGACCTACATGCCCAGGGAAGTGGCCGACAAGATGGGCATCGCACACCGCAAGCACGACGTGCAGGTGCCGGCGGAGGACACGCCTTGAGGCCCTTCCCGGTGGGCGGCCGGAAGCGGCGCGGGTACGGCCATGCTGCCTGAACTCGGCCAGGTCCTGCTGCTGCTGGCGATGGTGGTGGCCGCGCTGCAGGCGGTGCTGCCGCTGGCCGGCGCCGCGCGCGGCAACGCCGCGTGGATGGCGGTGGCGCGCCCGGCCGCGCACCTGCAACTGCTGCTGCTGGCCGGCGCCTTCGCCATCCTGACCCACGCCTTCGTGGTCCAGGACTTCTCGGTCCGCTACGTGGCGGCCAACTCCAACTCGCTGCTGCCGATGGTCTACCGCTACTCGGCGGTGTGGGGCTCGCACGAGGGGTCGCTGCTGCTGTGGGCGCTGGTGCTGGCACTGTGGACCTCGGCCGTGGCCCTGTTCTCGCGCTCCCTGCCGCCGCCGGTGGTGGCGCGGGTGCTGGGCGTGATGGGCGCGGTGGCGCTGGGCTTCCTCGCCTTCCTGGTGTTCACCTCCAACCCGTTCGAGCGGCTGCTGCCGGCCCCGCCGGAGGGCCGCGACCTCAACCCGCTGCTGCAGGACCCGGGCCTGATCCTGCACCCGCCGATGCTGTACTTCGGCTACGTGGGCTTCGCCGTGCCGTTCGCCTTCGCCATCGCCGCGCTGCTGGACGGCCACATCGACGCGCGCTGGCTGCGCTGGACCCGGCCCTGGACCAACGTGGCCTGGGCGTTCCTGACCCTGGGCATCGCGCTGGGCAGCTGGTGGGCCTACTACGAGCTGGGCTGGGGCGGCTGGTGGTTCTGGGACCCGGTGGAGAACGCCAGCTTCATGCCCTGGCTGGTGGGCGCGGCGCTGATCCACTCGCAGGCGGTGACCGAGAAACGCGGCAGCTTCCCCGGCTGGACCCTGCTGCTGGCCATCGCCGCGTTCTCGCTGTCGCTGCTGGGCACCTTCCTGGTCCGCTCCGGCGTGCTGACCAGCGTGCACGCCTTCGCCTCCGATCCCTCGCGTGGCATGTTCATCCTGGCCTTCCTGGGCACGGTGGTCGGCGCCTCGCTGCTGCTGTATGCGCTGCGCGCCGGCCGCCTGGCCGAGGGCCCGGGCTTCGCCCCGGCCTCGCGCGAGACCCTGCTGCTGGTCAACAACCTGCTGCTGTCCAGCGCCTGCGCCATGGTGCTGCTGGGCACGCTGTACCCGCTGCTGGCCGATGCCCTGGAGCTGGGCAAGATCTCGGTCGGTCCACCCTACTTCGGCCTGCTGTTCTTCGTGCTGATGGTGCCGCTGGTGGTGCTGGTGCCGTTCGGCCCGCTGGCGCGCTGGCAGCGCGAGCAGCCCTCGAGGCTGGTCGCGGCGCTGGTGCCGTGGCTGGGCGTGGCCGCGGGCCTGGGCGTGCTGGCCTGGTTCCGGGCGCCGCAGGGTGCATGGAAGAGCGCGCTGGGCGTGGCCGGCGCGGCCTGGGTGGGCCTGGGCACGCTGCGCTTCGCCTGGGCGCGGCTGCGCAACAGCGGGCGCATGAACGCCGAGACCTGGGGCCTGGTGCTGGCGCACCTGGGCATCGCCGTGTTCCTGGTCGGCGCCCTGCTGGTCGAGGCGCAGAACGTGCAGCGCGAGGTGGCGCTGGCGCCGGGCCAGCGCCTGGAGCTGGACCGCTACACCTTCGTGTTCGAGGGCGTGGAGCGCATCCCCGGCCCGAACTACACCGCCGAGCGCGGCAGCGTCCGGCTACTGCGCGACGGCCGCCCGCTGGCCGTGCTGCATCCTGAGAAGCGCGCCTACGCCAGCGGCGGCCAGGTGATGACCGAGGCGGCGATCCGCCCCGGCCTGGCCGGCGACGTGTACGTGGCCCTGGGCGAGCCGCTGGGCAACGGCAGTTGGGCGGTGCGCGTGCACGTCAAGCCCTTCGTGCGCTGGATCTGGACCGGCGCCCTGCTGATGGCCCTGGGCGGCCTGGTCGCCGCCGCCGACCGCCGCTTCCGCCAACCAACGGAGAAAGCCCCATGACCGCTTCCCAGGAGACCCCGAAGAACGCGCCCCCGCGCCCGGGACTGCCGCCGGTGGCCATCGTCATCGGCGCGCTGTTCTTCATCGGGCTGGTCGGGCTGATGCTGTACGGCGTGCGCCGCTCCGGCGACGCGGGCCGCGACGTGCTGCCCTCGGCGCTGATCGGCAAGCCGGCGCCGGAGTTCTCGCTGCCGGTGCTGCACGATCCCGGCGTCCGCTTCGGCTCGGCCGAGCTGCGCGGCGCGCCCTACGTGCTCAACGTCTGGGGCAGCTGGTGCGCGGCCTGCCGCGAGGAACACCCGGTGCTGACCCGCTTCGCCGAGACCCGGCGCGTGCGCGTGGTCGGCTACAACTGGAAGGACGAGCCGGAGGAGGCGCTGCGCTGGCTGGAGCGGTTCGGCAACCCGTTCTTCGTCGTGGTCGCCGACCAGGAAGGCCGCACCGCGCTGGACTGGGGTGTGGCTGGCGCGCCGGAGACCTTCCTGGTGGACGGCAACGGCATCGTGCGCTGGAAGCACACCGGCCCGCTGACCGACCAGGTCGTGCGCGGCCAGCTGCTGCCCGAGCTGGAACGGGCGGAGCGGGCGCGGTGAGCCGGCCGCTGCGCTCCCTGCTGCTGGCGCTGGCCCTGGCGGCCGGCGCCGGCGTGCACGCGCAGCCGGTGGACGACCCGGCGCCGCTGCAGTTCCACGACGCGGCCGAGGAGGCGCGCTTCCAGCACCTGGCCGGGCAGCTGCGCTGCGTGATGTGCCAGAACCAGTCGCTGGCCGACTCCAACGCGCAGATCGCCCGCGACATGCGCCGCCAGGTGCTGGACCTGATGCGCGAGGGCCGCTCGGACGAGGAGATCAGGCGCTTCCTGGTGGACCGCTACGGCGAGTTCGTGCTGTACCGGCCGCAGGTCGGCTCGCACACCTGGCTGCTGTGGTTCGGCCCGGGCCTGGTGTTGCTGGGCGGCGCCGTGGCGGTGTGGCGGATCGTGCGCCGGCGCGCGGCCAACGCCACCGGCGGGCCGCTGGCCGACGAGGAACTGGACCCGTGAGCGACGCCACCCTGCCCTTCGTGATCGTCGCCGCCCTGCTCAGCGTGGCCGTGCTCGGCCGCGTGCTGTGGCCGGTCTGGCGCGGCCCGCGCTGGCCGCTGGGTGCCGCGGTCGCCTCGCTCTCGGTGGTGGTGCTGGGCCTGTACGTGCTGGTGGGCACGCCACAGGCGCTGCGCGCCCCGGCCGCCGCGGAGGCGCCGCGGACCCTGCAGGAGGCGGTGGCGCGGCTGGAGGAGGAGCTGCAGCGCAACCCGGACGCGGCCGAGGGCTGGGCCCTGCTGGGCCGTTCGCGCGCGGCCCTGGGCGACCAGGCCGGCGCCCGCGACGCCTACGCTCGCGCGGTGGCGCTGGCGCCGGACGAGCCGGGTCTGCTGGTGGACGCGGCCGAGGCGCGCGCCCTGGCCGATCCGGAGCGGCGCTTCGACGAACAGGCGCTGGCCTGGCTGCGCCGCGCGCTGGAGCTGCAGCCCGGCCACCAGCGCGCCACCTGGTTCCTCGGCGTGGCCCAGCGCCAGGCCGGCCGGGCCGCCGAGGCCGCCGCGACCTGGGAGCCGCTGCTGGCCACGGTGGACGCGGCCACCGCGCGCAGCCTGCGCGAACAGATCGACGCCGCCCGCGCCGACGCCGGCCTGCCGCCGCTGCAGGCGGAGGCGGCCCCGGCCACCGCGCTGCGGGTGCGGCTGATGGTGCCGGCCGACCTGGCCGCGCGCACCGGCGCCCGCGAAGACGCGGCGGTGTTCGTGATCGCGCGCATCCCCGGCGGCCCGCCGATGCCGGTGGCCGTGGAGCGCCATCCGCTGCGCGACCTGCCGGCGGAGGTGGTGCTGGACGACCGCGACAGCCCCATGCCCACGCAGAAGCTGTCGGCGCTGGACGAGGTCGAGGTGCTGGCGCGGTTGTCGCTCGGCGGCAGCGCCGGGCGCGGCGAGGGCGACATCGAATCGCCCCCCGTGCGGGTGCGGCTGCCGGCGCAGGCACCGGTGGAGCTGCGCCTGGACGCGGCGCGCTGAGCCCGCCCCCGGCGGAACACGGCTTTCCCGCCCCGCGCTGCGGCCGGCGGCGCGATGCCGGTACACTGCGGCGCCTATGGCTACCGTCACGCCTGACGCCGCGCCCGGCGAGTTCATCCCGCCCGGCAGCCGCTTCCACTTCCTGCCGTCCCCGTTCCCGATGAAACGGGGCGGGCAGCTGCTGGGTGCGCGGGTGGCCTACGAGACCTGGGGCCGCCTCAACGACGCCCGCGACAACGCGGTGCTGATCGTCACCGGCCTGTCGCCGGACGCCCACGCCGCCTCGCACGCCGACGACCCCACGCCCGGCTGGTGGGAGGCCATGCTCGGCCCCGGCAAGCCGATCGACACCGGCCGCTGGTTCGTGGTCTGCGTCAACTCGCTGGGCAGCTGCAAGGGCTCCACCGGCCCGGCCTCGATCGATCCGGCCACCGGCCAGCCCTACCGCCTGTCGTTCCCGGCCCTGTCGATCGAGGACATCGCCGACGCCGCCGCCGCGGTGGTGCGCGGCCTGGGCATCGAACGGCTGGCCTGCGTGATCGGCAACTCCATGGGCGGCATGACCGCGCTGGCGCTGCTGCTGCGCCACCCGGGCATCGCCCGCGCCCACATCAACATCTCCGGCAGCGCGCGCGCCCTGCCGTTCTCCATCGCGGTGCGCTCGCTGCAGCGCGAGGCCATCCGCCTGGACCCGAACTGGAACGAGGGGCACTACGACGCCGGGCGCTATCCCGAATCGGGCATGCGCATCGCCCGCAAGCTGGGCGTGATCACCTACCGCTCGGCGCTGGAGTGGGACGGCCGCTTCGGCCGCGTGCGCCTGGACTCGGACCGCGCCGACAACGAGCCCTTCGGCCTGGAGTTCGAGGTGGAAAGCTACCTGGAGGGCCACGCGCGCCGCTTCGTGCGCCGCTTCGACCCCAACTGCTACCTGTACCTGAGCCGCTCGATGGACTGGTTCGACCTGGCCGAATACGCCGACGGCGACGTGCTGGCCGGGCTGGCGAAGATCCGGGTCGAGCGCGCCCTGGCCATCGGCGCCAACACCGACATCCTGTTCCCGGTGCAGCAGCAGGAGGAGATCGCCGAGGGCCTGGCCCGCGGCGGCGCGCAGGCGCGCTTCCTGGGCCTGGACTCGCCCCAGGGCCACGACGCCTTCCTGGTCGACTTCGGCCGCTTCGGCCCGGCGGTGCGCGGCTTCCTGGACGAGCTGGCCGGGTAAACGTTTCCACCGAAACGTTTATCTAACATCCGTCCCGGTACCCTGCCGACCCGTCCCAACGGAGCCTGGGCTTGGATTTCCCCGGCAAACAGAAACTGGTCGAGGCGCTGGATGCGGCCGTGCGCCTGCGCGAGAAGACCGCGGTCACCGCCCGGCTGCGCCAGGCCCTGTCCAGGCTGTTCGCCGGCGGCGCGGTGGAGCTGCCGCCGGCGGTGCTGGAGCCGGTGGCCGACCACTACGCGCGCCGCCTGCTGCACCAGAGCCCGGACCTGGGCTACAGCGTCATCGCCATGACCTGGGGGCCCGGCCAGGGCACCCCGATCCACGACCACGACGGTTGCTGGTGCGTGGAAGGCGTCTGGCACGGGCGCCTGGCCATCACCCGCTACGAGCCGCTGGAGCGCGACGGCGACCGCTGGCGCTTCCAGGCCGTGGAGACGCTGGAGGCCGGCCCCGGCTCGGCCGGCAGCCTGATCCCGCCGCACGAATACCACGTCATCCGCAACACCGACCCGGCGGCGGTGGCCGTCTCGCTGCACGTGTACCAGCGCCCGCTGCTGCGCTGCCACGTGTTCGTGCCCGAGCCCGGCGCGGACGGCTGGACCCGGCGCGAGCTGCGCGAACTGGCCACCGACCCGGCGCGATAGCCGGTGCCGGCAGGCCCCGGCTATACTTGCCGCGCCTGCCGAAGTGGCGGAACTGGTAGACGCAGCGGACTCAAAATCCGCCGCCCTCAAAGCGTGTGGGTTCGAGTCCCACCTTCGGCACCATCGGCAAGGGCCGGGCCTGTCGCCCGGCCCTTCGCGCATCCGCGCCAAGCCCGGCTCACCGGCACCAGGTCCCGCCACCGCGGCCGCCATCGGCGCAGCCGCAGGAGTCGGCCACATGGCCGTCCCGCTCCGGGCCTGGCCGCCGGCGTGCGGCGTGGATGCAGCGCCAGGTGGCGCGGGCGCCGGCACCCGCGGCCAGCGCCAGGAAACCCGCCGCCACCCACAGCAGCCCGGGCGAGGCCGCCTCCCGCGGCGTGCCTGCGGCCGGCCCCAGCCAGGACAGGCCGGCCACCAACAGGGCTCCCAGCAGCAGCGACAGCGCCGTTCCATAGGCGCGCAGCAGACGCATCCCGCGCATCACGACCTCCTTCGCCGGCGCAGGCTAGTCGGTCCCGGTCGCAGCCGCTGAGACGTGGCGCTCACGCCGCTCGCGGCAAGCTGCGCGGCGGGGCCCAAGGGAGCGTGCAATGAACGAACTGCCCGAGAGGATCGTCGAGTCGCAGGAGGAGATCGCGCGCCTGGAGGCGCTGTGCCGGGTGCTGGACGATCAGGCGCAGGTGCGCCTGCGCCTGGCCGACGGCAGCTACGTGGACGGCGTGGTGGCGGTGCGCCCGAGCATGCAGACCTTCCGCCTGGACGGGCGCGAAGGCACCAACGCCCTGCTGCGCCTGGAGCCGCTGTCCGGCACCACGCCGCCACGCTACCTGTGGCTGGATGGCGTGGCCGAGGTCATCCGTCTGGGCACGGCCTGAGCGGCCGCCGCGCTCAGGCGCGGCCGGCGCCGATGTCGGCGATCTTGTCCACCAGCTCCGCCACCCGGTAGGGCTTGGCGATGAACGCCACCTGCCCGGGCAGCGGCGGCAGCTGCGAGCGCGGATGGCCCGAGGCCAGCACCACACGGATGCCGGGCCGCAGCGCCAGCGCCTCCTGGGCCAGTTCCACGCCGGAGACGCCGTGCGGCATCACCACGTCGCTGAAGACCACGTCCACCGGCCCCTCGCCGCGCAACACGCGCAAGGCCTCGGCGCCGCCGCCGGCCACGGTGACCCGGAAACCGGCCAGTTCCAGCGCCTCGGCCACCACGTCGCGCAGCAGCAGGTCGTCGTCCACGAACAGCACATGGGTCTGCGATGCACTCACGCCCTTTCCTCCCCTTCCGGCGCCGCGTACGGCAGGCACAGCTCCACCCGGGTTCCGCCGCCGGGCCGGCTGGTGATGACCATGCGGCCGCCCGACTGGCACACGAAGCCGTGCACCTGGCTCAGGCCCAGGCCGCTGCCCTTGCCCACGTCCTTGGTGGTGAAGAACGGATCCATCGCCCGCTCGGCCACCTCCGGCGCCATGCCGATGCCGGTGTCGCTGACCGCCACGCGCACCTCGCGGCCGCGGCCGGCGCCCTCGGCGCCCGACACCACGCTGGACTCCGCTTCCGCGCCGGCCGCGGCCGCACCGGCCACATGGGCGTCGGGACCGGCAATCCCTGTCGTGACCACGATGGTGCCGCCGCCTTCCATGGCATCGCGCGCGTTGAGCACCAGGTTGAGCAGCGCGGCCTCGAGCTGGCAGGCGTCCACCACCACCGGTAGCTCGCCCGGGGCCAGCCGGTACTCGATGCGGATGGTCTCGTCGCAGGCGCGGCGCAGCAGCGTGGCCGAGCGCCGCAGCTGCGCGTTCACGTCCAGCCGCTCCGGCGCCAGCGCCTGCCCGCGCGAGAACGACAGCAGCTGGCGGGTCAGCAGCGAGGCATGGTCGGCGGCGCGGTGGGCCGGCTGCAGCAGCTCGCGGCGGCGCTGCGGATCGTCGCCGAAGCGCTCGACCAGGTCCAGGCTGTTGACGATCACCGTCATCAGGTTGTTGAAGTCGTGCGCCAGGCCCGCGGTCAGGCGCGCCATCGCCTCCAGGCGCTGGCTGCGCGCCAGCGCCTCGCGCGAGCGCTCCAGCTGCTGCTGGGCGATGCGGCGCTCGGTGATGTCGCGGGTGACCTTGGCGAAGCCGACCAGCCGGCCGTCGCGGTGGATCGCGTCCACCACCACGCTGGCCCAGAAGCGCGAGCCGTCCTTGCGCACGCGCCAGCCCTCGGCGGTGTGCCGCCCCTCGCGCGCGGCCTCCTCCAGCGTGCGCTGCGGCAGGCCGCCGGCGCGGTCCTCGGGCGTGTAGAAGCGTGAGAAGTGCTGGCCGATGATCTCGCTGGCGGTGTAGCCCTTGATGCGCTGCCCGCCCGGATTCCAGCTCACCACGCAACCGTCGCGGTCGAGCATGTAGATGGCGTAGTCGGTTACGCTCTCGACCAGCAGCCGGAACTGGTCATAGTCGGCGATGGCCCCGCCGCTCCAGACGGGCTGTGGTCGTCCCTGCATGGACTGGATCCCCCGGGGTGATTGCAGGAATTGGAGGATTTTGGCGGCCGGCACCGTGAAGGCAGCGTTGTGGAAGCCTGTCGGTCTGCGGTTTCACGCGCGGTTGCCGGCCGCGGCCACAGGCTGGCCTTCCCCGCATTCCGGTGAGCGCATGCGCCAGGCCCTGCTGATCGTGGACATGATCAACCGCTTCGATTTCGAGGGCGGCGCGGCGCTGCTGCGCGCCACGCGGCCGGTGGCGCCGCGCATCGGCGCGCTGGCCCGCCGCTTCCGCGCCGCGAGCGCGCCGGTGGTCTACGTCAACGACAACTTCCTGGACTGGCGCGGCGGTTTCGCCGACCTGGTGGCCAGCTGCGCCGGCGAAGGCGCGGGCGGCGCGGAGATCGTGCGCCACGTGCTGCCGGAGGCGCGCGACCGCTTCGTGCTCAAGCCCCGCCACTCCGGGTTCCTCGATTCGCCGCTGGAGCTGCTGCTGCGCCAGCTGCGGGTGCGCCGGGTGGTGGTCACCGGCATCGCCGCCGATTCCTGCATCCTGATCACCGCGCACGACGCGCACATGCGCCAGCTGCAGGTGCAGGTGCCGCGCGACTGCGTGGCGGCGCAGACCGTCGCGCGCCGCGACCGTGCGCTGGCGCTGATGCGGGATGCCTTCGGGATCGACGTGCGCGGAGCGCGCACGGTGCGTCTTGTCGCGGATGCGGCCGGCCGCGGCCGCGGTGCCGGCGCCGGGAGGCGCCGGCGGAATCAGGCCACGCCGTAGTGGCGCGCCACGTCCCGGGCGAGCAGCCGCTCGTCCAGCTGTTCGAGCGCCATCACCCGCACCGTGCCCACCTGGGGCAGGCGCAGCAGGCGCTCGACGTAGATCTCGCGTCCCTGCTCGGTTTCCAGCATGCACCGGGTGAACCCGTGCGGGACCACGCCGCGGGACCCGTCCTTGCTCCCGCCGACATACAACACGATGGACATTTCGGCCGTACCTCTTACTGCCTTGTACCGTTTCCGGTCGATGCGCACAGTGTGCCGGCAGGCACGTTAGTTCTCCGTGCAACCAAAGTTAGAGGCGGTGTGTTGCCGCAAGCGGTACGGGCGGTTGCGGCAAGGTGAACGCGTCGTTCAGGCGCGCGCCCACGGCCACCAGCCGCGGCCGTGCATGGCGTAGCGGTCGGCCGCGCGCTCGAACGGATTGCGCACCGACACGCCGCCGCACAGCAGGTACAGCGGCACGAACAGCGGTCCCAGCACCATGTACTGGTAGACGTGCGCGCGCTCGTGGTCGCCCAGGCGCACGGCGGGATGGCGGCAGCGGCCGGCGCGGTGCTCGTAGGTGGCACAGCGCGCCTCCAGGTCCGGGCCGGTGGCCAGGATCACGTTGCCCAGGGTGAGCGCCCCGCCCGGGCCCCACGGACACCGGGCGAACAGCAGCGCGCATTCCCCGCGCGCCAGGCGCGGCCGCGCGCCCAACGGCACCAGGACCAGGCCGGCCAGCAGGCCCGCCAGCGTCCACGGCAGGGCCCAGAGCATCCCGGCCGCCAGTGCCAGCGCGCGCAGCCGCCTGCGCACCGGGCTCAGTCCGATTCGTTGGGCATCAGCAGCCACAGGATCAGGTAGACCAGGATGCCCGGGAACGCCGCCGAGGCGATGGACACGACCACGTAGAGGATGCGCAGCAGGGTCGAGTTCCAGCCGAAGCGGCGGGCGATGCCGCCGATGACGCCGGCGATCATGCGGTCGTTGAGCGAACGTGCCAGACCGGTGTTCGGGGTTGCGCTCATGGCCGACTCCACGGGAAACCTGGCCCGAGTCTAGCGCTGCCCCGCGTCCACGCGCAGTTGATGCAGGCGTTCGCGCAGCCATTCACCCGCCGACCGTTCAGGCTGGCCCGGGCAGGCCGCGCCACGGGCGCCCGGTGGGGCTGCCGCGGCTGCCGGCCTGTCCGATGAAGTCCCCGGCGCTGCCGTGCAGGCCACGGCACCACGCATGCGGTACTGGGCACCGGAGGCCGGTCGCGTGCGGCGCTGGCGCCCTATCTGGCCGCCAGCCAGCCGTGGATCGCCGCCGGCACCTCGCGCTGGGCGCGGCTGGAGACGTAGATGCCGATGTGGCCGCCGCGGAAGCCCAGCTCGGTGTAGTCGCGCGTACCGACCAGGTCGCGCAGTGCGCGCGAGGCCGCCGGCGGCACCAGGTGGTCCTGTTCGGCGTAGACGTTCAGCACCGGCATGTCGATGAAGCCCAGGTCCACCGCCTGGCCGCCGATGCGCGCGGTGCGGTTGACGAAGGCGTTGCCCTGGTAGAACTGCTTGACGAAGTCGCGGAACGCCTCGCCCACCTGGTCGGGCGAGTCGAAGATCCACTTCTCCATGCGCAGGAAGTCCTCCACCGCCTTCGCGTCGCCCAGCGCGTCCACCAGGCCCACGTACTTCTGCAGGTTCAGGCGGAACGGCTTGAGCATCAGGTAGCTGGCGTTCATCAGGTCCGCCGGCACGTTGCCCAGGGCGTCCACGAACAGGTCCACATCCAGCCCGCGCACCCAGTTGGAGAGCATGTTGTCCGGGGTGTGGAAGTCCACCGGCGTGACCATGGTCACCAGGTTGCGCACCTTCCCCGGATGCAGCGCGCTGTAGCACAGCGACAGCGCCCCGCCCTGGCACACACCCAGCAGGTTGACCGGGCCGCCGTGCAGGCCCGCCAGGTGGTCCACGGCGCCGTCGATGTAGCGGTTGATGTAGTCGTCCAGGGTCAGGAAGCGGTCCGAGCGGTCCGGATAGCCCCAGTCCAGCACGTACACGTCCACGCCCAGCGCCAGCAGGCCGCGCACCAGCGAGCGGTCCGCCTGCAGGTCCACCATGTAGGGCCGGTTGACCAGCGCGTAGACGATCAGCAGCGGCGGGCCGGACACCGGCCCCTCGGCGGCGAAGCGGTACAGCACCACCTTGCCGTCGCGCCAGACCTCCTGGCGCGGGGTGGCGCCATAGTCCACCTGGCCGACCTGCGCCAGCACGCGCGCGCCCTCGGCCAGGCGCTGCTGGAACTCCCAGGCCTCGCGCGCCAGCGCGACCGGATCCAGGCGCAGCGGACCGCTCACCGGGCACGTCCTCCGCGCCCGCGCGGCGCGGCCTTGGCCGCAGCCCGGGCGCCGGGCTGCTTCGTGGCAGCGGCCCTGGACACGGCCTTCTTCGCGGTGGCGGCCTTCTTCGCCGGCGCGGACTTGCGCGCGGCGGGCTTCTTCGTGGCGGCAGGCCGTTTCGCGGCGGCCCTGCTGCCGGCCGGCGCCGCGGGGGCCGCGGAGCTTGCCCGGCCGTCACCGCCGGCGTGGCGGCCGGCGCGCATGGCACGTTCCAGCTCGGCCACCTTGCGGTGCACCGCGTCCAGCTCGCTGCGCCCGGGCAGGCCCAGCAGCGCGCCCAGCAGCTCCACCTCGCGCTGCAGGCCCAGGCGCAGGCGCATCTGCGCGTTGGTCATGGCGGCGAAGGCCTGGCCGAACTCCGGGGTCAGGGCCAGTTCGGCCCAGGCGTCCTCGGCCGCGTCGATCCACAGGTCGAACAGGGCGCGGGCCGATTCCAGCGGGGTACCGGTCTCCTCGCGCTCGGCCAGGCGCCGCTCGAACAGCTCGAAGGCGCGCTGCCCGGCGCGCTCCAGGTGTCCGGCGAAGTCCTGGCTGCGCTGCTCCCATTCCTGCCAGGCGCGGGCCAGCGCCTGCAGGCGCTCCTGGTGCTCGCGCGCCGGGCCGAAGGCCGGCTGCCGCAACCAGTGCTCCTGCTGCTCGCGCAGCGGGCGCAGCAGGCCTTCCAGCAGCGGGCGCACCTGGCGCAGCCAGTCGCCGGACAGGCCCGGCAGGCCGCGCAGCATGGCGAACGGATCGGCGGCCTCGCCGCCCAGCGCCTCGCGCCAGGCCTGGGCGATCTCGGCCGGGCTGCCGCCCCCGGCGAACCGGGCGGCCAGGCGCTGCATGCGCCCGTACCAGTCCAAGGCGGCCAGGTCCGGCCCCTGCCGGTCAACGCCGGCCAGCCCGCTCCAGGTTTCCCAGTACTGCCGCAGCAGCGACTCCAGGTCGCCGGCGGCCTTCGCCTCGGCCATGTGCCCTCCGTATTGCGCCGATCTTAGCAGCGGGCGCGGGCCGCGGCGCGGGCACCGGGCACGGTCAGGGCTTGGGGATGCGCAGGGTCTTGCTGATCATCAGCGAGCCGGACAGGGCGAACAGCAGCACCAGCGGGTGCAGCTGCCAGGGACCGAGCTGCCACTGCCCCCACCACAGCTCCGGGCCGATGGCCCCGCGCGCGGCGGCCACGGCCAGCACCACCACCAGCAGCAGGCTGGTCGGGATGGGCGTGCCCTCGAAGTACCTGACCTTGTCGCCACCGCCGGACAGGGCCTCGGCGGTGACGTTGTAGCGGGCCAGGCGGCTGACCCCGCAGCCGACGAAGTAGCTCAGCACCAGCCAGTCCCAGCCGCCCTGCATGCCGCAGGCGTAGGCCAGCGCGGCCGGGGCCACGCCGAAGGAGATCACGTCGGCCAGCGAGTCCAGCTCCCGGCCCAGGGTGGAGGCGGACTTGCGCCAGCGCGCCACCCGCCCGTCCAGGGCGTCGAACACGAACGCGGCCGGGATCAGCGCCATGCCCAGCAGCAGGTCGGCCGTCCGCCCCTCCTGCAGGAAGCGCATGGCCGCGAAGATGGCCCCGGTGCCGCAGAAGGCGTTGGCCAGGGTGAACCAGTCGGCCAGCTGGAACTCGCGCAGCATGGAGAAGTGGCGGCTCATGCAGGCACCCGTGTGGAGGACGGGTGCCAGCATAAGCCCGCCGCCGTCGAGACGCCGCGCAGGTCGCCGCGGCCGACGCTCACGGCATCGGCAGCTGCGCCGCCTCCACCGCGCCCAGGCCGCGGCCGCTGGCCGGGATCAGCGCGTCCTCCGGCAGCGGCGCCCTGCCGTCCAGGTAGGCCTCCACCCGGTCCAGCGCGGCGTACACGTACGGCAGCATCGGCGCGTGGCGTGCCCCATAGGCCGGGAAGGCGAGGAAGGCGTCGAAGTGCTCGCCGCTGCGCACCTGCCAGTAGCGCACCTGGTCGCGGCCGGCGGCACGGGCCATGGCCACGTAGGGCGCACTGGTGAAGACCGGCGGGATCAGGCCGTCGTCGGTGCCGTGCACCACCAGCACCGGCAGGCCGGGACGCGGCGCCGCGGCACGGGTGGCGGCGATGCCGGCGCGCACGCGCCCAGCGTCGGCGCCCTGCCCGTCGTACAGTGCGCGCAGGCACTGCAGGCCCGGCAGGGTGAAGTCCGGCGGCGCGACCTTGCTGTCCACCAGCCCCACGCCGTTGCCCGGCGGGATGCCGGCGGCGTCGGCCCACCACGCGTTGCGCTCGTCGGCGGTCGCCGCGCGCGGGGTGAAGTCCGGGTTCTGCGCGGCGAAGGCGAAGCCGCAGGGATGCTCGCCGATGCCGTAGCGGCCGTAGGCCGAGGCGTAGGTCACCGCCACCGAGCGCCACAGGTCGAAGCCCACGCTCGGCACGCCGGCGCGGATGGCCTCGTCGGTCCAGCCGTTGGCACGCAGCCTGTCGTAGGCCGAGCGCGCCTGCGCCGCGGTGTCCGCGCCCTCGACCAGGCCGGCCGCGGCCGCGCTGGCGCAGCGGGCCTGCCACAGCGGCTCGACCTGGGCGCGCAGCGGCGGCTGCGGCAGCTCGTCGGCGGGCACGTGCAGCAGCGCGCAGGGCTGCAGCAGCGCGGCCTCGGTGGCGAAGTCGTACAGCGGGCGGCCGCCGTGGCCTTCCACGTACACGTTCGGCTCGCCGGCCACCACCGCGTCCAGCCAGTCGCCCTCCAGCTCGGCCGCGCGCAGCACCGCGCCGCCGCCGTTGGAGATGCCCACCGCGATCACCCGGGTGTCGGCGAAGGTGAACGGCGCGGCATGCGGGAAGGCACGGCCCAGCACGTCGAGGGCGAACTCGGCGGCCTGCTTGACGTGGCGGCCCCAGTCGGCCTCCGGGTTGTCGCCCGAGTGCGCGTGCTTGAAGGCCACGCCGGTGGCGCCTTCCGGCAGCTCCGGGGCGAAGGCCAGGTCGCCACCGCCGTCCAGCGGCGCGGTGGTGCCGTCCAGGCGCACGCCGGTGCGCGCGTCCAGGTCCACGTAGTCGGAGCCGGCGCCCTTGTCGGTGTAGGCCACCGCGCAGCCGCGCGGCAGCGCCCACGGCGCGGCCACGGCGATGGCGCCGTACACGCCGCGCGAGCCGGAGGCAGGCGCCACCACCACGCAGCGGCGCTGCAGGTCGAAGGCGTCGGGGACCTGCACCAGCACGCGGTGCGGATGCCTGGCGCCCGGCAGCCTCGCCAGCGCCGAGTACTCGCGCCCCGGCACCGCCTGCACGCTGCCGTACAGGCTGCCGTAGCCGCCGCCGGGCGAGAGGTCGGCGATGCCGCGCCAGCTGCTCCAGATGGCGCGGCGGCGCAGTTCGGCCGGCGTCGGGTTGGCCGGATCGGCCCAGGCCGGCGGCGCCATCGCGCGCAGCCCGTCCAGGCCCAGGCCGGCGGTGAGCAGGTCGTCGCCATCGCGGTGCTCGGTGACCCGCGGCTCGACGGCGGCCGCGCCGCTGGCAGCGGTGGAACGCTCGGGGGTGCTGCCGCAGGCGGCCAGGACGGCGGCGGACAGCAGCAGGATCGGCAGGCGTGGCATCGGCAGGCAACCTTTCTCGGAAATGCACGCACGCTACCGGCGGCGCGCGCGCGCGTCATCGTACTTTGGTACCAGCCGGCCCCACCGCGGCTTGCGCTAAGCTGCCGGCGCTTCCAGCCAACACGGGTCCTTCCATGCGCAGCATCCTCATCACCGGCGCGGCCAGCGGCATCGGCGCGGGCATCGCCCTCGAGCTGGGCCGGGCCGGCCACCACATCATCGTCAGCGACCTCAATCCCGACGCCGCCGGCGAGGTGGCGCGGCAGATCCGCGAGGCCGGCGGCTCGGCCGAGGCCGTGGCCCTGGACGTGACCTCCGACGAGAGCGTGGCCGCGGCGCTGGCCGCGATCTCGCGCCCGGTCGAGGTGCTGGTCAACAACGCCGGCCTGCAGCACGTGGCGCGCCTGGAGGAGTTCCCGATGGCCAGGTGGGACTTCCTGGTGCAGGTGATGCTCACCGGCGTGGCGCGGTTGACCCGCGCGGTGCTGCCGGGCATGCGCGAGCGCGGATTCGGCCGCATCGTCAACATCGGCAGCATCCACTCGCTGGTGGCCAGCCCGTTCAAGAGCGCCTACGTGGCCGCCAAGCACGGCCTGGTCGGCTTCTCCAAGGTGATCGCGCTGGAGACGGCCGACACCGACATCACCATCAACACCATCTGCCCCAGCTACGTGAAGACCCCGCTGGTGGACAGCCAGATCGCCGACCAGGCGCGCACCCGCGGCATCTCCGAGGCCGAGGTGGTCTCGCAGGTGATGCTCAAACCCATGCCCAAGGGTGTGTTCATCGGCTTCGACGAGCTGGCCGGCGTCACCGCCTTCCTGATCTCGCCGGCGGCGCGCAACATGACCGGCCAGACCCTGGTGCTGGACGGCGGCTGGACCGTGCAGTAAGCCGTACGGCGCCCTCCTCCGCTCCCGCACCGGCCATGCCCACCCTGTTGATCGCCGACGACCATCCGCTGTTCCGGGCCGCGCTGCGCGCGGCCGCGGCCGACGCGGTGGCGCAGCTGCGTGTGCTGGAGGCCGACTCGCTGGACGGCGTGCTGGCCGCGCTGGAGGAGCACCCGGACGTGGACCTGGTGCTGCTGGACCTGCACATGCCCGGCAACCACGGCCTGGCCGGGCTGGCCGCGATCCGCGCCCAGTTCCCGGCGGTGGCGGTGGTGGTGGTGTCGGCCAACGACGACCCGCGTGTGGTGCGCCGCGCGCTCGACCACGGCGCCGCCGGCTACCTGCCCAAGAGCTCGGGCCTGGAGGAGCTGCGCGAGGCCATCCGCAGCGTGCTGGCCTGCGAGCAGTGGCTGCCGGCCTCGCTGCGCGCGGCGGTGGCGCGCGCGCAGTCCTCGCAGCACGACCGCGAGCTGGCCGCGCGCCTGGCCAGCCTCTCGCCGCAGCAGTTCCGCGTGCTCACCCTGGTGGCGCAGGGTCTGCTCAACAAGCAGATCGCCGACCGCCTGCAGGTGCAGGAGCGCACGGTCAAGGCGCACCTGTCGGCGATCTTCGAGCGCCTGGGCGTGCGCAACCGCACCCAGGCCGGCGTGGTGCTGCGCGAGCTGGAACTCAGCGACCCCAGCCGGCAGCTGGAAGGCTGATCCGTGGAACATCGCCGGCGCGCCCGGCGTCCCGCGCGGGACTGGCGAAATTTCCGCCAACCCACTTGACTGGCCCGCCGCGCAAGGCGTGCGCGCGGTTATCCACATCTTTGTCCGCCAGCCATCCACACCGGGTGTGGAAAACGGCGGCCCCGCCCCTCCCGGCGCTGGCGAATTTTTCGCCACCCCTCTTGACAGCATTGCCGCGCAAGGCGGCCGCGCGGTTATCCACACGCTTTTCCCGGCGCTTTCCACATCCGGTGTGGAAATCCGCGCGCGGCGTGGAACATCGCCTTACAGGCGGGACCAGTGCCAGGACACCATGCGCCCGTCGCGGTACGGCATCACGCCGTGGAAGGGGCGCGGGTCGCCGTCGAACACCAGCGGCAGGAAGTGGCGGTCGCCGTCCCACAGCGGCAGCTCGAGGATGCGCTCCACCGGCACCCACTCCAGGGTGCCTTCCGGGTTGGACCGCAGCGGTTCGCCCTCCCAGCCGTCGATCACGAACACGAAGCCCAGCCAATCCTCGCCGTTCCTGCCGAAACCGGGCCAGCTGATGGTGCCGCGCAGCTGCATGGAGGTGCACTCGATGCCGGCCTCCTCGCGGATCTCGCGGCGCATGCCGGCCAGCACGTCCTCGTCGCGCTCGATCTTGCCGCCCAGGCCGTTGTACTTGCCCAGGTGCTGGTCGCCCGGGCGGGCGTTGCGGTGGATCATCAGAACCTGGCGGCGGTCCGGCGAGAGCACGTAGCCGAGGGTGGCGACGATGGGCGTGTACGGCATGGCGCGCTGCCTTGCGGTGCGGAAGCGGCGATTCTAGCCGTGCTCCGGCCGCCGCCCCGCGTGCCGGTCCTCACAGGCGCGAGGCGGCCAGCAGGCGGTCGAGCACGGACTTCAGCGCCAGCGGGCGCACCGGTTTGGACAGCAGGGTCAGGTCGGCCTCGCGCACCGCCCGGCGCACGCCCTCGCCGGCGTCGGCCGACAGCACCAGGCAGGGTGCGCCGCCGAAGCGTCCGGCCAGGCGTGCGGCCAGGGCCACACCGGTGTCGCCATCGTCCAGGTGGTAGTCCAGCAGCCACAGGTCGGCCGCGCCCCCGGCCAGCGCCGCCTCCGCCTGGGCCCCGCCGGCGGCGCGCAACACCTGGCAGCCCCAGCCTTCCAGCAGCTGCGCCAGCGCCGCCAGCGCGTCCGGATCGTTGTCCACCACCAGCAGGCGGCGGCCGGCCAGGCCGTGGCCGCCGGCCGGCACCGGCGCGGCGGCGGCCGGCGCGGCGACCTGCGCCACCTCCACCGCGAACACCGAGCCGCGCCCGGGCGTGCTGCGCACCGACAGCGGCGCCTCCAGCAGGCGGGCGATGCGGTCGGCGATGGACAGGCCCAGGCCCAGGCCCTGCCCCGGCGCGCCCTCGCCGCGGCGGAACTCCTCGAAGATGGCCTGGCGCGCGGCCTCGGGGATGCCCGGCCCGGTATCGTGCACCTCGATGCGCAGGCGGCCGCCGTGGCGGCGCACGCCCAGCACCACCCGGCCGCTGGCGGTGTAGCGCACGGCGTTGGCCAGGAAGTTCTGCAGCACCCGGCGCAGCAGCTGCGGGTCGGTGTGGGTCCAGGCGCGGGTGCCGTGGAAGGACAGGCGCAGCCCGCGGTCGGCAGCCAGCGCGCGGAACTGCTCGGCCAGCGGCGCCAGCACCTCGTCCAGCGGGAAGGCACGCGGCGCCGGCACCAGGCCGCCCGCCTCCAGGCGCGACATGTCCAGCAGCCCGCTCAGCAGGTCGGTGGTCGAATCCAGCGCGCCGCCGAGCTGGCGCAGGGTCTCGCGCGGGCCGCGGCCGATCCCGGCGTCCTCCAGCTGCCGCGACAGCGAGTCCACGAACAGCTGCGCCGCGTGCAGCGGCTGCAGCAGGTCGTGGCCGATCGCCGCCAGGAAGCGGCTCTTGGCATCGTTGGCGTGCTCGGCCTCGCGCTTGGCCGTCTCCAGCAGCGCGGTGCGCTCGGCCACGCGCTGCTCGAGGGTCTCGTTGGCGCGCTTGAGCGCCCGCTCGGCCTGGCGGAACGCGGTCACGTCGGTGAAGGTGGCGACGAAGCCGCCGCCCGGCATGGGGTTGCCGCGGATCTCGACGATGCTGCCGTCCGGGAACACGCGTTCGGTCAGGTGCGGGGTGCCGGCGCGCATGAACGCCAGGCGCCGCTCCACCGCCCGCTCCAGCGCGCGGCCGTCGGCCGGGGCGGCGTCCCCGGCGCGCAGCGGCATGCGCTGCAGCGACCAGCGGGTCAGGTCGGCGATCGGCCGGCCGACCTGGAGCAGCTCCTCGGGGAAGCCGAACAGCTCGGCGTAGCGCCGGTTCCAGGCCACCAGGCGGTGGTCGCGGTCGATCACACTGATGCCCTGGCTCATGTTCTGCAGCGCCGCCTGCAGCACCTGCTGGTTGAAGCGCAGGTCCTGCGAGGCCTCGCCGACGATGGCCGCGACCGTCTCCAGGTCGGAGCTCTCGCGCCGCGCCGCGTCCAGCAGCAGGCGCGCCGAGGCCGCGCCCAGTACCGCCGACAGCTCGCGCTCCAGGCGCGCCTCGACCTGCGCCGGCACCGGCCCCTCGCGCGGCGCGTCGGCCAGCAGCGCCTCCACCCGCTCCCACGGCAGGAAGCGGCGGCCGGCGTCACGCAGGGCGTCGGCATCGAGGTTGCGGCTGGCGCGGCGCGGGGCCTCGCGCCGCCAGGCCATGGCCAGCAGGGTGGCCAGGGTGCCCATGAACAGGCTGGCGCCGACCGCGCGGCCCAGCGGGCTCCAGCCGGTCAGGCCGAACAGCGCGCCGGGCGCCAGCCAGCGCTGGCCGAACGGCCCGTCCTCCAGCCACGGCGCCTGCCAGCCGGCGGCGGCAGCCACGGTGGGGGTCAGCAGCACCCAGGCCCAGGTCAGGAACCCCGCCACAACGCCGGCGATGGCCGCGCGCGGCGGGGTCTGCGGCCGCCACACGGCAAAGCCCAGCACCGGCACCAGGGTGGCCAGCGCCGAAAACGACACCGCACCCACGTCCGCCAGGGTCTCGCTGCCGACGACCAGGCGGCTGTAGGCCCAGGCCAGCAGCATGATCGCGGCGATGCCGGCGCGGCGCAGGCGCAGCAGGTCGCCGCGGCGGTCGCCGTCGCCGCCGCGCGACCAGGCACCGCGCAGCAGGCCCGGGGCGAACCAATGGTTGCCGATCATCAGGCTCAGGGTCAGGGTGCTGACCACCACCATGCCGGTGGCCGCGCTCAGGCCGCCGAGGAAGGCGAACAACGCCAGCCCGCCCTGCCCATGCGCCAGCGGCAGGGCCAGCGCGTACATGTCCGAAGGCACGGCGTCGCCCAGCAGGGCGCGGCCGGCATGGGCCAGCGGCAGGGTCGGCGCGGCGATGGCCAGCAGGTACAGCGGGAACAGCCAGCGCGCGGTGCGCACGTGGCGCTCGTCGCGGCACTCGACCACGCCGACGTGGAACTGGTGCGGCAGCACGAACATGGCCAGCGCGCCCAGCAGCACCAGCGGCATGAAACCGCCGGCCGGCGGCTCCGGCGGTGGCGCCGGCACCTCCGGCAGCGACCCCAGCCCGAACCAGACGAAGGCGCCCAGCGCCAGCATCGCCGCCAGCTTGAACAGCGACTCGAAGGCCATGGCCAGGACCAGGCCGCGGTTGTGCTCGGCCGCCGAGGCGCGGCGGGTGCCGAACAGCATGGCGAACAGGGCCATGGCCAGGGCCACGTACAGGGCGCCGTCGCGCCAGGGCGGCCCCGCCCCGGCCATGCCCGGGACCAGGGTGGCCAGGCTCATGGTCACCGCCTTCAGCTGCAGGGCGATGTACGGCACCAGGCCCAGCGCCGCGACCAGGGTGACGCTGGCGGCCAGCCAGGCGTCCTTGCCCAGGCGGGTGGCGATCAGGTCGGCCAGCGAGGTGGCGTTGGTCTCGCGGGCCAGGCGCACCAGCCGGACCATGAAGCCCACGGCCAGCGCGTAGAACAGGATGGCGCCGACGAAGGTCGGCGGCAGCGGCCAGCCGTAGCGGTCGGCCTGGGTGACCGTGCCGTAGAAGGTCCAGGACGTGCAGTGCACCGCCAGCGACAGCGCGTAGACGTGGCGCCAGCCGCCGGCCAGCAGCGCCGGCCGGCGCTCGGCGTACAGCGCGGTGCCGAACATCAGCCCCAGCCACACCAGCGCGGCCAGGCCCACCACCCAGATGCTCAGCATCCCCCGTTCCCCGACACCCGCCCGTCCTCCGGCCCCTCGCCGGTCCCGAGCATAGCGCGACGGCGGCGGGCCGGGCCCGCCGCCGTCGTTTCCGGTCCGGCCTGTGGACGGATCAGAAGTTGTAGCGCACCGACACGTACCAGTTGCGCGGCAGGCCGTAGTAGGCGGTCTGGATGTTGGCCACCGAGGAGAACTCCTGGCCCTCGATCATGTAGACCTCGTCGGTGAGGTTGCGCACGCCGGCGCGCACCTGCCAGGCGTAGGACGGCGAATCCCACACGCCGTACACGCCGGCCACGGTGTAGCCCTCCTGGCTGAGCACGGCGCGGTTGTCCACCGACAGCCAGGTGCGGCTGCGGTAGGACACGTCGCCGCCGATGCCCAGAGTGCCGCCATTGGCCAGGGCGAAGTTGTGCTGGACGGCCAGGCGCCCGGTGAACTCCGGCGAGAACGGCACGTGGTCGTGGCTGAGGGTCGGGTCGTAGAGCGGGTACGACGGATCCATGCGGAAGTCGTCGAAGCGCTGGTACCCGGCGTCCAGCCAGCTCAGCTGCGCGCTGACCACGGTCGAGGCGCCCAGCAGCGCGCTGCCCTCCAGCTCCAGGCCCTTGATGTCCAGCTCGGCGGCGTTCAGCACCGGGAAGGTGCTGGAATCCTGCGCCACGCGCGCCTGGAAGTCCTTGTAGTCGCTGACGAAGGCGGTGACGCTGCCGCGCATGCGGCGGTCGGAGGACTGCGCCTTCAGGCCGGCCTCGTAGGTCCAGACGAACTCCGGATCGAACATCGGCTCGGCCACGTCGGCGGCGGAGTTGGCGCGGCCGTTGAAGCCGCCGGACTTGAAGCCGCGGTTGGCCGACACGTAACCCATCAGGTTGTCGCTGAAGGCCTTCTGCAGGCTCAGCGACGGAGTCACGGCGGTCCACGAGGCGCGGGTCCGCGGCAGGTCCACGGTGCCGTTGAGCATGGACGCCGGGAACAGCCCCAGGAACAGGCCCTGCGACTCCCAGAAGGTGCTGGTGGTGCGCTCGTACTCCTTCTCGTCCCTGGTCCAGCGCACGCCCGCGGCCAGGGTCCAGGTCGGCGTGAACTCCCAGCTGACGTGGGCGAAGACGGCCTTGCTGGTGGTGGTCAGATCGTCCTCGATGGTGCGCAGGAACCCGGCCGGCTGGCCCTGGATCAGGTAGATGTCGTCGCCGTAGGCCTCCTGGTAGGAGGGCACGTCCTCCTGCATCCAGTAGGCGCCGAAGGTGGCGTGCAGGTTGCCGCCGTTGTCGTAATGCAGCTGGAACTCCTGGCTCTTCTGCTCCTGGTCCAGCGCCACCAGCACGTCGCCCAGCTCGTACTCGGAGGCGTCGATGTCGATGAAGGAACTGGTGTCCAGCTTGCGGAAGGCGCTGATGCTCTTCAGCGTCCAGGCCTCGTTGATGTCCCAGTCCATGGACAGGGAGACGCCGGAGTGCTTCATGCTCTGGCCCTTGCCGGGCTCGAACGAGGTTTCCGCCGAGCGGTCCCACTTGCCGGTGGCGCCCGGCACCAGCACGGCGACCGGGAGCTGGGTGTTCAGCTCGCTCAGGATCAGCGGGGCCATGGGCCGGCCCATGGTCAGGTTGGCGTCCTGCTTGGTGTGGTCCACGGACAGCACGGCCTGGAAGTTCTCCACCGGACGGAAGGCCAGCTTCACGCGCACGGCCAGGGTGTCGTCGTCGTTGAAGTCGTCGCCGCCGGCGCGGTTCTCGACGTAGCCGTCGTTGGTGATCTTGGCCATGGCGATGCTGGCCGCGACCGTGTCGTTGAGCTGGCCGCCGGCGTAGAAGCGGCCCTCCAGACGGCCGTAGTCGCCCAAGGTCAGCTCCGCCGAACCGCCCGCGTCGTCGAACGGGTTCTTGGTGGTCAGCTTGATCGCGCCGCCGGTGGAGTTCTTGCCGTACAGGGTGCCCTGCGGGCCGCGCAGCACCTCGACCTGCTGCACGTCGAACAGCGAGAACAGGGCGCCGTTGATGCGCGAGTAGTACACGTCGTCCACGTACATGCCCACGCCCGGGTCGAACGTCTGCAGCGCATCCGGCTGGCCGATGCCGCGGATGAACACGTTGACGCTGTTGGCCGAGCCGCGGCCCTGGACGATGTTCAGGTTGGGCACGGCACCCTGCAGGCCGTCCACGTTGCTGGCCTGCAGGTCCTTCAGCTGCTCCTCGCCGAAGGCGGACACCGCCACCGGCACGTCCTGGATGGACTCGGCGCGGCGCCGCGCGGTCACGGTGACCTGGTCCAGCGTGGTGGCGTCGGCCTGCGCCGTCGCGCCGGCGGCCGCCTGGCCGTCCTGCGCCCAGGCCAGCGACGCGGGGACCAGCAGCACGCTGCCGATGGCCATGCTCAGGTACTTGCGCTTCATCTCCCCTCCTCCCGGGTATGACAGGGGCGGCGAACGGTCGCCGCCGACGCCCGGCAAGGTACGCGCCCCCCGGCGGGGCCGGCATCGTCCGTTGGTACAGTGGGCCGCGGCCGCGCACCCTGCCGATACTGCCGGCGCCCCGCCGACTGGGAGGCGGGCGGAGTGCGTGCAATGTCCTTCCTGATCGTGCTGGCGGCGCTGGCGTTCCTGATGCTGGTCGCCTACCGCGGCTACAGCGTGATCCTGTTCGCGCCGGTGGCCGCGCTGGGCGCGGTGCTGCTGACCGACCCGAGCCTGGTGGCGCCGATGTTCACCGGGCTGTTCATGGACAGGATGGTCGGCTTCCTGAAGCTGTACTTCCCGGTGTTCCTGCTGGGCGCGGTGTTCGGCAAGCTGATCGAGATCTCCGGCTTCTCCAAGGCCATCGTCGCGGCCACCATCCGCCTGGTCGGCGCACAGCGGGCGATGCTGTCCATCGTGCTGGTGTGCGCGCTGCTGACCTACGGCGGCGTGTCGCTGTTCGTGGTGGTGTTCGCGGTCTACCCGTTCGCCGCCGAGCTGTTCCGGCAGAGCAACATCCCCAAGCGGCTGATCCCGGGCACCATCGCCCTGGGCGCGTTCACCTTCACCATGGACGCGCTGCCGGGCACGCCGCAGATCCAGAACATCATCCCCACCGCGTTCTTCGGCACCGACAGCTGGGCCGCGCCGGTGCTGGGCAGCCTGGGCACGGTGTTCATCCTGGTCCTGGGCATGGCCTACCTGGAGTGGCGCCGGCGCGTGGCCGCCCGCAACGGCGAGGGCTACGACAGCGGCATGGCGTTGCGCAACGAGCCCGAGCCCTTCCGCGGCGAGCGCCTGGCCCATCCGCTGGTGGCCATCCTGCCGCTGGTGCTGGTGGGCGTGGCCAACTTCCTGTTCACCCGCTGGATTCCGCAGCTGTACGGGGCCACCCACAGCTTCGTGCCGGCGGTGGTCGGCAACCCCGCGCCGGTGGTGCAGGAGGTGTCCAAGGTCGCCGCCATCTGGGCGGTGCAGGGTGCGCTGCTGGTCGGCATCCTCAGCGTGCTGGCCTTTGCCTGGAAGCCTGTGGTGGCGGCCTTCGCCGAGGGCACCCGCGCGGCCATCGGCGGCGCCCTGCTGGCCTCGATGAACACCGCCTCCGAGTACGGCTTCGGCGCGGTGATCGCCGCCCTGCCCGGCTTCCTGGTGGTGGCCGACGCACTGGGCGCGATCCCCAACCCGCTGGTCAACGAGGCGGTGTCGGTGACCGCGCTGGCCGGCATCACCGGTTCGGCCTCCGGCGGCATGAGCATCGCCCTGGCAGCCATGGCCGACAGCTTCATCGCCAACGCCCAGGCCGCCGGCATCCCGATGGAGGTGCTGCACCGGGTGGCGGCGATGGCCTCCGGCGGCATGGACACCCTGCCGCACAACGGCGCGGTGATCACCCTGCTGGCGGTCACCGGCCTGACCCACCGCCAGTCCTACAAGGACGTGTTCGCCATCACCCTGGTCAAGACCCTGGCGGTGTTCTTCGTCATCGGCGTGTTCTACGCCACCGGCTGGGCGTGAGCCGCGCTCAGCCGCCGTGGCCCCCGGCCGCCGCGCCGGAGGCGACGGTCGCGCCGCCGGCGCAGTCGCCGGCCAGCAGGCGCGAACCGCGCAGCCAGTCCGGATCCGGGTAGTAGGCGAAGACGAAGGCGCCCCCGCGCAGGCTGTCGATCAGCGGCCGCGCCACCTGCGGACGCACCGCCGGACAGCCCAGGCTGCGCCCCAGCCGCCCCTGCAGCCGGGCGGCCACCGGGTCCACGTAGGGCGCACCGTGGATGACGATGGCCCGCTCGCGGGCGCGGTCGTTGAAGCCCGGCTCCAGGCCGCGCAGGCGCAGCGAGTAGCCGTTGCCGCCGACGTAGGTCTCCTGCGCGGCGAAGGCGCCCAGGCTGGTCATGTGGCTGCCATCGGCGTTGGAGAAGCGCCGGGCCAGGTTGTCGCCGCTGTTGCGGCCATGCGCGACCCATTCCTCGAACAGCAGGCGGCCGCCGGCCAGGTCGAACACCCACAGCCGCGGTTCGGTGGACGGGCGCGAATAGTCGATCACCCCCAGCCGGCGCGGATCCACGCCCGCCTGCGGGTCACGCAACGCACAGGACATGGCCCGCACGGCCAGGGCCAGCACCTGGTGGTCGGCCGCCGGCGCGGCCTCGGCCAGGCGCCGGACCAGGTCGGCTTCGGCAACGGCGGCGTCCGCCGCCTCGACGGGGGGCACACCCTCCGGCCGCGTGGCCGGCACCACCGGCGGCGCGGCGGCCAGCAGCAGGGGGAACAGGGCCAGCCGGCGGCCGGCGCGCAACCTCGGGGACTTCATCCGGCAATTCCGCGTGGGGAGCGTGGGCCGGGCTCCCCGGGCCCACGCCGCCAGCCTGGCCGATCAGCCGCCGGATTCCAACAGCGGCTGCGCCTCCCGTTCATCCCCCGGCCGGCGTAGCGCCGGCAGGTCGGTCACCAGCACCGTGGTGCCGGGCACCAGCGCGTCGTACAGGCGCCGGGCGAAGCCGGGCGGCAGGCGCAGCGGCTGGCTGGGCCGGCGCAGCAGGTCAGGTCCCGGCGCGGCAATGGCGCCCTCCCCGTCCCCTGCCGTCTCTGGCCGCGGCCCCGGCGGATCGAGGATGGGATAGGCGGTCCAACGCCGCGAGGGGCGCGAGGGGTCCAGCAGGCTGGCGCCCTCGCCGCTGCCGGCCTCCATCACGAACAGGGTGGTGCCGCGGAACGCCGGCGCGCCCTCCGGCAGCTCCAGCGCCGCCTCCCCCACCAGCACGCCGCCGCGCAGCACGTACACGCGGCGGTCGGCCAGGCTCACCACCACCCCGGTGCGCCCCTCCGGCGCGGCCGCATCGTCCCACAGGTAGCCGGGCCCGCCGGCCTCCGGCAGGGGCAGCGGCAGACCGCCGGCGGACACCGGCGCCAGCACCGCCGGGTACACCAGGGTGGTCGGCGCGGCGCGGGCGTCGGCCACCACCACGGTGTCGCCGTTGCGGGTGATGGCGAACAGCTTCTCGGCGAAGGCCTGCGGCAGGCGCACGCAGCCGTGCGAGGCCGGATAGCCCGGCAGGGTGCCTCCGTGCAGGGCGATGCCGTCCCAGGTCAGGCGCTGCATGTACGGCATCGGCGCGCCGTCGTAGAGGTTGGAGTGGTGCTCCCGCTTCTTCTGCAGGATGGTGAACACGCCGGTGGGCGTTTCCTTGCCCGGCCTGCCGGAGCTGATCGTGGACACGCCGATGGCGATGCCGTTGCGGTAGACGTAGGCACGCTGCTCGTCGAGGCTGACCACCAGCACCACCGGGCCGTCCGGCGCCACCTCCGGATGCCACAGGAACTCGCCCGGGCCGAGGTCCAGCGGCCCGCGCGGGGCCGCCTCCTGCGCCGCGGCGCCGGCGACGGCCGGCAGCATCAGCAGCAACGCCGCCAGGCGGCGCCACGGGCGCGGCGTGTTCGCGTCCCCCTTCATGCTCCTCCCCGGATGCGGCCGTCGGCCAAGGGTAACCGCCCGGCGCGCGGCACGGGGCGGCCGGCCCTGCCCGTTCAGGCCAGCAGGTGCCGGCGCAGCGCGTCGTAGTCCGGCGGCAGCGGCCGGGCATGGGCCGGCCGCGCCAGCAGCGCGGCCAGCGCCGGCGGCACCGGCACCGGGCCGACCAGCGGCTCGACCACCGCCTCGAACTTGGCCGGATGCGCGGTGGCTGCCACCGCCCAGTCACCCTCCACACCCTGCGCGCGCAGCGTCTCCAGCACGTGCACCGCGGTGGCGGTGTGCGGACAGAACACCTCGCCATGGCGCGCGTGGCGCGCGGCGATGGTGGCGCGGATCGCCGCGTCGTCCACCGCCATCGCGGTGAAGGAAGCGCGCAGCGCCGCGTCGTCGCCGCGGTACAGCCAGCGCAGGCGCTCGAAGTTGCTCGGCGCGCCCACGTCCATGGCGTTGGCCAGGGTGGCCAGGCTGGCGCGCGGCAGGTACGGGCCGCCGTCGAAGTACGACGGCAGCACACGGTTGGCGTTGGTGGCCAGCACGATGCGGCCCAGAGGCACGCCCTGGGTGCGCGCCAGGATCGCCGCCAGGGCGTTGCCTAGGTTGCCGGTGGGCACCACGAAGTTGAGTTCCCGGCCGGTGGCGGCGTGGTGGGCCAGTGCCGCGTGGGCGTAGTAGCTCATCTGCGGCAACAGCCGGCCCAGGCTGATGCTGTTGGCCGAGCTGAGCGGCACCTGCGCCTGCAGCTGCGCGTCGTTGAGCGCCTGCTTGACCAGGGCCTGGCAGTCGTCGAAGGAGCCGGCCACGCGCAGGGCCTGCACGTTGCCGCCGAAGCAGCCCAGCTGGTGCGCCTGGCGCGGCGAGACCCGCCCGTCCGGGTACAGCACCACCACGCGCATGCCCGGCCGGCCGTGGAAGGCGGCGGCCACCGCCGCGCCGGTGTCGCCCGAGGTGGCCACCAGGATGGTCAGCGGCCGCTCCGCGCCACGGCGCAGGCGCGCCAGGCAGGCGGCCAGGAAGCGCGCGCCCACGTCCTTGAACGCCGCGGTCGGGCCATGGAACAGCTCCAGCACATGGTCGCCGGGGGTGGCCAGCGGGCGCAGCGGCACCGGGAAGTCCAGGGCCTCGGCGCAGATGGCCGGCAGCTTGGCGGCCAGCGCATCGCCCGCGAAGAACGGTGCCAGCAGCGTGGCGGTGGTCCGGGCCAGGTCGGGGCCGGCCTGCAGCGCGCGCGGCGGCGGCAGTTGCGCCGGCACATACAGGCCGCCGTCCGGGGCCAGGCCGGCGGCGATGGCCTGGCCCAGCCCGACGGCGGGTGCGGCGTTGCGGGTGGAGACGTAGTCCATGCGGGGCGTATCCATGTCCGGAAGGAGGGCGGCGGTGCTCACAGCAGGACCGCCCCGGGGCTGTCGATCGGGCAGACCCAGGCCTGGCTGTCCAGGCCGGCCTCGGCGAAGGCGGCCTGCACCGCCGGCGCGGTGGCCGCGGCGCGCTCGCGCGTCTCGAACCAGGCGAACACACTGGGCCCGGCTCCGGAGATGCTGGCGCCCATCGCCCCGCCGTCCAGGGCGGCGCGCTTGGCCGCGTCGAAGCCGGCCACCAGCGGCGCGCGGCGCGGCTCGACCAGCACGTCGCGCAGGCCGGCGCGCACCAGCGTGGCGTCGCCGGTGTAACAGCCGGCCAGCACCAGGCCGAGGTTGGCGCTCTGTGCCACGAAGTCGGCCAGCGCGTAGCTGCCGGCCAGCGCCTCGCGCGCGCGGCGCGTCTCCAGCACCGCCTCCGGATGCACCAGCAGGCAGTGCCACTGCTCCGGTACCGGGATGCGCACCAGACGTTCGGCCGTGGCCAGGACCAGCCCGCCCAGCAGCATCGGCCCGAGGTTGTCGCCGTGGCGGCCGCCGCTGGCCACGGCCTCGCCGGCCAGGGCGAACGGATACAGCGCCTGGCGCGGCAGCGGCGTGTCCAGCAGCGCGTTGGCCGCCACCAGCGCGGCCACGCACGAGGCCGCCGAACCGCCCATGCCCGAGCCCAGGGCGATGCCCTTGTCGATCTCCAGCTCGAAGCCGCCGGCCAGCCCCAGCCGCTGGCGCATGGCCTGCAGGGCCACGCCGGCGGTGTTGCGCTCGGCCTCCAGCGGCAGCGGCCGCGGTGCGCCGCGGATGGCGGCGATGCGCACCTCCGGCTCGGGGATGCGCCGCACCGTGACCGTGTCCCCCACCCCGGCCAGGGCGTGGCCGAGGATGTCGAAGCCGACCGCGACGTTGCCCACCGAGGCCGGGGCGAAGGCGCGGGCCTCGCGTGCCTCCTGGCGCGCCGCCGTCACAGGCGCGCTCCCTGGCCGGCGGCCACGCGCAGCAGGTCGGCGAACACGCCGGCGGCGGTCACCTCCGGCCCGGCGCCGGGGCCCTGCACGATCAGCGGGTTGTCGCTGTAGCGGCGGGTGGTGAACTGGACGATGTTGTCGGTCAGGCGCAGGTTGGCGAAGGCGTGCTCGCGCGGCAGCTCGACCAGGCCCACGCTGGCCCGGCCCGCGCGGCCGTCCAGGCGCGCCACATAGCGCAGCACCCTGCCGGCGGTCCGGGCCGCCTCCAGCCGCGCAGCCAAGGCCGCGTCCACCTCGGGCAGGCGCGCCATGAATTCCTCGGCGCTGCCCTGGCGCAGGCCTTCCGGCACCAGGCTCTCCACGTCCACGTCCTCCAGGCTCAGCGCGCAGCCGGCCTCGCGCGCCAGGATCACCAGCTTGCGCGCCACGTCGGTGCCGGACAGGTCGTCGCGCGGGTCCGGCTCGGTATAGCCCAGCGCGCGCGCCTGCGCCACCAGCTGCGAGAACGGCACGCCGCCGTCGAAGCGGTTGAACAGCCAGGCCAGGGTGCCGGAGAGGATGCCGTCGATGGCCAGCACCGCGTCGCCGGTGTCCAGCAGGTCGCGCAGGGTCGAGATCACCGGCAGGCCAGCGCCGACCGTGGCCTCGTAACGGAAGCGCGCGCCGCTGGCGGCGGCCGCCTCGCGGATGGCCTGGTAGCGCGCCAGCGGGCCGGCCCCGGCCTGCTTGTTGGGCGTGACGACGTGGATGCCGGCGGCCAGCCATTGCGCGTAGCGGTCGGCCACCTCCGGGCTGCCGCTGCAGTCCACGATCACCATGTGCGGCAGGTGCGAGTCCAGCAGGTGTGCGGTGAAGCGGTCCAGGTCCACCGGACCGGGGGCGGCGGCGAAGCGCTCGCGCCAGTCCGTGCCGATGCCCAGCGGGTCCAGCAGCATGCGCCCGCGCGAGGCGATCGCGCGCAAGCGCAGGTCCAGGTGGGCGCGCGCCAGCAGGCCGTCGCGCGCGGCCAGCATCTGGTCCAGCAGGGTGCCGCCGACGTTGCCCGGGCCGATGATGCCCACCGCGAAGGTCTGCGGCGAGAGCCAGAAGCCGGCGTGGGCGGCGCGCAGCGCGCGGGTGGCGTCGGCGCTGTCGATGGCCAGGGAGATGTTGCGCTCGGACGAGCCCTGGGCGATGGCGCGGATATTGACCTGGGCACGGCCCAGGGCCTGGAACAGGCGCGCGGCCACGCCCGGCTGCCCGGCCATGCCGTCGCCCACCGCCGCCAGCACGCTGATGCCCGGCACCAGCTGCACGCGCTGCACGTGGCCCACCGCCAGCTCGTGGGCGAAGGCGTTGACCAGCGCCGCCTGGGCGCGCTCGGCGTCGGCCTGGCGCACGACGCAGCAGATCGAGTGCTCCGAGGAGCCCTGCGAGATCATCACCACCGACACGCGCGCGGCGCGCAGCGCCGAAAACACGCGCTCGGCCGTGCCCGGCACGCCGATCAGGCCGGTGCCCTCCAGGTTGAGCAGGGCCAGGTTCGGGCTCAGGGTCAGGCCCTTGACCGGGCCGCGGCCGTCGCGCTCGGCGGCGATGCGGGTGCCCGGGTGTTCCGGCCGGAAGGTGTTGCGGATGATGATCGGCAGGCCCAGCTCCATCGCCGGGGCCATGGTCTGCGGGTGCACGACCTTGGCGCCGAAGTAGGCCAGCTCGCAGGCCTCGTCGTAGCTGAGCGCCTCCAGCTGCACCGCCTCCGGCACCACCCGCGGGTCGGCCGAGAGCACGCCGTCCACGTCGGTCCAGATGTGCAGCTCGTCGGCGCCGAACAGGCGGGCGAAGATCGCGCCGGAGTAGTCGCTGCCGTTGCGGCCCAGGGTGCTGACCCGGCCCTGCGCGTCGCGGGCGACGAAGCCGGTGGCCACCACCCGCGGCTGCGGGTTGTTCCGCCGCCACTGTTCCAGCCGTGCGGCGCTGCGCTCCCAGTCCACGTCCACGCCCAGCTCGCCGTGGCTGACCACCAGCACCTCGCGGGCGTCCAGCACCGCCACGTCCTGTCCCAGCGCACGCAGGTGCATGCCCAGCAGCTGCGCCGAATACACCTCGCCCAGGCCCTGCACGCGCTGCAGCACCTCCTCCGGCAGGCTGCCGAGCACGCTCACCGCCTCCAGCACCCGGGCCAGCTCGTCGAAGCGGCGGTCGATCCACTCCACCGCCTCGCCGGCCTGCTCGGCCAGCAGGGCCACGGCGGTGCTGCGATGGCGCGCGCGCAGGTCGTGCCAGGGATCGCGCCAGGCGTCGCCGCCACGGCCGGCGGCGTGGGCCAGCTCGATCAGCGCGTCGGTCACGCCCTTCATCGCCGAGACCACGGTGACCTGCAGCGCCTCGTCGCGCTCCAGCAGCAGGCGGGCGACGTGGCGGTAGCGTTCGGCATCGGCGACGGACGTCCCGCCGAACTTGTGCACGACGGTGCGGGCGGGACGGACGGGAGCGGAGGGAAGTTCGGCTTCAGCGGCGGGCAACGACATGGGGACCTCTCGTCTGAGGCCCCGCCGCATCCGGTGCGGGCGCTACCCCGCAACCTGATCCAGGTGCGGGGCCGTGGGTTTCGTGGTTACACGGGGACGGCCGACCGCACCGGGGTGGTAATACCGGTGGTGGTGGTAATGGTGGTGGCAAGGCCCATGGCCGGCGCACGCCCACGCTCCCGCTCCGGGGCCGGAAGGAGGTGGAAGTGGGCGCAGGACCTGGACATGGCCCCAAGAGGACACGATGCCACCGCACCCTGTCAAGGGGTTGCAGTGCAACATCGGCGGAAAAATTCCGTTGCGGAAGAAACAGTTAGCGTCGCCCGACGCTCCGCCCCGCCGCCGGCATGGCGGTCCGGGAAGGGCGGAATGGCGGCCCCGACACGATTCGAACGTGCGACCTTCCCCTTAGGAGGGGGACGCTCTATCCAGCTGAGCTACGGGGCCGTGGCGTGCATTGTCGCATGACCAGCGCGCCCAGCCCAACGCCCCGGTGGGCGCGGGGCGCTTTGCTAGAATCCGGGCGCTTCACGCGTGCCGCCGTCCCCCACCTGCGGCGCATCTTCTTCCGGGCCCCCGGCCCCGCATCCGATTCGCAGGAGAACGCATGTCCCAAGCCCTGCTCCAGGCCCTTGGCCTTGGCGCCACCAATTCCGGCACCTACCTTGGCGACGGCCGCTGGTCCGAGGCGACCGGCGCCGGCACGCTGCGCCCGACCAACCCGACCACCGGCGAGGTGATCGCCGAGGTCCACGCCACCACCGAGGCCGACTACGAGGCGGTGGTCGCCCGCGCCCAGGCGGCGTTCAAGGAGTGGCGGAACGTCCCCGCCCCGCGCCGCGGCGAGGCCATCCGCCTGTGCGGCGAGGCCCTGCGCCGGCACAAGGACGCGCTGGGCTCGCTGGTCGCGCTGGAGATGGGCAAGAGCAAGGCCGAGGGCGACGGCGAGGTCCAGGAGATGATCGACATCGCCGACTTCGCCGTGGGCCAGAGCCGCATGCTGTACGGCTACACCATGCACTCCGAGCGCCCGGGCCACCGCATGTACGAGCAGTACCACCCGCTGGGCCTGGTCGGCATCATCTCGGCCTTCAACTTCCCGGTCGCGGTGTGGAGCTGGAACTCGTTCCTGGCGGCCATCTGCGGCGACATCTGCATCTGGAAGCCGTCCAACAAGACCCCCCTGACCGCCATCGCCGCCACCAGGATCTGCAACGAGGCGCTCAAGGCCGGCGGCTTCCCGGACATCTTCTTCCTGATCAACGACGCCGGCACCGCGCTGGCGGAGAGGATGGTGGACGACCGCCGCATCCCGCTGATCAGCTTCACCGGCTCGACCAGGGTCGGCCGCATCGTGGCCGAGAAGGTGGCCCGCCGCCTGGGCCGCTGCCTGCTGGAGCTGGGCGGCAACAACGCCATCATCCTGGACGAGAGCGCCGACCTGAAGCTGGCGATCCCGGCCATCGTGTTCGGCGCGGTCGGCACCGCCGGCCAGCGCTGCACCACCACCCGCCGCCTGATCGTGCACGAGTCCATCTACGACAGCGTGCTGGATTCGCTGGTCAAGGCCTACAAGCAGGTCGAGGCGCGCATCGGCGATCCGCTGGACCCGCACAACCTGATGGGCCCGCTCAACAGCGCCGAGGCGGTGGAGCAGTACCTGGCGGCCATCGAGAAGGCCAAGGCCTCCGGCGGCACCGTGGTCACCGGCGGCGCCAGGCTGGACCGGCCGGGCCACTTCGTGCTGCCGACCATCATCACCGGCCTGAAGAACAGCGACGAGGTGGTCCAGCACGAGACCTTCGCGCCGATCCTGTACGTGATGAAGTACTCGACCCTGGACGAGGCCATCGAGATGCAGAACGGCGTGCCGCAGGGCCTGTCCTCGGCGATCTTCACCCAGAACCTGAAGGTGGCCGAGCGCTTCCTGTCGGCGTCCGGCAGCGACTGCGGCATCGCCAACGTCAACATCGGTACCTCCGGCGCCGAGATCGGCGGTGCCTTCGGCGGCGAGAAGGACACCGGCGGCGGCCGCGAGTCCGGTTCGGACGCCTGGAAGGTGTACATGCGCCGCCAGACCAACACCATCAACTGGTCCGACGCCCTGCCGCTGGCCCAGGGCATCAAGTTCGACCTGTAAGCGGCACCGTGGCCGGCGGCCCCGTGCCGCCGGCCGCATCCCGGCCGGCACGCGCCGGCCGCGCGGTCCATCGGCATGCCGGCCTGCCGGCGACGGAGGCGCAATGACGGACGGTCTTGCCCCCACCACGCGCTTCACCGACCGCGTCGCGGACTACGTCCGCCACCGTCCCGGCTATCCGCCGGCGCTGCTGCGCTGGCTGCGCGACGAACACGGCGTGGCCCCGGACTGGCCGGTGGCCGACATCGGCGCCGGCACCGGGATCTCTGCCCGGATGTTCCTCGAGGCCGGCCACGCGGTGGTGGCGGTGGAGCCGATTCCGGCCATGCGCCAGGCCGCCATCGCCGCGCTGGGCGGGCATCCGCGCTTTGCCGCGGTGGACGGCCGCGCCGAGGCCACCCACCTGCCCGACGCCAGCGTGGCCCTGGTCTCGGCCGCGCAGGCCTTCCACTGGTTCGACCGGCGGACGGTGAAGGCCGAATCGCGGCGCATCCTGCGCCCGGGCGGCCTGGTGGCGGTGTACTGGAACTTCCGCCGCACCTCCGGCAGCCCGTTCCTGGAAGGCTACGAGCGCCTGCTGCGCGAGCACGCTCCGGAGTACGCGCAGGTGGCCGGGCGCTATCCGGACGAGGCGGCCATGGCCCGCTGGTTCGGCGCCGGCCTGCGCGGCATGGCGACCTTCCCGAACACCCAGAGGCTGGACCTGGACGCCCTGCGTGGCCGGCTGCTGTCCTCCTCCTACGCGCCGCGCGCGGGCGACCCGCGCCACGGGCCGATGATGGAAGCGCTGGAGGCGCTGTTCGCCTCCACCGCGGTGGACGGCCGGGTGGATTTCGATTACGACACCCGCATCCACGTCGGCGTCCCGGACGGATGAGCATGCGCATCGCCGCCATCTCCGACATCCACGGCAACCTCGACGCGCTGCAGGCGGTGCTGGCCGACATCGCCCGCCGCGGCTGCGACCTGGTGGTCAACCTGGGCGACATGCTGTCCGGCCCGCTGCGCGCGGCCGCGACCGCCGACCTGCTGATGGAACGCCGCTTCCCCACCGTGCGCGGCAACCACGACCGCCAGCTGCTGGACCCGCCGGACCGCATGCGCCCGTCCGATGCCATGGCCCACGCGCAGCTGTCGCGGGCGCAGCTGGACTGGCTGGCGGCCCTCCCGCCGCTGCTGCGCATCGAGGACGTGCTGCTGTGCCACGGCACCCCGGACAGCGACTGCACGTACCTGCTGGAGGACGTGCACGCGGGCCGGCTGCGCCCCTCCGCCCCGGCCGAGGTGGCCCGCCGCCTGGGCGGTGGCGGCGCGCGCCTGGTCCTGTGCGGGCATTCCCATACCCCGCGCACGGTGCGCCTGGACGACGGTTGCCTGGTGGTCAACCCGGGCAGCGTGGGCCTGCCGGCGTACCGCACGGACTGGCCTTCGCCGCACCGGGCCGAGACAGGGACCCCGCACGCGCGCTACGCTGTGCTGCAGCGCCACGGGCATGACTGGGAGGCGGAGCTGGTGGCGGTGGAATACGACTTCCGGGCCATGGCCCGGCTCGCCGCGGCCCGCGGCTGCGGCGACTGGTCCATGGCCCTGCGTACCGGACGGGTGGCCTGAACCATGCCGCCGTCCCCCTGCCCCCTCCATCCTGCCTGCTGACGATGTACGGCATCGCCCGCCCCCTGCTGTTCACCCTGGAGGCCGAGCGCGCCCACGAGGCGGCCCTCGCCGGCCTGGACCTGGCCTGGCGCACCGGCGCCATGACCCTGCTGGCACACCGGCGCGAACCGCTGCCCACGCGCGTGCTGGGCCTGGAGTTCCCCAATCCGGTTGGCCTGGCCGCCGGCCTGGACAAGAACGGCGCGCACGTGGACGCGCTGCTGGCGCTGGGCTTCGGCTTCGTCGAGGTCGGCACGGTCACCCCGCGCCCGCAGCCGGGCAACCCGCGGCCGCGCCTGTTCCGCCTGCCCGGGCACCGCGCCATCATCAACCGCATGGGCTTCAACAACGACGGCGTGGACGCGCTGGTCCGCAACGTCGAGCGCGCGCAGCGCAAGGGCGGCCTGCTGGGCATCAACATCGGCAAGAACAAGGACACGCCCAACGAGTCGGCCTCGGACGACTACCTGTACTGCCTGGAGCGGGTCTACCCGCTGGCGGACTACGTCACCGTCAACATCTCCTCGCCCAACACCGCCGGCCTGCGCGAGCTGCAGGAGGAACAGGCGCTGCACCGCCTGGTCGGCGACCTGCGCGAGGCGCAGGAGGCGCTGGCGGCGCGCCACGGCAGGCGCGTGCCGGTGCTGGTCAAGGTGGCGCCGGACCTCAACGACAACGACATCGACGCGTGCGCGCGCGTGCTCGGCGACCTGCGCGTGGACGGCGTGATCGCCACCAACACCACCGTCAACCGCACGACCGTGCAGGGCCACCGCCACGCCAAGGAGCCGGGCGGGCTGTCGGGCGCGCCACTGATGGGCCAGTCCACCCTGGTGCTGCGCCGGCTGCGCGCGCGCCTGCCCGAAGCGATCCCGCTGGTGGGCGTGGGCGGCATCCTCTCCGGCGCCGACGCCGTGGCCAAGATGGCCGCCGGCGCGAACCTGGTGCAGGTCTACACCGGCCTGGTCTACCGCGGTCCGGCACTGGTGGGCGAATGCGTGGACGCCATCCGCAGGCGCAAGGAGGCGCCCAGCCGCGGGGCGGCCGTGCCGGCATGACCGCGCTGTACCGTCTGCGCCGCGACGCCGACCTGGGCACCCGCAACACCTTCCGTGTGGCGGCGCGTGCGCCCTGGCTGCTGGAGGTCAACGACCTGTCCGTGCTGGGCGAGGCGCTGGCCCTGGACCAGGTGCGCGGCCTGCCCCTGCTGGTGCTGGGCGGCGGCAGCAACCTGCTGTTCGCCGGCGACGCCCCCGGCGCGGTGCTGAGCCTGGGCGCCTCGCGCATCGCCCTGGCCGGCCAGGCCGGTGGCCGCGTGGTGGTGCGCGCGGAGGCCGGCGCCTCCTGGCACGGCCTGGTGATGTGGAGCCTGGAGCAGGGCCTGTGCGGCCTGGAGAACCTGGCCCTGATCCCCGGCAGCGTGGGCGCGGCACCGATCCAGAACATCGGCGCCTACGGCGTGGAGGTCGGCGAGCACGTGCTGGCGGTGGAGGCCTGGGACCGCGAGGCCGGCCGCACCGTGCGGCTGGACCGCGAGGCCTGCGCCTTCGCCTACCGCGACAGCGTGTTCAAGCGCCATCCGGGCCGCTGGATCGTCACCGCGGTGGAGCTGGGCCTGGCCCGGCAGGCGCCGCTGCGCCTGGACTACGCCGGCATCGGCGAGGAGCTGGAGGCCATGGGTGTGCGCGCGCCGACGGCGCGCGACGTGGCCGAGGCGGTGATCCGCATCCGCCGGCGCAAGCTGCCGGACCCGGCGGTAACCGGCAACGCCGGCAGCTTCTTCAAGAACCCGATCGTGCCCGAGGCGCAGGCCCGGGCCCTGCAGGCCGCACATCCGCGCCTGCCGGTGTTCCCCGGCGACCGCCCTGGCACGCGCAAGCTCTCGGCTGCCTGGCTGATCGACGCCTGCGGCTGGAAGGGCGCGCGCGAGGGTGACGCCGGCGTGGCCGCCTCGCACGCCCTGGTGCTGGTCAACCACGGCCGGGCCAGCGGCGCGCAGCTGCTGGCCCTGGCCCGGCGCATCGCCGCCTCGGTGCACGAACGCTTCGGCGTGGCCCTGGAACCGGAACCGCGGCTGGTGGGCGCGCAATGGTGAGCCGGATGCCGACGCCCTGGCGGGCGGCGCTGCTGATGCTGGGCAGCACCGCGATGTTCGGCCTGATGGCGGTGGCCATCCGCCTGGCCTCGGCCAGCCTGCACACCTTCGAGATCGCCTTCTTCCGCAACTTCTTCGGCCTGCTGGCGGCACTGCCGCTGTTGCTGCGCCACGGCCCCGGCCTGCTGCGCACCCGGCACTTCCCGCGCTACCTGTTCCGTTGTCTGGTCGGCGTCTGCTCCATGCTGTGCGGCTTCTGGGCCATCGGCCACCTGCCGCTGGCGCAGGCGGTGTCGCTGTCCTACTCCACCCCGCTGTTCGTGACCATCGCCGCGGCCGCGCTGCTGGGCGAGCAGGTGCGGATCCGCCGCTGGGCGGCGGTGGTGGCCGGCTTCATCGGCGTGCTGGTGATCGTGCGCCCCGGCACCGAGGGCTTCAGCGCCGGCTCGCTGGTGGCGGTGATGGCGGCGCTGCTGTCGAGCATCGTGGCCATCCAGATCAAGCAGCTGTCGGCGGTGGAACCGGCCGACCGCATCGTGCTGTGGACCACCCTGCTGTGGGTGCCGATGTCGCTGGTGCCGGCCCTGGGCGTGTGGCAGTGGCCGCAGGGCATCGCCTGGCTGTGGGTGGTGGCCGCCGGCGTGTTCGGCACCGGCGGGCACATGCTGTGGACGCGGGCGCTGAAGCTGGGCGACGTGTCGGCGCTGCAGCCGATCAGCTTCATGCAGCTGCCGATCGTGGCGCTGTCCGGCTGGCTGCTGTTCGGCGAGGCGCTGGACCGCTGGACCGTGCTGGGCGCGCTGGTGATCCTGGCGGCCAATGCCTACATCGCCCACCGCGAGGCGGTGCTGGCGCGCCGCGCCTCCTCCGAGGCCGCCAGCTCGGCGGCCAAACCGGGCGAGTGAGCACGCCGGCGCCTTGCACGGCGCATCCGGCGAAAAAATTTCTTCACCAGTTCTTCCCAACTCCGGATCGATCCGTTATGATTTGCGCCCTCGTCGGGGTGTAGCTCAGGCTGGTAGAGCGCTACGTTCGGGACGTAGAGGTCGCAGGTTCGAATCCTGTCTCCCCGACCAGCAGACGAGAAGAAGAAAGCCTGCCCTGCGCAGGCTTTTTTCGTATCCGGCCCCGAGACCGCCGGACTCCTCCCGCGGCGGTGGCCGCCGCCGCCCGCGCCCGTATGCCCCCACGCCGCCCCGCCCGCTTCGCCGGCCGTGGATCCGGACGCGCGCGCACCGATCATCCGGGTCGAACAATTTCCGCAAATCGATCGATATCGTGGATGTCAAAAGATGACCCAATAGGTCACATCTGTCACGGCGCGTCATGCCGGGGCGCGCCACTTCCGGCATTTTCGGCTTCCCAATCAACCTGTTAGCGCAAACAAAGGGGCCTGGGGCGCGCCGCGGCGGCATCGGCGCGTGATGCGCCGGGGCTATGCACTTGGCATGTGACTTGCGTCACAATTCGCCAACACCCTCAGCATCACCCAGGGACACCCATGCCCTCTCCTTCCCCGCTGGCGCGCTGCGTCGGCCTGGCCATCCTGTTCTGCGCTTTTTCGGTGCCTGCGTCCGCGCACACGGACGATCCGCTGGCCCGTGTGGCCGCACTGCGCGACCAGGGCCGCTGGCTGGAAGCCCTGCCGATCGTGCAGGAGGAACTGGCGCGGCGCCCGGACGATCCGCTGCTGTACCGCCTCAACACCCTGCTGCTGGCCGACCTCGGCGCGGCGTACAAGGCCTGGGAGCTGTACCAGGCCCGGCCATCGGCCTTCGAGCCGGAACACGCGCAGCGCCTGCAGAACGACTACCTGGCGCGCCTGGTGAACTGGAGCCGTGCCCTGGCGGTCGACGAGGAGGCGCGCCTGGACGAGGCCGAGGACGCCGAGCGTCGCATCCGCGAGTACCTCGAGCACACCGGCACCCCGGACGCACGCACCGCGCTGCGCCTGCGCCTGGACCGCCTGGTGCTGCTCAACCGCCTGGGCCGCCACGCGCAGCTGCGCGAGGAGGTGCGGGTGCTGCAGGCCGAGGGTCATGTGCTGCCCGGCTACGTGCTGGCGCCCGTGGGCGCCTCGCTGAAGGCTGCAGGCCATCCCGGCGAGGCCATCCCCTTCCTGGAGGCGGCCGCCGCCGCGGGCGGGCCCGAGGCCTCGGCCATCCGCGCCGAGCTGGCCTACGCCTGGCTCGAGAACGAGGAGGCCGGACGCGCGATCCGCCACCTGGAGGAATGGCGCGGCCAGGAGCCGGCCTGGCGCCGGGTGCCCGGTGCGCGCAGCCCGTACGAGAACTGGGCCCGCTACGACGCCGACCTGACCCTGGCGCTGGTCCGCGCCTACTCCGGCCTGCTGCCGGAAGCGCAGCAGGCGCTGGAGGAGATGGTCGCCATGGCGCCGCGCAACGCCGGCCTTCAGACCTCGCTGGGCACCGTCTACGCCCTGCGCGGCTGGCCCTCGCGTAGCCTGGAGCGCCACCAGGTCGCGCACCACCTCGAACCCAACGAGGTGTCGCCGCGGCTGGGCATGATCGAGGCCTGGACCGCGCTGCAGCGCCACGACCTGGCGCGGCCGCTGCACGACCAGCTGCTGGCGCGCCACCCGGCGCGGCCGGACGTGCAGCGCCTGCACCGCCAGTGGCGCGCCGAGCGCGGCTGGCAGGTCCACGCCTGGCTTGCCACGGGCCGCAGCCGCGGCAGCGACGGCACTTCGCCGCTGGGCAACGAGGACCGCAACGCCGGCATCGAGGTGCAGGGCCCGCTGCTGGACGACCGCTGGCGCGCCTTCGCCTGGGCCGAACGGACCCGCGTGGACTACGACACTGCACGGGTGGACCCGCTGTGGCGCGGTGCCGGCCTGCGCTACGCCTTCGACCGCCTGGACGCGGAGCTGGCGGTGGGCTCGCCCGGCGACGGCCTCGGCGGCACCGCGGTGGCCGCCGCCGCCGGCTGGCGCTTCAACGACCTGTGGCGCGCCGGCGTGCAGGCCACCCGCAACGACCGCGCCGCCTCCAGCCAGGCGCGCGCCGCGGGCATCACCGCCGACCGCGTGGAGCTGCAGGGCGCCTACCGGCCGCACGAGCGCGCCGCCCTGGACATGGCGCTGGGCCGGCTGCGCTACGACGACGGCAACCGCCGCGATTTCGCCTCCGTCGCCGGCTGGCACCGGCTGGCCACGCAGCCCACCTGGACCGTGGACGCCGTCGGCGGCCTCTACGCCAGCCGCGGCTGCCGCGACGACGCGCCCTACTTCAACCCCGCGCGCGACCGCTCGCTGGAAGCGGGCCTGCGCCTGGACCAGCAGCTGTGGCGCCGCTACCAGCGCCACTTCCGCCACCGTCTGACCGTCTCCGCCAGCCACTACCGGCAGGAGGGCCACGGCTCCGCCGTGGTGCCGTCCGTGCACTACCTGCACGAGTGGCAGTTCGGTCCCGGCCGGGTGCTCGAGTACGGCGTGCGCTGGTCGCGCCCGGTCTACGACGGCAACCGCGAGCGCCACATCGGCTTCGAAGCCGGCCTGCACTGGGGGCAGTGAACATGCAGCACATCCGTACCTTCCTCGCCACCTCCCTGGCCGTGCTGGCGCTGCTGCTGGCCGCATGGGGCACCCCGGCCCGCGCCTCCGGCGCCCCCGCGCAGCTGCTGGTGCTCAGCTACCACGACATCCGCGACGACGTGGCGCCCCACGGCGACCCGGACGGTTTTGCCACCAGCACGCAGAACTTCGCCGCGCACCTGGACTGGCTGGCCGGCCACGGCTACCACCCGGTGTCGCTGTCGCAGGTCATTGAGGCCGCCCGCGGCGGCGCGCCGCTGCCCGAGCGCCCGGTCCTGCTGACCTTCGACGACGGCCTGCGCAGCGTCCACGACAGGGTCTTCCCACTGCTGCAGGCCTACGGCTACCCGGCGCTGGTGGCGGTGATCACCGACTATGTGGACATGGCGCCGGAACGCCGCGTGGACTACGGCCACCGCGAGTTCACCCGCGACGACTTCCTCACCTGGGAGCAGCTGCGGCGGATGCGGGAGAGCGGCCTGGTGGAGATCGCCAGCCACAGCCACGATCTGCACCGCGGCATCCTCTCCAACCCGCAGGGCAACATGACCCCGGCGGCGACCACCCTGCAGTACGACCCGCAGACCGGCCGCTATGAGGACGAGGAGGCCTACGCGCGCCGCATCCGCGCCGACCTGGCGCGCAGCGTGGAGCTGATCGAGAAGCACACCGGGCAGCGCCCGCGCGCGATCGTGTGGCCGTACGCGGCCTACACCGCCATCGGCAACGCCATCGCCGACGAGCTGGGCATGACCGTGTCCTTCGACCTGGAAGGCCGCAGCACCCCGGTGGGCCCGGACCTGCACGGCATGGCGCGCCTGCTGATGATGGGCAACCCCACCGTGCTGGACCTGGCCGCCGAGCTGCGCCGCGACCTGGAGCTGGACGCGGTGCGCGCCCTGCAGATCGACCTGGACGCGGTGTACGACCCGGACCCGGCGCAGCAGGAGCGCAACCTCGACGTGCTGGTCGAGCGGGTGCGCCGGATCAAGCCGACCCACGTGTACCTGCAGGCCTTCGCCGACCCGGACGGCGACGGCGCCGCCGACGCGCTGTACTTCCCCAACCGTCACCTGCCGGTGCGCGCCGACCTGTTCAACCGCGTGGCCTGGCAGCTGTTCAGCCGTGCCGGCGTGCAGGTGTACGCGTGGATGCCGGTGCTGGCCTTCCGCCTGCCCGACGCGGAGCGCCAGCGCGCCCTGGCCATCGCCTCGCCGGAGGCCGACGGCATCCCGCGCCTGGACTTCACCCGGCCCGAGGTGCGCCGGCTGATCACCGAGCTGTACGAGGACCTGGCCAGGAGCGCGCCGTTCCAGGGCCTGCTGTTCCACGACGACGCCTACCTGCGCGACAGCGAGCTGCCGCAGCTGCCGCCGGAGCGCGCGGACGACCCGGCCCGCACCCGCGCCCTGATCGAGTTCACCCTGGAGCTGCGCGACGCCGCGCAGCGCTGGCGGCCCAAGCTGCGCACCGTGCGCAACCTGTACGCACGCCCGGTGCTGGAGCCGGAAAGCGCCGCCTGGTTCGCCCAGCGCCTGGACCTGTTCCGGGAGGCGTACACGTACACCGCGCTGATGGCCATGCCCTGGATGGAGGGCGCGCGCGACCCCGAGCGCTGGCTGGACCGTCTGGTGGACGCGGTGCGGGTCCACGATCCCGGGCTGACCCACACCGTCTTCGAGCTGCAGACGCGCGACTGGCGCACCGGCCGGCCGATCGACGGCCGCCGCCTGCGCGCCCAGGTCCTGCGCCTGCAGGCCCGCGGCGTGCGCCACCTGGCCTGGTACCCCGACGACTTCATCGCCGACCGGCCCAGCACCGCCGACGCCCGCGCCGCGCTGTCCGCGCGCACCTTCCCCTACGCGGAGGAATGAGCATGAGCATGCATCCGGCGCTGTACGCGCTGTTCCAGTTCGCGTTCTTCTACCCGATGGTGATGGCGTTCTTCTGGATGTCCGGCGGCCTGTACTACTTCTTCCGCCGCGAGCGCCACGAGCGCGCGCGCAACGACCCGCCGCCGATGGACCCGGCGCCGTTCGCCTCCATCCTCATCCCCTGCCACAACGAGGCCGGGGACGTGGAGGACACCATCAACGCGGCGCTGTCCCAGCGCTACCCCGCCGACTACGAGGTGATCGCGGTCAACGATGGCAGCACCGACGACACCGGCGCCCGCCTGGACGCGCTGGCCGCCGCCAACCCGCGCCTGCGCGTGCTGCACCTGAGCCGCAACCTGGGCAAGGCCAACGCCCTGCGCATGGGCGCGCTGGCGGCGCGCTCGGAGTACCTGGTGTGTGTGGACGGCGACGCAATGCTGGACGAGTACGCCCTGCACTGGATGGTGTGGCACCTGGTCTCCGGCCCGCGCGTGGGCGCGGTCACCGGCAACCCGCGGGTGCGCAACCGCTCGACCCTGCTCGGCCGGCTGCAGGTGGCCGAGTTCTCCTCGATCATCGGCATGATCAAGCGCGCCCAGCGCGTGTACGGGCGCCTGTTCACCGTGTCGGGGGTGATCGCCGGCTTCCGCCGCACCGCCCTGCACCGTGTCGGCTACTGGGCCGACGACATGGTCACCGAGGACATCGACATCAGCTGGCGGATCCAGCACGACCACTGGGACATCCGCTACGAGCCCAACGCCCTGTGCTTCATCCTGATGCCGGAAACCCTGCGCGGCCTGTGGCGGCAGCGCCTGCGCTGGGCCCAGGGCGGCGTGGAGGTGCTGCTGCGCCACGGCCTGTCCATGCTGAAGTGGCGCAAGCGGCGCATGTGGGGCGTGCTGGCCGAGTACGTGCTCAGCGTGGTGTGGGCCTACACCATGCTGGGGATCATGCTGCTGTGGCTGCTGGGCAGGTTCGTGGCCCTGCCCGAACCGTTGCAGGTCGGCACGCTGCTGCCGCGCTGGCACGGCATGGTGCTGGCGCTGGTGTGCCTGCTGCAGTTCGCCAGCAGCCTGGTCATCGACCGCCGCTACGAAACCCATGTAGGCCGCAACTACTTCTGGGTCATCTGGTACCCGATGGCCTACTGGCTGATCAGCCTGTCCACGACCGTGGTGGCGCTGCCCAAGACGCTGCTGAAGCGCCGCGGTGCCCGCGCCGTCTGGGTCAGTCCCGACCGGGGTGTCCGATGAGCATCGCCAAGTACGACTACCGCCTGATCCAGCGCCCGCAGAACGTCCCGCTGGTGCACCGCACGCTGTGGGGCGCGGCCACCGCCATCTTCTGGGCCGCCTACCTCTACCTGTGGCTGCCGGCCATCACCATGCTGGCCTGGCTGCTCGGCCTGCGCGAGGGCTGGATCCGCATCTACCGCGACAGCGATCAGGTGGATCCGTTCGTGTTCGTGAGCCTGCCCCTGATCTGCGCGGCCTGCGCGCTGCTGGTGATCGCCTGGGCCGAATACAACCGCCGCCGCTTCAGCGGCGTGGAACGGCGCATGCCGATGCCGGAGACCCCGCACGAGGAGATCGCCCGCGGTCTGGGCACCACGCCGGAGCTGGCCCGGCGTCTGGCCGCCTCGCGCGTGGTCACCCTGGTCATGGGCGAGGACGCGCGGCCGGTGGCCCTGCTCGAGGAGGGCATGGCCGCCGCGGCTTGAGCCGGCGGCGCTGCGGACGGGACCGCGGCGGCCGGTAGAATGGCCGCCTCCCCCCGTCCGGCCCGGCCCCGGCACCGCCCGGCCCGGGCCTTCGCTTCCGGATGTCCCGTTTCCCCGATTCCCGCCCCTCCTTCCGCGGACGCCTGCTGGTACTGGCCGGTATCCTCCTGGCGGCGTTCAACCTGCGCACCGCGGTCACCTCGCTGACCCCGCTGCTGGACCTGCTCGGCCGCGAGTTCGGCTTCGGCCCCACCGTGGCCGGCGTGCTGGGCATGGTGCCCACCGCCACCTTTGCCGCCGCCGGCGTCGGCGCGCCGCGCCTGGCCCACCGCCTGGGCCTGGAACGGGCCGCGGTGCTGGCCATGGCCCTGGCCGCGGCCGGGCTGCTGGCACGCTCGCTGGCCGGCGGCACCGCCATGCTGCTGGCGGCCTCGGCGGTGGCGCTGGCCGGCATGGGCATCGGCAACGTGATCCTGCCGCCGCTGGTCAAGCGCTACTTCCCCGACCGGGTCGGCGTGCTCAGCTCGCTGTACATCACCACCCTGCAGCTGGGCACCATCCTGCCGGCGCTGCTGGCGGTGCCGGTGGCCACGGCCGCCGGCTGGCGCGTGTCCATGGGCCTGTGGTCGCTGCTGGCCGCCGTCGCGCTGCTGCCCTGGCTGGTGGTGCTGCGCCGCGAGCGCGACCCCGGCAGCGCGCTGGCGCGCCTGCACCAGGCCGCGGTGCGCCCCGGCGACGAAGCCCCCGAGCTGCCGCCCGCGCGCGGACGGGTCTGGGCCACCGGTCTGGGCTGGGGCATGGCCCTGACCTTCGGCATGACCTCGCTGGTGACCTATTCGCTGTTCACCTGGCTGCCGGCGCTGGTGGTCGAGGCCGGCGCCAGCCGCGCCTTCGGCGGCGCCATGCTGGCGCTGTTCTCGGCGCTGGGCCTGGCCGGCTCGCTGGCCATGCCGGTGCTCGCCGCGCGCCTGCGCAACCCGCTGCCTGTGGTGGCCGCCTGCGCCGCCGGCCTGCTGGCCGGCTTCGTGGGCCTGTACCGGGCGCCGCTGGCCGCGCCGGTGGCGTGGGTGGTGCTGCTGGGCCTGGGCTCGAGCACCTTCCCGCTGGCCCTGACCCTGGTGAACCTGCGCACGCGCACGCCGGAAGGTTCGGCGGCGCTTTCCGGCTTCGCCCAAGGCGTGGGCTACGCGCTCAGCTGCCTGGGACCGCTGCTGTTCGGCTGGCTGCACGCGCACACCCACGGCTGGGGCGCGTCCTTCGCCTTCCTGGTGGCGTGCGTGGCGGTGATGCTGGCCGGTGCCTGGCGCGCATGCCGCCCCGGTTTCCTCGAGGACCGCTGGTAGGGGCACCTACTCCGCCGGGGCCAGCAGGTCCGGATGGCGGACCTGGCCCTCGCCGCGGACCACGAAGCGCTCCACGGTCAGCGCCTCCAGGCCCATCGGCCCGTAGCTGTGCAGGCGCGTGGTGGAGATGCCGATCTCCGCACCCAGGCCGAGCTCGCCGCCGTCGGAGAAGCGCGAGGAGGCGTTGACCATCACCACCGCCGAGCGCAGCGCCTGGACGAAGCGCTCGGCATGGCTGGCATCGGCGGTGACGATCACCTCGGTGTGGTCGGAGGTGTAGCGCTGGATGTGTTCGATGGCCTGCTCCAGCCCGTCCACCACGCGCACCGCCAGGACCAGGTCCAGGTACTCGGCGGCGTAGTCGTCCCCGGTGGCTTCGCGCAGGTCCGGCACGATCGCCCGGCTGCGCTCGCAGCCGCGCAGCTCCACCCCGCGTTCGCGCAGCGCGCGCACCGCCCGCGGCAGGAAGGTGGCGGCCACGTCGGCATGCACCAGCAGCGTCTCCAGGGCGTTGCAGGCGGCCGGGCGCGAGCACTTGCCGTCGATCAGCAGGTCCAGGGCCAGGCCCAGGTCGCACGGCGCGTCCACGTACTGGTGGCACACGCCCTTGTAGTGCTTGATCACCGGCACGCGCGCGTGCTCGGCCACGAAGCGGATCAGGCCTTCGCCGCCGCGCGGGATCACCAGGTCCACGATGTCGTTGAGCTGGATCAGCTCCAGGATGGTCTCCCGGCGCAGGTCCTCGACCAGGGTGATGGCCGCCTCCGGCAGGCCGGCCTCGCGCAGGGCGCGCCGGAGCGCGGCGGCGATCGCGGTGTTGGAGTGGATGGCCTCCGATCCGCCGCGCAGGACCACCGCGTTGCCGGCCTTCAGGCACAGTGCGGCGGCGTCGGCGGTCACGTTCGGGCGGGCCTCGTAGATCATCGCGATCAGGCCCAGCGGCACGCGCACGCGCTCCACGTGGATGCCGTTGGGGCGGTCGTAGGCGCGGGTCACCTGGCCCACCGGATCCGGCAGCGCCGCCACCTCGCGCAGGGCGTCGGCCACGCCCTGCAGGCGCTTGCCGTCCAGGCGCAGGCGGTCGAGCATGGCGCTGCCCACGCCCTTGGCCCGGGCGGCCTCCAGGTCCCTCGCGTTGGCCTCCAGGATGGCCGCGGCGTCCGCCTCCAGGGCGGCGGCCATCGCCTGCAGCAGGGCGTTCTTGGCGTCGGTGGACAGGGCGGCGACGGCCAGGGCCGCGTCGCGCGCCTGCAGGGCCTGGGTCCTGATTCCGGTCATGGGGGCAGCCTCGCGGTGGGGTGGCCGGCGACCGGTGCGGTGCCTACAGCAGCACCAGGTCGTCGCGGTGGATCACGTTGCCACCGTAGTTGTAACCGAGGATGGTCTCGATGTCGCGGGAGTGGCGGCCGGCGATCTGGCGCACGTCCACCGCCGAGTACTGGGTGATGCCGCGGGCGATGGCGCGCGTGGTGCCGTCGTCCTGTCGCACCGCCAGCTCGATCATGTCGCCACGGCGGAAGTCGCCCTCGGCCGCCACCACCCCGCCCGGCAGCAGCGAGGCGCCCTTCTCCGCCAGCGCCGCCGCGGCTCCGGCGTCCACCACGATCCGCCCGGCCTCCAGCGGCACGTTGCGCAGCCAGTACTTGCGCGCGGCCAGACGGTTCTGCGCGGCGCGGAAGCGGGTGCCCTGCAGCACCCCCTGGGCCAGCTTCTGCACCGTGGCCGCCCTGGTGCCGTTGAACAGGAAGGTCTCGATGCCGGCCGCGGCCGCGCGCGCGGCCGCCTCCAGCTTGGTGCGCATGCCGCCGGTGCCGACGGCGCTGCCGCTGCCGCCGGCCATGGCGTAGAACTCCGGGGTCAGCGCCTCCACCTCGTTGATGGGCTGGGCGTTCTCCGGGCTGGTGCGCGGGTTGGCGGTGTAGAAGCCGTCGATGTCGGTGGCGATGAACAGCGCGTCGGCGTCCACCAGCGCGGCCACGATCGCGGCCAGGTTGTCGTTGTCGCCCAGCTTGAGCTCGTCCACCGAGACCGTGTCGTTCTCGTTGACCACCGGGATGGCGCCCAGGGCCAGCAGCTCGCGCAGGGTGGCGCGGGCGTTGAGGTAGCGGCGGCGGTTGCGCAGGTCGTCGTGGGTCAGCAGCACCTGCGCCACCGGGCGCTCGAAGAAGCGCTGCCACAGGCCGACCAGCTGCGCCTGGCCCAGCGCCGCCAGGGCCTGGCGCTCGGCGATGCCGGCGCCGCTTTCGGCCTTGCGCTGGAGGATGCCGCGTCCGGCCGCGACCGCGCCGGAGGAGACGATCACCACCTCGCGGCCGGCGCCGATGCTGGCCGAGACGAACTGGGCCAGGCCCAGCGCGTGGCGTGGGGACAGGCCTCGCCCGGCGTCGGCCAGCAGGCTGCTGCCTACCTTGAGCACGGCCCGCTTCCAGGCCGGCAGGGGCTGTTCCTCGAACGGCGGGATCACATGCATGCGGGGCTCCTCGATCCGTTGGCGGCAGCGGGCTGCCGGATGCCGCCGCGGGCGCGGCGACGCCGGGCCTCAGCCCTGCCCCAGGCGCGCCCAGCGCGCCTGCAGCTCCTCCAGGCGCAGGTCGGCGGCCGCGCCCGGCGAGGTGCGCGCGGCCAGGCTGGCCTCGGGCGTGCGGCCCTCGCCGGCGCGGTCGGCCGCGGCCGCGGCGGCCCTGTAAGCCTCGCGGAACGGCACGCCGGCGATGGCGGCCTCCACCGCCACGTCGGTGGCGTACATACCCGAATCGATGGCCGCGCGCATCCGCTCCGGCCGCCACTCCAGGTTGGCCAGCAGCGCCGGCAGCAGCTCCAGCGCGGCCAGGCCGCGGGAGAAGCCGTGGAAGATCGCGCCCTTGGATGCCTGCAGGTCGCGGTGGTAGCCGGAGGGCAGCGACAGCAGCTGCTCGATCTCGGTGCGCGCGGCGGCCACGCTGGCGTGGGTGGCGCGCATCAGCTCGATCACGTCCGGGTTGCGCTTGTTGGGCATGATCGAGCTGCCGGTGGTGTACTGCGGCGGCAGGGACACGAAGCCGAACTCGGCGCTGGTGAACAGCGACAGGTCCCAGGCGATGCGGCGCAGGTCCAGGGTGGCGCTGCCCAGGGCCTCCAGTGCGGCCAGCTCGAACTTGCCGCGCGACAGCTGCGCGTACACCGGGCTGACCTGCATGCGGGCGAATCCCAGCGCGGCGGTGGTGTGCTCGCGGTCCAGCCCCAGGTTGACGCCGTAACCGGCGGCCGTGCCCAGCGGGTTGCAGTCCACCAGGCGCAGGGTGTCCTGTGCGCGCACCGCGTCGTCGATGAAGGCCTCGGCCCAGCCGGCCCACCACATGCCGCAGGAGGACACCACCGCGCGCTGGATGTGGGTGTAGCCCGGCAGCGGCAGGTCCCTCTCCGCGGCGGCGCGGTCCAGGGCGACCCTGGCCACCTCGGCCGAGAGCCGCGCCACGCGCGCCAGCTTCTCCTTCAGCCACAGGCGGGTGGCCACCAGGACCTGGTCGTTGCGGCTGCGGCCGGTGTGGATCTTGCGGCCGGCATCGCCCAGGCGCTCGGTCAGGCGCGCCTCGATGGCCGAGTGGCCGTCCTCGTAGCGCTCGTCCAGGACGAAGCGGCCGGCGCGGAAGTCCTCGGCCAGCGCGGCCAGCTCGCGCTTCAGCCCCTCCAGCTCCTGCACCGAGAGGATGCCGATGCGCTGCAGGCCCTCGGCATGGGCGGTGCTGGCGGCGATGTCGTGCAGGAAGAACTCGCGGTCCAGGACCACGTCGTCGCCGGCGAGGAAGTGCTGGATCTGGGCGTCCACCGCCACGCCCGGCTTCTGCCAGAGCAGCTCAGCCATGGGAAGTCTCCTTGAAGGCCGGGATCGAGGCCAGCTCGGGCAGTCCCAGCGCGATGTTGATGTTCTGCATGGCCTGGGTGGCCGCGCCCTTGAGCAGGTTGTCCAGGGTGGCCACCACCACCAGGCGCTTGCCGCCCGGGGCCACGGAAAAACCGCCGATCTCCACGCCGTGGCGGCCGGCGATGCGGCTGACCCACGGCGCCTGCTCCACCACGTCCACCAGCGGCTCGCCGGCGTAGCGCTGCTCGTAGCGGGCGCGCACCCAGTCCGGCTTGACCGCCCCGGTCAGCCACATGTTCACGGTCATGGTGATGCCGCGGAAGTGCGGCGCCACGTGCGGCATGAACTCCACCGGCACGCCCAGCTGCGCCGAGACCTCGCGCTCGTGGACGTGGCCGACCAGCGAGTACGGCATCAGGTTGTCGCGCAGCAGCTCGGGATTGTTGCGGTCCGATGGCGTGGTGCCGGCGCCGGAATAGCCGGACACGCCGAAGCACTGCGGCGGGCCGGCCAGGTATTCGAGCATGGGCCAGATCGCCAGCTGCATGGCGGTGGCGTAGCAGCCGGGGTTGCTGATCCGGCGCTGGCCCTGGTAGCGGCCGCGGGTGATCTCCGGCAGGCCGTAATACCAGCCGGCGTCGAAGCGGTGGTCGGCCGACAGGTCCACCACCAGGGTCTGCGGCGCGGCCGCGTCCAGCGCCTCCACGTAAGGTGCGCACTTGCCGTTGGGCAGGGCCATCACCACCACCTCGGCGCCCTTGCCCGCGACCGCGGCCGGGCCCAGGTTCTCGTAGCGCAGGTCGCCGGTGTAGGCCGGGTTGTGGTCGGCCACGCGCTGGCCGTCCAGCTCGCGCGAGGACACGAAGGCCAGCTCCAGCTGCGGATGGGCCGCGACCAGGCGGATCAGCTCGGCCCCGGTGTGGCCGCGTGCGCCGACGATGCCGATGGAATAGGTCTTGCTCATGCGTGGGAATCCAGTAGGAAGCGCAGATGGCGGTGCACCGCCGGCCATTCCGCGTCGATGATGGAGAACACGACGGTGTCGCGCCGCGTCCCGTCGGCGTGCCGCTTGTGGTTGCGCAGGACGCCATCCTGCCTGGCACCCAGGCGCTCGATGGCCCGGCGCGAGCGCTGGTTGAACCAGCTTGTCTCGAAGTACACGCAGGCGCAGCCCAGGGTCTCGAAGGCGTGGCGCAGCAGCATCAGCTTGCACTCGGTGTTGACCCCGGTGCGCTGCACCCGCGGCGCGTACCAGGTGTAACCGATGGCCAGCCGCGGCACCTGCGGATCCAGCCCGTACAGGCGGGTGGTGCCCACCACGGCGCCGGCCGCGTCGCGCACCGCGAACGGCAGGGCCTGGCCCTGCACCTGCGCCTCCAGGGCACGGGCCACGTAGGCCCCGACCTGCTCCGGGGCCGGCACGTTGGTGTACCAGAGCCGGTGCAGGCCACCCTCCTCCGCCACCGTGCGCAGCGCCGCGGCATGCTCCGGGCGCAGCGGCTCGAGCACGGCGTGGCGGCCGGCCAGGACCGGCACCTGCGACCAGGCGTCGGTGGCGGCATCGCCCATCTCAGCCCTCCAGGGTCGGTGCCCGGGTGCCGCAGTGTGCCACGCAGCGGGCAATCTGCTCGAAGCCGCCGTCCATGCCGTACCAGAACACCTTCCAGCGCTCCTGCTTGTAGCAGCCGTCGGACTCGGCGTAGTAGAAGTGGTTGACCGGGTTGCCGTGGCGCGAGCGCCAGAACAGCGACGGGGTCTCCTCGCGCATCACCTGCCACACGGCCCGGCCCAGGCCCTCGCCCTGCGCCTCCTCCAGCACCGCGAACTTGTCCAGGTACACACCCTCGGCCTCGTCGGTGAGGATCACCGCGGCGCGGTAATTCTCGCTGACGTAGGCGCGCAGCAGGCGGGTGCGCTCGAAGTAGTCGCCCACCAGGGTGCGGCCGAAGCTGGACTCGATCAGGGCGCGCAACCGGGCCAGGTCCAGCTGGTCCCAGGCGGTGGCGCGCAGCACCTTCTCGCCGCGCCGGACCAGGGTGCCGGACCCCTTGTGGGTGAACAGCTCCTTGGCCAGGTCCGCCGGGCGGGTGATGGACACCGAGGACTCCAGCGGCAGCCTGTCCAGCAGCGTCTTGATCTGCTCCAGCTTCACCCGCATGCCGCCGTTGATCCACGGCTGCGCCATCAGGTGCTCGTACTCGGTGGACAGGTTGATGGACTCGATCACCTTGCCCTTCTCGTCCAGCAGGCCGCCGGTGCCGGTGAGGAAGATGATCTTGTACGGCTGCAGCACCTGCACCAGCTCGTTGGCCGAGAAGTCGGCGTTGACGTTGAGGATCTGGCCGCCGGCAGTCTCGCCCAGGCTGGCGATGACCGGGATCGAGCCGGCCTGCAGGCTGGCCTCGATCGGCCCCAGGTTGACCGCCTTCACCTCGCCCACCAGGCCGTAGGTGTCGCGGTCCAGGTAGTCGGCCTCGAACACGCCGCCGGTGATGGAGGTGGCGCGCGCACCGGCCTGCTGCAGGGCCTCGACCAGCTTCAGGTTGGACTCCAGGAACACCCGGCGGACGATCGCCAGCGCCTCCGGCGTGGTCACGCGCAGGCCGTTGACCGTCTTCTTCTCGATGCCGGCGGCGGCCAGCTTCTCGTCCAGCTGCGGGCCGGCGCCATGCACCACGATCGGGGTCAGGCCCACCTGCTGCAGGAACGCCAGCGAGGAGGTCAGCGCCTCCAGGTCGTCGCGCAGCACCGCGCCGCCGACCTTGACCACGGCGAAGCGCTTGGCGTCCAGCTGGGAGAAGCGCTTGAGGTACTGGCTGATCTCCTTGGCGCTGGCCATGCTGGAGAGCAGGCGGATGATGGTCTGGCGGGTCTGCAGGTGGGCTTGCATGGGCGTGGTCGGGAAAGGGGTGCGGGAAGCGGTGCGCGTGGCGCTAGCGGTTGATGATGCGGTGGACCGATTCGGCGTAGCGGCGCAGCTGGTCCAGGGTGACGAACTCGTCGGCGGTGTGCGCCTGGGCGATGTCGCCCGGGCCGTACACCAGCGCGGTGTAGCCGGCGGCGGAGAACAGCGAGGCCTCGGTCCAGAAGTCCACGGCGTTGCCCACCGGCAGCTCCAGCGCGTCGGCCACGTCGCGCGCGGCCAGGCGGCGCTCCTCGGCGCGGGACACGTCGCCGGCCGGCAGGCTCGGGCCGCGGAAGGTCTCCTCGAAATGGGCCGGCGCCGGCTCGGCGAGGCCGGCAAAGGTGGCCAGCAGGCCGTCGATGTCCATGGACGGCAGCGGCCGGAAGTTGAAGCGCAGCTCGGCGGCCGGGGCGATCACGTTGGCCTTGATCCCGCCCTCGATGCGGCCGATGTTGAAGCGCAGGCCGGTCAAGCCGCCGAAGCGCGCGTGCGCCAGCGACTGCACGTGCGCCAGCGCCCGGTGGCCCCACTCCACCGCCTGGTGCAGGGCGCTGGCGGACGGATCCAGGGCCGCCGAGGCGTGGCCGGCGCGGCCGGCGAAGCGCATCAGCACCGAGGAAATGCCGCGGTGGGCCAGCACCGCCTCGCAGCGGGTCGGCTCGGCCACCAGCACCGCCTCATAGGGCACGCCGCGCCGGAGGAAGGCGGCGATGCAGCGCGGGTCGTTGGCCTCCTCGTCGGAGGAGAACAGGAAGGCGGCGTCGCCCTGGCCGGCGTTGGCCGCGGCCAGCAGCGCGGCGGCCGCGCCCTTGATGTCGCACACGCCCAGGCCGACCACGCGGTCGTCCAGGCGGCGCATCACGTGCGGGTCGGCACTCCACTGCGGCGAGTCGGGCACCGTGTCCAGGTGCACGTTGAACAGGTACTTCGGGTTCCCGCGCACGGCGTACAGGCTCACCGCGCCGGCGCCGTAGTCCACCACCTCGACCCGGAAGCCCGGCAGGTGCGTGCGCAGGTAGTCGAAGATGCCGCCTTCGGCGGCGATGTCGCGCGGCGGGTTGCGGGTGTCGAAGGACACCAGCTTCTCCAGGTGCGCGAGGGTGAATTCGAGCAGGTCGGTCATCGGTCTGGTCCGGTTGCCGCGGCACGGTGCGGGAGGTGCCGGGCGCTTGCCGTGCGCCGTTCCGGGCCGGCGCCGCGGCCGGGCCGGAACGGAGGTGCGGGATCGTGGGCCCCGGTGCCGGTACGGGACCGCCGGCCGTCACCGCCGCGCCGGGTTGCCCGGCGCCCCCGGTCACGGTGCCCGGGGCCGGGTCGTCCGCCTCAGCGGTTGACCTCGGCCCACAGGGTGCTGCTCATGCCGAACAGCTTGATGAAGCCCTCGGCCTCCTCCACGCCCCAGTCGGCCGACTGGGCGTAGGTGGCCCCCTTGGCGTTGAGGATGTGCGGCGAGCGCACGGCCACCGCGTCCACGCGGCCGCCGCGGGTCTCCAGCACCACCTCGCCGTTGACCTTGGCCTGCGAGGACTTGAGGAAGGCCTCCAGGTCGGCCTTCAGCGGGTCGTGGTAGAAGCCCTCGTAGACCAGCTCGATCCACTTGCGCGCCACCTCCGGCTTGAAGCGGTTCTGGTGCTTGGTCAGCACCGCCTCCTCCAGGGCACGGTGCGCGGTCAGCAGCGCGGTCAGGCCCGGGGCTTCGAACACGATGCGGCCCTTCAGCCCGATCACGGTGTCGCCGGTGTAGATGCCGCGGCCCACGCCGTACTGGGCGAACATGGTGTTCAGGCGGGCCAGGATCCTGGCGCCCTCCAGCGGCTTGCCGTCCAGCTCCACCGCCTCGCCCTCGACGAACTTCAGGGTCACCCGCAGCGGCTCGGTCGGCCAGGCCGAACGCGGCGCGCACCAGCCGCGCGCGCCCTCGCCCGGGGCCTCCCACTTGTCGATCTCGCCGCCGGACATGGTCACGCCCAGCAGGTTCTCGTTGATGGTGTAGCTCTTCTGCTTGGCACGCACCTCGAAGCCGCGCTCCTCCAGGTACTTCTGCTCGTAGGCGCGGGTCTGGGTGTGCTGCTTCTGGATCTCGCGGATCGGGGCGACGATGCGGTAGTCGCCCTGGGCCTTGACCGCCAGGTCGAAGCGGACCTGGTCGTTGCCCATGCCGGTGCAGCCGTGGGCGATGGCGTTGGTGCCCAGCTCGGCGGCGCGCCTGAGCGCGGCGTCCACGATCAGGTAGCGGTCGGAAACCAGCAGCGGATACTGCCCCTGGTACCCCTCGCCCGCCCACACGAAGGGCTTGACGAAGCCGTTCCAGATCGCGGCGCCGCCGTCCACGGTCACGTGGCTGGCCACGCCCAGCTCCGCGGCGCGCTGCTCAATGTAGGCGCGCTCCTCGGCGTCCACGCCGCCGGTGTCGGCGAACACGGTGTGCACGTTCCAGCCCTGCTCCTTCAGGTAGGGCACGCAGAAGCTGGTGTCCAGGCCGCCGGAGAAGGCCAGGACGATGTCGCGGGATTCGTTGGGGTTGCTCATGGGACAGGTTCCGTGGGGAATGCGTGGGGAGCGGTCAGCGCACCAGGGCGGCCATCACCGCTTTCTGCACGTGCAGGCGGTTCTCGGCCTCCTGGATGGCGATGCAGTTGGGCGAGTCCATGACCGCGTCGGTGGCCTTGACGTTGCGGCGCAGCGGCAGGCAGTGGCTGAACACGCCGTTGTTGGTCAGGGCCATCTTGGCCTCGTCGACGATGAAGTGCTTGTACCGGTCGCGGATCGGCTTCTCCGGCTCCCAGTTGCCGAAGTACGGCAGCGCGCCCCAGCTCTTGGCATAGACCACGTCGGCGCCGCGGTAGGCCTCCTCGATGTCGTGGCTGATGCGGAAGGAGCCGCCGCTTTCGGCCACGTTCTGGTTGGCCCAGCCGATGTAGCGCTCGTCGAGGATGTACTCCGGGGTCGGGCACAGCAGGGTCACGTCCATGCCCAGGCGGGTGGCGATGGTCAGGGCGGAGTTGGCCACCGCGGTGTTCAGCGGCTTCGGGTGGTAGGTCCAGGTCAGGACGTACTTCTTGCCGCGCAGGTCGGTGGTGCCGAAGTGCTCCTGCAGGGCCAGGGCATGGGCCAGCTCCTGGCACGGGTGGGTGATCGTCTCCATGTTGATCACCGGCACCGTCGAATACTTCGCGAAGGCCTTGAGCACGCGGTCCTCGCGGTCGTAGGACCAGTCCTTGAACTTCGGGAAGGCGCGCACGCCGATCAGGTCCACGTAGCGGGCCAGCACCCGCGCCACCTCGGCGATGTGCTCCTCGGCCTCGCCGTCCATGACCGTGCCCAGGTCGAACTCGATCGGCCAGGCGTCCTTGCCGGGCTGCAGGACGATGGCGTGGCCGCCCAGCTGGAAGGCGCCCAGCTCGAAGCTGGTGCGGGTCCGCATGGACGGGTTGAAGAACACCAGCGCGATCGACTTGCCCTTCAGGTGGTCGCCCAGGCGGTGCTTCTTGAACTCGGCGGCCTGCGCCAGCAGCGCGTCCAGCTCGGCGCGGCTCCAGTCCTGAGTGTTGAGGAAGTGCTTGGGCATGGTTGGTTCCTTGCGGTGTCGGCCCCGTCAGGCCTGGCGTTGTTCGGATCTTTTGCGGTTGAAACCTTCCCCGGGCCCCGGAAACGAAAAAACCCAGCCTGGGGCTGGGTCTTCGGCGGACAGCACGGCACTCCGGTCACCCAGCAGGAAAGCAGGATTCCGGTCGGCGCGCGCGCGAGGTCATCCCGGAGGCCATCCGGGCGGCGCTGGCGGCGTGCGGCTGCAGGTCGGTGTTCATGGGTCGCCCATCCTCGCACGCAGGCGCGCGGGGCGCAAGTATGCGAAGGTCTACGGGTTGGCCTGCTGGGGGCGGGCCTGGGCCTCGGGCACGTACGGGGTCACCGAGACCCGGACCCGCAGGCGGTTACCCGGGTCCTCGGCCAGCCGGGAGCGGTACTTGGTGCCCTTGTAGACGTAGTCCACGTCGTAGGCGATCGGCCGCTGGAACTCGCGGTCCACCTGGACGATGCGGCAGTTCTGGCGCGTCTGCGGGGGCGGCGACGGCGGGGCCGGCTCGGGCTCCGCGGCGCCGGAACCGCCGAACACCGAGCGGACCGACTCGACCATGCGCGACCACAGCCCCTCCTCCCGGGCCTCCTGCCGCGCCTGCCCGGCCTGCGGCGCCGGCTCCGGGTCGCAGCGCTCCTCGGTGCGGGTGGCGCGCAGGGTCTGGTAGACCGGTTCCACCCGCAACACCTGGGCGTAGTCGATCTTGACGTTCTCGGCCGGTACCACACGGATCTGCGGGATCTCCTGCGCCGCCTCCGGCCTGTCCGCGGCCCAAGCCGGATGCGCGGCGCAGCACGCCAGGGCCAGCAGCGGGTATTTCGGGAGTCGGAGCATCGGTACCGGGCACCTCAATGCAGGCCGGCAGTTTAGGCGCGCCCGCCCGCGGCCGGCTGAACCGTACCCTGCCGTCGAGCGTGGCGCGGGCCGGCCGCGCGGCACGCGGCCGGCCGGCGCGCCGCCCGCGTTAGAATGGCCTGTTCGCACCCCTTGCCGCGATTGCCGATGTCCCTGCGCCTGTACAACAGCCTGAGCCGCCAGGTCGAACCGTTCGAGCCGCTGGACTCCGCCTGCCCGACCATGTACGTGTGCGGGCCGACGGTCTACAACTACGTGCACATCGGCAACGCCCGCGGCCCGGTGGTGTTCGGCGTGCTGGCCGCGCTGCTGCGCCGCCGCTACGGCGCGCTGAAGTACGCGCGCAACATCACCGACGTGGACGACAAGATCAACGCCGCCGCCGCCGAGGCCGGCGTGCCGATCTCGGCCATCACCGAGCGCTACGCCGCCGCCTACCGCGAGGACATGGCGGCGCTGGGGGTGACCGGCGACTTCGCCCCGGACATCGAGCCCACCGCCACCGGCCACATCGCGCAGATGATCGCGATGATCCAGGGCCTGATCGAGGCCGGCCACGCCTACGCCGCCGAGGGCCACGTGCTGTTTTCGGTGGGCAGCTTCCGCGGGTACGGCAAGCTGTCCCGGCGCGACCCGGAGGAGATGCTGGCCGGCGCCCGCGTCGAGGTGGCCCCGTACAAGCGCGACCCGGGCGACTTCGTGCTGTGGAAGCCCTCCACGCCGGACCTGCCCGGCTGGGATTCGCCCTGGGGCCGCGGCCGCCCGGGCTGGCACATCGAGTGCTCGGCCATGGCCGCCACCCACCTGGGCCGGACCATCGACATCCACGCCGGCGGCGTGGACCTGCAGTTCCCGCACCACGAGAACGAGATCGCGCAGAGCGAGTGCGCCCACGGCGCGCCGTTCGCCCGCTTCTGGCTGCACAACGGCATGCTCAACTTCGGCGGCGCCAAGATGAGCAAGTCGCTGGGCAACATCGAGCGCGTCCACGACCTGCTGCGGAAGCACCCGCCCGAGGCACTGCGCTATGCCCTGCTCTCGGCCCACTACCGGCAGCCGCTGGACTGGAACGACGCCCTGATCGGGCAGTCCGTGCGCACCCTGGACCGGCTGTACGGCACCCTGCGCGACCTGGCCGCCGTCGAGGCGGACCCGGTGATCCCGCAGGCCGTGGAGGACGCGCTGGACGACGACCTCAACACCCCGCTGGCGCTGGCCGAGCTGGCCCGCATCGCCGGCGAGGCGCGCAAGGCCGGCGGCGACGCGGCCCGCGCGCGCCTCAAGGGCGAGCTGCTGGGTGCCGGCCTGGCCCTGGGCCTGCTGCAGCAGGCGCCGGAGGCCTGGTTCAACCGCGGCGCCTCCGGCGGGGACGAGGCCCGCATCCAGGCCCTGATCGACGAGCGCCAGGCCGCGCGCAAGGCGCGCGACTTCGCCCGTGCCGATGCCATCCGCGACCAGCTGGCCGCCGAGGGCATCGTGCTGGAGGACACGCCGCAGGGTGTGCGCTGGGCGAGGAAGCGCTGACCGCGGCGCCTGGCCGCACCCGCGTCCGCCCGCCACGGAAGGCCGGGCCTCCGTGCCCCGCGGCACGGGCCAGGACGGCCGCCATCACCAACGAGAAGCCAGTGACCACCAGCCCCTTCCCCCTCGAACCCACCGCCGCGCAGGCCCAGCAGGCCATCCGCGACGAATTCGCGTTCTTCTCCGACTGGTCCGAGCGCTACCAGTACCTGATCGACCTGGGCCGCAAGCTGCCGCCGTTTCCCGAGCAGTGGAAGACCGAGGAGCACCGCCTGCACGGCTGCCAGTCCATGGTCTGGATCGTGCCGCAGGGCAACCGCGAGCGGCTGGAGTTCCACGCCGCCAGCGACTCGGCCATCGTCTCCGGCCTGATCTACCTGGCCCTGCGCGTGTACTCCGGGCGCCCGGCCGAGGAGATCCTGGCCACCGAACCGGACTACATCGCCGACATCGGTCTGGCCAGGCACCTGTCGCCCACCCGCAGCAACGGCCTGGCCGCGCTGCTGGGCTTCATCCGCGACACCGCCCGCTCCGCCCTGGCCTGAGGGCCGGGAACCGGCCGGAAAAAGCGAAGCCCGCCGGAGGCGGGCTTCGTCGGGCACATGGAGCGTGCGGCCGGGCTTATTCGCCCTGCTGCTTCTGCATGTGCTCCCAGCGCTCCTGGGCGTCGATGGTGCGCTCGGCGGTCAGGCGCGCCTCCAGGCGCTCCAGGCCGATCTCCTCGCCGGTGTCCACGCAGTAGCCGTAGTCGCCGGCCTCCAGGCGCTTGAGCGTGCTGTCGATCTTGGCGATCAGCTTGCGGTAGCGGTCGCGGGTGCGCAGCTCCAGCGAGTTCTCGGTCTCGCGGGTGGCGCGCTCGGCCTCGTCGCCGATGTCGCGGACCTCCTCGCGCAGGTTCTCGATGGTCTGCTTGGACTCCTCGACCAGCTCGGCGCGCCACTGCAGCAGGCGCTGGCGGAAGTACTCCTGCTGCAGCGGGTTCATGTACTCCTCCTCCGGCGAGGGCTTGTAGCCCGGCGGGAGGATGGGACGGCCGGTGGCCTCGTCGATCTGGTACTCGATGACCAGGCGCTTGGCCGGCGCCGGCGCGGACGTCTCAGCCTTCGGGGAGACGGCCACGGCGACCTTGCCGTGGCGGGGCGCCTCGGGCACGGGCTTGGCGGAGGTGTTGCTGGGGGATTTCGTTGCAGGCACAGGCTTTTCTTGTGGGGTTTCGACGGCCGGGACCGTCGGCGCCGGACTCGCGGGAGCCGGGGTCGCGGCGGCGGACTGCGATGCCTCCTTGCGGCCGGTGGGCCGTTCGGCGGCGGTAGTGGAAACACGCTTGGTGGCGGCGGTTTCGGCCGGAGCCGGAGCCGCCGCCTTCTTCGCCGGACGGGTCTCGGCGGCCTTCCTGGCCGACGCCGTCCGGGGGGCGGTGGTCTTGGCGGGTGCCGGCCTGGCGACCTTCTTCGCCGCCGGCTTGGCCGCCGTGGCGGTCTTCTTCGCCACGACCTTCTTGGTCGCGGCCTTCCTGGCCACGGTCTTCTTGGCCTCGACCTTCTTGGCGGCCTTCCGGGTCGCGGCCGGCCTGGTGGCGGTCGCCTTCCTGGCCGGGGTCTTCTTCGCCACGGCCTTCTTGGCGGCAGCCTTCTTGACCGCAGGCTTGGAGGCCGGCTTGGCCGCCGGCTTCTTCACCGCCTTCTTGGCCACAGCCTTCTTGGCCACAGCCTTCTTCACGGAAGGGGCAGGCTTCTTGGCCGGCTTGGCGGCCTTCTTGACGGGTTTCTTGGCAGCCACGTACGAAGGTTCCTCCACTTTTTTCCCGATCCTCGGGAAAGCGCGCCTTTATAGCTCACCCCACCCCGGGGGGCAACCTTGTACAGCCCCGGGTATCATGGGCCCGTGATCGCCCGCATGCTCATCCTGGCGCTGCGCCTGTACAAGCGCTTCGTCAGCCCGTTGCTCGGCCCGCGTTGCCGTTTCGTGCCGAGCTGTTCGGAGTATGCGATGGAAGCCATCGCCACGCACGGGCCGCTGCGCGGCAGCTGGCTGGCCGTCCGCCGCCTGGCGCGCTGCCATCCGCTGAACGCGGGTGGCCACGACCCGGTGCCGCCCGCTCCCGGGGCACCGTCCTGTTCCTGCCGAGACTCCCGCCCATGACCTCCACGCTCATCGTCAATGCCCGCCTGGTCAACGAAGGCCGCCAGTTCGAGGGCGACCTGCGCATCGCCGACGGCCGCATCGCGGAAATCGGCAGCGGCCTGGCCGCCCGCCCCGGCGAGGAGGTGGTGGACGCGGCCGGCCGCTGGCTGCTGCCGGGCATGATCGACGACCAGGTGCACTTCCGCGAGCCGGGCCTGACCCACAAGGGCGACATCGCCAGCGAGTCGGCCGCGGCCGTGGCCGGCGGCCTGACCAGCTTCATGGACATGCCCAACACCAACCCGCCCACGCTCGACGCGGCGGCACTGGAGGCCAAGTACGCCGCGGCGAAGGGCCGCGCCTGGGGCAACCACGGCTTCTACCTGGGCGCCAGCAACGACAACCTCGAGGCGGTGTGCTCGCTGGACCCGAAGGCCGCCCCCGGCATCAAGGTGTTCATGGGCGCCTCCACCGGCAACATGCTTGTGGACGATCCGGAAACGCTGGACGGCATCTTCCGCGAGGCCCCGGCGCCGATCATCACCCACTGCGAGGACACCCCCACCATCGAACGCACCCTGGCCCAGTTCAAGGCCCGCCACGGCGCCGAAGGCCTGACCGCGGAGATGCACCCGGACATCCGCTCGCGCGAGGCCTGCATCAGGTCCACCCGCTTGGCCATCGAGCTGGCGCGCCGCCACGGCACCCGCCTGCACGTGCTGCACATCTCCACCGCCGACGAGCTGGCGCTGTTCGAGCGCGGCCCGCTGGTCGGCGCCGACGGCAGGGTGCGCAAGAAGATCACCGCCGAGACCTGCATCCACTTCCTGCGCTTCGACCGCGCCGACTACGCGCGGCTGGGCAACCTCATCAAGTGCAACCCGGCGATCAAGGACGCCTCCGACCGCCAGGCGCTGGTGCAGGCGCTGGCGGACGACGTGATCGACGTGCTGGCCACCGACCACGCCCCGCACACTCTGGAGGAGAAGCAGAAGCCCTACCTGCAGGCGCCCTCGGGCCTGCCGCTGGTGCAGTACGCCCTGCTGGCGGCGATCGAGCTGGTGCACGAGGGCAGGCTGGACATCACCCGGGTGGTGGAGAAGGCCAGCCATGCCCCAGCGCGGCTGTTCGACGTCAGGGAGCGTGGCTTCCTGCGCGAGGGCTACTGGGCCGACCTGGTGCTGGTCGAGGACAGCCCGCTGACCGTGCGCCGCGAGGACGTGCTGTCCAGGTGCGGCTGGTCGCCGTTCGAAGGCACCACCTTCCGCTCGCGCATCGCCTCCACCTGGGTCAACGGCCAGCTGGCGTGGAACGGCCGCGAGCTGGTCGGCGCCCCCGCCGGCCGCCGCCTGGAGTTCGAGCGCTGATGCGGCCGGCCCTGCGCGCCGCGCGGCGGACACTGCTGGCCGCGCTGTTCCTGCTCGCCCCGCCCGCCCCCGCCCGGGACGACACCCGGGTGGTGTTCCCGGCCAGCGTGCCGCAGGGCGCGATGGTCACCGGCAAGGTGCCGCCGGGCAGCCGGGTCGAGTACGCCGGGCGGGTCCTGCGCACCACCGGCTACGGCACCGTGGTGTTCGGCGTGGGCCGCGACGAGACCGGGCCGGTCGAGGTCACCGTGGTCCGCCCGGATGGCGTGCGCAGCGTCGAGCGGATCGCGGTCAGTCCGCGCGACTGGCCGGTGCAGCGGGTGGACGGGGTGCCGCCGAAGACGGTCGAGCCGCCGCCGGAGATCGCTGCCCGCATCGCCCGCGAACAGGCCCAGGTCAGCGCCGCGCGCCAGCGCGACGACGACCGCACCGACTTCGCCCAGCGCTTCATCTGGCCGGTGCAGGGCCGCATCAGCGGCCGCTTCGGCTACCAGCGCGTGTACAACGGCAAGCCCGGCTCGCCGCACTCGGGCATGGACATCGCCGCCCCCAACGGCACCCCGGTCAAGGCCCCGGCCGCCGGCGTGGTGACCTTCGCCGCGCCCGATCTGTACCTGACCGGCGGCACCGTGCTGCTGGACCACGGCTTCGGCATCAGCTCCAACTTCCTGCACCTGTCGCGGATCGACGTGAAGGCCGGCGACCGGGTGGAACAGGGCCAGGTGATTGGTGCGGTGGGCGCGACGGGCCGTGCGACGGGGCCGCACCTGCACTGGGGAATGAACTGGTTCGACGTCCGCATGGATCCCCTGCTGGTGCTCGAGCGCCCGTAACGCGGGCCGTCCGCCCCGCGCGTGAGGCGCGCTCCGCCACCTCGCAGCCCCGATCACATCGGGGCGCGGTTCGACGTGCCGATCCCCCTGCCGGTACCGCAGCGGCCGTAACGCGCCCGGTCCACCTGCCGCGCGGCGGCGCGTTTGTCCGTGTGCCGCACCCCGGACGCGAAGGCGCGAAGGGCGCGACCACGTCGCGCCCCGTACACCCGCTGCTGGCGCCGTCAGCCGGCCGCGCCGCGGCCGCTGACGCTGGCCACCGCGTCGTGCGGGTGCAGGCTCTCGAAGTGGGCCA